>Ga0265798_10000161_pt1 | contig 128265 bp, 104 predicted proteins | sample P3T30metagenome_FD_192430 | JGI IMG/M metagenome (GOLD analysis project Ga0265798, IMG submission 192430) | Plant litter microbial communities from East Loma Ridge, Irvine, California - P3 T30 | ecosystem: Environmental > Terrestrial > Plant litter > Unclassified | place: USA: California...
TAGATCGCACTAGGGGGATATTTATGTTCGCGCAAAAGATCCCTTAAGTTACCAAAGTACAATTTTATCGTCGAAAAATCAAGTGCCGTAGACCGTACTACGTCGATAGTACGTGAAAAGCATGTCTGAATTCGCGGATGTCGTGTCCTAAAGCGGTCGATCCATCGGTCTGAGATAGGAGGGAATTGATTTTTATCGAAATTTGAACCCCGTTGAGACTGAATTTCAGAAGCCAAAATTTTGACTAACTTAAGAGTGATCGGAGTCCCTAACTTCGCGGCGCGGTAGATCCAGTTCTCGAGTGTTAATTCCTCGATAGGAGTTAGTATCTGTTGACTGACATGACTTTCAATTCTTGATTTTCGTTTTTGAGCTCGTTTTCGTAAAGTTGTCTCGGGAATTTGAAAGACTAATGCAGCTCGGCGAAGTGACTTGGATTCACCGTTCACTAACGTATTCAAAGCGTTAGTTATATCTTCTTCGGTATACGAAGGCATAGAGAAGGAAGAAGAAACGCGGGGGAGTAAGCGGGGTTTATAAAGCTAACCTCGGTAAAGTGCGCCGCTTCCCCTACAGTCACGTTATGTAAAACATCTCTTAAGTTATTAAAGTACGATTTAATCGTCGAGAAATTAAATGCCGTAGACTATACCGTGTCGATAGCACGTGAAAATTATATCTTAATCCGTAAGTGCCGTATCCGAAAGCGATCAATCTATCGGTCGGAGATAGGACCTAATTCATCTTCGTTGTTTTAGAACTCCGTTTAGACTAAATTTCCGAAGCTAGGATTTTAACTAATCAAAGAGTAATCGGGGCTCTTAGCTTTATAGTCCGGTAGATCAAGTTCTCGAGTGTTATTTCCTCGATAGAGGTTATTGACTATTAACTAACATGACTTTCTAAATATGATTTTTGATTTTTTTGTTGTTTTTATAAAGTCGAAAAGGGAATTTGGAAAGCGATTGCTGCTTTACGAATTAACTAATATTCGCTATTAACTAATGCATTTAAAACGTTAGTTATATCTTCTTCGGTATACGAAAGCATAGGGAAGAAAGAAGAAAGCTGAGAGAAAGTAGAGTTTATAAAATAACCTCGGTAAAAGTGACCCCAATCCCCTACTGACCCGAATCCCCTATAGGCATGTTATAATTAGTTTAATATAAATTAACTTATATTACTTCTAGGTATATATCTTAAGTTATGATTATACTTAGTTCGACTCTATTTATTTAAAACTAATTAAAGTAAATTTGACTAGAAACAGAAATTGCATTATAGTATAAGTAGCTACAACTTATACATAGTAGAAGAAACTCTATATTATCTAGAGCTTACTAATCTGAAAAAATATTAACTAATTAGTTAATTAATCAACAGCTTTTCTATCTAAATGTTTACTAGTCTAAACTTTGATATATAGTGTCTATTATAGTTATAAATCATAGCTTTATAAGATACTTATTCATAAGTTAGATATATACCAATTGTAAAAGTAGAGGTTTTAAGCTAGTGTAACTTAGCTAACTAGATAATAACTAAGACTAATCGGCTAGTAAAATAATTGTTAACAAACATACTATATGATTTAGTTATACAAGCTCTTAAGCTAACTTAATCTGACTAAAATGATTGTTAGATAATAAGCAAGTAGTTGACTTAACCGAGAATTAGGTTAATCAAGTAAGTTAGTTCTAACATACGTAAATTTATAAGTTAGACTAATTAGTATATTTCTTAGATTTCTCTTTTTAAAATCTAAGAATTAGGTTACTAATAACTAGTTCAGTTGGTACTAACTTAATCAGCCTAAGGTTCAAACTGTGAGGTGCTTATATACTTAGCTTAACTTACTAACACTTGATTTTCAGTTTATCAGAACTGATAACTTATAGCTAGCTAAGTAAATACTTACTTCACTTTATAAAGTCTACATAACTTGATGTTACTAATTCATGATCTTCAGCAATTCATTAATTCAAAGTCTAAGTACTGTTTCAACTAAGACCGATCATTGTAGTTTTCTAGGAAGCATAATACATCTAGGTGACATTGAGTATAATAGATGTCATGTTACAACTCAAGTCAAACATGTAACTTATTCATACAACGTACAACAATGCTCATTGTTGTGATACTCAAGCTAGTCAGCAACGCTTGCCTGATTCACTACTGCTACATAAAGTAGAGGAGTCAGGAGTGACTAACTTACATCATCACTAGCTGTTTGACTTTGACAGACATTGCTTGCGATCAGTCATTCCTAATCTCGGAGCCTTCGTCATCACTGAACAGTCCTTCACCGCTAGCCAACCCTCTGTCGCCTACAGACTCTGTTTCGATTGCTTTGTCGGGGGTTCCACGTTCCACCCGTCGACGTGTCCAACTCGCTCGCTTCTCATCCGTTCAACTTCGCCTTCAAGTCGGTTGTGGCACTGCTTTGATCGCCAGACTTTGCATCAGTATCACCTCCGCTGATATCTAACGCGAGGTCGAGCAAAGGCTGCTTGCAGTCATCTACGACGAGAGTTATCCCTCCTTCGCCTTGGGTCTCCATGTCGGTTTGATGATGGTCAAGCTCTGCAACAACGCTGTCATGTCCATTGGTCTGTGGGACCTGTGCGTCATTGGAGCTCAAGGCCTCCAATCCGGCATCCTGCTGCTGAGTGGAACTCTCGTACTCCAACATCTTATTCTCGCTTAGCGGCGCAACATCACTGTGAGCTTGCCGATTCTTTACTTTGGCTCTTTTGAGAGAATTTCTGCCTTCTTTGTGGTCTTTCGCCTTGTCGTTCCAGCACCAGGTGTAGAAGCTGCCGTAGCACTCAGACCAATAATCGACGAAGCAGAAGCCGGCGCTTGTTTCTTTGACGGTGGCTATGAACTTCAAACCCGGGTAGCACTTGTGCAGAGAATGCTCGTCGATGAGGAACTCGAGCATGTCGCTCCTTAGAGCATCGTGTGAAGGGAGGTCGAGGGGTGCTGCGTGTTGAAACTGATAGCGCTTGCATAGGAGCTTGCCCATCGGCAAGACGCAAGTGCCTTTCAGCTTGCTGAACAACTCTTGGGCTTCCTTTGGTGTCTCTGAAGGAAGTGTGATGGCGACGACTTCAAGGCCGACGTCCTCTTCCTCCTTGACGATCTCGAGCTCTGCGGAAAAATCGAAAGCTCCATTCTGTGAAGGCGTTGCAAAGGCAGCAATGCCTGCATAAGCAACCCACTTTGCCTCCTGTGCAGTCAACCCAGTGTTAGAATCTGTTGCCACGTCTCCGTCCATCCAGCTGCCTTGGTATTGAGACTTTGCGTAGTAGCCACCACACAAGATCGAGCAAGCTTTGCTGAAAGCTCCAGGAAAGACTGACTGGACCTCCGCGAGTTTGATGTATTCGTTTTCGATGGGTTCGAAGGTCGACAGAGCTGCCTTGATCTGACTGGTGTATCCAGGGCACACGTTGTGGTAGAGCAAGTAGTTGAAGAAGTTGCGGATAACATTGCAACCGGCGTTGGTGACCTTCTTGTCGTGTTCGGGGTCGTCGTGGAAGAGAAACTGCATTGGAAAGCAGGTTGAGAAGAACCCCTTTGTGACGCCCTCGAAGTCGACAACCCATTTCCCATCGCCTACTTCGACACTTTGCGTGACTTCCTTGGACATGTAGTTGACCTGCTTACGCCTTGCCTGTTCTTCTTTGCTGAGGCCTTCCAACTCTTCCTTGCTTGCGCCTCCAGTGAAGCCCGATGGCCTCTCGTCAAACCCTCCGAAGTTCAAGAAGGCATGGAAGGTCCTCAATGTGTCTTGATGGAATTTGCGGTTCATTTTGTACCTCAGGACGGCAGTTTCGATCCTCTCGCATATCGAGTTTTCAATGCTGTAGTGTTCGAGCTCGACTTGTTGTTCTTCGGTAGACAGTACGGGCTCAATGTAATTGGATTCGAAACCAGTAGCCTTGAGCATTGCCTTTGAAAGATACGGGTTGGCCGTCAACGTAGCAGCCACACGCGCTTTCCATTGCTCCTCGGTCTCCATACTGATAACCGAAGGTGCTTGATGATATTGTCGATGATGTGATGGTCTGTTTGTGATCGATAGAGGTTAAACCGTCTTTCTGTGGCGAGTTGTCAGACTCGAGGGAGCGCAGTTGCCGTCGAATGGCGATGCGCTGTAGGTTGCAACAGCAGGTTGTTCTCAAGATTGTTCGTCGGCTGAAGTACTACCAGTCAGTCTCTCAATGGTGATGCTTTCAACAATACTCAAACTGGCCGATCTGCGGTGTTGCCGTCCAGCTTGTTGGAAGCGCGCTTTTGGTTTGCAAAGGTGCAGTCGCAGGGTATGGAAAGACCGAAAGAGGAAGGAGGAAGGAGGAAAGGGAACGTGGGATGCCAGAGACGTTTGCTTCAACGTTGCTCTCACATGCTCTCACATGTCTTTGTGGGGTCTCTTGCTTGTGAGCGCCTGTATATTTTCACATCTCTTGCGTTTGCTGCTACGCCCTACCTGTACGGTGTACCTGCCTTACCTTATGTTTGATCTATTGAGTGGGTCAAAGTGAAGACCATTTGGGTTAGCGGCGGAAACCCCATTTTAGCGTTCCGGGTCATCGGAGAGATCGCGTCAGTGGCCGAGCCAAGCTCGAGAGCTGAATGCGTTTACATTCATGTCGTGTTACCACACTTGCATGTGTACCTTACATGAACCCGATCTCTACAACCAACCGAAAGATTTTGATTGAAAATATCGCAATCGACGAAGAAATACTTTCCAATCACAGGAACACGGTCAAAATTCGTAACGATACACCTTCAAAAGCAATCCAACATGGCCACTTCCGCTGCTGAACAAACGCTCGACCCTTCGTCTCTCAAGTCTTTCTCCAATGCTGCAGCCGGTCACGATGGTGTCCTCTCTGACGAGTCAGGCGAAATGGTCGTCAAACCCTGCGTGCAAGCCGAGATCGACTTCTACCAAAACACCTTGGCCGAACATCCCGACTTTGCCGAGCTGATGCCCACTTTCATGGGCACATTGTCACTCGGTGCTCCGGAGCAAGTCACGGACGAGCAAGTCGCCCAGTTGGGTGGAGATGCTGCAGCTGAACAGGAGCAGAAAGATAAGAGACTACACGGTGCCAAAATCGCCACCGAGTCCGCCATTGTGCTCGAGAACTTGACATTTGGCTTCAAACAACCCAATGTTCTTGATCTCAAACTGGGAGCTAGACTCTACGCCGATGGTACCAGCGAGGAGAAAGCCGCAAGGCTCGACAAAGTTGCTTCAGAAACTACGAGCGGCTCTTTGAACTTCCGCATTGCTGGCATGAAGGTCTGGAACGGTCGGGAGTTCGTCACTTACGACAAGTTCTACGGCCGCAAGTTCAACGCAGACAATGTCAACAATGGCTTCGAAACATTCTTCGCGTCCCTGTTCGCACCAGGCGTGAAGAAAGAGGAGGCTGCTGATCTGTTGGAGACCGTGCTTGCCGAGATCACAAAGGCTCGCCACATACTGGAACGTGCAGAGTCCAGAATGTACAGTGCAAGCGTCTTGATCGTCTACGAGGGTGACAGTGAAATCCTTGCTTCGATCATGAGCGGTGATAAGAAGAAGCCGAGAATGGAAGAAAAGGCTCCGACGACACTGGAAGTGCAAAAGAGCGAAGAGGAAGAGGAGGAAGAAGACGAGGAAGGTCCACCGTCTGCTTTCAAGGTGAAGCTGATTGATTTCGCGCACGCCCAGTGGACGCCTGGTAAAGGGCAGGATGAGAACATGATCAAGGGGTTGAAGAGCATCGAAGATCAGATGGATGCTCTGATTGCGAAGCTCGACTGAAAGTAGATCGATGCAGAAGTTGAGTGAACGAATGGTTGCATTGTCTCAGTTTACTTTATCTCTCTGTCACTTCTTGATTCCGAACTCCTGTAAGATTGCATCGCCGTGCTGGTTGACTTCGGGTATTGGGTCCATCCTCACTGCCAGGCCGTCAGCGGCACCGGCAGGTTTCAATGCAGAGATGGCTCCGTTCGCAGTATCGACCTCGCTCCACCGATCTCTTGCCTTCAATTGCGGATGGTTCCACAGGTCTTGCATGTTGTTGACTTTAGCATTCGCTATGCCAGCCTCTTGCAATCGATTCAGCCAAGCTTCAGCAGTCGCGCTTCGGAACACAGCCTCGATTATGGCCTTGAGCTCCCGCCTATTCGCGCTTCTCTTCGACGTCGAGCTGAAACGTTCATCTTGGAGTAGCTCTTCCTTGCCCAAGACTTGTCCGCAAAAGATCCCCCATTCGCGCTCATTCTGCATGCCCAACATCACTGTCCCCTCCCCGCCCGTTTCAAATGGCCCGTAAGGGTAGATACTCGCGTGTTCCGCACCACTCAGCTCAGGCGGATTCGCTCCTTCATAAGCGTAATACAGCGGGAAGCTCATCCACTCCGCCATGCTCTCAAGCATACTCACGTCCAGCCTACAGCCCTTTCCAGTCTTGTGTCTTGCCAGCAGCGCCGCAAGGACATTGTTATAGGCTGTCGTGCCAGCAGCAATATCAGCAATACTGATTCCAGCTTTCGCAGGCTTTCCCGGCGAACCCGTGATACTCAGAAACCCGGCTTCAGCCTGAATAAGCAAATCATAAGCTTTCTTGTTGCGGTAGGGCCCAGTAGATCCATATCCCGAAATGTCACAAACGATCAAACCCGGATGCTCCTCTTTCAGCGCCTCAAACCCTAATCCCATTCGCTCCGTAGCTCCGGGTGCCAGATTCTGCACTAGGACATCAGCCTTTAAGAGCAACTGCTTGAGGACGGAGAGGTCTTTGGGATCTTTGAGGTCGAGCGTCAAGGACTCTTTGCTACGGTTTGTCCAGACGAAGTGCGAGCATAGGCCTTTGACTCGGGTGTCGTGAGCGCGGTTGAAGTCGCCGCGGCCTGGACGTTCGATTTTGATTACGCGTGCTCCTTGGTCTGCGAGTTGGCGGGTGCAGAATGGGCCGGCGATTGCTTGCTCGAGAGCTATCACTAGCGTGCCGGCGAGTGGTAGGGCAGCGTTGCTGGATTTGGATGTTTTTGGTGCTGTTGAGACAAAGGTTCTGAATGGACATAGTGTGATCGTAGGAACACCATATGATGATCGCAGACGGTGGAATCGATGTTCGATGTTTACGAGTGCTTGTGGTGGAGCTGTTGCCACTGTGGACCTTCGCAACAGCTTTGGGACAGCACATCCATGGCGAAGTGGCGACATGGTCATTCGCTGGATTTGATAGTGGTTCGGATGCGTCTCGGTATCTAATTGTATTAATCAGGTTATACAATACAGCAGGTACCTTTGTCGCTGCGAAGAACAGCATGAGCGAAGGTGCCCTTTTCCAACGATCGGCAACTCCATAAACCGAAGTTTGCCGAGAGTGCAGTAATCCATTCTAAGGACACAATATACCGCGTCGCAATGCACTTCAAGTGAAGTTACCCCTTCGCCGTGCAATCAGATGCCATCGTAACGACACGTAATGGCATACCTTTCAGGATGAGAGATTCGCACGCCTTCCTTGCAATAGGCAAAACGAATTGCACTTCGATTCTTCAAACAGTAAATGTACACTTGTATACAACAGACAATCAGGAGATGGGTAATCGCATCGCCTCAAAGCTGTCCAGATTTCCGCTCGCAGGAAATGCAGTCCATACTAAATCCGCCGTCTTCTGCATACCAGGCGCGCCGGCCGATGCCACTCCACGCCTCTAAAGTAATCATGACAGATCCAAACCTACCAACGAGGGAGTTTACTCGACGTTGGCAGAGTCGCCGCCGGCGGTGGAGCTGGTGACGGATATGCTGGGGTCGACGGCAATCATCTCGGCGAGGATGTCAAGGATGGGCTAGGGGTGTTCAGTTAGTACAATCGAGCGCTAAGGGAGAATCTCTGCAACATACCTTTGGCACAGTCTTGTCGTAGATGGTGATCAGCTCTCTCGGCTGAGGGTAGACCTTGAGCGCCTTGTAGAAGCACAGCGCGGCGTCAACGGGGTCGGAGCCGTCCTGGCACATGCCCTCACCGCGAGCAACCTCCTGCATGAAGTAGCCCTCAGTCTCCTCGGGGTCTCTGGGGAAGCCTTCCTCGTTGGCTTCTTGGACGGCGTTCTTGATCCTCTCCTTCTGGCCCTGCTCGGCGGCCTTGCCCTCTTCCTCCTTGGCCTTTTGCACCTTCTTGTGCTGCTTCTTCAGGTTCTTGCGGAACTCGGGGTCTGAGCGACGACGGTAGTCGAAGTATGCGGCGTACGCGATGGCACCAGCAGCGAGGGTGCCGGCGGTCGCGAGGATGACAGTCGATGTCGAGATCTGCTGGGATTGGGAGGCCATTGTGGAGTGTTTGGGCGAGCGCCTGTGTTTTGTGATGCGTTATAGCGGTTTGGGAGATGCTAGCGACGACGAGCTAGATGGGTTTGGGATTGTCAAAGGTGTTGTTGTTGTGCTTGACGAGATGTCGGCGTGAACAGTCGCTGTCGAACTTTTGGCGATGCAATTAGTTGAGTTGCTGCTTGAAAGCACGTTCCAGCCAGCACGTCAAGTCAAGTCAAGCGGGCGTTCAGCTACGTACCACTTGCCGTGATCTTGATCAGCACCCGCACTACCGTGACCACATTCACACCTAGCAAAACCGGTGACAGCCAGGCCAGGGCCTGTGTCTACTAAACATGTCAGAAGACAAGAAGGGCTTGTCCCTGCGCCGCAAAAAGAACACCAACCGTCCCGTCATCTCCGCACCGCGCCAGATCCAACCGCGTGATCGCAGCACCGATTCAGGATGGGATGCCCAAACCACCACCTCGAACCTCTCTGTCCCGCCTCCACGAGAGGCTCGTCCTAGTATATCAGGCCGGAGCACGGGCGGCGGCGATACAACCAGTGACCTAGTCAAACGGAGATATAGCACTCGTTTCGCTGCGCTACCTCAAGATGCGACCGCCGGACTCGTGCCGCCAGTACCAACCTTGCCCAATCTGCCTGCTCAGTATGCCCGTGAAAGAAGTAGAGGAGGGAGCAAGAGTCCTTCAAAAGACACCCGCAGCCCCAGCCGAGGACCAACACCTCTCAAGGTCGATCCTCGCGCCCTCGCGGATCCCAAGTTGCAAGCGGAGAAGTACGTACAGAACCTACTGGCCGACGCCTCCGAAGCCGACATACAGGCGTATCAGAACGAGTTGCAAAATCTCAAGGCACACACCAGCGCCGATCTACAGCATAATGTATACCAAAATCGAACCCAGTTCATCAGGATTTCCAAGGAGGCCGACAAGCTGAAGTCGGAGATGCGGACGCTGAGGACGCTGATGGGCGAACTCACAGGGACATTGGGTCACGCGACAAATGCTGGTGGTGCTGAGCACAACGCAACTAGCGCCATGTCTCTCGCCGACAGGAAGCGCGCGAATAGGAGTAGTGTTGCTAATCTAGAGGCCATGTGGAGCACGCATCTACAGACGCTGTGGAAGAGGGTTGAAGGCAGCCAGAAATACTTGCCCGCGCTGCCGGGTCGACATATCATAATGGAGAGTCAACGATGGGTCGAGCTGAATGCTGCAACCTGGAAACCTCGCAGACGAGTTACGTTGGTCCTTTTGAACGACCATTTGCTTATCGCTAGTGAGAAAAAGCGACACGACATGCTCCCTGGTCAGAACGCAAGCCCGAAAAGCAATCGCCAGAGCGTATACAATCCCCAGTCTCAGACTATGTTGGTGGCGGACAGATGTTGGAACTTGCAAGACGTCTCCCTTGCGGATCTCAGTGGATCCCATGCCCAAGCTGTGGGAAGACAAAAAGAGAACGACGCGGTTAGGAACGCAATCAACATTCGTGCTGGAAACGAAAGCTTTACGTACGCTACTTCAGATATGGCCGAGAAGGCCGGCATGCTCGTGGCGTTCCGCAAAGCTCAGGAAGACTTGCGCAAACAGACTGCAATTGAACACGGCGAAAGGGAGAAGGCTGTCGACGAACTAGCCATGCTGACAGGCAAAGACCCGCGTTCTCTCAGGAGAGCAGCAGCCGCTGCGTTAGAACGCTCCAACAACACCGATACGAAGTCAGGCGGGCTGAACAGAAGCAACTCCGTTGTTGTAGATGCCGCAGGACGGCAGCAAAGCATACGTGACATCGAAGCTCAGATTGATGGTTTGGATATTGACATCGCCCTGCAACACTTCGAAGAAGCAGTTGGCAAGACCGAAACGCTACGTAAGCTCGGCCGCGAGATCAGAGGCTATCCCGTCGCGCAGGAGATCATACTCTCCAAGGTGAACGAGCGGGCCTCGCGTCTTGCCGCTTCGGTTGCGCGTCAACTGAGCCAGACTTCGGGCGGCGCAGAGAAAACCAAGGAAAACGTACAATGGCTACTTCGTCTCGGATTCGAGGACCTCGCACGCGCACGCTATCTTGACGCCCGCACGGAGACGCTGCGTTTGAGAACGCGCCAACTGCCGTTCAAGGGTGCACTGCCGCCTTACTTGCACGCGCTGGCGTTTGTCACCTTCAACATGATGGTGCATACTTTCCGCTCGTTCACCGCCAGCTTTCCCTCCGCCTCCGGCTCTGCGGTTGTCAAGTGGGCCAAGGAACGGGTGGACGAGTTTAACGCTGCCTTGCAACGTCACCTAAGCTCAGTAGAATGGGGCAGCGAGGTATGGGAAGAATGCGTGAGTGTGGTGAGAGAGCAGACTCTAGTGCTCGGTGAGGTGGGCGTGGACTTCAAGGGGTTGGTGGCACAAGGGCTGGACGAGGTAGCCAAGGTTGCTAGAAAAGAAGGGAGAGAAAGGGTGCGGAGGAGCATGGGCGGAGCAAGCATTGTGGTCTGATCGAGGCCACGGTTTCGTTACGCCGCCATCTCCAGAGCACTCTCCAGAGAGAGCAGACAGACAGCGCAAGACGTCAGAATGCACGGCGGACGCATAGGTACAGACGCATACGGACGCCATCCGGCTTTCTCCAGTCCCTAGTGATCACTAGCACCAGCACATTCCGGTAATATGCGACGGTATGTCCGTGAGGTGCGCACATGGCCGAGCGAGCGAGCGAGCAGCAGCTGCAGCAGCATGCGAGCGAACAAATGACAAGCATGCGCAGTGGCAGTAGTACCTACTGTACAGTAGAGCACTGGCGGTGCATCCACCAAACGGCCGAAAGTCAATCAAAACGCTCAGGTAACCGCCAACCAAAATGTTAGCGCATGTGCGGGATGACGGGTAATTTGCTGTTTGGCTCGCTTAAGAAAGTGCGAATGTGAGAGGACGGGCTTGACGACAGGACGCAGGCGGATTCGACGGATTCCTGAGGTGGGCCTTCTTTGCTGCTCTGCTGGAACCTGGATCCTTGTGAAAGTGGAGCCGGTTCGAAGCAGCCGGCTGCCGGCTTCGACGTCCCTTGTCCCCTTGCACAACGCTTCTAACCGACTTGCCTCAACATTCAATGCAGTGCAGAGACACTCACTCCCTTCACCGGTCCAAGACTCCATGTCAATGCATGTCAATGCAAGCCACGTGTTCTGTGGTCTCGAACCATGCCCACTGCACTGCATTAGACCATTCGAAGTAATGAAGAAACAACACTCCTTAATATCTGTCTTCACCGGAAACACAAACAAGCTTGCTATCCATCGAGTATGGACATCATCAAACTGTCATACAAGCCATTAATCACCTGCCCTTCCTGTGGAGGATCGACGGCTCCGCTTTCAAATGACTTACTACCAACTATTGCCCAACACCACAACCACTACCACCGCCACCAGCCCACCATAATTACTCGACCCAGCAACCCTCACGCGACTCGCGCAGACCACCACCGGCACCACGACTGCACCTCGACATGACTAGGGCGGGGACTGATGTTCGGTGTTCGGCATACCGATGGCGTGCCTGTGCCTTCAACACCAACATGACGCTTGGACACGGCAGAAGGAAGGGCAGGGCCCAGGTTCAGACAGATAACTGACGGGTACCTAGTAGGGCGAGGGTAATATAATCCAAGTATGCGCCACGGGGATCGGGAGCCGTCCTGCCTTCCTTCGGGCCTCCACTCACAGAGTCAAGACCCAAAGACCCCATGTCCAATGTACACCACCAACTCACTAGTTCTTCCTTCGACTCCCGTCTCGGAGTCACATGGAGATCCCCGAGGATGATTCCTTGTCTGCTGTTCTTCTGTTACCTTGCGAGTTTCTTGCTCCTCCATTTGTTAGCTGACGCACGAGCTCTCCCGCCACATCGGCTTCCCTTGGGTGATTTCCGATCCCTCTTCCTCTCGCTCGCTCCCCCGGTACATCCTGCCGAGCTGTCTGGACCGCAGTAGCTTGCACTCATGTGATCACGGGTAACGGGTAGACGGGCTAGCCATCCGGACGAGAGTCCGCGACACAGGTCACTTTTGTTCACAGTTCTGATAATGGTAGTCAAATGCATAGTAGATACTGGGAGCAACCATGATCCTCGATCACAGAAACAAATCTTGAAAGACCTGTTCGTTTCAATCATAAGTATGGAGCTTATTGGAAGTGCTTGCGCAACCCTTGTTCCGTCCCAAAACACATGCCTGCCGCCCGCCACGAATCAAATCAAACCAACCACCCAGTCCCGTTATCCTTCCGCTACTTCACTCGCTTAGCCTCTCCGTGATCAAAAGTCGCAGTCGCAGTCGCATACCCATCTGTCGACGTTTATGGGCGGTATCCATCAATTAGGCGACCTCACACTCGCAATTGCGATCCATGATTCAGGTCCACAGTCGAGACCAGACCAGACCAGTATATTCAAGCCCGGTGCACCGGGTACCGAAACGCAGACGCCCCAGGCTGCTCAGGCGGTTGTGACTGCGACTGCGAGGCGTATGACGACGACGAGTGTCTGGCAGAAGGCCGCCTAGACCTCGACGAAGCCTTCTTGACTTCTGGCCGTTTCGAACAGCCATCTTCGACATGCCTGTTTGCGTAGAGAAACAACGGTCAGATTTCAGAGTTTCGGCTCAAAAGGCACAGTCCAGCTGCTCTGCGGTGCTTCCAATCTCGAGGTCGCCTCGCGCACTACTCACCTTGTCAGGGTATCCTTGCGGGCAAAGCAGTTCCCGCACTGATGGCAAGGGTAATTGCGCTCCTTCAAGTGGACCTGTTCGTTTGCGAAACGGTATTGCGTTAGCGACGATCGCTTTGACGTTTTGACATGGGGCGTTGGGGATCATCGTTCGGAGGGATCGAGGGAAAGATGGGGAGAGAGTCAGGGAGTTTCGGGGTTGGACTTACGCTCTGCTCGTGTCGTGCCAGGTCCGTTTTCCGCACGAATTCCCGGCTGCAATCGATGTACTCGCACTTGTGAGGATGGCTCCTGTTGGGCAGATGTGTCTGCATATGTGTCTTCAGATTGTTCGAGCGCTGGAACAGTTTGCCGCAGACTTCGCACTGGCAGCTGGCTGTGTCGGGTGTTGTGAACCCGCGCTTTGGCTGGGTGTCTGGTGTCATCATTCGCATGTCACCGGCCGATAACGATAGTGATTCCATGTCGTATGAGTCGAAATTGTACTCGACGTCTTCGGGGTGCTGGCGTCTGGTTGAGACGAGCGATGTGGTGAAAGGTCGGTGGGATTGCGGTGAAGCGATCATCGAAGGTCCAGTTCCCACATACGTTGGTTGCTGGTGTTTCGCATGCTCAAAGACCTGCCGAGCGTTGTATGGCAGATCCGATTGATCTTCCTGTTTGATAAAAGGCGATTGATTGTTGTATGGCGAGGACACGCTGGAGCGCTGCGTGCTCGAGCTACCATCCGATCGGCTAGGTGAGGGCTGCTGATAGTCGCCGAACCCTAGATTGGACCGCTCCCATCCGGCTTGATCCTGAATCGCACTGTTGGTATTGTTCCAGGAATGCTGATGATGTGGTGTTATCGTTTGTGGGTTGTATGCGCTTGGATGGGTCGTAGCAGGAAATGAGTTTGGAAGCTCCGTCATGTCTTGCATCAGGTCGTGGTAGTTGGTTTGTCCCAGAGTCGGAATCGCGTTGGGATAGCTTTCGTTCTGGAGCGACCAGGTCCTTGGCAGACCTGTTGTGTTGGCGAATGGTGCTCCATGCATAGGGAAATTTTGGGCAGGTGAGGGCATCGGGTTGGATTGATGATACATCGGAATCGGTTGCGGTGTGTGCCTCTTCTTCTGTGGTTCGGAGTTCTGGTAGTAGCTCATATTGATCGATGGAGGATCTGTTGCGTGGGTGATAAGTGTCGAAGATGGTCTGGATGGATGGCTTCTGGAATGCATAGATTGATGGCCGGTCTTATGAGCCTCGCGACGACATCTTCAACACTCATAACGCTGCCAAAATTGGACCGGGCAGTGCGAGAACAAACATGATGGCTACAACAACGAGGTCATAGCAGACAACGCATCTCAAGAATAATGCCGCGTTGCAAACTCGCCTAGGCACAACCCATGTGAAGACGATCACGTCCCTGAGCAAGAAGGTCTATGCATTGCGGCGGACGGTACATCATTCGGGGTAGCGCATATCTAGGGTGTGCATAAGTTTCCTACTATGCGGCTATGGTATCCACAAAGACGTCGGTGCTGCATATTCCAGTGGCCAGCTTCGGTTCTCCGGGGACAGCCTAAGGGTCAGCAGGGCTATGCCTTGTGCGAGCACTGGGTGTGGGTGCACCAGAACATAGCTTGTTGCAACCACTGCGCCCACCATGCGCCATCTTGTATGCTATCTCTGCACGGGAGCTATGCCGTCGCCCTCAACGCCCTAGGGAGGGACGGCGTCCATAGCTTGCTTGGCATCGACCCGAGGACGCGGCACGCTTAAGTATGCAATCAACAGTCGATACTCTTCAACTGCGTTAGACTGGGATAGGCGCGCCGCAGCAGTAGCCTTGCACCCCGGTGGCCAGTAGTACTCTGTATTCTCAACGCTTCGCGCTTAAAGATGCATCACATGCATGTTGCAGACGCAGCCGGGCGGCTAAGATGCTGCTTCCATACCAATAGCCAGAACTTCATCCCCGGTAATATACATTCCGGTGTGAGTCTCGGCGTACGTTCTGCTAGTCCCCACACATCTCATGCGTCAAGCGAAGAGCTCTGCATCTTCTCGCTCTCTATCAGCGAAGTTACTGTGTGCAGCTGCAGTTGCAGGCTCTCCGCCAGTGCTTGGAGAGTATCGATCCGATTTTGACTGTTTGCAGTCCGCGACTGGGGCCGGTCGTGTGATCGCTGGCCAGCGAACACTTGTCCGCCCTCTTGGGGGTTGGAGATCTTGATCTTGAGTCGAGTCTGCACTGATCTGCTAGACAGCGGGCGGCGCATCAGAGTTGATCTCGATACTGTACCTGCCGATGCAGCAGTCAAGGAAGAGTCGGCTTGTCCCCGACGATCAACGGCCCGGCGTCCATTCTCGTAGGCCAATATGAGCGCCACCAACGGCCAGTGGGTAACCTTGAGCAATGCAATGCGACACGCGCGCAGGGTATTAGGTGCGACGAACAGCCTTAGCGGACGGAGCACGAGGGGTAGAAGGTTCTGTTGGTATCTAGTCAGTAATGCGGAGACACATGGACATTAGCAGTCTGCATGGAATGCTTCACGCAACGATCGCAAAAAAGTCCAAAGGCGTCACGGCCCCGCGGAACCAACACCTGCAAGTGAGGTCTGCGCCTTATTGGTCCAAAAAGACAAACCTTGATTATCCTCCCGCCTCGGATGAAAGAATAAGGCGGTGTCTAATGCAAGGACTACCCCATCCTCAACGAGCAGGGCAAAGGTTGGAGCACGTACCAGTGGTGGTAGAAAATAGGTTAGACGATTGGAGGTGGAAGCCTCCAAAACGTAGACGGCGTAGCTATGAGTACTGCGGTCAGTATTTGCAAGGCGCAGCATTTGTGGGAAGTGGGACTCACACAAACAGATACTCGTCACGGGCATGCTCCATGACCTGTTTCCATGCACGGCGTCAGTTAGTCTTTGCAGCCGGCGCTTAATGGAACGCCAAGCATTTCACTGTACCTTATCATAGCTTTTGCTCAACAAACAGATCAAGATGGTGAGTAGAAGGAAATTTGTCGCAACACAAAAGACCAACATGAGCGGCGGACCCATCGTTGGTGAAATCTTGATTCTATCAGCGTAGGTTCTTCGGGTTATGCGGCGGAATCACGATACCTGTTCTGCAACATCCTACATCGAAGACTTGTTAGCGTCGCTTTAGACTCTCCACAATGGGATTGCACGTACGAATCCGAGGTAGCTTGAGCCAAAGAAGACCTTGATCAGGATCCAGCTCATCTCGCGGAATGAAAAGGTGCCTCTCGCCAGAAATCCGAAAGTCGTGTTGAACCCTTCATCCATGTCAGTCTTACTATCGGACAACATCGCCATTTTTCGACTGACCAAGATAAAGTACGAAGACCAACGCGAGGAACTTGATGAAGTCCTTGGTCTGGTCGCAGGTCAGTATGTGCACGCAACCGACATTCCTCAACATCGAGGCTTACCATCGCTTTCAGACATGGCAGCAGCGTCCCGAAGTACGGATGCAAGCTCAACAACGAGCAGATCCTACAGTAAACGTCAGCAACATTGAGCGCATACCAGATCTGCACCACGATCCCATTCACCTCGGAACAAGGAGCAGTGCCTCCAGTGCAAGTATGTCAAATGCTGTATCGGTAGTGATGCGATGGTCGGTACTCAAGCCGATCATGCGCGAAACGAAGAAGGCAATCCCCACCGCAATGATACCCAAGTCCCAGACCGCCCAGAAGTCTGCGGCGTAAAAGGTGAAGCCAGCATCCCGAAACTCGACAAGCTCTACGCGTAATGTTAGCTTACTTCGTGTGGAGTCGTTACATTGGTGGGCCAAACCATTGTAGGTGAACGCTGTCAGCCAGATATAGAGCATGACCTCTTCCGTAGTCACCGCGTGGAATGATTTCTGCACCAACACGGTATAGTAGAAAGCCAAGAAAGCAGCGAAGAACAACACCTCGAATATCTTGAGATACAACGGCACTCGCAGTCTTGTGAATGGGTCGCATCGTTTCGGGTGATACATCGTTGCCTGTTTGACGGCATTCGGACTCATGGTCTTCCAAAACATGATTTCGCCCTTCCACATGCCATCGATGATACGCTGTACCGCTCGTTGACTCAGAAACTTTTTCGCATCACATACGGCGGCGATCTCAAGAGCGTTCAGGTGCTGGTAGTTTTTGGCGATTGACGTATCAGTTACATCGGTGTCGATGGGTTGGTCGTTTTCGATGTCTTCGGAGCGAGCTTCATCCTGGCTCAGTAGCGGCGATCGCTCGCCATCATCAAGCGAAGACTCGTCGTCTTGCGAGCCTTTGCGCTGCACAAGATCAGTGCACAAGTATTCAATAGCATCTCGCTCGCTCAAATGTGTCACGAATCTCCAAGCCACGAGCTCGCATGCATGGCCACGGGTCGAAGTAATACCCCGGTCGTCTTCATTCTCGAGAGCGCTGAAGTGACCTTTCAGAGCTCTAAATCAAAGTCAGCAGATGGACAGGTCTCGAAAGAGAAATCAAGGGTGGTTATGTACAGAAGTGCGTGAACAGTCGCGGGATGGTGCACGTTGTCGGAGAGGTACGTGACGAGTGGCTGCAGGGTGTTGGCGTATTGAGTGGTGCGCAGCTCTTCAAAGGAATGCGAGGTCGTGATTGACTTGATCATGTACCTGTACAGTAGAATCGTCAGCTCATGTCAGCTTTCTTCGCTTGGATTGCCGATGCAGTCAAGCAATGCTTACCGTGCCAGTTTCGCCACTACCGCGTCAAACTTCTCGGACGCGCATATCACAGGCAGCTCGACTCCGTGGGTCGCGGCCATTTCGAGATAAGGGTAACACTACAAAGCGAGTACGAATGAACAGGAGTGCATGTTAATGCATGCAAGTCCCGAGAAGTTGGACCAAGGACCCAGGGACGGAGAGGAGGCTGGGTGGCGCTTATTATGCGCTTAAGCGCGGCTATCTCGTGTTTTAGACGCGCCTCGCTAGCAATACATGTATGTATGTATATCACTGCGGTGGGCAGAACCAGATCAATGATCAATACATGCGGTCTCATGTAAATGTTGCAAGATGCACGTTGTCATTGGGTGAGATATGCATAAAATTACACAGTTGAGTCTGCAATCATCTATGGTAGCAGCTTTTGCTGGGGTCTATGTGGATGCTACGCTCTGCTTCCGCTACCATTCGGCGCCATGCGCCAACGTCTTGAATCATCATTAGCGACCTAATCCTCAGCTGATCTATGAAGCTTGCCATTCGGGGTTCTGTGAAGCGTTAGCACGTGTCTGATCGACTGGGTAAATTTTGCAAGCATGAACGTACCTTCTTGAGGATGCAGACGCCCTCCATGACGTTGGTCAAGCAGATCCATTCTTCATCTTCAAGCTCTGCACGCTCGCCGTAGCTGAGGAGCACAGGAGTACTCTGCGTTTGCCAGCCAGTAATCGTCTTGGGACGACCAGCCTGCCCAACCACGTCGACAGCCTGACCCACACGCACGTTGACCTGCAAAGGCTTCAGGTCTTCGTCGAGTGTGATGAGGAAGCGCGGGTGCATGGCGGTCACCAGGACGTAGAGCAAGTAGTGGTGGTCTCCGAGAACGAATTGCCTGGGGTCGTCGATGAGAGACAGAGTGATGGTGAGTAGACCCGCCGCGCCGACGCGCGAGAGAACGCTGCGGTCAGTGTGGAAGGGGCTGAGGGAGAGCGTGCCCTTGCCCATGTGAACGAGGCCCTGAGCAATGCGCACCATGAACAGCGCGTTGGGGTCGCGGTGATAGTAGCTTGCCAGTTGCCTGAGAAGCTGCGCAAGTCGGGCGTTGTTGGTTCCAGCGCCAAGCATACCCATGGCGAAGATGGCGTTAATTGCGACGTCGCTATCAGTATCGTGGGTGTATCTTGATAGTGTGTCGTAGACCTTCATCTGAGGGTTCGAAGGGCTGATGAGACCCATCGCAAGCGGAACCGCCTTACGGATGTTGGCCTCACCGTAGTGCATGAGGTGGCCGAACTGTCGCAAGACCATCTCCTGGCCAACTTCCTCGCCCATTCCCACAAGGGAAAGACCGAGGACAGCATAAGCTTGTACCAGCCGGTCTCCAGAGCGGTCCTTCTTCTCCTCATCATCCTTCTTGTCCTTGTCGTCGTCGTCGTCGTCATCCTCGATGTGTTCATTGCAGATGTGCAGCAGTTCTTGAAGCTTGAGCACAGCACCGGTTCCCGCCCACGCGCAAATCTCTGCAAGTACAGAGGCAGGCTTGGACATTGGGTGCTCGATGACCTTGAGTGTTTCGAGTACGACGTCGACCTCCTCTTGTTGTCCGAAGTACAGCAGGGCAAGTCCTAGGGTCATGAACCTAGTCCACTTGTCCTTGAGCTGGTTTGCGCGATCCTCGTCAAGGAAAGTCTGGATGATGGCCTCAGATACATCCGACTGCGCGGAGCCCACGAAGATGAATCCGAGGGACAGCGCGGCCATGGCAGAGATCTGCATGTCGAGCGACGTGTCGGTAACGTATGGTAGCAGCAGCTCGAGGAGTTCCTCCTTGTTCGAGCCAGCGTAGGCAAGACCGAGACCCATGATGCTCGCGACCTTGACAGCCACGCTCTTACCCTCGAGATCACCGAGAAGAGCCATTGCAGGGTCGCCATCGAGCCTGACACCGCTGTTGATGATACCAGTTGCCAGGGCCGCACCAGCCTTCACTTGATCTTCATTGACATAGGTGAATGCGTCAATCTTGTCCAGACCCATCTCCACGTCCCACTGCATGAGCATACCAGCTGAAGCCGCTGTAGATGTCATGCCGTCCTCTTTGACTTTCCAGATCCAACTCTGTTGCACACCGCCCTCCACCAGCATGAGCTTGTCGGAACCGAATCCAGCGTTGACAAAGGCGTTGACAAAGGCGGAAGCAAGGTTGTGTCGCGCAGAGTCCGTGTTCGTGAGGCCAGCAGTACGGGAAGATTCCAGGTGTGACTTGTAGATATCTTCGGGAAGCTTGGGGTCAAGGACATTGAGTTCCTTGGCCAGAGCCTTGTAGTGCTCGGGGAGCTTGGTATTGTTCAGGCACTCTTGCAACTCGGTGTCTTCGGCGTCCTCGCCCTCGAGCTCAAGGCATATCCGTTGGCGGGCCAGAATGAAGGCGAGTTGACGCTTGAGCGCCTTGTCGTCCGCGGCAGCGAAATCAGACTTGATCAACTCCATGTCGTTGAGGCGGATGGCAAGGCACATGGCCTGGGTGAATTGCTTGTAGTGTCTGTAGATGTCGTGGGCAGTACGAACAAATCGATCGTTGTCAGGGTATGCGAGCAGAGGAACCATCGACACCATGTAGAGGCAGACTCTGGAGTATGTGTTCTCGTCGAGGTATTCCTTGATCTCCTCAATCATCTCGAGCTCGGAGAGGATGTCCACGGCGTCTGCTTCGGCGTTGTGTGAGAGGAAGAACGGCACAAGCATCCTGGTAAGCTCATTGATGTCCTCAGTCTCCGCGTCTTTCTCCATACGGTTCTGGTACTCCGAGCCAATCTCTAGAGCCAGGTGGCGCATGTATTCGTGGCCCCAAGAGCCAATGTCTTTGTTGGGCGCTTGCAGGCGGTACTTCAGTGTGTCCAAGCGGTCCTCATCAGAGTATGTCATGCCCAACACTGAAAGCGTGTCTGCCAACGAGAGTTTGTCGTCTCCCGCTGGCCATCTGTCGTATGCCTCGCACAGCTTCTCGTAGTGTGGTCGGAGGAACTTCAGCGGTTTGGGTACGGCGGTCATCGAGCTTGTACTGGTCTTGATGCTCTCTTTGATGGCTTCTAACGCGGGCTTGTACAGCGACTTGTCGCCCTCTGTTAACCTCTCAGCAAGCATGTCCAGCTCGTCCTTGAGCTTCTGATCCTCCTCGCTGAGCTCCTCGGGCGCCAGGTCGAGGTCATCCGTCTTCTTGCCATCTTTGCCGTCAGCCTTGTCGCCCTTTTCACCACCGTTTACTTTCTTTGCGTCGTCAACCTTGCCCTTGCCCTTGTCCTGGACGGGCGTCTTCTTCTCGTCCTCCTGCGCCATGATGGTCTTTGGAACGGTGTTTGGTCAATTGGCAGGCTAGTGTCGAGCCACTTGGAGGCGGTAGTGGATTTTCGCTGTGATCTTAAGGAAGAGATGCGCCTAGATGGGATTGAGATTGACCAAGAGGACGTTTGCGGATGGGAGTGTCTTTGTCTTTGTTGAATCGAAGATGATGGAATGCGCGTTCGCCGCCGTCAAGTCCGTCACCGAGCTCCTGCCTTCGTCAACGAAGCCCGCCAAGCACACGCGAGTCATGCGACTGGAGAAAGCAACAGACTCACGCCGCAACATTTTCCTCTGCAAATATTAAAGTCCACGACCTCACTCTCCCCTCTCTACTCATATCACCCAATTGGTTGCGCTGTTTCACGACCTATAGAGTGGCTACTGCACAATGAAACTTGACACGCGCGCATTGCGCTACCTCACCGCCGACGACTGGAGGGTCCTCGCTGCAGTATGTTTCCACCTCGATGGTTCACACGTACTTTTCGACTGACACAAGCTAAAGCGATGAACAGGTCGAGCAAGGCAGTAAGAACCATGAAGTCGTCCCGACACCTCTCATCCAACAGCTTTCGAGTCAACGTGGCGGAGGTGCCGTTCATAGGAACATCTCGACCCTCGCAAAGGACGGCCTGATCGCAAAGGTCAAGAATGCACGATACGACGGCTACCGTCTCACATACGGTGGTCTGGACTACCTTGCCATGAACACCCACAGGAAGAGCGATGCGCTCTACAGCCTCGGCAACCAGATTGGTGTTGGCAAAGAGTCCGACATCTACGTCTGTGCTTCACAATCCGACCGTCAACTGGTTCTCAAGCTTCACAGATTGGGTCGCATTTCATTCCGCACCGTCAAAGCGAACCGCGACTACCTCCGCGGCCGCAATGCGGGAAGCTGGATGTACCTGAGCACGCTTGCAGCACAGAAGGAGCACGCTTTCATGAAGGTTCTGCACAGAGAAGGCTTCCCGGTTCCCGAACCTGTGGCGTGGAGCCGCCACACGATCGTCATGGAGTTCATCGATGCGTTCCCCATGCGGATGGTCGACAGTGTACCTGACCCTGGCAAACTCTACGCTGAGCTCATGGCAATGATCGTGCAGCTGGCCTCGCGCGGTCTCATCCACGGCGATTACAACGAGTTCAACATCTTGCTCAAAGAATCAAGCACTGACGGCACTCCTGTCGACGACGATACACCGCCGGAGAACATCATCATGACTCCCATTCTGATCGATTTTCCACAAACCCTATCAACCGACCACGCAAACGCTGAGTACTACTTTGACCGTGACGTGGAGTGTATCAAGCGCTACTTCGGCCGGAAATTCAAGTACACATCAGATGAGCCTGGTCCTTTCTTCGCTGATGCAGTCAAGACTATTGTACCAGAGAAGAGACTCGACATTGAGGTCGAGGCAACCGGCTTCAGCAGAAAGATGGCGAAACAGCTTGCCAAGTATGTCGAGGCCACTAGTGGAGACGCAGATGAGACGCAAACCATCGCAGATGGAGTAGAACTCGATCAGGACGAATTCCAGGCCGACGATGATCTAGTCGAGGATCCCGACGAAGGTGCAGAGGCGCTGGCTGATGAAGATGGCTCGGTACCACAAGATCCCCAAGTCGACGACCCAAAGCTCGCCGAAGAGCTTGGCTCGCTTTCCGTTCAAGACGACCCGGCGGTGAACATCCCTGACGCCAGCCCTTCAGGCTATGGGATGATGCCACTGGAGCTCTCGCATGATCCCGACGTCGTTGCCCAGAAGGTCAAGTCGAAAAAGAAGGCTGCTGGGTGGGCCATATGAGTAATGACACGAAAGTATGAAGATTGCTTCACTTCTCTGTCGTCGCCAGTTCGAACTCGCTGCGCACACATATGATTTGTGAGGAGCAAGAACCCGCATACATGTAGTATTGCGCGCAGGATGGTAAGTGCCGTCTTCTCTCTTTGTGATCTCCCGGACTTTCCTTCTTTATCGAAGTACACACAATACGCATCACGAGCATATACGACTACTCCCTTTTCAATGGAGGTGCCGTCTATAGTTGATGCAACAGCGGAACCTTGCCGATTTAGTCGTTCCCGATACTACATGACGGGGTGGCTCTATTAATGAGGGTACATACCATTATTCTCTATCAGACATGCAGTTCGTCAACAGCCATCCTCTGCGTATCGCTATGTCTTCTCCTTTCATCGCTGATCCGATTTGACCTCATCTGACGTCGTGAACACCTATCCATGAAATCGTTTCTCTGAGATCCGAAATGTCTCGCATACTCGAATTTTCAGGCCTGCTGGCTTCGGATTCATCTGAATGACGACTCATCAACTACCTGCAAATGTAGTGACTGATATTGACTACGCTCACATGTCGAGCGAGAATGACAGGATCACATCAGATAATACCTACTGGCAACTGCAAAGCAAGATGGTGTAGCAGAAGTCATCGGGTTAGGGTTGGGGTTAAGGCCGGCCTGAGTACATATCACTGCAGAGTGTGTTTGATGAGAGGCGAGGTCAATCAAAGTGATCTAATCACTCATTTCGTATCTATGCTACTCTTTTTCGGCATACTTCGCTGAGATCCGACCCAAGCTGACCGCTCACCACCATCTTCGACATGGCATTGCATCTGACGCGGATTAAACTTCAAAGGTGCAGGTGATCCTGACTCGTGTGAATACATTTCTCGAATGCGCTCCAATGGTGTTTCTACCTTCGTCCAAACACCCACAACGCCATGCTACAACTATACGTGCTCGGCCCTGCCTTCGGGCTACCCTCTATCGATTCAGAGTGCAATGCGGCCGTGGCCCTCCTCAGAACACATTTTGGCAGCGACGAAAACCGCTGGGAAATCATCCCTACCCACGAGCACGAAACAACACTCCCATACCTACGATCAAACGACACGACAGTCCATGGCTATACCGCTATAGCTCGTCACATATCAGACATTGTTTCCACCAAGACGGGAATCCTCACCGCTGCTAAAGTCGCTGACTCCACGGCCCTGAGCTCATTCCTAAACACCCACGCCCCGACCCTCCTTTCCATCTCACTATACGTCTCATCCGAGAACTATCGCCATGCCACGCGACCTGCATTCACGGCGCTACTGCCATGGCACGCAAATTACATCCTTCCGCCACGTCGTCGTGCTGCCGCGCGCGCAATGACCGATCATCTCAATATTTCCAGCATCGATGTGGACAGCGTGCACGAAGACAACAATTCGAGTCTAGGCGGTGTAGGCAAGGATCCGAGCCAACAAGGCTTCGAGGCCCAGGCCAAAGAACGCGCGAGTCTGTTGCTGCCACGGAAGGATACAGTGCGCAGTCTGTTGCAGCGACCAGAGCATGCAGCTATCTTCAGACTGAATGCGGTCGCAGAGGAGTTCTTTGCACCCTTGAGGGACATGCTGGGAGAGAAAAAGGAGTTTTTCATGGATACTGAGGAGCCAACAGAGGTGGACTGCTTGGCTTTCGGCTTTCTGGCTCTGATGCTCTTACCAGAAGTGCCGCAGGCTTGGTTGGCCAAGACGATGAGAGAAAAGCACAGCAACTTGGTTCGCTTTGTGGAAAGGATGCACAAGAAACTGGAATTGCAGACCAAGGCACAGGACGTTGTGGATCTTGCCAATTCCAAGAATGACGAGGAGGTGGCAGGAAGGAGAAAAGCAAGGTTACTGAGCCTGCCCTGGTGTCCACCAGCAAGGCCAACAGTCTTGGAGACGGTCTCGAGGATCTCCAAGGAACTAGTTGAGCAGGTTCCCTATTTCAAGAGCCCGCCCAACGTGGTGCACCTGCACTCTGCCCAACAACCTCTTTGGAAACGACACCTGCCTACCATCGTTTTCGGAACATTTGCGTCGATCGCTCTTGGGAGCTACTATGCCATTCAGACTGGACTTTTGGTTTGGCCTCATGGCGAATCCATCCAAATCTTCGGCCGCCGACGATTCACGGACTACGGTCATTTGGGCGCTGCACTCTCGGGCATTGGTCTGCTCGGTCAACAAGTAACGCGTGGCCATCAGGAGGCTGAGCTTGACGTCAGTCCTTTGGAAGTGGATGTCACCGTGAAGGGGGATGATATCGTGTGAGAAGACTTACGACTCACTCGGATTCGCCTTCACCATTTCCATCTTCGACCATATAGGTCGTACGCAAGACATCCGCTACGTATGTTTTCACAGCAGATACGCCTATGTCCTACACGTTGGACACAGCTTTGAAAACGGATCGCATTCACATCGCTTTGTGTACTATATGCCACGAAGTAATTGGCATGCTTCCTCGCAGGAATCCTGCAGCTGGACTGCTGTTACCTGGATCCAACGTCAAACATTCGCAGCAAGCAGTGGGCTTACGGGCAAGCATCAGCATGGTCCACACGTATGTGCGAAAACGCTCGCAATTCATCTGCCACTCGACGGCTTCTGTAAATTTAGCTACAAGTGTACAATACAACCCCCGAATGGACTATTTCGCGAAGTCACTATGGACCTTGACCAAGGAACCCTTCGATCATCAGGTCACGCGTGTTGAGTCTCGCGGGAGCAATCAATGATAGCTGACTACTGGCCACAGTAAATTCGGTGGCGATCATTTTCCACTATAAAGCGCATGGTTGTTCACGAGGGTTAGGGCTGGGTTGAATCGAATCGACCGGCGACGAGCTGCCTACAACATTATTATTGGAAGACTGCATCGATTGCACAACCTTGTCGACGCTATCAATACGTCCACTCATATGTATCCGAAAGGATTCCGGACATTCGGGCACCGCACAGCCCTAACTTTTGTATTCTCCGATTGCAATCTTCCATGCCCACCCCACGTCCTCTTCTGTTGCACATAACGTGAGCCGCAGGATCCCGGTGCAGCGGCCAAGCAATACGAGGCTGCCGATCGACAAAGGAAACCCGAGTAGTATGTGACCTATGTAATAGGAAATTGGATGACTGAGCACCAGCACGAGTCATGTGAGTCTGCATAGTTGTCACGGTACAATATACAATACATCCAAGGTACCTTTGGTCATGCATACCAGGCGTGCGAAGATGACGGCCGGCCCTTCCGGGACACACACCACCATCACCACCCTCATCGAGCTGCAGCTACTTTGCGGTAGATAGCTAGGCGAATAGCTATCAAGACCATCGCGAGTTGTATGAGGAGATCTCGTGCACGGGGGGAGGGGTTGGGTATACATGTAACATGCACATCAGTAGCTTTGATTGCTGGCATGAGGCGAAAGAAGGACAATCGATGTCATGCCGTCAGCAAAAACGCTGTGTTGCTATACTAGGATAGCACTGTGCATACAGCTTGCATGTTCTGCACGTCTTCGGAGGTTGACGGGGCACATCCGGTCAGCTGGGTGGAAGATGACATAAGCAGGTAAAGGCACGGCGGTAAACCGTCGTTTGAGCAGGTATAGATTCAAAAGCTCTCGTTGGACTACCTCACAAGTCGGGAGGATTCGCTGCCATACAGCATCAATGTGTGAGGGCGACGCCAGACCTCACGCCTGACCACCCAAGGGTAAGAACAAGCCCAGCAGAAAGCCCGGCTGACAGGACCAGTGGACGTGTTTTTCGATCTTCAGAGTCCGGCCGAGACTAAAAGACAGTTGAACCGCACAAGACGGGATGTTATTTTGATGACGATGGGCCTTTGCCTCGCTCGCCCGCGCGCGCGCGCAATCGCTGCATGTTCGGAAATGCACAAAAAAAGCTAGGTAGATCTCCTGGTGGAAGCTTTTTGGATGTTCGCTCTAGCTCGGAAATCTTGGGTGGTGAAACGCAATGCCCTACCTGATCGACCTGGCTGCCACGCGAGGTGAGGTGAGCGCGAAGCATACCGTACCTGGCGTGCAACCTACAACGCCGTGGACTACATACGTACAGTACAGTACTAGCAGTAATGCAGAAGGTTTCACGCACACGAGTGACATGACGGAGCTGTGCCCGGGCGGTGGTGTGATCTGCGGCCTGCCCCAGGGAGTGGGCACTACTACATGTGTACGGTACACACCATGTCGCCTTATTGTACATGATTGTGGCTAGCTGGTCGACGATGGATGGGACGAAATGGGAGGAAACGACGACGCTGAAGAAGGCGTAACGGTGTATGTATCGTGTACCTAGCTTGCCTGCTTGGATCCTCATTACGGGTAGGCGGTTAGCATCTGTGATCCATTCTTCGGACCTCGCCATGTCGACCCGAACAGGCAGCTGTACGGCCATTGGGCTGGGCAACGAGAGTGGCAGGGCGAACGGAGGCTTGGAATATTGTGGAAGACGATTGACGGCAGTTGATGAGATAGGGCTGGCACGAACAATTGCAGACTTGCAGTAGTGTGTCGCTCTCAAGAGTATGTTCAAGGCAGCTAACTCGATCAAGAGGTCACCTTCCGAGCTGCCCACCTGCTTTTGCTTGTTGCGTGGCGTGTGTCCGAAGCGCTGGCAGCCTGGCAGCACTAGCACTGCTGTATGTATTCTGTTGCGGCGTCGATGCAGGTTCGATGCAGTCCTACAGTAGTGCCTACATGTACCTACTCGTACCGAGGCTCACACACACAAGGCTCACCATTTTAGTTAGCATGGCACGCACCTTCGTTTCCAAGCCTGGCTGGCAAAAGCGGCTGGGTCGGAGGTGGAGATTTCCAACGCTTGGACACCGCTGCGCTGACTACTGCTAGTCCTTTTAGTCCTGTACCTTACTGTACTTTGATCATTTTGACTAACGCCGCCTGGACCTGCTGACAAAGAGCGACGAGCAAGTTGCCTTTGAGTTTGATCATCCAACAGCTGCAGACACACACAACCGATTGTCCTGTACGTAATTGCGCGCGTGTGCTCAAGGGGAAATGATGAGCATTACACCGTCACCATCACCTCAGTACCTTCAGCATGCCATCTGGGTCGCAGTATTCTTGCCATCACTCGTCTCGGATCGATCGTCACGACTGGGCGTAGGCGTGTAGCCCTGTACCCTCAACCCGCGGCTGCTTTGTCGCCGAGAAGGATGGTCGGATCCAGTCACACGGGTCAGTAGTCATCTATTGTACATGAATAATAAGGATCATAATAATACCGCAGGCCTGTGCGGCGTTTCCCTTGACCTGACGTTGCATGCAATCCACGCACACCCCGATCCTGTGGCGGGTCCCAGACGTGCATCTCGAGCTTGCGAAAAAACGCCTTCCTTCACTCTCTCGTACGTTCCGTACCATCATGCTATATGATGCTGCCAAGGCCCATACGCCATTCACTACTCTCACAGTCTTCTTTCGTCCTGCCGGTCTGACGCTTCAGACGTGCGCGTGAGGCTCGACTGCCTGATGCCCTACTCCGTTCCACATCGCGTGCTATCTAAATGATGGCAGCAACGCGAGCTTGCTATTCCTCTGACCTCTGGAGGGCTGCTTACATACAATGAACGCCGACTCAACGTGGGGTGAAGTGCGATGGCAAGAACGCCATTCGAGTTCGCCATCAAACGGATCGACCATCGCTACATCAACACTGCTTCCTACAGCACGACCTCTTGCTACAGACTACCGCGAAGACAATCGGACGATGATCCCGCAACACAACTTCCAGATCGATCGTTCAATCCATGCGCCGCAAGCCCAGATTCAGTACCCGGCTCCTCAACGCATGTTGAATAGGTTCAGGACGCAATCGGATGCACACAACTCCTTGGACTCCGTGTCCAATTTGTCGCATAGGTCGCATACGTCAGAAACTGCTCCACTCCAACCCAAGCTGGAATCATCGAGGCCTAACTCGATTTCAGAACGGATAGACTGGCAGAACAGTAGTAGTCGCCGTGCTTCTGAGCTACCGGTCAGCCTTGAGACTCTCCGATCCACCGGTATGTGTTCGGGAATGTTAGATAGGCGTAGCAGTCGATATTACTCTTGGTTCACCGGCTGGTTGCATTCAATCATACTAACATCGTCCGCGCCATAGACCTACCGAGTATCAGAACACCAGACCGAGTGTCGCCTTCAAATCAGTCCACGCTACTGCCTTCTTTCTCATCGTTACAAAGATCCGCCAATTGTGGCGACGACTCAGAGACAGCACCTGAACCCGCTTCGAATCCGGATAGCCCAATATGTCGGGGCTGTGTGGACAGGAAGTCTGCAATAGATGACATTGCTCTTGCTGTTACTGGACTTGACGAGACGGTCCAAACATATGGGCCTCGCTATAGAGATCATGTATGTCACTTTACACGAAATATCCCGACCTACATCTGACAACTTCTGCAGAGACTTGAACGCCCACAGGGCTGCCCGTTGAGGACTGCACAGTGGGTACTAGACTGTTTGAAGGATACCACAGTGGTCCTGCAAGAATCATTACAGCCTGCAACGTCAGGTCACCGCGCTCAGAGTCGCCTGGATCCTCCGACATCCTTCCTCAACAGATCTGCCAGCCCTCTCGAGATGGGAAAGAGGCAGCTAGACCATCCCGAAACTGACGACATGCATATCAACAAACGACTACGAACAAATTCACACATCGAAAACCACTTGGAAATCGCGCCTATGCTGGGGCATCTCGACGACAAGCGGAGAGCCTCCGAATCACTGCAAAGAACGCATTCCTCTCGGAACTACTCGCCTACATTATCGGACTCATGGGCAGGCTCTGTGCACCCTCACCAGGATTCGCCGGGGTTCCGTGGTCGCTCACCAAGGCCGCCACCTTCTCCTTCGTCCATGGCGGCCACCTCTCACAGAGCTTCGTTGAGCAGTCATGCTGTAAAATCAGGAAGGCCGTCCGTAATAGTCAACCAGCCTGCGCCGCCAATCCACACAGCTCCTGCCTTGACGGCCGCATCACAGCACATTGCTGATTTACAGCATCAGGTCACGTTGAAATCCCTCTCGCTACAAACGTTGCAGTCAGAATATACATCTTTACTACAGAAGTTCCAGAAGGATCGTTTGAAGAATCAAACATTCGAGAAGAAGACCAATGCTGCCGACCAGGAGGTCAACGAGTTGACCGTGAGAAATGAGGAGCTTGCGGAGCAAGTCAAATCCCTAAACACGCAGTTGGAGGATTGCGAGAGGAAGCGGGAGGCAGAACGTTCGGGTGCCGTGCGCGAGAAGGACCAATGGGGTAGAATGTTGGAGATGAGTGGGCGGTTGCAGGCTAAGAGCGCCGATGACCGGCAGAAGCTGGTGCAGGAGAAGAACGATCTGCAACAACGACTTTTGATTCGCGAGAACGAGGCGGCCATCAATGCCGGCAAGAGTGGAAGCTCTGCAGGCAACCTCGCACCTTCGACTGGCCAGGAAGCTGCCGTCACCGACACGGAGAAGACCGCGGTCGGCGAACAAAGCACTGCACAACTTATCGCTCTACAGCGGGACAATCATGTTTTGCAAACACGGACAAACATGCTACGAAGCACTCTGGAGCGAGTGGAAGGCCAGTACGCCTCCATGATGGAGAAGAGGCGTGAGATGTTGGAGCAAGAACTTGCACAGATCCCTGGAGCCATCGCGGCGGCGCTGCAGGAAGACGGTGCGTTTTCAAAACCGATGGACTTCACGCCTGACAGGTCCTCAAGGGGGCGCGATCCGAACAGACGAGCTTGGGTGGATCCATCGCTGTCGCAAGAGAGACACCAGTCCGAAGTGTCTCCGCAGACTGCGGCAAAAGAGATTGGAGAGGTTGGAAACATCGCTCTGTCACCTACCCCATTGACGAACACCAACCATTCCGTGGATGCAAACCCAAACCCTCAGACGTATCAGCCAAACACAGCTGCTCCGAAGAACGCGTCCAGCTCCAAACTGAAAGCAGTCCCGCTACCCAAATGGCAACCTCCCGGCACCTCCAATCTCCGAACGGAACCCCTATCCAACAACCAGCGCCGACCTTCAGGTCCCGCAACTCCCCACCCAGGCTCCGAATCGTCGCAATGGCAACCTCTTGATCCCAAGCCAGCAACAATTTCGTCTCCGAGCAGCAAATTATCGTCATCGCCATATTCGTCGCATCCTCTCCTTCCTCTCTTCGCCATGGAGAAACCATCCGCTCGCGATCACGACCCTCAGTCCGTCTCGCCCGCTCATGATTCTTCTTCTTCTTCCAAGTCGAGCTCAGAAGGATCGGCGCAGCGTCAGCAGCAGCAGCAACCTGTCGCGACAGCAATGCCGCCGCCCCCGAGGCCAGGCGCTGGTGGCGTCCCGACCTCGCAGTCTGCGTCGTGGAGACCTGTGTCATGAATTCATATATGAGTCTTTCTCCTTTCTTTACGTGATGTTGTACGATACTGGGACGCAGCAGAGGGACTGCTTCGTAGGCGTCAGAAAGCGGCGGCGTTGTAAATATTGCGTAATCAGGTGCGTCCCTTGTACAAAGCTCTTATGTGTTCGAGAAGTCGCACTGCTCCTGTCCGTTTTTTTGACCCGGTATCGTATACTGAGCAATGTGAGTCGAAATTTGGACGGCGTGGTCTAGTCTTGGAATCGGGATCTGATGTTGAATGCGAAGGGAGAGACGCTGGAATAGCCTGGCGCGTTCGGTATTGAATACAATGAGATAGGCGACGCCAAAGACAAGTCTCGGTGGAAATAGATCATAGCCATTGTGTGCTGATACAGTGTCAAGCGGGAACAGGTTACGGAATTCTCATACCAAAGACATGTCGCGGCCATGAGGCACTGACGAAAGCGACCAGGCGGCGATGCATGTGATATAAAACCCCGTCCCATCCGGCTCGGCTTGACCTCACTTCACCATCCAGCAACCAGTACTTTCCCTCTCCTCTCGACTGCCGGCCAGTTGATTCACACATCAAGCTACTCTTTGTACTCTATACTTTCTACTTTCTCTTCCTCGACTGCAGGCCAGTCAAAAGCACATTCGTCTTCCCAGCAACGACAAAACACCACTTCTTTTTTCATCACCTCTTTCTTTCCCGATCCGCCAAATCAGTCAGTGATTGGGCCAATTCCCTTCTCGACCTCTCTTCGCGACTTCTACCAACCTCAGACTATCAACGCCATTCCCCAAACCCATCAAACAATTTACAACCGTCCATGCCTAAAACCCACTTCGAGTGCGTCATCTGCGGCGAGGACAAGTTCGAAGCTCTACCGCGATGGGTTGACGACAGCCGGATCTGCGACGAATGCGCCGAAGAATGCGTAGTGCCTCAGTTCCACGACGCCCTTGAGCACGAGCACCACTATCCCCCCATGTTCGGCAGCGTAGAGATGGACATCTGGACGTTCTGGGACTTGTTTGACTCGGACTTCCTGACGGCGTGGCGAGAGAAGCTTCAAGAATACAACGTGCCCGTGAGACTCCGCCTGTACTGCGAGCATCGCAGCGGCGATGACGGATTCGTTTGCGGCGCGTACCTAGGGATCAAAGGAACTGGATTTGTTTGCTGCTCGCTGTGTCGCTGTTTCACTTGCAGGAAGTGCGAAGCGCGAACCAGCGTTGCCATTAGTGCGAACACTCATCGTTGTCGAGAGGCGTCAAAAGAGGACCCTTTCGAGAAGCTGACTAAAGGGAAAGACTACCAGCAGTGTCCCGGCTGCAAGAAAGAGATCTTCCAGGCCGAGGGTTGCAACCATATGGTCTGCATCGCTCCTTGCAGCACCCACTTCTGCTTCTACTGTGGCGAAAAAGTCATCGCTCGTCGTTCGGGACACTGGCAGAGAAGACTTTGTCCTCGCTTTGGTGTTGACGGCAAGAGACTCATCTGGGACGATGAGGGCCAGCACAGCGAGGAAGATATTGAAGAATTTGACAGCGACCCGGACTTCGAAACAGACGATGAAACTGGAGAGCTCGCGTTGGATGAGGCAGATCCAGCTGACATCGACCTCCTGATTGAACGTTTTGACCAAGCGCATGAGGCAGAGCAACACGAAGACACTAGACACCGGACCATGATAGCCCCAATGATCCACAGGGAGAGCCGTGCGGACTTCTTCATGTACATATCCTTTAACTTGGCTCTTTTGAACCAAGTCAGGCTGTTCAGATTCGAGTTACTTGATGCTGCCGACGTCCTGGAAGAATTCAGCAATCGACACCAGCACATCATCCGTCAGCTTCGTCAGTATCAATCCCGTAACGAACAGGTGGCTTGGTCTGGTAGCCGTGTGATAGACCTTGCGGATCTCGAAGATGAGCTTGACTCCTACATTTTGTACGCCGGGGAGACTATTGAGGATCTACAACACATCGTGCAGCAGGAGATTCAACGTGCAGCCCGGGAAAACTAGAGTCCAATGTTGTGGCGCTGGTTAGCAGCGGAGACGCATCGCGCTCACTGTGGACGAAGGTCTGGAACCTGCACATCGCTTTGACAATAACTGTTCGATAGATGGACCAAATGTGAAAGCTGCGATGAAGCGAGCGAGAGGGGATGAGAAAGAAATAAGCGTAAAATTACATTGCCTGTTGTTCCACATATCGAGCCATGCTATCGAGCTGTGTTTTTCCCGTCTTCTCTATGTCAGCATTACACAAGATTTTGGTCATCATCATGAACTTACTGATATGAGGTATCGAATGTGGCCCTGCTAGATGGTCAGCAACCGCGCACCACGGGAGCGATTGAAAATAATCAAACTCACAAGATCAGTCACTTTGCGATGCTGCTCGAATTCACCTCTCGCAAAGTCAAGCAGCTCCTGTCTAGTCGAGGGCGGTGCCTCTGTCAATCACTCGGGTTAGGACGTGGCAGCTCTGAACGACCCAAGAACCTCAATCGTGCACATACTGTTGACAGCGCGCACAACGTCTCGCCACAACGCCAGAACCCGGCTTCGTTGCAAGAACTACGACAACATCGTCAGAAAAAGGCGTGCCCAGACCTTTAGCGATAAAAGAGAAGAGGGTACCCACATGTTCGAGCGTCAGTGGAGGCCCTTTTTTGCCACGAAGCGACGACTTGGCCGGCGCTATCGTTGCGTAGGCCGCCCTAGCAGAGAATTTCATGCCATTGCGCATAAACCACATCCAGATAGAGCGCCCGCACGATCAGGGCGTACGATGTGAAGGGAAAGGAAAATATCGGAGAGTCGTGTCTTTCTTTGCTCGAGGAAGATGGGTGGATGCTGCTGTCTCTTGCGCGCGCGCTCAAGTGAAGTGAGAACGGCGGCTCGGCATCTTTTGCCTCCGACGCCAGCTGCTGCCAGACGCGGTTTCGCGCAACACTCACATCCACGCGCGCATCTACAACAAGGAACGACACAAACCTCGAGCTTCGGCGACCTTCTGGAATACTTCAACATGCCGAAACGGAAAGATGTTGCTGAGAGTGTTGGTCGGCCCGTGGTGGACAAGGCGATCGTAAAAAAGGTCAAATCCGAGCCGAAGCACGCGACATATGCACCAACGCGAAAAGAGAAGCTAGTGGAGGGTATAAATGCTCTGAGCATCGTGGAATTCAAGACGCGCTTCGTACAAGAGGATATGTTAAAATACCAGACAGACCGCAAAGACTCCGTGGGAGCCTTTGAACTTTCGCTTGTCGCGGCCGACTGGCTGACTCCCGGCGAGTACAATGCATCGTTCAACCTGATCGAAGAGACCAGTAGGCCCGACTACGAGAGCAGTACATTCGGCTGGCATCCTCGGAGGAAGAGAAAAGAAATGCTAGAGCCAGAGATGAAGTACCTGCTCGTGCGGTCTAAGGCAGCAGAGCCTACGGTCGAGAGGACATCCAAAAGCGGAGACGTGGACACGAGCGTACTAGGATTCCTTAGTTTCATGGTGGACCATGATTCATCGCCCTCTGTTCCCGTACTGTACATCTACGAGATCCATCTGGCGCAATCTCTTCGCGGACTTGGACTTGGCAATCATCTGATACAGGTCACCGAACGCCTGGCTAGTAATATGGGGCTGGACATGGTCATGTTGACGTGTTTTCTCTGCAACAAGAAGGCGCACAATTTCTACACTGACCGCGGATTTGGCAAGGATGCTTGCTCGCCTGTAGACCGCAAGACACGCAACAAAATCGTCGCGGTGGACTACGTTATTATGAGCAAATCTGCTACTGCTGCCGAACCCCGCCAGATTGCGGACAATGATTCTAATACGGAGCTTGATGAAACGGACGATACACATGAATCCAAGATTGTGGCAATGGCATGATCTTCTGGTTTCTAGACATATACGCATCGATACCTACTTCCATATTCCAATCAATAAACACGATTCTGGCCGGATCAGGCGTGCGATACAGCTTAGCGACACAAGCTCTTAAGAGACGCTTTCTGGCATGAACACCTAGGCGATGGCTGAATTCGCCGTCGTGGAAGGCCGATCGATGTAAGATCGCGTCGATGTATCTAAGTTTCAGAAGCATCCACTATCTGGTGCATACCTGTCCCGGAACGCTTGTAAATCCACACACAAACTTTGACTCGATCACAATCAACGCAAGTCGGGACAACGATCAAGATATCATCAACCCAACGGAAGCAAAAGAATACTATGAGCCTTCTGATCGATGGCAAAAGGATAAGCTCCTCAGCCTGGGATCGAACCAGAAACCTTCCGGTTGCTTGGACCTTGCAGTCATAACAGCCGAACGCGCTACCAATTGCGCCACCGAGGATGTTGAAACACACACGCTTCTCGATGACATAACCCACAACTGTTTTGTTTATAATACGCAATCGTGCATACAGCGAGTATGGCGAGTGCTCTAGTCCGGTGTATCTTAGAAGGCAACCCAGAAATAATCACCAAGCACGCTACACACAACACACCAAGAACGAATGTCATACCACCAATCGAGAGCATATCAACAGTACCAAGTTCAAATCTCTCTCTCTCTCTCTCTCTCCTCTCTCTCTCTCTCTCTCCTCTCTCTCTCTCTCGCAGGACTGTCCTCAGCATCACACTTCACTTCTCGAAGCCAATTGTCAGCCCTCACTCTTTCCTCCTAGTCAGACTCGGAAGCATGCTCCCGGGTCTGCGTTCCCACCTTCTCATCCAAGACCTTCGGCTCGTGCATTCCCGGTCCAGAGACACTGTCTCCCTTGACCACCTGGTCCAGGCCGATCTCGCGGGCGATCTCACGCATACGCTCGTTGTCGGCTGCAGCAGCTCCCACCGACCCAAACAGAATGTCCATCTCTTCCAAAGACAGGCCTTTGGTTTCTGGAAAGAAGAAATAGATGAACGCCGCACCTCCGAAGGATAAAACGCCGAAGAGCACGTAAGTGCCCCATTTCAAATGCTTTAGAGTTACTCTTGTCAGTATCGTGTGGCGAGATTGGCGAATTCTGAGGTACTGACCTGCAACAGATCCGGAGTTATCTGACCGATGATGAAGTTGTTCATCCAATTGCTCGATGCTGTGGACAAAGATTAGCCGATGTGGCTGTGAAGCTGATATGCTTTTGAAGTATGAAAGACACAATGTCAGGATGTCATGCCACTTACCTCCCAGAGCGATACCATATGGACGCTGCGAGATCGGCCATATCTCTGCAATTATAATCCAGGCGCACGGGCCCCAACTATACCCGAAATGAACCACAAATAACCATACCATCACTACTGCGGCCCATCCCGCACCCTTGTGAGTTGTCCACTGGTTCTCATTCTTGGCGAAGATGACAGCGATGATGATGTGGCAGGTCGCCATTCCGATCGCACCTACGATGAGGATGGGCTTGCGGCCGAGCTTGTCGACATAAAGAACGGCAGGAATGGTAGCAAACCACATAACGATACCGACAACACCACTTGCCAATAGGGACGTCGTGGTTCCGGAAAGGCCGAGTCCCTTGAAGATCTGCGGGGCGTAGTACAGGACTGCGTTGATACCCTGCAAGTGTCAGTACTTCGCTGCTTGATTTGTGAACAACTCTGAGACGAAAGATAACTTACAGTCCACTGCTGGAAGAACATGGTGACAGTGGCCAGCATGACACGACGGAACATGGCCTTTGACTTGAAGAGCGAGCCAGCTGCGACGAATTGCAGTTTGACAGTCGACCATGCGGAGCCGTCTGCGAGATGTGGGAAGTGCTCAGCCGTTGTGCGTTTCTCGAACATGGACTGTGCCTTGATCTCCAAGAATTCGAGTTCGATCAGATCGTGATCCGGCGACAAATTACGCAAGCTGGCAAGCGTTTTGCGGGCATCCGCCTCGCGATTGTGGTGGACAAGCCATCTAGGCGAGAAAGGCTAGTGAAAGAGTAAGTGGTTTCCCAACGTGTACTACATACGGAGACACTTACCATGAAGATCATTCCAATCCCGAGGATGACGGCAGGGAAGAGCTGGAGGCACAACGGAACCAACCACGCAGCGTCAGATTGGCCTTCGCCCGAGCCGCCAATGTAATTGGTACCGTAGTCGATCCAGAAAGCAATCATGATACCAGTGGTAATGGCCATCTGCTGCATGCCGACCATGGCGCCTCGGATTTCTGGGGGTGCACACTCTGCGTTGTACATCGGTACGATCATTGACAGCGAACCAACACCCATACCTGCAGCGAATTAGCTTTTACTCGACTGTTGTCAACAAACAAGGGACCTTACCCGTAATGAAACGACCTGCAAGGATGGAGTTGTGACCGGTACCAGTAACCGCCGTGGACTGGATGACAACACCAAGGATGAAGATAGCAGTGTTGACCAAGATAGCGTATTTGCGCGAGAAGATCTCGGCCAGGAAACCGGAGTAAAGGGTCCCGAGCCATGCGCCTAGCTCTAGAATCGACACCAGCCAGCCCATCTTCGAAGAGTTCTCGGTGTAGTCACCCATGTGCTTGCCGAAGGCGTTCATCACCAGGACACCTCCGAAGACTCCCTGGTTGTAGCCGTAAAGGAGACTGAGGCAAGTCAGTCGGGTGAACGTATCATATGGTTCCATGACATGCGGCTTACCCTCCAATGCATGCAAAGCAGGCAATACCAAACACCTTTCCATTCTTGACGATAGCCATGGGCCCAGATGCGCCCTGGAGCTGCTGGCGGCGTACCAGAGCAGCCTGGTCGAACATCGATGCATTACCGGTCGGCGCCATAATTAGTAGCGCTTGCGTAGGTTGTGTGGGGAGAATCGAGAAAGCCCTGGTCTCAACAGGGAACCTGCAGATATATCACAGATGAGAGGGAGCAAGACCTGCCTTCTTCCATGCAGCCGGCACCTTGTATATACCCAGGCACGCCATTCTGCTGTCACAGCATGCGGAGCTCTCACGCGACTTGAACACGCCACCATGGGGTAAATGGTATGAGTCTCACGCAAAACTCTGGCTCGAGCTACATGCGCGGGTCGAAATAAGCACACGGCTAAAGTTAAGCAGCCCAATAGCGAAAGCTTGGGTTGATTGCAGTAAGGGCTGTAGCCTTGTATCAATGTCTCCTGCTCCGCTAGATGGTCGAGGCGCGGGTCTGACAGCTTACATTGGTGGCGTCGACTAACGCTGGATGGACATCGATTGGTCTGATATGGCTGGTCAAGCGAAGTACTTCGAGTGACGAGACGATCTGCTGCTGTTCAGTGCAACAAGTATACTGTAACTGAGGTGGTGTACTGTACGCCAAGTATACCACTCACATGGGCGGGAACTCGAGAGGTAACTCAAGCTTTTACCAAGAGCTGTCGATCTTCCAACGTTCAGACTCGAGTTGAAGTCGATATGACGAAGATGAATCAAGACATGCCCTACAGCAGTTGTCGGTCGTCCAGATCAACCGAATCGCTGGGGAGTGACTTCGAACTCCCATGCATTCTCCGGGCGTAATTAGGTATCCCTCCAGTCTGCGGCTCGACCTCAGACCAGATCGTGCGTTTACGACGTCACCCCCAGTTCAGAAGAGGATCTCCGAGTACTCCCTGGGATCTCGAATAGCAGCTTTGAAGTTGCAGATCTTTGGTGTACAGTGTGGTAGTCGGGTACGAGCATGGTTACCTCACTTACCTCACATTGTTTATTACCAAGAAGCGAAGCACAACAAAGGTGAGCTGACCGTCTCGACTCTTGCTGTGTGACCTTGTGCGATCCGGATAACGAAGGGATGGTTGGTCGGAGGCAAAAAGGCTACTGCGTCCACAAAAAGTCATTAGGCTAAATAGCCATGTGCCGCTTTTCCAGCCACACGTCTCCACTCGCTGCGGAGACTCCACACTAGACACTAGATCACCCCGCAAGTCGCCGGCTCTTGTCTCCGAGACGATCATCAGCCATTTTGCCTGAATACACAAATCCTTTTCAGCAATGTCAAGACTCTAAGAGTACGCAAAGACCTTGGCGATTGCGAAATGCCGACCAGGTTCGGTTTTCCGGCACAGACATGACGCTCTACACCTGGAGCATCGAGATCTCCTCAAGGCACACCCAGGCGTGCCGGCACACTGTCCTCCAAAGGCAAAGGGACTGCGAATTTGGCGAACAGAAAAAAGAGACAGTAGAAAGAATGAATGAACCCGCGTTCTGGCAGAAACAAAAACACAATAGCATCGGCTACGCGCGGAGACAAGGCATGGCGAAGACCCTTTCTCACGAGGAGCTCGCCCCAGATCAACAACAATGATGGAGAAAGTGTCTCTTGCGCTGTCCACGATTCTCCACGAGGATTGCCGATCGTTCCTCCATCGATCGCAACTTTCTGGCATATCCGCTATGCTTTCCGGCGGTTCCCTCCTAGTAAACTCTTACCAAGACTCACTCCACACGACAAATGCCGTTGAGGTGATCCACTGTTCTACACACGCATGTTACGCATCTCAGCCGCACGGGAAGGTTGTAAGTGAACTGTGGATCACCTCAGGTTAAATTCACAAAGTGACGACACGCCTGTAAACACAGCGTCTCGGCGATCGTCACGATCCCCATGCGTTGGTACAAAAAGGTAGGAGGACCTGCGCATCGTGAGGTTTCGAGTACCGCATTCATCTCTTGCTACAATGTCTGCAGCATTGGGTCTTCAGGTTCTTTTGGCGGTTCTCGCCGGTCAAGCCTCTGCTCAGAGCGCGGCAGACCGAGCAGCTCGATTCTTCCCAGACTGTGTCAATGGCCCACTGAGCAACAACACCATTTGCGACACGTCGGCAGACCCATTGACCAGAGCGACAGCCTTGGTCAAGGCCATGACCTTGGAAGAAAAGTTCGCCAACACCGATCAGAACCAACCCGGCGCGCCTCGCATTGGACTCCCACCCTACATCTGGTGGAACGAGGCTCTCCACGGAGTAGCCGAGCAGAACGGTGTACAATTCGAAGAGGAGGGCGAGTGGAGCCACGCTACATCCTTCCCCCAGCCAATCTTGACAGGTGCTGCTTTCGACGATGAGCTGGTACACAAGATCGCAACTGTCATCTCCACCGAGTTCCGTGCCTTTGGCAACAACCTCAAAGCTGGACTGCAGGCATGGACGCCGAACATCAACCCATACAGAGATCCCCGGTGGGGCAGAGGTGAGGAATTCCACACATTTAACGTTCAACGAGGTTCCGAGAGCTGATTTGAGCATCAAAGGTCAGGAGACTCCTGGCGAAGACCCCTTCCACCTGAGCAGCTACGTCAAGAACCTTCTCGATGGTCTCCAGGGTCACGACAAGGATATCAAGAGAATGGGCGGGACGTGTAAACATTTCGCAGGTATGATTATTGTAGCCGATGATTATTCGGACCCTAACCTTAACTCTAACCATGGTGCTGACACTCAACAACTTCGCAGGCTATGACCTAGAATCTTGGAACGGTAACCACCGCCATCAGTTTGATGCTCACATTGGCTCCCGGGACCTTGTGGAGTATTACATGCCCCCGTTCCAGCAATGCGCCAGAGACTCCAATGCCTTCAGTTTCATGTGCACATACAATGGTACGTTGATCGCAGAGAATCTTATACTCTGCACTGGCTGACCGCATTCCGTAGAATTGAACGGAAGGCCAACATGCGCGGACCCGTGGTTACTCAACGATGTTCTCCGTGAACACTGGGACTGGACGGACGAACAGCAGACGGTAGTCAGCGACTGTGGTGCTATCCAGAACATCTACTACCCACACCGCTACAACGACACGCGCGAGAAGGTCGTTGCCGAGGCTCTGACAGCTGGTACCGACTACGACTGCGGTACTTACTACTCAACCTATCTGCCTGGCGCGTACGAGCAAGGCCTCATTCAAGACTCCGATCTTGACCTTTCTCTCGTGCGTCAGTATGCATCTCTCGTTCGCCTGGGATACTTTGATGGCCCCAATAGTACCTACCGCAACATTGGCTGGGAGGATGTCAATACCGAAGAGGCACAGCAATTGGCTGTGCGCGCCGCTGAGGAGGGCATTGTTCTTCTTAAGAATGATGGTATTCTGCCGATGAAGCTTGGCAGCGATGTGTCAATTGCTCTTGTGGGAGACTGGGCAAATGCCACCGAACAAATGCAAGGAAACTACTACGGCGTTGCGCCGTACCTTCACGGTCCGTACTACGCTGCCAACCAGACTGGTGCCAACGTCACAATGGTCAACCAGCCTGGTGGCGGTAAGCTCAACCCAACGACCGATAACCTTAAGCCCCTCTGGACTGCTGCAGAGGAGAACGACATTATCATCTACGTTGGCGGCATTGACAACGACGTCGAGTCGGAGGACAACGATCGCCATGACATTGTTTGGTCAGGAAACCAAATCGACATCATCGAGCGTCTTGCAGAGTACGGAAAGCCAATGGTCCTCGTCCAGATGGGCACCATGTTGGACGACTCTCCGATTGTGAACAACCCCAACATCTCTGCTGTTCTGTGGGCTGGATACCCTGGCCAATCTGGTGGTACTGCGATCTTCAACATCATTCAGGGCATCACCGCCCCGGCCGGAAGACTGCCAGTCACCCAGTACCCTGCCGCCTACATTGGACAAATCCCAATGACCGACATGACTCTCCGCCCGAGCGAGGAGACCGGCAGCCCTGGTCGTACCTACATGTGGTATGAAGGTGAGCCTGTCTTCGAATTCGGTTACGGCCTGCACTACACCAACTTCTCCGTCTCCTTCGACGGCAGCGACGATGTTCCCGCCTCCTACGCCGATAAACCGACCAGCTGCGGAAGTTACTCCATCCAGGACCTCACCGGTAACTGCGACGAGCGCTACCCTGACCTCTGCCCTTTCAAGACCTTCGATATCACCGTCGAGAACACCGGCAAGGTTGCATCAGACTACGTCGTCCTCGGCTATCTCACCGGAGAGTTCGGCCCCCAGCCATACCCGAAGAAGCAGCTCAAGGCCTACACCCGTGTGCAGGATGTCGCCGCCGGTGCCTCGTCCAGCGCCTCTCTCGACCTGAAGCTCGGATCGCTTGGTCGTGTTGCCGACAACGGAGACATGACTCTCTTCCCAGGCGACTATGCGCTCGTGCTCGATAACGATGCTAAGGCTATGATGAAGTTCACTTTGACCGGCGAGCCTGTGATCCTTGACCATTGGCCGCAGCCTCCGCCTCCCAACGTGCAGACTGAATCCTACTGGGTCGGTGGTTACCCTGGCACTGGCATCAAGAACCAGACTAGCTGGGCTTGAGCGGTACATTGACAGGATGATGATGGGTGTAATGTAATGAAGAGCAATATGAATTCGATCAACACGCAATGAAACACACGTTATGTGTCAGTTCGGTCAACGTCCTTGCTGTAACGTCGATTGGTGTCAATCGCGAACTCTCGACTCCGATCCTTTCTATTCCGAACTCGTACTTTGCACTATCGCATGTATTGAATGCACATCTCTCACAGCAATCGTCCTTTCATCAGTAGCCATGTATCATCAATCTTCAGCTCCGCCTGCTAGATGGTATTTCCAGACGCTGAATCAAATCGATTGTTTGGTCGGACGCGATACCCCAACCCTAACCCTGTGCGATACTGAACTATTAACTCAGAAACTGCTAAAGAGAGTCGCTAGTCGATCAACTCGAAAGTGGTTTTACAACACATGACATAAACGTTGTCACTTTATTTAACCAGCCATAGCCTGTGCATGTTGGTTTGCCGCGATCGATCGCAGACGTAGATCGAGACGTGAGCGTGACAGTCAGCTTGGTGCCAGGAAAATAACACTACTACTCACCACCTCACATCTTTCACCCTTGTCGTCAACCATGAACTCGTCAATTTCCTTGGAAGGAACATCATATGACCGAGGTTGCAAAAAAGACGCTCCGTACATGATGGCATCAAACACCTTTCTTTTCTCTCTCGGGTTCCCATCAGCTTTCACGCAGCTATCGACACCAGGTACGATGACAAGCCTAACGAAGGATGATCTAAACACACTTTCCAATCGACCGAAGATGTATACATTGCCGTCCACGTCTGATCGTTGCAGCAATCCCTTTGATCAGATCTTCCCAGATCCAACCCTTTCATGTATTACGAGTATGTTCCTCTTCGCATAGGCAGCAACCCCACGTGAACAGAGCATCTATCCTGTTAATGAACCCGCATAGTACGCTCTGAGAATAGCCCACTGATATTCTTGGATCGATACTGGGGTCGATATCGCATTTAAGAAGTGAACTCGTTCAATCGACTATCACACCAGCTTCAGCAGTATGTCCGTGCTGTCCATGGTTATACCAAGGGATGTAGTTTTAATGTCAAGCAATTTCCCATCAATCAATGATTGAAATCAGCAAGCCTGGTCTAGCGGTTATGATTTCTGTCTAACAACACAAGTGTTTGGGTACACAGAAGGTTCTGAGTTCGATTCTCAGGGTTTGTAATGGACGTCATTCTTTTTCTCAATTCCTTTTGCTATCCTTCATGAGCACGAGTGGATCTTGGGCTTTGGAGGTGGTGAGATGGTAGATGTCTAAAAAAGACATAAGAAAGACACCACCGTGCGCAGGCTTGGCATTGCAAATCCATAGATTATCATGTTCATTATCATGACAACCTTTAGAGTCTAATAACTTCACAACCACATAACCTTTTATGAAGCCGTTTGAACAAGATTGTAGCCCCCGATCTATAGATGAAGTTGATGTAAGGAAAAATAAATCTAATTGGTGGTTGGTTCACAATCCCTAAGTAGGAGTCTCTGTTTTTTCATGTATTTACAAAGTTATGAAGTGCTGAGATCCGAGCTTCTAGGTCGAGAGATGTCGTGTTTTGACCTTAGCCTGTGAAGAGGCTTGGTCCTAGTGGTACATTTGTGGGAGTTGGTAGGTTTATTAGATGTTATAGTGAGGAGGACGTTAGAAGACCGATGAAGTTGAGAAGGATGTCAAAATCCATGGATTTCATGAATTCAGATGTGTCGAAAATGCGACTGACACGAAGGACTCAAAGAGAGATCGCAGGACTGCGCTGTAGTCGGTTTTGGTGGTAGATCTGAGGTTCTTCGCAATATCTCTGAGAATGGTTCTCTAGCTGAGTCTATACAGCCGCCGAGGCTTTCTATCCGCGCGCACGGTGGTGTCTTTCCGGTGTCCTTCTTAGACTGCTACTGGTGAGATGCTGAAGGCTGGTGGAGGGGGTCATAACGACTAGGCCGCTGTTTCGTCGCTTTCCTTGACGTCCAGGGAACATATAAGAGCGTGGCTGTGATTTCACAAAGCATGCCTGGTTCCATGGTTGGAGGTAACTGTCGATTTTCGAAGGGCCTGGTCCGAGATTGTCCACCTGACTTTATACCAGTAGTACAGCAGTAGGCAAGGTAAGCAAAGCACCTCCCGTGACACAACAATGATACCGTCGTCGAAACTCAAGCCTGAGTCAGCCTCCACGTCGGCTTTTGACCGAAAAGTCCAGCCACTAACTCCACTCCACGCCCCCCATGCTGATCTCCGGGCGGAGAAATAGTGGAGGAGGAGGAAAAAAAAGAAGAGCGTCACAGCTTGTGTTTCCAAGCCGATGCAAGCGTAGCGCCCCACTCGCTTGATTGCGATTCACGCGAGCTTGTCCTTCTGAGGCTTCGCATTCCTCGATTCGGCATCTCGAAGCCCGATTTCTCTGCCAGCAAGCATGACCGATATCGTGCATATCCATGTCCACGACCACGTTTGTCGGAAAGTTACGGTTGAGGATTGTCGGCGAGTGAGCCGCTGCATTGTCGGGTAATATCATAGGTGCATGCATGGTTGGTTGTCGCGTGTTGTTAAATGGGATGCGTGCCCCTCCGGTTTCCTTGGGATCTTTTCGACCTGCGTTTTTCGGATTCGATTGGTGTTCACTATACTGCTAGGGAAACAGACATGGATCAACTGTCAGGATGGCGCGTGGCTGACAAGCTTGAGAAGAGGAGCTTGCTCATTGCTGTCAACTGCGTTGCGGCTCTCTCTATCTTTTTCTTTGGTTATGACCAGTAAGATGAATTTGTCGCCCTTTGAACCAGAAGGCATGCTAACAATCGTATAGAGGAATGATGGGTAAGTGATTGGCGCAATAGCTCGGGCAGTCTTCCATAAGCCTAACACCATGTGACCCCAGGTGGTGTGAACAATGCCACAGACTATATCAACTTGATGGGCTTTGGATACGTGAACGAAGAAGGCGACCCTGTGGTAACAGACTCGCTGCTACAAGGCGGTATTGTAAGTCGGACTTCCATGACAGCAGTCATCCATGAGTACATCTAACAATCGCTGCAGGTATCAGTCTACTACCTTGGCACGCTCATGGGCTGCCTTGTCGGTGGCTGGGTTGGCGACAAAATCGGTCGCGTGCGTACAATCGCCTTCGGAGCCGCATGGGCAATCTTTGGCGCCGCGCTGCAATGCTCAGCTCAAAATCATATCTGGATGATCTTCGCCCGCCTGATCAACGGCTGGGGAACCGGAGTGTTGAACGCCATCGTCCCCGTCTGGGCAACCGAAACCGCAGACCACACATCGCGTGGAAGCTTCATCGCTATTGAGTTTACCCTCAACATCTTTGGTGTGGTGGTCGCATACTGGCTAGAATTCGGGCTGAGCTTCATCGACAATGGAGAATCTCCCATCCGCTGGAGGTTCCCGATCGCCTTCCAGATTCTCCCTTTGCTCGTCCTCTTCGGCATCTGCTGGTTCTTCCCGGAAAGCCCTCGCTGGTTGGCGAAAGTCGGAAGAGATGAGGAGGCGAGGTACATTCTCAAGCGTCTACGTGGTAGCGAGGGAGAAGATGCTGTCAGAGCCGAAGCGGAATATCAGGATATCAAGAACATTGTGATCCACGAACGCCAGACTGCGCGTTCGAACGGCTACTTCTCCATGCTCTTCGGTATTGGCAGTGGGAAGCTTCATACCGGCCGTCGCGTGCAGTTGGTCATCTGGTTGCAGATCATGCAGGAATGGGTCGGTATTGCTGGAGTTACCGTCTATGTCAGTGAATCGAAATCGGAGAATTCTCGAGATCGACATGCTGACTTGCGCCCTACAGGCTCCTACCATCTTCCGGATTGCTGGATTTGCCAGTGAGAAGAGCCAGTGAGTTCAGTCTGAAAAGTCGAGCGAACAAGATCGTATTATCCTGACATGATGCTTCCCCCAACAGATGGATCAGCGGATTGAACAACATCTTCTACATGTTCTCAACTCTCATCTGCGTCTTCACGCTTGACCGCATTGGCCGAAGATACACGCTGTAAGCCTACGACCTGAGAGCAACATGTTGTGGCTGCAAATCCGCTAACACGATCAGATACTGGGGCTCCATTGGCCAAGGAATCGCCATGTTCCTCGCCGGCGGCATGTCTCGCGCAGGTCTCAATGCGCGCGCAGCTGGTGACATTACTACTGCCAATCAGTACGGAGCTGCCGCCGCGAGCTTTGTATACATCTTCACATTCGTGTTCGGTGCGACGTGGTTGACTGTACCCTGGTAAGTTATTGGCGTTGTCCCTGAATTTGAGATTTCATACTGATCCTCTACCGTGTAGGCTATACCCAGCTGAGATCTTCCCTCTCGAAGTTCGCGCCAAGGGCAATGCGTTCGGTGTGGTTGGATGGAGTACGTCAAGTGGTCGCTGACTTCTTGCTACGTCTCGCTAACGTGGATCAGGTATCGGCAATGGATGGCTCACGCTCTTGTGCCCTATCATGTTCGATTCCATCGGAGAAGCGACCTTGTAAGTAGACTGGATCATTCTCTTCTTGACACCAGCTGATCCATTGCCAGATACATTTTCGGTGCGGCTAACTTGATTTCGATTCCAATGGTTTGGGCGCTCTATCCAGAGACAAATCAGCGCACGCTCGAGGTATGGAATGAAGCCCGATGAAACTGTCGAATCTCGACTTGCATGTACTGACATTCTACAGGAAATTGATCTGCTATTTGAGGCCGACTCGCCGTGGGTCTGGGCCGCAGAGAAGCACTTTGCGAAACTCAAGGAGGAGAACCCCAATATTGCGTTGGCAGCTAGCCGCGGGAACTCGGTCGTCGACGCAGAGCAGGGTCTGAAGAAGGCCGGACAGACTGACGCACAGTCAGAGGAGCGACAGGAGGTCGTCAAGCACTAGAGGGCGCGGAGTCCAGTCCCACGCGTGCTTGGCTACGCCATTTACGGTGATGTGCGTTTAGATACGCAGCACGCAGGATGGTTATGCTTGAGCGTAAAGACCAATGCTCATCATCCTACATTCAAGGCTCCTGAGGCTCTAAGACAAGGTTGTCGATAAGTCGTACAGGCATTTTGTCGTCGCCCAAACCAAGCTTCTCTCCCTCTTTTGTAGCTTCCAGTGGTAGCATCTTGATCGCTGCGCTAAGGATCGCACCTTTCTTGGGATCCACGGTCTGGACTTCCTCAAGAGTATCAGGGTCCGCAAGAGAAATGTAATCCACCTCGAACTGCGCGCGTTCCGTCTCTGGCAGCTCATCCTGCTTGATGTTCATCATGTTTGTAACGTCCCAAGATAGTGCCAGAACGTCATCTCGGTCTGTTTTGCCCATCTTGTATGCGGCTCTTGCAGCTCCCAAGGCCACTGAAAGAACAATGCCTATCTTTCTCCTGCGCTCTCCCAGGTATACATTCCGACTACTCATGGCCAGGCCATCCGCTTCGCGCTCTGTAGGGCCGATTCGTACAACAGTGTTCATGTGCAAGTCCTGAACCATGCGCTTGATGATTACCGTCTGCTGCACATCTTTCTGTCCGAAGTAGACACGTTCGGGCTCAACAATGTTGAAAAGTTTGGTACAGACGGTTGCGACGCCGCGGAAAAAGACCGGACGACTCTTTCCTTCCAGTAAGTTCGCTAGCGGAGTGATGGTTACGAATGAGCCCGATCCTGGTAGCGTCGAGTCCGGCGGCAGCGTCGGGTACATTGTCTTTGTTGTGGGCGCAAAGATAGCCTCAATCCTGCCCTTCCCATTCTTTTCCAGCTCGGCGTCCAGCTCCTTCAACTGCGCCAGATCGCTGTCCCACGTCTTCGGGTAGCTGTCGAGGTCTTCGTTCACGCCGAACTGAGTTGGATTGACGTAGACGGAGACGAAGACATGGCTGTTCTCCTCGGCAGCTTGTCTGACCAGCGAGATATGTCCTCGGTGCAGCGCACCCATTGTCGGTACAAGGCCCACCGTCTTGCCATCGAGGAGCAGCTCGCGGCGATAAGTGCGTAGAGGGGGCACGTCCCGGAAAATGTGTATAGCTCTGGAAAATTGACTGGGCTTTGCATATGCTGTGTTGCGACTCCTGGCGAGTGCTGTGGCAGTCCAGGCATTGGTAGTAGAACACGCCATGCGCCGGACAACGGAGGCAGACATTGTTGGGGTTGCGTTGGGGCGAGAGTTGTAGTGAATTGGAGAGATCACCTACTATGACTTGTAAGCATCGCGGGTCATGCCACCTTGCAAAGGCTCTGCTGACTTGTGCGGTCAATGGGGCGTGTTCGTGAAGCTGTATACGCCGAACAATCGAGCATGAAGTGATGAGACAGTCGCGTTGTAAGTGAATGTATGCCCGACCGTTCATCACGTCGGCTCTGCGAGAGCTTCCTAGCGGGGCGCAGGGTCTCGCCCGAAAAGTACCAAATCCGCATTTTTCTATGCCATTTCTTTGCGCGCCTACCATTTTACAGTAATACCTTCTTTTTACACTACACCCACCGGACTATACTCTGGAACCATGGCCGACGATGGCATGCTGCTCAATTTTGAGCTGCCCACAGACGCCTTCCAAGCGCCCAAAAAGGCCTTCAAAGGCGGCAGCTGGAAAGATCGTCTCACAGCAAGAAAATCGGCGCAATGGGGGCGCATGAAGGCTGAAGAGAGGGCTACGGGCAAAACACCGGATTATGGAAACACACGCGGTGAGAAAGAGGAGCTCATCCGCCCCGACGGAAAGCCTTCCAAGAGGCCAAGGACGGACGACAACGACGGAGGATTCAAACCCGCAAGGACTGGACCACGACCTGGCGGACGAGCTCCCAGTGAGCGCGAGATCTTGCCCAAATCTACCACCGGCGAGGTCATCTCATCGCTGTTCACATACAACCCGGCCGCAAAAGCCACGAGGCCCGATCCTATTCCCGAAGACCAGGCGCCAGTCGAGCCTTCCAACGCACCTTTGACCGACGAGCTGGCCACTTTCACAAATCTTGGACTTTCGACGACGCTGGCAAGCCATCTGATGAACAAATTGGGCCTCAAAGCTCCCACTGCCATCCAACGGAAGGCTTTGCAGCAGCTTTGCAGCACCGACAACGACGCTTTCATTCAGGCAGAGACTGGTTCGGGTAAAACTCTTTCGTACCTACTTCCTATCGTGCAACGGATCAGCGACATTTCAAAGCAGATGAAAGCCGAGGGTCAAGATTTCAACAGGAAGAGCGGCATGTTTGCGCTCATCTTGGCGCCAACTCGAGAGTTGGTCAGGCAAATCGAAACTGTTCTGGAGACTCTACTTTCGTGCTGTCACTGGATCGTTGGAGGCACCGTCATTGGTGGAGAGCAAAAGCAGAGGGAGAAGGCGCGACTAAGGAAGGGTGTGAACATCCTGGTGGCCACACCTGGTAGATTGACGGATCACCTGGAACACACAGAGGTGCTGGACGTGAGCAGGGTCAGGTGGCTGGTACTGGATGAAGGTGATCGATTGATGGAGTTGGGTTTCGATCAGGACATCCAGAAGATCGTCAGTAATCTGAACCTGCGGTCGAGGAAAGCACAAGAGCAGCCCATTCCTGGACTTCCCGAGAAGAGGAACACTGTGCTCTGTTCGGCAACCATCAAAGCCGACATTGAACAACTCAAGTCTATCGCACTCCACGATCCAGTCACGATTGCGGTAGATGCGTCAGAACGCGTGGAAGGCGAGGATGGAAAGATGGTGGAACAGGAGTTCTCTGCGCCTGCACAGTTGAAGCAAAGCTACGCAATCGTCCCGCCCAAGCAGAGACTGGTGACGCTTGTAGCTGCGCTGAAGCAGGCTTTCAAGAGGAAGGGAAGCGTGATGAAGTGCATCGTGTTCATGAGTTGCGCCGACAGCGTGGACTTCCATTTCGAAATTCTCACGCACGACATTACAGCTGCCCCCAAGGAAGCTCCTACTACAACGTCCAAGGATAAGAAGAATATCAAGGGAAAGAGCAACGACAAACCGGAAGCGCAGGAGGAACTAAAGATGCCCAGGCAAAGCCGAACGGACAAGATCCCACAGGGAAACACGATCGAGGAATCTCGCACCCATGGGCCTGCCGCTGCGTTCGCAAGCAAAGACGAGCCTATCCAGATTTTCCGTCTGCACGGTTCCTTGCAGCAGAGCACACGTACAGCAGCGCTGAAAGCCTTCAGCAAATGCAACGACCCTGCAGTACTTGTGTGTACAGACGTCGCGTCTCGTGGTCTCGATTTGCCCAATGTCGACTTCGTCATCGAATACGACCCCCCCTTCAGCAAGGAGGACCACCTCCACCGTGTCGGTCGTACGGCTCGTGCCGGTAAAGAGGGTCGCGCCATGATCTTCCTCCAGCCAGGTTGCGAGGAAGGCTACGTCGAGATTCTGAAGGAGGGTCGTCCACGCAATCTCACTCACCACGACGCAGACGAGATCCTCAAGAAGGGCTTCTCGGCCACATCGGGCGTTGTGAACAGCCGCGAATGGGAGCAGGCCGCGACCGAATGGCAGATCGAGTGCGAGCGCTGGGCCACCGAGAACCCCAAACACCTCGAGCAAGCCCGCAGAGCTTACCAGAGTCACATCCGCGCCTACACCACCCACGTTGCCGCAGAGCGCAGCATCTTCGACATGAAGCAGCTCCACCTCGGACACTTGGCCAAAGCCTTCGCGCTGCGCGACAAGCCTGGTGCGATCCGCGTGCCTGGTCTCAGGCCCGGCAAGGAAGATGGCGCGAAGATGAGGCAGGCTCGTCGTGTCGAGGCCGGCAAGAATGCTGGCGCCAGAGCGGCCGAGGGCAAGCGTACTCGCGGCGATGCCGACCTCGATGTGCCGGATATGACCGACGAACAGGAGGCAAGGAAAAAGATGCACGCCATGGGCAGGAGGATGGGCGGAGCGGGCGAGTTCAACTTGGGCTGAGCACTGTCACAGTTTTTCTCTGTTCCACTATTTCGTTGGTTGCCAACTTGATGTTCAGCCGCACTGAAGATACCCATAGCTTCCATCTGTTTGCACAAAAAATCTAAATTTCCCATTCACTCATTGCCACCACGTTGCTAGTATATATCCCACAGCGAGACTCTGCCATCCTTGCTCCCAGCCACAAGCCAATGCGTCGCTTTCGATCTCGCCACTCGCTGCTGCGAGACCGTAAGCGGCTGTCCTTCTTTGCCCACACCAGCAGCCGCCTCCCCCAAATCACCCACGCCCGTTTCTCCCCCATCCAACACCTCCGCAAAAGCAGCAGCATAACACCCCTCCTTATGCCACTTCAGCACCGCTAGCTCCTTCATCCCCTTCGCAGCGTAAACTCGCACCCTTCCGTCCCAGCCCGCCGTGGCGAAGATCTTGCCATCCCCCCGAACCACCAGCGACTGCTGGCCGGCGTGCTTGGTCTGCAAAGTCTTAGTTTCCGAACTTCCGTCTAAGGGATGTCTGGCTACGATTGCGTCGGCGGAGCTGGAGAAGAAGTAGCCCAAGGTCGGTGCGAAGTCGAGGGAGAGGACGGGTTGCGAGTGCGGTTTGGCGAGGTAGAGGGTTTGCCATGATGTTTCTTCTTTTGTTTTTGGGTCGTGTTTGCGGTACCAAAGAGCGATATGGCCGCTTTCGTAGCCGGCTGCGACGAGGAGGGATGGTGTTGTTGTGTTGGTGAGTTGATGGAGGAGGCTGACGGCCATTAGCATGCCGGTGCTGGTATCTTTGGGCGGAGGGATGGTGGCGTATCGGGCCGCGCTGGGGAAGGCGGTGATGTTTACTAGGCCGTCTTGGACTCCAGGGACGGCTATCAAGATGGAGGGTTCGGCTGGATGTTGAGGAGACGGTGAAGAGGTGGTGGATTCGGTCGGTGGTGGTGATGGTGATGACATTTGACACATGGCGAAGGAACAGAAGTTGAGAGCGTTCACGTCTAGGCTGTGTAAGAGCCAGGGATGCTTTCTGTGTGAAGTGGTTTCTTCGATCGGTAGTATCGTGGAAAAGTCTGCCTCGTCTGATTCTCGTAGTTGCCATACGAGTAGTTTGTTGTCTCGTCCATGTCTAGTTAAGTGTCAGCATTCGTTCAATGAATTGATAGGCCTGACGAACGAACGTACGTGATTATGTTCTCCTCTCCTAAGCCCCAACTACCGACCCCGAGTACTGATCCTCCATGAGCTTTCCAGACTGCTACTGGTCGCTTGATCGCGAGATTCCAGAGGATGACCCAGCCGTCCGCATCGCCGGTGAGTAATCGCAAATTCTGCCGGAGAAAATGCACGCAGTGTATCTGGGCTGTATGCCCGCGAAGAACGTAATCCGGTTGAGCAGGTGGTAGTGTAGAGCTTCGCAACAGGTTCGATGCTGTTTTGCTCATGCTTCAAGCTATCTTTCTGATTTGGATGAGGGAGTGAATTGTTGGTGGATGTTGTAATCCTGTCTTTGTACCGTAGCTCTTGCCTTTTTCGATTTCGCGATTCTAGTCGTACGTTCGATGCTGGTAACTTGGTTTTTAAAAGTCTAGTCACGATTTCTGATTTCGGTTCAATGTTGTTTTCCAGAACACATTGATTGAATATCGCCGTCGATGTGGTCCAAGCTTCGAGCTAACCTCACGCCTCCCCAATCTCGACATAGCGGACCCTCACGTCGCACTCCATTATTTGTATTGGAAGATAACGAAATGGAAGTGGACTGATGTTCAGGCCGACCCATGTACTGTGCAAAGCGATTGCACTTACTCCCGAACTGCTCAAGCCACATCTGCCTCAGAAATGGTTTGGCGAACTCGCAAGGCCGCATGTCGGTAAGTAAATTCACTACTTCGTATGGAAACACCAACTTGCTAACAAGAAAAAGGCCTTGCAATAAGCGGCGGAGTCGATTCAATGGCTCTCGCCACGCTGTGTAGCGGTCTGCGAGAATGTTCGCAGCACGGCAAACCCCCGTCTTTCACGGCTTTCATCGTCGACCACGGTCTGCGGTCTGGCAGTCGTGATGAGGCTTTGAAAGTCGCAAGATTCTTGGAGCAATTGAGTATGCCTGTATGTCGCACTAATGGCGAAAAGATACTGACATTGGGCCTCGCCCAGAAATGCCCTCCAAGATCTTGACTCTGGATCCAGAGCAATACGGCGACGCGCACGCTTCGCGGAGAGTAGAGAGCATCGCTCGCAGACTCCGATATCGAGCCATGGGCCAGGCGTGCCGCGCGCAAGGCATTACGAAATTGTTGTTCGCTCATCATGCAGACGATCAGGCCGAGACAACTCTGATGCGACTTGCTAACAACTATCTTGGCAAAGGACTCGCCGGGATGCAGGCTGAATCGCGTATCCCAGAGTGTGAAAACATGTATGGAGTGCATGAATCTGGAAATCCTAGGATTCTTCGACGCGAGGTTTTACCCGTATTAGCGACGGGCATGGCTGTTGAGAGTGGCGGTATCACAATTCTACGCCCTTTACTGAGCTATACTAAGGACAGGCTCGTCGCGACGTGCGAGCAGGCGGGCACCAGATGGGTGGAAGACGAGACCAACACAGACCCCTCACTCACCCTACGCAACACTGTCCGCCAACTTCACGAGAAGAACCTCCTCCCAAAAGCACTGCAACGACCAAACTTGTGCGCGATAGCTGCACGTACATCAAAGAGAGCTGCACAGCAAGAAGAACGAGCCCACAAAATCTTCCGCAGTGTCGACATCAAGCTTGATCCCAGCTCTGGACACGCCGTCTGCAAGATCAGCCACCAGACAGCAAGGGAAATTAATGAAGCGCCCGACGCCGACCACATCAAAGCCATCATCCTCCGCAAGCTCTTCTTGCTCGTAGCTCCCACGAGCAACGTAGACCTATCTACACTAGAAGCGGCATCTGCAACCTTTCTAGAACCGCAGACTCACGTGCCCATTGTTCTCGCGGGCGCAGCGGCAGTACGGCTGAAAGACACGAAAAAATCACTCGTGTACGAGCTACGCAGAACACCCCCGCCGAAGAGAGCAAAAGAGACTCGAGCGGAAACCACAATCAGTCCAGAGGCGCAGTCTTCTTCCACGAACGGGATTTCATGGAGCGACTGGCATTTCTGGGACGGGAGATACTGGATTCGCATCGGCAGAGCTCAAAAACTTCCAGAAGCCACGGATGTTGTCGTCCGCATGCTGACGGCCGAAGATGTTGCCACTCTAAGGCGTGATCCGCGGACGGCCGAGAAGGGTTTGCAGGCGCGGTTGGCAGGCGTCAGGGCACACCTTCGCGCCACCTTGCCGGTGATAGTGTCTGGGAAGAGTTCCAGCGAACAGCGCATTGTGGCATTGCCATCGCTCGGGTGGAGCAGTGATGAATGGGTTTCTGAAGATATGAGCGAACGAGTCAAGAATGCCAACTTCTTCTACGACATCAGATACAAACGCATAGACGATTCACTGACGAGACCGATCGGAAGTCAATCAGAGAAATTGAGTTGATTAAAACGTTAGCAAAGTATGACTGGGTATATGTTTAGGGTATAGTGTTTGTCCAAGAGGCAAAATCCTTCCTTTCTATCTCTTCTTGCCCCGAGTTGGACTCGCCTCCAGTAAATCCTGCAGCAGCTCGCGTGAGCGCCTCTCGCGCTCGTCGAATTTTGTGTTGTAAATCACAGGCAACACCCGCTTCGAGTCTGCGAGACCAAAGGTTAGCATATTCAATCGATCAAACTCCCTCCGGACAAAACGAAAAGAAGACTCACTAGCATGATCCTCCGCAAACTCCAAACTCTCCGCGCCCTTCTTCCTCGCCTCCTTGACCGCATCCTCCAGCAACGCAGCCCCAACACCCTTCCCTCTGTACCTCAACCGCACAGTCCAAGCCCTGATCTCGCCCCTCCAAGCCTTCTTCCTCTTCTGCCGACTACTCTCCCCCGAAATCCAATCCACCACAACCGCCCCAATCACCTCGTCCCCAAACCTCGTAACCAGCACATCCGCGCCCTCAATCCACTCCCAATCTAAACTCTCCGCCGCCGCCAGATACCCCTGCGTACACCACCTATACCCCGCCAGCAGCGCCATCATGACTCCCGCGCAAGAGGTCGCGACGAGGCTCCAGTCGTGTTTGGCGTCGTAGACATAGCGCGCGAAGAGGGACATGAGGCCCACTGCCAGGGCTATGTTCAAGGGGTGGAATATCAAGGCCGAGTTTGCTGTCTGGCGCTGTTGGGCTATGCTGTCGGCGACGAGTTTGAGAGCGGCGGTTTTGTCGGCTTGGGAGCGGGCGAGGTAGGAGTGTAGTTCAGGGATGCCGGAGAGGGGGTCTTGGGATGTTGCTGCTGAGTTTTGGTGGTCTTCTGAGATCTCGGAGGGTCCGGACAAGGGCGAAGGTGGGGGGAGGGAGCTTGTTGAAGCGGTCATGCTGGGTGGTGTTGACATTGGGCTTGAGGGTGGGGAGGTAGAGAGGCGGAGGTTTGTTCGGAGGGAGGCGAAGAAGGCTGTTGGTGAGAGGGTGTGATTAGCTTTTGGTGGTTCGTTGTGGTGTTCCTGGTCATTGTGGATTGTCGGGTGGTTGTCAGGTGGTTAGGTGGATAGCTGTGATTGATCGATTGCACTGGACGCCTGAACGTCTGATCGATTCCATTGCCCATTGATTAAACGAACAATTGATCATTGCAATTGCAATCGCAATCGCCCAAAAGAAGAGGAAAGAGGAAAGAACGACTCACCAGCACTCGTCTTGAAACCAGGAATTCGATCGCCAACAATACTGCGTCGATACTGCTCGCCAACTCTCTGTCTCTGCAACTTCACTCTCGTAGAATCCTGTCTGCCAGTCAAGCGCAGCGGCGTGATAGCAGCAGTGGGAAGAAGAGGAAGAGAATGAAGAAGCTGTGCGGTGGTAGTTGTAGTTGTAGGTCTCACATGGCTGCTGCTGCTACTACTACTGGCAAAGGGTAAGAGGTAGGAGCCGTAAGATGATGAGGCTCCATTTGCTCCTCCACTGCTACCACCAGCGTAGCCGACATAGGCATTTGGAAGGTCGAAAAGTCGGGCGGGCGTGGCGCTAGAGGTCTTCGTGGAGGAAACGTGATGGTGATGATGGTGGTGATTGGGCTGGCGAGCCATGGTGGCATGGACCACCGGGGCTGGAGCTGCCGCCAAAGTCATTCATGCATGCTAGACCGGCACTCTAGACGGTTCTTTGGTGTTGGGAGAGATGAGGGAGGTTTGGAAGGGGTGGAGGTGGGAAAGTGATATACCGTCTTCCGTCTATATATCTTGGGACGGAGGAGAGGAACTAGAGGGGAGGGGAGGGGAGGGAGAGAGTCAGGGTGAGGAGCAGCGGCAGCAGCAGTAGACTTATAGCAATGATAATAATACCGGAAGGATGATGATAATAAGAAAGTGCAAGCGACGGTTGAGCTTGGCGGATTGGAACGATCCAACGGGGGTGGGATGGCTCTAGACTACCTAGGAGTACTAAGGGAGCTGGTCGAGTACTATGACTTGCCCGTTGGAAGACTCGAAACCAATACAAACCTGGAGAGAAAGAGCAGTTCAAAACAGAGAAACACAGATTTTCTGCTGGCCTGACTTAGGGCGCCGGCGGGCTGGTCGGCTGGGCATCTTCTACTGGCTTAGCTGGTTAGCTCGATGCATGCTAATCGGGCGGCACAGCAAAAAAACCAACACACGCGACCATCCATCCGACCCATCAGACGCTGTCACTGGGCTCCCGGCGAGCCACGGAGCGCTGCCTCGTTACTCTACCGCTGCTGTGCCGGACGAGATGCAGGGATGCGGCGGCGTGGTTATTGGTGGCGCCTCGAAGCGAAGATTATTGAAGAGAATTCGCATGCCTGGTGATTGGCGCGCACGAACGACCGTTTCGTAAGACCAATAGTCGCCAGTCTAATAACGACTGACAGCTTGCGTGGGATGATGATGGAGATGGCCAACGGCTGACCTGTCAGAATCATTATTGTGATTCTGAGTGCCTCGTTGTGAGGTTTCATATCCACGGCCAGGTTTACCTAGCACCCAACCCATGCAAAGAAAGCAGTCATACACGGCAGGACATCAACTCCAAAGATTAGATCCATCCGCATCCGACCGCCAACATCTGTTGAAGTTAAACGAGAACGCTGTACGATGTCGTTATCGTTATCAAGAACCTCTCGAACCACACAGAGAGTGAGCTGAGCAAGTTTCAAAGCAGCAGCAGCAGTAGAAAGCCAACAAGAGAGAGCTTTCGGCCAAGAAGCTATAGCTCTCCAGTAGAGCTTCCCAGACTTTCCCACCACACATGATACACGATGTAGAGATAGATAAAGACAGAGATAGAGAACAAAATTGCTCCTATCATGTTCACTCGCTCGCAGCAAGCCACCAACATCCCTACTGCTTGGAGCAACCTTGGTACAACTCACAGCTGGGCACATGTAGGTTGCCTTACGACAGCGACGTCAAGCGCAGGTCAAGCAAGTCGACGGCGTCATGGTTCGCTCGCGATAGCACGATAGGCAAGGTATGGATGGCATGATACCATGCGTTACGCACGCAAGCTTCCCTCCTCAAACAAACCCTAGGAATCGATCCGGGCCAGTCGTGTCTTTTCGCCTGTCAGCTTTTGATGGATACCTCCGGGGAAGTACAGTACAGTACTGCATCGTACACAACTTAGGCGATAATAGAGGATGAAACAAACCTATGCAAACGGCCTTTGAGGTCACGAGACTACTCCTACAGGATCTACAGTAGGTATGTACTCAACTACTCGCACGGTACTACTCAGTAGTAGTGGACTACATGTACGAACTACTGCCGCAACGCGCGGCTACAGAGCACATCTTTCACCTATCATCGATGTTAGACTTGTACATCATCAGCTCTGACGTGCGTGATCGGCAACATTCCAAAACACTGGTTTGAAAAACAAAAAAGTCACATGTGTACATACGTCGGCCAGCAGGCGTAGCTCTTCACGAACTTCCATCAGACAAACACGGCCGATCAATCTGTCTGCAAGCTAGCAGGCATTTTGCAGGCGAAAACGACCGGCCCTGACTCCCCCAACGAAAGATTTCTGTCTTGGGTGGTGGGGACAGTATGAGCGGGATGCACTTCACTCCAAGATCACCAAGCATGAAGAGAGGGATACTATATCGGTAAACGCGAGCGAGCCTGCAGAAGATATTGGTTTCCCCTCCCTCCCCTCGGAAAACCGAAGGGGAGGCAAGGATAAGTAATCAGATTTTGTGGTTTTGTTAATAGAATCTCCCTTAAAACCCCAAACCCAACAGAACCAAAGATCTCTCTCCCCTTCTTTCTTCTCAACCATACCCCCTAGAATTTGACTCGATATTTCGTGTTTATACAAACACTCGGAGCAGAATGTGCAAGGAACAAAGAAAAAGGGAAAAAGGAGCGGGATCTCGCTGTGAACTACTTTACACCAGAAAAGAAGAGGAAGCAGAACCAGACCGGCTCCAGACACAAAGTAAACTCATAAATCATCATCGAGATCGATCTCCGCGTCGTTTTTGACGCCGTTGCCGTTGCCGTTGGTGGCATCCGAATCCTGGCCTTTGTTTGGCCTGTTACCTCCTTCGGGTCCGGCAGACGCAGCAACGAAACCGACCGGGGCTCTTGCTTGTCTTTCCAGAGCGGCCATGGCGTCGATTTTGGCGGGATCAATGTCCGAAGCGTGCTCGCCGTCGGCGCCAGCGTTGATGCCATCTTGTGCTTGTTGGCGGGCGATGGCCTGCGAGGCGATGAAGTTGACGTCGGTGCTGTGAATACAATGTTAGCAATGTGAATCTCCCAATAGAGTTGAGTACAACCAGGCAATACGTACTTGAATTGCGCTTGCACGCTCCGCTTGATGCGCAGCATCTCCTTGAACGTGTCCTCGTTGCCGTGCTGCACCTCGAACGCCTCCCACTTCTTCCAGAAAACGGCGTCCACGCGCGGGTCGCAGAACTGGCTGGCGTGGCCGTAGATGGCTCTCGCGCGGTCGATCTCCCCCAGCCGCCTCTCCATCTCCGCAAACTTGACGCACATGCTCGCGGCCTCCTTGTCCGGCAAGGCGGCGATCGCGCGCTCGTAGATGGGTCGGGTGGAAGTGAGGCCGAAGTTGGACGCCGACTTTGTGATGTAGAACTCGAACATGGACGCTTTGTCTTCGTCGGCCACGGCACGGGTTGCGCGTTCGTAGATGCGCATGGCATGTCGTGCGAGGCCGCGTTCCTCCTCAAGAGCGCCGTACATGAGGTAGATGGTCTTGGCGAATTTGGGCGGACAGTCCTCGACAGACTGCTCGAAGAGGTCTCGCAAGCGTTCGATGCCGATCTTGCGGTCGACAGCTTTTGTGAGATACAGGTTCCAAAGTTCGAAAGCAACGGGGTACGAGAAAAGATCCAGACCACGCTCATAGATCTTGAAACTCTCTTCGAAATACCCGTTTTCCTCGAGCAAGTTGGCGTAGTTGACCACGGTCTGCGGTGTGGCGATGCGAAGCTCAAAGATTCGCTCGTACACCTTCTTCGTCTCTTCCAAAGTAGACACCGATTCCACCAAGTCAACATAGAACGACCAGAGTTTCCAACTCTTGTGCACACGTTGCTGAGGACTGAGTAGCTCGTCAAAGTAATCCACATTGCTGCGCTTCGGTGCCTTGGTCGCTGTGGCCATGATGTTTACAGCTTGGTCGAAGTTCTCGTTGCGAAGTTCCATCTCTGCCCATTCCGTCCACATCTCTGCAAGCTCGGATACCGACTTGAATGGCACCTTGACTGCCTTCTCCATGATCACCCGCGCATTCCGCAAATCGCCGCCAGCTTCGTAGAATTTGGCATAGCTCGTCCACAGCTCGTGCAACCTGCCAACAGCCTTTTTCGGCCCGATTGCAGCGATTGCATCCGCGTACGTTTGCACGACCATCTGGTTGTTGTCGCCCCACAGTGCCACCCGCTTCTGCCATTCGGCCACGTGGTGTGGGTTTTGCCGTAATAAAACATCGTTCACCAGGAAAGGTCTGCGGTCCATCAATTGCTCAAAGCGCATCATTCGAATGTCCAGGTCCAGGTCAGCATCAGTGTCTGTTTTGTTCTTCTGCTGGCGTAGAGCAGATTCTTCGAGCTTGATAGAGATAAGTGCCTCCTCGGCCTCCGAGTAAGTGTCGAAAACGATAGAAAAGTCGCGCACAGTCATTACTGTAGTGACTCCCTCCTCGAAAATATCTCGTGCTCTCTCGTAGGCGCCGAGGTTGATGTAGTATCTAGCGAGACCGACCCAGAGAATACCTCTCTGGTCAGGGAATCGCTGTAATCCAGATCGAATGATTGTTTCCACAGACATTGCCGTGCCGTTCTTCAGAGGCAAGGGATTCGGTATCGCTTTTGCGTGGTCGATCAGAACTTCCAGCATTTCGGTCCAGTGTTGGAAAGGTCCCTTTGCTTCCTTCGACTTGAAGCGCGGGTTGTTCAAGATCTCCATGTAGCGTTGCACAGCTTCGGTGTATTTGCCTTCTTGTACCAGCAGATCAATATACTCCTCAACCTGATCAGGGTGGATTTGGATGTATCGTCTCCAAATTTTGACCGCCGTTTCTCCGCTTGCTGAATTGGCGAAAGGTCGGTAAAGTGCCCAGATTCTGTTGTGCTGGGTGATTGGCAGGGCTCTGAGGGCGCGATCAAAGGTCCGTCGAGTGAAGGTGATCAGAGGCTGCTGACACAGGAAAGCCAAGTACATCTCCCAGATCTTTGGCATCTTGTTGAGCAGGACCAATGCACGCTCGAAGAGTGCGTTGACCTTTTGGAACTCTGCCTTGTTCCGCGCCGGATTCTTTCCCTTCAAATGATTGTGTCGTAGCTCCAGGTACGCCTTCCACAACTTGTAACTCCTAGGAAGAGCCCTGCACGCCCGCTCCAGCACAAACGACTGCTCGAGCAGGGTCCCATATTGCCTCTTGAAGTTTGCATAGTCCAACCATGGTCGGGTAGAGTCCGGGTTGCGCAGGATGTCCTGCTCGTAGATCTCGTCGTTCTGTGAGATGAGGAACATTTGCGGTTGCTGCGGCGCGAGAGTCCCCATGGTTGCGGTCAGCGGCGAGGAAGCGGCCGAGTCTCTCTTGGGCTTCGATTTGCCCAATGTGACAACGAATGGTGGCGTCAGATTACGCAGGAGCTCGCCGGGCATAATCGTATGGTAGTTGATCCAGCCTGGACGGCGGCAGGTGGTGGATGGTACTGAGGGCGCGCGGCTAAGCAAAGAGTGATAGGTAGCAGCGCGTTTATTGTACGCTAGCCCGAGCTTGGTCCCGGCATCCGAGAGTGAGCTGCTTGACGTCGGCTGGCCTGCTCGAGACATCGTGATACTGAGAATACTACTGGACCTATCCTTGCCTGTTTGCTGGTGTCCAACGAACTGAAATCGCTCAGAAAAACTCAAGCCTTCAATCACAACACTGGGAGCGCTTGCACACACGAAAAACATATCAGGAACCCGCACACAATAGCCCATCATGTCGGGCAAGGTACATAGCTCTCAACCAGCACATGCAATGGATCGAACCGCCAGCTAACACTTTATATCAGGACCGCGAGCCCGTTTTCCCCACTCGTCAGTCCCTGGGACTCATGAAGTCGAAGCTGAAGGGCGCACAAGTCGGCCACGACCTGCTGAAGCGCAAGTCCGAGGCTCTCACCAAGCGTTTCCGCGACATCACCAAGCGCATAGACGAGGCGAAACGCAAGATGGGCCGTGTCATGCAGATCGCCGCCTTCTCGCTGGCCGAAGTCACCTACGCGGTCGGCAACAACACCATCGGCTACCAAATCACCGAGAGCGTGCGCCAGGCCAAGTTCCGCGTTCGCACCAAGCAGGAGAACGTCAGCGGTGTGTTCCTGCCACAGTTTGAGAGTTTCCAGATGGAGGGTGGAAGCGATTTCCAGATGACCGGTCTGGGCAAGGGTGGTCAGCAGGTGGCCAAGTGCAGAGAGACGTACACCAGGGCGGTGGAGACTCTTGTCGAGCTGGCTTCGTTGCAGACTGCGTTTGTGATTTTGGACGAGGTCATCAAGGTTGTGAACCGCAGAGTCAATGCCATGTATGTGTTTGAAAACGACATCTTGAGGGAATGCTTCCAAGTACTGACCGAATATCGCAGTGAGCACGTCATCATCCCTCGCACAGAGAACACTATCAAGTACATCAACGGCGAACTCGACGAGATGGACCGTGAGGAGTTCTTCCGACTGAAGAAGGTCAAGGGTGTGAAGGAAAAGGCCCAGGCGGCCGAAGAGGCCGAGAGAAGGAAAAAGATCCAACAAGAGAAGGAGGCGGCCAGCAAGGGAGACAACAAGGAGAACACAAAGCAGGATGCAAAGGCGGAACCCGAAAAGCAACAGGAGTCGAAGAACGTTCTTGGTGACGACGGCGACGAGGACTTAATCTTTTGAGCGAGCCTTTCTTATGAGCATTGTTTGATACCATTAACTGTACAATCTGTCGTACGTATACAAGCGTTGGAGCGTTCAGAGCATCAGGGTCCAAAACACGGGAAGTGGTTTGTACAGCACGCTGTGAATTCAAGAGGTGCAATGTCTACTACCTGTAAACCCGAAGGTGACTTGCATGGCATGCTGTGGATTCAAGGCAAGAGTTCCAATGCCTACTATTGGCTACAACCTCTCAAAATCCAACAATCAATGAACCGTCACACCAAGTCAAAGAAAGTAGTAGTCGTTCTAGAGTCATGTATGTTGTCATTTGTCAAGCACTCAGGCTAGCCCATGCACTGATGCAATCTGAAATCGCAAAAAAGCAACGCTTGTACACAGTCCCAGTCCTCATGATCTCATTGCCCAAAGCTAATGGGCAGTCGGTTTGTTGCCAGCCTGGTTCGCCTGGGCGGCCTCGGCAGCGAGCTGCTTCTCAGTCTTGTCGTTGCCGTGCGAGATCAGTCTGTTCAGGAAGCTGTTGGGGCGGCCAGTGTTGTGGCCCTCGGCCTCTGCGCGCTCAATCTCGCGGTGGAGGTGGCCGGTTGTCTCCTCGTCGACGTCGTTCTCGTCGTGGTGCTCGCTGAAATCAGCTGCGTTGGGTGTCAGTACTGCCGGACGAGAAAGAGGAGAGCGAGCGCTGGGCAGGAAGTGGCGGGCTTACCGTTCTTGTCGTGCATGGAAAGCTTGCGCTTCAGCTTGTCCCTGATGTTGGACATGTTTGTAGATGTGTTTGTTTGTGTTTGTGGTGGGGTTTACTGAGGTGGTCTTGTTGACGGGTTGTGACGTCTTCTTGATATAAAGCGGGGTTGTTGTTCAAAGACCGATCAGAGGGTGTTGTGTGTGAGTTGGAAGTCAGGCGCTGGTGGTCAGATGATGGTGGATGTAGTTTCAGGCCAGCTGATGTTTGGGAGACAAAGGTGTGAGAGGAGGAGGGGAGGGAGTTTTGCAGACAAAGAGTGCTGGTGCTGGTGCTGGTGCTGCAGGTGCCGGTGGCGTGCCTCTGCTTGGTACGTGTTCATCGTCACTCCCTCCTCAGCAGTCGTCTAGACCGACCCGCATCGGCCTCCACATTCGAGCGGCGCAAAGGCTGGGCGCTGCCAGGCGAGCCATGCTAACTGCGATTGAGCCATTCACCATTGGCCTAGCCGTCGATCCGCCTCTGCCAATTATTGATTCTCCAACTCCCTCACGTGCTTGCCGAGCTTCTATTTGTGTTCGGCGTCGCCGTCTAGTACCACCGGACGGGCAGTGTGGAGTGGAAACTGGAGAAGGAGAAATCATCCGGCTCCGGCACACAAACCCGACAGCTGCCAACCCGGTAAACGCGCGACAGACACGCGCAGAGCCAGAGCCAAAACTCCCATCCGATCTTCCGCCCAAATAACCTCACGGGGAGGCCATACCGAGCTGACTGCAGCACTCTCCCTACAGCCCTATACAACCGTCGCGGACTGCCTGGCCTGGAGCATATCCTCAATGCTGACATGATCGGCTAGCCGGGATAACTCGGCTCACTCACTACCTTACTGCTTCACCCCTCCCGAATAAACAAACATGCTTCATGAAATATTCTTGGCGCTTTCCGGCCATCCATCACCCATCTTCGCCAAGGGCTCCGTTGAAGACATCTCTCACGACGGCGTTGCTCTACTATCACCATCCGAGAAGGCTCTGCTGAAGTCGATCGGACATTTGGCAGAAGTCCATCGCCATCTCAGAACTCATTTAGAGGTCATTGCCTCTTCTCATCACTCGACAATATGCCGCTCAGTAGCAAACTCGATTCGTCAGACCCATCTCTCGCGTTTCCAGGACAAGATTCTGGATGTCGAGAGAAGGATATTGGTCAAGGACACGAGCGTTGTTGGCGCGTATGATATTGTTCCGCTCGCGTCTGTAGTCGGAGAATTTGACGGCTGGCACAGGCGAATGGGATGGTACTGGGAAATCACCTCATTCATGCGATCAACTTCAAGCTCCAACAGAGGTGAAGAATGCTCAGGCGCGTCTCTCATTGACAAGCTGCGAGCTGAAGCGCAGACTGGATTTCCTGACATCGAAGCTAACGCGACCGAGTTGACAAGAGTTTCTGAAAGGGCATGGCTTCGCCAGGTCTCGTCCTGGATCATGCACGGCAAGCTTCCTGTGCACGGTGCGGACGACTTCTTCGTTCAACCCGAGGCTGCCGTCGAAGGTCAAGTTGGCCACTTTCGGAAAGATACCAAACTTTTGCCCAAGTTTGTCGTTCCAACCTCCGCTTCGTCTCTATTGTTCATTGGCAAGTCGATCCATCAAGTACGACACTATGAACAACAATCCCAGCTTCAAGCAAAGACTCAGATCCCGAAGATACAACATGGCCATCTTGCAAATGCCCATCTGAAGCACCTCTCGTCTCTCTCACTACCAATAATCCCGGCACAGCTGGCACGCGCCGTATCTGCTATTCGCGTGTCTCTCTCGCAGAATATTTTGCAACATCTGCTGCCACTTCAGGACATTATGACTTTGTTGACATGTCTGCGTCGATACTTCTTACTGGAAGACGGCGAGTTCACTCTCGCCTTGGTACAAGAGGCAGAAGCCCGCATTCATGCCCGTCAGCACAGCATGGGAAGACTGCTTCAGCAAGACCCGGTCAAGGCATTGCAAGGGCTGACTATCAAGAACGCTGAGCTAAACCAAACACTTGGTCAGACGTGGAAGTCACTGGCCATGCGAGATGAGACTGAAGAGAACCCTGCTTTCGAGTTTGCAAGAGAAAACGTCACTCTATCCACTCCAAGCAAAACCGTTCCTCGGCCTCCAACGTCGGATTCATTAACAGCTGCTAGTCCAAGAATAAGCACTGTCGCTTTCAACGACATGTTATTCCCAAGTGCGGCTGATTTGGCCTTAGACATCAGCCCACCGCTTGACCTCTTCATTTCACAACATGAGGTCGAAACTTACTCCGCGATCAACGCCTATCTCATATCGATCAGGCGATCGCATCTCCGCCTCGCTGACCTGTGGAGGCGCACGCCTGCACGCAGAGAGCATCCAGCGCCTCCAGGACCACGTTCAAATGCCACAGAAGCATCTCGTGCAACACAGGCTCCTGCTAGGAAGCGGGCCGCCATCCGCACTGTGGCAGCCCGAAAGGTTTGGGCGACTTGCAGTGCAGCAATGTGCCTGCTTTCAGAAACGGCGGCGTATCTCGAGGGTGAAATCATCAGATGTTCGTGGGAGCGTTTTGAAGCATGGCTGAAAGAGCCTGCAGAAGCAGCCCTCACCACCATAGACTCAAATGCCGACGCGGCTGATACCAACCCTCCCAAAGCAGCGCAACGAGATCCCGAAACACTTGCCGCGGGCCACCGTGCCTTCCTCGCCGCTCTCACGTACGCCCTCTTCCTAACCGACACGCACTACACCAAAGAACTCCGCTCCCTCCTGGGCAACGTAGACCAACTCATCGCTCTATTCATCCGCCTGCTCGAAATCCAGCAGAAGATCGACCTCGAGCAAGACGCCGGGCTCGAGATCGCGCACGTCGAAGAAGACGAGCGGAAAATCTCCCTCGAGCTCGATCGCGCGAGGAAGCGCGTCGACAGCGACCTCAAGTCTGTTATCAACAGACTCAGGCAGCTGGACCACGAGCGGATCGGCGCGGGCAGGTACCTCGATCTGGGCCACGTCGACACCGGTGGGTTTGAGGCGTGGAAGGGAGGAGGGGTGGATAGGCTTTTGATGAAGTTGGAGTTTGGCAGGCTGAGAGATGACGGCGGGTACGATATTATCTGATGAAGGCGGGGGTTTTTTTTTTCGCTCTGTCTGCATGCATTCCATGTCATGTAGTAGCCTCGTTGACAAAAGAGTTCAACGCCTTCGTCCATACATCTACTGTTCCAGACTCGCCCGCCCTGTCTTTCATGATTATAACGTGATCTTGCTGGTTACTAGGGTGCAAACCTGCGCGCACACATATACTATCATCACAGCACAAACTGTCTATATATTGTATACATGTAGGTAGGTAGGTACCTTGTGGCCCTAGCAATGATGTGTACATGTAATGAAAGAAGTACAATAGCCGGAGTTTCCTTCTCTTGAACCCCCTAACAGCCATTGAAAAGAGCCCAACTCTATAGATGTCTGCCATCATTTGGTAATAAAGAAAAAATAGTTGGAGATCATGCAATTGCGCGCACGCGACTCGTACGGGTCACGAAAGAATGTCTAGAGAAAAATTCATATTTTTTCACTTTCAGGTTTTGTCTACACGACAAAAATGCGGCTACAGCCATATCATTAATCGTCGCGCATGCCCATCTCCTCCATCTCATCAATAAGCTGGTCCATGGGTATTTGCAATCCCTCGTCGTCCTCGTCGTCATCCGTGTCCATCTCGCTGTCTGCAGCAGCCTTCTTCGCCTGCTCGTCGCGGTACAGGTTGGCGCCCTGTCGGAGCTCGGGATCTTGCTCGAGGTCCTGCAAGAACTGCTCGTAGTCGATGGCGTCGCGGTCGGCGTCCTGCTTGCGGGGCTTCATCTCGTCGTTGTCGTGCAGGCCCATGCGCTTCAGCTTCCAGTTGCGGCCCTTGTTCTTCTTGCGTGCCTGGTAGTGCTTCTTGACGAGGATGACGTCGGGGATCGTGGTGCCGTATTGCTTCGACTCGACGATGGCTTCGAAGTTGTCGTTGTTGAACTGCGTGCCGGTCAGGTGGTAGCCCATGGCGCTGTCGCCGACGTTGAGGACGCTGCCCAAGTGGGTGCGGATGTTGTATGAGACGTCGTTCACGCCGAGATCGGAAGCGCGGGCGACTGTTGCGTTTGCGAGGATAAAGCGGCCCTTTTGGGGTCCCACGATGTCGATGTCCAGCACAACGAACTCGACGAGGTTTGTCACGTCTGCAATGGGCGAGAAGGGTGCTCTCCAGTATACTGGGGTGCTGAGGTCGGCAGTCTGCATGGTGTTCGGGTCGATGAAGTACACGCAGACACCGACGCGGTGGCAGAGGGTAAGAGGCGGGATGTTGCCAATTGACTTGGCGATCTTGAGTGGGAGGGCCACCAGATCGTCCTTGCAAATGGGTACAAGCTCACAGGCGAACGTGTGCTTGTACGAACTCTTCGATGTGTGGGTATCCAGGGAAATGAGCTCCTCACTCTTCTTCGTCTTGACCGGCGCGACTGATGTCAGGAAATCGACAAACTTCTGGGCAGAGTTGACCTCTGCGAAGAAGAAATCGATACCGTTTTTCACTTCCTTAATGTTGATACACTGGTTGTGTGCACCCTGCTTCAGCATGATCTGCTCGAGGTACAGGAAAGTCCTCTTGTGAGGGACCTTCTGTCGCACCTGGACAGCGGCGCGCCATGTGTTGTGTGTGTACGACTTTGCGCAATCAGGGCACTGCTTGGAGTGCTGTACGAACTCGACGTCGAAAGTCTGCTGCAGGATTGTGCTCTCCATGGCCTCTTGCTGCACCGTGATCTTCAATTTGATTCTCCTCGAGTGGGGTTCCGTCCAGATGAATGAGGCGTCAATGATACGGGTCTTGTTCAGACCGCGCAGCTTTCGCAGACACAGCGCAAGGAGCTCTCTTGATTCGCGAGCGGCGACGAACCACTGCGCGGGCGGGCCAAACCATCTGTCGCAATCTCTGCACTGGTGGAGCACGCCTTCCTTGTCGATGCCCTCTGTGATGTCGACGGTGAGCTTCAAGCAATCACCGCAAAGGGTGCCTCCGGGTTGTGTGCCATCGATGGGAGCGCCGCAGTTGTAACAGAGGACGGTGGGAGCGGTCTGCTGTCTGCCGACAGTGTCGAGGTGGACGGTATCGATGTCCATGGACATGATAGGCGAAGTTGCGAGGGGTTCGCCGATGAGAGGAGGGTGGGACAGGTGTTTGGAAGTATGTATGTTCAGACTTGAGGTTCTCGTAGGCCAGGTACTGGATTTGTTGTTGTTGCTGAGGTTGTTGTTGTACTGTAGGGTTTGGTTTAGGTAGAATCTCGAGCGTCTGTCATACTCAGAAAAGTCCCGCCGCCACTCTGATCGATAAGCCGATAAGACTTTGCCCTGCAAATTATTGAGTGCCCGCTCTTACCGCCGTGTATGCAGAAGTATGTCGAACGTACGATCTCTCCGGTACTAACATGCTGAGGACATCCTAAATCTGCTAGTACTACCAACTACGATATCGTACTCCGGTGAGATACTCGTGGTTTGTATCTAGTGTCTCGTTGGTTTTAGAATGATTTCAATGCACGAAAGTTGCTGATACTACCCTTGTACCTCCCTATTGACAGACAAACTTTACAGAGCATGGACTGAGGTACAGTAACGTTAAACCCATCTACTACTAATCGACCTACATGTAAGTTGAATTTATACGCAATGCGAACATAGCAGGTACCTGCAGGAATCCATGGCAGCCTGTTCGGCTACTATCCAACATTCAATCAAGTGTAACCACACCTACATAGTAGGCTAGAATCGAAAGCGCATGTGTCGACTGGCCGCCGTGTCGCTGGAATAATAGGGTTGGGGTTGGGGTTGGGACAACTTCGCTTTTTCAATCGCGGACATCTCAATTACAAGTCTTCTCCCGACTCTAAACTATCAAAAAGAAACAAAAGAGAGAGCACGCCAAATGTCTGTAAGCAGCCTTCTCGCTGTCGAGCCAGCTGGCCCAATCTTGCCCGCTTGCTAGGTCTCGCTTGTTTTGCAATGTCAAGAATCAAGCCACAGACAATGAAGTAAGTGTTCCCAATACGCAACCGCGGGAACACGCCCCAAGCAAATCAACCCACCCTCAACAAATACCACGCCTCGGGCAAGGCGTGCGAGGCGAGATAGGAACATCGTCATCTTCGTCCTCACCATCATCATCGCCGCTGTCGCCAGCATCCTCCACCGTCAACATTGAGAACGCACTCATGGGCGTACGCGGTATCGACCTGGACGAAATATGACCCAACCCGCCGTTGGCCGAAAACTTCAAGGTCAAAGCCGGGAGAGTCTGGGTGGTGGATATCCTCAGCTTCTTGCCGCCTTTGCCGACTGTGACGAAGTCGTCCATACTGTCGTCGGTGCTAGAGCCGGTGGCACGCGAAGCTGAGGAGGCGGAGGTATTGCGAGAGACGCTCGTTGAGGACGAGGGTCTCGTGTTGCGGCTGTCTTCCGAGGCGAGAGAAAGGCCGCGTAAGAGGAGGTCGGTGGCATGGATGTCGCCTCCCCCTCCTTTGCTTTCGTTGACAACGGTGTCGTCCTTTTCGTCTGGAGCTTTCTCTTCGGGCGCTTCAATCCCTAGGATATCGGCGTCAAGCACTTCGGCTTTTGGTTCATCGCCTGCGGCGTCAGCTTGCTGCTCGACAACAGGCGCCAGCGCTTCGCCATTTTTCCAATCCCAGATACGGCCGTTCGCTGCAAGACGGTTGTACGCCTCGCGGTTAGCCCAGCGCCAGAAGCTGGCTTTGCGCATCATGGTCTGCTGCTCTTCGCCGTGGTCGTGCGTCAAGTCCTCCTCGACCATCTTACGAAGCCGAGCAATGAGATCACGCTCCTTCTTGCTCTTCGAACGGTCCATCATATCGGGAAGCAGCTCGGCGACGATCTGGTCCAGCTCTTTCTCAGAGAGCTTCAGTTTGAACCTGCCGGATCGTTCCTGCCTGATGATCCGGTCGCGCATTTCGTACGAGTTCGCTGTGCCCGGGTGGTAGAAGATGTTGTTCTCGATGCTCTTGTCCATCAGCAGGGCCTTCTCGAACTCTTCGTTGACAGGTTCCTTGGGATGCAGGATGTGGGCGACTCGCTCGATGTCGTCCGCGGTAATGAGTGGCGCCCTCTCAGCTGCTTTGGCCGCACGCTTCTTCTCTTTGCGGTCCTTCTTGCTGCCCGATCCTTCGAGGAGAGCATGGTCGTACTTGGAGAAAGTCGCCGACTTGGGAGTCGAGAAGGGCTGTTCGTCGCCACACTCGCGCGCCCCTTTCACGAGCTCAGCGATCTGCTTGTAGCGGGTGCGTCTCTGGTCGTCACTTCCCTTGCAGCCCTTGCACTCGGAGCTGCGGCCTGTGTGAAAGAATAAACATCATCAGCAAACGCCCTCACCCGTGCATGATCGGGGACGAGGAGGAAAGGGTTCAAGTAACAAGGAAAATTTACCAATCTTGAACAGCTGGCGATGGTATTTGTTGCACCACTCGACATGCTGGCCAAGGCAGCGGAGCTGGTTTCTTTTGTTGGACAATGGCGTCTTGCATATGGGACAATGATGGACTAAACTCAGGCATTTCTCACAGTCAGCGATACAGGCCCCCTGCAAACGACCACCTACCAACCAACCACCGCAAGTAACTTACTCAGCGCCCCTTCTTCCTCCCAACGGAAGAAGTCGTTCGGCATATCTGTACTACTCTAGCGCAGCACACGCGCTCGATGTTTTGCCGGTAAATTTTTGTTCGTTCTTTCGTAAGCTGTCGCTGTCGCTGGCCTTTCGGAGGCCGGTTTGGTGGAGTGATGAGAGGTAGGGACAAGAATGAAAACTCTTTGCATTCTCGGGTCGCGAGGGTATTTGTAAAGCAGGTGTGATCGCTTGAGCTGTGCCAGGTGTCGCGCGAATCAGGCTGCCTAGAGACAATAGGTAGAAGTGGCGAGAATAGGCAGAAGAGGCGAGTTTTTTTGGGGCCCCCTGATCCAGGTGTGTTCAGAGAATGTGGGTTTCGCTTTTGTGCGAGGGAAGGTGTTACAAGAGAGAGTTAGGTGGGAGGGATGGGTCGATTTTTCTGCGAGGATTGGAGGGCGATTGGTGTTTATCTTCCGCGCCGGGGTGTTGTTGTTGTGTTGGGTGTGTGTTTGGCGAGCTCGGGTGTTGTGTGGGTAGGGTGGCCAGGACTCCGTTTGAAAGGGTGACGTTTTGGGAGGGCGGAGCTCACCCGTGGCGACGACAGGTTATGACACGGTTACACCAGGGCAATATCGGGTATGACGGGAGGGTGCATTTGGAGGGGAGGAAAAAAAACCTATCACATCTTCGCGCAGTGAGTAAGCGACTTGTGCGGCCTGTTGTTGTTCAGTGACTGCGATAGATTATCTAGGAAATTCATCATAACGAGCGTAATTTTTACCCAAATGGTCCAGAACGTATACCCTGCCATCGATCGCAACAAATCACCTCTCATATCGGCCGTTAATTTCTGTGGTCTGGCGTGAAGGCAGAAAATCCCATCCCTCCTGGAACGAGTAAAAGCACACTGAAACGCAACTCGTGATCAGACATCCTTCACAAGTCTCGCCCCAGCCCAGACATATAGGTAATTCCGCTGGTACCAGTTGACACTTTTTAGAGGTCAGCCACCATTACACTTCACACATACATGTTTCGTGAACTTACAATGACTTGCGCCCGGCGATGCGCGGATGGGTCGCCCAAGACCCACCAAGCACAATGTTATGCTTGTCGTCGTAAAAGTCGGCTGATACCAGATTAGCATTCACCCAAAAACTATTTTCGAGCCTTTCAACAACTTACTGCTATAGGCAGGATAGAGCTGCATCGGCTCAAATCCATCCTGCTTCTCCAGCGCCGAGCTCGTCCATTCCCACAGGCCTCCCATGTCTCCCTGGCCGGCGAGCTTGCCGCCGTTCTGGGTGACTGGCATGGGGTGCCAGTGTTTGAATCCAACGTTCGCCCCGGAGAGGCTCACGAAGAGTTCGCTCGGGTCTGGACCAGCTGCAGCAGCGCCGAAGGAGCCGTTGAGAGATGGCTTGGATGGCGGTGATTCTTCCACGCCGTCATTTACAAGGTGCCTAGGAATGGGTTAGCAAGTTGAAGAACTACGAAGCACGCGATTGTTTCAGACTCACCCATTGACTGCGGGGATCGCTTTGTCCAATTTCTGCGGTAGCGCTTTCTTCAAGCCATCTGCGTAAGAGTAGATGCTGCGAGTCTCCTCCATCGTCGGGATTCGTCCGCCCATGTACGCAGCGCAGCCGGCGAGTTCGTCGTAGGAAGCAGAGACTGGCCAGTCAAGGGCGAGCTTCAATGGAACCGAACCGTAGACTGTCCGGACAGACTTGCCGTGCAGGAAAGAGGCAAGCTTGTCATCACCGTTGGTGAACCCGTTGGCGCTGCTCGATGGTTCGTCCGAATTCCAAGATGCCGGCAGCGCATGTTTACCTGTGCTGCTCAGGTAGCGAGCATACTCCTCATTCGTGATAGGTCTTGCCTTTGCTTTCAAGGCTTTCACTTCAGCCTCTCGCACGGGCTTCTCGACGTCCCAGCCGAAGTGACGCAGAGGGCCATCGGCAGTATCTGGGTCATCGATTCCGATCGAGATCTTCTGCGCCGGGATATCGAACCATTCGTTCTCAACAGCCTCCTGCTGGGCTTGAAGTGCAAGCTGCTGGAAGTCAGGCTTCACAGTCCCGGCAGGTGGCAGGGTCTTGTCGCTTTGCAGGAGCATGTAGAGCAAAGTCTCCAGGTGCATGGCCTCATGCTCGAAACCAAGCCACATAACACGACCGGTCCAAGCGTCGCTGTAAGCCTGCCCTATTTTGTACAGATCCGCGACTCTCTGACGAACTCTGTCCTGGTAGTCAAGCATCTCGTCAAGCGGCGGCCACTCATCGGGAATCTCACTATGAGCGTGAACGTGCTCGGGGTTATCGACGTCTGGGTCAATGCCACGCTCGAAGATTTGAGTGTAGTAAGCTGGATTCGTCGGTGGTAGCTTCGTGCCTTCAACGATCTTCATGTCGAGGAAAGTGGGGATGTGACCGAGATAAAAAATGCATGCATTGCGAAGCTTGATGGGTTTCTCGTTGAGCTCCTCATCCGGGATCATCTGTCTGGTAACAGTGTCCCAAGCCTTCCAGAGCGAGTCCCATTCTTCCAGGCTGGGGACAGGATGGGCCGCATACTGCTCAGGCGCAGTTGCGAACATCGCAGCCGGCCTGCTCAACATATGGAGCCCTGGCACAGATCAGAATCGTCTCGATGTAGATGTATGTCCAAACCTTATTTTGTCGGAAGAGAACTTACTGTAGCTTCCAGTGCGGTTCGTCCAGCTCGCACCTTCGATGACGTTGGACGCTTGCCAAAGCTCTTGGGCTTGGGCGGGGCTGTACTTGTAGCTTTCTTCAATCCTGATCTTCTCACCTGCATTTACAAGTACACCTTCAACGCGGACCTCGCGCTTTGGGGACACGAAAGCTTGGTGCCGACCATCCTGCTCATCGTAGTGGCCGATAGCCTCCCAGTCAGCCAGATCAAAGGCTGTGTGACCCAACAGCTTATTGGCATGCTTCAGACCGTTCAGGGTGAACTCGTTCGTGATTCCTTCGCGGTCGTTGTAGGCATGGTAGACCTTTTCTGGTTCCTGGCATGCATCGACGCCGAACAAGAGAAGATCCGAAGGCGACAAGATGTCGGCGAATTGCTTCACGAATGCAGCAGCTTCTGGACGAGTAAAGTTGCCGATGCTGGAGCCCAGAGACAGCACTACTTTTGAGCGACTGGCGTTTTCCTTGTTCTGCAGCCATTCGAGGCCGTCATCGTATGTTCCATGTAGCCCAAAGCATTGGACGTACTTGAAGGTCCCCTCAGGAACGGCAGCCAGAGTGCGTTCCAACTCCGAGCGCATGAGATCCAGAGCGTAGTAAGACACATCCTTCCGAGCAGCTTCCAGAGCGTCCAGCAGAATCTTTACCTTGCGAAGGTTGCTTGGTCGAATTAGTGATGAAAGCCTCGTAAAGGTCAAAGAAAGCGACAGCCTCACCCGCTGCCCAGCTCCACCACCATGGAATTGTCTGGAATCCTCTCTGCAATTTGGGAGGCATGTTTCTCGAGGACTTCGATCTCGTCGCCCGTCAGGTAATACTCGTCGAGATACGTGATCCTCTCAAACAGTTTTAAACCGGCATTGTCATAGAGCAGCAGGGTGGGGAGAGTCTTTTCCTCTCCATTCTTGGGCTGTAAGCCTTCAAGAATCAGCTGCTTGAGCTCGATGCCGGCTGCATCCGACCTGATGTCGATGATATTTGGAGAATGATTGATGGATCCCATAGCCGCAGAGGTTCGCACGCAAGAGCACGCAATAAGCACGAGAGATGGTGTTACTTCGGGAAATGGAGTAGAGAAGGCAGTATATATATCGAGGGCGGAGACGTCGATACACGTAGAGTGAGGAAGATGGTTTCGTTAGTCCGAAGCGGTACTTTTGCCAGCCAGCTACAGTACTAGACTAAATCCTTTGCGTCGCAGGGACAAGGTTGCCGCTCACGCGTCACTTTGTAATCGAGGCGTAATGGCTCGTAATGCTGGAAACAAAGCGCGGAGCCGGGTCCTTGGTGGTGGTGCTTTGATGCAAGGTAGAAGAGCCGGCCGAGGTCGCCAATAACACAGAACACCAAGGGCTGCAAACGGGCCAAGTGGTATGCATGCCATTGGCGAGCCGCGAGCACCTCCCAGTCTCGCGTGGGATATCGCAGTCGGGCATACCCTATTGGCGTACTCTGACAAATCAGATAAAACATGTTACTTGATCTCCGTCGGCCTTTAGGAGCAGCTGATTTCTTCTCACTCGCAGGCGTGCATGATTGGTGTGTTGGCGTGCGGCCGTGAAAGAAGTGGATTGACCACAACGGAGACCATGACGTTCCTTCCCCTCAAATTGGCGTCACGACTTTTGAAGGCCCACTTGGTGATATAGGTACATGTAATATGTAAGCACATCCTACTCGAATCACGTGAGGTTTGCTGGTTGTTCTAATTCGCTTGCGATGCGAGTTTGCCTGGCTAAATCTATCTGAACAGCCCTAAGGCGGACCATGAGCGCCGATCGGAACAGGCAAAAGACACCGCTGTAATGCACGCCATCAGCATTACTACATGTATGTATACGGAAACAGTCTCCGCCAGGCGTTCAAAGTCGTGAATCGTGTCATACTCCGCGAGTGAGTAATCAAGCAAGGCCTGACCATCCAAAGAGGAGAGGGTTGCCTTCGACCGCAAGCCATGCAATTCCAGCGTAGACAACCACCTTTGTGATCACTTCCACATCATATCGTATCCGCGGCTTCTCGAGTGCCGAGAACATGTTGCGGTCCTTCACCTCGTCTTCTTTGCCGCTGTCATTTGACGACGATATGGAAGAGGATCTGCTGGCAAGGTTGACCTGAGGAGATGGTCCATTGCGAGCTGTGGACGGAGGCGCTGGGCTGAGGTGGCCATCTGCCGTCTCGTTGAACTGGCTCGGGTTTGCGCTGTTCCCTTTCTGGTACGCATCCGGCGGACTGCTGTTTGACGCGTTCAAGTGAGGTCGGCGAGCAGTCGAAGCAGAAGAGAGGCTTTCCTTGCGCTTCTGCTCTCTGTTGGCGATGTATTCTCTCACATCAGCTTCTGACTGCGGACCAACAGAGACGGTCCGTTTCCGCGTGTTGGAAATCATTTTGGGGATATCGGAAGCGGGCGGGAGTACGTTATCATCCTTACGAAGCTGTGGCACACTCTTGTAGTATCTATATTTGGTCAGCTATTGGTCGCAAAGAGATATTCCAAAACACGCACCTTGCTTGCAAGAAGTATCTTCGGGGTAGGCGGAAGCCCCAGTCATCAACGAATCGAAATATTGGCGGCAGCCCTCGCAAGCATATTGGCTTCATGGTTGCACGCCACAGAAAAATGATGAGAATACCGACGACTACTCTCGCCACGCCTCTGCCTACGCCCTCAGGAGTACTATCGGCCAAGTCGCGGGCGCTCATGTTGTCTAGAAAGTCGAGATTACCCGAGCTGTAGTGCCAGACGCCGATTGTGATCCCCATGACCACGCCCGTGAAAGCGACACTATCGTCGAAACAAGGACAATTGTCTGCCGGTTCAGGATGGAAGCGCACTCCGAGGGCAAGGAGGACGACGGCGATCGCCGGTCTCGACCAGTCACCACTCATAATCCACGCGTCTACGGTTGGACCGAACGTGACTCGCAGCCATGTGATGAGAGCTCCGAGCAAGCCGCCGAACACAACGTCGAACCAACCGTGCATGCCGCAGTATATTCTACCAATGCTGATGGAGATTGCGTAACAGTAGAACGCTCCGGTCGCCAAGTTGTATGCCAAAGGTGACATTTCGTCCTTGGCGCCTTGCAGCTGATACAGACAGAAGAGCGCGACCGACACCGCGTTCGTGGTATGTGTCGAAGGGAACCCATACTCCAAAGCAGCCGAACCAGACATGGTGATCCTCTGCAAGGGTGGCGAAAGCGGTCGTGGCAGGCACAGGAGATCTTTGACGTAGCCGCTCCAGTAGACCCCGAGAGCCAGCATGTGCACAAGCGCAATACCGACGCCCGGGAAGCCGCACCAGAAGCATATTGGCAATGCGGCCATGAAGAAGGTATGGGTGCCCAAATTAGCGGTCATGGCAAAGTACGAGTCCAGGACCGGGGAGCGACATGTGCGCTGGACTGCTGCCAAAGAAGGCGTCTCCGATCGGACGATGGGGATGAGAGATTGTCGAATGCGGTAGCGCCATGGTGGCAGGCGGGATTGGTAGTGGTCGACGCCCTTTAGTCCAGCATCGGGATCCTTGAAAGGCGAGGGCGTCCGCGACCATGCGCGCTCAGCCTTGCTGGGCTCGGACATATATGTGTTGGATGTTGGCAGTAGTGCTGTAACGGGGCATCTGAAGGCTTGAAACCGATGACAACGGGGCGGGACGCGATTGAGGTAGCCGAAGTATCCGAAGTAGGTATCTTGCCCTGCACAGCGGACAGCAGCAATGTGCAGAGGTGATCCGTAGCAAAACCACTTTGCTCAGTAAAGTTCGGACATGGCAGTTGGTAGTGGTGAGCGCACGTGTCTGCGGTGATGCTAGCTGGCTGGCCTGACTAAGGGAGGTTAGTAGGTTGGGTCGAAACGGCCTTGAGAGTGGCTGGGAGGTCGAGGTCGAAGCGACAATTCATTTCATTTGCGCGGCGGGCTTGTGTGCGCGGAGGAGGAGCTGGCTGGCTGGCTGGGGCAGATCGCATTGCATCGCATGGCATCAATCAAAATCAATCGAATCGAATCGCATGGCTTCCACGAATAATCCACGGCCGGACCATGCCACCTCCATGTGCAATTCCAAGGTTCCCTCGAGCGAGTCATTCTTACTGGGCTGTCCGTGGTGTGGAGCGGCAGAGATTCGCATGATTGCAAGTCAGAGGGCTAAAGGGACGACATGGCAATTCACTTACAATTGCCCTCGCGCGCCCTGAAACGTGACGATGCCATTTCGATCGATCTCCCTACCCTTGTCTTGCAATATTAAAGTGCTGCTCTACTCAGGTCCAGCCTTGATCGTTCCCAAGGATCCCACCGCTGACGCAACCGACAAACCGTCCGAGCGGCGCACCGTTGCCGGGCCACCCATTGTTATCCACCCAACGCCCATCTTCCAACTTGAAACCCAAGCCGGCGCGGTCTAAGACGTACCACCAGCATTCGCTACACTGCACCACTACTACCACCGCAGCAGCATTCCAGAACCCAGCGGCCTAGCCAACATCATTCCAGCGCATCCAAACACCAACCAAAACACACCCGCACATCCTCACCCGCACGCCCATCATGTCGGTGCAGGCCGTCCAGAACTACGACAACGTCCGTCGCAAGAGCAGCGCCCGATCCTACGCAACTCGCCCCGACAGCTACACCAGACGAAGCACCCGTGGATCGGATGGCACTGTAAACACAACTGCCTCGAGCAGTGCGCGGACAAACATCACGGCGCCACCAGAGTACAGCAAGAAGTTTGTTGTGGTTGGCGATGGTGGATGTGGAAAGACCTGTCTGTTGATCAGCTACAGCCAGGGAGTCTTCCCAGAGGTGAGTGCAGATTACGACAAGCTCCAGTACACTATCTGCGGGAATGATTGACTAACAAGCTCTGCAGCGATACGTTCCCACCGTCTTCGAAAACTACATCACACAAGTCGAGCACAAGGCATCTGGAAAAGGTGTTGAACTTGCGCTTTGGGATACTGCCGGCCAGGAAGAATACGACAGACTGCGACCTCTTTCATACCCCGAGACCGACCTGCTCTTCGTCTGCTTCGCAATCGACTGCCCAAACTCCCTCGAGAACGTCTTGGACAAGGTGAGCATCAAATGAATTTCCTCGCAACTAAGCTTGCTTACTGACTCTCGACAGTGGTATCCCGAGGTGCTCCACTTCTGCCCGACCACACCCATCATCCTCTGTGGCCTCAAGTCAGACCTCAGAAACAAGCGTACCTGCATCGAGCTTCTCAAGACACAAGGCCTCACACCCGTCACACAGCAGCAAGGCAAATCCGTCGCAGCAAAGATGGGCGCCCGATACATGGAGTGCTCGTCCAAGGAGATGACCGGCGTGCACGAGATCTTCGACACCGCCATTGACGTTACCGTCCGCGGCCAAGATGTTGCCACAGACTCGGCCTCGTCGTCAAATTCGGGCAGCGTGGCCGTGCCGGCGCGGAAGAAGAAAAGTAAGATGTGCAGCATCCTCTAATCAGAGCATGTTCACGTTTTCACTTCTCCTACTCCGTGAGTCGCTTGTTCGATTAAGGCAGTCTCGTTAATTGCATTTTTGTGTCGATTAGGTGCGGTCCAAGCTTTGTCAGCGCTCACGCGAGATCTTGGATACCTGCGCATGCTTATGCGCAGCATGAAGGTATATCTCTGGTCTGGGTTCCGGCGTTGATACATGGTATCGGTTATCGGTATTGTGGGTTTCTTTTTGTTTTTCGATATGAGCGGGAGGTTTTTTTTCTTTAACGATGGGAAAGAGAGCGGCGGCCGGTTGCCAGAGACGCGCCGACAGCCTCTTCAGACAGGTTCCTTTTTTGTGTAACGGCCCGTAATGAGAAGCATGTGCAATATTCCCCCCATTCTCCATGTCTTCCATGTGTTGTGTTTATTGGCGCTCGTTGTGCGCTCCCTCCGTAGTGTCTTGCTTGGGCGCGTCGGGATCTTTGGACATCACGTTCTCGAATTGCGACCACAAGCTCTCGACTTGGCTGAACTCATTGCCGACCTGTTATTTGCATGTCAGATATATGTCTGCGATGAGGTTGTAGAACAAATGAACGCACTGCTATCACACCCTCAAGACTGCGGTTCAGTCTGTTCATGTTTTGCAGCACAGCTTCCAGGCTCGCTGCGACGTCGCCCACGAGCAGTTCACGCTGCTGCTCGAAGTACGACTTCTCATTCGACGCGCCGTTGGTGGATGCCATGGTTGTTCTTGCTATCTGGTAAAGACGAGCGAATAGGCGGTGGCTGGCACAATCGCGTTCGAGGGGTTGTGTGAAACCGACGGGAGTCACCAAGAATTGGGAAGAAGAAGCCGAGGCTTGGAGGTCGGCCTTTGCGTCTCTCGCTCACTCGCATTCACGAGCTACCTACCTAGCATCCTTCCATACCAGAACATGGTCGGAACCTGTCGCCCAGAACGATCACAATGGAATTCATGACATCCCTCCAGGGAGGCATTGACGATCAAAAGCCCTCTCTATTTGAGGTCCTCTCCGAGCAACAGCTCAACTCGCTCATCCCGCCCTCGCTTCGTTACCTTCTGGCCGTCGCGACACACCGTCGCCCACGATACCTACTGCGCGTTCTCAACTCTTTCGACGAGCTCTACGCGCTAATTTCTCTCTTGGTTGAGCGCTACTACCTTAAAGTCTACGGCGGAGGCTTCACCGAGAACTTCTATGGCCTCAAGCGCGAGAGGGTGCTAAGAGTCAAGGGTGGAGAGGTGCCGAGGGCACAATTGGGCGCGCCGAATGAGGTGAGGGAAACGCTGAAGCTCCGGGATGGCGATGTATGGAAGAACCTGGCTATCATGGTTGGGTTGCCATACATCAAGAGGAAGCTGGACGAGGCATACGAGGTGCACGCTTCTGGCGTCAACTTGCTAGGCCCATCATATCAAGACAGGGACAGATACCCCAGCGATGGAACCGCCAAACAGCGCCTGTTCTGGATGTACAAGTGGTTCTTGCGGAAGGTGTACCCCAGCGTCAATGCGGCGTACTACTTCTCGCTGCTGGCCTTCAATCTGGCGTACCTCTTTGACGGATCAAAGTATCACTCGCCTTGGCTATGGATCATAGGTTCACGGATACGTCGACTCAACGGCGCGGATCACAGAGCGATCGATCTCGCTACGTCGCCGAAGCCGCCCTCCACAAGACCAGGCGCAAGGCCGGGTCAAACAAACTCGATCTTCAGCCGGCGCATCTTGTCAGAGACAATCATGCCGCACGTGTTCGGCAGCCTAAAGATCTTGCTGCCCACTTCTATCTTCGCGCTTAAGTTCCTGGAATGGTGGTACAATTCAGACTTTGCCCGACAGCTATCAAAACGATCAAGTGAAAGCCTCGAGCTGCCCCCGCCTACTATTTCCGGCGGACCGGCATCTCGACCGCCGGCCAAAGCAAGCAGTCAGAACGAGAAGGATCAGCCCGAGAAGTCTGCGTTAAGGCGCGACTCAGGTGTCGCAGGGCCGCCTATCTCGAGTCTGACACACCTCCCGATCCTCACCGTTCCAGCGCCTGCTCGTGCAACCGACGATGCCTCCAACACTACTTCGCTGTGTCCAATCTGCGTCTCTGAAATTCAGACCGCCACTGCGGCGCAAAGTGGGTTCGTGTATTGCTACACCTGCATTTTTAGGTGGGTCGAGGGTGAACATGCGCGACAGGAGGCTTTCATGGAAGGCAGCGCAGAGGAAGAGGAGAGTGTCAAAGGATGGCTTGAAGAAGGCGGTGGCAGCCGGGTCGGCAAATGGGAAAGTGGTGCCGGTCGTGATGCTGTGACAGGGCGCAGAGTACTTGGAGGTACTGGCGGTCTGCGTAGGGTCATGGTATAATGATGCCTTGAAGGCATCATTGCAAGTCCCCGGCCAGATACCTCCCTACATCAAACAACATGGATAAATACTGGCACGAATCCCGCCGAACTAATGCAGCTCAGCTAGCTCTAAGCGGAGCAGTAAGCCTGCATACATGTAAGCAGGTGCGCCGTCTGACACGAGGATCAACACCTCACGCCCTATGCTATCGCGTGGTATAAATCCTGGAGTCGTTCGCAATCTGTCCGGCCTGGATTGTCAATCGCAGCATTGCATTGCACTTCACACACAAAGTCGCCATGCCCGCCAAACCAACCATCGTCTTGATCCCCGGTGCTTGCACCGAGGCTTCATGCTTCGACCGCTTGACGCCATACCTCCACGATGCCGGCTACGAAACCGTGGCAGTCTCGCACCCCAGTGCCAATCCTCCCGATCCTTTCGCCCACACCGCCGAGACGATGGCTCTGAACGTACAGAACACGTACGTCCAGCCTCTACTCGACGCCGGTAAAGACGTCCTGGTCTACGCCTACTCTTCCGGTGGCTCGCAAACCGGCACCAACGGGCCATCCTGGGTTAAATCCGAGCGCGAGAGGGAAGGGCAGAAGGGAGGTGTTGTTGGCATCGTGTACCACAGCTGTGCCCCTGTGCCCGCAGGTACGGACCAGCTGACTTTCATGGGCGGCGCTTGGCCGCCTTTCATCAAAGCCGATGTCGTATGAGAAAATTCCTCCCACTATTGCAAGATAGGGCGTACCATTGACCATCCTCTTAACAACAGCCAGCACCAGGCCTCTTCGTCTTCGACCCCATCATCCCTCACCTCTTCAACGACGCGGACCCCGCCGAGCAAGAAGAGTTAGCCAAGACGGCTATCCCTCACGCAGAGCGCCCTATCAAAACTCCCGTCCTCCCACCTCTCTGGGCTGATAGTGCTCTCGATGGACGCAGAATCTGGCTCAAAGCTATGTTGGACGGCACTTTTGCGCCTGAAGTGGCGCAAGCATTCATAGATGGGTCGGGCGTGGAGTGGGAGGTTGTCGAGAGGGATGTTGGGCATTGCGGGTGCGTCACGAAGCCGAAGATTGTTGCGGAGGTTATTTTGAATGCTGCGGAAAAGTACGCTGTGTAAATGAAGGAAGGTGATGGGAGTATACATGCAGCGAAAACACGTCTTCAACCAGGCACCATGACCACAGCTTCTAATTCTATCAGATTTCATCTACAGGTCTAAACCATCTACATGAAAGCCATCTCCCTGACCAATCCAGCCTTCGTCCATCCCCTGGCGAAATTCCTCCCCGTAGTCAATAACAATGCAATCCACCAGACTCTGCCGATCCAGGCATCAAACCACTGCACCTCCCTCTCACCCGCTCGCTTCCTAGCCGCTTTGACATACTTCTTAACCACCTCCTCCAAAATAACGGCGACACCATTGAGAGCGAAAAACTTCGCCTCGCCGGTAGCATCCTGCCAATTCCCGCCCAGCGTCCCTCTCACAGCGAACGAATGCACAAACGCAGAGCTCAGGAATCCACCTAGAACTTTCCCAACATCCGCTCGCTCGTCCGGTTTCTTGCCAGTAAGTTTACGCTCTACCCATTCGCCCGGCCAGACGCCCCAGACAAGGAAAAGGCGCGCGAATAGGCGGTGCCAGCCGAAAGACCAGAAGTGCCGCGCGGATTTGATGTCCCAGACCCGTGTTGTGTACAAAGGTGGGAAGAAGGCTAAGGGCGATGGGGCTAGCGGAGAGAGCATTATTGCGAACATGGAGTGGCCGAGGGAGAAAGCTGCCATCAGGAAGGCTCCCAGGGCGGCGGTGAGGATGTATTGTTCGGGGTAGTTCAACTCGTCAAAGGGCGATGCGGGCGAGTCTGGGCGCGCCATCAGCGGCGCGAGGCGCTGGACGTACATGGTCTTGATGACGGCGAACGCCACGACCATGACGGGCCCGACGTTGAACAGGATCGAGTGCACGCGGTTCTGCACCGTCGGCAGCCATGTTTTCCGCGTGTGTCGCACGTCGGCCGTCGTCCAGGTGAAGCCTACGCCGCGCATTGAGAGTTCGAGTTCGAGCGCCCAGGATGCGCGGCCGGCGAAGCTGTGCGGCCAGTCGTCTTCTGTCACGGCGGATTCTGTCACGGGCAAGGGTTTGGGGCCTTGCATTGCCTTGTGGATAAGGTCCATGTAGCTTGCGTCGCTGTTGAGCCGCTGGGTGAGGGACTCGTTGTTCATGTTCTCGACCATGTCGGAACGCCAGAGGCCACGCGTTAGGCTTGGGCGTCGAAGTTTTGCCTTGGTTGCCAGCTCTGCTTCGGAAGTTCGGTTTGCATCTTTTGATTCGTCCTTCTCGAGCGAGAGTGCTTGGTTTGCCTTCAACAATTGATTCTCGAACGCTTTACGTTCTAAAGACGACGAGTCTCCAGGTTTATTAAGCATCCCATTAAATCCACCATCAGCCCAAGGTCTAGGCGCCGTCTCACCTCGCGGTGTTTCGGGACGGCTTTTGTGCACGTAGTGGACTCTCCTCGGGACATGGCCGAAAAGGTAACAGCTGATGTAGAAAGCGTCCAAGACTCTGAGGCCGCCGTACAAGCCAACCAAGCCGAGTTGGTAGGTCAGCCCGATGCTTTGCGGGACATGGTAGGCCAGTGGCAATCGCAGAAAGAGAAAAGCTGCGAGAATTGCCAGGACGTTCCTGAGAAGATGTATCGATGTCGTGTCGATCGCTGAAGGTGGTGAGGGTGGTAGGAATAAGAGGGCCAGGTAGTATAAGATCACAGGGCACAGAATTGCCTCGATCGTCAAGGGAGTCGTTCCTGGTATGGGATTAAGCCCAGGTCTGGGCGTCGAGGTGAGGGTAGAGTGAAGGACATGGTGTATGAAGTCCGGTATTGCGATCCAGCCCATGGCGATTGTAAACTTGATTCACTTGCTTGGACGAGAATGGATGGTCAAGGAAAAGGCTTGCATCGTGGACGGAAGATTGCCCATGATGCTACTGTATGTTTTAGTGCCCATAGCGCCTCTTACCTCTACTCGGGAGTTACTCGCTCCTAGGATGGACGACAACGACAAGATCGAACCTTGTGACCTGATGGATGACGTTACGTTTGTTGATGGGGACTTGGAGATCTCATCGTACATGTCGCGCTACGATCGGAGTTTATCACGCTGTGCTTTGTTTGGTTAGCCGGATCGGGAGTCTAAAGAGTGTTTTAGTCTTGAGTTTTTACTAACGGATTAGGGGGACGTTAAGTGAATGACGTCTGGTATAACATTTTACCTACATGTACCTACTTGACATGTTGACGACTACCTTATCTCGCCAGTCAAGCTCAGTTGGTGGCATACCGTACAGTGTGCTTCGCATCGGCAGCGAAGTGGAGGCTTCGCAGCAGCCACTACATTACCGTAACGCTGCATCTCGGCTACCAACATAGTATGCAAGGCTGTGTTCAGCCGCAGAACTTGGTGGACTAACATGGTCTGTCCTTCGTGGACACTCCCCAAATGTCACTAACCACCGCGCGATACAGGTAGGTCGGTACTCATCACTACCACCGGAATATGGAAGCTGCAGGCACCGCAGTTGGTATCGCGTCACTCGGAATCCAAGTATGCCAAGGCCTACTATCCTACTACGATACCTGGAAGAGCTACGACCCCGATATCAGTAGCATATACGACGCAATCACCGACTTGAGTAAGACGCTCATCTTGCTAAAGACCACGCTATAGCAACAGGAGGACGAAGAAAGAGTTAGGCGAGTGAGATCGTGTTTAAAGGATTGTGAGGATGCCCTTCTCAAACTCGAAGAGAAGCGACGCAGCCTATAGAAGTACGGCCAGCCCGAGGGGTTGCGCTAGAAGATGCGGCTGGGAATACAGAGGTCTTGGTATCCGTTTAGGAAGGAAACTCTCGAAGCCTTGAAAGCAAGCGTCTCCGACGTCCAAGAGCGTCTCAAGCTGGCGCTTCAAGTGCTACAGCTCGACATCTGCACAGGATTCCAGGAAGTAGTGATTAGCCATACCACGACGCACAGTGATTCTCTAGCGCAGATAGCAGCTCAGAACAAGCGCATTCTGGACGCACAGCAATCTGACGAGTTCCGAAAGATCATCGCCTGGCTTGCACCGCCTGATCCTGGAACGAACCACGCTACTGCCCGTTAACATCACGAAAACCAGACCGGTGGCTAGTTGCTCAAGTCGACCGAGTACACAAATTGGAAGTCAGGTGATGTCAGCCACTTGTAGATGTATGGCAAAGCTGGCTATGGCAAGACCATCCTTTCCTCCACCGTTATCGAGGACATGCGGAGTACCTGTGAAACGGATGTGGACACTTCCCACGCATTCTTCTATTTCTCCTTCTCGGACGAACATAAACAGTCCGACAGCGATTTACTTCGTTCACTTATCGCGCAACTTGGATGGAGGGAGCTAGCTCTGTCTATGCTTCGCTATGCATACGCGAGTCCTGGGCAGAGTGTACCAGGGCCAGATGAGCTAGAGAAAATCCTGTTGGCTTCCATGAGTTCGTGCAGCATTGTCTACCTCATCGTGGACGCACTCGATGAATGTTCCGAAGACTACGATGCTCGTCAACGCGTGCTAGAAAGTATTGAGAGGCTAACCCATGATGTCTCGAACCTCAATATCTTCGCCACCAGCCGTGAGCTCCCTGTGATCCGTGAGTATATGGAGGCACTGGGTTCCAAGCCACTACGTATCGCGACCTCATTCGCAAATGACATACAATTCTGGATCGCCAACCGGCTCTTAAGTGACCGCGGCTTCCGTCGCTTTGGTACAGCAACGCTTGACTTGATTGAGTCGACCATTGCAAAGAAAGCGGATGGAATGTAGGGAATCCCACAAGCAGGCGACCATTCATGAACATAACTGACACTTTGATTTCGACGCATGTTCCGCTAGGCATACTGTCAGCTACAGGCACTTAAGAAGCTAAAGTCCACTTCTCTAAAGTACGTGAAGCAAGCTCTGGATGCCCTTCCTGCAACGCTGAATAACACTTACACGCAAGTTCTGCTTGACATTGAAGAGATGTACCATGAGCACGCGCTTACGCTTCTCCGATGGCTGGCCTACGCGTATTCGCCTCCGACCCTAGGCGAACTTGTCGACGCTGCTATTACCGACCCGATTCAGGAGAGCACTATAGACGCAGACAATCGCGGCGGCCTGGAAGATACCTTCAACATCCTCTCTGAGCTAGTCACAGTCGAGGAGACTAAAGATGCTGACTTGGGAGATGACTCAGAGACCAAATTCTGTACCCCTGATGCTTCGACTATAGATGTTGACGAAGCCGATGTGGCATCTCACTATCGAAACTTGACCTCAGACACCAGAGTGAGGCTTGCTCATTTCTTAGTGAAAGAATACCTAGAATCCAAGCTTATACTCCAAAGCAATGCGGCTCAGTTCCACCTTGAGAGTGCGACAGGGCATAAGGTTCTTTCCCAGAGCTGCTTGACGAATTTACGATACTACAGTTTAAGTCCGGAGAAGACCTTGACAAGGCAAGATTTTGAGATCTTTCCCTTGTTGGAGTACGCAACCAAGTCTTGGTTCTATCACTCCGCATTGTAGGGCAATGACGAGACCAGCCGTGAGGTCTCATTCTTCCTTGATGGACAAGCAAGGGACGACTGGCTTGTTTTTATGACCTCTCCTGTGCCTCCTGATTACCCCCCTTGGTTTATCAATGAAGGTGAAGGAACGCCACCAGATTCGGCGGTATTTTACGCAACTCTTCTAAGGCTCCCTCTCGTAGTTGCTAGTCTTCTACGCAGCGGGGAAGACGTCGATGGAAGAGGTTCATGGCGCTTTCGCAATGCCCTCCAGGCTGCCTCGGGGCATGGGAACAAGGAAATGGTACAGCTACTTCTCGACAGCGGCGCCAATGTCAACGCAAAGTGTGGACTCTTTGGCAATGCGCTGCAGTGTGCATCGTTGCGGGAAGGTAATAAGGAGATCGTACAACTGCTGCTTGACAAGGGAGCCGATGTCAACGCGGAGGGTGGAGCCTGGGGCAATGCCCTCAACGCTGCTGCTGCGGCTGGCGGCCATGCCAGCAAAAAGGAGATCATACAATTGCTGCTCGACAACGGGGCCAATGACACGGAGGGCAAATATCATGGTATTCTCCAGGCTGCCTCGGCTGGAGACCACGAGGCTGTTCCGTAGCTGCTACGAGCGTCTAGGAACCCAGAAAGATTGAGTAATGGTCATGCTGACTGGTGCAGTGCTGAACGCTTGCGCTGCCTGGAATGAAGCTTCACAGTACCATCAGGAATTTTGACTTCTCAGCTGCCTTGAGCAAGCTTGAAAGCTTGTCTTTCCAGACCTTCTGATTGCTCCTACGAACATCGAACCGCACCACCCGACAGTCATCGAGTACGGAGCAGACTCCAATGATAAAGGATTTGATTACAGATCTGACTGAGGGATCAACAAGTACCCTGATAATACTCTGGACAGTTTCCTCTGGAACCCGATCACATAGCAGAAATGCTGCAAGTAAGAGAAGACTAGTCACTTACAACAAGTGGCTTCGAAGATGAGTCGCCTCGGACTATTCTATGCTCCGACTCGCATTTTTATGACATCTCGTCGCTAGGAAATTGATCTCGTTGATGTGTCATGCGTGCCATCGGCTCTCTAATGGCTCGCACACTAGCCGCAACATTATCATCTCGAACCGAATGACCACCAACTCACCTCACTGGACTGTCGCGAGCCACGTACACCCCTTTGATTGGAATTGGGCCTGGGATTCACGCACTCTTGACTAATGCGGCTGCTTACCTCGTTCTTCCAGCCAGTGATCTTGAGATGGCCTCAGATTGGATGCTGAGATTTCATACAAGTCAACCGGGCTCCACTGTGCTTATGGCAAGTGGTAAGACGCACTTTCGTTGAATCTTCCCAATTAGGCGATGAGTATCCTTTTTGGACTATGAAGATCTGTCCACAAACCACACATTTTTCATCTCCTTCTTCCTCTCTCACTCGCACTTCAAAAATCTTTGGCCATACTTCTGCACATCGTGTGCTCGGACGAGATGGCTATGTTCGCAGGAGATGACAATTGGCCAGATCGCTTTATAAAGATTGGTTACGCAGCCGCAGGACATGACTTAAAGAAGAACAAGAACGGGCTGTATCAGAAGGTAGACGGCGGCCCGGACAAGGAAGGAGGTCTCACCAAGAGGCAAAGCCCTGGATGCAACACCTACGGCCTGGACTTTCAAGATGGCGGCAACTACTTCATCAACACCAACTCGAACGCCAGCTTCACCTTCGTATCTAGCTTCATGGGCTGCCAGAATGACACCGCAAGTGTCATGCTTATCAACCAGAGCACTGGAGACCAGTACGACTGCGGCTCGGTGCCAACGGTGCCCGATAACGCCCCCGAACTCGCTACCTGTCCAGTTCTCAAGGATCAAATCGCCTCTGGTGACTACCTGATCATCGCAGTTGGCAACAACGGCAATGGAACGCCGTTCGCCTACCAAAGGGAGTTCAACATCTCCGCCGGCCCGCAGCAGACAATCACGAATTACTATACTCCCACCGTCACCTCGAGGCCTATCGTTATCACAACTTGTAAGCTACTCCCAAACCGAGCCTCTCAACTTTCATAATACTCACCTCAACGCTCCAGCCACGTCTATCGCCAACTACACCAGCACGGTGCCCAACACGCTCAGCACCATCACCGTGCCCTCGCCAGTCTACACCCAAACCATCACGCCTCCAAGATCCGCCGTGACTCAAGTCTCGACCAGCACCAAGACCTTCACCCGCTGGTCGCAAGTCGACTCGAGCACCGCGACAGTCGTGACGCCACACTGCCGCACCCCCATACGTCCGCTACACCCAGATCCCATCTGCACCGTCTTCCCCAACAAGGAGCAGATCCCTGCAGGAGTCCCAGGCGTGCACCGCCGCGCCGAAGCCTTTGGCGAACCAGCCCCATCGCCAACCACAATATCAACCTCACTCACCTCCTCCCCGTATACGACAACCTGGTCAGAGATCATCACAAACGGCAAAGTCAGCAGGTTCCCAATCTACCCCCTGTCCCCCAAGACCGCCTCCACCGCCTCCATAACCCGCAGCCTCCGCTCCAACGACCCTCACCACAAAGGCCAAGGCGGAACTGGGATGATGGAAAAACGACAACACGAAGTCGAACAACCCCATCAGCCAGCAGCCCAGCGCGAAACCCAGAACCACATCCAAAAGCGCGCCCCGGACGCCACCGCAGTCACCGTGACCTCCCCCGCCAACACGACCGTCACGCTGTTCGCCAGCGAGCCGACCACCGAGACCAATATCGAGGCTTTCACGAGTACTTACGTCGTCATGGACCCCGCGCCGCAGACGGTTTACGCTGGACAGCCGGTGCAGACTGTCATGGCGGCTGTGCAGCCCGTCGAGACGGTGACGCAGACATCTTTCGTGAGGGCGTATGAGACGCTGACTTTCGGGCTGACTTGGACGCAGACGCTGACGAGTACGCCTTCGGCTGCGCTGGAGAGCTGTAGGGCTATTGGGGGTAACTTTGGGAAGTGGTGGTGATTTATGGGTTGAGAAGGGGAGGTAATGTGCTGTGCTTGGTGAGTAGGAGGCGAGTGATTGATTTTAGCGGCGTTGTTTTGGGTCATGGTCTTCTGGATTCAAGACCTATTTAGGGGAGAGAATCCTGCGAGCGTATCGTGGGCTGATCTGGGACTGCAATTCGTGTGGGCAGAGAGACTGGAAAGGTGACAAGAGGGGAGGTTTCCTTGTATCGCACTAATTATGTTCTGCGTGAATTTGGTATACAATTGATTTTGAGTCAAACAATAACGCTCACACTGCTTTCAAGTAACATACAACAGTCGCTCAAACGCCAACCTATCAATATACATGTACAGTTTTGTAGCTTCCCCTACAAGACTAATGTCAAGCGGTAGGAAGATCTCCTCCGTCACTCCCATAGGCTCGGAACAACCGTGGCGACTTGACCACCTGCACCGACTACCTCAAACGCTGTTTTCCAACAGCTTCGCTTCTCGCTGACGTCTCTCCATCAGACGCCTCGATACGCCAACAACGTTCCCAGCGGGCAACTTGGCTTTCAGGCCATTGTCCTCTGGCTTATCCGCGCCAAAGTGGAAAGGATGGGTTTGGCCCGCGCGGTACGCATCCTGACACAAGGTCGGGGGATGCACCCACCACTTCTCCTTGATCGGATGGCCTTCAGGTCCGACATACTCCTTATCGTCGTACTCGGGACCCTCGAAGGTGCGGGCGGAGAAGTGCTGTCTGGCAAGAGCCGTCTTCCGCGACTCTGGCAATGTCTTCGTCACCATCTCCGCAATAGCCCAGTTCACCTTGTCGCGGGTCCGGCCCGGCAGCTCTTCCTCATCAATCTCCACGTAGCCGTCCTGAATCGGGACGAAGTGGCGCGCGGGCAGGACTTCGATGTCGATGATCGGGAGGATACGGTGGTAGACGTGGTAGTCGTGGGTTTCGCGGGTGATGACTTCTTGGCGGACCTGCACGTACTGTGCTTGAATCGTCTCGTGGGTAATTGCTGGTGCTTGGTGTTCGTGCAGTGATACTGTGTCGGGTTCCTTCTTCACGTCCACGCCGTCGAGGTTGAACGGTCCGGCTGAATCTTGCATTGATCGTACGGAGGACTTCTGGTCGCCAACGCCGGACAATTCTCCGAAGGCTCTGCTGTTGGCACTCAGCTGTCGGTCGTCTGACAACATTCCTAGTGGTGTAAGAGGTAAAGGTTTGTCTAGGCTCAACCGTGGTGGTGCGTCTCCAATTGCGCTGCTGGTGGGATTGGAAACCCCGCGGTCCAAGTACGATCCTCCACCATGTTCTTCAAGCGGCCAGCCGCTGTTGTTGCCTCTCTCCATCCCAAGAGGTGTGACACTCCACGACGCGTCTCTCATCTCCGGGGTGTCATGTTTCAAAGTACCGCTTGGGGCGGTATCTGCAGCGTGCAGGTTTGAGCTTCGTTTCTTGATCTTCAGCGGGGGTGGTGCTTCAGTCCGTGAATCCACTACTGGATCGTCGTTTCGAACAATGTTCCAGTCGGCGACATTACTGGCGTGCTGGTCGACGTGCGGGATCAATGGCTGACTCCGCGAAACTGATGCGTCCTGCTGCCCGTTGGACACCACACGCATAGTGGGTGTGTTGGAAGTCGAAGTGCCGACATTGCGATTGGCGACATGTTCACTGTTGCGACCTTCGTCCAGAGGCGTGTCTATGTTGGAGTCGTGTGCACTGGTGAGTCCTCCGAATCCTGACGAAAAATCACGCTCGTGAGATACTCGTGGCAGACTGAAGTTCGTGCTGTGTGGGCTAGGTGCTGTATTCCGGCTGAGCAAATCGTCATTCACGGCATTTGCAGTGGTCGGCCTGCTAGAAGTACCATTGCTGCCATTGGCAACAACATCAGTCCGCTGGCTGGACGTTGGAATTACTACGAAGAATAGTCAGCATTTTGCAGTTTCAGTGTCTTTTATGGTGCCATCCTACCCCTAGAATGTTCTTTTTCTCGCGGCGAACCGTGAGAGGATCCGAGGTTGCGGTCACCATCCCTGCTGGGAGGCTGGGATGTAGATTTGGCAGAATCCTGATCACTATTATGCTTGGATGGATGGATTATCTTGCTCTCAAGCTTCTTCAACTTTTCCTTGATCCCCATTGGAGATGTGGAGAAACTGCAGTGTAGTAATAATACAGCGTAGGGCAGAAGATGGGCGACAATACAGGGAAGCAGTGCAAGCGCGTCGATAAAGAAGGCGATCGGCGGCAGTTAATGGCTAATTGTGTGCTTAGTTGCACGAGGCTGGATGCCTGATAGTTACTGCTGAGACCGTCTGCGACTGATCTAGGAGTCGCGGCCCCTTCGATCAACAAAAAACCTTCCATCGTATTTCGTGCTACGTACGTCACATCGGCGGCGGGCGATGACGATTGCAGAAGCTCAGAGCGTCGCTGAAGGCGTTTGTATTTGAGTTGCCGCATGGAGCCGGAGGCCTAGAGCAATCCTTGGTTCGTGTGGCGGCCTCGGAAGCATGTGCTGTAGTTACCCTGCAGAAGGTGGAGGAGCAACACAGGAAGATTTGGCTCGGTCTAACTCCAGACTCCACATGACATAAGGCCCAGGATAGGTAGAGGGGAGCTCGAGCCATGACGCGCGCTCTGTATGTAGTGCGTGCTGGCACCGCAATGCAATAGCAGCAAACGGGAGTTGCCAGGTGCTTGTGCAGGTAGGCGACATGTTGAGGAGCAGACTGAGATCATTCTGGCGCCAAGCCTCACATGATGAACATTGGTGTATCACAGAGTTGGCATGTATAAGGACCTGTGACAAGTCCACATTTGGCGTACTGTATACATGCTGTAGCTTTACGCCACCGACAAATACAAACAACAGAATAGTAGGGCTGCGGTGCATTTTGGCTGCTGTTGCCAAGCAAGATCTGCACTGGGCGGGGCCTCAGCGTTACCAGCTCTTCGGCAACGGTGGATCGTACGCCCCCACTTCCTTCTCACCCCTGCTACCTGCTATTGGCCTGCCGCTGTTGCGGTTCCTCTTATGAACCACTACCACCACCCAAATCGCGCGCGGAGCGGAACGCAATTCCTGGTGGCAAAGTCTACATCGGTACACTACCCCGATTTTGGAACTCTACTACTGGCAAGATAGCTTGAATGACGACTACCTGCGGTCACGCCGTTTCCAGAACCTCATCAAGCTCAAGGCAGGGTCCGCGGTGCTGTGAGCCAGAGCAAGCCAGAGCGAGGCCAGACCATCGTTACCTCTGGCAAACGTGTCAGCGTGTCTTCACGATATCAGAGCAGCTCACAGGTTGAGAAGCTCCAGAACTTGTGGCTTGTCGAGCTTGACATGGGTGGTGGAAGCGACCTGAAGCGAGCGTGTTCTCGAACCCACCGATCGCTGGTGCGTATGCATACGTGCTCGCGGCAATCCCGCCTCCCGCTCAGATCTACCGCTCGTGCTTTGCTTTGACGTCGTGTTTTGTCTTTGCTTCTTCCGACTACAACCAGCCGAGCCGAACACCACACACCGCTAGCAACACCGCCACCGCGTGCCCGCAGGAGGGGTGCAACAGCTATGAGCCAATTGTCCCAAAGGTCATCGATCTGCCTTTGTGAGCCACTTGGTGGGAGGTGAAATGCCCCTCGGCGAGCCCGGCTGATACCGATATCAACAAACACAGGAATGATGCTACTACTACTGGCTCCACAGCATACCACCTACGCTTAGGGCATGATGGGTCTGTCTTATGGAGCTCTTCATGAACATTCTGTCGTCGCCGAATGCCACACGCCACAAGTTGAGCCACTACTGTAGTAGGCATGATTGTTTCTACACTTGCTAGAGGCGCCACCGTAAGCCTGTCTTTCCCTCCAGAAGCCACCCCAAGATCATCGATCGCGCCTCGAAACACGCCGAGATCGTACTTTGGCTCCTGCAGGTGGTAGTGATTGTGGCAGCAGTGACAGTGACAGATTGAACGGTCGCACAGCCCCGATGTACGGCAATCGGCTCATCCCCGCTACTCATGTCTCGCACGTTGGCTGGGACCGGTTTGTACGAAACGTTGCATGCCCAATGACGAATCCTGTCTGGCATCTGCCTGACTGCTCGACCAAGGCTGTGGGCAGATTGACTTTGGCACTTCGTTGCGTATCAAGATATGACGTTGAGCCCCTCCACTACACCCAGGCATCATGGAGTATATATACATGCACGCCGGTGGTTTACCATCCTCCTCCCATTCCCATACACTCATCACCAAACAAACTTCTTACATCACATACTTTTACACCACCAATACCCTCCAATACCCAACAAACAACAATCAAAATGGACTCTGCTAAGGCCGCCGTCAAGGACTTCATGTCCAAGTCTGGTCAACACGACACCACTGTTCACGAGAAGGTCGCCCCTGCTGTCAAGCACGAGACTATCGAGAGGCAGAAGCACGAGGAGTACATCTCCGCCATCGACAAGGAGGTTCACCAGGACCACTACCACACCACTGAGCAGCCTGTGCTCGACAAGGAGGTCCTCCCCGAGCAGCACCACCACAACGTCATCCCCGTCGAGCACCGCAGCTACGAGCACGGTAACAACGACGAGGTTGAGGCTCGCCTCGCAAAGGAGCGCGCTGCCTACCGTGACACCGTCGAGAGGGTCGAGGGTTCCACCACCCGCAACGTCGCCCCCGTTGTTGCTGGCGAGCACAAGCACCACCACGTTCACGAGACTATCCAGCCCGTGATCCAGAAGCGTAAGTTAATTTATTCAACGGAGTAACTCTTTTGCCTCTTTTGCAAGTCTAACACCATCAACAGAGACTATTGAGCCTCACGTCACCCACACCACCGTCCCCATCCACGAAGTCCACCACAACGCCGCCCAGCACCACGCTGCCTCTGCTCTTCCTGCTGTCTCCATGGAGGAGTTCAAGAAGTCTGGTGGTGCCCTCACCGGCCGCGAGGAGCGCACCGACGGCTTCGTCGGCGAGCCCAAGTCCGCTCACACCTCCACCCACGGCCCCGGCTCGCTCACCTCTTAAATGAGATGACTTTATGTTGCAATTTTAATGTTTACGCCACCAAGGGCTTGCTCACGAGCGGCTTTGGCCAGGCAGCGCGACTCTGGGATGAAGGGTGTTGTCTTTGGCCTGAGCAAAGCGGTCGCGGCACCTTGAGTTACGAAGAATCACGATAGCGATAGCGATATGTACTATTAATAATTATATCATCGTCTTGAAATCACTGCTTTTGGAATGCTGTCATGATCTTCTTATTCTCATAGTGAACAGGCCATAATTACGAAGACGTTGCAGACCAATTGTCTAGGATCAGTGAATGGGAACCCATGCTGACGATATGTTTTTTCACAACATACGAAACGATGATGAATGTATGGAGATGGTGGATGGAGGTCCACATGACGTTGTCCACCTTTGTTGTACGCCATCACATGAATCGACAGGCTGTAGATCACTGCGCAAGCGCAGATCTGATTAGATGGATTGTGCGGAATCTTTTCCGCTCCGAATACTTTCTCGTCGGCTTCTAGAACTTACCCAAGATGTTTTTTTGCGGTTTTGCATATGATCAGGATCAAACCAGGAACTACATACAAAACGAAAATGTCTACACGAAAGCACAACGAATTCCTGGACCTGGACGAAAGCGAAAACGAGGCCTCCGACGGCTATCAGTCAGAAGCGCAGGAAGAGAGCAGAGGCAAGATCGCGAGCACTCGCTCGGCGAAAAGGCGTAAAGTCGACACGCAGAGCGATGACTCGGGTGATGACGAGGTGGAAGATGTGAGCTCTAAGCTTGTCAGGGCTCTTTCAAAGTCGAAGAAGAGCGCAGCACCATCATCGGACGCGAGATTCGCAAAGCTCCAAGAATTCGAGCAGGACGATGAGCGGGAGGAGGGAGACAATGAAGACGGCGCGGAAGACGAGCTGGAAGAAGCAGAAGATGGATACGGAGAAGAAGGAGACCTCACAGTACCCTCAGAAATCCCAGGACGAACAGCACCCAAGAGCGTCCTCCGAGCCGAGAAAGCAGCCCGCAAGAGCGGCGTCGTCTACATATCGCGCGTGCCGCCTTTTATGAAACCGCACACCCTCAAGCACTTCCTGGAAGAGCACGCGCCCAAAGGCCTCGGCCGGATTTTCCTCACGCCCGAAGACCACACGCGCTACCTGCAGCGCAAGAAGTCGGGCGGCAACAAAAAGAAGAGCTTCACGGACGGCTGGGTGGAATTTGTGTCGAAGAACGACGCCAAGGCCGCAGCTTCGATCCTCAACGGCAACATCATGGGCGGAAAGAAGGGCAACTACTACCACGACGATCTTTGGAACATGAAGTACTTGAAGGGCTTCAAGTGGAGCCATCTGACTGAGCAAATCGCTGCAGAGAATGCTGAGCGCGAGGCTAGGTTGAGGGAGGAGATTCGACGGACGAGGAAGGAGAACAAGGCATTTGTCGAGGACATTGAGCGTGGAAAGGCTTTGGAGGGTATGGATAATAAGAGGAAGTCTAAGGGCAGCACTGTTACGACGAAGCGACCGGAGAGGGAGTTCAAGCAGGCAAAGGCTCAGGGTGCGGCTTCGAGGAGCAAAGAGGCTCAGCAGCCTGATGTTAAGAGGGCGCTGAGCATGATCTTCTGAGGAATTGTGACGATCGATCGTGTAGAGAGCTTCAAGCGTGCCTTCGAATATTGGACTTCGACGCCTACTATTTCTGTCCATCGATCGACGGAACCGCAAGTATCCAGAGTGTATGCAAGACCAGGTCGGCAGATCATATGGGCCGGTCCAACACAGCCTTGAATCGTACAGTCTGCGTAGTCTTTTCGGCTGAAGGTTGACCATACCTGATGCATTTTCCACCCCATCCAACATCCTGAGGCTGAAACGTAGGTATACACATGCTAATGTACAGCGGAAAGTCATATCATACATCAGAAGTTGCGAGCAAACCAGAACGAAAGGCCAACAGCAGCCCATGCTATGTATTGCGCGTGCGGCGATTCTCCATGAGCATCAGCAAAGTACCAGAATGCGTACCAAGTCAACACGGATGCCATGACCCAGAACCAGCCTCTGTCGTATACAAGTTGTCCGGGCTCCACGGCCTCGGCCAGCCTCATGAATTCATGTCCGTCTGTACACGTATCAAATTTATTGTCTCTCTCACGTGCTTCGTCGAAACTTCATAGGGATGTTGGCCTCCACAATCGCCATGCGATCCATCTGCTCCTGGCGCTCCTGCTGCGCCTCCATCTGCTCGTGCTTGCGGAAGTGCTCGATGTCCTCCGGGTGCGTCAGGTCCTCCTCGCGCGTGTTCTCGTCGTGGTATTTTTCCCAGTGGTGGATCTCATACTCGTACTCGTCGTCGCCGTGGTGGCCCGGGCCTAGGCCGAAGTCAGGCAGTGTGAGGCCCTTGCCGACGCCAATGGTGTACTCTGCGAACGAGACCATGCCGTTGCGGTCGGCGTCGAAGAGCTCGAGGACCTTGTTCACGGCGTCTTCCTTTTGCTGCGCCGGCACGTTGCGGGTCGACTCGTCTTTGAGGCCGTAGGTTTTGAGGATGTCGTCGCGCGACCACTGGTTGCTGCTGTCGTAGTCGTGCAGGTTGAAGAAGGAGCCTGCGTCGAAGGAGTTGATGTGGTGTTCCTCTGGGGTTGATCGTGGTCAGTCGATACCATCAAGGTTGTTTCTCCTCTTGTTTCAAGTACATACCAGCCATGTGTCGGGTCGCCCAGTCTGCATCGGGGGATACTATGGGTTTTTGGTCGTGCGAGCCGTGCGCCTGTGTGTAGGCCACGAGGCCCAGGGCCAGCATGCATGAGGTTGTTATTGCGTGCATATTGTATAGTTATGGTATTAATTGCCCCTCGTGTTCGTTCCACTCGCTCGTCTACATGTCGAAGCGGACATGGAAGTCCAAGCGTCTCAGAACGCCGACAAGGTTCCAATCCATTGTCTTCTAATTTACTACCTAGATACACTTTTTTGTATGTACACCATCATCAATACAACCGCGGTATCTCTGGTCTGGTTTACACGATGCTCAATCAAAGGAAATGCTAGGCCCATGAGGAAAATCAGCATCCCGTCCCCATGGCGGTAGACCGGGCTGAACGACCTTGCACGGTCGTTTTGCACGACGACCGCGTCTCGCAAGATGATGTGCTCTGCGGGACAGACATCCTGCCAGAGGGCAAGATAGGCATTCTGAGTGCCAAGAATGCAAGGCCAATTCATGTACTATCGACAAAGCGTGCAACCGCACCTCGCGAGATTTCACTGCACGTTACTCTCGGCGAACGATTTCTGTATGAGAACCGCATGTCTGCGACCATCACAGTGCTCAACGACACACACGAAGCGACTGCCAACCATGTCGAGTTCTTCTTCCGCGATATCTGCCTTTCGCGTGCAGACATGTGGCAAATGACCCGGTCAACGGACGGTGGGGTTGTTTATAGAGATCAGGAGATCAAATTCCTTGGATCGAACACTGCCATCGCGCGTACAATCTACATCGACGGACAGGAGTCTGATTCTGCGCTTGTTAGACAACCGATGACCAAGCCCATCTTTCGAAGCGGAAGTGCCAGATTCACACTTCTTATTCAGGTTTCTCGGGAAATGTTGGAACGCTGGCACGATGGCAATCTCATGTACGAGAGTCTCATCGAAGGCTACCTGACAGAGCTCTTCCAGAGATGGGAAATCTTGAAAATGCGGCATCACGTGTCTGTCGTGCTCTTTGGGAAAGGCATTGGCGGTGAGCCGCATTCTGGTGTTGGCGATGCAGCGTTTTACGGGGAGGCCGACTTCTTTCACGTTGTCTGTGAAGACATCCCCGGCTCCGACTGGCGGATGATCGTGCAAAGGTTGAAACAAGCGTTCCACAGTCCGCGATTGCCCAGGCAGGTGACGCTTGCACGGCAAGGGAATCTGCTGGAAGCTATCTACACTGCTGCTCTGGACGTCGTGAACGACAGCATGGATCCGCACTTGTCAAACACTGGAATCTCCATCATCGCAATAACGGCAGGAACAGGGTACTTCGACAGCGACCACAGTCTACTCAAGCAGACAACGAACCTTTTGCTGGGAAATAGCATCGGTGTAGATATAGTGGCATTGTCGCCAAAGCCCTTACACCCAGTACCACTGTTCAAGTATGAGATTCGTCAGAATGTCGAATATGCCTTGCCGCACTGGGCGGATGTGTCGTACTGGCAGGGCTCCGACCCGGGTTCAAAATGGCTCCTTGCAGACGCAGACAAGGTCATGGACGTCTCGATCAAACAAATACAAGTGCCTGCCAACATCCCGCCTGCCACGTCGAGTGCAAGCCTGATGGCTGCTTTCGACAACAGTCAATTTGCTGGAGATGATTCGACACTCGAAGCTGATAACGTGGACATCGAAGATGATTTCGGTCCCGCAACACTGAAAGCGCTGACAGCGAACCCAAAGATGAATCAGGTGGCAACTTACGAAAGGCCCACAAGCAGTGGGTACTCGCCATCTCTCGCGTCCAAATCTAGCGGCACGTTTCCAAAATTGAAGAAAGAGAGCCCTGTTCATCCACTCCTGAAATCTGGCAGAAAGATCAGTCTCGGACCACGCGGATTGGCCCCTGTCAGCGGCGTAGCTAGCACGACACTTTCGACAGAGTATGCAAGCCATGGGAAAGATGTTGTTGCCACAACATTCACTCCGAACGAAGCTTCCAGCGGACTTGCCAAGCAGATCAGGCAGTCGTTGGCCAGGAAGAGCTCACAGCAAAGCCTGGTCTCCCAGACTGGGACCGACACCATCAGATCAACAAAGCCCATTGACATACACCATGGGTCAATGTCCGCAATTCATGAAACTGGCCATGTACCTGGAACCCCAGGTCAGAGTGAAGACTCGCCGGCGGAAAAGCCACCGTCTGATCAGTTGTCTAAAACACCAAGGCCTTTTGCATCACGGACTTCGCTACCGGAAATGGAAGCAAAAGAGATAGCACAGCAGGCTCTTACGCCATGGCTCACCCTCATCAATCCATGCAATCCTAGACGAGACAACATGCGCATTGCAAGCCAGTACCGAAAATGGCATCACGTCTTCCCCAAAGCCATTGACTCTGGGTCTTTCAAGTGGGATTCGATGGGTGCACCAGCGTCTCTGCCGCTTTCCACGGATTTCGCACCAACATCGAGGGAACTTGACAAGCATTACAGTCACAAAATGCGCCGCTTGATTTTGTCAGGCCTGACTGACAGCCCCGAGGAATCGGCGGGTCTGATCCACAAGCTCATTTCTTTACGACTAGCCAGAGGATTCCAACTGGTTGCCAAACCTAACAAGTCAAATGCGGGTAATCTGAAGACACTCCAGGGTCCGATCCTACTGTCCGTAGGCACGCTGTATCATGAGATCGAGATAGTGTCAAATCTCGAGCTCCAGGTCATCGAATACCATCCCAATTCTCACGAAGAGCTGGTTCCGGATACCACTGACGGTATAAGGAGCACGTACAGCCCTCATCTGGGTGCATCGAGGGCTAAAATTGATGTCCAAAGGGGTCTCGAGAATTTGGACTGGGCTTCGCTTGATCAAGCGTTGGTCAATGATACCACCAACATGCCTGTTGCCGGCGCATCTCAATTGAGGTTCGTGTTGCTTCCGGCTGAAATCACCACGCGCGCAGATACCGGCAGTAGCACGATCAGATCTCGCGACCTGTCGGAGGAAGAAAAACGAATAGATGGCATCCAGAAACTCACACAGCTTTGGCAACGCCATCGGCTGGTCACTTTCGAAGACAAAAGTCACCAAGCGTCGCTTGCCAAACCAACAGCGCTTAAAAGTGTCAGCGATCGTGATCCAAATCCGTTGGCAATCGAATACCAGACCAGAGACACGAGCGCCGTGCTGAATACACAAGACACGAGCCTCGCAGGACATCTGGCGGATACTGAGGTGTCCATCCCACTGTTTGCAGAATCGGAAATGTACCACAGCAGCAATTTTGACATCGTCAAGCTCGTCAAGCAAATGCAAGAATCACCGCCATTGGGCGTCGAAGTTCGTGACCGGAGATGGTTCACACGGATGCATCTGAAGTGCTTCCGTGGTGACGAGATGACAAATTGGCTGCTCGGTGTCTTCAAGAACCTCAACACCCGCGAGGAAGCAGTTGAGATGGGCAACGAACTGATGAATCGCGGTATCTTCACTCACGTACGGCATAAGCACGAGTTTAGAGATGGCAACTACTTCTATCAGATCGCTGGCATCCATCGTACAACAGAGTATCCGGATACTGCCGGATTCTTCATGAAGTCGCTTGGTCGGTCTGTACCCGCGACCCCTATGCTGGAATCTCGCCACTCGCCTCTCTCGAGACCATACATGCCCGATTCGGATTCTTCAAGCAGGGGGACTCCCATTGTTGCTCCCACTGAGAAAAAGCAGATTGCACTCAGTCAAATGCTACAATATAATGTTGATCCAACGTATAGATCTCTTCGCCCAGAGATCATCAATCTTCACTACGGTATGTGTGAATCATTCCCTTCTCTAGTCATGCCGTGGCAACGATTACTGAGACATTACAGACCGTATTCACAATCCCGAAAACTGCTACCATGTTTATCTTGATTGGCTGGCGACCACGCCCAGATTGATACGCGAGGCCCTCAATCGATGGTCTTCTCTGGCCGAAGGTCACGGCATGAAGCTCGTGCAGGTACCCATTGCAGAAGCGAGCAAACAATACATCACGCACCCGTTCGACAAACCGCAACTCATCCGGCTTTCCTCGAGACCTCCAGAGAGAGCTCCAGCCACGCCATACCTGACTCCTCACTCTCCGAAATCACGCAATACCCCCGAAGATCCCTGGCACTACCATAAAGCACTCTTGCGCAAAGCCGGTTTCGTCCTCGACTTGGAGTCAGCATCCAGCTTCTCTTCTAAACTCGACATCACCTACTCGTGGGGACGTCCAGACTACGAGATGACGCAGTTCGTTCACAAATCCGGCCTTGCTCTCGTGCAAATCTCAAACGATCCAGAATACGATTTCCTTATCCTGCCCAACCGGTTAGCTGTACTGCGGGCGAGCCTGGCTGGAAAACAATCCGAGAACGTGTGCGCAGATGGTGTCATCAAAGGATTCAAGCTGTTTTGTAAGGATGAGAAAGGGCTGAAAGCGGTGTACGATGAGGCCAGGAAGCCCAAGGCTCCAGCACCGAGTCCCTTCGCGAACGCATCGCTTTCCGCTCACTCGGACGTTGACATTCCGCCCATGCAACTTCCGCCACATGTGTTGCATCGAGTCCAGACTTGAGAGCTTTGGACAGACTATGGCGGAACAATGGACTCTAAAAGTCATGCAAATTAGCTGTCAATAGTTCAAGGTCGTCGTTAATTTGCAACGCAATCTTTCGGCGTGTTGAGCCGAATGAGTCTTACGAATCCCCAGTAATCCAAATCGGCTTCTTATAAGTCGCAAAATCGCTAGTAGGCGAAACAAGATTGCTTCAGAAGTCTAGGTATGCATCTACAAGCGCTGATTAATGGTAGATGTCGTTCCACCAAGCGTTTTAGACTTATCAATCCCTTTGACAAATAATTAGTCAGGAATCCCATAATGGCGGTTAAGCGGGGAACTCGTTCTATTACGTAGCAATTGGGAATCACGGCATCACAACTATAAGTCGTTTGTTGCGTTCTGCATGCATAATATATCAATCCTTTAATATATATCCCATGCTCAGATCATCGGCTCGACTCAGTCTACTAAATTCACACCTCCCTTCAAACCCGCTAACAAGGACATTTGCAACGACAATGGCGACATCATCCGCAGCAGACAAGGCCAAAGAGGCCGCGGGCATTTTGGGGTGGGCGGACAAGAAGACAGGCACTTTCAATCGCCAGACATCCGTCTTCAGAAACTTCATTTCGAAAGATCCCAATGCTCAGTTTCCGGCGGAGAAGGGTCGCTATCACCTCTATGTGTCTTACGCGTGTCCTTGGGGTAAGGCCATACCGAGTTGAACATCCGCGAGTTCCCGTATACTAACCAATTCACCAGCACACCGCGCACTGATCGTGCGAAAGCTGAAGGGACTCGAAGACTTCATCTCGTACACCTCCGTTCACTGGGAGATGCTCGAGAAGGGCTGGCGATTCGCCACATCCGAGGACAATGAGCCGGGTGAGCACGTCGAGGCAGACCCCATCCACAAGGGCTTCACGCACCTGCGCGACATCTATTTCGACGTGAACAGAGACTACGAGGGCCGCTTCACGGTCCCCACCCTCTACGACACCAAGCAGAACACCATCGTCAGCAACGAATCCAGCGAGATCATCCGCATGTTCTACACCGAGTTCGACCACTTGCTCCCGGAGAAGTACCAGAAAGTCGACCTCCTGCCCGAAGACTTGAAGCCCCAAATCGAGGAGACGAACGAGTGGACTTACAACGACATCAACAACGGTGTCTACAAGTCCGGTTTTGCCACGTGAGTTCTCGCTGCCTTCCCGGTCCAATAGATCAATAGCCCTCGCCATCCTTCCGCACACACACACACCACACGGAGCTAACCCAACCATTCTCACAGCACCCAAGAAGCCTACGAAAAAGCCGTTAAAACCCTCTTCACCTCCCTCGACCGCGCAGAAGCCGACCTCGCCAAATCAAGCGGGCCCTTCTACTTCGGCGACCGCCTGACCGAGCAAGACGTGCGCCTGTACACGACCATCATCCGCTTCGACGCAGTCTACGTCCAGCACTTCAAGTGCAACATCCGCGACATCCGCAGCGGATACCCCAACCTCCACAAGTGAGTACCTAGTAGTAATGCCGTGTAACTTCGGAATTCGACCAGAGAACTGACAAATGTTTCCCTAGGTGGATGCGCAACCTTTACTGGAACCACGAAGCCTTCGGCAGCACGACCGAGTTCACGCACATCAAGAAGCACTACACCAAGAGCCACGCGCAGATCAACCCGTTCGCCATCACGCCCGTGGGACCCGTGCCTGACGTCTTGCCGCTGGACGAGGAAGTGCCGGCGGTGAAAGCGGTGATGAAGTAGGAAAACAAATCGACCCGTCATGTGCTAGGTAGTCAGCTAGGCTCGGTTACGTGCGATGTGAGCACTATATGACCAAGTAGACTTTGCAAATGGAAATGAATCTAATCACCCAAAGATGAATGCTTTGTGAGACCGGAATATTGGGTTACAGATAAGACCTATTATTGTGTTTACAGTGTTTTTTATGTACCAGCTCGTTCAAGCTTCGAAAGCGCTCGCGGAAAAGACAAAAGACAAGGGGGTATGTGGACGATCTAATCGGAGGAAAAGGAGGAAGAACACGAATGTGTCCATCCCAAAGAAAAATCAGGCAAACATGCTTTTTACTATCGCTCCCGGAAGGGGGAAAGATAGCAAAAGAAAGGAAGAAGAAACACGGTCAGACGCAAGGCCACACTTTCAAGCCTCGAGACTTCTAATAAATGGAAGAAAAAAAAAACGCCTGCTGCTTTACGTCTCTTTCTTCTCTCGCGTTACGTGTCGTGTAATTCGCCCTTGAAACCCCATCGGAGAGAGAGTCGAAGGACAAGCTCTTCCCGACGGGGAAAAATCAGGCAAGAAGCTCAACCCTCAACTAGAAGCAGTTGAGCGCGCCCTTTTTCTTCTTCTTGCCAGCGTTCAGCTCCCTCATCCTCTCTTCCAGCGCCTGTCTGGCCCGCTCGGCGCGGACACGCATCTCGCGCTCTTCCTCGACGGCCTGCAGGCTCACGCGCGAGTTGCTGCGCTCCTTGCGCAAGCTGACGAGCTCGTCTTCCAAGCCCTGGCACTTGCGCTTCCAGTTGTCCATGTCGGTCTTGGTGCGGTTGGCCGACGTTTCGAGGTCGACGAGGGCTTCTTCGAGGGTGGCGGTCAGCTGCTTCTCGGCGAAGAGGTGCTTTTCGATCGTGCGGATGCGGGCTTCCTGTTCTTCGATCATTTGGGTCATTCCGGCGCTGGCGCCGGCACCGTCCTTGGAGGTGTGGCGAGAGGCAGGAGGCGAGGCGCTGCCTTGGATCGGTGAGGTGGCGCGGTCGGACCCTGGCAGGGCCGGGAGAGGAATGGAAGGTGGCGGTGTCGGGAGGGCTGTAGTGGGAGCGTTTGCAGACTTGCGGGCTGCAGACTGCTGTGATGCGGATCGACCGAGGGCGATGGCGGCTGCTTCGGGCGATAGAGATTCCCGGTTGTTGTACCCGATCGAGCCGCGGTCGGAAACCATGGAGTTTCGTGAGACTTGCTGCTGTTGAAATTGTTAGCATCAATCAGTAATTTGGCGTTTTGAAGTGCAAGCTTACCTCTAGCATGGAATTCCTCGCCTTGAGGTCCTCGAGCTCCTTTTCGATCTCCTGTCTTGCCTGCACGGTTGCAGTCTCCATCCTGCTCAAGCGGTTGGTAGCCGCTTGGTGCGAGTCGAAGTTGCTGTTGAGCTGCTCCTCTAGCTCCTCCACCAGCCTCGAGCTCTTCTTCTCTCTCTTGGTCACCATATCAAGACTCTTCTGGGCTTCTTCAAGCTGCTCGTTTGCAGCATTGAATTTGCCTTGGAGTTCTGCAGCCTTCAGCTGTGAAGTCTGCAGCTCTTCTTGCAAGAGCTTGAGCTCGTTTGTCGCCTTTGTGTGGCGAGTGTGCAATTCCTTGCCTTCATCAACCAATCCTTCGATCTGGGAACGCAGGGTTGTCGAATCGGTCGGCGATCCTAGAGCAGCTGCCGCTGCCGCAAGCAAGTCAGTGTGCTCGGCTTGAACCTTGGTGAGTTCGGCTTGCATCACGCTAACGGAGCTGTTGTGCTTGCTCTCAGATGCAGCAACATGATCCTTGGCTTCCTTCTCTGCGGCCTCCACTTTAGCCTTGAGCTCCTCGATCTCTCTGGAATGTGAGGTTTGGAGATTTTCAAGACTTTCTTGGTGGAGGGCGATAGCGCCCTGGTGTACTTGCAATTGGTTCTCAAGATTGGACACAAGGTCCCGATGTGTTTGGAGTTCCTTCTGTGTCAGGAGGTTTGACTGGGACTCTTCATCAACTTGTGCAAGTATCTTAGCGTATGACTGCTCAAGTTGCTCGAGTTTTGTGACGTGGCTATGGGCCGTTGTCTTGTAATCGTCAACTTCCCTCTGAAGCGCGTCGACGACATCTTTGTGCTTTGTGCGCTCGTCTTCAGACATGGGAACACTTTCCGTGATTCCCAGGCCATTGGGAGCGGATGATTGTTGTTCGGCTTTGCGGAGGGATTCCTGCAGCTCAGAGATCGTGGACAGCAGATTGTTCTCGGAAACCTTCATGCTCTCCATCGCACTGTTGTGCTTGGTCTCCCAGGCGGCAATCTCGGCTTGCAGATGCTGGACATCACCATCGACATCTTGATGGTGCACGATCGATCGAGATGCACCCGCCTCGGCTTGTGAGAGTTCGTTCGCTGGGGTAAGAGGGAAGTCGCCAGGAACATGGTCGGCCGTGGGCGTTGGCAATTGATCAGCGAATGAATTACTGTTCTCTCGGTGCTGCTCCAGACTGTGCTTGAGCGACTCGATCTGATCTTGGAACTCCTTCTCCCTGGCGGAGTTCTGCTCGTGCAGATTCCGGATCTGTTGCTCGCTTTCCATGAGCTGATCACGCATCTGTCCTACGACGGAGAAGTCAACTGTGCCGCTGTTGGCCTTCAAACTTGAGCGCTCTCTGGTAAGTCCTGAGATGATGGCTTGCTTGCCCTCCATCTCCTTCTTGACCGTGGTGAGCTCTGCCTCCAAGCTCTGGACCCGCTCTGATCGAGCGTGAAGCTCGGTCACAACGAGACTGAGGTTCAACTCAAAGTTGTGTCTCGCCACAGAGTCATTCTCGAGATTATCAAGAGCGATGTTCTTTAGCGAAGCGCAGCTCTTCGATGCGCGATCAGAGCCCAGCAATTCTTCGGATTTGCGGCGAGGATTAAATTTGCCATAGCCGGGACTAGGCAGAGCTGGTGATGACGGCCTGGCGCTGGAAGGAGATGTGGACGGTGGGCGCATGGATGACACGCGGTGCAGCTCTACCTTCAAGTCTTCCAGGTGCAAGAGCGCAGATTGATGCTCCTCGGCCAACTCCTTGTAGTTCTGGGTCAACTCTCGAATGGAAGAATCCTTTTCGGCGTTGACTCGCCTCAACGTGCGGACGTCGGGCTTTTCTTGCGGCGGCTGTGGACGAACCGCCGCAGCATCGGCCTGTACGGCAATCTCGTCTTGCATGCCAAAACGCTCATCGCCATCAGAGGTTGTGCGTGGCGTTTGATCGCCGACGCTGGCAGTACTCACTTCCCCACGCGAGGACAACTCCTCCAGCAACGATCGCGAGGATGAAGGCTGCCCTCCACTTTGCTCTGCCTTGTCCTCGGCCTTCAACCCCGCGTCCGCTAAAAAAGATTCTGGTCGGCTCGATGTATTCGATGCTTCTTTCTCATATTCAAGCTTTGCGAGCGTCTCGAGCGCGGTCTGGTATTTTTGCTGCAGGTTGTCGTAGTCCGTCACCACAGTCTCGTGCTCTGAGCGAAGATCGAAAAGTTCTTGTGATAGGTTCTCAAGCTTATCCGCCATGTAGTCGTCCTGTGCCGGACTTCGTGGCGCTAACAAGACTGTGGGAGAGCCAGGAATGGCGCCCTGAACGGGAGCAGAAGGGAGTGCCGTAACGTCACCCGATCGAGGTGTCGTGGTTGAGTGGTTAGTGCCGGCGTCGCCGAAAACATCATCATCCCCTGAATAGTTGGACGAACTGCGTTTGAACTTGTTAGAGTCCTCCTGGTGACCGTTGACCTTCGGTAGTGCCTCGTCGTTGGTGGTCGCTTCGAGCGTGTCGCCGTTACGTTTGACACTGTCCAATTCGGAGAGCAAGTTGTCGAGACGTCCGATACTTCTCTGGCGCTCGATGACTTGTTCGAGGCGGTCGATGTCACGCTGCATGATTTCCTGGTCTTGCTCGGCTTCTGCAAGACGCTCTTCGAGTGTCGTAACATAGTCCTCTACGTTGCTGCTGTTTTCACGAACGCGCGTGAGTTCTTTGCGCAACTCGGAGATGACAGCAGCACTCTGCTCTTCGCCCGATGTGGAACCTTCCATTTTGGCCTCCAAGTCACGCAGATACGACTCGTTGTTTTGCTCGTTGTCAGCGGCCTTCTGGAGACGAGATTGAAGTTGCTGCTGGATAGTCTCAAGATAAGCAATATGTGTTTGCTTCTCGAGCAGCGTGCTCTCCGTGCTAGCAAGCGATCCACGTGTCGACGAAAGAGAAGTCTCCAGGCTTTGAATTGTCTTCTCGTATTCCAGAACAACCTGCTCAACAGCTTCGGCAAAGCTGTTGGAACGCTTCAGTCTCTCCATGGCACCGCCTCCTATGGCTTCGCGTAACAGTGGGGTATCTGCGTTCTCGTCGTCTCGCGCCTTTGAAATCTCGGATATCAGCTTTGCGTGGCGTTGGCTGAGAGCAGTGTAGTTCTCCTGCATGTCCATGAGCTGGGTTTGAAGCTCCTCTTGCAACCTATTAGGCCTCTCGCTGGCTCGGTTCCGCAAACTGCCTGCACGATCCAAGCCGTGTTCAGACTGGCCGATCTGGGCGCGGAGGTGCTGTACAGTGGCGCGCAGCTCGTCGATCGCCCGCTGTTTGTCCCCATCTTCATTGGTCTGTTGGATTTTAGGGGCCACTTGGATGGAACGTGCTCTTCGGGCATAATCGAGTGTGTTCAATGTTTCGTTCATGTGGAAATTGGCAGGTGTTACGCAGGCGATCATGAACGTGATGGCGTTTCCGCCCAATGAATCTTGGAGCAATCGCGTGAGTCGGGAATCGCGATATGAGATGTGGCCGCTCCCATGCTTGGATGAAAGCTGTGAGATGACCTTCCCCAGGCTTGCAAGACCGGCATTGATTGAGATGCCCTCCTTTGCGCGATCGCCGGTAGCGCCCGTGTTCTTCAGCCTTTCGCTACCAGCCAGATCGACAAAGTGTAGTTTGCTATCGGTCGTGACTACGTTCTCTGCGATGATGGAGCTCTCGGACGGTACCGACACATGTCTCTCTCTCCTCGGTGTCATTGGCGTCATCGGGCCTGAGTCGGTTTTCTTTTGCACTAGGTTCAAGCTGAAGACGGCGTGAGAGCGCGATGAGCGCGCGTTGATGGCTGTCGCATCAGTCTGGCGAATCGTGGAGCCGAAGTTGAGTGCTTCGAATATGTCTTCCGCAGAGTTGATGTCGCGTTGGGTGAGTCCGGTCAGCAAGATCCGACCCTTTGTGTCTTCTCGGATGGCGACAGTCGCGCGGTCGGCCGGATGCACGGATTCGTCTACCAGTAGGTCACGCAGCTGTTCGTTGTAGATTTCGACGTAGGTGGCCTTGAGCGTCCAGCCCTTGTCGGCCTGGCCAGCCTGCGCTAGAGGATTGGTGGAGTATCGTTTGGGCGTCCTCAGTCCGGACATTGCTCTCCCTGAGACAGCATTGAGCTTCTCGAACAAGGTCTGCGCTGCCCTTGGCACGATACCCATGTGCGTTGGATCGTCCTGCTCTTGCGGGCCCGAGGTACCCATTGTGTATGACTTTCCCGAGCCGGACTGGCCGTAGGCAAGAATGGAGACATTGTATCCCTGGACGAACGAGTTGACGCTGTCGCTGACGTAGCCCCAAATGTCCTGCTGGCTGGTGTCCTCCTCGAAGACGCGGTCAAAGATGAACTGTTTCTTTCCTTGCTGCGAGTTCACCACCAGGGTCGCATTCGACGGGACTTCGCACGTGCTGTCGCGGAATCGCTGTGGTATAAGGTCGTATCCAGGGTCTGTAGATTTGAGAGGTGGGCGTACTCGAACGACTGTGAGGGTGGCGGATTAGCATTGAAGGAGCGGAAAAACAACAAGGGATCGAGGATAGCACGTACCGACTTTCACCGCCGTCTTGCTTGAGTCTTCATCGCTGTGCCTGCTGGGGGTGGTGTGGCTCATGCGACTGCTGCTACGTTGGGCGCGCATCCTGTCGGCCGCATTTGCGGTCATGGAGCGTCGACGTTGGGCTGGTATAGGTGAATTGACGACGTCGGCTGAGGCCTCAGGGACGGTAGAGTCGTCCATGGAGCCGGCTGCGTCAAGCTGCATGCTGTCTGAAACCGCAGCAGTCGGGGATTCGCGCGAATGCGCAGGGCGCCTGGGGCGGGCCCGCTAAATCCCAGGCTGGCTGATAACCGAGATCAATGTCTTAGTGGTCGCGGGCTAGCGAGGCCGCTGCAGCAGTGGCAGGCGTGGGATGGATTGGCGGCGAGTAAGTGGTGTTGAAGAAGGCCGAGGGGTTAGGGGAAGACGGCGAGGCGAGCAGGTAGGTGTGAAGACGGATGTGCCGAGCGAATGGGCAGGACAATAATGAGGGACGGGTTGGAAGAAGGCGGTAGAAGACGTAGGTGGTACCTTAGGTACGGCCAGACAGACGAGATGCGCACACGAGTCGACAGCAGCCAGCCAAGTTAATAATAATGGCGCGGCTTCCCCGAACCATGCAGTGCGGACGCTGATACCAAGAGGCCGAAGAGAAGAAAGGGCTTTGCCTAGGTTGGTTGCTGGTGTGCTTGTTTGCACGTGGACGGCAGGGTTCAAGAGGTTAGGTAGGTTGGAAAGGACAAGGTTTAAGTGGACGATGAATGGTGAAACCAGCGAGCAAATGCAAGGCGGGAGACTCAGTACTGTGGCTGGAAGTAGTGCAAGTGAAGTGCAAGTGAAGTGAATTGATATTCGGCATCAGGCATCAGTCCAGCACACCCATCGCTCCTGTTAGTGAGGTCTAGTTAGCAGTCGAATGCACGATTTAGGTACGAGCCATCAGCAAACACTGTGGAGTACTTCTGCAGGAAGAAATGACAGGCGAGGATTTCTGCCCCTGAGCTTCAGAACCTCAAAGTAGTAAAGCCACAGCGGCAATTTCACGTGCATAGCCGAGAAGCAATTAGGTACCTTACAGGCTCACCTTCGTGTCTGCACACCAAACCATGTCGGCAATCATTTTGCCCTTGCCGAACATCTCACCTCAGCCTCGTCTCGATGCGCAGTCTGCTAATAATACAGGCTCTGCCTGCAGTGTTCGTCTGTAGACTGTACCACGACATGTACATACATTTGCGGTACATGTACGACAAGTGCCTAACACAACTCACAAACTCTGGAAGGCGGCAAGTGGATGCTCTGCTCAACAGAGTTTCTGCAGGTCTTCCTTAGCATCGATACGTACCGTATGGACGCCCGACCCATTCATCGGAGAATTGACAGCCGCCCACGAAGGTGTCTTCGCCCTTGCAGATGGACATCCTGTAAGGTCGGTACAGATGCTCTGGATACCTACGCCAACTCAAATCTGCCTCGCTGGCACAGCTGCTGTATGCGTGCCCAAGTCAAACCACCGTCCAGCTGGTCGGAAGTCGAGACCTTACGCCTCCAGCCCTCCACACGAATACAGACCCGCACAACGGCAAGTTCTCGGATTGTTGAATCGTCGCAGTCAATACACGCAAGCCATCCCAGGTCGGATCATCACTGGCTGCACTTGTATCGTGGAGTCCGTTACTACTACCTCTAAACTACCTGAGCTACTCCTCACTACCACCATTTCACAACGGTCGTCGATTGTGCGATCTTCCAGTAACGGCGGGCAATCCAATCTCCTGGGACGGAACAATCTTGTCCCTCTTCCCTGTTTTGCAACATCCACCTTCCGCGGGATGCCACGTGATCCTCTTTACGACGATATCGTATACCATGGCACATGCCCACTTTGACAAACTCCTCTGATGACCCCCAACTCGATCTTCATCATTTCCCGCCTTACTGGCAACCTCCGTGTGTCTACAGTACCACTGAAGCCTCAAAAATCAAGGCTCCACAGCCCAAGGCCTGCATGCATGCATTAGCACAGTAAGGATACAGCCCGCCACGGCCACTACTGCAGGCACACTCGCAACCTTCTTTTTCTCTATGTCCACAATCCCAAGGCTTGGCCTGGCCAGACCACCAACCAAACCCCTCCACGTCGAACCAGTGTATTATTGACGTTTCCTGCCAAACTATTGGCCCAGTTATGTATCCACGTGTGCATTCACCCTTTGAAGACAGTTTCCGAAATACCAGCCTGACGAAACTCGTCTCGCCGTATTGTTGATCTTACCACACTTTCGCCATGCGAAAGTTCCGACATCTCTCGTTACGACGGACGCTGGGAGCAGATGGCGAGCTGTCTTGGTCTACACCAAAACTCCTACATCATAAATTATTTGCGGCAAGTACGTGACAAGCGATCGCACCACGAATAGCTTTGCTTGTGCATGACCAGATGAACACAGAATTGTTCTTATTCCCACGATGGCACGATAAGAAGATGAGCAAGTGATATTGGTCTATGTGCTCGGGTTAGGGTTGGGGTTGACCATCAGGTCGACGGACTGTCGATTGAATGGAACAGTAGCCAAATTAGGCAATCTTTCTTACATGTAAAGTATGCCTAGCATGATACGATTGGTTCTTTATTACTAGAGTGGTCGTACTTACGGTCCAGGCTCAAGTTGATGATTTGTAACAGAAGATTGTTGATAACCGTTGGGTAATCCGTGAGACAGTACGTGAATGTCCATGTACCCATCCTCAATAACAAACGAGAACCCTTCTTCACCACAAACCTATGCTGTTTTATCTCATTCACGCAACGATGCCCGACTATGACAGCAAGATTACTACCTACTCAGCCACAAATCGATACACAGCAGGAACGGGAAGTGAAGGGCTATGCGCAGTAGTTGGATTCACACCGCTGGATCGATCAACGTGGACAATCTACTAGACTTGGTTTAATGACCGAACAAGATGCGCTGATGACCATTCAGAGGTCTCCCTCCTTTATCGTCACCACGAATTCCTTGTCGGTTCCTCCCCTCCCCTCCATGGCCTCTAGTCATCTATACATCACGATGCACTATCAGGATGACATCGACTTGTCGTATCAACAGATTGAAATACAAAGTATCACTCGTTCCTCAGACGACCAAAGGACGGAAAAGGCAAGACTCGGAGCAAGGAAGATTCTCAGCCATCCATGTCATCAGTTTCAGGGTATCATTCAAAACATTCTAGATAACGACACGAGACCGTATCCGATCCATCCCCAACTGCACAAAAAAAGACAGCATCCCACCATAACACTCGGAAAAAGAAAAAGAAGAGAGCAGGCATCTGTCGTTGCCAAGTGTGTGTACCAATCATATAAGTCTCTCCCGAACTCGAGTAACATCCATTCCATGTAATCATCACAATCGAAGCCCGTTCCTCAAAAAGAGGCTCGAAGCATCAATCGAACTCTGTGTGTGTCGCGTGACTTCCCTCTTCGTGGCATCAAAAACCCACACCAAGAAATTTACAAGAAGTATTCGCCAGCGCCCCGTCTGCCGGCCGGCACCGCGCGCCTGTGATCCGGCACCGCGCTGAAGATTTTGAAGTCGGGCTCCAAGTCTTCGCCGAGCGTCATGATGGATGCCACGTTGCCACAGCGGTAGCAGTAGTTGGGCGCCGACCAGACGGTGACGACTTCTTGCGATTGGAAGTGGTATTTGTAGCCTTCGTTGACCAGCTGATGGGCGCGGGCGATGAGTTGTAGGTTGTTGACGTGGTTGAACTGGGAGGTTGGAAGTCAGTATACGGATGGTGGGTGTGGTTACATCGTCTGCTGCATACCTCTGAGGAAACCTTTTCGCCAAAGAGCCAACCGGCGCCTCTGGGTGACACTGCCCATGTGTCGACGTCTTCGGGATCGGACCAGACCAGGTCACAGAAGGCTCCCTCGTGAGGGATCTCCTGCGCGCGGGCTACCACACGGATCTGGTCGAGCGTTCTAATTTCGGGGGAGAGGCCGCCGTGGACACAGAGCACTCTGCCATCAATGATGGCGGCCAAAGCGAGGAAGTCGAAAACCTGGCAGCATGACTTCCACACTGAAGCGTTGCCGTATTTTTGCTGACATTCCTCGTAAAAGCCGTAGACCTGGGTGATTTGACGTGACTCGTGGTTACCGCGCACGAGTGTGATTTTGTCGGGGAACCTGTTGTTCTGATCAGCCTAATAGCTCAAGCCGTATTCCATCTCCAGGGTCAACTCACTTCGCCTTGAGACACATGAGCAGCGTAAATGTCTCCAATGAAAAGTAGCCTCTATCAACAAAATCACCAAGGAACACAAAGTTCTGGTTGCCATTGGCGTGATCTCTTGCCGCCGTACTCTTACTCCTACTGGGTCCAGGGCTCCTGACTCCAACCCCACTGTCCTCACTATCTTCCTCGTCGTCGTCAGATTCGGCCTCCTCTTGTTGCAAGCTCCGACTCCTGACTCTGCCTCTCGGCGCTTCTTCCTCCCCTTCCCCTAATTCCGACCCAGCATTCGACGCGTCGCTCGTGTATGCCGAATCCTTCTGGAACCGTCTCTTCATCTTCCTCCTAACCTTGGGGTCGCTGATCTGGGTCGGTGGCTCGAGGTCCGCAGGGTTAATACTACTAACCCTGCCGGGGCTGAGTGGTTGTTTCGCCGCCTCGGTAGCAGCTTTCTCCTTCTCCTCTGCCTCGCCGGGCATGCCGCCCGCGACTCGGAACAGCTCGAGCAGGTCGTAGAACTGGCCGTGGATGTCGCCGCATACTGTAACGGGCGAAGATACTGGCTGGATGTTGCTCTCTTCCATCAGGCACTCTTTCACCGTCTCGCAGAGACGCTTCATGTCGGACTCGGGCAGGTAGCGGCAGAGCTTCGCTTGCGCGAGCCACTCGTCGGGTCCGGCATGGGAAGTGAGGACTGCAGGCCCGGGCTGAGGGACATCAGAGTCGCGGTCGCGGCCCATGATTGTGGATATGCGTGGGACGGTTGTAGATCAGGGCGGCGGTAATGTGAGGTCACACGAGTGCGGTTGGATGCGGCTGTCGCTGGCTGGGGCGCTCTATTCGAGGTCGGTGTTTGCTGAGAAGATGGGCTCGGGCGTTGGATAGAATGTGAGTATTTCGACTGGAGCAACTGTTGGAGTTCGAAGGTCGCAGGGTAGGTATCATAAGGTAAGGTCATCAGCTGCTGATGTCGCGCCGAGGACCCTCTCGCGGGCAAGTTCCGCCACGAAACACATCAGTGGATCTACGAGTGCTATAGAGGACCGTGAAAATCAACGTATGAGAGCATGCAATACGTAATGCATGTTATATATTCACACTAGATATACAAGGTCTCGTTCATCGCTGGCCATTCAGACCCCAACGTCTCGTTTCAACATGTCAAGGATGCTGTTCGCATCCAACGGCTTCTCTTCTTCTCGTGAAGCCGTCAACGCGCCACCCGTGCTCTCGTTTGTCCTCCGCAGCAAACCATCGACCTCCACTTCCTCCGCCTTCTGCATTTTGTTGTATCGCTCTTCAAGCATGAACCCAGCGGGTAACGCATCGGGTGCGTTGGGTAGGACATAGACGGTAGGGAACTCCAGTACTGTCTGACCTTTTAGACAATCGGTCAACCTCCCAGACGAATCGATCGGTATCAGAACGTTCGACTTGGACGCTGTGAACGGTTTGAGTAGGTAAAAGTATTCCGATGTGGCCGGTGTCTCGTCTTCGAGGCTTTTCTCCAGTTGCTCTGTTTTGTTTTCGACGGCGTTCGATGGATCGCATGCAAGCTCTCCGGCAGGCTCGTCTGATGGCAGACCTCCTGGCTTTTGAGATACAAGTTCAGTAGTCCTGTGGTCCGCGATTGTCGAAGAGTGATCGATAGACTCGGGTTCAGCCCGTGATGGTAGTGTGCTGGCATCTTCACTAGTTTGCTGCTCACCTGCCTGCACGCTGGACTTTTGCGGCACACTCTGCTTCTCGGTCTCGCGCTTCCTCTTCTTGCCCTTCTCGGCGTTCAGTCGCTTCGCCGACACCTCAATCCAGAGATCGTTGATCTGCCGTCCCTCGGAACACTCATCATCGATACTTTTCTTTCCATCCATGTCAACCCATTCCACGGTCCACATCACGTTACCTTTGTGCGTGACCCTGGTGAGGTTGGCCTTTTGCCGACTCATACCAGTCGGTGCTTTTTCGACCATGATGTTGTTTTCAGAGAGATAATTTTGCAGTGCGCTGCCAGGGATCCATGATTTGGAGACTTTCTTGTTGCTGGCAGCACCTCTTTCGCCACCACGTCTTGAGTCGCTGGTCGCGATGCCTCTCTCGCGAACTTCCTTCCCTGTGGAATCTACATGTCGCTCGACAGATTTGAGATAGTTGTAGTCTCGATCAATACCGGAAGGCGTCGCCCACTCGGATCGTTTGAGGTATGCGGCCGGATCACGCTGACCGTTGCACGACGCACGTTGCTGGTGGCGTTTGTAGCAAGATAAAGAGCAGGTCTGTGTCTTGCACCGAGGACAGCGGTACTTTGGCTTTTCGGTGTAGCTAGAGGAAGTCAGTATTGCAACGAAAGTAAAGACGTTAGAGGAACACGTGATTCGACCGTGGGTCGAACTGCCGAAAATGTCAATGTGAAGAAAGGAAGAAAACGCACCAGATGCTACACAATTCCGCAAGGGACTGCGGCTGGTCGCTCATGATGACGGTGGCGATTTGCTTAGGGTTGCGCAAACGCCGCGATGGTGGATTACCGACAGCGATGTTGAGATGTTGAGATGGAGCCGACGGACATGTTCAAGCATGCATGTGCAAAGACTAGGAGTGGCAACTGGTGAAGTCGGAAGTATAGCCTTCCGAAATTCCAGCAAAGTCTCCGCCTATGCCAAAGTTTGTCGAACGGACAATCTCACTGGCACCAGCATGTTCATAGCGTACTAGGCCCAAGGGCCTGTTGATACTACCGCCTGCGAAAGCCCGATCCAGTAAAACTATAATATCCAAAGATCACTCTTTCACTGGTACAAGGGTGACTTGAATATGAGGAAGTTGCTGATACCACTATGAATCGACAAACTTTAGCATGGACTGAGGGCTGAAAGTCTCAAAGGTCGCGGGAGAGGTTGCGATTGGCGACGAGCCAGTCGCGCGCGTCAACTGGATGTCGATGCAGCCGGGCGAATTGAAAAGGGCAGCGAGCATCTTGAAGGGTGCTAACCTTGAAGTTCGCCATCCGCTCACAGCATCTTCCCTGCACGGCTTGAAGATCATAGGGTCATTGGTTTGAACTCTCTACCACGTCTCTACCACGGGTTCGCGACTGGTCTAAAGAGGGGAGCCGAGATCTTTTGAAACGACGGGAGACTATCAAACGCCACTACTGGCGCCATGCGCGTGGGAGCGGAGAGGCTAGGTGCGCAGCTTACGAACAATTCGGACAATACGGACATGCATTGTTGCGATTGCGATTGCGCGACACAGTCATGCTGCATGCGCAAGCATCGGGGCATATGGGATGAGCGATCTGTGAGACAGCAGGAAGCGAGCGAGGCGCTGTGCTGACACGACAAGCGAGGCCGTTTGCGCGAAGAACGAACAGAGAGAGAGGTGGGTGGAACATGACTTGCCATCTCTGTGTTACCGCATATCACCATGTACCGAGGGCTGGGTGACTCTGCTGAATACCAGGTTGATCAACGGTGTTGTACGCTTTTTGAAGCCAAAGGATATTGAGGTGAAAATAGTCACTACTGTACCTCCATGGTGAAGGATAGTCAGGAGTTGTATGGGGAGACAAAAAAAACCTAGGTGATATAGGTATATCACCGTCTTCTCTATAGACAGGCAGACTCAGTTGGTGATGAAAGCCCTCGACGACCATGGTAGGCAACATGTATTGCCCTCGTCTACTTATATGCCAGCCGTATATCTGTGAAACACAAACGAGCTGTCTATGTTAGCAGACGCATGGATGTGGTTGATTCCTGCTGTTCCTCGAGCCCCTTTCGACAATAATCCTGCTACCGTCCGCTACGATAAACCCTATGCAAAATGGCTTGCTAGTGCATGTTCTGCACGTTTCCCCGTGCATATATCGGTCTGTGCCCGTAGACCAGCCCGGCAGGAACTCATGCCATCTCGCCCACTGAGATACTGTAAATGATAGAGTTCTACATCGACGAGACAAGACTGGCTTCCCTTGACTTGACCTCCCCCCACCGGCGAAAGGCTGCCTACGATCGTAAAACGCGCTATCGGGAGGCGTTCTCGATTCTTCGGATGCGCGGCCGTCCTGGTGCTGCGTTTACTGCATCCTCCATTGGCCTTGCTGATCGTCAATGTCACTCGCCGCTAGGCCTGCAGCCGTGCATTCAATAATCAACCCGCAGGGGTTAAACCTCGCCCGGCGCGCTCTGTCCGCCCGTTGCACTCAAGACTCCCTCCCGGAACCGGACTAAGAGGCAGGTATCTGCTGGAGCGTGCTGCGTCGTCTTGTCTGCCGCCCGTCCTCGACCTCTCCTCGCTTCCTCTCGACCACCAGTGGGCGCTCGAGCTGCTGTTGTTACCCGCGTGCTGCTGTGCTCGCGAACAAACGCAACAACCTACTGTACTCCTACTTTCCGGACGCTGGACTCGTCCATCCTGCAGCCTCTCCTCGACCACTGGAGCACCTAGCACCGTCCTCTTTCGCAGCCTCACAGACAGAGGCCATACATCAGCTACAGTACCCGTCGAAACAAGGCAAATTTTATACCTAATCAATACCTACATACACACGACCGTCCCGTCATGGCGCCTTCCTTCACTTCTAGGCCTCATTCCAGCGCCTCTCGCCCAGTCAGTCGCGACCAGGACGACCTCGTAATTCCCAACCGGACATCCTCACTACATTCCCGCATTGCGCAGCCCACCGGACAGATGACCCAACCCAAGGTCAACCAGCGCGCTCCCAAGACTCTCACCCATGCGTACATGGTTTGCGGTGTTGGCCGCGAGCCCTCTCAATGGGCACGAGCACCCACCCCGCCCCAAGGAAAGATTGGCCACATGAAGGGTGCAGTCGGCCAATTCTGGCTGCCTGAGATCCTTGGAAGCAGTCCCAGGCTGGAACAGGACAATGAGATCGCAAGGTCATTGCACGCAGCGATGAGGGTATGTCTCGCACTTCGACTATCATCCTTGTGTGCTTTACTGACGTCAATAGGCATGCTTCCCTCATGATGTTGAAATCTGTACCGGAGCTAGCCAGCCTCACTGTGTCCACCACGCCTTTGTCCTACAGCAAGACTCCTCGCACACACTGTACGGTATCGCTCTTCGCGTTTGGTCCCGTGCTGACGACAAGCGCGCGGAGACCATTCGTGATCTTCGCAAGCGTACTGAACCGGACTACTTCGACACTCCCGGCGAGACCTACTGGATCCCGTACTGCTTGAGCTTCCTTTCTCGCTACCCGCTGTACAATCTCCTCGGCGACTACCTGCGCGGAATGTGGATCCACTGGAACAAGGCTACTAATCTTTTCCACGCCGAGGAGGTCTCTCGCATTCTCAGCTTCCCTGCACCGAGACTCAACGATCTGGTGCGCATCGACATGAAGGACTACGCCCTGTGCTATCAGTTCCCCTCTTCGCCAACTGGCTTCCAAAACTTCGCCATGTGGCCACTCTTCTGCTGCTTGAGCATTCCAAACATCGTCGGTGTCCTCGAGGCTGCTGTCTCGCCGACTCGCCGCATTATCTTCATTTCTCACTACCCGGCTATGCTCACCGTGGCCGCTGAAACCATTCGCTACATGGTTCGCGTCTACGAATGGAGTGGACTCTACGTTCCTGTCGTCCACGCCCGTCACGCCAAGGATCTGGTACAGGAGCCCGGCCCTTACATTCTGGGTGTTACCGCAGAGTGCCGCACCCTGTTCACTGCACCGCCAGATGCACTGGTTGTTGACTTGGATCGCAACTTCGTGCTGACCTCGAACCCGCCCAACGCATGGTCTGCTAGGCAGAGATCCAAGCTCGTCAACCGCATGACCGAGTCGCTCAGCGGAACTGTGTCGCCTTCCGGTGTCCCTCAGCATCTTCGCTCTGCTTATGGTGGTGGAAAGCTGATCCCGGCTGGTCAGATTATTGTCATGCGCGGTGAAGTTGAAAGCGTTCAAGATCCGGGTTGGTGGAACCAGGATGATGTGATGAAAGTCATGGACCATGCATGCGAGAAGCTGGTGAGTGCAATGCATTGTCTTCTCTTCTTGGAACGACTACTGACAACTCGCAGGGTAAAAACACCGGTATCAAGGCGGTCTTCGGTGGCTCCCAAAAGAAGCCGTTGATGACCAAAGTTTCCATGCGCCACCTCAACGAGATCGTGCGTGAGCGTAACCAATACTCCCGTGATGCCCAGGAGGCTTGGCAAGATTTCATCAACCTCAAGGGCCGTATGGATGGCGAGCTCACAAAGGTCACTAAGCGCAACAACTTCTTGGTGGACGAATTGGAAAGCTGGAAACAACAATTCCTCAAGTTCCAAGCATTCGCCGAGCAGCTCACGAAGGAAACCAACGAACTCAAGGTTAAGATCGAGAACCACAAGCGCGAGAACCGTCGTCTGGGCTCTCAGATTGACCAAGAGAAGGAGACTGTTGCCAGGCTTACTGTTCGCCTTGCTGGCACCGAGAAGCAGAGAGACGATTCCCTTGAGGCCCTCGTCTTGCAACAAGAGATTGCAGAGGAGCTCGAACGCGAGCGCAAGCGCAACAAGAAAGATCTCTCGGCCCTGCAACACACAAACACCACACTTCTCAGGCAGCGAGACGAAGCGCAACGAGTTGTTCTCCACCTCAGAGCTCTGATCGATGGTCAAGCCCACCACATGCAGCACATCGTCAAATCCATTGGTGACTCTCCCGATGGCCTTGCCGCAGAACTTGGACTTGATCAAGCCCAGGACGAGCAAGGCGAGGGTCTTCTTAGCTCAAGAACATCTTCTCGCAGCAGCACCCGCCAGTCAACTCGCGGTGACGAAGACATTTCCCGCGACATGGAGTCTCGCCAATCCATCTCGCGCAAGAGCAAGCGCTTCTCTACGCTCAGCATGAACGATGTCAGCGACCGAAACCTTCGTGACAAGACTGACTCCATCGCGTACATCATACGCAACATCTCCGAACAGTGCGCAGCGGCTGTCGAGGGTCTCGACCTGGCCCGTCGTGCTGACAGTGTGAGCACTGACAACGATGACAACCGCTCAGACAACGGCAAGAGATACGGCAAGAGGCGCCTTCACCGGGCTTCATCGGCCGAGCATGAGCCCGCGGAGGGTACCAGCACCCACTCTGGTTCGGAATATGGCGATGCCCAAAGCGAAGCTACAAGCTACCTCCATCCTCACCGTCTCTCCAGCATCCCTCCGACACCTGATCTCGAGCACAACCGCAGCTCTACAAGCATGAGCCTTGGCAGCGAGAGCACCGCCGCTACTCCCCAGCGACAAAGCATCAACAGCCAGTACAAGACTATTCACGAGGACATTCCTGAGGTTCCCACGCGCATCGTCGATCACGAGGGCGCCAGCGAACTTGGTGCGGAGATGGTCGAGGAGCCAGTCTCCAAGTACGGTCCCAGCGGCTACACACGTGGACGTCAACCAGCAGCTTCATAGGTTGCCGAGTTTGACACTACCTTTTTCACCCTTTGCGTTTTCGCCTGTCCCAGATGTTTGTCTGGCAGGCTTTGCTATTTTCAAGAAACGAGATACCTGACGCGTGGCGCTTATGTTGGAGCAGACAAGCATGGATTTGTCCCGATTTTCTTTTGTCATTTCATTTGCTTTCTACGACGGAATAGTCGACTTTGAACCGTTGACGTTTGGCAGAATCGCCATTATGTTTCTTAAAATTACACACTTTTTGTTAGTATTCTGCACTTCCTTTCATAATCTCATCCACTAGTACCTCTGGTCTCGCTGAACGCCTGTAAATTCAGATTCGATGCGAGCGAGCATGCCTGAGCGGGCTTGGGGGTCTCTCTGTTGAGGTACCTATCTCTTTGCATGTGACTATCATTCCAATTACCCTACCTAGGTATTGTCTCTCTTGTTTCACATGCTTTCGCAGTAGGACTCCGCTTGGCAGGATCCCGGCTGCGCTGCGTGTTCAACGCACCTGCCCTTTGCTTCTTCAGTCTAATGTAACCTCACCTCCGATCACCACACCATGAAACACAACCACCACCCTATGCGCATCGATCTGGACCTTCTTCACGCTGTAGCCCGCTTCTTTCTACACCCGACCGGCAGTCGTGCGCGCCAGACATGGACTTCCAGTTACGCTGCAACCACCTTCGCTGCCGCGGAAAACTCAAGGAAAAGGCCGTCGTCACTACTTGCAGCCACATCTTCTGCCTCGCATGCTCAGACTCTTCCTCCCTAGGCGCGGGCGATAGTGCTGACAGGTCTTGCCCGGCATGCGGCACAATGCTTGACAAGCCGTTCGACGTGACTGTGGCAATCCTCAGACCCACAGACGACTACAAGATGAGCATCCTGAGCGGTCTAAACCCGACTATCATCATGGAGTGTGCAAACAGCGGCATGGCGTTCTGGGCGTACCAAAGCTCCCAGGAAATCTACTACCAGGAACACGCAAACAAGAGCCTGAAGCAGCAACTGGACGTCAAGAATCAGGAGCTGAGCGGAGTGAAGAGCAGTGCGCAGAATGAAATCAGCAAGCTCGAGGACTCACTACAGCACGCCTCAGACAAGATGGGCAAGCTCAGTCGCACGCTCGCGGAGCTCGAAGAAGGTCGCAAGTCGTTGGAGAGAGATCGCAACAAGTTTAGGACCTCATACGAGAAGCTCAAGCAGAAAGCCCTGGTGCCCGGCATCGAAAGCGCGGCTGAGGAGAACGCCGCTTTTGCGGCGCAAGGTGGCGACTACGGAGGCATGTTCCAGCCGCGTAGTCGGACTGGAAGTGATGGTAGCGGTGGCAGAGATCCAAGAACCGATTACTTTGCAGTCCCGAACGGCAATTCTCGCAACATCCCGCAGAGCGCGAGTAAGTTTGCATGAGACATCACCATTCTAATTATGAGTATCACTGACACTGATGCTGCGCAGGGCGTCCACATGTACAGCTGGATCCATCCACCCATCGCCAGCAGCCGCACTCAGCATATGGCAATCGCGGATCCCATATGCCTCCGAACTATCTGCCCATGGCAAACACTCACCAGGGGACTCCATTCCGTCAGCCGTTGGGTAACAGAGACCATCACACAGAGCAGCAGACATTCTCATCGCAAGGTGGAGGTGTGTATGGTATGAGTGGCATCAAGGTCGGAAGACAGCCCAGTGGCTTCGTTGGCGGCCGCAACGGAATGAACAGCGGGCGGCCTGTTGTTGGCATGGGCTTCCGTTGAAGCATGGCAATGCCCAAGAGTAGGTATGCTGAGGTCTCTCCGCCTTGTTGTTCGTCGTTCTGTCTACAAGCGATCGTCGAGACATGTAGACGTTCCATCAAAGATTTTAAGAAAGATCATACAACATTTGCACATTTATTGCATACCGGGGTTTCTCAAGGATAATCATTCGATTCATGCGCACGAGATGGACTACGTAGTGGAGTTTATTTGTAATCATGATCCGTGTCTGCGACTTATGTGTTTTGTACAGAAAGCTGCCCGGCCCAACCGCCAAGATGCTTGCCCAATGTCACAACTTCCATCCTCTCCATCTCCCTCACCTTCATGCTGTATGTTATACTTCATTTTTACGAGCTGTGCGAATCTTCCAAGTGTGGCAGTCTGATTGTAGTTCTTGCATCTTTTTGACTCCGATGATGAATTCTCTCAGCCCGGTTGCGTAAGTCTTGAGATCGTTCCTTCCTACTTTGCTTTGGTGGGCAGTGGGCGTTTTCTCACATGGAAAGAGCACGACGATATACTCAGCCTTCTTCCATCTCGCCCGTTCATCTCATTTCACTCCATCATCACCCTCCCCTCACCCATCACCTTATCGCCGCCTCGCATTCATTCACTGCCTCGCCGACCCCACGGGCAGAAATTCTTGCACGCTACTCCTCTCTTATCAATATACCACGTTCACTTCTGCCACCACCCACCGCCGGAGACTTCACTCACCCATCAACCCGCTACAAAGCCGAAAAGTCTATCGGTTCTGTCCCCTCGACAACGATACCTCCGGCATCAGTAGCTCTTCCATCGACTATCGTACAACTCGGACGTCTAAACAGTTGGACACAAGAGGAGCACGGAGCGCACGAAGACAAGAGATTGGCCTTGTGAACATTCAAAGTGGTATTGGCTTGTGCTCGTTGAATTTCAATTGCGCCTCAATCAGCTTCAGTGGCGAGACACCTGACAGCAACCCGCTCCTCACTCGTGGTTCTTTTACCTAAGGCCATCCCGACCCGTCAGCTCCCGCCGTCAGTATTCAGCCAGTAGCAAACCACTTCCTCGGATCGACGAATATCTAGCCTCCAGTACGCGCTCACCTTCTGCTATTCAGAATAGTGGTTGCGAAAGCACGACCGGAGCGCTTCAGCACCTCTTTTGCATCCAGCTGTGGCACGTCTCGCGTTGCGCCTATCCCAACGGTCATGTTCGCTGGTTCCAGTAAAAGAGGGCGAAAGTACGGCGATGTCGCCTGTATCTTCGTCCATGCCGGCGCCGGATACCATAGCACTGCCAACGAGATGATGCATCTCACGGCCTGCAACGAGTGAGCCAAGCATGAACGTCTACGAGTCCCTTTGCTAACGATTCTCAGCGCTGCGAGGCTCGCCATGAACGTCCTGAAGACCGGAGGATCTGCCGTCGATGCTGTAGAGATCGCCATCAAATGCCTCGAGGATCGTGAAATCACCAACGCGGGCTATGGCAGCAATATCGCCATGGACGGCGTCGTCGAGTGCGATGCGGTTGTTGTGGATCACAACGGACGTAGCGGTGGCGCTGGAGCCGTTGCTCGTGAGTCTCAAGCATCTCTGCCTTTGTGTGTACAACCAATTGACATTGCCCAGAAATAAAAAACCCCATCTCTCTCGCTAGACTTCTCCTGGATCACTCAGCCACACAGCTTTCACTGCGTCGCGTGCCACCTAACTTGCTCGTTGGTCAAGGAGCCACCGATTTTGCTCTCGAGCATGGTATGCCACTCGCGCGTTACGACTCGCTCATCTCGCCTGGCGCTCTTGAACGCTGGAGACGCTGGAGCCATGATCTCAAGATCGCCGAGCGCAAAGAGCGTGAGGCGGACGCAGCACGCTATGGGGTATCACCGCCGCTACGAGAGCCAGAGCAAAACTCTCATCACGTGAGAGCAGCACAAGAAGATCAACGAAAGAAGCACACATCTGGATGTTCTGAGGCGCTCGTCAATGACGCGCAGCCCGCCACGCCACCGGCTTCTGATGACCGGGAGCTTTTCTTCCAATCTTCCTCACCCTCGCGAGCTAGCTCTTCTGTTTCCATTCCACAGTTCGATGCCGACGTTGAACAAGGTTTCATCGACCCAGACGGTCCTCCTGGTCCACTGACTCAGCCTTTCCAAGGCTCATCCAAGGACGGTACCCATACTTCTGGAGAGACGAGAGTGTTCGGTAAGATCAAATCTTACAGCAACAAGGATGGAAGCTACTCGCACCCTGGAGAAGACGAGCTGGAAGTCAAGAGTGACGACGCATTGTTTGAGAGGATTTCGGACAATTCGAATTTGACTCAACCGCGGTCTCGTGTGTGGAACGATGGCCAGACAGGCGTGGATCAAATTGATGGCGACGTATTACATGCTGGCCCGACACCTACCAGTCATCTGCCTGCCATGTCTGATGACCACCATAGCGCACAAGCTAGTTCGAAGAGCAGACCGACCCAGAGCGACCAAAACACGCCTGTTTCGCCGACCCCGGCTCCAGACTCGATCACCGATACGGTTGGCGCTATTGCCATTGATATCTACGGCAACATCGCCTGTGGCGCTTCGTCTGGTGGGATTGGCATGAAGCATCGTGGTCGTGTTGGGCCCGCTGCACTCGTGGGTATCGGTGCTTCTGTGATTCCTGCCGACCCCGATGATCCAGACCGTACGACAGTTGCGACAGTCACAAGTGGCACTGGCGAGCATATGGGAACCACCATGGCCGCATCCGTCTGCTCAAACCGCATCTTCTTCTCGCAACGCCGCACACCTGGCGGTGGAACAGAGCAAGTCGACGAAGACACGGCGCTCAAGGCTTTCATCGAGCGAGACTTCATGAACCACCCATCGGTCCGCAACAGTCAGTCCATGGGCGCCATTGGTATGCTTACAGTCAAGCGCACAGCCGAGGGTACTTGGTTGTACTTTGGACACAACACGGACTCTTTCGCCATCGCCAGTATGAGCTCGAACGACACCAAGCCGTCGTGCACCATGAGCAGAAGCAGCAAAAGTGGCAACATTGCCCAGGGCGGAAAGGGGATCAGGTTCCGGAGGAGCAAATGAGCTCCATTGCCCTAGTGTGGGTCGAGACGGGTTTTCCCTTTTCACCTTTGACTATCCTGTTTTACCGACTTTGGAGAGAGACGAGGGTGCAAGCAATACGTGTACTAATACCTGAGAGCATGGCCTGGTAAGTGGACTGGGATTTCCGGTCCTTTTCCTTTTGTTTGCTTGAACCGATTGCATGAGATACCTACCTAGCATTAGATAGCCCAGTTTAGCTTAACCTAGCAGATCAAGAGTCATGATTTTCGAAGTTCGTGTTCGCGAGAAGTCAACACAGGCAGAATTGAGTCCAAATCCAATGCAATGCATTCAAGGCTACATGTGTGCGCGGATGAGATAGCAACACCGACGTGAACCGACCAAACGCCTCGCTAAAAATGATAACAAACCGACCAACGACCCACGATCATGCTCCCTTATGCAGGCGCAGGCGTGCCACCCGCACTCCCCGGCGTCTCGACACCATTCGCCTCCGTCGCCGCCCTCTTTCTCTTCTTCTTCTTCCGCGGCACGACCGCCGGTTTCCGCCCATAGCTCGCCAGCGCCAAATGGCTCCCGCAAGTCAGACAAGTCCCATCCGGCACGGGCTCGCAGAAGATTGACAAGCAGATGCTGCACACGAACCCCAGGTCCACAATCCGCCGGTGGCAGAAACACGCCGCGCGGAAATCCACCCCGCCTCCTCCGCTCGCTTGCGCAGGCAGGATCAGGTTCTGCCGCGCGGTTGGGTCGGGCAGGAAGCCGAGCATGAGAGTCTGCAGCAGCCCGGCGTGTGAGGTTGGGGTTGTGCGCGCGAGATGGATCCCGCCTGTGGCGTCGGCGGCTTGTTGCAGGAAGGTGCTGGCCGAGGCGAGGGTGAGGACGTCGATGGGGATTCCGAGGCGTTGCGCGGCGAAGATGGCGTTCATGGTTGGGATGTACTGGGCGCTGTTGTCCGGGCTGGCGCTGAGGATTAGGATCCGCGAGGTGAGCGAGGGGGGCGCGGCGCCGGAGCGGGCGTCGGAGGTGTTGCTGTTTGGGTCCGAGTAGTTGAAGCCGGTTGTTTGGGCGCTTTGGGTGGAGGTCGGGCCGCTGGTGGCGAGTTTGGAGGTGTGTGAGAGGGCGAGCGTGAGGGCGCCGGCGGTCATGGT
>Ga0265798_10000162_pt1 | contig 127731 bp, 166 predicted proteins | sample P3T30metagenome_FD_192430 | JGI IMG/M metagenome (GOLD analysis project Ga0265798, IMG submission 192430) | Plant litter microbial communities from East Loma Ridge, Irvine, California - P3 T30 | ecosystem: Environmental > Terrestrial > Plant litter > Unclassified | place: USA: California...
ACCTTCTTCCCGAAACGCTCGGAAGATACCGCTGGTCACAAGTAAGTCATCTACATATCCTCCTGAAAAATGCTGATGCTGATAGAGCCTGTCCCGACTGGTCCAAAGAATGCCGACTCTGGCACACAAATACTCGCAAAACCTCCTTCCCGAGAAGCTTCAAAAGCCCAACTCACGTTAGCCCGAGCGACCATTTCAAATCAAGCAGATCAACTCAAACGTCAGGCAGACGATACCAAACTCCAAGCGCAAGTTCTCGAGCTCAGAAAAAACGCCATCACTCGACTTTCGATGGAGAAGAAGGAGTTGGAGGATAAGTGCAGCCGATCGGAAGAGCTCAACAAGCAATTGGAAGGCGAGATTTTTCGGCTAGAAGCAGATAATGAACGACTCGAAGGGGACAAACAGCGAGCTATCGACCGACTTGCTCGATACGTTCAGTCGTCCAGTCAATCTCAAGCGCAAGTACCTCGACCTACTGGTACTGTCGCGACATTGATACGAAAGAATCAGCTCCAGAAGAGGGAGATCATATACCAGCGGACCCAACTTGACATCAAGCAAGCACACAATGAGAGGATGAGACAGCTTCTTCAAGAAGCTGGTATACCGGCTGGACTTGATGATGATCCACTCGAATCAATCCGGGGTATGGCGGTTGAGGGACAGGAACAAATGGATGACAGAGAGGCGGCATGGGAAGAATGTGATGAGAGTCTCTCCGAGGACGTACTCAGAGATCAGGCGAATGAGTCTATGGAAAGACGAAAGTCGTTGAAGCCAGCGGTGAACGTTGGTAGCCGACCGGAGCTGGAGGAGCAGGAAGAGCCAGAAATCCACCAACAGCGAGCACAAGCAGTGTATACCAAGGAAGGACCAGAGGGTCACTACCAAGACAACAAATTATTGTCGCCTTCGAAAATCATTAAGATCAATAGACAGAATGTGGTCAAGGTCGGAAAATCGGAGAATGATGATCAAACTACCCATAAACACTACGACAGTGCCCAGTCGAGTCCTACAAATACCCACGCAGTCAAAGGTGGATCTACACGACCCCGGAGAGCGCAGATGACTCCCAAACATAGTCCAGGCGACATCGCTACCAAGTTCGGCAATTTTCAAGATCTCTTAGCTAAGAGCGAAAGTGACCGCATCATCAGCCCCCCCAAGGCAACTTGGATCGACCGTGGTAAGGTTCAGAGTCTGGCCGAACCGTTGCAAGATGGCCTCGAAGGTGTCAGCAATCGCCTCAGGAGAGCTACCGTCACAAACGATGACGATCATCGAAGTCCCTGGGAAAGATCGAGAGCACAGTCGAAAGCTATTCCTACTGGTCCAAGGAATTCGACGCCTCCTCGCACTCGATACCTATGTTCTTCTGTCGTATCCAATCGAGGCTCTGGGTAGGTGGATACGATAGGAGAGGACAAGTAAGGTACCATACTGTCCGAAAGGGAATGCCCGGAAGATCGTGGCGACGTGTTGCAGAGGCAAGTAATGTTTTAAAAGTCTGCAGACTGGTCCTGGCGTATGAAAGCTCGATTCCTGCGCTGTGAAGAAGAGACTTTGAGATTGAATAGCTTGCTTGATATCCAACATGCATATATACAAGGGTTGCGGCGTCGGCGTATACACGGTGACTTTCTCACGGTCGACAGTTGACTGGAGGCGACAACAACTGGGGACGAGAGACGTGATCACTTCAATACTCCTGAAGCCTATCGATATAATCGGAATGAGATCCAGAAATTCGCCCAATGGTCACAGGTGAAGTCGACCATGATATTCTATATGGACAAATCTTCCCTATCTCATTTGAGTCGAGGCGTGGAGCGTTGTGTTGAATTGATGGTACCTTAATCTGAGAAATATCAATCAACATCCACGCCCCCATGATTACGATATTGTTGACTTCTTACCCATTCACTCTTATACCTACACTCACTCCACTGCCCGCAGTTACAAGTCAAAGATGCCATTACCGGCACAACCAACATTGTACGATAACAAAGGCGTACCTATCTCCGTCGATCCACGAATCGCTGGTTTGAATCGAGTCAAGCCAAAACCCGTCAATGCCACTCCTGACACCCCACTACAGAGGAATGGCGGTGCTAGTCATCAGAGCAGCAAGCGAAACGCATGTGACGACCAACAAGCAGACCTGAATAAACGGGTTAAGGCGGATCACGCACGTCCCTTCTTGCTCGAATCACCCGCCATCATCGCAGCACCACCGCCTACACCAGTATCAGCATCGCCTGCTCTGTCCTCAAGAGATACAGTCAGGGACTTTATGGCAGAATGCGCCGCAAATGGTATCAACATCACTCCCTCCGATCTAGCTTGCCGACAATCCAGATCTTCTGCTTGCCCACCTTGGCCGATTGAGGGTATTGAAACGATACAGCAAGTTGCAAAAGATCTCTTGTTGGCACTCGTACGAAAGGGGGCGGCGGACAGGGAGAAGCAATTCCAGGTAGCAGTGGGGACGTTGAGGACGTGTTTGAATGTTGAGTTCTTGCCTCACATAGATGCTTGGAAAGCGGATGCGGAAGAGAAGGCGAGATCTAGTCAAATGATCCCTCCCTTGTCTGCTGTTCTCGAATCGGCGAACCCGCATCACCCCATTTCGATACCCACACAATCTGGTAAGTTCATGGTCATGAATCAAGGGAGTTGAGCTGATGATGATATAGTACAGACCCCACCGACAATGATCACATCCACTCCCACCATCCCCATTGCCTTTGGAGTTCCACCTTCACGAGATACCCTTCGAGGCCAGCTAGCGCATGCTCGAGCCAGATTGGATAGACAGGACCAGGATCTCAAACACAAGGACAACGAGATCGCTCGATCAGAAGAAGAGATCAAACGCCTAGATGCTCGTCTTTCCCAATTATCGGCGCATCCCCAGCCCGCCAAAATTGCCAAACCGGCCTCGGACCTCGAAATGGCAGCTCTACGACGCCTGAACAAGGATCACGTCAATAAAATAGAGAGTCAGAAATCTCAGCTTAGCAGTCTACTCGAGAAGAATGCTCATCTGAAGGAGAAGCTCAGATCTGCCGGTATCTCATATGAGCAGATCAGAGGGGAACGTCACAGCGAAGAGAAACGGGAAGGAGGAAATGTCGGTAATGGAGAGAAAATTGAATCGACTTGTCAAGACACTTGGGAACTCAAACCAAGAAGCCAAACTCCCCGACTCGAATCTAGCAGACACGACGTCGCCTGTGGGAGCGATACAAGCAGTATCCTTGCCCCTCCGATGATCACAAACGAAAGTCGACCATCTAGTGAACACACCCGACAAAGCGATGCTTATAGGAGCTTGAGCGGGACTGCTAAGCATCGATCAAAACACGACGATTCTCGAAGTCACTGGGAAAGATCGGTCGTCAATACGAAAGCTGAACCTTCACTTCCGCCGAAACCTTCTGTGCCGACTGGACCTCGACTGACACAGGTCAAGATTGAGCGAGGGGAGATCGGAACGCCAAATGTGTATCCTCAATACAATAGTAGCGATGGCTGGGGAGTGTACTATACGCAATGATGGCTTGGACGTGCCCCGGCGGATCGATGGAATCTGGAGTATAATGGATGATGAATACGGTGAGATCGCGTCGGGTATAGTGCAGTTTATATCTCGTGGCATGTATACATTGACAATGTTTATCGCCTAAACTGACTATAGAACCGAAGCTCACTTTCGCACGGTCTAGAATCCGTAATCAATTTGATCGCCTACTACATCTCCTGTATGGACTATATGCCTTGACCACCATACAGGCGATCGCAACAGCCGCCAAGGATCTTGCTGATAGGCAGGCTGATGTGATATGGGCTTGACACTGGGGCGAGCTCGGGCGATTCCCGGTCAGAATACAGGGGTGACCATTGGGAGACACACACACACACAAATATCCGATGATCCTTCATTCTCGCTTCACTCTGATGAATTGACTGATCTGTCCACCTTCACTCAACCCTCTTAGCTTCAACCGAATACTGGACTTCAACGCATCAACGATTGGCGCTGATCCCAAGCAAGTAAGCCGACGACGAGTTCATTTCATTGACTTCGACTTCGAAGCTGGGATTCTGAAACCGACAACATCACCCTCCGAACGGCTTCATCCCCTCGTCAGTATCTGTTGTCAATTGCTACAATACATCATACCTCTCGAGACAAGTCCACCTGTGGTGTGATCATCCGATATGTCTGACGAGATTACCGCCATCCCGACGAAACGAACCGTTTCCGAAGGGTCAACCGGTCAGAACTCCAAGCGATTCAAGACTAGAGATGGTCTTCCTAGTCGCTCTCGTCCAACGCTTGCTACCGCAGGCGTTGAACTCAGCCCGGCAGCTCGAAGGCAAATCATCATCAATGGTCTCAACAACGGATTAGCACTCTCTAGCGGTCGACCTCCTTCGTCGAGTGTCCCCACCCTTACTCCCCTCACGCCTATTCCTGTCGCTCAAGATGTAGACGAATCCACAGCCAGCGAACGAGAGGTTTCATCGGTGTTGGAGACACCGTCAAAGGCGATATCCACGGCACGAGATGCTTTGACAGCAATGAAAGGTATGCTGGGCAAGGCGGACAAGACTCGCGCAGAGAGGCATCTTTCGAAAGCCATCGAAGTTTTGGTATCATGTCGCGATGGACACTTCTCCTCTTGTCGAGATGGGCACACCGATAAGGGGAAAGAAGGCAATGCTATGTCTTTGATGAACGGGGCAGATGGAAGCCAAGAGATACCGGTGAAGGAGGCTCAGCGATCGGTAATCGTGGTCGACAAGATGCAAGAGTCAACCGGTCCGCAACTCTCTGGTACGTACGGAAACCGATATATGAGCCAGATGCTGATACTCTAGCGGAGCGCTCTACGCTTAACGAAGCTCAAACTATGCCCAGACAAGAGTCGAACCGAATCCAGGAGGAGCAGGCCAAAGCGATCCAAGAGAAAGACATACAAATCGGCGTACTGCGAAAAGAGTTCCGGAGGGTCACCTATGAAGTCGTCGTTCTGGCCCGAAAGAACAACGATCTCGATGAACAATCCATAGCTCTGAATCAGCGTGTTCGGCAAGCAGAAACTAAAGCCGAATGCGAAAGAGTAGATTCGGGAAAGAAGATCGGTGTGTTGGAGAGGGAGAGGGATCAAACGACCAAGCAAGCTCAAGAGCTCAAAGACAACGTCGAACTGGCTAGACTCGCTGCTGAGGCCGCTAAATCTGATTCGGATCTGGTGATTTCTAGGCTTCAAGAGGGCAAGGCTCGAGCCGACGACCAAGTCATCCGCTTTCAACAAGGGTTAAGCGATGTCCAGGTCTCGCTAAACGTAGCCAGAGACAAGCAGGCTCAGGAGTTGAAACAACATGTCGAAACGGCGAGACTCGCTGCTAAAGCCGCTAAATCAGCCTCGGATCTGGTGATCATCGGGCTTCAAGAAGAGATTGCTCGAGCCAACGACCAAGTCAACCGTCTTCAACGAATGGCGGAAGACGTGCCCGTATCGCTAAACAAGGCCACATACAAGAGTGCAAGCCTGAATAGCCGCTGTCGAGCTCTCGAGCTTAAAGATGCCCGGTTGACCCATGAACTCGCATCCGATGGCAATCCAGCTCTCGTAACGACCTCTTCAAACTCCGAGCGCAAGCGCGTTTCTCAGCAGGAACCGAACGGAGACACCATCTCATCGCTGAGGAAGAAAATAAAAAACCAGGCACTAGCTATAAATGAACTGATGGCCAAGTGCGAAAAGTTAAAGGAGGCGGCGAAACATGACGAGGCTGGAGGAATGCAAAAGGCGGAAGCGACCAGAGAGACAGGAGAACAACATTCGGATTCCGCGCCATCCATCAACGCCCGAAGCAGTCAGCCCGCAAATGAATCCAACGGAACGATCATCACGAGCAATGTTGCCGTGAACGTACCTATTGTCAGGAAGAATCCGGCAGGACCACCCGCGCCGCCTGGTATGGGAAAGAAAGGTCGAAAGAAGGCAGCAAAGCTTGCCAGAGAACGAGCACAGCAGGCTCTGTACACTTCACAGAAGCTACGGGAGGAGGAGAGGTTGAGGGAAGCAGACGAGAAATTGAGGGCGGGACAGGCTACTGACCCAATCAAGGGAAGATCGAACATAAGCCAGAGTGGAGAGAGTGAGCAGATGGGGAACGAGAAGGTGGAGCGAGGAAAGGCTGCCTCGGACGCTACCTCAACATATCCACTAGCCACTACCGACCTTCGGCCCAGCGGGATTGCATTCGACGTAATGTGGTCCCGCAGACATCGATCATGGTAAGCCTGTATGTCAGTATCGCATCGTCGGATAGAAGCGTGGACGTACGTGGGTGTCGTATCTCCAACGTCGACTGATCCGGTCAATTCGACTGCTCCCGCTGTGTTGTCGTCTACCCTACATGCAACTTTTCCGAGAACATCGAGCCGCCCATTCAAGATGGTGGTATCTCGAGTCCACAAATTCCCTCGTTGGCTCCTCATCCAAGGGAGAGTGACCCACTGCGTGAATATTCACGGCCGCGTCGTGCCTATCTCTCCTTTCCCGCCAAAATCGCTACCGGCTGCTTGTCTGCCACCGAAATCGAACCCAGACGCTTCGGGAAGTCCGCTGCACACGTCACAGCACAGTACGCCTGTTCAAAACGATGGGTCTACGTCAGGGATCAATGGAGGCGACGAATCGGCGGCCTCTCGCTAATTCGTTTGGAATCATTGATATCCGCGGGTACGTCAAGGAAGACGGCCAAAGGGAAGGAGGTATCGAAGTAGGGCAGCGGGAGGAGGGTGCGTCAAGATTTATGTTGGTTGGGCGAGGTATATACTGGTTGATCGATATTAAGATCGTTGGAAATCGTACAAAATACAAGCTCACTAGGTATCTGCTAGTCATCTGCTAAGGGGCTGTTCGTATCCATATTGTCGGTATGTATGTATGCACAGTGATTCAGCAAGCCAATACAAAGGCCTACCACTTTCCCACGGTTCAAGCAACCCCCCGGGCTCTAAAGTCGTGAATCAACCAGCGACTGTAGACAGTTACCATCGAAGACAACATGACGATGAGGACCACCTACAATAAGACCACCTCATATCTGAGGTGCAGACGGCAGATGACCTGGACAATCAGTCGGGTGGGAAGTGGGTTGAAGAGCTATCCTGCACACACACACGGAGGTGAACCCTGATTCATGGAGTCAAGCATGCGTTTCTGCTCAACTTCTGCAACCATCTCACTGTACATTCACCTCGATTCTGAAGATACATATGGTGCATCATCGCCAATCTATAGAGGAGAAAGGAGTCTCCAGTCATCACACGATATACGACACCGCTTCATTGCGATACAATCAGCCCCAATCGACTGATATCCTTCGTCAATCGATCCCGAATCCTGTCGAGATACCGGAAGTACTGGATGCTGATCCCAGACATATTTCACACAAAATCAAACGGAGCGCTCTAGAAGAATCCCAAGACGACATATCTAAGCGACTCAAATCATCGTCCGTCCCACCTCTCGCTATCGGCGAACGTCGAGTTCACGCTCTGCCGGCTGAGCCTGAAGTGGATACGGATGAGTTTATTCGAGAGTGCAGACTTAACGGTATCACCGTCCGCGACTACCCTTCACCGCCTCAGTCCGCTGTTACCCCTCTCACCTTCGTCGCAGACTCCCATGTCACCGGATCCTACGTCGACCGCCCCTCGACCTCAGATGCGATTGTCGAGGCTCGAAAAGCTCTGACAGCTATGGGAAGGGCATTGAGTAGCGAGGACGGAGGAGATGTGGAGAAGCATCTTCTGGTCGCGTTGAAGACTTTGGAGACATGCCATCAAATCCACTTTGGTGGCCAGATGACTGGGAGAAAAGGCGATAGTGTCTTGGCGAGAGGCGAGATGACGCCTACCTCGGCATCACCCGTATATCCATTCGTGTACGATGGAAGGGTCTCTCCTCTCGGTAGGTCTCTGAAGCAGTCCAAGCGAAAGCCATGCTGACTATTTCGGTGTGGATCTGGATGGCCCAACGCTGACTGATCTCATCACATCATCCGGGATTGGTCCATTACGCGGCTTGGTCCACCTTCGACAAAGGCAAGAGGAAGATCTCGCGGACAAGGAAACCGAGCTCGAAGATCTGCGAATAAATCACACGACCATGACTGAACAAGTCAGCCGTCTCGAGGAGGAGCTTCAAGCAGCCAATGTCAAATTTCAGTCCGCACCAACCGTGACCAACCACGATAGCAGTCCGGAAACGACGTACTTGCGAGCCGCGAACCGATCCCTGAAGGAGAAGATAAAAGCGCAAGCGTCGACGATCACGTCGTTGCTGGCGCAATGTGCCAAGCTCAAGAAGTCTACCAGGACGGCTGCAGAAGGCAACAAGAAGGGTAAGACCAGTTCGACTAGCCCTAAAACTATCTCAACACCGTCAATCTCAGCCGAGCGCTGCCCACCGGTACCCCTATCGGTCAGAGTGGGCCTTCCGTCCATCACAGAACCGACGCTTACATCCGTTATCACGGCGCCGAAGATTATACACATTACTTCGCAAATCGCAGGACAACAATCGTTGCCTGGGGTGGGGAAGGAGTTGAAGAAGAATGCGAGAGCCGCTGAGTGGAAGAAGATGTCGGAAGAGTTGGAACAGGAAAAGACTCGAGGACGAGAAGCTGCGGCGACGAGCAAGTCTGCGAAGATGGCGAACACCATTAGAGTGAGGCTTGACGGAAAGCTAGATGCTCAGCAAGCGAGTGAGCAATCACATCAACATCCCATCAACGAAAGCGGTTTCATCACCGGGATATCAAAAGTTCGGGCTTGCAACAGTCCAAACATCCGACCGCCCTGGCCACAAGCCGAGAGCTCGATGAGTTTGGGCACGAGCGAGCGAAGCATCGACTATAACTTTCCATCGTCATCAAAATCGAAGCAGATCTCGACCGGACCGAGATGTCAACTTTCGTATATGAAGGCTGTTTCTGCTCGATCGGCATTGCCTGAGATACCAGTACGAGGAAGGGGTCAGATTGTGGTCTTGGAGGGTAACGATGGATCGTCAGAATTGCGGATGGAAGCTTACAACGTGTCTTTACGAGCAAATGGGCAGAAGACTGGGATGAAGCAGATGGCGGGCAAAGGAAGAAAGTCGGGACGGATGTGCGATCAAGTAGATCGGATGAAGTAGGGCGACGCTGAGTAGATAGTCTGAAGAGCTGTTCTTTTGTAGCTGCAGTACCATATCACACCAGTGCAGACATGTAGACCTTAGAGTCGAGAACTACTGGTCTTGGGTACTAGATCTTGGCTTTCACACGGTGACTTGACGATAACACCAATCGGCAACTTGACTGCGTGAACTACATCCATGATGAGAGTCACATTCAACGAAAGCTAAAGGTCGATCAGAGGTACCATTGTGATTCTCCCAGCAGCTACCTGCCAATATCTTGCGGCAAGATGTCGGGTGGAAAGGCTGAATACGACGTATCGGCTTTCTGATTGAATCGACTATCCACTCTCGCTCGTCCTCAGAATCGCTCTTGGTCAGTGTGACATTGGTCCCTCTTTGTCTACAGGACGGAATCGTATCCTGTGACTCTACCGTCTGCATCATCTAGGTGATGAGTGAGGTGAGCACCGACCTGTGTGAAAATGATGGTACCTGGTCAAACCACGCCCCTCACTACGCCCTCATCCCACGCACTGACTCACCCCTTCAGTCTTTGACATTCCTCCTATCGTTATCAAGATACAGCAGTGACACACCTCACATACAGTCCAGGATATGACCACACCCAAGCAGGTCGCTGCGAACGATCAAGCGACACTTTCCGGTCCCGTCAATCCTCCTACAGAGCCTTCTTCCGACCTCGAGAACCCCAGCGTCATTCGTCAGCAACTCACCTCGTTCTTTCCGACCTTGGAATCCCTGGCGGTTCCGCTCCAATTCGCTCAATTCAGATCTACCGCCAATACCGCCGTTCCGACGAAGCGAATTCCCTTCGAAGATCTTGAGAACCTAGTCGACAAAAAGGTCAAAGCATCTCACGGTCCATCTGTCCCTGGCTCGCCACCTCCCCTTGATACCGCCCATAATCCCGGGTTGACTGTACCAAGTACCAAATTCGCTCGTCAGACTGCGGTCGATTTCAGGAATACCGATCTATCGACCAGCGATACTTCTTCTCCACAAGCCCTCTCGTCATCCTTCATAGGGCTACCGACAATGTCCTCCGACCTCATGAAAATCTCTGATACCAGCGGGTCAAGACCTACCATACCACTGGAAGCTATTGGCACCCTACAGCAAGCATCGGCGGACATGCTCAATGCATTGGTGAATAAGGCGGCGGTTGATAGGGAGAAGCAGCTTTTAGTCGCTGTGGGGACCTTAAGGACTTGCTTGGATGTTGACTTCGTCCCTTACATGGATATATGGAAACGGGATTTGCTGGTCACCAAAACCCCTTTGATGACCATGAGCCCGACGGTTGGAAAGATCCGTAGTCAGTCATCGGTCGACACCTCCGGACCACCAGGCAAGTACTGGGATAAGCCGCATGTACAGTATGTTAGCTAATCACAGTAGCTGGGACACCGACCGGTCCACGAAACATCAATGGGACCAGCTCAACCGGGAGCGGTCCATCAGGAGACCCACTGCGACAACAATTAGAAGCAGCCCCAGCCACTGCGCAAAAGGATAAACAAGCGATCAAAGACAAGGACAACGAATTGGCTCGATCGAGAGAAGAAACGAAGCGACTCTTGAAACAACTCGCGAAAGTCAAAAGCCAAGCGCAAGTCCCGGTCAAGCCGACTCTCCCTCCCAAGCCTGACCTGGGCAATGCTATTGCCGCACTCAATAAAGTCATCGACGAACAAAAAGGCAAGTTGTTCGCCATCAACAAACTTAGCGGCGAGCAGAAGGGAAAGATCGATCGGCAGAGAAATTACATCCATGACTTGGAGAAGCGCAACGCCGATTTGGTCACAAAGACCAAAGCCTCGGTGTCCCCGAAGCCCACCGCAAATAACGTCGATCTCAAAGTGACCGCTTCAGAGAAAACCATCAAAGATCAGAAAGGCAGACTCAATAGGCAAAGAAACCATTTAGCTCTTTTAGAGAAACTCGTTGCAAAACTTAGGCGAGAGGCGGCTATGAGGCCAGTCCAGGAGCAGCCAGACATGAAGGTACAGGCAGGGGAGATGAAGGGTCGGCAGGGAGGGAAATCAGAGACCGCCGGACCGATACCGCGACAAGGGACTTCGGGTGCTGAACCGAAAGCTCGACGAGAAGCCCCTCCACATCTGGACTGGATGCCGAACCAGAGACCAAATTTGGATGCCCCAGTCGCAGGATCTGCTACCGAATCTGCGATCTTTCCTTCCAAGAGTGTCGATACACGAGCCCCGGCCGGTAACGATTGTCTGGACATTGCAAGTCTTCTGGACAGGATTGGGAGTGTGTTCGTGAAGCAAGAGCAGGGGTCGGAAGCAGTACACCAAGGCCAACCATCGGAATTTATGAGAATGGGTCGAGGTCAGGGGCAAGAACAACTGCGAGCTGGAGGTAGTTGCTGGACGACATCTGGCGAGGAAGAATTGGAGGAGGGTGAATGGGGTCCGGACTATTCTGGTGAAGATGGTTGGGGTCCTGTGCATGCTGATAGGGCATGGGCGACTGATGAACCTGGTAGAGATGGATGGGGAACAGTCGTCGCTGATGAGTCTGGATGAAGCAACACCATTACCAGGAAGGACCGATCATCGTATGATAAACTCGGTAACAATGGCTGGAACGATCATTATGGTGATGATTCATGGAATACCGACCACACTCAGTGGTCATAATGGACCAGTCGTATCGTGGCGTACCGCCTTCGTAAGGTAGTGTGTGATGGTGGTGATACGATGATCGTGGTGTATCGTTTGTATTGTCAGGAGGAAGGCGAAGGGTTGTAGTCGATCTCAAAGCTCGTGACTCACGATTTTGCTGCAGTACCAACGACATCGATTGAGTCACACATATATCTTCTATATCTTACACTATCTACATGAATTATCTATCGTCACTCAGGACTGCCCGAGTTGCAGATGAAAACAACATATTGCATATTGATACAATGTAGTACAAAGTCCACTCGACTCTATCTGTCACTTTTTCCGAAGTGTAAAGAGGAGATATTTCACATCTCGAAACGAATAATGATCAAACACTATTTTTGAACTAAACTAATCTCATGAATGACCAGCATGACAAGTGATTATTGTTCGACATGTCATGTTGATCATCTCCATCTCACTCTTTGGGCCGATTACAATAGACTAAGACGGCCTAGTGGTGATCCTGATCCTGATCCTAAGCCTGAGCCACCTCCGACTAATCCTCCTAGGTCACCAGCTCCACCTAGGATACCTCCAAGAGCATCACCATGTCCGTTACCGAGGACACCACCTAGAAGGTCGGACGTTGATCCTAGACCTAAGTCCTTTGTTAGGTCAGAGGCGATCCCCAAGTCGAGTTTCAGACATTTGCCACCGACTAGAGTAAGGGGAGGGAGGCAGATTTCGACACATAGGTCAATCAGGTTTTGGAATCTGCTGATCAGCTTGATAGCTCGCGACGTTGAAAATATCTGAGCTCACCCTTCCTTGCATCCGCATGAACCGTCTCTCTCGACCTGATCCAGTCGACAGCACATGGTAGCCCCAAAGACTTGTCCAGGGGGACAGGCAGGAGTAGGTCGAGGCTTGCTGTTCAATCGGTTACCATTAGGTCTGAACGCGTCGTCGCCCTCAGTAGGGGTGGGTGTGGGGGTGGAAGGAGCGGCAGCGGCATCGATGGGAGATGGGCCTGATGATGGAGCAGGGGCGGCGGCAGCAGCGGGAGCGGGAGCGGGAGCGTTATTGCTGTTGTTGGTGTCACCGCTACTGGGAGCTGGGGCAGTTTGGGGTGCTGAAGCAGCTGCGAAAGTCTGTTGACAGTTGTTGGTGGTTTCAGTCTTGGTCTCGGTGACTATTGAGGTGATGGTAGATGTAGAAGTGGAAGTAACAGTGACAGTCTCTGTCTGCATTTGAACCTATGAGTCAGCCACGGTCGATGTCATGACATGAATGATGAAGGAAGACATACAAAGGCAGTAGCTGGGATCGTAATAGTCTCGGTAGAAGTCATACTAGTGACTTGAATCCATTCACCATCGCCCTCACCTGAATCATCAGCATCGGTAGCTGAATATCCATCGATCTCGTCGCAATAAGGGAGATCATCCTCACCATCTCCATTGTCCACTGGAGTAGAATTGGCATTAACTGGAGAGTCGCCTTTGTTTCCGTTACCATCTCCATTTCCGTTGCCGTTGCCGTTACCGTTGTTTCCAGCTGATGGGACGGGAGAGGGAGCCGGGGTAGGAGCAGGAGCAGGAGCGGCTGGTGGAGCAGCTGGGTCTGAGGCTACTACCACAGAAGGACTTGGTGCGGGGGTAGGATCGGTGTTGGCGGGTGTGATTGCTGGGCTAGGAGAAGCGGTAGAGCCGGCAGTCGAGGATCGAACGGGAGGAGATGCGATGAGGATAGCAGCGCATTTCTAAATTGGTTAATATATCGTCTTGAACCATTCAAAAGGACGTACACCATTCGCTTTTCGCTCTTTGCCTAACGGACATCGGAACTCTCCTCCATCGTCCTCTGAGTTCCTGTCACAAGTGGGGATACCGTATTCCGGGTATAAAGAGTTGAACCCAGATAAGTTTACCTATACATAAGTCGTCGTAACATACTCAATGGGATAAACATACCTCGGCAGTGATCCAGTCGACAAGACCATCTACAACAGTGACTCCAGCTTCGGCAGTCAACAACAATCCATCCTGACCTAGACAAACACAACCGAGAGCGTAAGCCTTGTTGATGAACTCTCCTTCGACCTTGGCGCATAGGAGATCGGTAGGAGTGAGGAGATCGATATCGATACCGAGAATAGCCAAGGGCTTGAGGGCTGGAGAGAGAGGTCCGGTGATAGGTTCAAGGACGTTGGTGACTGGGTCGAGAGGACCTAGGGCGTCTCCTAGAGGACCGGATCCACCTAGAATATCGGCGCCTCCTAAAAGGTCTCCTCCACCTAAGATCCCAGCACCAGCACCACTTAGTGGGTCGGTGCCACCTAGGATACCAGCACCGGAACCGGCGCCACCTAGAGTACTGGCACCGTCCAGGATACCAGCACCTCCTAGATCACCCAATCCGCCTAGAAGGTTTCGTTTGAAGATACCGCCGTAGCCTGATGGTCGACCCATACCTGTCCCCTTGTACTCGTTCAATGCAGCAGCATCAAGACCTAGTCCAGCACCTGAAGAGGTGGGTCGATGACCATGTCCAAGAAGACCATTTAAAAGCGCCTCTGGCAGCGGGGCAGAAGTAGCGAGGAGGGGAAGGAGAGCAAGGATAGCGATGATTGTTCGTGACATTTTGGTTCTCGGTGAAAAAGCGTGTTTTAGTTGATATATATCGTTGTGATAGTGTTGTTGATTTTGGGATGGGATGAAATATAGGACGTATCGATCACTCGGTGATTTAGATAACGATGACAACCAGTGCTTTTGATTCTTTAGAGATTATATGAATGAGAGTGAGTACAGTATGTAGATACAACTTGAGAGAAGAGTGGATGAGTATGAAAAGAGATATCGGCGTCAGTTTAATCAGTATATGTAGTCATGCCCGAGTTGGTTGGCCCTATTGTTTACGCCCAACTGGAACATGTGTCGCTTGCTTTAGGTGTGACATCGTGGAGTAGCATGACTCATTTCTGCCCTGCCTGGTAGTGATATGAATCGTCACGTTGTTTCAATAGGCGAGACAGACTTTGTTACAGGTCGTGAGGTAAGAGTTGTTGACTACTTGAAGTGGAACCGAGACATTCGGTTTCGGGTGTATGAGTTGGAATCTCCTTGGCATGCCTATCAAGATATCCATTTTTTGGGCACACAGTGTATTAAACATCTATTATTTCAGAGACCCTACAACCTGAGGGTAGACAGATAGGTAAATTAAACACGCAGATTTACGCTACAAGCATCTCTGGCTGTTTCTAAGTGATCAAGATCTTGTTTCCCTGGTCATCCTTCAATACGACGATGTCACAAGGGATTACTTCTCCGTTATCCATGTAGGTTAAAAGAGTCTGATCAATTGAGTCGACCCTGTCCATCAGCCAAGCTGTTACAATCTTGTTAGGCACTCACTTGATACCGGTCTTTTCTAACCATGTTCGACCTAGGACAACATCGAAGTGCTCTTCCTCACTGATCATTGCCAAGTGAGTCGAGGTCTTTGATCCGACGGTAATGGAGATATTGCCCAGGACCTTCAGGCCGGTATAACCACCTGATCCCATCCCGTACTGCTCATCAGCTCGAGCTACGCCGAGAAGAATTGGAACACACCTTGGAGTCGACCATGCCGTTCTTGATAGCGAATTGCCGCGAGACAGAAACATTCTTGTGTCCCGACTTGAACAACATCCGCACTATGCTATCAGTTTCGTGAAGTGGTCGGTATGAAGAGCTTACCATTTGGGACACCGCCAACCTCACCAACAATGGTCCTCACACCCGAATTGGCATGGAACTACTTGTCAGCTATCTTCTCAGCGACCAGCACATTCACTCACAGCCTCCCATTTCCGCTTGTGAACCTCATACATTGGCTCGGCATCCTCATCTCCTCCGTACCTGCTTTTCCTACTCTGGGTACTCATAACCGACTTGGCCCTCTTGCCCTGTTTCCACGTACCGGCGTTCAAGCCATCAGTAGTTTGGCCAGCGGTCTTGGCGTCGTCTCCACTCTTTGACTTGTCTTCGGATTTCTTGTGATCTCCCGAGACCTTTCGGTCTCCTGTCTTGCTCTGAGTACTGCTGCCACCGTTGACACCGTTACCATTTCCAGTGAAGGGGGCGAGTGGGGGGGCTAGTTTGACAGATCCGGAACTCTCCTTGTTTCCATTGGCTTTGAGTGCCGGTTTAGGGCCGGAGCCGTTGGTTTCACTCGACTTGGAATTCTTGAGTGCGGATGGAGGAGTGTTGTCCTTTTGTGCCGACGACTTCTGAGCTTTCGACTTGATGTTGCCAGCGGCAGTGTGGTAAGAAGGAGGCGAGGGAGCGAAATGAGCATGAGCGTGACCCTGGCCCTGAGAGTGCGCTTGTGGTCCATCAACCTCGGCGGTTAGGTGCAGAGTAACTGCTGGGGTCGAGGCAGGGGGTGACCGCTCGTGCAGGATTGAGAGGTCGTCGTCTGCTGATTAGGACGGGTCCGAGTAAACCGCAGCTAACATACCATCCTCCAAGCTGTATTTCTCTCCCTTGTATTCGTAGACTAGTCCTCCATCCTGGCCAGACTTGATTGCTTTGATCTGGGCAGGTTGTAGGCCTGATTTCCGGGTTATACGATCAAGGAGTTTCTCGAATGATTCCCCCTCTATCACTATCAGTACATGCGGGAATTGATGCGGTCTCTTGGGACCTACCTTTGTAGGTGAGGGCGAACGTTTTCTGTAGTGTATGTACGTTGTAGATGAGCATTGTAGGTATTGTACTAGGTGACAAGAAGGGATACTGGCCAGACTATAAGCATGTGCTGCACTACCTATTGAGGGATCCCGTGTATGCTATCAAACTGCCGGTTGTGGTCATCCATAACTATCCCGACGTCATCAGCCACCACCGGGACAACGGCGATCGGGTGTTAGGCGTGTGACACGTGGGCAAGATGGTGTTAGATTAGGTATGCTACATGTTCTGCGCAGTGAACCATAACCATACATATCAACATTGTACAAGAGGGTGAGTCAAGCTCATAGACACCTTCCCATTCCCCCATGATGTATAACACGTATCTGGTAATCCGTAAACACCCCTGCTGTTTCAGCAAGCTGAGAATTGCCTTTGGGCGGATCAAAGCTGTGGGTGTTTTTGGGGAGTATAAGGCGAGACTGAGGGCTAGGGTTGTGGTTCATGGTGCGTTCGATGCATAGCTGACATGGACAGAACTGCATTAGCCGCCTTGATTGAACACTAGTAGACAGCTCCTCTATGATATTATATGCATATATACGTTACACTATCCACCTATATATAGTGGGATTAAATGGTTTAAATACACTGCTAGATATGCCACTCACTCACTCTGACACCTGTCTCATTGTCCACCCGTGATTATACCAAGTACAACCTATAGATATAGCATACTTCTCTTAGCCCTATACACTCATACACCTATATACCATGGACCCAACAAAAGCACAGACTCAGGCTGTGTTTGCCCATTTGAAAGCACAGAAAGCAAACAAGGTACGCGACCGAGCTCTAATTCAAGACCACCACCTGATCAACAGCAATGCTTCGATTGTGGTGCCAAGAATCCCACTTGGACAAGTGTCACTTTCGCAATCTACCTCTGTCTAGATTGTTCCTCTGTCCACCGTAACCTCGGTGTACACATCTCGTTCGTTAGGTACGTGACTTGCTCCTGGCCCTCACACAAATGAGCTCACAGACAGATCCACTAACCTCGATTCCTGGTCGCTTTTACAACTACGAACCATCAAATCCGGTGGTAACGCGTCTTTGACCGAGTTCTTTAGTAAACACGGCGGAGGATCACTTCTGCCGCCCCAGAACTCGGACGCGAGGGGACGATACTCGTCGCGACAGGCTCAGTTGTATAGGGAAGAGATCCAGAGGCGTATCGCGGAGGATGCTAGAAAGTGAGTTTTCTGGTGTAGTTCCGTATCAGGACTGAGCTAATGTGCAGAAACCCACAAGGGATCCACATCGATGGACTAGAGCTCACTCCTCTTGGAACAGCTACACCTAATCCCGAACCCGCCGAAGATTTCTTTTCCACCTGGGACAAGGAGAAGCCAAAGGCAGCTGCACCTGCTCAGACCGCTCTCAAATCGGCTACACCGCCTCCTTCCATTGGCGCAAAGCCAGCATCGCGTACCGTCACTTCATCATCCCTTCGAAATGGCTCTACACCCGGTGCTGCTCGACCAGCAGTTTCATCCCGACTATCCACCTCCACTACCGCTGGTTCCGCACCCAAGGCGTCGAAGCTCGGAGCAAAGAAGGCAGTTGGAGGAATCAACTTTGAAGAAGCTCAGCGAAAGGCTATCGAGGAGGAAGAGAGGGTCAAGCGATTAGGATACGACAAGATCAAAGAGGAGGAAGAGGCAAAGAAGATCAAAGAAAGGGAAGCCGAGGAGAGAAGAAAGGCCGCTGCAGCAGGCGAGAGGATCAGCAGGACAAGTACACCCGTCAACGCGTCTAGCTCGAAGAAGGAGGAGAAGGTCATGCCTGCTCGTCTAGGTTTCGGACAGACTGCCGGTGCCGCCGTCGTGGCCCAACCCAAGGCGTAAGCTTAATATATTCTCCGTCATGAGCAAAGCTAAACGATCAGCCGTGTTGTCCAAGAAGACAACTACCAGGTCGCCCGAGATAAGTTTGGTACCCAAAAGGGTGAGCTAGACACCATTCTTCGGTGCATAGCTAACCCTACAGCCATCTCGTCCGACATGTACTTTGGTCGAGGGACATACGACCCCCAAGCATCTTCAGAAGCTCAAAGCCGTCTCAAAGATTTCTCGGGAGCAACCGCAATCTCATCAAATGCCTACTTCGGTCGAGCAGAGGAAGACGAAGAAGAAGGCGGTCCGTCCGGCGGTCAAGGTGGCGACGATCTGAATGATACCCTCGCTGGACTCGAGAGAGGCGTCAGGGATGCTGCTGGCCGGCTGATGGCTAATCCCGATGTGCAGAATTTGACGGATCAAATTCGGCAAGGTGCTCTCAAGGTATGTCTGTCGGGTATGATATTCACAGGACTGACGAGCAGCTCTCGGACTACCTCTCTTCTTACGAGCAACGTTAAGCTCTAGGAAGAGCTTTATTCAGTCTCGGTTACATTATCCCCACGATACGATTTATTCTGCTATGCATTTATACGATTGCCGGGGGACCTCTGAGTTATCACTGACGTGTAGGCAGCTGACGGCATTCAGGGTACCATTCATGGTACTCTATACATGGTCACATCTAGGGTGTCTTCCTTACAATGGTATGCAGCGTCGACAGTAGTACAGTACATACATCGAAGCTCTCGATAGTCTACACCACACCTCAACGACAATTCTGGTTAGGAGCAGGTTTCACCCTCTCATAAATAGGTACAATCACCCTTCTACCTCCCTGAACATCTGAATCGCTCAACGGCCTGGGGCGGATCTTGATACTGATCCTTCTTCGAGGGTCAGAAGGTGAAGGCGAGTGAGGAGTGTTTAAGTGGGAATGTTGAGAGGTTCTGGAGCTGTGTCGTTGGAGCTGTACTTGATTGTTGGCTTCTGACTGATGATGGTGGTGGTGGGTATTGTTCGTGATGGAGTGAGCGCTTGGTGGTGGTGATAAATGTGCTTGGGATGTGATTTGACGAGTATGATGGGAAGGGGATCCCTACACCATCAGTATTGGGGCGTTAATCTTGGAAGTGAGGCTACTCACTTGATATAGGGGCTGAAGTGGTGAACCGGTCATTCCGTACCCACCATGACCATGACCATGACCATAGACAGGTGCACTTGCAGGTACTGGAACGCCAATAGGAACAGGATTAGCAATAGGAACTGGGACAGGAGCGGCAACTGGATATGACATTGACATTGGCATTGCCATCGACATCGGCATACCCATACCCATACCCATACCCATTCCCGGGATCATACCGATTGGCATACCCATTCCGCCGTAATGAACTGGGTGGCCATACGTCATAGGATGAGGCAGGTAGGTTCGATACCTGTAAGAAGGGTAGAGTCCGATTATTGGCATTGTGTTGTGTTGTGTCAGAATTGGGTATGGTAATGGTAGGATGATTGGATGGTTGGGTCAGAAGTAAGTAGATAGAGGGTGGGGTGGTTGGGTATAAGTAAGAATCAGGACCGAGGCAATGACGTTTTATATACTGTATACCTTGGCAAAAGCCCATCTATGAAAGGATGGATCATTTGTACCTCATCAAAGGAGAACGCCCAGGTGTAGAGTAAGAGGGGGTCACAAGGGGACGAGATAGGAGGTGAGGATGGAAGGTCCACCAAGAGTCTTTTGTTGGGTATGTCGCATGTGCATGTACTTGATGCATGATTCACTTTCCTTTCTCAACCCATGCCCACCGCCTTTCAGTTTCTAATCTCTCCCTCGTCGCTTCATCCAGATCCTCAATCAGTCCTCGTCATCCTCGAACCCTTTTTGGCCCGGACCGGTACTGCCTTCTTAGATTGAGTAGCGGGTTTATCGACCAGAGTCTCCTCGGCCATGTCATCGTCGCTTTCCGGATCTTCGATTTGCTTCGATCTGTTTCGGTTCTGATTAGAACTGGCATTCGCCATCTTGGTCTTGACTTGCCTTTCAACTTCAACTGAATCGTCTCCCTCGGCTGGAGGGGAGCTGAGACCGTCGGACAGCTCGTCGTTGAGAGGGGTAGCTTCGCTCGAGGGAAGATTCGCGAATCGAGTCTGAGACGTCAGCTTGAATTATCATAGATCCGAGAGCTTGACCTACCTTCTTAGGAGAGGAGGTCATACTCTCTGTTGCGGCTTCCGTCAAAGCCCTCTTTCTCGATTTATCTGATCTAGCTATATCCGAATGCTCGGAAGCCTTGATGAACTCGGTCTCGACCCTGGCTTGATCGGTTCGGCCGCCTTTCTTCTTGGAGTTGCCGGTAGCAGATGATGTAGAAGCGGAGGTGATTGTTGTGTGCTTCTTCAGGATTTCTTGATCCTCCAAGTCAGAGTTGCCATCGAAGTACGACAACGTCTCTGCAGTGGCTTTCACAGGTGATTCCGGCTGATAGTCAGCCACTTCGTCTGATCCTACCACTTACATCCTGTGGCGGGGCCGAGGGCGCTACAGACTTCGATCGCGAAATCTGATTGCCATCAGCGTAGATCTAGAGAGGAGCTGGAAAGACTCACTTGGCTATTCGCCCCTCTCTTGACGCTTTGACCCTTAGGCTGCTCTTGCAACGCCAACTTCGCTTCGAGACTTTCACATCTTTTTTGCAATATAGTGGCATTCTTCTTATGCTACACCGTTCAGTATCTAGCCCTTGGCCGACTTTATGTAAGCGTCAATATACCTTTTTAGCCTCATTTTCAGATTTGCCAAATTTCTCTTCCCATTTCTCTGGCCCATCAGGACTGATCGACATTCGCGCTTGATTGACGACTCACCATCTGCAAGCTTCTGTGCTTCAGAGGAAGGATCAACGAGTTCACCCTGGACATGCTCGATGAGAGCTACCACCGTTAGCGAGCTCCATATCACTCTGAGGATAGTGTACCTTTCTCGGCAGATGTCTGATCAGTCAGCTCAGGTCATTAGATGTAAAACGTACAGGTTTCCCAGCTGACCACCTCTCTAGCACTTTTGCTTGATCATGTTTCGCCTTCTCGGCCTCCAACTCTCGCTTGACTCGCTCCGACTCATCTTTGTTCGCCGCTGCGGCGCTCACTCCAACGCCATTGAGCTTTGCCTGAAATCAGCTTAAGCATCACGAAACATCGGACAAAAGCTCACCTTCTCTTTTGCGACTTCTTTGATATTTGCAATCTCGTTGACAAGAGCTTGCAACTTCATAGCGTCCTGTTCGACCTTCTCTGCATGTGCTTTTTCCTATCGATCAGCTATGTCAGGGATCAGGTAGGAGCACAAGTACAGCAGCTTTCACAGCTGCCTGAATCATTAGCTTAATCCGATCACGATATAGTCACTCACCTCATTCGCCTTTGCGTCTTCTGCAGCTTGACCTTTGACAGTCATGAGCTGAGTCTTGAGGGCCTATATCATTAGCACAACTCAGATTAACGGCATTGAGTTACTTGTTCAGATTCCCTAATCTGGGTTAAAGATTGCTTCAGAGTCTTCTCTTTCTCCTGATACTCCCTCAGCTCTTTCTGGAGTGCAGTCAGACTCTTGGCCCTTTCTGCCGAAGCATTCAATTCTTCCTTGGTCTTGTCAGAATTCTCTTTCAGATCATCTCGCTCAGCTCGAGCGAGTGTAAGACTCGATTGCGCCTCGGCCAGTTGCTTGGAAAGTCTAGTTATCAGCTATTGAACGTAAACAGTAGATGAAAAGACAAATTCACTCGGTGTTTTCATTTGCCACTTTACCAAGCCTGCTGGCCAGCTCGGTCAGCGTCTTGAGTTTATCGGTAAGGGCTGGCTTTACAGCCATGAGAGCAGCCTCGAGGAAACCAGGAGTTGATCGAGCAGGCGGATCGACGTTGAGGACCTTACAAAGAGAGCCTATGGCATCGCAACCACCGTTGTACGCTGCTTTCTGTGCTTTTAGATCGGCTCGGGTTGTAGCCAGATCGGTTTGAGTAGTAGCGAGGGTATTTTGGGTGGCGGTGAGACTAAGAGTCAGCTATGAGTGCAAAGGGAACTCACGTCTTGTTATCCTCAGTGTGCTTGGCGTATGCATCGTCGAGGATGGTAATTACCTCCGCTAGAGGTGGAGCCTTGTTAAATTTGAGACTATCGATCCTGACTGTCAACTTCTGCGGGTTCGACAAAACGCACTTCTCATCAGACATTTTCCCGGCAAGAGCGGCCCAGCAAGCTTCCGCTTCTTTCTTGGAGGCGGCCTCAACTTCATCCCTGATATCAGCGAAAAGAGACGGTCCGAACCTACTTGGCAGCGACTGCTTGATCCTTTTCCGCTATGGTCTCCTTCATCTCCCCTTGCAGCTTCTCAACCTCCGATTTGGCTACAACGTCAGCGGATTCAAGCCCAGTAGGGACATACAGTCCATTAATTCCTGATCTAGCTTGTTGTACAGCATAGTATACTTTCTTGCCGTCTCAATCGCCTCCTGTGCTTTATCAAGTTGTCGCTGCTTCTCCTCTACCACTGATCATCAGCATGACTTGTGATCGGAGGACTTACGATTCTTTACGCCTTTCACTTCTGACATCAACATGATGTTCTGACTCTCAAAGGCTGCATTGAGGTTTCGGACAGTATCCATTCTTGACTCAGTCGCATCCATAGCAACGGCACTCGACTGCGAGAGGAATTTCATCCTGATGATGAGCATGATGCAAAACTTGAAACTATCCAACTTACTGTTGCACACATCGAGCTACCTTTCCCTGGGCTTCAGCCACCACATCGTTGTACTGCTTCTCTAGCTCTCTGTGTCTCTCTTCAGAGAAATCTAGTTCTGATCATCAGCTATTGGTCTATCGAGCCATGAATAGCTGACTAGATTTGTATGTCTCAATCGTCGCTTCCAGCTTATTGATCCCATCGCATCTCTCCTTGTAATTTGCTACCCTCTCTCTCTGATCGTATCAGCGATGACCAATCTAGCGAACGGAACACATACAAGAACAGCAATCTCCTCACTGACAGAGGAGACGATTTGGTTTAGTAGGACATCATGAAGCCCACCCGAAGGTTGTACTGACTTTGATCTCTGTTGAGTAGTCCCGAACTCGTTGCGGGAAGGAGGAGCAGCAGGATCTCCATTGGTATGAAGAGGTAGAAGTACTCGTGGATCACCCAAGTGACCAGGTCTTCGCGCTTCTCGGTGTAGAGTACTAGGAGGAGGTCTGCTGGGTGCTCGATCTTCCTGATAATTACCTCGAGGATGGTGGTCATCGTCATGGGTCCTTGCCGATGCGGCCAGTCGTCCTCGTCCAGGTCGTTGAGGCGAATGATCGACGGAAGTGAAAACATCCGGATTTTGAGAGTCCGGAATTCGAGATCGCCCTCGAGCTAGCGGAATGGAGTTACCTACCACTTCGTCTCGGCGAGTCACTTCATACTCCCCAACAGCTCGCCTGTTGGTCGGTACTGAATGACTTTGTCTTTGGTCATCTTGGCCTACACCTCGAATCCTGTGAGGAGCCGAAGTCGCCTGGGCTTCTTCGGGGGTGTTGACTCGGGTGGGTCCCTCATATCCCGCACCTCGGTGAGTGGGACGGGGAGCTCGACCTCGAGTAGGTCGTTGTTGGGTATCACCTTCTTGTGGTGGATCGCCCATGTCATCATCTTGAATGTCGTTGGCTTGGGGATTGACTCGGGTAGAATTCAGATCTATGCCACCTCGAATGACAGATGTAGCTCGACTTCGAGCAGGTTGTCGATGGGGATGACCTTGTTGGTTCTCTACCATGTCGTGTCCTTGGCTGAGCGGACCATCCTCGTGGGGTAATCGTCGATGTACGGAGGTACCCCTCTTGCGGGCTAGCTGTCGACTGAACTTCAGCGGAATCCAAATCCGAAACCCGGGATAGTGCACTGACTTTTGATCTTGAGGTGGTGGTATCGCTCGTGGTCCCCTTTGCGTATGAGTGGCGAACCTAAATATATCAGTTCGGCCAATCTCCGGGAAAGGGGACTTACTGCCTCGAGTCAGCCCCGATATCCTGGTCATCATTGTCACCCTGACCAACATTCGTTCCCCTTCCTTCTGGTCCCGCAGACATATCAATAGGAGCTTTACTATTTCGCCTCCTGAGCGGAGGTCGAGATTGTTCTCTTGCTGCTCCCTCTCGATCCGCATGGAAGGTAGGAGCTCGGGTATATTTGAATCGAGTAGGGCCATTCAGCTCGGAATCTGTATCCATCTCATCAGAAGCGGCTTGTCGAGTCGATTTACCTTCCACTCCACCGAGTGGTCCAATGGATGGAGCAGTGTGTTTCCTCACCGCTTGTTTGGGAGGAGGGGGAGGTGGGTAGTTGGAGCTTGCTTTCGGTTGTCTGGCAGCAATGCTATCGGAAGTTGGGTAACCAGACATTGTTTCCGGTCCTTTTCGTGATCTAGCGTCCTTATGGAGTGTACCTTGGACTGGAGGAAAGAGAGCCATTGTTGCTGAAGGTCAGCTAATATTTCATAGGGAAGTAGGCTGGAATGGGGAAGCTTCGACATTGGAACGATAGATGTAGCAGGAGGGAGAGAGACTCATGTAAGGGGAACGTGAGGTAAAAAGGTAAGGGAGAGATGTTAGAAGTATTGAGAGGAGTGAAGCGGAGTAGTAGATGAAGATGAAGAAGGAAAGGAAAGATGCATCCCACTTTCCTCCTCAGATCTCGAGGAGATGGTAACGACAAATGCTTGAACTCACCTCTCTGATCCAAACGCCTGTTGTCGAGGAGGATGATATGAGTCTGTACAGAGGTATACACCTGTGTCAGGTATACGATGAGAAATGATAGGAATGACAAAAGAGAAAAGAAAGAAGAAGAGAGCAGCAAGATGGTGACATCTGAAGGTCCGTGCCCTTTGCACACGTAACCTGTTCCGTCCATTCGAGCAAGCAATCAAGACATGGGCATCAATACAGTATCGTCAGTACGGTAGCTTCTCGTCACGATGCATAGCTTTGTTTTGATACAACTCCACTTAAGAAACCTTCGTTTATCGAAGAGGACTCCAAGGGCAAGGAATGAGGATTGCTGATTTCATCGTTTGCGCAAGCTTAACGGTCTATTGCGTTAGCTTTATCTCGCCCGGATGCATACCTCAGAGACTGTGTCACTCCATGTTCCTACTCCCCATGCTTGATCCCTTGTCCTCTTTCTTGTCTCCATGTCACTAGGTAATTAGCAAGGGCAATTCACTTCAAGTAGAATGGTAACTCACGGGTACTGCCAAATGTGGTGTACTTCGTGAAGCTGTCCTACTTGGGAAAAGAATGCTCCAACCGGTTGCTTACGCGTCAGCTGAAGCAGATGCCGACAATAAACGGTGAATTGCTCACCACAAACTTCCTTCTAGCTTCCAAACCTCGGCGCCAAGCATGTTCCCACTGAAGTAAAGTTCCTGGTTGTAATTGGTACGTCCTCATTTCGAATACTCCTCCATCAGGATAACCAGAGTCTCGAGGAGGAGAGGAAGGCCAGAATGAGAATTCGGAGATGATTTGATGTTGACGGGATGTGATGTTTGGTAGAATGGCTGAATTGAGCTTCAGCATTTCCTATTCATTAGCTATCTGGTACCACAAGCTGGAGAATTAGTGAGCGACTTACTTGATCTTTCCTGAGTACTCTCGAGGTCTCGTCAAATCCCTTGAATCCTTCGTACTCCAGTACATGGGTGAACTCTCCTACTGATCCAACAACAGTCTCCCAGCTTGCCGTCAACTTGACTCCTCCAAGCTCATCAATACCCCTCTCCATCAACTTCTTGTAATATTTGCCTGCTGTCTCTAGATACTCTTCCCTCTTCGATGGAATGACGCTGTGTGTGACTTTCTCGTGAACATACTTGCCTCTTCCGACGAGCTTGGAGTGAGAATCGTTCGACTTGGAGACTAGTCCCTCCTCCTTGGCTGCCTTGGAGCCGTAGAATAATGCCTGTGGGTCAGACTCAACTCTGAGGGACCGAGATTCCCTTGTAGGGCTTGAACATACCCCGAGGAAACCATCACCACCCTCTTTGACTTCTTCGGCCTGCTCGGTCGGTACAGGACCCTTGAGTGGGGGATCTTTGCGTGCCGGGGCAGACACGTGTAGCGCTCGAGCCGGGATCAAGCATGTTACGCCGGTCGGTCGACTGAGTAGTGTAGATGCGAGTCTGAGTGAGGGCTTGATACTGATGCGCGACATGTCGTATCAATAATGCCAGATGTGATGGTGCATAGACAACCCAGGACTAGCCAGAGTGACGATCCCCCACCGGGGCTTTTACCCGGATAGTGCCGGATGATGAGAGTGCCACACTCGCTCACCGAGGTCTAACGCCGCAGTTAGCTGGCTCATGGACAGTCACTGCAAGGGTTAGTAGTTAGGTATATAGCTATTGCATAGCTGTATAGCTTATAGCACAACTCACAAGGTACATACATACCCCATCTACCGTTAGTGTGAACATCGCTTATCAGTATCTTCCGCTGGCTTTCAACGATGCCCATACATACCATATCCATCATGCCTCGCTCATATCCGATCAAACGCGACAACGAACGCGTACAACTACCTTTCATCTTCTCTTGACATATGACAGAAATTATCTACTCGTAGCGATAATCTTGTAGCGTTCAGCTATATATCACAGGTAGGACAACATAGGTCATCACCCAGGGAAAGATTCGAGACGAAATAGAAAGGATGGGAGATTTACCGCCAAATCCGACGCATCATCCTTTACCGCCTAATCCTACGACGGGAGACACAGCCGACCGACGCTCGCCGGCTCGTCAGATGGACCCACCAAGTAATGAGAGGGCCGGAGACCCGCGAGAGGAGTTCCCAAGAGGGTTCACCCGAGGAGGATTCGCACCAATCCCACATCGTCACTCGGATGCACCGGCTGCATCTAGTGAATCCGAAAGGTCTCGAAGCCCACCACCACCTCCGAGGGTGTATGATCGGGAATTCGATCGAGAAAGGGATCCTCCTAGGCGTCAAGAAGGAAGAGATAGGGAATTTCCTCGTAGAGACTTAGATCCTGAGCCCGAGAGGGATGGAAGAAGCTGGAACACGTATTATGATAGGACGGGTCGGGGTGGTCCCCCTCCGCAGTGGGACGATGATTATGGCGAGTTGCCCTTTCTTGCGTGTATCACTAGTAGCTAACGATTTAGACCGACCAAAGCGTCGTCGTTCGCCATCACCCTACGACCAAGCATCTAGAACTCGCTTCCGCTCTCCTACGCCGCCTCGATACCCTGTCGCTGCGCCTTCAGGCCTTCCCGACCCAGCAGAGGTCGACTACGTTCTGAGCTTCCGTCAGTTCTCGGAATGGTTCCGTACATCACACCCTCAAACCGCCAAAACCGACGATGAGGAGACCCGTAGAGTGAGATCAGAATTGGAGAGTGGTGCTGGGGGTGAGACCGGGAAGGAGAAGGTCGGGATGGCGAAAAGATACGATCGGTACAGAAAGGAATACACTTCTCGTCAGGTAGGTGTTCCAGATCGATCCATGGCATAAGCTGATCAGCAGTTGTATGGATTGTTTTTAGCACATGGACAAACTGCCTGGTTCCAGGAGCGATACTCTCACGATGCTCGATTCACCGCCATGCGAAAACGTCTGTGTCGTCAGGGTCGGGTACCGACTGTCGAGACCTACATATCAGAAGTTCGTGACGGTAAATGGGACGAGGTGGGATACGATATGACCGGTGAGTATAAAAAGAGACAATCAGAACTGTACTGATTGTCAGAGGACACCACAAAAGCTGGTCCGTCAATCCGACGCCTAGAAGACTCACAGGCCGAGGGTCTGGATCGAGCACTGGGGGATTACCCCACACAGGACAACTCGAATCGAGCCGAGGCACCGGCTCAGCGAGGACAAATCTTCGTGAAGACTGTACCACCATCGACTAATCGTGCTGATCTGGAGGAGGTACGTCTCGTCACTCCTTCTCCGTCTCTCCGTCCCGTAGTAACGATCCAGATGTTCTCCCAAATCAAGGGTTTCCAGCATTTGGCTATCACCGAGCCATCGATCAAGAAGCAATTCTACCGTGTGGCCTGGGCGCAGTTTACAGAAGATACAGATTTAGAGGACGTACTAAGGAGGCTCAACAATACCAAGGTGAGTAGAAAGCCTGCTTGTTTAGCTCGTGCTGATCTATAGATCGATACCTTTACTTTCCATCTTGGAATCAACACGACGCCAGTCATCGGACGTATACGAATGACTGTACCCTACGCCAGCGCTACCGACCGTGTCCTACGAGACACAGAAAAAGCAAAAGCGGTTGCCCTAAAGCTAGAGGACGAGCTGATTGATCCCGATTCGGAGGAGGACAGTAAGCCCGACACGTCTTTGGACAAGCCCGTCAAAGCGCTCGACGAACGAGGAAGTACCGTTGTAGAGGAAACGATATCCCGTCTGCTGGAGAAGCATGACTTGAACGCCGAGACGCTGAGCGAAGAGCAGGCCAACGTGAAGGTAGGCCAATTGACACTAGTTTGAATTGCAAAGCTGACGTTCAAGGCCAAGCTCATCCTCGATCAATGGCTATCGTATCTACGCAATGGTTTATCGACATGCTACTACTGTGTCGCTCCTTCCGCTTTCCCCGAGGAACTTCAGCGAAAATGCATTCTCCACTTGAGACCCCAATGGACACCAGGGACTTCGGACGAGACCGCTGTCGAACAACAAGATCACAAGCCTTCCAATGGACTTGACGAGGATACGGATAATCGATATGAGGGTGGTGATCGTGATGGTCTACAACAAGCCAATCAAGGCAGAACGAGAACGGCGTTCCCTCAAAAGACTGGCGATGAGCGGTGGGAGTCTAGCTTGGACCATAAGCTCGATCCATTGCTTGGTCCGGTGGATGTCGTCGAGTATGGCGGTCGGGATCTGCAAGAGTCAGTGATCGTTGACATGTCCGACGTGCTATGCTGATAACCAGGGAGAGCAAGAAGGTCGCAGCGCCTCATATCCGCCAAGAAGAAGCGACCAAGTATCGATGCAAAGAGTGCAATAAGCTGTTCAAGGCGCCTGAATTTGTCGTCAAGCACGTCATTGTCAAGCATCCGGAGTTGATTGGCGACAAGCTAGACGAGGTATGTCTACCAGCCCGAAGGATCATCTGCACAAGCTGACTTCGCAGATTGCCACGCTCAACAATTTTGTCCTTGATCCTCAGCACATTCAGCCTACTGCCGCTACACCCGCTGCCATCAATGATACGTTACCTATCTCAATGCTCGATCCAGCAAGTACCATCCACCTCAACCCGGCCATGGCGAATGCCGAGATGTCCGGCGGTAACGTCATGATGCAACAGCAGATGATGATGATGCTGCAAATGCAACAAGCCATGATGATGGGCCAGATGCAATTCCCACAACAGCAGATGGGCCAACATGCAGGGACGGACGCTTCAGCGTCGGGACAGGGAGGACAGGATCTGTTACAGAGAGTAGGGGGCTATGCTAGTCGTGATGCCAACTTGGGGCCACTTCCTGCTGCTCCTGCCGGCGGAGAGGATCCCAGGGCAAAGCGAGGCCGAGTAAGCTATCAGGATCTGGATCAACCCGGAGGCGCCGGGGATGGCGGTCTCCCTTACTAGTCTATTCAGCGGACAGAAACATGCATATAGCGTACAATACTACAAAGAACCATATGCCGGAAGGGGCTGCTGTCAGAAATGCGTGATCGCGACTGATTCATTTCAATGTGGACCTATGTGACCGGTGCCAGGAGCCGATGTCAGATGCAAAGAAGTGACCTTGGTGACCCTTATTGAATTGCAAGAGTACACTGTGGAGTGAGTGAGCCGTAGACCTGTACTTGTGTTGTTGCCAGGTGTAGCTTGTCCGAACGGTAAACGGGACTAGACGGTAACTTGTTGAAAATGACTCCCCCACCTAACCCCACTTAATCTCGGCATAATTACCAATTCAAGTCATCTCTCGCGCTGCAAGTGGGGCTTTATCAACAGCTTATCAACTTCACCAACTCATCTCTCCTCTCCTTCTCAATCTCCTCAGTATACCACAAACCATGGATGAATCACTCTGGAAAACGCAATTGGAAAAGGACGGATTTGTTGTAATCCCTGGGGTTGTCCCAGAGGGGGAATGTGATGATTTCCAAGAATCTGCTTGGGCATGGCTCGAGAGTTTTCCTTGGGGTTTCAAGAGGGATGACAGAAATACTTGGGTAGCTGACAAGCTGCCATACGGGGTGACGTGAGTCTACTACTGACTTGAAGAGTAGAACTGAACGGCAGGGGTGGTCTATATAATCGGTATGCAGTCAACCATGAGGATTTCGTCTGGAAAATCAGAAGGTGGGCGCTGCATCCCGCCCATCTACGGATACACTTGCTAATGGTCCAGTCAGCCCGGAATAGTCGGTATCTTCCAAGAGCTATGGGGTACGAAAGACTTGATCGCCTCTTTTGACGGGATGAATGCCTCACTCCCAATCAACGAGAAGACGGGGAGAACAGATATGAAAATCACCAAAGCCTGGCCTCGTAAGTATCTCACTACATCAGCGCTGATCAGCAGATATCGATCAGAATCCTCGTAATGTCGATCGTTTCGAACTGTATCAAGGAATCGCCAACCTTGCCCCTAATGGACCGGATGATGGTGGTCTATGCGTCCTGAAGGGATCTCATCTAATGCACCAACAGCATTTCGATGACATTGGTGGCTTCAGAGAGTCCGGAGATGCAGGAGAGAAGGAGAATGGGTATACATTAGCGGAAGGCGATGATGAGTGGTACAAGCAACATGGATGTGAGGCAGTCAAGATATGTGCCGGGAAGGGTGATCTCATCTGTATGTTCCTTGGTAGACATTGTACAATAATCAAGCTGACCAGCAGTATGGGACTCGAGGACGGTTCACTGGAATGCTTCGCCTGTTGGCGAACAGACCAGATTTGTCACATACGTGTGCTACTGTCCTAAATCGATGGCTTCGGAAGAGACCCTTCAAGGCAAGAAAGCAGTCTTTGATGGTCGGAAGGGTACCACCCATTGGCCCGTGAGTGACCTGTCGTTCGAGAGAAGCGTCGCTGATCAGTAATTAGAATATGAACCTGGTCCCAGCAGAACGGCCGGGATATCATAATGCCTTACCGCGAAGGCCTGATGGGGAATTAGATCCTCATAATCGAACACGACCTCTGAATGAGCCGAAAGAAACTCCAGAGGTATTGAGGCTGGTAGGTATCACTGCTTGATCATGCATACGTTTGAATTATAGTCCGAAAGATAATCATTTCGAAAACATTGACTTACTCCTCCACCTTGATCCGAAAAAATAAAGTACGAAAGGGATAGGTGCCATTGCCGCAGCAGCTCCAGCTAAGATACTGGTCGCTTTGACCGCTCCCAAGCCACGATACATCTAAGTCGTCAATGTGTACTGTGTACAGAGCAGTGCGGCTTACAGGATCGGCAAAGAGAGGAAAACCAGCTGCCCAAAGACATCGGACGAGAGTGTTGCCCGCCATGGCCGAAGCAGCGTATCGAGGAAAACTAGCCACAAGAAAGCCCCATACACAGGTGAAGACGAATACCGACTGTCGATCAGCTACATCGAAGCCCCACATGATACGACTTACTCCGATACCAAAGATCATGATCCCGATGAGGGGCATGAAGAATGTCATTCCCGAATAACTACTCAAAGCGAACCATAATAACCCAATGGGACAGATCAGAGCGCCAGCCATTCCCACTGGTAATCTCGCTTCGGGCGGGGCTTTTCCTCCGGCTCGAATCGCTTTATCTCGTACAGCCTGGATGAAGAACCATTGGGAAGCGGTACCGATCGTCATCCCTATTGCCATTGGTATGAAGCACAATCCGCATGTTTGTAGATCACTATCATTAGTTGCACATACTGTACAGTATATCAGAACTCACAATCCGTATACGGTCCTGAGCGTGAATGGGATGGCATTGAAGAAGAGGTAGATCACTCCCAATACAAGAGCGGTCCAACAATTAAGAATCAGAGCCATAGGCTCTTTGATCATCACCTGGATAGGCTGCCAAATGGCACTAGGAAAAACTTCTCTAATCGTCCTGGCATTTCTATCGAGTGGAGCATACCACTTCCCGTCTCCCGTGTCCAACCTCTTCTTGACCGCGGCTCGCTGCAAGATCTTGGGTAAGAAGGTCTCTGGGACGAAGAAGTAGAGTGCAACTAGCGTCGCTCCTGACCAGGCGATTATAGTGTAGAAGGTCACTCGGAACGTGGTATTTTGATTGATGAATCCGCCGAGTAAAGGGCCCAGACATGGTCCGACCAGAGGAGCTAGGGTATAGAGCGCCATGGGTATATCGACAGTTCCGGGCTTGAACATGTCGGCGACGCTATCTATCAGTTCCTCTCCCAGTAAACAAACGCCAGATTTACCTTCCACCAGCGATGCTGAGAAACCCCGAACCACATAGCCCGGTCAAAAGGCGGAAGAGGAGGAATACGCCTCCATTTTGAGCGGTAGCGATGGGGATGTTGCAGATGGTGAAGAGGAAGAAGGAGACTAGATAGATATAACATCTTCCGAAGAACTCGCTCATCGGTCCGAGGAACACTATTATCAGCTTAACCAATCATGTCAACTCACTCGATCCGAGTCCCAGACCGAGCACATAAAGACTGACTCCCAGAACGGCCTCTGGTCTGGAAAAGTTGAATTCTCGTTCGATAGACGTGTAAGTACTAGCTTGAATACTACTGGTGGCGGTAACACAGACAGCAGCGAGACAGAGAACGAGTAGGATGGTGTATTTCTTGGACTTGGGCCAATTGTAGGGATGTCGCATGTCTTCCAGAGCGTAGTTGATAAGGTATTCCTCATCTTCACTCAATGCCGCTTTCGGTCCGTTCTTGACTTCACTTTCCTCCGGCACTCTGTAATAACGATCATGGACGCTGTCTTTCGAGTGTTTGAGAGGTACGCGCTCTTCGGAAGGAGGTGCTTCCCATTCATCCCTCAGCTCCCCGTGTAGATCTACGGATCTTCCAAATTGATACCTTCCTAAATCCGCTTCCTCGTCCTGGACCCCAGGATAAATCGGCTGGTAAGGTACTTTGGCAGCTTCGATTGCTTGTTGAATCTTTGTGCTAACTTTCCTGACTAAACCCCCGCCACTCGAGTGTCCTGGAGCGAGCGATAGCGTGAACGATGAAGGTGGCATGTGAGGTCGAGCAGTCGGCATGCTGATAGCGGCTGGACTGGAGATGATAGGAGAGGGATCCTCGAACGGGTCGTCATAGCTGGTGGAGGGGGGGTTTCGGATGGGAGGGGATTCATATGTGATAGGAGGGGTTACGTATTCCTCGATCAGGAATTTCTTGTGGTCCTTCAAAGCTGGTCCACCCGATCCACCTGGTACAGCAAGACCATCTCGATGTTGTATAGTAATCACCTTCGGTGTACTCGGAATGGAATGGGTAGATGTTGAGGCGCCAGGAGTGGTTTGCTGGATCAAGCCCCTACGAGATCAACTCGGTCTTTTCAGGATCACACATACCTCGAGGAATCATTTGCTTGCGGTCTGTCGCCAGGCCCATATGGTCTAGCTGCCATGATTGGTCTTGAAGATCGCGAGCACCAAATGTCAAACGTCGAGTGTCAAGTGAGAACTCATGGTGACTGGCGGTACCCGGATATCCTCCTCATAGAACAGCGCTCATTCATCAATGCAGGCACAGCCTCCTCGCAAACGCCTGAGTATTCGTGTTCACAACACGCGAGCCAGTGCGATCCCGTCGGCCTCCTGTTCGCTTCCCATTGCCAAGCTTCAATCATTCTATTCTTGTCCGACTCGCAACACGACTTTCTGGATAAGATTGCACCGTTTCGCGGGGATTCGGTCATGAATCGAAGATCGCTCAAGATCTTGTGTGCCTAGAACACACAATCCCGACTATCCATGTCGTGGCCGAGCGGATATGCTATACGACTAGAAGCGGGGGTTGGACGGGACAGATGCTTCGGTGGCCGTGCTCTTCTTGCCTCGTGTGCGCATCGCCATCTGGCTGAGGTCGGCGGTACATATAGGTCTGCTGTCAACCTTGTTCCCCACTCTTCACTCACTTCTTTCGCAATGTTCTCCACCATACACCCAGTGACCGACAAGCTTACCAATACCAATATCCTTGACAAAGCGACCCATGTCCTCGGTGCCACCTCCATCGCCGTTACCGGGCATCCTGCTACCGTCCCCCCTCCATCCAAGTCCAATACCAAGAGGTCCTTGGGACTCGACGTGACCATGACCAACTTATCCATGATTGATCGACAAGGTCCCGCTACAGCTCAACTCCATTCTCCATTCCTCTCTTCACCCGTCATCGCATCGACCCTCCTCATGTCGGCTGGCAAAATCTCGAAAGATCATCAAGCTATCGCCGGAGCCCCTTCTTCACCACTCGTTCGACACCCTATCGCTCTGCCTTCTATGCAGCAGATGATGGGTGTGGGTATCGATGTCAATCAAAGTCAAGTGATGTTTGAGGGACAGGTTCGACCTGTTGCTGTTTCCGCTTTTGAAGATCTGCTGTTCTTGATGAGGATCGCCAAGTGGAAGGTCGCCTATCACGATGGTCTTCCTTTCGAGCGACAAGAGCAATTGCCCTATTGTAAATCCCTATTCAATTAGACAGCGCCGTGGCTGACCAGTAGTCGGTCGATTTGACGAGAAGATGGTCAAAGACACCTTCAACAAGCTCATTGACGATATCTGGCCATCTGCCCAGGGTGTCCAATCTAAAGAAGCTATCCGAGCTTCCGAGCTCGCCAATATCATCATCACCCCCGCTACTCCCCTTCAAGAAGTAGTAGGGGCGCTCGGAAAAGCATTTGAGCTCTTTGGTAAATCCATCGCTCGATTTGGAGGATCAAATTACTCTTCCTTCAATACCGATGGTGATGCTCCGTCCGCTTTCACCTTGACCACCAAACACAATCCAGATCGACTTCTCATCGAGTGGCCACAGTCTCTTGGAGGGACTCTTTTGACTGCTATTTCCAATGCTGCCCAGAAATTGAGGGACAACGAGACTGACCCGAACTTTGTCGATTACTTGGTATTCCATGTCGGATATGAGCTCTTGCGATCAGGTGCTAGTGTCGACCAGAAGGATGCAAGATGGTTGGGCACTTCGGGATTCAGGCGAGATACTCAGACTGTATGTTCCTACCCATGAAATGTAGCTAACGGTAGTACGTCTCCTTGACTGATCCAGGAGATGGTCATGTTACCGGTACAACCCGAAAAGAACGATGGATGCGAGGCGCCATTGTCCATGTCGAGCATCTCGAACGACCCGGTAACCTAGCTCGAGAGGAAGTCGAGTCGTATCGAATCCCGTCCATCTTCGAATTTGCCCGAGTGCGACTCCATACGGGTATTTCAGCCCCAAATACTGTAGGTGTCCCCGAACCGTATTGGAACAAACACGTAACTGACACACAGTACTTTGTCGGCCGACGAGTCAAAGATTCCACTAGTGGTCGCTTCGATCTCGACTTGATCAAGATCGTCAACCTCACTTCTGCAGCTTGTTCAGCCGCTTTTCAACTGGGTGCAGCCGAAACAAAAGTCGCCATGGATACACTCACTGCCTCCGAGGCTATCGCTTACATGCGAGCTCTATCCGGTCATGTACTGAGGAATCACAAGCAGATCCTTTCTGCTGCTTTCAACCTGAATACTCCCCTAGTCGATGACCTCGCGGAAGCTGATACCGAGGGGAACTATCCGGTGATTACCGATAATATCGAAATTGGGCGAAGGGGTATTGAACTCGCTGCATTGGGTGGATTCGATAAGGTCACCTTCGATGGTGCTGCGGACACCTATCCTTCCGAGTGTATTGTACGTTCACCTCCTCTTCTTTTGCGGTTAAGCTGATCGCAAGGTCCTCCAACTCTGCTTCGAAAATGCCCTCGAATTGATCCACCTCGCCCATCAAGCTGGTCTCCTCACGTACATGTCTGCCGGGTTCAAGTTTGGTGGTCATATTCCCCAAGCCGTATTTGCAGGTACCGATGGTATCGGAATTGGAGGTGCTCAGATCTTGCGATACATGGACCATTCCACTGGTCATCAAGGTCCTTGTAAGTCTTTCTTTCGTCCGACGATAATCCCTGACGGTCAGATACCGAGGAGTTCATTGATCGAATCGATAAGGAGCGAGATGAAGCTGCTCATTCCATTCGAGGTCGAGGTGTTCATCTTCTCTGTCGACTCGACGTGAGTGATATTGAATTTCAAGCGAGATAGTAGTTGATATTAGCGAATGTACTATGAAGGTACCATCACTCAAGCCGAAGAAGATCTTCGAGAACCCCTGTTCCAAGCTCTCGGTGCTATTGATGAACCCGCCATCGAAACCTTTCTCAAACACGAGACTCTCGCACATATCATTTCCATGCCTGACGATGGCGAAAAGCCAACCCTAGGCCAAGCTCGACGACTTTTGAGCGCTCAAGGTCCCCTCATTCGAGCCAAATTGAGTGGAGTGAATATCGGTAAATGGGACAAGTTCACCAAAGATCTCGCTGGATTGATCAAGTCGGGAGATGAAGAGGTCATGACTCATTTCTTCATGTCTCATCCCTGGAATTGTTTCCGAGCGGATTATGGCCAGTCGTTGACAATCGCCAAGCAGGATAGGATGTTTACCATCAAAGCTACTCCCCATGCTCCTGGTTCATACGCGTAGGTAGTGCATCAATGTTCCGAAGTAAGTAGGGTTGATTGAATAACGATATGTATATATACAGTTTCAAGTATCGATGATGTTGATGATGAACGGTTGATGCCTTTGATATGTGCCGGCGTTTCTGAAGCGCCCGTCGCTTAATTGATTGCCAAGACTAATGTGATGTGCCTGAAATGACCTCGCTTGGAGATACTATTGAGCCTCATCTGTTTCCTATCAATCCCGGTAAAGTGGGTCTCAAGCGCCAGTCATCTTCCGAGTGGACCGACCCTTGAGTCAAGTGTACCTCCAATTGATCACGATTGTCTCCTTTTGTGCTCTTACAGATCCACACGGCGACGAACATGAAAATCACAGCTACCCTCCTAGCAATCTTACCGCTCATCATTGCTCGGTCCGACCCCTGGGCCGAAGCATACGCAGGTACTCCCGACTTATCATTCTCTGGAATCACTACATTCGCCCATCTGCCTCATGAACGATGTCTGGATAACATCGAGGGGAAAGTGGATGTAGCGATCTTGGGTGTGCCTTATGATAATGCCGTTTCGTTCCGTCCTGGTCAGTCATCATTCATCTGGTTGATAAGAGCTGATGATAGGTGCGAGATTCGGACCTTACGGTATTCGAAGCGGATCCAGGCGTCAAAGGCCTGAACGGGGTTATTCACTTCAGCTAGGCTTGAACCCGTACACGAATGGTCTTGGTACAGTCAGTCCCTCTTTCCCTCCTACTCAAGAGAGACAACTGACGCTTAGCTCGATTGTGGAGATGTACCCGTTTCGCCATTCGACTCGGCTATAGCAGTCAAGCAGATCAAAGCTGCCTACTCTAGCATGCTGAATCACCCTGTGGCTAATCCCGGAAAGATGGCAGAATTGGGAATGGCAAAAGGATTAGATGGCGAGTATCACCCCCGAGTAATCGCTCTAGGTGGTGATCACACTATCGTAAGTGCATTTATCTCCGCAAATCTGTCATGGAAGACTGATATAGCTGACTCGTAGGTTCTACCCATCTTGGGCGCCCTGAGCGAGGTTTACGGTCCAGTATCGGTAATCCACCTAGACGCTCACATCGACACCTGGAACCCAGACAGGTATTACGGTTCAGTCTCCCTCCAAGCTGGTGTCAACCACGGCACCTTCTTCTGGCACGCATACGAGGCTGGGTACATCAAGCAAAATGCCTCTATCCATGCTGGAATCAGGACAAAGTTCTCCGTAAGCCGCTAGTCCCCCTTCTTCCCATGTCAAGACGTCCAATCGTGAAGGAAGACGGAAACTAACAAGAAGGGCCCAACAGATCTTGAGGATGACGTTACCGCCGGCTTTGACCTCATCTCGACCTGGGATCTAGATGAGCATGGAGTGGATTGGATCACCAAAAAGATCAAGGCAAGAGTGGGAACTGGCCCAGTCGTCATCAGTCTGGATGTCGACGTAATGGACCCAAGTATGGTCCCAGCAAGTACGTCTTCCCTGCTTCTTTGTGATTCCCTCTGTCGCGTCATCCTTCCTCTCCGAATTTTGAGTGAAGGTGAGACTGACCAATAGCTGGTACGCCCGAAGCTGGAGGCTGGACGACCAGAGAAGTCAGAAGGGTTCTATACGGCCTCAAAGGCCTCAACATCGTCGGATTTGACGTAGTTGAGCTAGCTCCTGCTTACGATACCAATGGTACGTCCCCTCCGTACATCGTCATCAAATGACCAAGTCTCTGACGAGTAGCCGAAATATCCGCCATCGCAGCCGCTGATGTCGTTTACGATTATCTGGCGTTGTTGACAATGGGCGTTGACGGTTCTACCAAGCTCGAAGGTCACCGGGATGAGCTATGACCGAGTAAACGTCGAGAGTAGACAAGATGACTAGCTCGAATCTTGAAAAGTACTCGTACAGTAATCATATGCAAGCAGTAATCGCAGGATATCAAATACATATCCAGTAGACTACCAGCAGTCATACTATAGAATCGGTCGAAAGTTGAAACTGAGAAAACAGACCCTAAAGAGTGTACGAGAGACCTCTTTCGTCGAGTGACGCAAAGGTTCAAAAGAGTATAGAAACAGAAGTAATATAGAAACGAATCAAATGCCCATGTACCACCAACCCTTACTGAGCACTACCAGCTTGATCCTCCGAATAATTGGATCCATTACTGGCGTCACTACGCCTCATGACGGTGTTGGATCGTGCTCGACCCATCGGTGGTTTGAGAGCAGAAGAGGGCCCAGGAGCGGGAAGTGCCTCGACAGCAGCAGAAGAGGCGGTACCGTTGTGAAGATGAACGAATGATCGCATTTCACCGGATTGAGGCACTGGGACGGTGTTGTCGTCGTTCCTCTTTGTCAAATTTGACAACAGTCGCTTTGCTGTAGGTCGAGGAGCGGGGATGGGACCGGATGCAGTTGATGGAGAAGCGACCATGGCGGGAGAGTTGACCTTTCCACGAGCAGCGTAAACGGCAAGCATCTGATCAGGGCCGTAGGCAACAGTCTGAGAGCCGGCGATGGGGGAAGGCTGAGCGGGCATATCGTATGCGTCATCGTACGCTGCATCGGTATCCAGTGCTTCCATGTGATCATCGTGTTGGATGGCGGGTGACTTGGCAGAAGAGTGTTGAGACATCATGGAACGTCTGTTCATAATCATACCCTCGAGATCTCGGAGTTCATCAACGGATCCTCGAGCAGAAGCGGCGGTCCTGAAATCATCGGCAGACAGTGCACTAGCAGTTGATTCTCGTCGTTTGTCACTTCCACCAAGCGACATGATGGATCGTCGGCCATTACGTCGAGATCCACTAGCTTTTCGCATGTCGTTATCGCCAAAGTGTCCAGGTCCAGTCAACTGCGATGGGGAAATGTGCATCTCCTCCTCCTCATCGGCCAAGGCAGATCCAGTAGCGTACGAAGACTTCTTGGAAGGAGTAGCGAGTTCGAGAGCAGTGGTCGACTTGGAAGCATTGTGGTTTACGAAAACAGATTGGGGCGAGCCGACGACATTTGGTCGGATATCTCCACCAAGAGAAAGCCGAGATCGTCGATCAGGTCGAGCGTTGTCTGCAAACGAGATACGCGACTGTCGGACGTTGCCATCGGGTAGGACGACGGAAGATCGGCTGACGTTGTCATTGGAATGGCTTCGAGTGTTGTAGGCAGGTCGAGCGAATGCCGCACCGGTACCAGCCATGTTGTTTTCGACAGCATAGATGGACGAGGTAGCATAAGACATGGGTCGAGTTCGTTGAGACGACATAGAAGGTCGGGGCATACCGCCAAGGACAGATGGTGGCTTTTCTCCAGGATGAGCTCCTTTCTCCCATTCGAGACCGGCGGAATGGGTAGACAAGGCCTGAGACCACCTCTTTCGCTTTTCGGTTTCTCGCTGTCGCCAGAATCGAATGGCAACGGCGATAGCGGCAATGACTGCGATGATGGGGACAATGACGGCAGCAGCAATTCCTCCTTTAGAAATACCACCTGATTTGGTGGAGGAGACATCGTTGAAAATACCATCGGCTGAGGCGGTCGCGGCGGCAGCAGCAGTGTTGGTCTTGACTGCTCCTCCGTCGGTGACAGTAGTGAACATGGCGGAGGCGGGGTAGTTGACGGTAAAGACAGGTCCGGGAGGTGATTGTGTGTCCCAGGACGGAGCTCCAGCACCGAGAATACTGAGCTGAAGATGAGCCGTCTCGGTGGAGTTCCACCATTTGGGTCTGAGCTGAACTTCAAATTCTCCGGCCTTGAAGTCGACGTTCTGCCAAGCCTGGATGAGTCCCGAGTTGGGCTCATTGAGGTAGAGATCGACCTGGGAAGCGGTAAGAGGACATGCGGTATCCCAAGTGAATTTGATGGGTTTCGTCGCGTCAATGGTCGCTCCAGCAGCAGGAGACGTGTACAGGTCGCCAGCTTTTAAATTACAGGCTGGACGTTAGGTTGTTGTTTTGTTCCATATGGAGGCAACGTACTGGATTGACGCTTGACTTTATGGTGGGGTGCTCCGAGGAGACCGATTCTGCCAAATGGTGAAGACATGCTGGTGTTGATGTCTGGAGGTGATTAGCGTCTGTACAGTGTAGGCTACGCGATAGAAGAGGGGCGGTTGTAACGTAGAAGCGTGGAGTATGAGGGAGTCAAGGGTTAGGGGATAAGGACATGATACAAGATATGAAACGAGACATGAACGACACTCACCTTGAATCTGTGCGATTACTAAGACCAATTGATGTTGAATGTAGAGATGCTAATGTCCAGACGCTAGCAGCAAGTATGAAAGTATCCTTCTATCTTTGTTTTGATAGTGGCGAGAAGGCTTGAAGTGAGGTTGGATACGATGATCTCAATCTCTGCCAATGAATTCGAATAGAAAGGAGTGTCTGTAGATCGTATGAATGGATGGGTTCCAGACGCGTACGAGGATAGTCGAGTCGAAGGGATAACCAGGTGGCTAAATCGTCTTTGTTCAGGAGAGTATAATGTGGAGTTGAAAGGATAAAGGATGAATCGGGCGATGCTGATCCAAGGGGCTAACGAGGGGGAAAAGTGGTCCAAGCGCGTAGTGAACGTAAGGTTGAGCTCGGTCGGTGTGTTGACTTGTGGAATTTGTCGATTGAAAAGAGTGTGAGTTAATGGGTAGCTGAAGTACAATTAATACGATATACGATGTAAAACTCTACCAGCCTTGTACTCGCCTCTCTGTTTGCTATGCATGCGCTATTCCACTCCTACTCCTATTTCCCAATTGTTACTTGTTTGTTTATGCCACTCGGGTTTCAGGGTTCATATTTACCCCCCTTTCAACCTATTTCCTCTCTTCTTACCCTTACCCGCCACTTCCGAGTGGTATCCCGTACCTTTCTTTTGTTTATTGATATACAACATTGGATAGACCATTGTGAACGTCATGCATTCCGGTCATTCAAACGACACCGCTTTCGCCGACAAGCCTCTTGAGATCCCTTGACATGTGCATCCGCGTGATATGAGCAGCTATTGCGGTTCTATAACCTTACGCGGAAGCAATACAGCACTGCAGGTGCATCTCTAACAGCAAAAGGGCGGTCTGTGCCTGGGAACGTTGATCTTGAAACTGGGGTTGAGATTTGTAGATTTGGGGTGGCCAGCGGACAATGGAAGTTGTTTATCGTTATCAGCCACGTATGGGCATCTTGGCCAGTCAGCGGCATTCGAGGCTTCTGCGCAATGGGATAGGAGCAGGCAGAGGCTGCACCGCTGAGGCTATACATATAAGCACATGATAGGTGGCAAAGAGGCCCACCGGACCATGGTGGGTCGGGCGGGAGTCTTCATCATCACTGAGCTCGCGACACACCATAGCTCTTCATGCAACCCACTCTCTGTTCCCGCCCCAATGATCGGCCCAGTGCCAGCCGGTCATCAAACCAGACCACTCCCGAGCGGAGTGTTGAACCAGAGCGGATATATGATACTGGAGTACGGCCCGAACATCCGGCAGAGTGCCACACTCGCTCCTCCGCTTCTCACCTTTCGCTTCCGTTGGTGTGCTGACGACTTCCGTCATATTCTATTCTACCGACTTTTATCTTTCACATTCAACTTAATTACTTACCATTAACAACCAAAACACATATATCATAATGTCTACTTCTCTTGATGCTTTGAAAGCGTATGCTATCCTATGAAATGCACCGAGGACCTGTTGACTGACATGTAGCGCCGGAACCGTTGTCGTTTCCGACTCCGGAGACTTCGAGTCTGTTGGTGCTTACAAGCCCCAGGACGCCACTACCAACCCTTCCCTCATGCAAGTCTAGTCCTTCACTGCACTTGTGGTGACCTTTACTGACATTTAGCCTCGCCGCCGCCAAGCTCCCCAACTACGAGCGACTAATCACCGAGGCCGTCAAGTTCGGTAAGGAGAAGGGAGGGTGAGTCAACTTCCAATACATATCCCTTTAACCGCTTGCCACCTCTACATAGCTGACAACTAGTAACGAGGAACAGCAGGCTGAGAACGCCATGGACCGACTTCTCGTTGGTTTCGGTCAGGAGCTCCTCAAGATCATCCCCGGTCGAGTATCCACCGAGGTTGACGCCAAGTTCTCCTTCGACAAGGGTGAGTACCTAGTCGCCGTGAAAGCTCGTTCGCTGATGTCATAGCCGGTACTATTGCCAAGGCCCACCAGCTCATTGACCTTTACAAGTCCCTTGGTGTTGACAAGGAGCGAGTCTTGATCAAGGTAGGTTTCGCACGACGGATGATTCCCTCGAAGCTGACAGCAGATCGCTTCCACCTACGAGGGTATCCAGGCCGCCAAGGACCTCGAGAAGGAGGGCATCCAGTAAGTACTGTATATGAGTAGCAAGCACGAGCTGATCCCGTTAGCTGTAACTTGACCCTCCTATTCGGTTTCGGTCAGGCTGTTGCCTGTGCCGAGGCTGGTGTCACCCTCATCTCCCCCTTCGTCGGTCGAGTGAGTTTTTTGACCTTCTCGGCTATCATCAAGCTGACCTCAAGATCCTCGACTGGTACAAGAAGTCCACTGGAGAGGAGTACACTGCCCAGACCGACCCTGGAGTCCAGTCTGTCAAGAAGATCTTCGAGTAAGCTGCCATCGACACCATTTTAGAGCGCAGCTGACCATCAGCTACTACAAGCAGCACGGATACAAGACCATCGTCATGGGAGCCTCTTTCCGAAATGTCGGTGAAATCACCGAGTTGGCCGGTTGTGACTACCTCACCATCGCCCCCAAGCTCCTCGAAGAGCTCAAGAACTCTTCCGAGCCTGTCCCCAAGAAGCTTGACGCTTCCAAGCCCAGCGGCGAGAAGATGGAGAAGGTCTCTTACCTCGATGACGAGTCCAAGTTCCGATGGGCCTTGTTCGAGGACAACATGGCTTTCGACAAGTTGCACGAGGGTATCCGAGGTTTCGCCAAGGACGGTACGTCAATTGTTTGCCAGTATGTGATCGTTACTGATATGTCTAGGTCAGGCCCTCAAGGACATGATCAAGGGCAAGTTCTAATCGCCTCGAGAAGGGATGAGTGCAAATATTGTCGTAGAATGATGGCGCATGCACACGTGCAGTTGAACTAGCGCTCGTGTATCAAATGCCGGAATCTGCTCCACTGACAAGATTGAGAATTGGCGGTGATAGTCTGACTCTGCGCATGAGGGGAACCTTTGTGGGCCGAGGCTCGGGAGCAGGGACGAATGCATCACGACGACCTAGCATCCTGTATAGCTTTAATCATCCGACTTCCCACTTTTGTCGCTTCCTCAAAGCGTGGTGCAAAGAAGTCTGAAAGTAAGCTCGAAGATCCCAACTTCAATTCGGCAACATACCAGCAGTCTCCTGGAAACGTTTGTGGTATAGTTCAAAATTTCCGAACGTAACGCATTCGGCCCATCCTCGTGCTGCTACGACGAATTCAATATCGTCGGGTCGATGGATTTTGTCGTTTAGTGAAGCTGTAATTGATGATTGGACAAGAGTGGGCGAACGGAACAAGTATTCTGCGACACCTGATCGTCAGTTCCGCTGTTCTGTGAAGAATTGGCCTAAGTCTAAAACGTACCGATCCAGAGCATGAAGACAGGTGTACCAGCCACATCAAGATGTTCGAATGGTCTAATCCCCAATTTAGCCCAACAATCAACCATGGCCAATAAACTCAAATGACTGTTGGGTGCCATCTCTCCTTTTCCGCCCGTCCCATTCCTAGCTCCTCCTAATGAGAATTGATCAAGTACGTCTTCAGATAACAAGATTGGTGCTCTTTCTCCAGTCTGTTCTTTGTCCCATCCAAAGACTTGTTTCCGAGCTTCCCATATCCTGCTCGATAATTCAGATTCTTTACCCTCGACCATCAACTTGAATAATTCGGTTGTTGATGTTGCGTATTGCTGGATCTGGATCTGAGCCGATGGATTTAAAAGTGCAAGACCGGCATAGACGTGCCATTTTGCTGAATAAATTCGAAGAGTGATGTTGACTTTGATAACCTCGATTCCAGAGACATAACGGGCAGTTTCCCATGGGTAAGCGGCTGACTTGTACCATGCCATTCCCATCCTGTCATCAGCTACTTGATCTGCCTGACCTGGGATATGGGAGAGATACGTACGACAAGAAAGCAGCATGTGTCACAGCTTGAGTATTGGCCGTCACTAAGTCATGTTCCTCATAACTCAGATAGACGTATCGGGATTTAAAACTCCTAAATACATCTTCTACCATACGAACCTTTTCTTTAGGTCCACGATGATGTATGATGATCTGAAATTAGCAACGTATTAGACCAATACCGACTGCAGTTGAACTCACCAAAGGCTGCCCCTCGGTGGTAACAGTAGGTCCATGTAAACTATGCACCGACACAATATCCACATCTGCCGGTAAATACTTTTCAAAAGCTTCCTTCTCAGGTGCCTTTACACTAGTTTGACCAGCTACCGTAGCTCCCATCTTCGTTGAGGGCCCATACTCTCGAACGATTGGGATAATGGAGGATGATTCGACAGAGTAGATTATGAGATCGGAAATTCGGGATACAGCATGACCATCTATTAAGGGAGTGATTGGACTGTCTACTATGTTAGCATTGTTTTGAGAGTCAACAGGTTGGCTTGCCTTTATATTCCTCTTTTAACCGCTCGTACATATCTGGCTTGTCACAGACGTAGATACTGCCTGTCAGTCACTTGTGGTCCGGGAGAAGTGAGGACTCACGTCTTGATACCGCCCTCACTCAGGCGACGAGCATACATCTTGCCCATCTAGCATGTCAGCTACGTCCCGAGGAAACCAAGCCGTCTACGGCGACGCGACAGCGACCTGAGCTAGAGCCACATAATCTCGCTCGGGCCTCGATGAGCAGAGATGAGCACTTACATCTCCCATGCCAATGATACCAATCACTGGCTGGCTGCCTGAGCCGGTCGACTCGGTCATTGTAGTAGCCATTGTGCAATGCTGCTTCTGACTAATTTGAGGAGTGTATGGAACTGTCTGGCTCAGAGGAGACTGTCAAGGCGGATTCGAAGGTCGAGCAGGCGTACGTGCAGTCGATATAGTCGAGCGAAGCAATGAAGATGGGGAAAGCCAAAGTCCAGTTGAGTCGTCCGAAATTCAGCACCTCCACTTTCAAGTTCCGACCGACCGTTCTGACTACCTACGACCAATCTATCACTCCTATCTCTCGACGTCAAGTACGTCGCGATGCTAGGCCCGAATGCTAGACCGAATGCTATCAAGTGCATCAAACGGTAATGATACGCGCAAAATATATGACAGATTGCATGAACTCCGTGGCATCTCTATCCCTTTAATTCCCGAAATCCTGCGTCCTCAAAGCCTTTCCGACCATCAGAGAGCAAGAGCACCGATAGCTCCGAGAACAACGGCGAAGATGCCAGTAGGAGCGATGCTGGATCCAGCGTTGGGAGCGGAAGAGGATGCAGCGGCTCCAGAACCGGACCCGGATGCCTGGAACGTCAGCTACCATCAAGGAACCGGCTCGGGGTAGTTTACGGATGCGACGGCCTGCGAGACGCTAGAGAGAGCACCGCCGACTGCGGAAGAAGCAGAAGCTAGACTGGTGGAGAGACCACCAGCAGCTGAGGAGGCGGATCCACCGATGGTGACGCCAGCAGTAGCCGAGGTGAAGGAGGCTGAGACGCCGCTATTTGTCAGTCACGGGCACGTCTGAAGTGTAGAAATAGTCCAATTGAGACTCACGAAGCACGAGACGATGCAGAGGCGGAAGCACTGTCTGAGGAACTATCCTGGCCACAAGCGTCTTCGAGCTGACCGATGAGTTGTTGAGCTTGTTGAAATTGACCAGAAGATCCACCTGGAACGTTCTGGAGGATACAGTTGAAACAGGCCACGAAAGGGTCGAAGCTGAAATCAGCCTCCTCCGTTATATCAAAGAGGTAGAAGGGGCTCACTTGGCCTCATCACAGACAGTCAAACAAGTGGTCTGATCACCAGATAGACAGGCATTGTAGATGGGAAGGGAGGAGGAACAAGTATCCTGACAAGCGGAAGGGATGATGTCGTTAGTCAAAGTCTGTCGCCTGACGAGTTCCTGGACTGGATGAAGCGCGACTGACTGTCAGCTTGAGCACAGCCACGATAAGGGGACGTACAAGCTGAACCAGCCAAGATAGCAGTGAATAGAGCGGACGTGTACATGTCTGCCTTCTCAGTCGATGAAAGAGTGTTAAGAAGTTGTATCGAAGGTGAGAAAGAAGAAGATTGGAAGGCGTGGTGGTGATATATATTGTTTAGTCGGGAAAGGAAGGGCGAGCTTTGACTCCTCTTAAGACGCGCCGAGATGGTCAAAGCGCGTCGTTTCAGGTGAAAGGAATGTATAAATAGTATGAGAAGCTTACTGTATATGTATGTGTTGGGTCTTTGGTGTATGACGAGTGGGTTAGAGAAAGAGCGAATTGATGGAGATTGGCTGTAGGCAGCAAGGTGGGGCAGGTAGACTTATATATCTAGGATATCGGATATACGACACAGATGAACTGGTCTCCACACGTTAATTACTATTTACGCGACAATCCAATTTAGGAAAGTCTAATGCCCCCTATAGCCCCTTTATCCCTCTCCTTTCAGACACACCGAATGATCATTCCCTCTCCCTCCCGCAGTCTCTCCCCACCACACCTTGCGCCGGGCTGCCGAACAATCCAAGTGTACTCGTACCTCACTACTAGCATTGTCTGTGGCGCCTCTTCTTGGCTTTGTCTAACTATAAATCGATATAAAGGGTAACCTCGGGCGGAAATGAGGTAAAGGATCTTCAGCCCGGAAGCCCGGCATGGTCCTCAATGCCGACCTCCCCATTCCTTGGCCAACGACCCTCGGCGTTATATCATCATACCCGAGTCCAAAGGCTGTCACCCTTGTCACCCCTCGAAACACATATGCAAGCTAACTTGTACCTAGCCCCTTGCTGTTCCATAGGAAAGGCATGGCAGAACGTGCGTCCCGCTACCACACGTCGTACAGACCATCCATACCAAATTCGGCCGAAGAGAGAAATACCCCACCCGACGGATATCTCCGTGACAGGCCTAACGCGTCGGTCACTATGAGGGGCCTACCATCAGACTTCGCCTCCACTCCGGCGCCGATATCCTATTAAAAGTCACTTATTAACACTTCTAAGACCGCTTATGCGCCTTCATACAGCATGGCTTCGCTGCTTCAGCCTTGCCGTGCTTTGTCTACTTGGTCATGCTACGGCTACAGGCCCGAGCTGGCGGGTTACAAAGAAGGAGGAGGTTCGGGAGGTGAGTCTCTCTGTTCTGATCACGGCAATTTCACTAATTCCCTAGATGTTCAGACATGGATATAATGGGTATATGAAGTATGCTTATCCGGCCGTAAGTCAGCTTGCTGGCTCTACAGCATCTCATTGCTGACACTGTAGGATGAGCTCAAGTCGGTATCATGTAAACCCTCACGACGGGACACCGATCCCAACAATTTCGGTCTGAACGACATCCACCCAAACGCATCATTGACATTACTCGATGTCTTGTCGTCCCTTCCAATGATGTATCCGGCGGTCTACCCAGATGCTCTGAAGAGAGTGACGACCGAGATCTCATTCGACCAAGATACGAAGGTTCAAGTATTTGAAATGACGATTCGAGCTCTTGGCTCTTTATTGTCGACATATCAATACTTGGATGGATTACCGGATGGGCCAAAGGAGCAGGCAAAGGCGATAAATGGTCTTGGCAAGACGAAAGTGGACCTCAAGACGTACAGGCCAAAGATCCTAGAGATGGCATTGGATCTAGGGAACAGGATGTTACCTGCATTTGAGACCAAGACGGGTTTACCGTATGCGAGGGTGAATTTACGCCGAGGAGTAGAGCCAGGAGAAACTACCGATACATGTGAGAGCAGCTTTTGTCTACTGAGTGGAAGAGCTAATGATAGGTGCTGCGGGAGCTGGTAGTCTGATATTGGAATTCAGCGTCTTGTCGCGCTTGACTGGCGACGTCCGTTTCGAGGTATGTCACCTGGCGATGTGTTCGATTTTACAAGACAGCTGACCTGTAGAATGCGGCTCATCTGGCCTATATGGCAATATGGAACAAACGCTCGGAACATGACTTGATCGGAAATGGGATAGGCATAGCTCATGGTCAATGGCTCCAACCTGGATTCTCGGGTGTAGGGGCGGGAATCGACAGTTTTTACGAGTACGGGATGAAAGCTGCTATACTACTCAGTGAGTAAACTAAATGCTAATGACGAAGCTGATAGGTAGATGACGATACGTACCTCGACATTTTTCAAGATTCGTACGCGGCTGTACAGACTCACGTCCGGACGGTGGATGGATTCTTTGTAAGTTGACCCCATTCGACGTCAGTAAAAGCTGACAAGCAGTACCGTCCCGTTCAATACCGTCTCCTTCATCAAGCAGCCTCCTCAACTATAGACTCCCTGGGTGCATTCTTTCCAGGTCTACAAGTCTTGGCAGGTGACCTTGAATCAGCGATCAAAGGTCATATGGTATATTGGAATTTATGGCGGAAACACAGTGGAATACCTGAAAGTTGGGTCTGGGGTGAGGGTAGAATCGAATGGGCTGGATATCCTGGCAGACCAGAATTCGTGGAGAGTAATTATTATCTCTACAAGGTAAGTTCTTCTTGCCGAGTCACGTGAAGCTGACTTCAGGCTACTGGTGATGATTTCTATTTGAGAGTAGGCGAACGGATATTGGGCGATTTGCAAACGAGACTGAGGACGAAATGTGGATTCGCGACTCTGAGGAATGTAGAGACTGGAGAGGTGAGTGTCTCCATTTGCTTGTGTCGCAGTATTGACATCTCAGAAAGAAGATCGGATGGAATCGTTCGTTCTCTCGGAAACGCTCAAAGTAAGCTCCTCGTATCGGAGACGACATCACAGCTGATTTGTAGTACCTGTACCTCCTCTTTGACGATACGACTCTAGCATCTCTATCGAACTCGGTATTCACTACCGAAGGTCACTCGCTTTCGTTGCCACATTCCTTACTAGCGCAACCATCCTCCATACGCCGAGAATTACATCGCGGCGAGCAACAGTTCTGCCCAATCTACACGCCGCCCTCACTCAACGGCCTTCGTGTCGGCATAGAACAGCGGGATGACTGGGAGTACGGCAGGAGTTTGATTTACGGGGACGACCTGAATGGAGACGTAGCGAAGGAGGAACGCAAGTTCTGGTCACCTAATGGATATTGTGCGATACCGATGGTCCCCAAATTTGTGAGATACCCTATCCATCTAGACGTGAGCTGAGAACAACAGTCTTTCGAAGTCATTCTTGGACCCCTTGGACAAAGTCCGGATGAGGTCCCCCTTGAAGACGACTCGCCGTCAGAGGAGAAAGTCTACCAAGCGGCAGAAGGCGACTGGACGATAACGGATGTCAGTGGTTTAAAGCTCGCTGTTCGCTGGCGACTTGATGGGACAGGTTACGATATCTCTAAGAGTGAGCACCGAATCTCGTGTTCTACGACCGCGAGGACTGACTGTCAGTCGGCCCCCATCGGATCAGGCCCGGACAAGAAATCACAGTGACCGATCCTAGCATGGTAGGATACCTACCTATACCCCAAAGCATCCCACACGAAGGTCCAAACGAAGTTATCCTTCGATTTTCCGCTGGTCAATTCAATACGGCCCGGGTTGACTCTTCTTCAATTCCTTCGAGTGAGGTCTTTTTACATGCGGTCGGAGCCACCGCGGCTTTTGGTCAATCGTTCACCCCATCCGATCAACCTTTTACCATCCATTCTGGCCCAATCGATCTCGTACAGGTAAAATCGGACGGCTGTCACCCTCTCACAGTCGATCACGCGGACTCACCATTCATTGCTCTCCTGAACCGAGGGGGATGTACATTCCTCGAGAAACTCATTCACACATCACGAGCAGGTGCTTCCGGGGTGATAGTAGCTGGTATACCTTCATCTTCGAATTCAAACTCGATGGACCAAGATGGTCTTCTTCGTCCGTCGGCTGAAGGTGAAGCATCTGCATACATCAAAGAAGTAGAAGATAAAGGAATGATATACGTAGATTGGCGTACTGGAAACGTTTTGAGGGATATATTTACTGCTGGAGCCGAGGCGATTCAAGTGGAATTGCTTGCACTGGACGGGCAAGTCGCTCAGGATAGTGAAATAGCTGGATCTGAGCGAAGCCGGATGGAAGGAGCTGGACAAGCTAGTAGGGAAGGAAGAGTTGGAATTGGGGAATGGCCAATTTGGAACCTCAGGATCGTAGATGGTACACTTAGACCTTAGATAATACGCAAATGTAGCTCTAGCTTGGCCCATATGTTTTTCCGGCTTACTTTACGGAATATATGGGTTCCAACCTAAAAGACAAATAACCAAGAAATCAAATCGTGAACGTAACTCAAAACACGCCACTTGATCGAAACACGTAAAAATAAGACTAAAGCATGAACTGTCGATGCTGACAACAATCTATATCTTATCTTATCTGTCACTATAGACTTCGCAGACCATGATCACTCATCACATGCTTTCAGTCAACCAGGCTACTGGGTCCTGAATTAGTGAAAGACTGCATGCAGAGTGTGAAATATATTTATGCTGATTCATACTTGATTTCGTTCTCGTGAAACAATACCTATAGACAGTAAAACATGATGTATTGGATGGATGGATGTATGTGTGTGTGATGAGATACAGGATTTTGATCGTTCGTATATGTGATGATGTCGTGATAAATTCGTCAAAATACTCTAAACAACCAGTTGAAACTAGAAACTATGAAACAAGGAATCTTGAGTTGTACTTGATATGGCATATGAACCTAATAAGGCATTTGAACTTGCCCTTGAGAGGTCTGGGTGAGAGTTTGATATGCCCCTGGGCCGGTAGCGTGGGGCATGGGCGCGATAGGATCCCATGAAGCCGTAGTCGGCCAATGGTGGGCGGGAGGTTGTTGTGCTTGATATCCCCCGTGATTCTCTGGACCGGTAGAAGGCCGACTGCCAGCGGAGCCAGGTGGTCCACTCATATGAGGGTGGAGAGACATGTTATGGTTGACCGAGGGCGACATATCGTCTCCATGTCGAGGTGCCTCATGGGAAGTAGAACCTGGGAGTTGCTGCCAGTGCTGGTAGGGCGTCGGAGGGTATTGGCCATTCAGCGTTGAAGTCGTCACAGCACTACTTGACGATTGAGGCATGGCGCTGTTCGATGGGGCCGCGGCAGCATTGTAGTATCCATACTCGGGGTAGTACCACTGCCCATTTGCAGCTTGGACCGGCTTGCTATCGTGAGCCTGGTTGTTGGCATACTGAGGGGCTTGAGGTTCAGAGTGCGCAACCGAGACTCGTCGTCGTTGATCCATTGGGTGATAGCCGGTCACCGGATCAAACCGGTGCGATCGCGAAGCGGTGGCCGGTCGGGTCCCTCGAGAGCCAGGGGCGTGTCCTTGTCCGACCTGAGAGTGTTGAGAGGTAGGTGACATTTGATCCCAGTAGCCATTGGAATGAGCTGAACCCGGTCCAAAGTATGCCTGACCGTTAGATCCTGCCGATCCAGGTCCGTAATAGGCAGTCTCCGATGAACCCTGTGGGATGGCGATAGGCATGGGTGCTCTTCGAACGGAAGCATTTTGCTCCACAGGAGGAGATGGCATCAAGGGAGCCGCGACGTAATATGTTTCGGGATATAATGGGGCGTTGGTGATGGCTCGAGGCGATCGGCGGTCTTTAGCTTCTCCTTTGTACCGGGGGATACCGTCGGGACCGATTTCAACCAACGGGGGGAAACGAAAGTGTCTCTTGTCGAGATAGTCAGGACTAACTTCCATCGAGGCAAACTCGGGAACAGTCGAAGGAGTTCGAAGCTTGCCGTTGATGACATCATCCAGCAGGTAGTAAGAGATCAAGTGCTGGGTGAAGTGTCCAACGTTCAAGGATATCGTCTGTCCATCAGCGAAGCAATGCGATCAGATGGAGGTTCATGTACCCTCTTGATCAGCCCATGTGGTTTGAAGGCGTAGGCACTAGTCAAGCTGCCGACCAACTGTCGTTCCCTCTCCCTCGTCAGACCTGGATGTACCGTGTCATGTCGATGCTGTAATGCTCCCGAACCCATAGGTTGGCCATCGTCATTGAACAACTCATTTCCGCCAGACGCGATAGACAAGTTCTGCATGATTCGGTTTGGAGATTCGGATTTAGACTTCGATTTGGAGCTTTTTGCGTTTCGGCCTTTTCGTCGGGCTGCCCTATTGTTGGCGCGGTTATTCACTTCTCTGTATACCTGAATGATTAGCTTGATCCGTGAGGTGAGCCACAAAGGGGGGTCCACTCACCAGAAAGTTGCCAAGTATCCTGCTTGGACTCCAAACGATCCCATCTGTCCATCTCTTGATCCCACTTTCATGCTCATCAAATAAGAAGACTGCTCCCGAGTGGATCATGGGCTTCTCTGGGTCGTTCAATCTGCGAGTGATGCGGGGGATGGCGCCTCGTCGAGCAGCCTCAAAGATGAGAAGGGCATCGTATGTCGTCTCGATGAAGCCAATGAATGGCGGTGCGATGCGGTCGGAAGTCATTGTTGAGATCCTATAGCAAGTTCGTCAAAGATGAAATGGTGATTATGCGGGGAAGTCGTGTACGGAGATTAAAGAAGATCGACGACCTTGTCTAATTTGTATTATGACTACCAGTGTATGAGGATCCGGGACTGAACATGAGTGGGTGTACAAGAAACGGTAAGGCGCATTGAGGAGTATGTAGTGATATATAATTAAAGAGAGTATGTATGGGAGGGATTGAAGACTTACTCGTGCTGATATCGCTGAATGACGACTTCCCACAAGGAGCGATTCGATAGTCGATTGTGAGATGTCTGGCCGTAGAACGGTGGCTTCGGCAGACGAGGCACGGGCGTCCAAGGGCGAACAGAGAACAGAACAAAAGGGAATCAAGCTCGTGTAAGCGAGTGGCTTATAGATGACCTGAATGGATCAGTCGATTAGTCTTGGCTTTAATGAAGAGCATGTTGTATGGTGGGTTTAGAGGGTATTGTGGGGCCAAGGCAGTGAATGGTTGTTCGGTTCTCGATGAGAAAGGGTATTGCAGTAGGCGAGGACAGTGGCTAGTGGAGTGGAGTGAGGTGAGGAGAGCAAGGAGGATTTTCAGACGGAGAGGGAATGGTCAAGAGGCGTTCTGTGGGTGTTGGCAAGAGGAACGGGGGCATGTAGAAATAAGGTTTGACAGTTTACCCTGAACCAGGACCCTGAGCAGGGGTGAACCCCCTCCTTATCAAGGTAAAGAGCGGCATCACCGAACAGCTACAGAACAACAGACCGAAGGCTTGGAACTGATCCGACGGAGTCAAACGGCATGTAGACGATGATGAGCGGAGGTGGTAGGGCAGAGGGAACGGGGGAAGGTGTAGGAAGAAACAAGCCGGGAGACGGGAAGTGTGGAAGACCTTCACTCACTTGTGGCCGGCCGGGACTTGACAGGGTATAGAGATATCGCTCAGCGTACCGAGCGACGGCGACAGATAGCGAGGACAAGGAGTGGGTATGGAGTGTAACGCGTGTAGATAGATGTACAACGGGTGTACCTCCTCTTACGCGTCAAAGTGGTGGTTTTTGGTTGAAGTGGAGTTAAAAGTGTAGTGTTGGACGATGTGAAGCCTCAGTCATTCGTATATATAGGCCAACAGTTGAGAGTGGGGAGAGTTGGTATGATCGCGTGTCACTTGGTTATTCGTGATATTCGTGTCGGCCTGCTGGGGATGCGGTGGAGCCCGCTAATTGCAGGTATCTGAGATTGAGTTTGTAAGATCGTCGTCGTGGGACAATGTCCTGATCCGGGGCGATGTGTTCTAAATGCGATTGCCAAGAATCTGGTCGGTTCCCCTTTGTGACCTATCGACAAATTCTAAGCCCGCTTGTTCGCACTTCAGGTCCAGTGTCGTCGCCGAGGTGACAAGGCAGTACTAAGTACACATTCACAGCAATGTCGATGTAGATGTAGCTTTTCTTTGACGCACAGACCCAGATGATAGAAGGAAGCGAATAGTAACGTCACAGCGGGGCCAGTGAAAGGAGGGCTTGGGTTCAGCCGAGAGGAAGCCCTGTGTGTATCAAAGGATGAGGGTCAAGCCAAAATGATACCAAAGAGGGAAATGGTGCCAGGCCAAAGGCATGCCACGCTTGCATCATCACCACAGATCCCCGATCTATCCGGACACCTAGTCGCATCTCATCTCATCGCATAGGATCTCGATTCAGACGGGTGACTACCGCTAGGCAGCTCCACATCGATTCGCATGACGCGGAGTGAGGAATGAATGACATCGCGCTTCAGTAACACGCGGTCATCGGCCTATTGAGTCGGCGTATTTGGTACGCAGCGGAGACCCTGTTCCAGCAATTCTTAATCACATGTTACAATTCGTAACGATTAAATCCCCTCGACAAAGTGTCTTGATTAGGGACCAGTACCATACATTTTCAAACCTTATGCCCGTCTCCGTGTCTAAAGGGGAATTCCTGGAGTACGTACCCGCTTCGGTCAATCATTTCGGGGATTCAGCCAGTAGATCATTCCATCTAGGGCATCGCAACACGTCAGCAATGACCGATTGGACTCGTGGTATACGCTAGTAAGTCGCTAGCTTCGAGCTTGGACCTCGCTGATCTGCTATCCACGTCGTCATGACTGCTGCGGGTTCCACCGTGTAGACTAGTAATCGTAACTGCAGAGTCCTGGGAGGGTGATTCAATGCATGCATGCTGTTCATAGCTGTGCAGAGCACCTGACTGGTATCCAACCCGGCCGCAAGCTATTGGTGATTCGGAATCCTCCTACTCCAGCAGCCTCCTCGCTAATGCAGCTGGTCGAATGTCGATATCAAAGATCGCGAGTGGTACACCGATACTGACCACGAAATTAGGCCTATTAGCAGTCGCGACAACCCGTGTCTCGATAGGAGCGACTGATAGTAAGATATAAACTTGTTCGCGAGTATACCCGAATTGACACAGGTAGTCAATCACGCTGAAAGCGGCATTGCGATACGCCTCAATCCCACCGCAATCCGTCTGACTCCCGTCATGCCGTGTCGAGAGTCCGGTAAAGACCAGCTTTTCGCGGTAGAGAGGTTCGGAGGGAGATGACATGTACATAGGTGCCTTGAGGTGCAGGTCGGTTACACCACCTCGGATAAGATTAACGCGAAGAGTAACAATCCCAGACATTTCGATGGCTGTTGTGGGCTCCCCGTCGGCTTCGCTAAAATGCAGATCACCGACAGACAGTTTGGCACCTTCAACAAACACCGGCTGGGATGAGCTAGCGCTCTGGAGAGATAAAGATAACTCACCAGGTACATCTTGGACCCTCTAGTCAAGCTACCGATATCGATATTCCCACCATGTTCCCTACCGGGTGCCGTCCTTGCTCCTTCGCTATATATCTTGTCCCTCAAGCCCTCATCAAGCTCTTGTCCCACATAGGCTCCATTAGCCGTTGGCAGCGAGATACCCTTAGCTCCCTCTGCCGCTACCTTGGCTTCACGCTCATTCCACTCATACAACAGCTCGCGGGACGGTGCAGTACCGATAACACCGGGATGAGGACGTCCTTGAAAAGACACGTGAGGTATATGCCGGGACGAAGTTTCTGCCCCGTGAAAGTCCCAGATGGATTTGAATGGTTTGGTGATGTGGTCAGGATGGTCAAGCGAGCCAAGGTCAGGGAGAGTGATGGAGTAGCCCCATGGCTGAGAGTCGAATGGGGTGATGCTATAGATTAGCTTCATTAGATTATAGTAAACTGAAACGTACTCTAAGATGTCAATTTCCAATACGTCTCCAGGCTGAGCACCTGGAATATGAAACGGTCCAGATAGATGATGATCGCTATACGTAAGATGAGATCAATGCTTGCGAAAAGGGACTCACGAATCATGGTCCATATGCAGAATGTCATCCAAATTATCATCATTAACCAACTGTCCACCTGAATAGTCTATGCATTCCACTTTGAACACCTGTCCCAGCTCAATTTCAGCAACACATCTTTCTCTCAGCTTGACCCGCACTCGAGTGTCTGTGATGCTTACGGTATATCCGGATGCCAACGAGTATGGATATTGGGTTGCTGATTGCCGGGAGTATGAGGATCTACCTTCACCAGGGTGGGGATAGGCGAGGAATGTGATCTTTTGCTGCTACCGTGGCCGCTTCTACCATTCATGTGTTCGCTGTTTGCTGGCATATCGTCTTTTCGCGTGTCTATGAGGATGTGATAGGGCAACTTCGCAATAGGGAGGCATAGCGAGTTGTATTATGAACAGACGAAATGAAAAAGAGCTACGCGGTTAGCGCCTAAGAGGCAAACCGCCCACTGGCGACCCCGGCCCTGTATCGCCGACAGGTTTCGCTGTGTCAAGTGCTAGACATGCCTAAGGTAGTTAAACACGCAATGTACCGTTGTCATCCTGAACTCTGCTAGATGCTCAGGACTCAGAAGCTTCGTACTGCTCTAGGAATTTGACCTAAAAGAACGCTACAGACATTCCCTCTCTGGTCATTTTATCATGCCAATCCGTCAATTTCCCCGTCTGATCCGTCTCCTCCCACAGCTTCTCTATCAGCGATATATTATCCAGCCATACCCTCTCTGGTCCAGTCCGCGTCATGTGCTTCATTGATCTCTTTCTATCCGTATCTGATAGCGACAAGCCAGCAGCGAGGAAAGAGGGAAGAGCGATGAAACCCCATAAATCACCATTGGGGAGGCGTACGACCGAGTCGAGGAGATTGAGAATCTCACTTCGAGCGTGACGTAGAGTCGGATGAAGTCCACCTACGCGATGGACAGACTACCATCAGCTTCAAACCCACACACTACAAGATGTGGAGGCAGACCTGGTATAGTAGTACCACAGCACATAGACGCCATAGCTGACCAGCTATCATTCGAGAGACCAGCGCTGTCGAATCGATAATCGATGTCGAAGGTAATGAAGTAGGTTTCCATTCTTTCAAAGCAGCCTCTATACGGTCCGCTCTCGATTTCACAATCGCCGGGTTTTCCGTTGGTTGATCCGCACATAGGTTTACAATATCGGCAAGGAGGTTGATGATGGAGTCTGGGAGGCCAAGATATGTCGCCCAAGGTTCTTCGCCTGGTGCAGGGGTAGTGACCGATTCATCGGCATGGTCAGTCACGAACCGGAAGCTGAGATCAGCGGACGATCGACGACATGGCACGACTTACATTGTTCTCCTACCTCGTTGAACGATGCACCGACTGACATCGGAGAAGGCATACAGGCGGAGGGAAAATGATTCGGATGTCCGTATCTCGCTCAGAGTCAGGTTGGGTTGATGACTCGGCATTATACATCGGACCAGCCGATCCCCTAGAGCGAGCATGTTGTAAGATGGTTCCGCCCCTCCTCTAATGAACTCGACCAGCTGTAAATCGATTACTCCCCATAAACTGTCATCAGCCCCATCGAAGGCGATAGCTTACAGGTCCGAAAGCTGATTGATATCCGTTACGACCACCTCCCTGATTTCCTTGATAGCATCCTGGGTCCACTTGTTACTCTCTGAGTCGGCCGCAAACGGTGTAGACACTTGGTCAACGTAAGACCTCAATTTCTTCACTGCGTCCCCGTCACTCCTATCTTCCGCTCTTTTCTCTGGCTCATGCTCCTCCATACCTGCTCCTCGATATGCCAGTTCAACCAGAGCATTATTTTTGGTTCCTTGCGGTCCTCCTGTGAACAGAAAGATGTATGCTACGGCGACGGCGTATCTCACTGCCCGCATTGCGCCTGACGTCAGCTCTGGTGCCAATGCAGACATACTATTCGTGTCATTCAAAGCCATGATCCTAGCTCTCGCGTAATCTCTAGCTGTACTAGGCAGCCCGACCAGCCAAGATTCAACCACTCTTGCATCTATAGTCAGCTTGTTGTTCGTAACGACCAGGACATACAAATTTCAGCTAGCGAGACACCTCTCCTCATCGGATTATCGGTAGTCCCGGGGAGACATAGTAATCTTTGATCCAATGGGACAGTAGAAGTCGGATCGAAAGGACTCATGTTTGACTGAGGAACCAAGAAAGATCCGAAATCGTCCCAGAACGAGCTTTGATTCCATGTCTGCGGCACGGCGTCGACTTGTGTCGAGGCATCGAAATTGGTATTGAGGAATGCAAATGGTTCACTATTGCCGTATTTGAGCCAATCGAATGGAGATACTGCTGGTATAGGGTCTGCTATTGGTATGGAATTCGCCGTGGGCAGGATATAATTTGGATTTATCGACGTAGGGGGAGTGAAGTAGTTCGATGGGCCTGCATTCGGAACATGCGTGTGGTCCGTATGGGTCGACCTGAGATGTGAGACTGATGGCGACGGTGCGCTCATGTAGCTTTGTGGAGATGGCTGATACGATCCTGGATACTGGCTCAGGTGTCCATTGATCGGTGTAGCCTGGACGCTACTCGACCCCGACGATTGTCGAGGTCCTGTCATCCTGCTCCGCTTGACAGGCTCACTCTGGCCGTGACATTGCAACCCCCCATTCAGACATCTCTCGCAGTTTCCGTCTTCATTCCAAGCTTCATCACATTTCTTTCCACGGCTGAGGTAAGCACGCATGCATTAAGGACACCGGCTTACGATTTACAAGTAGAGCACCCTGTCTTGGAGCGCTTGAACGGCCCACTTCGTCTAGCAGCTTTCTGCTGACCCTCCTCTGACACTTGCCGAGTGTTGTCGATGCTACTGGGCTCTTCCGGCATGTTCTACACCCCGCCCACACGTAGGAGATACAAGGAGATAAGGTCTAACATCACTTGGGCTTCCGGTCCGAGGAGACAGGTAAAGCGGTAGGCGCCGATCAAGTCAACTGTTATCATGCTTTTGCCGATAACCGCACCTCTCCCATTGCAGTAACTAGAATTCGCCGGTCGCTCCGGTCGAAGAAGGTTATGTGAAAGAATTATAAGAAGCGGAACAAGTCATGGAAGGTCGTTATCACTCCTGACGACACTGAAATGCCGTCCGACACCTCAAGACGCGCACCGAAGGAAAAGGGTCCTGCAGAAGAGGCTGTCCCCACCGAAGTCATGGAGCCAGTCAAGGTATCGTTCTTCAGATCTACTCTGTGGAACACTTTGGTCGTCGGCTGGGCTTCATTCTTGGCTCCTGGAATCTATAATGCCCTTGCTTCAACCGGCGCAGGTGGTCTGGCAGATGTAAGTTATTGATGATTCGACCGGATCCTGACTAACGGCAGATCAATATTGGTAATGCTTCTACCGCCATTGCTTATGGATTGATTGTGCCCTCGGCTCTCATGGCCACAGCCGTAAGCAGAGAAGCATGGCTTCGCAGAAATCGCTGATAGACAGGTGATTTCGAAGCTTGGACCAAGAAATACCTTGATCATCGGATCATGTGGTTATGCTCCCTTCGCAGCTTCACTAGTAAGTTCTCGGATACAGCTGTTCTGACAAGCAGTATACAAACAGTGCATTCCGTAATCAATGGTTCCTCATCCTGGGTGCCATCCTGTGCGGAGCGACGTCCGGTCTGTTCTGGGTATCTGAAGGTTCAATCGTAGGTTCTACCAGTCTTGCTAGAATGACCGTTCAGATCATGAACTACTCGGAACCAGGAAGGAAAGGTCGGCATGTAGCTCTCTGGCAATCTTTGTTCCAATCAGCAACAATCATTGGAGGAGCCATCAATCTAGGTCTCAACATCAACCAAACGAACGCCGGTGGTCTATCGCCGAAGACTTACCTGGTCTTCGTCGCTTTGACTTGTACTGCCCCACTGGTCGCCTTCTTCGTCACTCCGCCCAAAAAGGTAGAAAGGGTAGATGGGCTGGCTGTCCCAGCATTCCCGTCCGAAGGTTTCTTTAAGGAAATCTGGTTGACGTTGAGGGAGCTGAGAAATCCTCGTATTTTGGCATGTGCGTCGGACACTCCATTCATTGCGCAGTCAGGCTGATAATTAGCCGCATTCTTGTGGTCTCAATGCTTGTTTATACCAAGCTACTTTACAACCTACCTGGCGATCCGTAGGTCCTGGACACCAACACGGCTGGCTGATAAGTAGATTTCTCCGTTCGAGCCAGAGCTCTGGGTTCGCTCCTTGCCCCAATCATCACTATCATCGGTAAGCCACTCCTGATCCACGGATATTCCTATTGACCGAGATAGTGGTGCAACTCGTCGGCTTGACGCTCGACAATCATCGTGTTCAGACACGCATAAGACTAGTCTCGACCTGGGCCTTACTGATCTCCCTTTCGCTCATGTCGGTCATTTGGCTTCTGATCATGAACGTGAGTGATGTCAACGGATAATTCTGATAGGCAGTATCGGATGGACACCGTTCCACCCCCCGTCTATGACTGGTCAACACCCGGATTCGGAGTTCGTTTCGCCCCTTCCGTCATTGGAAGTGCTATTGCGTGGGCTTTATACGGCTACAGTAGGTCCTTAAGGTCGAGCTAAGCTCATGGGTAGATTACTATATGGCCAGTTTCGTCTTTCCTCGAGAAGCCGACGGAATCAGGTTGACAAGGATCATTGCAACTCTACGATCTGCCGAATCTGGGGCGGCAGCAATTGCGTTCGGTATCAATTCCATAGGACTTTCTCTGATCCAGGTCAGTCACGTCCCATCTTTTGGGGTCTGGCTCATGTCCAGATTGGTTGGATCAACCTCGCTTTTGTCATTTTGGTGATCTTTCTCGGTGGGTATATCTTGCAGTATATCTGGGTAGAGGATCGCCGAGGAACATTTGACGAACCCCTGAGTCACGCCACGATGACCGATGCGTTGGCAGAGTCGCCCAGTAAGGATTGAATCGGGCGTTTGTGGTGGCATGAGGGATTCGATAATGTTTATAGTATATACACTTGTATGGTTCTCAGTTTCTGCTTGGTCTTTTACGGTGTGCATGTGTATGCAATCTAAATCAGACTACCAGGTCTATATATGATCTCCTGTACCGCAGTCTCGAAGTCGACAAACTCTGGTTCTGTATCTTTAGTACTGTTACCCATGAGGTCACTTACGTCCATAAGGCAAGATACTGTTGAACACCACTGCTGCTACTCCCGTCGTGGGATCAGCCAGCCACCATAGATTGGCTACTCCACCCTTTGCAATCAGCTCGAATCCTGTACGGTATTACGGCGCAGACTGACCCATTCAGCTGATTTGGCTTTTCTACCACCCGGTACATCTTCCAGATTTACTTTCCACGTCAACTGGGCTATACGACCGGATAGTGGCACTCACGCATGAACGAAAGGCCCCATCCCTTCTTGTGACCAGGGCTATTGCTGTAAGCAGGATTTGTGGGACAGAGAGGACACTTACAGCATCACCAGATCTGCGGCTGAAATCATTGGATCTGTGCTGGGGACCATACTGTTGACGGCAAGTCCTCCCAGATCTTTGATATCCAGGATTGGCATCTGGTCCTCAAACATTGCTTGTATCGTCTGTGACTGCAGTATCGTGGTCCCGTTCCCACCTGTGCCTTGATTCAAGAGAACGACCAGGATTTGCAAGAAATCTGATGCGGTTGAATCTGTATGGTCAGCCCTCTCCAAGTCGTCAGCCCTCTCCAAGTCTTCACCACTCACATGCTCCACCTCCTCCGCCTCTTGATGGAACTTCTGGTAGTCTACCATTAGCTCATGGGTCGACACTCAAGCTTCACCCTCCAGCAGTGTCATCCGGCCTCGTGGGACCGCTTGCTCCCTGGCGGACATGCAATATGCTATCCCTCCCGTTCCGGGTAATCTTATCGAACGATGTATCCTCGAGCCCTAAAGGATCAAAGATATGTTCTGCTCATCAGCTTTCGCCGGGTTATAGTCACTATAGCCGGCGTACCCTTAGCCCAATCACCTAGACGTTTACCGCTCGCAGCCTCTAGCACTACCCCTGCCCAATCCATACTCATACCGTAGTCCCATTTAGTCCCTGGCTCATTGACTAGTGGGCAGACATGAATCTTGTCGCTGTAGTCCAGATTCTGAGCTTGAACCCACTTGCAGAGACCGGCGTTGTACCACGAATAGCTAAAGCCAGCGGTATGGCTCAGGAGCATTCGCAAGGTAATCGGTGTTCTATGATCAGTTGATATCGTCACTCGTTGATTCTGCTCTTACGTTGCATCTCTGAGGTGAGTCTTGTCGCCAACAGTCCTGTCAATGACTGAGAGATTGGCGAGTTCCGGTACTAAATGACCGACAGGATCGTCTAGGCGAAGTATACCCCGCTCTACAGCCTGCATACATGCTATCGCCGTGATTATCTTCGTACAAGAGTAGATGGGGAATACCTAGTAGTCAGTGACTTCAGGAACTCAGAGCAGGATATTTACCGTATCAGGCCTCATAGGTTCGTTCGTTTCGACATTGGCGGGGCCGCTTGATCCGATGTACAGCTCTTTACCTTCCCGATCCACGATCGATACCACGGTACCGGGTAGACTTGGCTTTGCGTAGGATAAGACTAAGGCGTCTAGCTCACCACGAGCTTGTGCAGCTAGGGCGACCGGCATGATATGTTGATGTTCCAAGTCATAGATAGGCTCACATAACGAGGACGCCGGAATTGACCCGTACATAGCAGCGCGCTTAACTCAAACCCTGAGGCGTTTCTGCACGATGTATTGCAGAAGGTAAAGAAGCATAATTTTGCATTATGGGTATGACGAGTCTAGCTGAGAACGAGAAAGACTATAGCTACAGGGTCAGAATCGGAGAGAAATATTCGAGCCTAATCCTGGGCGGACTCGCCATTCCCAAGCTGGTATAAGTCGGGGTATGGCTCTACTTTCCTTCGGAGAATGTATTTTCGCAAGTACCAAGGTAACTTGTTTTTGTAATATCGAGCATGCTCCCTGTTCCCAATTGCAAACACGACATCCAGCTCCTCCAGAGTCAAGTTCTACCTATCAGCTTGAGACAAGGGCAAGACTCAAAGAGAGCTTACCTTAGTTTCCGGCAAGAGGAAGTAACAATACACCGTGGCTGCTGCATTCCACGCTGCATACCAACCGAAGGCGCCCGTCGGTCCAAAGGCAGCGAGAAGAGCAGGCCAGGTGAACGAAATGATAAAGTTAAATCCCCAGCAAGTCGCGGTAGCGAAACTCATTCCAGTGTCTCGGATGTACAAGGGGAAGGCCTCGGCAGAGTAGGTGAACGGAACGGGACCCTCTCCAGGCGAGTAGACGGCCATGAAGAGGTAGATACCAGCGGCGATAAGACCGACCCGGAGAGTGTTGTAGCTGCCTTCGGGAGCGTCATCAGGGGCATAGAACGAGAAACCAGTGAACAACAGACAGAGTGACATGATTGGGAAAGTGGTGAGGAGGAGGTTTCGTCGACCGAAAGTATCGATGGTGTAAATAGCGGGAATGGCGAATAACCAGTTGACGATACCAGTTCCCATGGATACTAGGAGAGCATCTCTGATATCGAAACCGGCATCAACAAAGATCTGAGTCGAGTAGTAGGCTAAAGGTCAATGACCGATGTCGCAGGAATGGCTGGATGACTTACCAATGACGTTGACACCGCAGAATTGCTGCATGAACATAACGAAGAAAGACGATTGAGCAGCTCGCTGGTTTCGCTTCTTGAGGAAGAACTCCTTGAACAGGTTCTTGCCCGCCCTCTCGGCTTTTTCGATTTCCAGTAACTTGTATGCGTAGTACATGTCTCGTGAAGCTTGAACGGGGGAGTTTCGTAGTCGCATGAATGACCTGAATGCCTTGTCAAAGTGACCTCGCTCCATATACCATCGTGGACTCTCAGGACAGAAAAACACCTGGGCCATGACGATCATTGGGGGGATGGCAGTCGATCCGAGCATCCATCGCCACTGGGGAAAGACGGATCCAGGATCTTCGGGGGGGAGACCTACACCAGCTGGATTAGGCACAGTGACGTCCTGGAAAGCGACAGAGGCGATGAATCCGAGCATCTGGTAGGTCAGCACATACCCGTTGAAAAGGTGACTGTACGTACGATACCGAATGCAGTCCACATTTGCCACTAAATGTTTCAGTATTATATTGCTGTCCATAACACTAATTCGAACCCACTTACCTGGCAACCTAAGGCCCCACGGATTGACTTGGGAGAACACTCGGCAGAGTAGACAGGGGTGGTGGAAGACTTGGCCCCGACAGCGAGACCAAGGGCGAATCGAGCAATCAAGAGGTTATACCAAGAATCGGCGGCAGCCATCCAGAAAGAGGATGCGAAAGAGATGAAGCAAGAGACGAAAATGGTTCCTCGTCGGCCGAGCCACCTGTTCAAGGGAGCATTGGTCCAGCATCCAATGAGACATGAGCAGAGGTATGGAGCACCGTTCAACAGACCTCGAATGTAAACTTGATCTTCACCGATGTTGAATTCGTCAAAGTAGAATTGTTGGGCTCCGTTGACAGCGGTTTGGTCCATTCCCTGGACAATGGCTGACCCAGCACATAGTACTGCGAGGAAGTAGAGTTGGAAAGGCTGTTTCCATCGGTTGGTGACTTCCATTCGGAGAACATCCCTTTCTTCCTCCGAGATCCCCTTGACAGTTTCGAACCCGGTAGGTTGTTGGAATACCCTTGCAAGTAAAGCTCCCTTGTGAAATTCTGCCCTGTACTCCTCTAGACCTTTTTCATCGACAAAGCTATCGACATCTCGCAAGACCTGTTCTTCACTGAAACCCTCGAAAGGGTTGGTAAGCTTGGCAGCGACTTCGTGAGAGTGATTTTTGCCGTAATTTGGTTTCTCATCGTAATGTTCGGCGGTGTGCATTTCTGTCTTTTTCACATGAGCGGCAGGCCGGTCGATGATGGTCTCGTTGAGTGAGCCAGAGTCGGGTGAAGGTGTAATATCGTTGTCGTGCCCACTGTTGGGGGCGTCATTGTTGAAACGCGACATGGTCGATGTTGTCGATCAGTCGAATATCGATATATCGCCAAACAGACAATAAGAGACGAATCGAATTGGCCAAGATCGTTCTTATACTTGTTTCTCGACCCGTTCATGCGGTACCCAACCGCGCTAGCGCATCTTCCCTGCCCCTTCCTCCGCTCTGGACCCAAGGGTATGCCCCGTGGGTGCTGACTGTTCCGACCTTGTCGCCAACATCAGCATGGCGAGATGTAAACCCCCGATTCTTGGCAGAAGACTCCCTATGCGAATGCATGGGCTCGTCGATGTGCATAGGAAGTTGCTCCGGGAGTTCTGCCGGCGGCGCAAAACCTGCCAAGAGATTAGCCCTGACGTCACCTGAGCTCAGTACTCGGCGCGGGCGGCGAGAGCAGAGTTACCTTTCCTTCTTCCTGGATAACGTCAATGGCTCTACCTGCCAAGAAGAACCCGAGTCAGTCGTCGCCATCAGCCATGACCAGTCCCGGCAGTGAAGCAGTACGCCCAGAAGCTTAAGCTTAACGACGAGCTTCCACGGATTGCCAGGAAAGCAGTCGAACACTGAGCCTTGGCTATATCTCAGAGCTAGCAGTACTCGTATGCCAGAAAGTGGGGTATTCGTCACGATGGCTGGGCAGAAATGCTCTCTCTGGTTTGAAGTCTTTCGATATAAGACAGATCCCCAGCTTTGTCTGGGGTATTGATCTCGGTATCTCTCCAATGTGCGTAGCCATCTATGCCGAGCGAAGCTTGTCCGATCCCATGTGTCACCTGCTTGAGCCGCGGTACTGGGCTATCAAGCTGTGGTATTTCTGATTAGGAATAGCTATCAATCCTTCCAGAGTCCCGGTATTGGCAGATTATACCGCAGGAGGTTCAGATATGGCCTCTCGAACAGTCGCCCAAATCAAGTCTGGTCGAATCCTCATCGGTCTGACCTTTTCCCGCTCGCGTTCCCCAGTACTAGGCGTTGCGGGTTCGACCAATCAAGCCTGTTACTCCGAATCGGGATTACGGCTGTGAACGCACCACTTAACTGGTCGGTCGACTGGGAGTCGCAAGCAAGCAGAGCAACCGAATTTGTTCTTCGGCCGATTCATGATCGCACTAACTACATCAGGAAACTTTGATCGAATGCACCTAGCCGATAAGTCATCTCTGGCGGTAATCTGATAAAAAGTTGGTGCCAGCGAGGACATAAGAAAATGACAGGAATGCATGCTCGACAAGTTGACCCTCTTGTATACATCGACCGTAATGACAACGACTCCAGATGGGAATGCGAGACTGTCATCCGATGACCCTCAGCTTGACGCGGCTCCATTTTCGGTATCTAAGGATGTAGAGAGGGCCCGGGAAGAAGGTGATAAACATAGTCTGGACGAGAAAGAGCCCAGGACCGGAGGCGAGATCGATTATGAGAAGATGGAGAACCAGCAGATTGGTGTTACCAGAATTGAGACCCTCTGGAGGCATTTTGGGGATAATAAACCTGTCCTGACTGCTCTTGGGCTATCCATTTTCCGTAAGTATCTTAATCTGCTTCACCAATTGCTTTTAAAAGGAAGTCGTTTGCTGTGCTTTCACCTTGGACTCGAGTACCACTGGGGCATACGAGCTTTTCGCCGTCTCATACTTTGAAGACCACGCAAGGCTGCTAGGTATAATCAACACTGTCGAAGCGATCATCAATGCCGTTTCCAAACCATTTATTGCCAAATTGGCCGACATGACTTCCCGCCAAACAGCCTACTGCTTCCTGCTAGTTCTCTACGTAGTCGGATATATTGTAATTGCGACCTCGCAGAATGGCATCGCCCTGGCGGTAGGCCGAATCATCAGTACAGTCGGTCAAGCCGGATTGGACTTGGTTACCGATATCATCGTCGCGGATCTCACACCTCTTGAATGGAGAGGTTTCTTCACCGCTCTCACTAGTATGCCTTTCATCTGGTTCGCTTGGATCGGTCCAGAGATTTCTGGTCCCATCATTCGGAACAGTCTGACTGGGTGGAGATGGGGATTTGGAATGTTTGCTATAATCGTCCCGGCTTGTGTCCTCCCTGCTGCTTTGTTGCTGTTTTGGGCGGATCGCAAGGCCGAAAGGTCAGGAGAGCTGAGAGTCGCCGAATCTCTCTTTGAAAGACGGTGGAGAGAGCAACATCCCGAGTCACCCATACCGGGAAGATGGAACGTATTCCTGCATTGGTGTCGAGAGATGGATGTTATCGGATTGTTCCTGATTGGTTGGGCATGGGCGCTTTTGCTCCTTCCGTTTAGTTTAGCCCCTAAAGCCGAGGGAAAGTGGTCGAATCGTAAGTAGAGTTATCATCGAAGGCTGACACCCAGCATCGATGATCGCTATGCTGGTCGTGGGAGCGGTGCTGCTTGTCTGCTTTGTCTTTTGGGAATGGAAGTTGGCTTCAGCGCCGATGATCACCAAGAATCTCATCAACAACCGAACCTTTCTACTTGCGGTGACTATCGATATCTTCTACTTCATGGCGGGAAGTCTACGGAGTCTTTGGTGGAGTAGTTACGTCTATGTCGTCTCTGACTGGACTCTAGAGAGTAAGCTGTCGGCACCTACTCCCGGCTGATCCTAGACTTCAATCGGTATACGAATGCCGAAACTGTCGGTCTTTGCGTTTTCGGCCTCCTCATCGGCCTCCTTCTCCGACTGACTCATCGTTACAAAGGTATCCAGATTATCGGTCTTTGCGTCCGTATCATCGGGATGGGTATAGTTGTATACACAGCGACCAGAGTTCAAGTGTCGACTGCCGCATTCGCCATCATTCCCGTCTTGATTGCATTCGGTGGATCTTGCTCGGTGGTCGGTACTCGAGTTGCCTCTCAGGCATCTGTGCCTCATCAGGATCTAGGTCAAGTCATTGCTCAGCTCGCCCTCTGGACCCGGCTCGGTGGAGCGGTCGGATCTGCTATCGCCTCGACCGTGTGGCAGAGCAACATGCAGAATAATATGCTTCGTGAAGGGATACCTGCGGCTGACATCGCTGGATTGTATGGCTCGATCCGAACAGCTAGGGCGAAGTATACCTGGGGATCACCCAATCACCATGCGCTTGTTCGAGGTGAATCGTTTTCCCTTGATACTGCGTGAGACTGATTCTTCAGCGTATAACAATACCGTCCGGCCTCTGTTTATAGCTGGCTTGTGCATTACCGCCATTCCCCTCATTTGCGGTATCTTGATGCCAAATTACTACCTCGGAAAGACACACAATAAGGTCGAAAGGAACGACGTCGCGGGGCGAAAGATCGAAGGAGGCGCGCCGGTCACCCATGGCGAGCAAGAGCGGGTGCTGCGGGACGACGGTCAGAAGAGGTCAGTATGGCAAAAGCTGAAGGCCAATCTGGTGTAGAAGAACATGATATCTTGGTTGAGCCATCAGCGAGAGTGAGCGCTACCGTAGGTTTCGGTAGAGAAGCATCGATGCATGACTCGTTGGCAGCAGTACTGGTCATAAAGACATTGTCCGTAATCATGTAAATATGTCGTAACTTGACATCAGACTTGTAGTCTAGTCGTCATCTACAAGGCGAGGGCGGCACCAAAGATGGTTCCGACAACACCGATAGCGCCAACGAGGGCACCGGCGCCGACGCTAACCTTGCCGGCAGCGTTGGGGCTGGTGGTAGCGGATGCGCCGGAGCTGGAGGGGCCGCCGGTCATGCTGCTGGAGCCAGTCATGGAGCCGGTGGTCATCATGCTCTGGCCGGAAGAGAGGAGAGCGGGGCCGGAAGAGGTGGAAGCGGCAGAGACAGTAGCGGGGTCAACGGAAGTGGTAGCAGGGACCTGATGATTAGTGACATTTTGATAAACGTGATGAGCATTTCTTACAGAAACGGTAGCCTGACCGACCTCAACAGTGAAGTAGTTGGCGGCAACGAGCGCTCCTAGACCGGTAGAGTTGACGTACTCCTGAACCTGGAATGTGCCCAGAGGAGTACCGGCAGCGGAAAGGTCGGCAGGGGCAGTGAATTGAGGTGGCTGCGAGTAGACGAGAACAACGTATCTGCAATGTCAGGAGCTGTACGAGGCGAGAAGACACTGACGTACCGGTGAGGACCAGAGCCTTCGGCAGGTCCAGGGCCAGCGTAATCGGTGCTATCTGGTCAGTCTCATTCCTGATCTTTACTGGCGCTATGACTCACATGGCGGTGGAGCCGGTGAAGTTGAGAGGGTATGGACCCTCACCGTCAGCCTGGACAGAGGCAGAGTTGACAAGCCAGTGCCTAGTCTGGGGGTTGGCAGCGAAATCGGTCCCGGGGATATCGGCATCGGCCATGATGACTGTGTACATCTGCACGTCAGAATGCGACCAAGTGTCAATGAGGATGGTGCAACTTACACCCATCTCGCCGAATCGGGTAGCATTCTCTGTTGGAATGATGCTTAGTTCAGGGGAAGATCCGACGGCTGTGGGCGTTAGCGATTGTATGACTGATGGATATAAAGTAACGCACCACTGGCGTCCAAAGCGGCACCGGTGTCAGCCTGCTGACCACCGAAGCTCATGGTAAGAATGCCCTCGGGGCTGAAAGTTGGGAGGAACTGGGGGACGAGCTGAGCGCCTAGACCATTAATAAAGTGCGATATTGCTACTGTGCACAGACCACATACCTTCAAATTTGGCCTCCTCAACGGCGACATCGGTCGCGGAAGCGGAGGTGGTGCTCTGTGCCGAAGCAACAGCGAACAAAGATAGAATAGGAAGCAATGCGATCATTTTTGTTGATTGGTTAGACGTTTGAAAGAGTGGACTGGTCGTTAGCAATTGTGATCGCGCGATTTTGTGGCAACAAGGGAAAGGATGATCCAAGCTGAAAAGGAGAGCTCAAAAGGAGAGACAAAGGGGTATGAGGTACCGAGATGAGATCTGAATATGCTTTACTTACAGTGATTGCTATGCGTGTATGTTGTGATGTGATTGATATGAAAAGAGAGTTAGCGATTTAGGTGTGGAGTACTCGTATATGGACGTGACTGTCTTGGCCAAGCGATTATCCTGAAACTACGCAGGCTTCTTTTAGCACAACAAACACGCGTCTTACAGTTCAGTCTCCCACGGTATTTGTTGGTGTCTGTGCCACATTCGCGTGTCTACTTTAATCCCGTCTACAGAGCCATTTTACCTTGTGGCAGGTGATTCCTGCCCTATCCTATCCGAGCCGATAGTCAGAGCCATATACACCTTCTACTAAGAATTCTATATACACTCACTGAACAACACTATGTCTGTTCTACGTGCTCTCCCCCGATCCATCACGCTCGCCAGGCGTGCGGCTTCCACCTCGGCACCCTTGACCGTCTCTTCCACCCGAACGAACGCTTCCGCTCCCATCTTGGCCAACATCGAGGCGTCATGGAAGAGTCTACCAGCCGAGGAGCAGTACGAGGTCTACCAGCAATTAGAGGAGATCCAGAAGCGGGATTGGAAGGAGTTGACAATAGATGAGAAGAAGGCTGGTAAGTTGGGATGTGCTATCCAATGTGTTTGAGTGAGAAACGTCATCGGAAAATCGTGTGGTACAGTGGAAGGAGGGGAAGCCATGCGCTCATAGGATCCGGATTGACACGAGGTCATGGACGAAGGAGTTGGGCTCACTGGCAACGGATTGCTATCACAATGGATCAAAACTGACAATTAGCCTACTTTGTGGCTTTCGGTCCACACGGTCCCCGAGCACCTTACAACCCCCCCAACAACACCATGAAGGTTATCATTGGTACCTCTGTTTCTATCCTCGCTGCTTTCGGTATCATCATGGCCGTCCGATCTGCCGGTACGTTATATCCGTCTTCTCCGTGACTGCACATGCTAAGATGATAGCTCCTCCCCCACCTAAGACTATGACAAGAGAATACCAGGAAGCCATGAACGAGCACCTCAGGAGTCAAAATGCCAACCCCATCGTGAGTACACCTCTTTACATCATATTGGTGTGCGCTGACAGTCTAGTCCGGTCTCTCATCGGAAGGCTACAAAGGCAAGGGAATGGTCCAGTTGTAATTTGGACATTAGATCTGGAGTGTGTAGTGCTGTGGCTGTGGATCATGAAAAACAATACGCATTGTCGCTTCACACTGGAGGCCCTTCTACACGAGGCTCAACCGAAACTCTCCTCAAGCGCGTGCTGTTTCCTCAAGATTTGGTTTCAGACACATCGTGCGAGAGAACACAGACAATGCTTCGCTCGACGCCGGCACATATGGGCAGTATTTTATCGAAAGGTGTTTGCAGAGCTGAGGTTTCGTGTACTGACTACCCCTTTGATTCAGACGATCACCTAGTCTCATCATCTGCAGAGCAACGGCTCGGCACCATATGACTAATCACCGGTAATATTGTCGTCCCTTTTGGGCTGCATCGTTGTCGTTGGACAGTACGTGAATAGGCCATTCGTGAAGGATGATGAAGGGTGTTCCTTTTTTCTCTTAAGGCCCCCACCATCGTCAACTCACTATCGATAGGCTGATTTGCCGTTGTTGAATATGTGGATGCATTGCTGATGTTACAGTGTAGACTTTCAATGCGACAGGGAGCCGGTCGCATAGAGCTACTGTGCTGATGAAGTCTCTCTAAGCCATACTCTTTCCCCTGCTAACCAAGTCTCTCCCACTGAATCTTGAGCTTCTCGGAGACCCATGACTCCTTCACCAAAAGGATCAGTGTTGAGAATACAGAAGTCTGCCTGCTTGCCCGGCTCCAAACTTCCATAGTGTCCCTCGTCCCTGGTAGAATACGCTGTTCCTAGACTGTAGAATCGGATACTGGTCTCGAGAGGGATTTTGTACTTTTCAAGTGCAAGTACCCTAGCGTCATGTCGAGTACAGTGATGGGGTTTGGTGAGTGATTTTCGAGTGGTGGCAGAGTAGATGTTTGGCAAGGCGGGATATGGAGCCGAAGGTGGATCGGAACCGAAAGCGACATGAGACCCTTCGTCAATGTATTCGGTCGTAGGCCAGAGTCGCTCAACACGCTCATCATCACCCAGCATCTCTCGATAGTTGTCCAGACCGGCAGGGTCGGCATGTGTAGGTTGAAGGGAAGCAATCACGCCGAGTCGAGTCAATCGCTTGATAGCTGCCGTCGAAACCATTTCGAGGTGCTCGATACGGTTGCGGCGATCAGGTTTGGGACCATTCGAGTTGACCGCGTGTTCGAAGGCGTCGAGAGCGTTGTCAACTGCAGCATCACCAATGGCATGTATGGCGATTTGCAGGTCAAGAGAGTCGGCAAGATCAACGACGGGAAAGAGCTTGGAGGGGGGCCAGATTGGACCGGGCGTAGAGCCATCGGCGTATGGCTTAGTGAGGAAGGCAGTACATCTTTATGTCAGTTTTAAACAATATTCAGCAGCTAAGAAGAACTCACGTATCGACGATGCCATCACCTAGAACCTTGATCCCCACCACCTTGAGCCATGGTTCCATGTCCTTCAGTCTATGCTTGTGTCCTTCAGCCGCTCTGACCCTATTCAACCTGTCCTCTTCGGTCCCATCCGGTGATACAAGCCAATGGCAAGCTAGTCGGATTGGTAGCTTTCCGCCATTCCTTCTGTAACATTCCTCTAACGCATCCAGATCTTCAGGGAATAAGGCCATTTCCACCGCACCAGCTGTACCTGCAGCGAGGTATGCCTGGCACATCTTCTCAATCGCCATGATTCGATCCTCGATATCAAGTGTTCGACCGAGATACGGCCAGACGATGTTGTGGAAAGCAGTCTCGTGAAGGAACCCGGTAACTCGACCATCTTTGTCCTTGACAATCTCTCCTCCTTCCGGACATATGGTGGATTCGTCCACTCCAATAGCCTTCAGTCCAGCAGAGTTCACCCAGCAGCCATGGATAGACGAGGTGTCGATAAAGAGAGGGATATCAGGAATGATTTCGTCGAGATACTTGCGGTCGGCCTTCACATCGAGCTCGTTGGGTCGGAATCCTTTACAGAGCAAAACTTTGGCATCTGGGTTGGCGTCACGGAAGACTGGCAGTGCTTTCTGCAGCTCGGCGAGAGTCATGCCTCTGACATCCAGCTTAGCAAAGCCCATGCCAGTGATGACCAAATGGGTGTGCCCATCAAGGAAAGCCGGGAGCATGACTTTTCCGTTGAGATCATGGTGTTCTATATCAAAGCCAGACTACATATCAATCAACAACTCAAAGGGGCTGAGACGCTACATACCTCTTGGGCGACCTGTGATGTCCACTTGTCATCCCCTACGTACAGCACCTTGCCATTGTGTACCAGCATTGACTGACACAACCCATCATCGCCCTTCTTTGACGTAAAGATCTTTCCATTCGTGAACAATTTGGCAGTGGAGATAGTCATGCTGGATCAAAGATTTGAATAGGAGTGATGAATTTAAAGGACACCTGCATCTATATATGCTATATCGCTCTCCCCCCTGACCTCCTGATGGCATTGGTTGGTGACACCACAATATAAAAGGTTTACAGCGCTCGTTCCTGGAGTATGGATGGAGCGCGCGTCTCGACTTGGCCGGATGAATTTCACAGGGGAATCAGGAAGATCTCTCGCACCTGCAGATCTCTCTACCTTTGTAACACCATTACGAGTACTATGCTTCATGGCTCATCAACTAGGTTGCTCAAAGCAATGATCTCGATCTAAATGACGTGCATGCTTCTATGACTAATTGTGCTGACTGATCTACCCCTTTCCTCACCCCTTTCCTCCTCCATTCCTCCTAAACCCCTTTCCTCTCAAGGAGGGGTGAGGAAAGGGGCCATTTACTACACTTTTTGCTTACTTGAAACCTTCTACTCCACATACCATCCCTTCATGGCGACACTCCTTACATTTTCCCTCCGTTCTTCTCATTCACAAGGACGTATCGGTACCTAGCCTCTCCAGCGTCCATACTGACGACAGCCTTGTTGACGTCGTTCAAGCTGTACTTTGTAGTCCATGCCTTAACCTTGTGTTTGGCGGCAAACTCGAGGACCTCTCGGATATCTTTAGGCGAACCAATCAGAGAACCGGCGATGTGGGTGTTGCTCATGATCAAAGCTCCGGGGGAGATGGCTGGCAGCTTGGACTCGGGGACACCGACTAGTACGAAGTGTCCACCGGGCTTGAGAAGGGTGAGGTATGCCTCCAATGGCATCTTCTTGTCGTCTGCTTGTAAGCGTCTGAAATCCGGCAAGATGAAGAGGACCACTCACTGGAAGAGCAGATGATGAGGTCGAGAGATCGCTCCTTGCCCTTGATGGCAGCAGCGGCATCATCGCCAGTAGCGATAAACCTAGATGCGCCCATCTTCTTGGCATCTTCTTCCTTGTTGGCACTGTGCGAGATAGCAGTGACATTGGCGCCCATGGCCTTGGCAAAGATCAAGGCAAAGTGACCTAGACCACCAATACCAATGACACCGACATCTTTGGCGGTCGTTCCTGCTCCGTATTTCTTCAAAGGCGAGTAGACGGTTGTACCACCGCAAAGCATAGGTGCGGCTTCGGCAGGGTCGAGCGAGTCGGGAATGTGGACAGCAAAGTGAGAAGGTCCCCTCCACTTGTCGGCGTATCCTCCTTGAGACTGGTGTCCCCTTCCGTTGGGTCCTCGGGAGAACTTGGCAGCGTAGGTTCCGCAGATACCGCCGCCACAGTATTGCTCACGGTCTGGACTGTAAGCTCATTGTCCGCTTTCCGACGAGTGCACGTACCGTCCTTGCACCATTCACACTCTAAACAAGAGTCGCACTGAGCTCCGATACCAACAAGATCTCCCTCCTTGAATCCCTCGGCCTTGGGTCCGGCCTTGACTACTTTTCCAACAATTTCGTGTCCGACAACCATGGGGTACATGGAGGACATGTCACCCCAACCGGAGCCCGCGGTGTGGACGTCACTTCCACAGATTCCGCAGTAGGTGATGGCGACTACTCATCAGTAAAGGTTCGAGGGGGGAGTGAAGGTATGAGGATGAAGAGAGAAGCTAAAAAAGAGAGAAATCGACTAACTCTCAATGTCATCGTCGTCGAAGGGTTTAGGTGTGTAGTCAAACTCCTTAAAGTTTCCTTTGATGGAATCGGCACCGAAAGCGCCCCAGCCGTGGAATTGTTCAGACATAATTGATGATTTTGTTCTTGACTGATAAAGTAAAGGTGGCGGAAATGGTGATGGCTATATACGACTTTATACCTTGCCTCTATCTGCCCGACGGCCAAGCGGGACTGCGCTGAGTCATAACCCGGCGTATGAGTCGTCCTAATTGCGAGGGGATGTGCATGTGGAGGCGAAGATAGCAATCTATCGTCATCCTGATCAATTTGTTGAATGGAAGCGAGACCCAATCTACCCCGTTTTTTCCGGCAACGATCAGGAACAATGATGGTACCTTGAAACATGAAACTTATTCATACATCCCGTCTAAATACTGCATTCACTCTAGATCCTTGAGGGGTACCTTGACAAATAGGTTCCTACTCCATCCGTCGTTGCCCGTGATAGCTTGCTTCTCCAGCCTGTATCCGCCTATGCGAGGCAAGATTACTGCCCAGACAAGCCAGTAGACACCTCCCGCCAGGATGACTGCGATACCGATCACACAGTGTAGCCAATATGGGAGTTCCTCATAAACGTTCTGATCGGGCGTCTCGGGTGGAACGAATGGTGCGATGACAAGGTACACATTCGACAAGAAAAAGAAGATAACGACTGGAAGAGTGGCTCGGAAAGTTGGGTACCAGTTGTATTGTTCACGGTGCAAGTATAGCCAAATCAGACCACCAGCCACGAATGTATTGACGACAGCGAGTGGATACGAAATGACGTTCAGGACTGACATCAGCTCACATCACCAGGTGGCACTGGTAACTTACTGAGATTGTAAGCATCTCCAGGAGGTGGTGCCAACATGATGACCATCGAAACAACCCAATGAGCGAACAGACCAGCCAAAGGAGCACCGAAAGGTTTGTTGCTAGCGAAGAAGCTCGAGAACGGTAAGATTCCTTCACGACCCAGCTCTTGGACGATTCGACCTTGCGAGAAGATGACTGACAACACATTACCGAAAGCTGAGAGCGCGACAAAGACACTCAAAGCACGCTCGGCTTTTTCACCCATGACGTTCCTAAAGAAGGTGGCGGCGAGGATACGACCGGACCCAACTAGCTCCTCTCGTGGGACAGCGGCGAAGTAAGCGACATTGGCGAGCATGTAGAGTATAGCAACACCTCCCAAAGCGAGCGGACCAGCAATCTTGAGAGTGCGAGCGGGGTTCTTGGTCTCGGATAAAGCGTAGTTGGCGTTGGAGTAACCAATGTAAGACCAGATGACGTTGTAAAGCGCAGTGACAACCCCATAGGCTGATCCGGTGGTACCTTGGAAAGCGTTTGTGAAATTGTCGGGTTTCTCATCCAGCTTGACGTGTCCTCCTAAAGCGACAAAACCTCCAATAATGATGATCAAGAGGATGATGACCTTGATGATACCCAAGGCGTTCTGAAGTCGCAATCCCCATTTAAGCGCTAGACCATGAATGAGGAAGGCGGAGGTGATACAGGCGATACCAATAGCTCGCTGGTTGAATCGATTGACGTCGACTCGTGCGGCGGTCAGGATGTACTCTCCAAAGACGACAGAGTTGCTTCCTGATGATCAGCGGATGATGTGAGGGAAAAACCTGTGTTACTCACCTGCCCAACCCAAAAGCATGACGTAGGAAGTGAAGAAGCCAGTTGCAAGGAAGCGGGGTTTACGGTAGACAAACTCCAGGTAGTTCTTCTCTCCTCCATTTCTAGGGATAGCAGTACCGAATTCGATGTACACCAGCAACCCTGCTGCGGCTGAAGCAGGGTAAGCTGAAGCTCTTTTTGACATTAAAAGCGAGATTTGACATACCGATGAGGGTTCCAGCCACCCACATGAAAAGGGCGAGCCCTACTGAACCAGACAAGGAGAAGATACCGGACGGTGTAGCAAAGATACCGGTTCCAATCATCCTGTTGATGATGCTGCCAATCAGCTTACATCTATGTCGGTGAGAAGTGTACTTGCAGAAAGACTGCACTGGTCAGACCTATTGTTTTTCGCTCCTCCGAGACTTCATAGTGATCTCCAGCAGCATCTATGATCACTCCATCTGACTTTTCTCCTCGGGGACTGGTATCGCGTTTAGTGTCGGAGGATTTATCGTCGGACATCCTGAAGTTTCCAGCTAGAACAGGTGAGATCTGGAGAGATATTCTAGTGAGTTTTATAGATGCACAGGCAAGTAATTCCAGCAAAAAGTCATGCTTTGCATACGGCGATCTTTCATCATGTCGAATTTCCAAGACAAAGTATGGCGTTATTAGTTCTCTTCCATGATTCCGAACGGTGAAATGATGATCCTCGCTTGCGTCGGTTTGATCAGGAATGGCGTTCTTTTCAAGTTGTAGCCAGGAATGCCAAGAGAATGGGACACGAGGGACCAGCAAAATTTGCGAATACATGCCTTGCTTCGAGCGTGGATGACGCCTTTGGCCATTGCATGGATCGAAGCACGTCAGGCTAGGCATGAATGATGCTCAATTTCGGACGGAGCATGAAATCCATAGATCCGGTTTTGAGTCGTGACTTGCTGCATATCTTGGGAACTATCTCTAAAGGCTACATATGACGGGCTGCAAGGTGGTTGGCTACAAAGAGTAGATAAAGTCGACATTCTGCAGATCTGTGAGATCCTCGAATGCAGCTGCGTTATGCTCCTCCTGGGCACCTCCTTCTTGCTCGTTGTGCTTCTGCTGGGCCTTCATTGATGCCCATTTCGAAGAAGACTCGAGCGAATAGTCGACATTGGGTCCAGTCTTGCCCATGGCCTTCCTCCTCTTCGCGTTTCTTCGGTTCAATAAGGAGAGATAGAGAGTCTGAACAATGATAAGGCCGAATAGGATACTGAGGACAATCAAGTTCCCGATCAATCCAGTTTGATATCGAGGCGCCTCATTGGAAAGGTAGAGCTGTGGTCCCACAATGTTTCCGACACATAGACCGACGAAAAGCATACCGGTGGTGACAGTCTTTTTAGTGTGACCAGCAGTGTTGGCAAATGTCCAGGAGAACAAGACAGGAGTGACGGGCTGGAAAATCTGGAGGATAAAGTAGACAGCGAGTAATTGAGATCGGTATTCATCACCTCGGGGCAGAGCGTAAAGCGCAGCTGCGGCGGCCAGTGGGAAACAAGTGACACCGAGGAGGACTGGCATCTTTCGCTTGGTGATGGTGACGACGTAGGCGGCAATGATGTTGGTGACGATATGGATTCCACCTGGAATCATGTTGTACAGGATCGACTGGAATGGGTCGAGACCAAATCCACGGATGATGAGGGGTCCGAAAGCCGAGATACCTCCCGAGACGAGGGACACGCAGAACACACAGATGACGTAGATCCATTGCTTGGGGTCAAGCAAACATTCTCGTACTTGGCTCCAGTCAAATTCTGCTTGTCAGTCCTAGTCCCGTTCGTTTGACGATATGGCTTACGCGTGTTTTGGGTTCCGGTATTGTTGAGCCTGATTCGCTCGAGTGCCAGATACTTTTGCTCGTCATTCAAGAACTTGGCGGTCGTAGGGTGGGAAGGAAGGATGAGCATGGTCGGGACGGCGAAGATGAGAGCGATCAAGCCAGACATGAGGAAGATCCATTGATATGGGTCCAAGCTAGTTCCCTCGATTTGGGCGAGACCATATGAGAGCAGTGATCCCAGGATGAGAGCAAGACCGTTGGCAGAATACCAGATGCTGATGATATCAGTGAAAACTTCCGACAAAGACCCAAGGCACTGACTTGTTTCGCAACGGCTGTTCTCGCCTAGTCCACCATGAGGAGACGATGATCACTGGTAGTCAGCGTCAAATTTTCTTGCGAATTCAACGGGCCGACTCACTCATGCATGGCGATATACTTGCTTCGAAAGCCCCCAGGATAAATCGAAAGACGATAAGGCCAGCAAAATTGTTGAAAGCGGCACAGATCATACACGAAATCGCCCATCCAAAGAAACAAAAGGTGATCCATTGGTTGACAGGGAATCGCACCAAGGCATAGATCGATAGTGGTTGCTAATATGTCAGCCTACATGCAGGGGTGAACGAAGGAACATACCAAGACCAGCTGGGCAAAGTAGATGATGGAGGACAACCAGGAGTATTCACTTCCGGTCAAATTAGCATCATCTCGAAGACCAAAATTGGCCGCGAACGAGACACTTGATTTGTCCAGCTGTTGGCAGAAGTAGATGTAGAAGCAGACTGGCATAAGGAAAGAGTCAATCTGTATATCAGCCCAGTCAAGAAACCAGAAGTGGTGGACATACTCTCAGTCTCACTTTCTCGCTGCTCTTGTCGGTCAGCTCTGGTCGTGGACCGGTGTAGCTCGCCAGCCATTTGGATGCCAGATCTCCGCCCTTAACGTTAGGCGTGACGTCCGCTCCCTTCAAATCATCGCCATGTATCGAGTCTGGAGCTGTGTGGTTGTCGGTGTGAGTGACGTTCGCCTTGTGTCCTTCCCCATCCGCCTGCGGTATGGGGGCAATGGTGGTTTCGTTCGATGCCATGTTGATGTAGTCCTGCTGGTGTCGAAAATGTAGCGGATTCTGATCTGTACCGAGATCGTAAGAAGGTTAAATACCAGATAGAAAATGATGATCTTTTCGTCTATTCTCACCCCCCTCACCAGCCCCTCATCCGGGCCCGCAGGCCCTGTCCACCGGTCCACCGTCCGAACAAATCCTCCACAAGCCCCCTTGAGCTTACAACATCACCCCTCAAGTCCGAACAACCGGTCTCCACTCGGTCCGAAGACAAGTTTCATAGGTGGTATCGCCTAATTCATTCCTGAATGGCTCAACATTTTTTTCGGGAGATACCGCCGGTTACAAATTCTGTTACCGCTCAGTCTTGGCATTACTCCTGTTTTCCCATAGCTCGTTTAAGAACAGCTAGGGCTCGGCGCTTCTCGGGAAATGGGAGTGTGGGTCGTCGACGTGGTCTCGGAATGAGCGGCGCCGGTTTTTCGCGGACCAGCTTCCGGTGGCCTCTACGGTCCGATAGCCATACTATACGTTCGCCGGTCTACCTTGGCTTGTGTAGATACCGTCTGGCTGTGAAGCCTGATAGTAAGGAATGTGTTCAATGAATATTGAGGAAGAGACGCGAGTAGACTTGGTATCTGTGTGTCTGTGGGAGTGTGTATGAAAAGACGATCCCGCATGTCTTTCATATCTTCATATCTTATATGAGTTGCTTTGGGGTCATGGAGCTGGGTTTCGGTCGGATGACCATATACCACAGGCTCATTTATCGGTCATGAGCCAAGCAGAACTGGTCCAAAGGCTACGAACGTCCCTGTGCGAGCATGACGTAGAATGGACCCAGAGTCGAACAGATTACAAACCGTGCCATGCATTATACTGAAATATCGCTATTATATTGTTATTGTTATTCAACCCTCTTCCAACCCAATTAGCTCACAGCCAGACTCGCTCGATCCCAAAATTATAGTCCCAAGGCGGCAGCAACGACCACACCACTAACACCGGTCAGCCCCCATACCCATCCCTGGTCCGCGATTCTTGAAGCAGTGTTCGAGGGCGTTGAGCTAGCAGCCACACTACTTGCCGAAGAAGTTGCCTGGCTGATAGTCGAAACAGAGCTCGAGCTTGATGGAGCCGATGAAGAGGTAGAGCCAGCCGACGATGAGGAGGCGGATGCAGATGCAGATGCAGACGAAGAGGCGAACGAAGACGAGCCGGAGACAGAGGTTGATGAAGCTGCTGACGTGGATGAAAGGTCAACCGTAGCACTCGATAGGGTGACAGAGGCGTAAGCACATTGCTGGAGATATGCTACCGGGTCAGCTGAGTCATGTGGAAGCAAGTGCACAAACCGTCTATGAGACTCTGGTAGCTTCCCACTGCTTGTGATGGATTTGGGTCTGCCCGTCCTGCGCATTCTATACACGTCAACTATCAGATCAGCTCCATATCCTGTTCAGTATCGTAGCATCTGGTCGAGATGGTAACTTACAAAAGCATTTTCCACTCTCGCATTGCATAAACACGAAACATCAAATCCAGTCAAATCCCCCAATCCACAGTCCTGTCTCGTCAGCCTTGATACGCTTGCCTCAAATCAACGTACCGTCAGAGACTGGGCAACAGGCGAGCAGTCGTCCGCGCATTGTTCGGGAAACAGCCCTCCCATACTTGATCCCAGACCTCCACTGGGTGTTGCGGATGCAGATGACGAGGCGGAGGAGGTGGGCGTAGGTGCGTCTGTTTGAATGGAAAACATCTGTTCTGATGATGAAGACTGGCCAAGAACGACTAAAGATCAGCATCACGTACCTTGATAGCGCGCAGAAAAGTGGACAGGCTCCATTATGGGGGAGGATGGGTCTTCGTGAAGCTCACCTTTCGAAACAAGGCCTAAGACTATAACATTCCGGAGAAACGGCATTTTGCTGGCGGCGTATGTATGGGCGGTATGTCTGATGTCTTGATGTTTGAAGTGCCAGCCAATTATAGTCCTGTGGTTGTCTGCACAGAGGTCGATCACGAAGGATGTATGAGAGGAGAGGACAATCCGAAGGCAAAGCCGAGAATAAACACAGCAAGCCCGCGTCACCACAAATGGCGGAAATCCTGGACCTGCCGAAACTTATTACTGTTTACGACAAAGGACCTGGCAAGGCAAGGACGATGGCAACAGAATCCGCCAGCCGTTGCATATAGTTAGGTAGGGCAGTGTAATGATTACATATATCGTATAGTATCCAATACTCTCATCCCTCTAGTAGGAGCTTTACAAATCGGATCCGCCCTTGTCTTTCATACTCTGCCTCATCCCGCTCCGTTCCCCTCTGAGGTCCGAATACAGCCGGGACCAGGCTCTCCACTGACGGTCAGCTGTCATATGGTCTAATCATGAAGTGTGACTTGCCAGTCAGAAGCTCTGACTCTGCCTCTGGATTACAGAGCCTAACAACGCTCATCAAGCCAATCAGAATCTACGAAAATCAGCGCATTTTCAAGTCGACATAGGGATGAGGATGCTCACGTTCGTATGAACTCCCTCGACACCTTCCAATATCGCATACCCTTCATCTCGATCTTCTGCTTCGCAGCACTGCTGTTGCAAGTCCTGCGGCACCAGCGGTGTAGGCAGTGCCGCCAGTAGGTGTATCAGGGTATGAAAGACGGTCGATGGTGGAATCTCTGGTAGAGGCGCATCTACGTCAAGAGCCTAGTATGTCAGCTGCAATTATCGATCCGGCTCACCTCTATGACAGTCAAGATTAGCGCCAAGTCCGAGTGTCCCGACCAGAGGATACCGTTGTGAGTTTCCATCAGTGATTCCAAGAGTCTCCAAATCACTTGCGCCGGCTTGACGGCCTTGATCGTTTTCCCTTCATACGGATCCTCATCCTCGTCCTTCGGAGTCAAGAGAGGAACAGAGTCCGTCAAGCGTTTACGCTGAACCAGGGGTACTTGTCGAATACCGTTCGGTAGCTTGATTAGTTGAGTGAGAGGTAGGCCGACGATGGATGGAAGGTAATTGGCTTGAAGAGTGATGAACTGACATTAGCCGATTGCCAACGACAATTCTCACCGTGTCCTTTCCTCCTGCCACTTGTAGAACAAGCACATCTAATATCAGCTGAGACATAGGCAGTTGACCTACCATTCGGCTCAGCCTCCCCTATCGTAAGTTTCGAAGACCACGGGGTATCCACTAGCGCAGTGACTTTCAGTATCGTCTCGGCCCCAGGCTCGAGAATCCCGGTAGCAGGGAATGGCCAGTAAATTGATTTACCTGCGGTCAGAAAACGACTTCATGTATTGCCTTACAGATTCCCTTGCCGACTGGTGCTTTGAAATCGAAGTTGGCTGGCACGCGACCTTTATTACGCAGTACGAGGTCACGGGTGATGGGCAGGCCGTATCTGAACAGTCAGCAAAGCCAGCGCCGTCATACATACCTGACATCGCCAAAGTCCACCTCAGCCTGATCAACCACGATCGATGGCGCCCACTCCTCATCCAATTTGTCCAACTCAGACCTGACCTGGGCCAATTCTGCCTTCCGCTTTTCTCCGTTAGCCTCTCGTACGACCACTCGGAACTCGCACGTGACGGGTCGATGATCGGACCACAAGATCTCGTGTGAAGTATATGTTCCAGCTGTTATGAATGTCGCATCCGACGCAGTAGCACTCGGCGCAGTGCTCGGTGTAGAATACAACACTCGGTCAGTATACGCCGCTGGTCTTTTGGTGTCAAGAGTCGTTGATCCATGTACGTATTTGTACGATCTACAGTCAGTGCCATTCGAGGTAGGTAGCATACGGTGGGAATGTTATGGGTGCCTCTTCGAATCCAGCGAAGGACCGACCTTGAGCTATATCTGAGCGCAGCTGTCATCAGCCAACGCGTTTACGGTAGACATACTTGATCATGCTCGAGCACTTCCTGCCATCGCTTCCACTTGACAAGCGGAGCAAGCTTGTCGTCCTCCATGTCGATCCGGTAATTCAAATCACCAAGCCAGAACTTAAGTTAGCCCGCGCGGTGTTATGTACATACAATAGCATTACTATCTTGCAAAGACAGCAAGCGATCCGGTAGATCAGGCAGAAACTCCTCGAACGCTAAAGCCGAGACTTCGCTTTCAAGCGGTCGAGGGAATGTCAAAGAATCGACGAGTGCACTGTAGTCTAGTCGGCGACGGTCGAGAGCGTTTGCGAATGCGGCGAGATCTAGTGTCAATGTCATTTGGCGATGGAGGACTCACGACAGTTCACAAAAGCCAGTGTGGTGTCGTAGACCTTCAGACGGATTGCTACCCCCTGCATTTCAGCTCTGCCCCGTGTTGGGTGGACCTACCGCTTTATTGCCCTGCAGCGTCAGTACTGTACTAACGGGTACGATCTTCTATAATACTCACGACGAACCCCATCAACCCTATCCCCTTCTCGCTAGTCTCCACCCGACTAATCACTGTCCGCAGCGTCTTCCTGACCAGGACGATAGTCATAACGCCAACGTATTGACTAAAGGCAAGCTGCATATCAGCTACAATGGGCCGAGGTATGAAGACCGGAGTTACCTTCTCAAAGTCTGATGCTCGATCTCCCAGACCACGAAACAGCGCTTCCTCCCATGCGGCAGCTCTATCATTGCCCTGAGCGAACAGTAGAGCTTGATGACGAACATCTGCAATCAGTAGGATCCTCAAAAAGCACGTACCAGCTTCCTGAAACCCAAACACTAGCAGATCGTCTGACCCGTCACCCACGAAGGAAGCGAGCTCGGTGGTACCCTTTGGCGGTAACTTGTCGTTCACATTATAGGTCCCACAGCGAATTCTATCGTCAATTCACTTCATCGATCAGGAACGAACTTTATGGTCTTTTGCTCAGACCATCGTGAAGCCCTCTCGAAAATTCGTTTCCGCAAGAAAGCTGGTCTGGAGAAAGTTGGCAGATAGGGGTTCGGATGTGGGTCGTCTACCATAGGCATCGTCACGTGGTCCGTGGCCGTCATGGATGAGACCTGGGTCGTCGGAGATGTGGTGTCGAAGCTAGTGAGACCGAAAGCTGAGTCTGAGCCAAATCGTGGGGTGCACTCACCTGACGTCTCCCGAGGGCTCTTGTCCGACATGGAGGTGGTCGTAGATGGGCCGGTGTCCTCCGGGACAGGTGTAATGGGGTATAACCTTAGCCACTCATGCTGTAGACTTGGCGGAGTCGAGGAATGATCTAGTCTCAGCTGTGGTACCTGGGCATTGTAAGGGGTACGTACGAACTACAAGAGCCAACCTTCTCAATTCCTTTGTCAATGACTGCACGACAAGCGAGTGATGAGCGGCTATGCGAAGCTCGTAGATCTCGTCGCCCATACGTAGGTCTAGAGTAATGTCTGAGGTCAGCATAACCATGACACAGAACATACGAGGTCGTGAGGACTGATGAAAATACGAGACCGAGGGCGAGGGGGGAGTTTGCAGGAGTGTGTGCTTGAAGCGACCGTTGATGGGTAACGTATGTGTGATCTGGGGCTGTACGACCTCATCAGATGATGTACATATGACTAGACTATGACTTAGCTTACCACCGGCTGTGTGTACTTACGCTGCCTCTTCGTTGCCTCTCGCGTCATGCGAGATCAGCACTGCATCCGCCTTGGCGAATCCTGTTCCTGGTTGCCTGATCCTACAAGGCAGAGACACCAACACTGAGTCAGAGGGGCGGAGAAACTTGCTGACTGGCATAATATCAGGTCTGGAGCTACTCATGGTGACCGTCTAGCCCTACAAGCTATGTGCTTGTGAAGGACCAGGTTGACAATGGTACGTAGTCGAGGAAGTGGACATGGTTGACAAGGGAGTGGGGTGGAGTCCCGCATGACGTGGATATCTCAACATTCGTTATCAGTCGTTTTATGGCTGACCCCAGTGTTCAATTACAGTGATTAGCACCAGCATACCCTATTCACCATGACGAGCGTCTCAGTCATCCCTAAGGGTATGTTGTAAATGGTCATGCCCGTACTGATATTCAGGATTGCATCATCTAGAAAATATTGGTCGAAAATTCCCAAAGTACGTAGACACAGGCCCAAAAATCTCAATGGCTAATGGGATAGACTTCCATCTCGAGTCCCCCATCCTTCCAACGTCTTTGTCCAGCCTGCCGATCGTATACGTAAATGGAACATCAGGCCTGGTGACAAAGTCCGTTTGAGGGTCGGCAAACCAAGAGAGAAATTTCAGGATGAAGCGCAGAAAGCTGCTGGTGGATATAAAGTCTACAATGTGAAAAGCGTCGATCTGGAAAAGAATTGGCTGTATCTAGATGGTCTTTCCGTAAGTCATATTCAATCGAAGGAATTGACGTGTAGCACAAACGATCAGCCACAGTATCACCACGACCCGAAGGATATGAAAGATGGGACCAGGAAGCCAAGAACCGATGGGACGAGGAGCAGAATGTCGTACCCACGAGTCGACCTGTTCATTACAGCAATGTACAGCTATGCGTCGAGGAGAATGGAGCGGCCAGGTAAGCTATCCACTTGATGAGATAGACGGCATCTGATAATATCAGTGTGTTCGCGTCCAGGATTGCTACGTCGGGATCGCATTTCAACAAGCGTACACGTACACAAGAGTGGGACCGATATGCCGCTCGATTGTCTGGTCCATCCTCAGCTGCACCTGATCCTGACCGCAATCAAGTCTCCATTCCTTGGCCAGCGTTGAGGCTGCCCAAATTACCTTCTCGTGAGTTTCAGTCCATATCACCGGAACCCACCTGATCATCAGCAAAACCCTGGGACGTCTCATCCGCAGACCTCAAGCAAACTTTCGAACCCGCCAATCTCCTTCCCCTGGATCAGATACAATCGAATGCTGCCAGAGATCTTCTAGCCATCACTCCTTTATCATCGCGTGCACCCGCCCCGGCCAACCAGGAATTCTCCGACACGTATATCGATTCTATTGAAGACAGAAGTCGACCTACCGTCGAATCGGCTATGCCATTATACTTGTCGGAAGAACTGTCGCCTCGTTTCAGCCGAGCTAAGCAGACTCGAGGATGGAATGAGCGACGTCTAAGAGAACAGGCAGAACGAGTGGAGATTGGACGAGTGGCTGTAGAAGAATGGGAGGCTGGAGGACGAGACAAGGCCCTCAGTGAACTACTCGCCGACGATAGCACCGGACTCGAGGGCGTCAAGATTCGATCAAGGACAAGGCAGGAAGTCCGTGATGCAGCTATGGCGGAATATGATGAGGAACTCGTTTCAAGGCAAAAGAAGGTTCAGCATGCCAGGAAAATGGGTCTCAAGTGGGACAGGCATGTCGAGGGATGGGAGGCCATGCCCGAAACCAGTATCATGCCAGGTGGTCAGCAGGATAAAGCAGCGACCAAGAGGGACAGAAAGGATCGCCGAGCAGACAGGCTCGAGAAGAAGTTGGGGGACCTCAAGCTGGAGGAGGCTAGGAATATGGTGCTACCTCCGGACCTACGTTTTTAGATTTATGCATCGCGTAATTCCGGTACCTGAGCATATGCCCATTCGTTCTCTATGATTTGCACTGTCCAGTCCACCACCTTTATCATGGCTGACTTATCCAAGACAATGCCGCTCGAGGCGAGCTCAGTAGCGAGAGCATACGCCAAGATCCAAGAGCACGTACATCGCACACCATTGTTGACGAACAAGACGATCAATAAAATCGCCTCGTCGTCACGGAACGGACAACCGGCTCCAGGTTTCAATCTATTCTTCAAATGCGAGAACTACCAACGCATTGGCGCTTTCAAAGCCCGTGGAGCATTTCATGCAGTGACTCACCTGATAGAGGAGATGGGATTGGAGGAGGTGCGTAAACGAGGCGTTGTGACCCATTCTTCTGGTAGGTCAGCGTATTGATGGACCTGACGATAGGTAACCACGCTCAGGCTTTGGCTTTGGCGGCGTCTACATTTGATATACCAGCACACATAGTCATGCCCACCATCTCAACGCCGTCCAAGATCGCCGGAACGCAGGAGTATACCGACAAGGTCTACTTCTCGGGATCTACCAGTCAAGAACGCGAACAAGTCGTCAAAGAGGTCATTGAGAAGACAGGTGCTATCCTGGTTCCACCTTACGATCATCCCGATATTATGCTAGGCCAAGGTACGGCAGCTCTAGAAATGGATCAGCAGTACAAGAAGCTCTCGGATGGAGGCAGCATGCGAGCCGTCATCGCCCCATTAGGCGGAGGCGGTCTACTCTCCGGTACAACGATCTACTTTTCCGATAAACCGAACACTTATGTCTTTGGAGCTGAACCTTCCTTCGAGGGGGGCAATGATGGTCAACTGGGTTTATTAGCAGACCCACCGAAACGGATCGAATCAGTCAAGACTTTGACGATTGCAGACGGACTTCGTACACCGCTTGGAGTTAATCCATGGAAGATCTTCACGAGCGGATTTCAGCAGAAGTCAAAATTCCTCGAAGGAGTGTATAGCGTTACTGAGGATCAGATCAAGGACGCTATGCGTTTAGTGCTCGAGAGAATGAAAGTCTTCGTGGAGCCTAGTGCTGTTGTTGGATTGGCGGTCATCCTGTTTGACGAGACGTTCAGGAGCTGGGCTATAGCGAGACAGCAGGAAGAAGGAGTGGAGAGCTGGGATATGGGGGTCATTTTCTCGGGTGGAAACACGACCATTGAAGCCATTGTCGGGTTATTTGGGAAGCAGGATGGAGAAAAGCAGAAGCGAGCAGAAGCCAAAGTAGGCAGTGACGGCAAGGCGATCGCTGAAAATGTTGCTGGGTAAAAGTATGTGTACATGTACGCCACTATATTCATCGTCGATATGTCCAACTTCCACCTAGTAGTGTACCAATCACCTTCATCGCCCTCAAACCGGCTGCATTGCATTTGAGCGGGTCAGTAGGTAAAAGCACCAAATCGGCTCGATCGCCTTCCCGGATATGTGTCTGGCCATTCTGCGCAGTCAGCGTCTCTCCAGGAGGTTCTTCCTAATACGTACTGAGGTCGAGGCGGCCCAAGCTGTCTCCAAATCGATGATCTGCTCCGCGCACATTGGAGAATCGCCGGCTGCAGCTCGAGTGATACAGACCGCCAAAGCGTCCCAGGGTTGCATCTGAGCGACAGGACAATCACTTCCCAGCTTCATCGGGATTCCAGCATCCACAATAGATCGAAAGGCCCAAGCTCGATGTTCTCGTCCAGGCCAGAATTTGGCGCATGTCTCTCGGTCATCAACCATATGCTGTGGCTGCACCGATGCTATCAGACCGAGCTTCTTGAATAGCGGTAGATCGCTAAAATCGAGGAGTTGTGCATGCTCAATTGTGCTTCCCGGTAACGGATTCGGGCCTTCGGCGAGTGTCTTGAAAGTTAGAGAATTCGCTTCGTCTCCAATGGCGTGAATGGCGAGTTTGAATCCATTCTCTCGACCTCGTCTAGCCATTTCCGCCAATGTCTTTGGCTGATAGGGGAAGACACCGTAATCTTTGGTTCCTGGATACGGCTCATGACAGTATGCGGTCTGCGAACCGAGTGAGCCATCTGTGACGATCTTGTATGGACCGACTGTGATCAAACCTTCGGTTTCGGGCACGGCATCGCCAGTCTTGAGACCTAGCTTGATGGCATCGTCGAGATGCTGGTCGTAGAAGCCGACGTGAACTCGTAGGGCTCTAAATCCCTTCTTGTACCTTCGTTGCCAATCCGCGATATTGTGCGAGTTCTCCAGTTCCACAATCTCGGTGACTCCTAGTTGCCTAAATTCAGCTTGGTCGCGGATCATGCAACATACGAAGCGGTCTTGACTTCCTGGATAATCCAGTCATCCAGTACCTCATCCGTGACAGCACTCAGCTTGCGAGTCGCTTCGAAAGCTTCCTGTTCGACCAAAATCCCGTCTCCTTCCGGTTCATGACCAACACGCTCCAAACCCAGTGAGTTCGAGCATATAGAGTGGTATCCATTCCAGAAAAGGTAGATGGGTCGCGTAGAACTAAGCCTGTCCAGGCTGTTACGACACATTGCCTCTCCATCAGGCCAGACTCCATTTCGCATGTTGACTCCAACGAGTTCGAATTGATCATACTTAGGGTCCTTTAAAGCCTGAGCCACCATGTCCAGAGCTTCGTGAGCGGTTTGAGCGGTCTTAAGGTCGATACGATGAATCGCGAGGGCATTGAGTTTTGAGTGAACGTGCCAATCAATCAAGCTCTATGTCTCAGTGTAGAACCAATGTGGACACTCACTGGGGCGAGCCATTTGTCTGTGCAATCGATCACTTCACCCACACTCGAGATTCGAGATGTTGAAATCTGTCTGACGATACCGTCTTCGACTAGGACGTGGTACTGGCCCTCGGGGTGACCGACAAGCTGAACATTCTCGAAACTTATCGTTGATTTCGAGCTCATCCAATTACCCATTATGATATGATGATTGCTCAATGTTGAGAAGAACCAAAACGGGTGAGCCGAGCTTATAAGGAGGTTCGGTATAAAAGCCGAGGCGAGGCGCCTCTATTTTGGCGCTGGATTACCCACATGCTTTCCAGGCCAAGGAGTCCGTGTGAGCACGTGCGAGCAGAGTTCAGGCTTGCTTTGAGAGGTGCAGGCCAATTTCGGCCGTCTACATGGAATTCAGGCATGGATCCACGGCTTTGAGTGGACTGTATAAGTGAGAAGCAGAGCGAAGGGGGTGGTCAGCGAGCTGGAAATACAGGGTCAATTCGTCACGTGTCACCCGTTTTGCCGCGCATCTTATCTGATCAAGAATCCTAACCGCTCCAACCTTTATCATTCAACAAACATGGATCTGCCTGTTCCTAAAATTGGTGGAGACAGGAGAGCTAGCTCTATGGGCCCAAATAGCTCAGCACCCAACAAAAGACTCCGCTCCGGATGCCACAGCTGCCGTATACGGAAGAAGGTAAGCCTGAGCCACATTTCATCCAGTGATCATCTGATTTGGCAGCGATGCGATGAAGGCAAACCAGACTGCGCAAGTTGCACAAGATTAGGGATCCAGTGTCTTGGGTATGGCGCAAAACGACCAGAGTGGCTCAAGGATAAGAGGGAAATCGAGAAGACAGCTGCGGAATTGTGCGTCCCGCCTAAACTTTGAGCTTACAGGCAGGAAGAACAAAGTTTCAGAGGGACGTGGGAAACGGCCCCGGTCTACCTTACCTGATCAATCGACCTCTAATAGCTTAGCATCATCGTTCGCTAGTGCTGAGCCTGAAATCTCGGATACATACAACTTCGGTCATGCACCCAACGCCTATCCCCTACAGGGCTACGAAATGATACCAGCTCAGTCGAATGGATATGCTAGGTACGACGTGGATATCCGACCGGATCACCCGGCTGCAACAAGTTTGCCCCTTGATCGTGATTTAGATGAGATTTGGAAAGTGCTTTTCGGTCACGACAACCCATTTTCAATACCCCACAGTCTGTCCGCACCAATACCCGGATCAATCATTGACGACTCGCCCAACCGGTATTTACACCATTATCTGAATATTGTCCTGCCAATGCAATTCCACCATAAATCGATGGGCTTGGGCGATTCAGTAGCCCACCTCGCCATGACACATCCAGATATCCTGGACGCCGTATCGTCACTGGCCGCTCTTCACATGGGTGCTCAGCGGACTCGGGAGCTCTGCGCCCCTACCGATAATGATGTTATCTACGCCCAGACGGCTCATAGAAAGACCATCGACAGACTACGGATGATTGCGGTGGAGGAATTTCCGACGGAACAGATAATAATCATGGCCATTTTTGCGACCTCGTTCCAGTTGTTCTCGGGCGGAACAGCCAAAATGTGGAGGGAGGCTATAGCCGTTTGTCAACGGTGTCTTTCGACAATACTGTCCAGAGTCCAAGAGTAAGTCGCATGTGAAATTTGCGCTGATACTGGGTCACCAACGATACAACACTATCCCATCTGGATGCCCCACTTGATCTGGGTAGATGTCGTGAGCTCGGTATCAAAGAATACGGTTTCGCGGATGCTGGGCACATATCGGAAATTGCTTCTGCACAAACCCGTCAACCCTGACGATCCTGGTGAAGCGGTCTTGCTGGAAAAGACCATGGGCTGTGACAGTACCACCGTGAGTACTCAGTCGCGAGGTGTGCTGATATAAGACTTTGGCGTTGGCTGAGATTGTCGGCCTGTCCGAATGGAAGACAAAAGCGATAGATGCTGGATGTTTGGTCTCGAGAGACCTGTTGGAGAGAGCCAAACCTATAGAACAGCTGCTTGAGGATCGGGAATGGAGAGAAGGGCACTTGTCAACTCTGGAGATAAAGGACCAGCTGTATGGCGATACTTTCTACTATGCGGCCAAGATCCTGTTAGCCAGTGTCTTAGACGGTCCTTTTCCGTCGAGTAAGTTATTGGACTTCCACAACGGTCGACTCGAACTGACATCCAGTCCCCGACATTGCACTAGCGGTCCAAAATATGCAAAACACCCTCCAGCGACTAGACGACATAGTCCACGACATTGACTTAGCCCGAGGTTTGGTACTCCCAATTACAATAGCAGGATGTCACGCCGGAACAGCTGCAGAAGAGGCCTTCTTTCGAACACAATTCTCTCGTCTGAGCTCCGAGGCTGCAGCTTTTGGAAACACTGGGTCCGCGTTAGAGTTGATGGAAGAGGTTTGGAGGCGGAGGGCGGTGAGTAGGAAATCTGAGAAGGTGGACTGGACCGAGGTCATGATGGATATGGGCTGGGAAGCGGGTATTTTGTTGATATAGTTGAAAGCTCCTTTTCATTATACATGTCAGGCGAAACATGGCGCGTTGATCAATGACAGGGCGATTGCTGGTGTGAGGCCGCCTGACCCTGCGGTGTGTGATCATGTAGAGGCATAATACCGAGAAACGCTGCGGTTAAATAACCGCCCCGCGACCTGACCGAAATGCGATAAGACGATGTCCACCTTTGACCGTTCCTCAAAGTCTCTGTCTGTCTTCTTGCACAAACGTCAATAATCGGCATTCTCCCTACTGGGCAGAATGGGGGCTCACGCTTCAGGCGAATGGTGACGGACTTGCCTGAAGCTACCAGAGCTCAGCTCCAAACAACAGCTCATGAGTCCCTGTTTAGGGGAGACACGGATGCGCTCGCCGTCCGACACTGGGCAGACATTATGTGGGTAGCATACAGAACCTGAGGCTGATTGTAGATATCGGGTGTTTCGATCCAACGAAGTCGTAAGCCAGCTTGGATGAGAACAGCTGAGAAAAGATACTTTGCCGGCGATTCTGGAAGTCGGAGTACGCGGTCTACCAATGTAGATGACTTGCCTATACTACGGATACAATCACCATTGCGTGATACTTGAAACGTCCCAAGGTATCCGCCGGTCTTGGTCACGACAGTAGCAACCGACAACCGGATGGTACCGGATCATTCCCAGAAGTCCCTAACCGAGCAACACTGTGGGTGCCACGGGCGTAACCGGGACTGACAACACAGCCAAAGCGCCCCCTGACAATCGCACATATATCGAACAGATCTATGGTGGCATGGGGCACGAGCTTAGGTTGCCCACGACGAACCCACTCCGCTAACAAGTAGCCGGCGCCAAGTCCATCGGCCCAGATTTCAAGAAGCCGTGGACAGGCTGGGCTTCATTTTTTCGTGCATGCAGGAATACAGCCAGGTAGCTTTTTGGCTTTTCGGGTCTGCTCGCTCCGAATCGCTGCGCTGCTTCTTCCACCGTCTTTACTCCCGAGTCGCGCAATCAGATAACCCCTGTTCACACAAGAAGTTTACGTCAAGCAGGCATTTCGCACCGTGTCAAGCGTTTGAGCGAGCGTGAAAATACACAGATCGCATCAAACGCCGTAAAGGCATGTATAGGAATGCCAAGCAACGCTCCACCAGGCCGGCGCCGAGTCCCCCTTGAGAAACGAAAACTCAGAAGAAAGAAGGCAGAGTGGGTATAGACCCTTCAAAACACGTGCCTGAACCCTGAAGACTTGCCTATCTGATAAAAAAACCCTTCTCAGCTCCCGCTCTTACGCCCCTCTGGTGTTCCGTGCAGAAGGCTTTGGTAATAGGGTAAACTAAAGGCTGGATCTGATTATTGCTTCGGCCGATACCCTTGAAATGGTTCTGGACTCGAGGTACGAAACAGGGTAGCCTCGATACCACAATACGAAAATTGATCGACCCGATCCAATCAGATAATAAAAAGGGCATGAAATTCTCTTGTCAACCTTCTCATCATTCCTCTCCATTCCTCTCCATTCCCACACCATCCATCTAAATCAAGTAGAGATGTCACACGAGCAAAAGTACGCTGGTGATCTCGAGTCATCGCGAGATGGCAAAGACGCCCATCCTGAATCTCCCCATGATCTTCCGGCTCTTGGTCACTCCTCTTCATACCCCAAGGACACTGCTCATGTCACCCATGATGATCTGCACTTGGCCGGTGAGCCCTCTCATAACACTAGCATTGGCAATCACTGATCATTAGGTGTCAAGCGAATTGAGGCTATCTCCGCTCAGATAGGCTCCAAGACTCGAATCCTCGCCTTTGTTGGTGTCCTTATACTCGCCTATGCCATCTCTATCGATGGAGTAAGTTGTATCAATCATCATTCGTCATGTCAGTGGCTCATAGTTTAGTCCATTCGATACGTACTGCAGACCTACGCCACCAGTTCTTTCTCCGCCCACTCCCTCTTGATCACTATGGGTGTTCTCCAGGGTGTTATTGGTGCTGCCGGTCAACCTGTCGCTGCCAAGATCTCCGATGTCGTCGGTCGAGTCGAGATGCTCATTGCCGCCATTATTCTTTACTGTATCGGTACCGCTATAGAAGCCTCTTCCAAAGGTATCGCCTCCTACGCTGCGGGTGTTGTCATCTTCCAGATCGGATTCACCATGTACACCATCATGATCCAGGTCATCGTCACTGATCTGTCTTCCCTTCGAGGTCGACTTTTCGCTTCTTTCATTCCTCCTTCTCCTTGGCTCATTCAAACTTGGGTCAGTGGAAACGTTTCGGCTCACTTTGTTACCGACCAGGGAGAAAGAGGTCTCTGGCGATGGGGTTTGGGTATGCTCGCAATCATCACGCCAGGCAAGTCTATCGTCTGTCGAATGTAATGTACAACCGGCTGACCATCAGTCGCCTCTCTCTGCATCATTACCATCTTGGTCATCGCTAGTCGACGAGCTTCCCGAGCCGGTACCCTTGCCGGCTACCGAACTCCTTTCCAGCAACTCGGTTTCAAGAACTTTGCACCTCACATGTTCTGGCAACTCGATATCATCGGTGCTATCCTTCTCGTCGCTTCTATCGCCCTCTTCCTCGTCCCATTCACACTTGCTGGTGGTCAGCAATCCAAATGGGGTCAGGCTCATATCATCGCGCCTGTCGTTGTCGGAGCTTGTATCTTTCCTCTTTGGGTCCTATGGGAGCGAAGATGCCAGTACCCCTTGGTTCCTTTCCATGTAAGCCCCAACTTTAATCATCTTGGATCGCGCTGATTGTCTAGCTTCTCAAGGACAGAGGTGTCTGGGCCGGTCTCCTTGTTGCTCTCTGCCTAAATATGGGTATGTCTTCCGTCACCTACTCGTACGGCGTGCTAACGATTCAGCCTGGTCCATTCAAGGTCCTTTCCTCTACACCAGTCTCATCGTTTCTTTCGGTCAATCCGCCTTATCCGCCACCCGAATCTCCTCGCTCTTCACCTTCACCTCCACTTTGACCGGTATGGCCCTAGGTCTAGTCGTTATGAAGGTTCGACGACTCAAAGCATTCATCATTTTCGGATCTCTCACCTACACTGTCGCTTTTGGTCTTCTTATCCGATTCCGAGGTGGACACAATACTAGTCAAATTAGTGGTGTTATCGGTGCCGAGGTTCTTCTTGGTCTTGGTGCTGGTTTCTTCACTTACCCCGCTATTGCCTCTGTTCAAGCTCGAACCAAGCACAAGAGTGCGTCTACCCTGTTCTCATATTCGACTGGAGGCTGATCAATAGACGTCGCTGTTGTTACCGGTCTCTACTTTGCGCTATACAACTTGGGAGGTGCTCTCGGAAACGTTATCTCCGGATCCATCTGGAACCAGAGGATGCCAGTTGAGCTCAACTCCCGACTCACCAACGCTACCCTCGCTGCGGAGGTCTACTCCAGTCCATACACCGCTATCATCCCTTTCCCCGCTGGTACCCCCGAGCGAGAGGGTATCACCGAGGCCTACAGAGCCGTCCAGAGAATCCTTGGTAGTAAGTCTATCTACCTTCATCAAGATGTTCTCGACTGATGAAAAGTCACCGGTATCTGTGTCTGTGTACCCCTCGTCATCTGTGCTCTGCTCTTGCGAGACACTCATCTCGGTACTTCACAATCTAGGGAGGACGCCGAGGAGGATGACCAGAAGGACAGGGAGAGACTACAGAACGCATCTCTCTGGCAGCGACTCTGGAGCTGAGCTTGTCAGCATCAGCTGGCTTGACTCTTCTTCTTATAACGACTCCATTCTTCCCAGTTCTTAGACTTTGCTTTCTCAATCAGATCTTTATAATGCACATTTACTCAATCTTACTCTGTATTGCCACCAACTAGATCTGCCACGGATCTCTCCGATTCTTGCCCGATCTCAGCCAAAGTTTCCGTCCACTCTCGATGCTCACATTTGTCTTTCATACCTCGTCAAGCACACCCACATACTCTTCAACATCTGCACTATTAGCGCATTAGGTCATCAGCAGCAAACCGAAAAAAGATGTCACGTATATCACAAGCTCAAAACCTCATTCGATCTCTCGCACCAACACCTCTCAGAACATCGAATTCTCAACAACTAAACGCCGCTCTGGAGAATATCACAAATCGTGCTTTCCCTAATGCATCCTCGATAACAGCTGGAAGTAGAGAGGAGAAGGCGCTAGATAGGATGGTGGCTAGCTTAGAACGTCTGCGCGCAGGAAAAGCAATGACGGATGTACGTTTCTCATTTCGTTGCATCCACTGGTGTCTCTGAACACTCAAGCTGATATGACAGTATCCACTTTCAGACAAGACGTTGAGACCTGTACATGACCCACATTACTACGAAAGGATCATGGATGGTATTCACAACTCTCAAAAAGGCCAGGGAAGGAGTTGGTGGAGATCGTTCTTCCAGCTCAAGGGACGAGAGTAGGAGCAAGGCGATAGCTCAAATTCGCAGAGGGCGAGATGAAGGATCCAGACCAACGGGAATGGTTGTATGTATTTTACCATTTAGATCGGTTCGACCGATGTATATTACCTAGACTTCTCGACAAACTGGAAACATGGTACCCCCGGTGATATCACGCGATGTCTCTCCTTCGCCTTGTTTTGTAAGCCCAGAGCTCCCTCATGAGGTAGTCTCGATACATACGATTCTGCCTTGAGGCGTTCACCCTTTACAAATGCGCCTCAGAAGATGTCGAGGTGGACGTGACTGCATCAGGCTGAAGAGACTGAATAAATCTGTGATATGTAAGGAATGCGCATGAGCGCATACGCCTGCAATCGACTGTTGCGCATGATCTCCTCTTGATACCCTTGATACCTTCGATACCCTTGATACGCATTAGCTCCGGTTCGGAGACTGAATTACCTCTAGTCGCACTGTAATTACCATAATTAATTACCGTAGATCTACCGAATCTTGGCAATTACCCATATGTTCGCAGTCACCCCCACCCTGCCGGATATATACCGAGATGTAGATGCTGCAACACATACTCATGTATAACTTGCTTTTGAACTCGTTTGATACCAGGATAGGCATATAATCGATATCGCTCAAGCATAGGAAACCGAGACAAAGACTCGCGATGTCCCTTCGACCCTTGCCTCTCCTGTCGACGGTTGCTCGTTCACTGATCCAATCGCGCAGGGCGATCAACACCTCATCCTTCCGACTGCAAGAGCCGAAAGCAGCTCACCCGGATTCTCATGCCGAGATACGAGTATCAAGGGGCGAGCCCGTTGCAGACGGTGCCAAGGAGAAAGAAGGACCGATCTCAGGAATCTCTAAAGCTCGAGAGCCTGCTGAGGGTCAGTGCCTATTCCAGGATGAACCCGTCAAAGTAGCAAAGTGTTGACATGCAGCACCACTAGCTCGTGTACCTCTTCCGCAACTGTTCAGCCTAAAGAATCGTACATACGTTGTGACAGGCGCAGCACGAGGACTTGGACTCACGGTCGCCCGCTCGCTTCTGGAGGCAGGAGCCCATGTTCATTGCCTTGATATGCTGCCTGAACCAGATGCTGCCGGATGGAAAGAAGCTCTCGGGACGGCTAAAGAGGAGGGAACAAGTATCACATATCACACTGTGGACGTTACATCTCAACAATCCCTCTCTGCCGTCTTCTCGACCATCTTCCAGTCAACCCCTTCAAGAACGCCTGTCAAGGGATTATACGTCGCAGCGGGAATCAATCAATTGAAACCCGCCCTCGAATATACCCCAGAGGATTTCAGGAAGGTCATCGATGTCAATATTACTGGGACATTCTTCTGCGCTCAAGCGTTTGCCAAGGAATGGTTCGAGAGGAATCCGGATGGAAATGGAAAAGCGGGGCAGGGGGCTAGCATCGTCTTGACGGGAAGTATGAGTGGACATGTTGCTAATGCCGGGTTACTTTGTGCTTCATATAACGCGAGTAAAGCTGGAGTGAGTCTTGGAACAAAAGAAGTGCGATGTAGCTTATGACAGGTCAACCAATTGGCAAAGAATCTAGCAATGGAATGGTCAGGCAAGGGCATACGTGTCAACGTGGGTGTCACCATCACATACTTCATAGTCCAGCTGATAAAGCAGTCGATATCCCCGGGATACATCCGCACTGCTCTCACAGCAGCACTACTAGATGCTCAACCGGAATTCGAAGAGATTTGGCACCGCAAGAAACTCCTAGGGCGTCTAGCTACTCCAGATGAGATGAGGGGTATGTTTGAGCTTTCGAAATGAAGAAGCTGATTCCAGGCCCGGTCGCATACCTCCTCAGCGATGCTTCGTCGTTCATGACGGGCGCAGATCTGCTGGTAGACGGAGGGCATTGTGCTACTTGATCGATAGTTCAGTGCGTATTTACATAACATTAGGTTGTAGATAGTCTATCAAGAGTGTGCACATGTGGATAGGCGACGGTGCAAATCACTGCTTCTTTCCCTCAAGTTGATCCTTGGTTTTGGCAGCATCCGGCGCAACGATAGTCTTAGCTGGGTCCCTTCTCAGCTCTTCCTCATGCCACTCAGTCTCTTTTCTCGATCCCTCTTCCTTCTTCTCATCCGTCGAGTCCGACCTGGGATTGGGACTTTCGAGCTCATGTGCTCCAGGTCTAGCTCCAGGGTGTCCGATCCTGCCAAATATGTTCTTGGCAGGGTTCTCTTTCTGGTCCGGGGATGGTGCGGATCGAGGCATTTCGGGCTCGGCGACATGACCTGAAGCGTCAATGTCGCCTGGATGTAGTCGAGCGAGGAGCGACTCATGTGCTGCATCATTTGACCCTGACTGCTCTTTGTCATCGGTGCTGTCGACATTCTTGGTTTGGCCATCAGGATCGTCGTCTGGTGTATCGTCGGTATTTCGCTCGTGATTGGGTGAACGGTCTCTCTCTGGAGGGGTAGGAGCCTCTCGGGCTCCAGCAAGACCCACTCGACCAATGATCGCAGCTCTGAGGGCATCCTGCGATGGCTCTGCGTTTCCTTCTGGGGCTTCCGGTGCTCGAATTTCATCCTCATTTTGTCGCTCTCCCTGAGTCCCCTCGTCCGCCATCTCCGGTTCTTCGTCCGCGTCGCTTCGAGGCCGGGGTGATGGTGTCCGAGGCACGATGGACGACGATGTCGCGAGAGGAGCCGCTTTCTTGGGCTCGAGTATTCGTGAGGGAGTCGAGGTACTGACCGAGTCAGACGCTTTTATGGGGGTACCATTGGTCCGCGATGTTATCGACTCTGCACCTTTTGCTCCTGCGACAGATCTGACGAGCGTATCTCCTATTTTCGATGCGGAGCTCTTGACAGGAGTAGTCGTTGTCGTCTTGACGGTCTTGGTACGGGTAGGCGAAGCAGGCTGGGCAGCAGCTGCTTTAGCCCTCGATGACGCTGTTCCTTGCAGCAATCTTGACCCCGAACTTGGAACAGTAGTTCGCGTGACAGTGGAAGCTGTCTTAGGCACCTCAGTTTCTTTGGCCAGACTCTGTCGGCCTTGAATACTCGAAGCTCGGCCAAGAGATAGACTCTTTCTCTTCTCACTTGCTTCCTTCGCTTTGGCCAGGCTCGAGGCAGTATGTTTGGAAGGTGTTCCCGTGATTTGTGGTCGAAGTGGAGTTGGGGAAATGGAGCTTGATCCGGGAGTGGTGGATGACGCGCGTTTCGTGGGACCAGTATGGGACGGAGTAAGTTTGGAAGCGGTCGTTCGAGAGAAGGAAGATGGGGCTGGGCGAGATGATATAGGTTTGGTGGTAGATGATAGAGGTGTCTTTTGGATGACAGAAGTTCGGAGTACGGAGGTAGAGTTGGAGCCGGAGGGCTTGTTGGGAGCAGGGGTCTTGACAGGTGTACTGGTCTTGGTTGGCGTAGGCTTTATGTTTGGTGATGCGCTGGCTTGCTCTTGCGAACTTGTCGGTTTGATGGTAGAAGTGACGGCAGATTGAGGCTTGACGGCTTGCGGGATCCTACTAGACCCAGAAGTAGTCCTTGTCCTTACTGAAGAGGTCGAACTAGGTTGCTTGGCCCCGACCGCAGTGGGTATCTTGCTCGGAGTCGTTGACTTGGCAGCAGAAGCCTTCGGACTGACTGATGCACTGGCTTTTGTGATTATCGGCGTTGCGGTCTTCTTTACTTCTGGGCTTTCGGGTTTGACATGATTTACGGCCTTTGGTGTCGTTGGTGAGCGAGGTGAAGCGGGTGCGGGCTTGACAGGTACGTCCGTCTCTTTGAAAGCAGCTGGTCTCGATACTGTCGTCTTATCCACGTCCCCATTCAAGCCTTTCTCCAGAGACCCCTCAGAATCCCCCTTGACCTTCTTCGAATCATCAATATCCAGATCCTTCAATTCCTCAATCACGTCCCCATTCTCCTCAGCTTTGGATAGTGTAGCACTATCGACTCTCGGAGACGGCTTTACTGAGTGATTCTCCGAAGACCTCCTGCTAGTCTGCGAGACTGAGGAGGACCGACGTGATTCAGAATCGCGTTGACGAGCTGCTGATTCTTGTTCTTTGGTTGCTGCTGTCTGCCAACGAGCTACCAGTGATGAGACCTGATATCAGCCTTGCCATTGTAATTGTAAAGCCTTGTGTCAGCCTTACCTTGCCCGCTGACTTTTCGACTGGTAAGGGCCTGTCATCAGCTGGTGTGGGGCGACAATGGAGGAGTGACGCACATGGTTCTGAGGAGGGTCCGTGATCTCTTCCCGGACAGCTACCTCGATGTTGAATCTGATCTTAGAGCTCGTAGATGGGTCGTATTTAAGGTGCGATGGCCGAAATACTCGGAGCAGTACGGTCAAGTCAACAAAGAGATAGGCAATGGGTAAAAGAGAACAATGGATGAAACAACCCCACCTTTGCTTGGTGGAGTTGCCGGTCATTCGGATATGCGGTCGCGTGGAGCCACTGACAATGTAATCGGTGCAGAACGATGCATTTGGGCTGAGTTGTCCAGCAAACAGAGCACAAGCAGAGGGACGCAAACTCAATCCGCTAGAAGAGAGCCATGTGTGATACCGAGTAATATGTGCACAGATCGCTGGACAGACATCATGTGCCGAAATAGACATGATGTGCTGTCAGACAGTCAAGTGGGCTTGTATAATTGCATGAAACGCGCTTGATCTATCACTGCGCATATCGTCAACGAGGGTTTCAAGAGTTTGTCATGTGGTCGGAATGCAGAATAAGGATTTATGGCTTGCTGGGCAGTATAACTACTCGGCGATCGAGCACTACGATGTCAGCTTTCGAACTCGAACCCAAGAGCACGAGGTGACCTACCGTGTAGTCAGTGCTTGAGTTGGTGTTGAGGATAAGAGCGACAATGAGACCGTATAGACCCAAAACCTCGGCAAAAATGAGGATAAGAATCTGCTTATTAGCATGTTGCTCACGAGATCGCCAGCTGGGATTTGGGCGAGCGAGATTAGGTGACGTACCATTCCGACGAAAAGTCTGGGCTGCTGGGCGGTACCCCGGACACCTGCATCACCGACGATACCGATAGCGAAACCAGCGGCAAGACCAGCAAGACCGACGGAAAGACCTGCACCGAGCTGGATGAAACCAGTGTACAATGGCATAGGAGAGGCGACTTGAGGTCAGCTCAACATCCGAGTTTTGAATAGCTGTACTCACGATCACCAGAGATCAGGACGGAAACGACGAGACCGTACTACGTTGTCAGCCCGTTTTACATGAAAGCCTGGGCCTGAATAACGTACAATGGCGATAATACCAGCCATGACAACGGGAATGACACACTTCATCATAAGATCGGGACGTAGGACAGCCATGGCTGAGATTCCGACACCGGACTTGGCGGTTCCGTATCTACCATTGTCAGCTTTTTCATTTTCCGGGAGGAGTGAGCTTACGCGGCACCGATGCAGGTGAAGACGATGGCGGAGGTACAACCCATCGCACCGAAGAATGGGGCGTAGACGGGACATAGTTCGGCGGTGGTAGACATCTTGTTTGATGTATAATTTGCTGAAGGCTAAATGGTCAGCTGATTGAGCCGATTGACATTGGATCGAGGTTGAACGTGGGATTGGGACATGACGGCGACACAACTGCGAGAAGCAATCTTCCGCAAGAAATGCTACGATCGCGTCTTGAAGGCTGGAGAGCGCGTGGTGCTGGCGATGGACCGATTGACTTACTATATGGGATGGAGTGAGGGTGTATACTACAGTATAGTCTGGTGAAAGGAGGAGGAGGAGTAAGATGATGAGGTGCCGGCGTCAAGGACCGGTCGACGGTATTTGCGGCGATTTAATAGGTGTGGCGGTGTAACTCGCTCACTCAAATCATAGCTACATGACCCCCTACTCCATCATCAGCCATGAGATAGTGAAGCAAGCAAGCAAATTACTGGCCAAGCCATCTGTAAAGGGACGATGGATACAACTCCAAGGGCAGCAAAGAGAGGGCGATCAGATTCACTTTCGTCAAATTCGTCAGGCTCCTCCACACGATCCCAAGCAAGCTCATCCCGGTCATTATCGCCCGTCAACAAGATCCTCCGATCTACCTCGATACCAGGCGAAGCCATCGAATGTAATCTCCCTCCGACATGCTTCCCCAATAGCCAAAAACTCGAAACGACAGCCGAATTGGAGAGACATCAGCTGGCGTTTCACACGTATATCTGCAGGACGCCAGTGAGAGATAAGACCGCTTCTGCTCAGGAGGGGCAAAATGATCCATGGGCTGTACCCAGGGAATTCAAGTCCAGGCAGAGGAATGAGTGGAAGGAGTGTCGCAAGATATTTCCAGATCAGCGGATCCTTGATCTCGTGAGTTTATTAAGCTGGTGTAATTCGCATTTCCATCCACCAGCGAAAGTCTGGACGGCGAGCTTGCTGTGTAAATCCAGGCCAGTGACTGATATATCAGCATCAAGCCGAGACTCACGACCCAAGTCGACATAGACAGCATGAAGGCGTTCCCATCGTGAGTTTCCTCTCACTGGCCAGCCAGGAAAAGAAACTAACAATTCAGTTCAAATGCTTCGTCCCACCTCCAGAATGTACGAAAATATTCCTTAATCCTAAACAACGTCGCCTGCATTTGATCGACAAACACAGTGAGTCTAGTTACACCATTATGAATACTTGATCACTGATATCAGAATACCCCAGACAATACTATTTCTCGATAACGAATCATGGGTTGAATAGGATAACGGAACAAGATGGTCTAGGCGCTTCTTTGATCAGGCCCGTGAAATACTCCGAAACGACCATGAAGTCCCCATCGACATCGGAAGCAGTGGTGGATGTGGATATGGATGATTTGACGAAAAGTATGAAAAGTCTCGAAAGCTCTTTGAGCTTGGTTCCGGCTCAATTGAGGCGGAAGAGCAAAGGGAAGAGCCGGGCTGGATCAGCAAAGGTGCTGGATGCTGGCATCACTGGGGACTAGTTGATACCATAGAGGTGAAGAAGCTACGATACTATAGATCATGATAATGATGATAATGATAACGATGTAACGCTGTAAATGCTCGTAAGTGATCGTTACCTCAGATTGTCTCCGTGCATATCCACGACTCCAAATGCAAATCCAAAGCAATGTTTATGACATTGTTCGACGCGAGCAGAGGAACAGACGGGCACTGCGGTACTCGTTCCGATGTCAATCATTCTGTGGATGACAACGTGGGCAAGTTCATCTGCAAACATGACCCTGAAAATGATGCTATTGACTAATTCATGCATTTGTCGACGTACAACAGTTCCTTCTTCCGTCCAATAGGTCTACTTGATATAGGAACATCATACAAATTCTCCCGTTCACGCTCTTGCTCAAGATACCAGACCATCGAAACGAGCTCCGCCCTCTGGCCCATCTTCTCTCGTGCTCATCAAGCAGCACCGGAGTCACTTCTCTCACTTGACTTGCCCTTTGATTTATTCTTCCGACCCGGCCCGCGGCGACGTAGTACGACATCATAAGAACATCCATCTTCATTCCTCCTTGAACAATGGAAACATTTCGGTCTTGCGCCGTCACACCTGTACGTCAGTCTGCGTTTCTTGATCGTTGTTCTAGGGAGAAATGACTCACTTGAGTTTCCTAGCTCGACATGTGTGACACGCGATGACGACTTTCTTCTCCTCATCGTCGTGATCATGATCGTGATCGTGATCATGATCGTAATCTAGTGAAGGCATTGGATGCGGAATAGACAGTTTCGGTCGTTTCGATTTCTGGTCGGTTGCGGTGGAGGAATCACCCGGGGAATAACCATTCGAAGAGGATGATCCCTGACTCTGATGTGGGGAGCGCGATCGTTTCGAAATGACAGGGGCTTGGGGCAACGAGGTCGGAAGTCCTTCAAATGGCGATCGTTTGATCTGTGCCGGTGAGCGAGTATGCTGGTTGGCGGCTTTGACTTGAGTAGATGAGCCAGGGCCGCTGGCGGACGAGGCAGAGAAGTGCATCTCCCTCGACCACATGCCGTTCATGTTGATTGCCGCTGAAGGGCCTGGTCCAGGAAGGGATTGCGAGTGGGCGATTGGCATGGCATTCATTGATCCGTTCGATGCTGCCAGCCTCGTTTGTTCCGACAGAGCGACCGGTGGAGCCGATGCTGACGAGTCGTTCGCTCGACTACCGCTGTGTTTCGTGACTGGCTGGTAGCCAGTATAGATCGATTGGCAGTTGACAGATTGTGGGATAGACTGAGGCCGAGTCGAGGGAGGAGCTACAGTGTTGGCGTGTTGTAGTCCTTGCATTTGGGGTTGAGCATTCATATACTGCGTAGACCAAGACATGTCGGGTACGATCGGATGAGTGGCAGATTGCGGTGTGATAAGCGTATGCGAATGGCTCGAGGGCGAAGATCGGCTGGATGTGGGCAGTGGCGATGCTTGTTGAAATGACGAGGTACCCATTGAGTTGTCGAAGCTGCTTTGATATGGCATGTAAGGTGGGTATCGCTGCTGAGGAGCCCCATGAGAGACAGGGTACGACGGCGGTGCCCTGTATGCTTGACTTTGGCTCTGCAACTGTCCTTCTTGAGACTTGTTGTCGTATCCGAAGGACTGTGGTTGCGATTGGTTCGGGAAGAAAGCGGCTGGAATCGCAGGAGCCACAAGATCAGGGTGAACGTGGACTTGACGATAGTCCTGAAGATTCGCTTCCACGGCTAATCGGTCCCAACTCTGATTCTGATTATTGTTTAGTCCTGGCTGATAGGATTGATTGGAGTGTGGCGAAGGCGGGAAAGCATTGTATGCTACACCACTCTGTTGATTGGTGTTGAGGGAGGGGAAGGTTGGAGTAGATTGCATGTCCATTCCGAGCTTGCGTTCTAGTAATTGCGAGAATCTGTCGCCAGTAGATAGATTCACTGCTGGACCCGGGAACATGTCACTGCATTGTTAGTGGTCATCCTCGGCAAATTGACAAGCGGACGTACTATTTGCACTTGTCCCCACTATCCGGCTGAATCATCCAGCTACTCCCGTTCATCGAACCTGGCTGCATCGCTCCACCACTTCCACTCCCGCTTCCACTCGCACTGCTACCATTCCCCATGGGACCCATGTTGCCCTGGGTTCTGCTTGCATCGATATCCATAGGCATCGACATTGACATGGGCATAGAATTCGGCATGCTCATAGCCATCGGCATAGATGACGGTCCGGCTTGAGCGTTCGCATTCCCATTCCCACTTCCATTCCCGTTCATACCCATGTTTGGGTATGCGAATGGCGATTCGAACGAGAACCCAGGTGGAGAGAAGAACGACTGGTAGGCCATCTGATTAGTGAATTGCCGAGGGTCGTCGAACGACATGATTGAGGTGTATTAGAAGGGTGGGGGTCGAAGGTGAAAGGAAGACGATAAGGTAGATGGGTTTCGTATGTTGTCGTCACGTTACAGAATTCGGCGGCCGGTAATGACAACGTTTACCTTGTCTTGTCCGTCCTTGTGATTGTTGATGATGGTATGATAGGGTGGAGTAAGCCTTTGGAGATGTAAAGGGATCGCCCAGTATGGTGTATCAAGTTATCGAAGCTGTATGCGGATGCGGGTGTCTAGCGATACACATCCTTTGGTCATCAAAGGCGTATCGTATCGTGAACTTGGGGGACGGGGAGGAAATGTGTGTCCTTGATATATCTTGAGTGTTCCGAGATGACAGCTTTGAGATGGAGTCGATCGGTGTTCCGGCGTATGGATATGTCGCGATTGGAATCGGTCTGGAGGACGATCAGTGTATGGTTTGTATAGGTATGCTCAGATTGACAATACACAGACAAAAGGCAATAACTGACTCTATTGCATTATTACTTAAAGAAGCTAATCCAATGATCTCTGGTAGATCGGCCTTAGTCAGAGATCTCTTTCTCAACCTCAACCCCCCTCTCCCTGGCTGCCCTTCTCACCCACATCCTCATCTGCGCATTCCAAGTCCCTAACGGTCGTCTAGACAGGATCAATCTGATACGATTTCCCAAGCCACATGACCCGAGGTGGGCTCTAGATCCTGAAAAGAACAGGAGACAACACCCTCGCATTCCCCGGGTTTTTCGGCCGTAAGTAGAGGGTCCCACTCTCAGCTCCTCTTGTCATCTATTTTAACCAGACCGGGAAGGGATTTTACCGGTCAAGTTCTATAGGGACAGAAGAGTGGCGTTCCGTCAATTTAAACAGAGTTCTCTCTTCTGACATGGGCAGCAGGAAACGGGGCTGTGCTGCGTACCACACATTCGGTTCTGGAATGCTCGTGATCGACTAAATGACATATCAAAGCCGTAGCCGTAGTTACCGTAGTCAGGAACATTCCCCGTCCCGCATTAACGCAGAGATCCCATCTTTGTTTGACTTGAATTAGCTTGAGTTGATCGAACATGATGGCCTGGTCTGGACTTTTGTGCATGATGCACTAGTGTTTCAGACAGCGGTGGCTGGCTAGCAGTGGTTGCAGGATCCCATTAGACATTACGTGTGCAACGAACGCGTACGTGCGCGGGTCTCCGACGGCCCCTCGACAGATGTCCTCTTGATCCATATTCTGTGCATCGCAGACCGTCATGTCGAGTCATCTATTCTACATGATCCCACAACAAGCTCCTCCCGTTTCTGTATACCCACTATCTGCCGTACCCCAAGACTCGCCACCCTCGGAAGACGTCGCCGAACCCTTCCTCATTGACCATGGATCAGCATCGAGTCCGGTGGGTATACGATAACAGCAATTGGTGGAGCATGACTGGAACGATTTACAGCCGCAAGAAGAGTCGCAGGTGCAGTTCAGGTCGTTTATAGAGCTGAATGTTAATGACTGATTTGGTTTGTGAAGAAGGTGGACTTACCAGACATTATTGATTGGCGGCGTGAATTGGGATCTCATTGCGATACTGATGGTTTGAGTATGGGTGGTTGTACGGCGTTCCGCTTGTCTTTGCTTGACTTGGAGGGGATGTAGAGGCGAGAACGGGGGCGGTTGCGAAGTGTGCCAGGAGGAGTCGGCGCTGAGGGCAGTGTGAGGCTTGTATAAATTGAGTGATAGGGCGGCCCTTGATGCGTGGGTATCGTGGTATCGTCGCTGGGTGAGGGGTTGGTATGAGTACTTTGGGATAGCAAGCTCCAATGCGGTAGCAGGTGGATGACAGCGGACGAAGTGGAAGAAGAGGAGATTTGGGATTCGGCAGTCTCATATACCTTTTCTCCCCTTGACTTCAGCTCACATCCATACACGCATCGCATTGCTTCCCGTTAGTCTCGATCAGATCATCAATTAACGCCTGCAGGTTTCCAATCGATCGAAACGAGGTTACTAGACCAAAGGATGGTCGTGTTGCCTGACAATAAAGATTGGGGGGTCGTTTCGCAATTTTGTGTTCTTCGTTCAAATGCCGGATTACATTGATGGGCACGAGGTTCAGATGTGACAGGTCTCTACATGAGCATTATGAAGGTCATACATTTTGATCTAGCTGTCGGCTTCTATATGCCGAGGGTCCGAAGGCGTACTCACACCATCAACCTGTCAAGACATACTAGGTGACTGTAGCCAACATCACCCTCTCTTCCGAAATACTACAGCATTCGACCAGTTCTATCCTGCTCGGACAACTCGAGATACTCATCACACTACTTGTCCCAATGAACTTTTGACCTACTATATCAGCTCACCGCGCTAATCTCAGCAAGATTGACATACCTTCTTCTGTCCCCACCCGATTACAAGAAACGAATACTACTTCCTTTTCTTCCCCTCCTAAGTCCACATTCCGTTCGGGAGTCGGCGTGCTGTACCCCGGGGCAGGGTCATGGAGTGGTAGTAGTCGTGCTGCCCAGTAATTGAGATTGTTCTCCGAGGGAGCTTCTTGGTCTTGTGGTTCTGGGATGTTTGGGGGTTCGACGGGAGATTCTAGCCAGTTCATCCTGTTTGTCAGCTCGACCATCACACTGAAGGAAACCAGGTTGGAACGCGGCCATCGCGTAGACAAGGGATTAAAGAGTTGAAGAAGCAGAAGCGAGGGAAACTGACGGTAAGACGAGGGTGTCAACCTGATTATCTCGACAGTAATTTGCCAGTTCGTATGCATCCCACGGGGCTGAACGTGAGCATGTTATAACCCTCTGCAATACTTAGACTTGGACTGACCAACGAAATCCTTGGGATTGATGTCTGTTGTAAGCAATTAAACTGAGTGATTCTCAGAAGTGACATACCCATACAAATCCCTACAGCTGTCCTTCCGAGTGGTTCCCCCAAATCGAAATGTTTGAATCCATCACCTACACATCAGCCCTCGTCCATCTCACTCCATAAATGAGCTGAATTACCCTCCCTAGCCCAATTCTTATCAGTTTCAAACCTGAATGATTTCCTATAATTCCCCACCACCTCCCCAGTAGGTCCAACAATGACAGCTGAATTATATCCTACCCCGGTCCCTTCTCCTTCTAGTGCTTTCATCTCTTTTGGTCCTGCCTCTCCAGTACTCTCGGCGCCTGATGAACTACCTGATGAGCCTGGCTGAGGAGCTGATGGAAGCGCTTCTGGGTACCCAGCTACGACGTGACATTTCAGTCTTTTCGCTAGTGATTGAGCGAGTTTGGTAGTTGCGCCCGAAGTAGTTGGTTCGAGGTATGGTAAGATGGCAGTTGGAGTCGAGAACATGTAGCCAGAAAGTGCCATCTCCGGCAGGACCACAAGATCCACAGCGTCAGGTGTCAAGCTGTTTGCATAAGCAGAGCCCTCCTGGTTCTAGACGAACAATTTCGTCATTTCCTCTACTTTCGCCCGGTTTTGCTCTACTTGACCAAGCTTCCATCAGCTCTAGATCTAAGGAAGAGACATACCTTGACATCAAATTGGACACAAGCTACCTTGAGCTCAGACCGCCTATACGCTGGTGCCCTCTCTCCCGGAGGAGCGGCATATGGTGGCACACTCATTCTTCCTTTCAGATCAAAGTAGGGTTTGATCTCTGGGATGATGGTCTTGCGGAATCTAGTATAGAAGGAGCGTAGGGAGAACAGCGCTGCGGTCTCCGATGGGATTCGGATGGGGATGGTTGATGAGGAGGAGGGGAGCTTCAAATCTGAGGAATAGTAATTGGTGACGATCATCAATTGTGCCTGACTCTGACGCAGCTTGGCGGTGCTGACATGCTGTACAACCACCGAGTGACAACAATATGCATGATCATGGTCGTGAATATCTATGCTCAACGGCGAATGCGCTCTATTCCTTCGTAGGTAGCTCGAAGATTGGCTACAGCTCCCGTCCTGATCCAGCAAATTTCCAGATATACCACCCAAGACCCGCTACTCCTGATACGGTAGCCAAGCCACGAATGATGATGGCTACCACAAGCGCCTGTCGGACGGCAGTGTAGAAAGTCGCCATAGCTGCTCCTGACCAGTTTGTACTGCTCGTCAGCTCCAGTTCACGATCAAAGGGGTAAGAGAAGACGCACCGACGGTCCGCATGCCTGTCTGGACCTTTTATGGATGCTTCCCACCCTCTTACGACTTGCCTATACCGTCTTCCAAATACCCTATTCGTCAGTCTACATAGAGCATATATGAGCTGACTTACCATATCCAAAAGTTGACGTCAGGATACGAGAACCTCGGGAACACAGCCGTCAACCCAGGTCCGACTCCTCTTCTCCTCTTTCCCTTGAAACCCCTCACCGCAACTCTCGATCCCAGACTTCCCACTCTAGTCAATCCTGCACCACTACTTCCCTCCGTCACTCCATTTCCATCTTCTTTAGTCAACTCCGCTAGTGCCCGCTTCGCCTCTTCCGAATCTGGGTTCTTGATCACTTTCTCCAAAATTCTGGAATCGGCAATAACCTTTGTAGGACCCCAATGATCGTCGAAGCTGCTTTCGACTGTCGTAGGAGTTTTGGGACCGAGAGAATAGGCTCGTGATCGATCAGGCGATGAGCGGGAGGACGAAGCCTGAGATGAGGGTATGACCAATGGTGTGGGCGTCTCAGTGGGGAGGTGTGCTAGAAGGTCACTATTAGTCAGCTTTGTGTCTATCACAAGATCAGCAGATAAGCCTACAGAGTCATGCCTAAACTCAAACCCCACAGACGAAGCAAACGCCTGCCGTCCTTGTCATCCCGCCAGCTCCCACTCCCTTCCGCAGGGAACTCATATTCCTTCTCTGGATCATACCCCTCGGCAACTTTCGATGGCTCATCCGGCAGCAGCACGCAGCCGAATCTAGACTATCAGCAGTCGTTACGGCTGGCCAGGTCTAATAGCTGACTTACTCCATCGTACCGACCATACTTCGGAGAGCTCGTTGTACGAGCTGATTACGTGGACTCAGGCGGGTACTGATGTCGATAGGGATGTGAGACCACTGGGCGGAAGAGAAGGGTGGGGTGAGTGACGGTAATGGGATCCAGTGAAGGGAGGAGACTTCAGTCTGCCTGTCAGATGTTGTCAAGCGAACTGTTTTTCATTTAGCTTACTGCTTGTAGCTCAGGTTCAGGAGTGATCGGTGTAGTCTGCATGAATACTGTCTATTAGCATCCGCCGAAATCGCTGGAGGTAGATAGCATACCAAAAGGACTCAAGATCATCAATAATCTCTTGCCGAGACTCGTCGTGATTTCCCGCTCGTCAAGTCGTCCCACTTGAACGAATTCCTTCTCGGCCAGATCCACCCCAATTTCCTCCCAGGTCTCCCTATACGCAGTGAACAAAGCCGATTCATCCGACTGCTCGTGTCGACCTCCTGGGAAGGCTATATGGGAAGACCACCTCGAAGAACCGCCAGAGGGGGTATGTGATGCTGCTCTCCTAATAAACAGTAGTTCCGGAATCGTACCGGGGTGATTCACCCATGCTAATTATCAGTTCTCGTGGTCGTCTGTAATAGCAAAAAGACGTACGAAGTCTGAAGAAATCATCTAATCCAAGACCTAATCCCCAATCCTCTTTTTTCACCACACTTCCTGTGAAATTTGACGGTTCATGCCCCTCGAAAGCTAAATCTGGCGAGGGTCTCATTCGGAGTATCATAGCCACAGATGCTCTACGCGGTTGGGTTGGGGGGGATTTAATCAGTCGAGGAGAGGTGTGGCGGAGGGAGAGTAACATGGAGTGGATATTGTCGGCTCCATGGACTAGCGACGCTAATTCTGTTCATCAGCTTTACGACCCAGTGAATATCGCTGGATTCACCTGGCATTATGGCACTCATGATCGCGTGCAAGAGGGAGGCAAATCGATGACGGTATTTGTGACTTTTATGCCCAAGGCAGCTCGAAGAGCTATGTTCCTGTCTTTACCGGACACTTCTTGGAGCTATATGGGTGCTTGTAGCGTATCTGTAGAGGGCAAGATGGCGGCACGAAAGGGTCCACTATCAGGTTGTTAGACTATGTATTATTGAGGTGACTGACTCTGGAATCTGTGGGGTGAGTATAACTAAAGGGAGCATAAATAAGGAACGAGTGATCCCCCACTATAGTCAGGCACGAGATAAGGAGAAGTATCTGGGGCACCATTTCCAATCTTGCAATCTACAATGGAAATCAACTCAACCGACTCCGAATCTATATCTATACCATTCGGATCATGGTCTATTTACATTAGGAGATTGTCTCGAGAAGGTTTTATTCAAGTATCTCTTCTTACATCTATCATTAATTGCCACTCATTGACACACTGCTTAGCAACTGAGTATAGCATCGCACCATGCCAGACGTATCCAGCCCGCCCCGTCACTACTCGCTCGAACCACCATGCGGTCTGCCATCCCCATTCCAACGCGACGACGCGCCTCAATCCCCTTCTCATGGCTTAGACTCTGACGGGGAAGAGCCCAACACCCTCATATCGTCTATGAGCCATCTATCCGTCTGCTCCTTTCCGTACCCGAAAACCCCCGAGCAAAGAGGCAGAAGTCTGAAACATCAACATTCACAGCGATTCCCAGACTTGCCACCTCCCCGTCTTTCTTCACCATTGACTTCGAGGGTCGAACAGAGGAAGATATATTTGGGACCCAAGCTCAGTGATCGAGCTACGGGTGGACCGGATGCTGGACCGCTTATTGAGAGATTTAGTTGTTTATTCAAGGATCGTAAGTCGGACTATACTCGGGTATGGGACGCTCTGATGATGAAGAGTATAATTGCAAGACCAATCCCAAAGGGATCGTGTCTCTGTAAGTATCTTGGGCATCGTGAAGATGAGCCAGCTAAGTGGCAGCGGTGTGGCCGAGAACTTCTTGATGGAGAAGGAATGCCTAGAGGTGAGTAGGGTATCAACGTGTAGGCGAAAGCTGAGAATAGCACTTTGCTAAAGCCATGAGAGAAGACTACACGCGTAACGATCTTTCTTACGGTGACTCGTTATGGGGTAGTAGGCGTATCAACAGAGCTTTGAGCGGTTTATTCAACGAGTACACCATTCTCTTCTGCTCTTCGTAATGACGCAATGCTGATGTATAGATACTTCAGCCCTGCTGAGACAGTTCTTCCTGAGCAAATCATCACTGGAGTCGGGTGTTCTGCTGGTATGTCCCATCTCAACCAGACCCCCGCTTCAGTCATGTACTAATGCCCAAGTCCTGGACCAGCTGTTCCATACCCTCATGGATGAGGGAGAAGCAGTCTTGATCGCTGCACCATAGTGCGTCTCATCTCTGGATTCACGATACAAGCTAACAACCCAGCTACTCAGGATTCGATCGAGATTTGATTCCTCGCTCTCGGATCCGTCTAATTCCCGTCGATGTAGGAGAAGGCGATGCAGCTTTCCTCCCCTCTTCACTCGATGCGTTCGAGAAAGCATACGATGAATTGGCAATGCAGGGCATTACCACCAGAGCAGTAGTAAGTTCCCGTTGTTCTGTAAGTTTGGAGTGAGATTGATCATAGATCGTCTGCAATCCCCAAAACCCTTTGGGTCGAACATACGCCCGAGAAACGCTATTGGCGTATACGAAATTTTGCGAAGAGAAGGATCTCCATCTTGTCTCGGATGAGATTTACGCTCTGAGCACTTACTCGTATCCTGGTATGTCAACAATACAGGAAAGAAAACAGGGCTAATAATCAGATTTTGAGGATTCCGAATGTTTCACCAGTTTATTGAGCCTTGACGTTGAACGAGAATTAGGAATGGATTATGACAGGGCGCGACTACATGGTGAGCACTATTGATGCTGCTGGAATAAGACTGACATACCAGTCGTCTATGGGATGAGCAAAGAGTGAGCTGTCTACAACATATAGAAAGAGCAAGACTGATGCCAGCTTCTGTGCCAACGGTCTCAGAGTCGGAGCACTGGTCTCGCAGCACAACCCCCTGCTCCTGCGGGCAATGGCAAGCACCTCGATGCTGATGAAAAGTGAGCGTGATTTATTCTCATACTTCAGTCAATTGACGAGAAGTATCATCTCCAGCCGATGTCATCTGGTCTTCGCTGCTGAATGACAAGACCGCCTTGACCGCCTTCATCAAGACCAATCAGTCCCGCTTGGAAGAGGCTCATGCATTTATCAGGGCTTGGTTCACAGATAGGGGTATACATGTTGCTAAGTCTAATGCGTAAGTCTTGTCCTCTCCCTTCGACACACTCATATCTGATGATATAGGGGCCACTTCATCTGGGTAGATCTAGGAGGTCATCTTGGATTCAGAGATTTGGCTACCGAGAAACGGATCTTCCAGAAACTTCTGGATGGAGGTGTATACATTGTACGTTAACCCTCGCAGGATCATAGCTGAGAGCAGGCTCCTGGAAACGCTTATCATAATCCCACGTACGGGTGGTTTAGGGTGACATTCAGCGTCGCCCGTGATGATCTTCTTGTAAGTCAAGCCATCGCTAGGTCGCTATGTACTAAGAGGCAGATCGGTCTCGGCAAGATCGAGAGGTTGCTTGATCTCAAGGTGATCGCTTGAAGGGACCAGACTGAATTGTATTTGTACGATATATGCATGTATCAGACGGTATTATAATCATCTTAAAATGTCCGCGGTAATGCTCGAACCCTCTAGCAACCTATCTCCCCAAAAAACCTAAACCTAAGTAGCAGTCAATGATCCTCTCCAGTCCCCTTGAGCAAGATCGTTTGTAGCACTGCCATCCGTACCCTCCTTTCGCCTAGACCACCAATGTCTTTTCTTACTACTAGCTTTGGACTTGACGGTACTTCCCGCCGTACTAGGTTGTCGGAAATCCCCGCCCTCACTAGTAGTCTGACCGCCGGGCGTCGCTAGCTGCAATGCCGAAACCCTTTTCCGAAGCTTTCTCCCGCCAGTACCGCTCACACTGCCAGCTGAGGATCTAAGTTCCGGTTGAATGTGCGGTAGTGATGGTGGTTGTGTGTTTAGGTCGAATGTATTGACTCGTAGCTTCTGTCGAAGGTTGTCGCTCGGTATCCCAATTTGTCCTCGGCTTCGGATGGAAGAGAATTCCTGGTGGATTGGTACACTCTTCGTTTCCCTTGATCGAGGCCTTAGATCTGGCGGTGGTGAGCGCAATATGGGATAAGCGGCAGGATGAGGTAAGAAGGCATCCGATTCGTATCCTCTCGAATACGTCGAAACCGTACCAAGTTGAGGTTGTGGTATTACGACATCTCGGATGGAGACTCCAGAATCGCGGTTGAAAGGTTGTTTACCCCGTTGCAGATTTCGAGGCCGGACCGTGTGATCGTTATCGGAATCAGGAGGAGGGTTGGGGGGAGTCATGAGATTCAAGAATGAATCGTCTGTGCTCCCAGTATGATCTCCGCTGTCGACTTCAGGTGAGGAAAGTAGATCCGCTGGGAGAGGTAGGAAAGACCCGTCGGTTTGGACTATCGAGGTAGTCGTTCCTGAGCGTCTTGATTGGCGCTGCGAGACATCCAGATCAGATTGTCGAGATCGTCGAGCGGGCGCTTGTTTCCTCTCAGCCCTTGGTGATGAGTTCCCATCTCGACCTTCATCAGGTCCATCATCCAAGAATTTCTTCAAATTCTTCAATCCCCTCACCCAAATATCTTCCGCTTGGTGAAGTTCATCCCATCCTTTTCGTCCGTGATACTCTACTTCATCGTAGAATTCAGTGTATAGATTGATATTGGAGCGGGTACGCCTTGCCGACATTCGAGGTGGGATCGGTGTGTATCGATCATCGGCATGTTGCTTCTGAGCACTAGGTTCCCTTGATAGCGTAACAGGAGGATCGGGAATAGGTCGAGGTGGCAACGGGGTCTCGAATGACTTGCCAGCGGTCGAGAAAGAAGGCATGTATTCGTAGTCGTTCCTTTTCCCCCGATCAGGTGGTCCAAGACCAGTATCAGGCTGAACGTCCGTAGACCAAGGTCTACTTGGCATAAGCATCGGGATTCCACTTCCAGGCTGTCGGCCAGAAGCCATATTCAATAATACAGCTCCCCATTGCATACTTTCATCTGCCATCCGTTTCATCATTTCCGCCCCTTCCGATAGGCCCGCTGAATGTCGCATCAGGGCAGTTGCGTGATTAGAGAGCAAGTGGGAAGCGATGAGGAGAGGTAGATCAGACGGAGACGAAGGAACTGGAGCCGGGGTCGGTTGAGGGTACATCAGAGGCGGTAGTGAAGTTGGTCTAGCTCGAGGACCTCGTGAGTAGCTGCTCGCATTGTCGGCTCCAGCTGGAGGTCTTGGGAGGGGCCGTTTCGAGCGTGAACTAGTGATTGAAGGAACAGGTGATGTCTGAGTCCAATCATCTTTCATCACTACCTCTTCCTGCTCACTCTGTCCGAATCGACTATTCGTGCCAGAGTTGCCGCCAGTAGAAGGAGATTGAGCACGTTGACTCGCATCTGATCTACCGGGATTGACCTGTAAGCTCCTCGCTCCCTCGACCGATTTCCTCTCTAGCTTGGCACCTTCCAATGACAACGGCGAAGCGGTAGTGAGTACATATTCCAGAGGACTGGAGGGGTGCTCTGTTTGAAAAGGGGTCAAGGATCGATGTAGCTGCTCAGGTCCACAAGTAGGAGTGGATGAAGGTGGGGTACAGTATGCTGCTGATTCTTCCGAATCTTGACCCTCCGGACCTTCGCGACTCTCATCGATTGATTCGCGGAATGGGTCAGGATTACCGACATATAAAGCTAGTCCCATCGGGTGAGACTTGACGGTCCCATTATCTGAGTCCCGCCTGGCCCGATATGGTCGACCCGAGGTCGACGCGGCCGTCATTGGTCTTGATCCCGGTTCTTCCATAGAGAGGAGATGGGTACTACCATCATCTTGAATACCGAAAGTCCCGCTGGTTCGAATCACTGCGAGCGGTGGGGCATCACTTTTGAGCTCATCTGAAGTCTCTTGCTCGTAGTGAATAGCTGGCGATTTGGGTGAATGGTCATTGGAGGCAGTGGGTGATTTGACACTCAAACTCGATTGGGACTGCTTTGCACTGTTGGGCTCGAAAAGGGCGAGGAGGAGAGATGGGATCCTAGAAACTCTCTTGCTCCCTCGTCTAGTATTTCCGGACGATACCTCGGAATGATTCTTGTCGTCAGCTGACATCGTGCGATGAGGGAGACGTAGCTTACATCATTACTCGACCCACCTCCTTCCTCCTCAATTAGCGCAGACCTCCTCTTCCCCTTGGACTTCTTAGCTTTAACAGTGCTAGATGCCAGTGGTGAATCGACGTGCCAGCTCCCAGGTCGACTGGCATGTAGACTGTTGGGCCTCTTTTTGAGAGTTCCTGGTCGCGATCTTGGGCTAGTTGGGCGGGATCGAGTGGGCGACCGTGATACCAAAGGTGGGCCCCGACGAGGAACGGGAGATGTCTCCGCTCCAGGACTGATGAGAGATGCAATAGTGGCGGTCTGAGGAACAGGTGCAGGCGAAGAGGGTAAGAAAGGGATATTGACGAGGGAGTGGTTCGAAGGAATTCGCATCGATAAATCGATTTGCCGCTAAGAATCAGCGTTGCTGCCACCTGACGAGGTACCTACTTGACTACTACCGTGTAGGCTCTTAGGTCGAGGCCTGGAGGACGGGAGTGGAGAGTCCATGATTGGGATATTAACAAGAGAAGGATGAGCTGACGCCATCCTGACACTGGTCGGTCGACTGCGAGGTGATCCATGAGGTGAAGGGATTACTGGGATATTGACAAGGCTAGGGTGATACGTCTGGGATATCCTTTTTGCCATATCGCCCGGCTTGTACTGTCTATTAGCTTAATTGATCGCTGACCCGATAGTAATCCTACCCCTGTTTCTCGTATGCTTGATGGGCGACTCCGAGGTGAACCGCGAGGAGAAGGTAACACCGGAATGTTACTTAATGAAGGATGATAGCTCTGGGAAATCCGATTAGCCATATCGATGGGTGTATACTGTGCATCAGCTCTGAACACTCATTTTGTGGTTGACACTGACCTGGCCAGGTACACTGATACTGCTTGGCCTACTCCTCGGCCCCGTTGTCTCGGTTGGTTTGTACTGTGTATCAGCATCTCACCAAGTACACAAAGACTGACGATGAAAGACTCACTTGCTCACAGACGATGATATTGCCAGGCCGACTTCTGGGGCCAGGAGCAGTACTCTTCACATGGGCTCCTACACCTGCAATCCCTGCCGAGCTGACACTGGCCAAGCTCCTCCTATCAACGTCTTCATCTTCCATGTCTAGAATCACATCGATGGGCGTGACATTAGGGGTGACGGAAGAGGCAAAAGCGGGACCGGTATCTTGGAGATAAGCTAGACCCGGAGAGATAGGTAAATTCGGTCGCGCCGAGGATCTGGTTGACAGCGTCGCGGAGCGAGGTGGAGGCGGAAGAGATCCGGATGGAGTTGGGAAAGGCCTGATGATGGCTGGAGGTGAAATGGGCGGTTCTTGATCCGAAGATGAGGCTGGTCCAGCAATCGGTGAAGAAACGTCATTTGGGACAATCGTACGCGAAGATCCTTGAGAGTACACACTGTCCCCATCACCTGCAACTTCCCCTTCACCTTTCACCTCAATCTCCCTGGTCCCGTGAGGTCGAATGGGCGATTCATCTGCGTAATCGTAGATCTTGTCTTCCACTACCGGAAGTGCAATGGACCGTGCGGAGGCAGGAGTTGTAAGCTCGGTGATTGGCGAGAGTGCCCGAACGATGTGAGGTGTAGGAGCAGGATAAGTCGCCATTGTGATGAGCTTAGGACGGGTTGTTACGATTTCATGGTGATCGAGGATGTGTGAAAGAGGAAGTCTAAGCATCGTCAGTGCTCAGGCTGAAAAGGTAGGGTAGGGCGGCAGTGATGGTGAAGCTCGGACCAAGATTGACTGGGATAGGTAAGAGGGGAGAAGGAGGCCAGACTCACAAAGAGCGTTTAAACTAGATACCAGTCCTCGAGACCTGCTCCGAAAAGGATCTGCAGAGCTATCAAGTAATAATTCGAAGTCGAGAAGAAGGGAGAAGACATGTGATTAGTGAATTTAGATATTCTAAGGGCCGAGCTCGAGTGTTGGCACAAGGGATGAAACTATTGATGATGACGATCATGGCATAAGTCTGATCATCGATGAGCTTTGACAGCATTGCTAAGTTACCCCTTGCACCGCCTGGAGTGTCACACTTCATATTTCGATCCTTCGTTTCTTCTTTGCTTCGTATCCTGGATAGAAGCGAAGCCAGTCATGAAACTCAGTATATTACCCGGGTACCTCTTGAAGGTCTAAAGGAGGGAGGAGCTGTGTGCGTCGTTGTGTGGGATTATCATCCTTCCTGACCACGGAGACCTTTGGCCGACTGCCACTATGCAAAGTCGGGGAGGTGACCGACATATGCATGTGCTGCATAAGACGGAACGATTGCGCCTAGACTGGTAGGGGATGCTCGAGTATGTGTAGAATAGGAAACACTGTATAGCCTCTCTTCACCATATCTGACGACCAATCAAGTGCCACACTCTCCTGACGCGGTGTTTATCCTACTATGCTACCAACGGAATCAAACCTGCCTTTGTCTACTATCTCTCTTGTCTTGTTCCTTAGCTTACCGTTAACTTAGCTACGCGCCTCCACACCGCGACTGCTTTCACCAATAGGTATCCGTTCGTATAGCACCACCACATCTACACAGTCTCTTGGTATCTCGACATAGAGTAGTCAGCCAGGATGGCAGAGCCGACACCTACACCACCACCCCTCGATCCCTCCGCTTCAACCTCGACCGCACCTCAGCCTCAGCCCACATCCGCGCCCATCAATGGTGTTTCATCCGTCTCGCCCGCGCCTGTTGCGTCAGGATCAGCTCCCACACCACCTACCGGCCCTAGACCACCGCAAGGCGTAATGACCGACGAGCAGAAGAGGGAAATGATCAAGCATTTCACTCCTGATAAAATCGCCAATCTAAAAAAGGTATAGCACAAGGTCCATCAAGTTAGGATTCAATGCTAATGGGTAGATGCTGGCCGAGATGCAGACGTCGGGGCAGACGAAAGAGAATTCCAGTCGATTTGCTCAGATGTCAAATCTGGTCGATGTGTATGACAGGTATAAATCACTTAATGAGTGAGTTTGTCCCATCCCGTATATCCAGGACTGACCTGTCAGTGAGAAAGCCAGGACCGATGCTCTGCCAAAAACGGCTAGCACAGCACCTGCTCCAGCACCAGCTGCTACTCCCACTCGTATGTCATTTACCTACGAGCAGAACCAGCTAATTTGCAGCGAGCGCACCAAACACAAGTCACGTCGCTATGAACGCTCAGCAGATCGCTCAAGTTCGCTCACAAGCTGCGGCTTACCAGCTCCTATCGCAAAACAAGACTGTCCCCACGTATCTACAGGATGCCGCTGCGGGAAAGAACCCACCAGGAATTGTCGGTGTTCCCGCTCCGGCTTCAAACGACCTGGAAGAGCGAGTCACAGAACGAGTCGTCGATGCCGTTGTCTCCGACAACCTGAACAAGTCACAGGGACTCGGGAGCGGGCTAGATATAGAAAAATCATCAGATAGTGATGGAGAAAAAGTTGTCACCCCACCTACCGACCCACTACATGCCATGGAATTCGACTCTAGCTCGATGATTTATCCTTATAATGCCTACACACACCCCAACGCTTTCGCATACCGCAAATTCGATGAAGAGATGGCCAATCCACTCAGCAAGTTACAGCGAACACTCGTCCCCACAACAATGCCAAAGAACCTCGACCCATATCTCCTCATGCAGGAGAGGAACCGATATATCGAGACCCGTAAAGCTTGGAGGATCAAGGAACTAGAAGAGATGGACGCCAACATGGGCAACGCTCAATCTGGAGCCAAAGAAATTCCAGGAGTGACCCAAGACGACAAGAAGTCTGGTTCAAATCTCGGCATCAAAGCTAGGATTGAGCTCATGCAGCTCCGATTAGCGGAGAAGCAGAGGCTACTTCGAGAGGATGTTGTCCGGGCTATGCACGGTGCGACACAGGTCCCCGCGGATCGAAGTCAGTTCAGGCGATTCCGAACCCATACCCTACGGGATGCTCGAGCAACCGAATCTGCCGAAAGACGACAAAGAACCGAACGAGAACAGCGAGGTAAACAGCGACATGTCGCTTATATCACTTCGATTTGCGATCACGGTCAAAAGATTATCGAAGCTGGCGTGGGATCATCACGCGGTGCTGGTGCCGACAAGATGCGTCGTCTAGGTCGATCTATGCTTCGAATCCACGCCGAAACCGAAAAGGAAGAACAGAGGCGAATTGAGAGATTGGCCAAGGAACGTCTCAAGGCACTCAAGAACGATGATGAAGATGCCTATCTTGCTTTACTCGGTGAAGCCAAAGACTCGCGTATTGGTCATTTGCTCAAACAAACCGATCAATATCTCGAAACATTGGCCGCAGCAGTGGTGGCTCAGCAAAACGATGATGTCCATCGAGGTCAGGCTGAATTGGAAGTACCATTCGAGCAGGAAGAAGGACCAGCGAGCGAAGCCATGTTTGGTGCCAGACGACAGGATGGAGAGGAGGAGGGAGCAGAGAGGAAGGAAGGAAAGGTGGATTATTATGCTGTGTCGCATAGGATCCAAGAGAAGGTCACGGGTCAGGCATCAATGTTGTCTGGTGGTAATCTGAAAGATTACCAGGTCAAGGGTCTACAATGGATGATCAGTTTGTACAACAACAGACTGAACGGTATCCTCGCCGATGAAATGGTGAGTCCCTCGTGCACCTGTTCAGAGATATGCTGACTTCGTAAGGGTCTCGGTAAAACAATCCAAACCATTTCGCTCATCACCTACTTGATCGAAAAGAAACGTCAACCCGGTCCATTCCTCGTCCTTGTACCTCTCTCGACACTCACCAATTGGACACTCGAATTCCAAAAATGGGCACCATCTGTACGATGTGTCATTCTCAAGGGTGGCCCTCTGCAACGAAAAGAACAATATGGCCGTATTCGATCTGGTGATTTCCAAGTCTGTATGACGACTTATGAATACGTTATCAAGGAACGACCGTTATTGTCAAAAATCAAATGGGTTCATATGATTATCGATGAAGGACACAGGATGAAGAATGTGAAATCGAAGTTGTCCCAGACATTGAATGAGTACTACTCGACTCGATATAGGTTGATCTTGACTGGTACCCCGCTCCAGGTAAGCTGCCAACGTCCTATGCATGTAGTCAAGGCTGACATCTAGAACAATCTGCCAGAACTCTGGGCACTACTCAATTTCGTTCTACCCAAAATCTTCAATTCCGTCAAATCGTTCGATGAGTGGTTTAACGCCCCATTTGCCAATACCGGTGGTGAAAAGATGGAGATGAATGAAGAAGAAGCTCTCCTTGTCGTCAAGCGTCTACACAAAGTCCTACGACCTTTCTTGCTTCGTCGATTGAAGAAGGATGTAGAATCGGAATTACCTGATAAAGTTGAGAAAGTCATCTACACCAAAATGTCGGCACTACAATGGAAGTTGTACGAGAGTGTCCAGAAATACAAGACACTCCCTATTGATATGACCGCTGGGTGAGTTCTTATAGTCCGTCAGTCCGGTCAGAGCTGACAATGTAGTAAACCTCGAAAAGCGCCTACGTTACAAAATGCCTTGATGCAGCTGAGGAAGATTTGTAATCATCCTTATGTCTTCCCAGAGGTAGACGAGGATTTCGCCCCACCTGGAAACGCTATCGATGAGCAGATTATGAGAACATCCGGAAAGTTCGAGCTACTCGATCGGATCCTACCCAAACTCTTCAAGACCGGTCACAAGGTTTGTCGTTCCTTCCAGACACCCGTTGTTGGGCTGATATCTAGGTATTGATCTTCTTCCAAATGACAGAAATCATGACTCTCATTGCCGATTTCTTCAGTCATCGAGGCTGGCAATTCTGTCGTCTTGACGGATCGACCAAAGCGGATGATCGTCAGGCATTGCTATCGACATTTAATGATCCGAACTCGCCATACCAGGTTTTCATCCTTTCCACTCGTGCTGGTGGTCTAGGTCTTAATCTACAATCTGCCGATACTGTCATCATGTAAGCTACAAGATACTATGCTTGGAGATGAGCTGATGATGTAGTTATGATACCGATTGGAATCCTCACGCAGACTTGCAAGCACAGGATCGGTACGTCCGCATCAAGCGCGAAAGGCCAAAGCTGAAAGTATAGTGCCCATCGAATTGGTCAAAAGAAGGAAGTCAGGGTTCTGCGACTGATTTCGTCCAACACTGTCGAAGAACTTGTTCTGGCTCGAGCACAGGCCAAACTTGAAATTGATGGTAAAGTCATTCAAGCTGGTAAATTCGACGATGTCACCACTGGTGCAGAGTACGAAGCGCTCTTGGTGAGTTCCCCTTTATATTTGTCCAGTACGGTCCCAAGCTGACAATTTAGGCGAAGGCATTCGAGACCAATGACGAGAAGGATTCCGACGAGACCAACGAACTTGACGACGACGAGTTGAATGACCTTCTTGCTCGTGGTGATCATGAACTTGAGATCTTTGCCAAGATGGATCGAGAGCGAGAGGAACTCCGAAAAGAACGATTCGCGATCGATGGTGGATCTGGCGCTCTTCCACCTACACTCATGGCCGAGAACGAACTACCACCGTTCTACCGAATCGATATCGGTGATCACCTCGCTAGTCAGGCTGTAAATGATGAAGATCAAGGACGAGGTCGACGAGCGAAAGCAGAAGTCAAATACTCGGACGGACTTACCGATGATCAATGGCTCACTGCGATGGACGCTAGTGATGATGATGTCGAAACTGCTGTTGAACGCAAGCAGCAATCTGGAGATCGGAGAAAGGAGCGGAAAAGGGTGAATGAGATGTTGGCTCAGGCAGAGGCAGAGGGTAAACCAATCCCGACAATCAAGATCAAGCGGGACTCTTCTGTCGGTGGTGAAGGTACCCCACCTCCGAAGGCAATCAAGAAGAGATCGAGACCTAGTCAGAGTGCTACTCCCAGTGCCATGGGTGATGATGGTTCTGTAAGTGTCTCCTTCTAATCACTGAGGGAGGAGCTGATGAGCAGAAACGCCGAAAGGTCGAAGGACAAGGCAATGGTGAAGATCGACCGAGCATGTTGAAGATCTACACCGAAGTCAATGCGATGCAGAGCGAAGTGGGCGAGATGCTCAATACCTATTTCATCGATCCCGTCTCCAGAACCGTATGTCTACACCTGTTCACAAACCCTCAGGGCAAACAAAGCTGATATGTAGGACTACCCAGATTACTTCCAGATCATTAAACGTCCAATCTGTATGAAGCAGATTAAACGTAAGATCGAAAAGGACGCCACCTATTCTCTACCAACATTCAAAACCGAAATGCACCTACTATGGGATAACGCCAGGACATACAACCAAGAAGGATCCTGGGTTTACGAAGCTGCCGATCAGATGCAAGAGGAGTTCGATAGATTATACGATATCGAAGTCGCGTCGATCGCCGCTCGATCTACATCCACGGGAGGCCCAAGTCAAATGCCAAGTGGGACAAGTACGCCAATGTTCAAAGCTGCTGGAAGCGGGTCAGGGGCTGGTACTGGAACTGGAACAGGGGTGGGCAAGATCAAGTTGAATTTGGGTTCCAAGTTGAAGGCTCAAGCCGCTCAGAGTGTGGCTAGTGGGACTGGAACTGCTAGTCTGACAGGAGAGGAGAGTGGAGATGATGCCGAGAGTGATGATGATGATGATTACTAGGGTATCTTTGGTTGTTTGTAGGGTTTTATGAAATCATGTCATTGCCATCTTCCTACCTTCATCTTCCATCTTTCATCTGATGTTGGTCCGTGCATGGCGGGAACGTGCGTAGAGTGTATGTCGTATAGAGTTTGCAGAGAACATGTAGAGCGTGGCATAATCTAATGTTACATGATATGGCAGTTATAGCAGCATAGCAGTATTTTTTCAGAAGCGAGCAAAATCAACAGAAACCCAAACAAGTCATTATTAGAACCAGTCATTCACTTTCTGGAAAAGAGAACCCGGACAAACACCGCTCCTACCCCGAATCCGACTAGGAATAAATAAGCAGGAAGCTGTCCTACTGTATTCGGCAATCCATCGCCTTTCTCGCCAAGACCGAGACCGAGTTTGCCAAAGATAGATGAAGTAATATCCGTACTCGTGTGACTGGGAGCAACGATTTTCGAGATGTCCGCAGTGGACGCACTGGATTCGGATTCGAGACCTTTCAGCCGCCCCTCTAATTCCTCCAGACGGAGCTTCATCTCCCCCAGCTCGACCTCTAGCTCTAATTCACGAGCTGACTTCTGCGGGGAAGGAGCAGCAGTGAAAATGGTCTTACTGCTCACTCTGGCCGGTGGACGGATCGTGACCCTCCTGGCGGCCGAGTAACGTCTTTCTCCAAGAAGGCCAGCTTCATCGTCCGTCTCAGTTCCATCATCGAGTGGTGTGGGGAGTTTACGGGATGTAGATCGGCCCAAAGATTGACGGGCATTCAGATTCAGTGGTCGAGGGGGAACTGGCGAGTCGATATCCGCAACGCGCTGAGGTTCCGGTGTTGGAGTAACGGAATGTGAGGCTGATCTCCCTTCTTTGATAGGTGTGAGGAGCTGGCTCGAGGTTTCGATTCCGACCGGTTTATCTTTATCGGGGCTCGAATATGCGTAGACAGAAGGTGGAGATGCGGTCGATCCACTCGAACTAAGTTCCACTGGGACTACACTTGTCCTCATTAGATTCGGCTTGATTGTACCTCCCTTCCCTTCTTCCTCTTCTTCATCTGTGTAGATTTGGACTTCTTTGATAGGTAGTCCTCTAGCAGCAGCAAGCATGACTTCGTCCACACTTCCTATACTTGATCCTGTATCCTGCCTCTTTAGAGGTCTCATCTCGGCCTCCCATCTTTTCCATACTTCCCGCCTGTGTTGATCTCCCGTATGTTGTTGTCGTATACCGGCGGATTCGTCGCCGGAGATACTAGCATCCGAGGCGGATGAGTGAATAGCATCATATGCTTGTGCCATCCCTCTCACTCCTCGAGCCACTCCGTGGGGTTTTTCATCAGGTGCTTCAACGAGTACTGAAGACGGTCCAAACCCATCCTCGGAATCTTCATTTATCGTAGCAGAGTTCGAGTTAGAAATTGAAATACGAGA
>Ga0265798_10000164_pt1 | contig 126891 bp, 120 predicted proteins | sample P3T30metagenome_FD_192430 | JGI IMG/M metagenome (GOLD analysis project Ga0265798, IMG submission 192430) | Plant litter microbial communities from East Loma Ridge, Irvine, California - P3 T30 | ecosystem: Environmental > Terrestrial > Plant litter > Unclassified | place: USA: California...
CAGATACTCAAGCTGATAGTAGGTGAAATAAAACTCAGCCCCTCGAATGCCACCGATATTGACAAGTATCACAGACAGGATAAGACTCGCCGCAAGTAATACAGCATAGTCGAGTTCTCCGCACCTTATGAGAGCGATCCTGGCGATTAAGATGTCGGCACTGCGTGCATGGTCTGGGAGCCTCGAAAGCACGGCGAAGGCGATGATTGCCAGGCTCATGGCCGATAGCCGGCATGGTAGTCGACTTCGTGATGTAGGGAGCTCCCTTCCGTGTTGGCAAGGGTGCTGCTGCTAGTAGGACACGGATGTCTACAGACTCGTGGTTGGGGACGCGTTTTTTGATGGTTGAGATCAGGTTTGACAATGCTGTTTTCGGGAAGTTCAGGCGTTCGGAGATCTCTTTCTGTTGCAGGCCCAGTTGGAAGAAATACGCGATGGCGAGTTGACGGATCGCAAGATCCATGTCAGGAGCCTCAGGAGCCTTGTTTTGGGCTGGTTCTGCCGCGACTTGATTGATCGCAAGACCTATATCAGGGCTCCCCGATAACTCCATTTGAGCTGATTCCATTAAAGACTGCATGTGTGGCGGTTCTTTGGAGGTTGGTGATGGTGTCGTGAGTCCCTTGGTCGGTGGAGCGGAATAATGCAGTTTCCAAGTCGTCGTGACAGCGAGCCTATGGTCCCTTTGCTTCGGCGGTAACATTGAGCATGCACTGCGTGTATTGAAGCACACCAACCCCCTCAAATCCAAACGAGACTTCAATCAGTTAGGTATACATCGCACAAAAGACAAAACAAGATTGTTTCAGAATATTGGGCCGTCCACTAGCGCAAAACGTCCCGTGGCCAATCAGAGTCGATCACATAAGAAAGTAGGCGAATAACAGACGACGACGACGAAGAAGCCCACTGAGGAGCGAAGATCAACTTTCGTTCACAGGTTTGAGCACATGGTATCGCATGCAGTTGATTCGATGGTCGCAAAGCAGCACCGGAACTCTTGAGCTCTCTTTGCGCGTCATGGAATGTTCGCAACCAAGACGATTTTTGCACTGCAAATATGTAAAGATGATATATGTACTTATACTACCATAAGTTGTGCGAACAACTCCCGAAAATCTACCCACAGGAAATTTTCCCTTTCCTTAGATCCCAACTCCAAAGTCAAGTGTCGTTGTACCGTTCCCCATATAAATTCATGTCATGTCACTGTCAAATTCAAGCAAGGCACTCCAGCAGAACCTTCCTCATGCGACCAGTCCTCAGCGCGCCGTAGATGGTGCTGATACGCTTGCCCAAAGTCACCTTTTCACCAGCCGAAGCCCTCACACCGTCGCGCTCAGCGTTGGGATAAGTCGGGTGCTCGACGAGACCCTTGTGGAGCGGAACACCGAGCTCGTAGCGCACGAAGCGGTACATAGTCGCAGAGCCATGGCCCAGGTACTCAAGAGTGGTGGGACCCTCGCCGGAGGAGAAGCGGACGCGGGTCTCACGGACGGAGGAGGCGATGATGTTGGTGAGCTCATCGGACCAGGGGATGAGGGAGGCGAAGACGTTAGTCTCAGCCGCCTTGGGGGCTTTGGCGACGGCTTTAGTGAGGGGAACGATGGTTGCTTCAGCGGCGACGCGGGCGCGCTCGTCTAGGGCCTTGCTCTTGGCAGATGTGAGGCCGGCTTTGACGGCGGTGAAGAGTTGGGGCCAGAGCTCGGCGAGGTCGTTGGGGGAGAGGACGCTGGAGAACTTTTCCTCGAAGGCGGGGCGAGCTTTCTTCTCGACGAGGGTCATGTACTCGATGTAGAGCACGTGGAGGTCGAGAGCTTGGCAAAGGGCGTAAAGGAAGGCGGAAGTCATGAGGGAGACGAGCTCTACAGCGTCAAGAGTGTAGCGGGCGGAGATGAGAGCCAGGGAGTTGACAGCTTGATTGTGCATCTCGGCGGACTGCACGTGAGTGCTGACGGGGTTGGCGAGGAAAGCAAGCTCTGATTGGTAAGAGGCCATGTTGATGTCAATACCCTTGAAGGTGTAGGAGAGATCAGGGTCATCGAAGCAGAGGTTTGGCGAGAGGATGTGGTTGAGTTGTGGGTTGATGAGCTCTGTGCATTGGGCGAACATGAGCTTTCCAAGCATCTGCAACGACAGACGAGTCTTCTCCATCGCTGAAGTGACGGAAGCAGCCTGGAAGTTACCACCGTGGTGAACCATGCCAGCCTCAGGGTCGACAAGAGGGTTGTCGGTGGTCGAGTTCAGCTCAACCTCCAGCTGCTTTGCCGACAGCATCAGGTCTTCGAGTTGGGGACCGATCCACTGGGATGATGTGCGCAGTGCGTAGCGGTCTTGGTAGAGACCAGCAGTGTGAGAGTCCTTGCCGACGACCAGCTTGGAGGTCTCGAGCATCTTGAAGATGTTGACACCAGCCTCCATTTGACCCGCGTGAGGGCGGATATCGGCAATGAATGGGTGGTAGTTGTCGGCAGATCCGCGCATGGCTTCGGTGCACATAGCTGTGAGGACCTGAGTCGACAGAGCCAGATACTGAGTCTCGTGCAGGGCCATTGTGGCACCGGCAACACTGACCGCGGTACCGTTCATAAGACCAAGACCTTCCTTGGGCATCATAGTCGTAGGCGTCAGGCCAGCAAGCTGAATGGCGCGGTCTGCGCTCATGATCTCGCGCTTGCCATTGGGCATTCTGCAGTCCAGGAAGATGTCGTGGTTACCCTCCAAGGCTCCGGCAATGTAGGACAGGGGCGAAAGATCACCAGATGCTGAGATGGAACCGCGGAGAGGAATGACGGGCACGAAGTCGTGGTTGAGCAGGGTGGCAATGTTCTCGACGACTACGAGTCGGACGGCGGAGTGACCACGCAGCAGAGAGTTGATTCTTGCCAGCATTGTGCCACGAACGATTGGTCGGGGGAGGTTGTGGCTCTTGAGGTCGAGCGAGCTCTCGTCAAAGTCATCACTGGATTGACCAATGTCTGAGGGCAGTAGCACACCAGAGTTCTGGTGTTGAATGAGAGCCCGTTGCATGCTCACGAAGTCACTGCTTCGGGTGTCTGCGCTGCCACCGTATCCGGTGTTGATGCCTGAATGATCATGTCAACCGACTGATCCTGCAGAAGAGCCAATGGACATTACTTACCATAAACGACCTCACCGTTCTCGAGGTGCTTCTTGAGGAACTCGACACTTCCATTGACGCGGTTCTTGACCTTGTCGTTTGTGTTTATTTGGATGGGTACATTGTACCTGAAAGGATTTAACCATATGAACAAAGACGGTCGATTCATCCTCCAACGAGACTTACTGTGCGACTGCGACCAGCTCAGCAAGGCTCAAGTCTTCACCTGAGACGACAATGGGCACGTCTCTCGTGACGACCCCTGTCTTGTTGTTGACGGATCTTTGAAGGACACGTTCATGTGAGGTCAACCAATCGAGATGGCTGGTTTTCTGGGATTTCGCAACGGGCAAGGCATTCTTGGTGATGTCCTCAGAGTCCGCAGGCTCCGGGTTGGGAGTAGGAGGCAGTTCCACGTGGCCTTGCACGCGTTCGTAGGCGTTTTGCGAGACGCTGGTCATCTCACTGGCGCGAAGAGTCATTGTGGCGACTCAAAGATGAGAGATAGATGCTAGTGTGCAGCGGGGAGATGATGGGATGGAAGGGTAGAGGTGTTGAAGATGGAACAAGGGGTGAGGAATGAAAGGAAAACGGACAATGCTTATACGTCTGACCTCGCCGTCTCAATAGGAAGGAGCGATTGCGTGGATCCGACGACATGTGACCGGTACAACCGCAAACCCGCTCGAGATGATTGCTATCATTCCGCCATCATGCTCACCGTACCCACGCGCGCCTTATCCCGTTGCCATGAAAGCTAGACGCGCCCCTGCTTGACGGGCTTGGGATACGCAGCTTGACCAATGCGAACGGGTGGGACGGCGTGGGATTGGCCAAAGGGGCCAGGGCCTTGCAGGGCAGAATAGCAGTCGAATCCTTGGGACTGGTATTGGATGCAGGTAGCAGCATGTAAGCCGAGATGGCGATTGTCGATTGTCATGAAGCGAAGACATCCGCGAGCCAGTTCTCCATAGTACTGAGGTCGGTTTACGCTGTAAGCCGAGTCGAAGCTGTCTGGCCCACCACGGCGCGCATACTCTCGGCAGAAGCTGGAAAAGCCGACCGCTACACCAGGTAGGTACTTGGCTCTGCTGCTCCATCGCTTACGACTACATTTTTTCTACCTTACCTACCTTATCCTCTGCCAAAGTCTCAATGCTGACCTTCCATTCTTGCTCGCCGGGATCATGTGACGGAACACTACTCAACCGACTCGCCAATACGAGCAGGAACAATGGTTGACACGCTGATGCGAAGCTTATCCAACCAACAGCGGTGTGTGCTGAACAGACGGGCCGCGATTGTACCTACACTCATGTACGCTTGTACACCAACAAAGGGACAGTTACACTTTTGCGGTGTGACACGAACTCCTGAATGTTGCAGCTTCCATGCATGAAGGCTGCAACAGCTGCTATATCTATCATCTGCCATGCCTGACACCGCCCTGTCAAGCATCAATCGTCCGGCAAGCTGGCCTGCCTCTGATTCGTCTTGTGCCAGATGTGATCGACTGCCCTGCCTGCGCCCTGCAGCTGTCTGCAACGATATCTTGAGGCAGCATGCTGGACTTGAAGACATGGCAATGTCTTGATTCTTGCTATACTGATGCGAGATAAGAGTTCCCCGCCGCAGACCGCTTCTTTCACAGTACGCCACTATGTTTGTGACGGATCTCTGCGTGACACTTCAGACATCAAGCTGGTGTTGTTGCAACAATAATGAACGAGAGGATACCACTTTCGCGCCTTTGAGAGGAACTTCGCAGCCCTACCATGATTCAAGGCGCTCGGAGCAGCCAGGGGCTCTTCTATACTTGGCTGTATAATTCAGCATACCCCCGAATAGGCTAGAACGGACACTGTAGTTTCACGACATGGAATTTCCTGAGAAACAAAGCACACCCACCTCCAACAAGGTCGGTAAACGACCAGCGAGTTTACCATTGTCTTTGCTTGCAGTCATCGAGTTGCTCTCATGTCGTCCAAGACAGTGCCGTCCTCGGAAGACATAAGGCAGAAGGGCAATGCGCTGTATAAAAATGGCAAGGTCTCGGAAGGTTCTTGATAATTGCCCCGCATTCAGGCACCAGATCAAGATTTACTAACACGGTCAGCATTGTTGTTCTATAGAAGAGCATCGGAATTAAGCCCAAAAGAAACAGCGCCATGGTCGAATATCTCTGCCGCGTATCTTGAGCTAGGCAACTATGTCCAAGCAATCTCAGCCTGTGACACAGCTCTTTCTCTTCTCACCCCGACTGACAGCGACAACGACGCCGCAAAGCAGAAGCTTCTTACGCGAAAGGCCAAGCCGTGCTATTTCGCGGGCTTGTACGAGGATGCGGGTGCTGTTGCAAATACCGCATTCACTTCGGCCGTGGAAATCCAGACGCTTTCACAAGGTGTCCGGGATATTTCAGCGCCGCCTGGCATGTCGAGGATCTCATGAAGGCGAGACATGAGATCGTCGTTAATTTGCCGCGGTACAAGCCTACACTGTAAGTGCTACTACGAATGCCGACTGAGCCGTGGACTAAACATTTGAACAGAATCAACACATCTGAGTACTATGCCATCGGTCACGACACCCCCGAGTCCCTGTTCGATGTGACGCTCGGCTCTTCGCCGCGAAAGAGGCTCTCTTTCCTGTTCGGAGGCATCGGCGATAACAAAGCAGCCCACGAAGGCAAGTCTAAGGAAGAAGATGACCGCAAGGAGTACTACTTCACGATTGTGGACATCAAGTCTGCAGCCGTCGCCCGGGACCTGGTCGTCCTGGTGTTGCTCGACGGGTTACTAGCCCACGGCGTTCCACGTGAAAAGAGCGGGAAGATCCTGTTGTGCCTCTTCTACACCTGTTTCTCCTCCATAATGCCAAGCAACCTACATGAAGTGCTGCAAGAAAAGATTGGCGAAGCGAAAAACGCCCCGGAAAATGGCACATTGCCGCCGTTCATCGACATACCAGAGATGTACCGAGCAGGAATTCTGGAATATCTCGACGACTGGCAACGCAAGGCTCAACAAGAATTCCCCGTTACTCGTGTGCAGGCTGAAGTTGTTGCAACGCGCAGACGATCGAAAATGCAGCTCACGTTGACCGGCTATCCCTCCGCATCCGAAGATGTGCCACCAGGAAGAATGGCAAAGGAGCACCCCTTCGAGGCAGAGACTGATGCACTAATACTACCTGCTCCATACAACAGCTTGCTCGATCCTGGCCTCCGAGAAGCGTTTGACGCGTTCGATCCGCAAACGCCTAGACCAGCAGCTCGGAAAGCAATCAATGCCATTCACGATACCTGATCGACAAACCCCACTTTGGTGGATCTTCCTTGGGAACGAGACCGACCGCCCGGGCTCTTCGACGTCGGCGATAATCCATGCACCTCCAACGGAAAGATAATGGAAATGATGTACGAGATTGGCTTCAGGCATAGTGGTCCAATTTGACGCACATCTTGGTGCGAGGCGCCAATGGAATGGTTCATGTATGTCGCTCAGGCTCTGAAGCAAATGCGCGACCGCATAAAGATTGAAGCGTGTGTTGGGGATGTCACCGCCTTTCTTGAGCAAATCAAGTACGGCGCGGTCGGCCATCGTCAGCAACATGCCATGTCCGAAACGCATGCCCAAACCGTACAGCCCAAAGGGGCATATCCACAAGTTTACGATCGCATCCACCTCAGCAATGTCCCAGACTACGTCGGAGGTACGCTCACATCGCACATGTACGCCTTGCAGATGACCCATCCCGACCCATCATCATTCGTCACCTTCACTTGTCTACGCAACCCTCCGCGTTTCAATACTGTTGCGGCGTTCGATGCCGAGTACGTCGCTTTGCATACAGAAAAGGACCTCGAGAGTGTGTTCCATGTTCGGTTCTCGAGGGAGGAATTTCCGATCATGCCCATGCCCATGTGTGCATACAATCGATGGTACCACCCAGCCGTCTCGCGCGAGTACAACATCTAATGCCGAAAGCAAAACTGCAAACATGGCTCTACCGTCTGTTCTTGAAGACCGCATTGCCGGTCGAGAAGCACATGATAACGGACTGGGAGCTGATCTACTCCCCGCTCAACCTCACCTACTTCTTCCGCCTATGCGCACACCTTCACTCCATCGGATATCCCGCGCACTGGCTGAGCGAAGTGATCTCCAACCTCCTCTCCGGCACCATCACAACTACCGCACGCCCACCACGCTCCGAGCCTCTAGAACTCCGAGAAATCGACGTCGCGCAGAAACCATTGGCCCAGTCCACCGCGCCTTTCACAGCGGAATTATCCACCCTCGCAGCAATGTGGCAGCTCCTTCTCCCCTTCCGGATGCTATCCCGCCACGTCGCCCCGGTAGAAACCCTCAGAAAGTACGCCATAACCTTCGGCAAGGTGTCGCAAGAAGTCGACGCCTACCCACTCTTCATACTCGTCTTCCACCAAGGCACCACCGTCCCCTCAAGCCACACATCAAACATGCGCAGTATTCTTCTCAGCGACGAGGATGGTAGCACGGAACACGACCACAAAGAGTTCCGCGAACAGCGAGTCAACGTTCTCTCTACCTGGACGTGGACTCGGGCTTCACAGACTGCTACGTTTTGGTTAAGAGAAGATGAGATGCGAAGGATGAAGGATGAGGGCTGGAAAGTCTATATTTTTAGATCGGATAATTGGAAGCCGCAGAGCGGGTCGCGACCTGTTGGAAAGATCGAGGATGTGGGCGTGAGGTGGGTGGATCAGGTCAACGGGAAGGTTTGAGGAATGTGTGTGTTATGCTGAGCAGGCCGACCACCACTGACCTTAGGAATCGTAAATCCACGGACGATCTTTGACTGTACGATGCTCAATACTGAACGACGCCTGCAATGCTTCCTTTTTTTCGGCCCCCAACGGGCTGAAGTTAGGCGGTCATGTCGGTCGCCTTCCTGACCAATCATGATTCGCACGGCACGGGTTACTACAAGCCCTCATGTCGCACGTCAACACCGCCTATACCACCAGCAAAGACTGCTCCGCCAAGCCTGCAGAGCGCGTTCCCAATAGCAGATTGCACGAAGAGATCTTGATTGAACAAGCGAGTCCCAGTGGGCTGTATTCGTACTCCAATAATTGTTCACTACATGAATATGCAACTCAGCCTCACTCGCAACCGAGTTTTGGGACCTGACCCTTGCAGCCAAAATCTTCACCAATAGATCTTCACCCACCTGCTCAGGCTGCTCATGTCAGCTGCAGATGCGACGATCGTTTCCAGCGCTCTGCCATCTCGCTTCCCAGTCACGGATCATGACTGCGCGCGCCTAATCTTCTGACAAACTACTGACGAACCACTGTTGCAGGGCGAGGAGTTACATCGAGTCCTGTTGCTCGGAACGGGACAGCCTTACCGAAGGACCAAATGAGCAAAAGCAAACTTGTACCCGATAGGCGGCTTAATTGACCGGTTGGGCTCGTGGCACAGTAAATACCTCGCCCACGCCCTGTCGGATCGATGACCTCTTCCCTGGAGACAGTATACTGAGACGCTCACTGTATCGCATTACACATTACCGGAACATACTGTACACTACTCCACGCGTCGCATTATTGTCAAAGTGTAGACAGGATAGCCTTCCTCTTCCACGTGCCTGGCCTGCGGAGAATCTAGACGCCACCGCCTGAACGCACAGCATATGCAGCCAAGGAAACGCACCCTTGCAATAGATCAGCCGCATTAGGAAGTAGCTGAATGCGAGCTGGATGCACGCTGGGAGACTCACATCTATTGATATCAGATAAGTCTCCCAGCGCTTACCTGTCCGCCTGCGACGTGGTGGCGTTTCGTCTGTTTCCCTTCATACCGCCCAGGAAATCCGATATGGCTGCTTCGGTGACTTCGTTGGGGACATTCTCGTCTTTCGCTAATTTGTCGAGCACGACGTCCTACACTGACTGTGGGAAATGTACATCACTACAGCTTGGTGGTGAGTGAACGTACGTGCGATGCTCAAGAACTGGACTATACTGAATCATTTGGGATAGACGACTGGAATGGCTACTGGACACAAAACTCCAGCTTACCGGCTTTCCGCACCATCCAGGAGATTGTAGATCCGAACAAGAACACAACATCGACCTTGGTTTTTTGCAACACAGCCGCGTTCAGCTCAGCGCCGCCTACCGATTACGACCAATATGATTACTGCGAAGAACTTTACCTCAACGACAATTGCGACCTCGTCTGTGTCGATGAAGGTTTCACAATGTAAGGATGTCAGTCTGGATAGGAAGCATGAAGACTAACATATCGTTAGTACTGCAGCCGTACCCACTGGCCAATACGTACAATTTGGCCGCTCGGCCATGGTTCATGGCGAGCTGGCCACTACCGATAGCGATGGGCAATCCGTCTGCCTCTCATATGATTTCGTAAACCTCACCCTGCCCACCTACTATTACACAGGTCCAATCAACACCGATCCTGTCATCGTTGTCGATGGGACGACCGTCACGGGCGGATTTGGCCGCGAGTTCCTGGACCTTACCAGCGCGTACCCAGACGAAGAACTATTCAAGCAGTGCAAATACATCATGACCAATCCTCCGCCGGTCTTCTTGACCCCGGTGAACTCGATCAAGCTGCCCCAGAGCACGCTCCCGAAGACTGGCAACGCTGCCTCGCCTACTCCCACTGGTCCCACTACGTCACCGACAAGATCTGCGAGGCCTGCGACTCCTCCTATCGTGGTGCCTTCGCCTACTACTACAAGTCAACTCCCGCCAACCGTGACTGAAGAGCCTGAAGAGCCATCGCCGCTGACAGAGTCCGACAATGCTCCATTGCCGCCTCCATCAAGCGATGACAACGACGACGACGGACAGGATAAAGACCCTGTTTCGCCGCCTCCTCAAGAGTCCGATGACCCTTCAATCCTGACTCCACCAGGTGACGAAAACGAGGAGGGCGGCGACGATGAAGATGAAGATCCTGCTCCATCACCGCCTCAAGAGTCCGACGACACGCCAAAACCCCCTGAACTAATTGACAACGATGATGGAGAGGACGAGAACCCTGCTCCGCCACCTACAATGAGCCCAGGTACGTCGGCTGTAAGCCCTGAGAACACTGCAGCGCCGCCTATCACTGCTGCAGAGCCTGAGGGCGACGAACCCATAACGGCTGCTACTGTTACCGCTCCGGTCAGCAGCGTTACGCCAATTCTTGGACTCCCGAGCAGTAGCTCGTTAGACGGGAACAACGAAGTAGGTCCTGCGGTCATCGTTGGTGGCTCCACGACGATCGTCGCCGGCGGCGGAGCGGCTGTTGGCTCAGGCACAACCTTCTCGGTGCTTCCCTCCACGGGCGGCGTCATCGCCATTGCGGATGGGCGTACCAGAACACTTCCATTGCCAACCAACGCCCCAAGCGCGAACGACGGCTTCGTGCAACCCATCACCTCCGCTGCGCCAGGGTTTGTTCTGCCTGGCCAGACCTTGTCTGAGGGAGGCGAGGCAGTGCTCATTGGAAGCACCTCGTTCTCAGCCTTGCCATCTGGCTCCGGTGTCGTCGCCGTCAGCGAAGGCGGGTCTACAACCTTGCAATCCTCGGAACTGTCAAATTTTGGCATTAGCACGGTGGCTGATAACCCAGACGCCTTTGTTCTTCCCGGCCAGACTCTAACAGCCGGTGGATCCGCTGCCGTCATCGACAGCGCTACTTATTCAGTCCTGCCAGATGGCAGCGGCATCAATGTCGCGTCGGGTGGACAAACAAGCCTGGTCGCCGCAGCCAAAGCAACGAACATCCCTGGTGTAGGCGAAATAATCTCGATCGACGACGCTTCAAATGGCTACGTTCTCGGCGGCAGCGTCACTTTACTCCTCGGTGGCACAGACGCCACAATCTCAGGCACCGTGTATACAGCACTACCCTCTGGCTTCGGCATACTGGCTGGTAGTGACGCGGACGAGTTCGCGGCTTACATCGAGCAAGGCCTCTCCGGCGAGCAGGACCAGGGAAGCGGCGGAGGCGAGAACTACATCATCGGCGTCGAGGGGCTGTCTGGGCAAGCGACTACAGTCTCTGGGATTGCATACTCTGTTCTGCCGTCAGGATCTGGAGTACTGATCGATGCGAATGGTCATTTGACTACGCTTGAGATCGGCCCTACTGGACACAACAGCGATGGGGGAGGCAGTGTCGCAACGGCGACGGGTGGCTCGGATGCCGATGAGTCTGTCGTTCCGTATACTGGCGATTCAGCGTCTCAGACTGGCACTCTTGGTAGCGTGGCCCGGGCTGCGTACCTTGGCGTTTTTGGAGCTGTGGGAGCATGTCTTGTACTCTGAGGCGGTATTTACGGGGATGGGGCATAATCGGAGGTCATCTGGTGCACATCATAATGTTTGAAAAATCGCTAATCATCACATACGACCATAGGTCAGTGAGAACTGGGCATCCCGTCCGCTCTGCCATACATAAGCACTGAACCGGGCGACTAGTACTAGAGTGGGTGATCATCTGGGAATCCCGCCTGTTGTATGTTTTTGGAAATTCTTGTGGCATCTCTACAGGTGACATCTTTTTATTTCCCTCCGCCACCACGTGAAGAACGCACAAGCATCGCCTCGCCATATGCCTCCTCACCAGGCAAGACAATCTCCTTGATCACCTCGAACCCAAACTTCCTGTAGAAAGCAACCGCAAACGCGTTAGCCTCCACGAAGATGTCAACTCCCTTCCCATCAGAAATCTCGCACGCTCGCTGCAACAATTTCCTGCCTAACCCCGTGCCCTTCGCCTCGTCGTCCACCCCAAACAGCTCGAGCAAGAAGTGCTCGCGCTCGCCCATGATTTCCGCCCGCATTGCGCCCATTGGCACGATCATGGACTCATACTTCTCGCGATCGTGGTCCGGCGTGATGACGTGCTTGGTCCAGATGCCCGAGCTGGTTCTGTCTTCAGGATCCATGAGACGGAGGAGCAAGATCCCAAGTGCCCGGGGATGGTCTTCGCTGCTGTGATTTTGGGGACCGCCGTCGTCGATGACTGTCAAGACATGGCAGGCCGGGTCTTGGATCTCGTCTTCAAAGACGCGTGCGTACCATTCTCTCACCAGTGGCGTGTCGGGGATGGCGGCGCGATGGAAGGCGTTGGTTTTGTGGAAGGCTCGCGGCACGATTGTTGTCAGGGAGGGGATTGTTGAGGGGGTTGCTTCGGAGACTGAGAGAGTAGCCACTCTTGATGCTGATGCTGATACCGCTGTGGTCATGTTTTGTGATGGTCTGGCCGTGTGCCCTGATATCAAGATGTGAGGCTGGCGTGAATGGGCTTTGGTCTTTTTCCGAGGACAGGAAAGTCACAATGTAGGGCTGTGGGATTAGCCGGGTCGTACTGAAGCGGACGGTAATACGCTTGATTGGACTGAGAAGTTATAGAATCTGGCAGAGGTACTGGCATTCGTGGTAGTATATAGGTATGTGTCATTGCAATAGAGTTTCTCAGCATTACGAGAGCTCTTCAGCCCCATGAGGTTCTTCAGCCTCAAAAGGCTTCCGTTGTAAAGTAGTCTACTTCTGAAGAACCTATTTCCGGACGATTAACCGGAATTCTGCGGAAAACCCCGCTCCGACTCCGAGCTGGGTCTTCTGTGTATGTTACTACACATCTTCCGTCTGCAACAGGCTGGAATGCTGAGATCCATAGTCTTATCCTGCGGAGTAAGTGGACGTGTTACAGATAGGTGGGAAATAGCTCAAGTCCTTGACATGTGGATTGAGAGCCGACACATTTTCGCGAATGGCTGCACGTGCAGAGATGCTATTCTCCATGTCTTTGCGGTCCCAGTATGGAAATCAGGTATCGTGATTGGCGTGCAACTTGTACGAAGACCGTGGGTGTGAGCATAGCGTCTCGAGCACTTGTAGTCGCGTATGCTGAGACTTTCGTGGTCTGCATGGCGACTCTACCTTTTCTTTCTGATGGTTTTAGATGCAATATGACCCAGATCTGGCATGTCTGGGTTCGTGCGGCTCAGAGTCAGAGCATGGCCAGCAAGTTATGTTCGTCTCTGAGTTTGCGCGTGTGTTGTTATGGATGCGTTCGCGTTCTTCGCCCCAATCGCAGAATCTGAGAATCTCAAACATCCGGGTCTTGGAAGGGTAGAGCTACGGTCGCCGGACTGTCGACAATTATGAACGTAGTATTGCATGCGTTCTGTCTGCTGCATTCGACGATCGCGACCGGTCTGGCACTGGAGCGAATCGTTCTCGAATGATGTGGCACAGAATACTTCGCGATCATGCGCTTCCGGCTCGCGGCCGGCCAGCACACCAGCTTCTCGTCATGCTCACAGTCCGTAGGTCATCTTTCACCTAGCATAGCGAGCGACTCTCAGGACGAGGCATTATCCGACGTCAACGATCACCGTGCTCGGGACACCTCCGCACCACCCACTTCTCCCACGCTTTCCGCTGAGCATTGGAAACACAAATGCCATCATCTCCGAGAGACTCAGGCGAGTCCGCCCAGCTGCGCGCGTTACAGTTGCACCAAGTCGCCGAAGCCGGAGTAACCGGCGAGTCCAGTGGCGGGAACTCCATGTTGTGAGCGTCGCCTCCGTGCTCGGCGTCAGAGTCAAAAGCGCTCTCCGAAGCAGAGTCATTGTCGTCGTGAAAGTCGCTGTCGTAGTCCTCGTGATCCGTAAAGTGCTGTGAGTTGCTTGGCCCGCTGAAAGCGTCGTAGTCGTCCTCGTCGCTGCTTTCACTTTCACTTTCGAGGTCATCAGGCACTTCGGCGCCGGCTGCTTGCAAGTGATCGTCAAAGTCCCTCTCGTAACCGATCCGCCGCAGGCTGACCCATTCCAGTCGGTACATGGAGTCTCTCAGGGTTCCCAATACCTCAGACCAACGGCTGTTGTCGTGTAGGATAACGTCGCGGAGACGAAGTCCCTTGAGCCTTTCTCGGTGGCGCAGTGCGAGATTGATAATTTCGTCTGCGCTGAGTTTCCATCCCTGTATGCCGAAGGCCACCAGCCGGTCCCATGTGACATTGTGGAAGACTGCCTCGAGCGGGAGATTGAGCGGTCGATGACTCGGGAAGCCGACATGGACCGCCCTCATGTTTTTTGCAGCAGCAAAGACACTTTCGAAGAGTCCAGAGAGTTCTCTCATTTTGACGTCCAGATCATCGCCATCATCAAAATGCAAAGTCAAGCAGGTCAGCCTTCCAGCCAATGTGGCGAAAGAATTTGGAGTGTGCTGCAACAAGAACCGCGCACTCTGTGGGCTCAGTTGTGGAGATGAGAACCAAGAACAAGGCGCGTTGGAAGCCAACAAGGCGGCTCCGATGGTACGTGACCCGTGAATGCACGCTTCCGTCCATTCAAGACGTATCACCGCCGCCGCTCGAGCTGCATCGTGCTGCCTGAGGTATGAAAGTAAAATGTTGTCTTCGTCGTCGTGAATCCGTAGAAGCTGAATGTGCTGGAGCGAGGTGAAACTCGCGACCGCCTTCTTCAAGACGTCCGCATCGTATCCATCACTGATGATCTGGCGCTGTTCCGAGATCTTCCTCTGGAATTTGTCTGTGTTAATGAGACCGAAATGGGCCTCTAGCTCGGGCAGAAGCGAAGGCGTGTCATCAGAGGTAGATGCGCCGCTGCAGTAGAAGTATGGCACCATGTAGCTGAACTTCTTCACAAATTGCGCGACGTGAGGCCATGAAGACAGGATTTCGAGTCGTTGGAGACCTTCTCTGGACAGCCTCGCCTGTACTCTGGTGAACAACAAAGGAGCTCCAATCTCGGAGAAGCGCTTGGAGGCCAGACGGAAGCTCCCAATGTCTTGCACGGCACTGGGCGCGATTTCTGGATTGGGCCCAAAGCTCTCTACTGACAGAAAACGGCGGCAGTCGACAGGCACGGTCTGTCCAGGACCTGGTGCGATGTGATCCAGGATCAGTCTGATGAGTTCATTGGAGAGCCTTTGGGGCGCTGGAAGGTCCATGTTGATGACGGGCGATGCTTGAGCGAGTGGCAGTATCAGTATCAGGCCGTCAGTAAGGCCACGGCTTGCCTGGGCTCATCAGAGTAAGGCCTGAGAGTGTAGTGAAGTGTCGAGTAGTGCGTTGGTCAGGTGGCAGCAACCTCGTGGCCACCTGCGACGTGGTCATGCGATGCGATGCGTGACGACGAGCAGTACAGCAGTAGCACGGGAAGAGGGACAGCACAGTAGCACAAAGCAAATTGTCGCGAGGGACTGACGGCACTGCAACTGCACAAGACTGTCAGCACGGCATCATCGTGGGTTCTGTTTGATTCGCCGTGTGCGGCATCGAGCTGCACGCAGCAAGCCACCCAACTGCTCCAAGAGGCCAGCGAGCCAATAGCGCGTGCTTGCGACAAACAAGACAAATCACATGATTACCGCCTCCTGCGGTGACTCGGCACGGGACGAGCAGATAGGACTAGAGCGTGCATTGCCCACTGTGCGACTCGTCTGCGGAGGGGGAGGCGCTACTACTCTGAACGATCTTGGGCGACGACGACAACGAGTCGGCCGGCCAGGAACAACGAGCCTGCGGGTGGAAAGCGATGCGGGATTTGCTGGCACACACCACCGTCGAATCACATCCGAAGCCGACAGAGTCTAGGCGCAGGCTAAGCGTCACTTTGCAGCGACCTGCAGCACCAACTCGCCGCTTGCTCAAACTAAGTGGTACTTGTACGAAACACAGCATCTTCCAAGGGCAGGCAGAATGGGCGCTGGGGAGGATGGCAAAGTCGTAAATCTGATGCAAATTCTAATCAATTTGGACGAAGCCTCCTTCAACTTGATGAAGTGGTTTCATTTCACACCGCGTCAGACCTTGGCCTCCCTCTTCTTCCTTTCGATCTTCTCCCGAATCGCCGTACTGCTCAATTTGCTCTCGAACCCTTCACTAACAGCACCTCCCTCCTCTGTGGCGTCCAGCACATCGACCTCGAAGACCTCCAATTCCTTCCAACCCTTCTCCTTCCGCTTTTCGTTCACTGCCTTCCCGCCCGACCTCGTCTCTGCCGAGATAATGAGTGCACCCAAGTCCTCTTCGGTGATAGTAGGACCGAAGGGATCCTGGATCTCAGTGCACTTGAGCACATACCCAGACGGGTAGTAAGTGTCGACCGATTTGCCATTGGGGCCAGGATCATTGCGTGTAACAACTTGCTTCTGCGCCGGCGAGGAGGCCGACGAAAAGTCAATCAGGCTGTCACAGAAATCTGCCACTGCCTTTCGACGGTCTGACCAACTCTCGATGACTGAAATGTGCTTCTTGTTCTTGAGCAACTCGTCGCCAGTAATCCCGATAATCGAGCTGCGTGGTTGCTTTGATGTTGCCTGGTCCACAGCAAACAGCGTCATGGTGAGTAGGAGTTTGTGGCCGATATGCAGATGATCGAATGTGCCACCCACGACACTGTTGTAGTGACGCTGTCCAGTCAACTGGTTGGCAGTCGAACGCGAGACCGAAGACAGAGGGTCGTTTGCCGGGTTCAGGTCTCTCTGCACTGGCTTGTTTCCTTGCAGTCTGTTCACAGTACCGCCACTTCCCTTTGCAGTAACAAAGGCTCTCACCATCGCCTCGCCAGCTTCCGACTCGACACCGAAGGCGTATTGCCATGCTCGGTTTGCCTGTGCGAGACCGGCGATGCTGAGCACAGGCCCTTCTGAGTTGGCTTCATCCTCAAACCAATCCCGGCCTGGAGACCATGCTACCGGGATCACACGTACATCAACGCCGTCGGCATCTTCGACGTTGATCTTTTCAGCAGCAGCGATCACGCATATGACCTTGTAGATGGCAGCCAGTGCTGATTGAGTCTCGCCGTACAGTTCAGATCGGGGAGTGTCTTGTTTGCCAGCAAGGTGTGGACATGCCAGGGCGATTTCAAGAATCGCTGCTGGAGAGCATTCGGCGGAAGCCGAGGCGACCTCCCTCAACACTTGTGTTAGAGTATCGGCAAATGCAGCCTTCAGAGCGGTTATGGTTGGAGGCGAAGGCACCGGAGGTACGAAGAGAATGAACCGAGGTGCTTCTTCAGCTGCCATGTTGTTGACTTTGTAGTGTTGAGGGACTCGGCTTGTGTGTGTGTCGCTATTCCACGACTCTGCTTTGAAGTCTTTGCTGTTCAGTGAGATGCTGAAGGATTTCTTTGTTAATTAATGTCGAATGTTGTGTCTCCGTGGTCGAGTCCTAAATGTTGTTTGTAAAGACTCGAAGACCCGAACGTCTAAGTTATCGATAACGAGTGACGTAAGCAGCACGAGCTTGAGGTCGCGCCAATCAACAAAGTAACACGGGTCTACCTAGGTATTGCTCTCATCAACCTCGATATGCCTGTATTAATTACTACAACTATGCAGACCTTCTACATCTCTCTCTGAGACGGCAAACTCCGTGACATTGCCCAGAAGCAGCAATTCATGTCTCGGTCGCGAATACCTCTAGTACATTGCGCGTGACAGCTTCACCGTCCACTCGCGTGACGGACTGCATCCACAAGAGGAGTCTACGTACTCACTTCCTCCATCTCTTTCTTCCGTCTGCCTAACGATGGACTCTCGGTACATATCTCTAAGCTCTGCCAAACAGTACCACTTCTCACGACAGCATGTCTGATCTCCTCCGCAGGGCATCCTGGCTATCGCATGCCTCATCTAGTCGCCGCGACCGTTATTCCGATGCGAGCCACGAGCTCCCGCGATGGTGCTCGCCCTCACCGATGGCCGCGTCCATGGTTCCGCCTCCAATTATCCAAAGCACGTACACCTCTCCACCACCATCAGCGAGCATCGTCGGCAAGTCGACCATCTTCGAGCACCCGCTTGCGTCCGATACTCGAGAAGACGAGCTTCACGCGGACTTGCAATTCCTTCTCGATGCACAGGCTGAAGCTCTCGCTCAAGGATTGGAGAACAGCAAGACTGGTGATGGCGCGTCGACAGGCAGTACCACCCCGACTGTAAACAGTGTCAGGACCGGCCTTTCGCGTCCAGGCAGCAGACCTGCGAGAAAACGATTGGGACTTCGGAGTGCGCGCAAAGGCCTGTATACAACTATTGCCGCACTTTCCGGTATCAAGTGTGAAGAGCTGCAAGGGCTGGACGCCGAGGTGGAAGATGCTGAGCGGAAGCTGCAACAGATCGACTTTTGGGGCACAAAACGCAAAGGGCTTGAAGATGCTTCATCTAGCGTGGACGCGAGCGAGGACACAGTCCGCGTACAGCGTTTGCGCCAGGAAGCCGATGCTTTACAGGACTCTATACAAGAGGTGGAAGTACAACTCGCGGACATGAAGGCAAAACACAGAAAGCTGGCGCGCCAGATCGCAGCGGCAGAGAATTCGACACAAGCTAAGCTCGCATCGTACACGCAGAGCATCAGCTTGTTGGAGGCGGACGTCCAGAAGTTCTTGTCTTTGCAGCCTTCTGTGCCACAACCACGTCCGGATGCCAGCAATGGACAATTATCGGTCTGGCAATTGCCTCCGAAGCGCAGGACGCTTGAGATGGCAAGAGCGTACTTCTCGGAAGAACGGGATTCCACGATCGAGCGACGGCGGCTAGTCGAACAAGAGAAAGAAGCACTGGAGCTCGGTGGGAAGATGTGGATGGATGTTGCAGTATCGGTCACAGAGTTCGAGAAAAGAGTGCGGGTTGAAATGTCTGGTGCAGACATGGCAAACTCAGGGCACGCTTGGGACGATCAGCCTCAGTCTCCTGGCGAGCGCCTGAGAGAGCTATTGGTACAGATGGACACGGTGATAGAGGACCTTGAGAGCAAATTCCACACGGCGGAAGTCAAGAACTGGAAGCTTCTTATAGCTGCCATTGGTGCAGAGCTGGATGCGCTTAGGCAAGGCAGAACCATTCTCAAGGGTGTTCTTGGCGAACCAGAACCAGAGCCTGAGTCTGAACTTGGCGGTATCCAGGGCGAAGATGCCGTTGTTAATGAGTTAGACAGCGGGGACGAGATACGGGGATTGGACAAGAGTTTCGAGACTGCCAGGCGCAGGATGAGCAATGGCGATACTGATGATGAGCCGGATCCAGAGCTGTTGTTCTCCACGCATGATACCGATACGGAGTGAAGCATAAGATAACGAGAGATTCAACGCTTCTTTGCCCCCTGTGCTGCTATCTTGCCTAATGAGCACTTTCAGTCAAAGTGAGCTCTTGACTGAGTAAGCTTGGGTAGTTATTTATTTGACTCCGCGGCGAGAAGAAGAGGGACGTGATGCATGAAAACATCATACCGCCTTCTCAACCTTCAATACCTCCGACTTGAAAGTACCCCGTTTCTCGAGTCAATTACATGTACCCAATTAGTTATCATCGCCATTGACTTCACCTCCCGTTACATGTTGTTTGTTTGCTCCCGAGGAAAGAAGAATGAACAGCATGATGTAAAGAAACATGAAGACGCAAAGTGATGCTCTAAAGGCCCGACTTCCACCATTGAAAACACGAGGCCAGCGTGGAACGCCGACAACGTTCCGACTCTCCGCGGGCGACCTCACATCAATGCTTTCACAACTCCACCTTGCCACCACACACGAAGGACGAAGGATCGCAAAACTGGAGCCCTGCGTTTCTGCTCCATGACTTGAAATAGCATTCATGGGCCTGGGTAGCCGAAATCTCACCCCTGCCGGATACAGTCATGGGATTCGTGGTGGAGCCCGCCTGGTCTTTCACTATACCATCTCTCGCCGATGACACGCCCTTGGATTGTCGAATCTACCACCCTCCGCACTTTGAAGCGGTGCTTGCGAATGCTGCAGAGAACGGGCATGCCACTCGAGGGGCTATCATTGCTCATCCGTACGCACCTCTTGGCGGCAATTATGACGATGCTGTTGTGCTAGCTTTGGTGAAGTGCCTTTTGAGGGAAGGCTTTGTAGTCGGGACTTTCAATTTCAGGTACGTCCTACCTTCTCAGACGGTGACCTCAAATATGTCATTGACCGAATCCGCAGAGGAGCAGCCTGCTCAAAAGGAAGCACTAGCTGGTCTGGCCGCTTGGAGAAAGAAGACTACACGTCCGTCTGTGGATTCTTCGTTTACTATCTACAAAAACTCCAGCCAAGTGACGACAGCAACGACAGCAACGACGACGATGGCGGACCCAGGGCCCTCTCAACTATCATGTCCGCACGCACCTCGCGGGTCGATGATCCCCAAAGCAACAACAACACCTTCCCCATTTCGAGTACAATACCCAGCCCACGAAGAACTTTCCCCCGATCGAACAACATCACCCTCCTCCTGTCCGGCTACTCCTACGGCTCTCTAATTCTCTCCCGCCTCCCACCCATCGAAGAGATCCTCGCGCGATTCGAAAATGCCCCCCACGGCACAACCGCAGCCGAGATCATATTACGGTCTTACCGACTTGCCCAAGAATCGACGTCACTACTACAGGAGATTCAACAAAAGCAACAGCAGACCCCACCCGAGACCCGCGGCCGCAGACTCACACCAGCCGATCTACCCAAACCACGCCTCCGAGCTTCCACAGCGATCGTCGTAGGCGGCGAAGAGACCGCCCCACAAGAACGCCGCCACAGTCGCGAGACTAGTCGCGGGGCCTCGATCGTTAGACGGAGCGTCGAGGTGCCGATGCGGATCAAAGCGAGAGTGAGGCGGCGGAGTAGCGGTGTTTTGAGACCTGGCAGTAACAGCACCAGCACGAGAGAAGACGCCAAGGCGTCGGAGGAAAGTGTGGTCACTGCAGATGCTGGGACGGGAATGGGGAGCTTGGGGACTTCGGCGCCGAATGTGAGCGTTAGATACTTGCTCGTCTCACCGGTATTGCCACCCTTGGCCTATACGCTCGTGACGCCGATTTCGTGGGCCGGGTTTAAGGGTGGTGTTGAGAAGGGGACTGGATTTGGGGCTCTGGCTTGGCCTACTTTGACCGTTTGGGGGACGGTGGACAGTTTCACTTCGAATCGAAGGTTGAAAGCCTGGGCGGAAAGGTTGAGTCAGGCTGCTGGCCCGGGCACGTTCAAATGGAGAGACTTCGAGGGTGCGGGTCACTTTTGGAGGGAGGCTGGAGTCATGAAAGCGATGACGGGCGAGATTGGGGAGTGGATTAGAGGACTGTCTTGAAAAGGGTTCCATCATATTCGATTAGTACATGTTGTTTTCATGTGCAGAAAAGCCCTAGCATCCTCCTGCCCTCACGCCTTGCAAAGACGACCGTCCTCTTGCGGCTCCCAGTAATCAGACCCCACAGCCGTGACAGCGTAGAACAAGTGGTTCGGGTCGTACTTGTTCTTGATCTCTTCCAACCGAGGGTAGTTTACGCCGTAGTAGTTGTTCTTCCAATCTCTATCGCGGAAGTCCGCCTCATTGAGGTAAGCGCCCCCGTTCGGGGTCAACTCAGCAAGCTTCGGCATCAGGACATCGGTCATCAGGTCCTGATTCGCAAGCATGTCCTCCCACGGCGCGGTGAAGTTCCAGGGCGTGGTGATGACGGTGTCGATCAGGTTGTCACGCCACGCAGGGTTGACGGCGTTGTCCGGGTAGCCGGCTGTCGCGAGAGACGTGTTGGCGGCCACGCCGATGAACTGGGCGCCCTGCTCGTTGATGAAGCGGTATGCGGCTGTGAGCGCCATGTTGTTGTTCTCGACCACGGAACGCGGGATGAATCTGCCGCCGTATTGTGCGATACCGACGTCGATCGGGTTGGAATCGAACATGACGTTGAAGTGGGAGAGGTAGCTGTCGAATTGGATGAAGTTGCTGGTGTATTCGATGTTGAGGTCTTTGAGTTTGGTCATCAGAGGTGCGAGGAGTTCTCTCAATTTTGAGACGGGTACGTTGGGGCCGGTCAGGGGCGAGATGGCGAATGTCTCGTTGGTGAAGTACCTGCGATGTTGGTGTTGGTTGATGTTGACCACAGGTAGGGTGTCTTGTGGGTGGATGAAACTTACCACACCGTCATGACACCCGCATCAGCCGATTCAGGAAGGGAGGAATGGAAAGTCTCGATAGCCTCGTAGTAGGCATCTTGAGATACGCCCACGCTGGTGAATGTTAGATTGGCGCCACTTACGGCCACGCCATCGTGGGCCTTGGAGGTGAGAGAAAGTACGACGCCGTAGGTTCCGCCACCGCCGCCGGAAAGGGCCCAATAGAGATCTGTGTTATTCTCGCGGTTGGCGATCAAATACTCGCCTGTGCCAGTAATAACCTCCCACTCGAGCGTCTGGTCGGCACCTAGGCCATAGCGGGATGATAGGGCAGAGTGTCCACCACCTTTATCCATTAGTATGTCGTGTCTCTAAGCGCCGAGTACATGGCACTCACCTTGAGTGTATCCGCCAGCGATTCCCACGGTTGGACACTCGCCCCCAACGACCTGCAGACCCTCGGCATTGGCAGCTTTGTTCGCCTCGACGCCTAGTACGCCTGCGCCCATCTTGATGGCCTTTCCGGTGTAGTGCTTGTCTGACCAGTCTTTGAACTCGATATCCTTGAGGTGCTGCATCCACAAGCCCAAGGCACCGGCACCAGTGCTCTTGCCATTGTAATCATGGCCGGTGTTGCGGATCACGAGACGGATGTTGCGGTCGTTCGCAAATTCGAGCCCAGCAGCGACGAACCTAGGAGCGTCCTCTGCGCGGGAAACATTGACGGTGTACTGGACATAACTCCCGAGAACACATCCGGCAGACCTCTCGGTGAACGGATCACAGCTGCGGTTGGCGAAGAAAGGAGCCATGATAGAGGCAGAATCAGGGTAGCTAGTGTTGTTAGTGACGCGGTCGACAATTTCATGCGGTCAGACGTACTGAGTCTCGGGATTTAACCAAGCCTCTTGCAATTCGATGCACGTAGCATTATCGTAGCTGGCCCATTCATCGTCGTGACAGGGCGAGGCGAGAGGAACGGTCGCTATCAGCTGTCCGTCGATTGTGCTGTTGAACTTGCGCCATTCCTCTGCAGTCGGCCAACAGTCGTCTCCAGGAAAACACTTGCAGTCGGCGATAGGTTCAGTCTCGTCACATTGCGAGCTGACAGTGGCCGCAAGCGCCAATACGGCAAAGGCGAACTTCATTCGAAACATGATCGAATCGAGGCTGAATGAAAAGGCAAGCAGGCAATGCCTTGGGGAGAAACGAGGAAAGTGAAGGGGATTTTTTTAGGTCTTGGAATTATCCCAAGAATACAACTCACGGTAGCGAGCTCTGGTGCCCAGAATCATAGACCCCTGCTATCATCATATGCAGCTAAAGACATGGTCAACGGAGGGCACTGTGGCACAACTGTTAGCGAGAGGCCGAGGTGTTGTCAGTCGAGATTGTTTTGGAGCCTGTGGCGAATATCTTCACAGCACCTGTCGGTAACGTGGGAGAATCAACAGGCGTAGGAATTAGATCGTGAGTACCCTCATTGACGGATGTAATGAAGGAAGAGAGATCCCAACAGCCTTACAACAAAGATATTAATATTCCTCCTTGCTCCTCCGCTTTGCCCTCCCTTCACAGCCCCACCTCTGCACGGGGCAAGCGCTGTACAGTAAGAGGATTGGGAGGACGCGGCTGTGGGGCCGATCATCACGCATATGATCTGTTGACGAATTAGAAGCTTCCGTACGATGTCAAGAATAACGCGACAACCTCCCAAGGGTGGAAAAGAGCGGCGTCCTGCGTAACCGAGCACTGGCGCAACCATCGTCTCCGGCACCTTCGAACCGAGTCCCTTGCGCGGGATCACTTTCGCGTCGCAGCCAATGTCATTCTAGCTCTGGCAGCTCATCGAGTGTATGTTGCGGCGTTTGCTAGATAAACCTGCAATAATGAAGCTACGCAACTGTAATGCTACTTCGCAGCTAGCCCAGGGCACAGCACACACGAAGAGGAGATGGTGCAAGACTTTGATCGTCTCCCCAAAACAACTCATGTGTCGAGGAGCGTAGCCGACAACAAGTTTACATCCAAGACATTCAATGGCATGCCCGATCTCTAAGGATCGAAGTTCTTGACTTTCCGTCGGAGCACCGATGTCCCGAAAAGCGAAAAGGCCTTAAGCGTTCGTTGTCTGAATTGCACTCCTCTCATTCGAACACGATGTCTTCGTTATCGCTCTCGTCGCTTGCTGTAGTGAGTACTTGCGATTCTGGGCTACTGACGGGCTGTAGCATCTGTTGTAGTTCGGAAGTGTAGCCCGATACCGCAAGCATCGTCGCTTTCAACTCCTCTTCCGCGGACTGCCTGGGGTGAGGGATTCTGTGTTTCGCAGCAACGACGTTCAACCGCTTGAGAGCATCCGCGGTCTGCATTGTGCGAGATTTGACGTCAAGACAACTCCACCTGATGCCTTCAATAAAGCTGATGAGGAAGTGTCAGTATACGGTGTGGCATGCCTTATAAGCTCCCGGATAAGAAGACCTACGCATATTTGAGCTTTGTACAATCCTTGCCACTCAGCACCCGGTCGCTGTCACGGTAGAATGTGTCCATGAACTTGTCTGTATTCTCACTCCGCTCGGTTGTCGTTGTTTCAGCGATTCGCAGGGCCCATCCTCGAACGATCTTGTAGACTAGGAACGCGAGTTTGGACATAGACGCATTGGAGTCGATACCCAGAAACATGACCAATTTCGCGATGATGACGGCAACTTGTGGTGTGATCCCGAGCTTGCTCTGTTTCATGGTCTTCAGAATTTCTGTGCTGGAGGTTCCGCTTAACCTCAGTTCAGGGAGGCGAAGCGTCTTACGAGTGAGCCCGTCAGTCTCTGCAAAAGCAACGAGCTCTTGGTAAGAGAACGTTTTGACGACCGCAGACCCAGGGACCTTTTGGTAGACGAGATGCTCGGAATAGCCTTTGTACCGGTGCTCGCGACCGTGGAAAAGATGCTTCCTAGCCGACTCCTGTTGGTAGGGTGGCACGTAAAAGACAGACAGCGGGTCGAGGGTCGACGTATCTACGATTCCGATGCTGCTTTGGTCGCCTTGAGAGATCATCTTGCGTATCACCCAAATGAGATCGCTGGAAAAGGATATGTAGGAACTTGACATCTTCTGATACAAAATCTTCTTGCAACACTTGCTAGACTTTTGACAACCCTGACACTGCACAAGCGTCTTAGAAGGATCGAGATGTTCCAGAAGTTCGTCCCAATCGGGAGATTTTGGCGGCCCTGTGGGAGCCACTCTGGCATTCGCGCATCGTCCGCAGACAAAGCCATTCGCCGAGTTGAGCCCTTGGCTCTTTGTCGTAAAGGCTCGAAATAGGAATCGAGATAGAGGAGGATGTGCTTCATCTGCTGGAATTTCACGGAAAGGGGCCTGCGCTGCTCGTGCCTTCTCAGGAGTGACTGGGATGGGTACCATGTTTCTTCGGGAGAGCATCTCCGACCTTGCCTCAGAGATGAATTGACGACAGGGATTGGCTCGTTGCGCGATGGGCTGACCGCGAGGTGTAACGAGCGATGTCGGCGAGATAGAGGCCTGTGTCAGGGGTTCATCTGAGTCGACGAGGTCGTGTGAATCCGGAGCTCCTGTAAAGCTTGATACCAAATCAAATGGAGATTCATACCTCTGGTTATAATGGTGGATCTTCTTCCTGTGTAGGTAATGACGGTCGAAATCATCTTCCTCTCTTTCTTCGTCGTCGTCTTCGCCATCGTCCGCAGTAGATGGCGGCGTCGTCAAGATCGCAGCAGAACGCCTTCGCTTCTCGATAGCCTGCCCTACAAGAGCGTTCTGCTCAGATGGCGTGGACGGTGCAGTCTCTGCAAATCCAACCCAGACAAATTCTATTCCATTCGACGACAAGACGGATGCAATGCGCGCGCGCATGGAACCGCGCATTGTATGCTCTTTCACTGTATCGGAAGGAAGATAGACCTCGCGCCACGGTTGCCGCGCCGCCATCCCTGGAGCCGTGCTTTTCCAATACGCCAGATAGATCGCACCAGGACTTATTCCGGGGTATGAGATGTTGCATGCGGCCAATTTAGTCTCGAATATCTCGTTGAAGACCTTGGCACGAGTTGTGATATTGAGATGATGAAACTCTTGTGAGAGCATGTATACGCAGACTCTTTGCTCGTGCGTCCAGATGTGGTAGGAGCGCTTGCGATGTTGTGGTCCCGCTACAACGATGGTGTCCTCGTCGGCCATGATAGAGACACAGAGATGACCTCAAGGTGTACGTCGGCAGTGATTTCTTTAGGCAAAAGCCCAAAGCAGCTGGCGTTAGTGTTATCTCGAGTTAGCATCTGGGGAGATTTCTTTGAGACTTGGAATTAGTTGATAGCCAACTTGGAGCAGGGCTCGGGTGTTGATAAGATATTTATACCGAAGTCGGATTTTTGGTAGTCGCCAAAGAGGACAGGGTCAAGCCAGTGACAGATATGCACATGACCGCCGTACACTTACCATACAATTGTTGAATTCATCAAATATGTCTGTAGCGTTTGTCCATTATATGGTCTCGAAGAGGTCATGCTTGGCATAGACTCGCACGCTCATCAGCTGCGAGCCAACAGCGGGTCGCGTTCATGCTCCGACAATTGGTCATCACCACTTTCTCTTTCGCTTCGCTCCGGTACAGGTCCATACAGGACATAATGTTGGGTGATGAAGATGATGTCGAAGACCAGCGACACGGAACTAAGACCAAATTTGACGGGGTTGCCTGAAATCCCGCTCCAATCGGCCTGTAGCGAGCTGTCGATGACTAGTTGAAGCATGCTCAGTACACCGCCGCTGAAGTCCAGTAATTGTTGCGTGATTGACCATCCAATTGTAGATTGGCGTTTAAAGTTCGCGAAGACCTGGGGACAGTATTTCCAGACGGTTAGAATTAACTTGACGTACTGAATGGCGTAGACCTAGTTATCGCAAGTCAGTATTTGGTAGCTATTGAGCAGCTCCGTCGGAATAGTCTCTAGACGTACCACGTCAAGCCACGCCCACCCAGTACCATCGTTAGTGCCACCACCTTCACTGACGAGGACCACAAGCACTGTGATTGCCACACCAGCCAAACTTCCACACAAAATACCAAGAGTCACTCGTCCAGCATGCCTCTTGACACCTCGAGCCTGTTCCCATCCCCAAAGTCGTGGCCAAAATTGCGAGTAAACTACGACGCAGAATATCCACGCATGGACACCGAATGCAAAATCGTTGAATCTGACTGTTGGGACGGGAGACATTGGGTGGCGAAGGGCGTATTGGGCACGTACAACGGGCGAATACAAGAATATGCCTGTGCTGACGGTATAGCAGGTGAAACCATAGAGGTTGAGAAGAGGGAAATCGGGTAGGAAGCCCTTCGTAGAGCGTCGTTGGTAGTTGAGCCAAGGTTGAGGATAAAAGGACAGCGACCAAGCTGTGAAGTACAGCCAACCACAGAGACTGTGGAAGAATGTGAGCGGGCTATCCTGCTACGCAGAGGTATGTGATTCTTACCGCGAGACTGCCTGAAGGAAGACTATCCCTTGTGAGTTCGAAGACATGACTTGAATGTTTGATGGATCCACGACGGGCTTGTTGTACTGGTGCTGAGAGGGAAAGTAGAAGGAAGAGCGAAGGGCGGATAGAGCACACTGCGTATTAGCAGCACTCGTGACAGGACAAGCACGCCATACAACCGCGATATCAGCAGCAGGATTTGATAGAGCAGACCACGTGCTGTGCTGTGTGTTGTCTCGCCTTCGTTTCTTCCTTAGCTGCAGGTACACTCTTATTCTTGTCATGAGCACACTCGGCACACACATCTACATGGATCATAAGGTTTAGCGGAACCGGGCGCTAGTGCATCGTCCTTCTCCACCTGCTCGTAACGGGCCAAGCCAAACCACCAGGGACGGAGCGACTGGGTTACGAATCAGCACCATCATCCAGCCTGCACGCTGTCAACAGCTCTGGATCCGGCCAGTTTGCTTCAACACTGACAACTCACGCACTCATCCTCACTCTCTGCTCCTGCACAAGCCATGCGCCCGCTGCACCGCACCCGCGCAGTGAGACAAGCGACTGGCTAGCTTCACCTCTCCCGACTGCACTTACCACCCCACGCGCGAACACCGCGCCATTCACTGCCCACATGGCTTCCACAGATCTATCACTGCGCCGTCCGACGCGTACTCCGGCCAGGTCACGCGTCAACTCGCGCAGTGAGCTCGCGACCGAACCCCCAAACAAGAGGCGCAAGTTCGTTCCCGGCGGCCAGGGAGGACACTGGGACGGCAACGGAGAGGGACAACCGGCGCAAATGGAATCCATCACCAGAAGCTCACGTGCGCTTACCGCGCCGCGTGCACGATCGAGACGACTGAGCACAGAGGTGGGCGACAAGAACGACGAGGCGGAAACACCCACTGTGACAAGATCGGCGATGCAAACACGACCCCGGAGAGAGAGACCTGAGCGGTACGTTCCGCCTGTTGCTGCACCGAGACCACGATATAGCAACTCGTCATCTGCGGCGGCTGCCAGCCAGGCGAGTGACGGCTACAAACCCAGAGAGGAGAGAGGATGGGAGGAGTTTCATCCAGATCTGGACCTAGATGCTGGGTTAATGGTATTCTCCGCGGACGAGGTGGATGGAAGAGTCAGGAAAGACGATATCAAGGCGGCCATCGCCCAGCTGGAAGGCGGTAGCGGAGACACCAAGCCAACCGTGAATGGAGATGGCGAGGTACACAACACGGAACCACAACAACAGCCCGCGGTAAGCCTCGAGACGCCTACTAAGCGTCGACCAGGCAGGCCGCCCAGGCAACAGACGTCCATGCTGAGCGGCCTTGGGCTAGCCTCGCCTATACCAATCAAACCTCTTCCGACTCACAGCTCAAAAGAACGTCTCAACCTCCCGAAACCATCCTTCCGACACTTCAGTCACTTTCTCGCATTCGAAGAGGACCAGAGAGAGATCAAGGTCAACTATGTCGATCGAACCATGGCCAACGTCGGCTACCAGGAGAGCGATAGATTCGAGCTTCCTGCAAGATTCTTCGTTCGGCTGTCAGAAGCGCAGCAAGCGGACGATGAGGCGGAGATGGGTCTGCGACTCGAAAGCGATGGTCCCGTACAAGGCCAGGTGTCTGCGCCTGTGGTCGGCAAAGTCGAATACGATATGGACGAGCAAGACGAGGAGTGGCTGGACGTCATGAATGAGCAACGCAAGAGCGAAGGAGTCGACGCCATCAAACCTGCGATCTTTGAAATCACGATGACCCAGATTGAGAAAGAATACCACGCTTTAGAGAAGAGGATACCCAAGCCCCAGCCGCGACACGCTCAACTGCATAGGCCACGTTCGAGCTCGCAAGCGGCAGTTAACGGCGACCCTAATCCGCCAGGCGACGAGCCAGATAGTAAATGCTCGATTTGCGATGACGGAGACTGCGAGAATGCCAATGCCATCATATTCTGCGATGGTTGCGACTTGGCCGTGCACCAAGAATGCTACGGCGTACCCTTCATTCCCGAAGGTCAATGGTTTTGCCGCAAGTGCAAAGAAATTGGCCGAGGGACACCCACTTGTATATTCTGTCCCAATGTGGACGGTGCATTCAAGCAGACGAATACGCTGCGATGGTCGCACTTGCTCTGCTCGATTTGGATTCCAGAAGTTACGATCGCTAACATGACGTTTATGGAGCCCATAACGGACGTTGACAAGGTACCGAAGAGCAGGTGGAAGCTGAACTGCTACATTTGTCAGCAGAAGATGGGCGCTTGTATTCAATGCGGAAACAAGAATTGCTATCTGGCATTCCACGTAACATGTGCGCGGAAGGCCAAGTTGTTCCTCAAGATGAAGAGTCAACAGCAGGGCGGCATTGACGCGAGTGTTCTGAAAGCTTTTTGCGACAAGCACGTTCCGCCCGACTGGCGTCGAACACACGACACGGACAATGCGATCGTCGAAGCCAAACGATGGTACAGACACGCAATGAAAGACCGCAAGTGGGCAGACAGCCAGACCGCCGCGCTCGAGCTCGGTGCTCCTCCTGCACCAGACGGGGGGATGTTGGTCGAAGGCGCAGGAGACGACACCATCACCGTCGCAAATCAGAAGCGCAAACGTGCACAGCCGGCTAAGGTGAGCTGGAGGCTTCCATCCGGAGCGCCTGTGGTGCCAAACGTTGTATACAACACTGTGGAAAGAAGCCTCGAGCGTTTCACCATCCGCAAGCGCAAAGAATTCGTCGAAAAGGCGTGTCGATACTGGACCTTGAAGCGAGAGGCTCGTCGCGGTGCGGCACTGCTCAAACGCCTGCAGTTGCAATTGGAGACGTTCTCTAGTATGGAAATCACCAGACGCAACTTTGCTGGCATGGGCGCTGCTGGCCGACCGAGACTACAGAGGCGTATCGAGTTTGGCGAGATGCTACAAAAAGACATGGACTATCAGGTACAGCTCACGTCCATGGTCAAGGAACGAGAAGCGCTTCGACTGCAAGAGCTTCTTATGCTGAGAGAGCAAATTGACACTGTGTACACGCCCATTCCCACTCTTGTTTGGCCGATCTTACAACGGGTGCAGAGGTATGTTCATCGTCAGGTTTGGGTCAGATGGTCAATTGCTAACAATAGTGACAGACTTGATGAGAGAGAAGGCGTCTTCCGCGCTGGCACTGACGAGCTTGCACATCGCCTGCGTGAGCGCTATTACACCTCGGTCTCCGACTTTTCTCGTGATTTGTCGCAAATTTTCATCTCCAAGCTGGCAGAAAACGACAACTTGGATCCGGAGTCCAGCGCCGACATCAACACGATCCACCAAAAGTTGAACGAGGTGCCAGCAGGTACAGCAGAGCATCACGCTCTCAGCCATGACCAAAAGGAATTGAAGAAGCTGGCGAAACGTATTGTCAAAGCCGTGAAAGAGCTCACGGAAGGAGCAGTCAAGAAAGAGGCAGAGTTGCGCGGTTTGCAACACGACGAGACAATGCGTAAGATCGAGTCGCTCGCTCTCTTCTCTGCCGACGTCACCAAATCAATCGAGCCCGATGCTGAAGAAAGTAGAGAGTTGACGAAGCGCCGGTCCGTTTCAAACGCTTCGGCTGTTGCAGGTGCGTCTCCCGATGTCAAAGCTGATGTCGATGTTGAGATGCACGATGCTGATGGCTCTACGGAAGATGTTGTTGCTAGCAAGGCCACCGGTGTCGACAATCCTACACCTGCCTCCATGCCTGCATCGGGTGCGTCATCAATCCACTCTCACACGGTCAAGACGAACAGCTCCAAGCCGACCGAACCTCTTTCACCGCCCATCTCTACCGCATCTGTCCATCGGCCAAGTACAGCGAATGGTAGTTACACCCCAAGCGGTGAGAACGACGTCTACACCAATGGAGGTATCGCTTGGTACCTCACGCCTTTCGACCCTATGGGTACTACCGTCCACGAAGAACGTTACACTGGCCGCGAGGTCATGAGAGACATGAGCGAAGAGTTGTCCGACATGGACGAAGACACGCTGATGGGATTGGAGCTCAGTGGACTGGATGATTCGGTCTCAGGGGCTGCAGGCTCGAACGGCAATACGGCCGCTGGTGCCGCAGCAGAAGTTGAAAATGTGAACAACGCAACACCCGCGGCGAAGAAAAGGCCAAAGCGCAAGCGCAATCGATGGTGATGCTGGAGGGAGTGTATTGATTTCCCTACAGCGATGACAGCTGAAGGCTTTTGTTACTTTTGCGCGCTACGATACCAGGGACACATGCGATATGGGAATTTCGTCACGAGGGTCGTGTCGAAGGAGGGGAACAGGGAGTTGCTTCTTACTGGTTTCGTGTCGCCGGGTTTTGTTGGCGGCTTTTGCTACTTTTGAACGCTTGTATTAGATATCCCCCTCTCGGAGAAAGAGCTATGAGCGCTGTACCAAATCAATGGAAGCTGGTTTTGTCTAATGCCCCGATCCAGTTCCACTTTACCAACAACCCTATCCAACAAACGCCAACAACCCAACCCCAATTCAGAGAGATCGCACCATCATCGATTGCATCACAACTCGCTGGTTGCAAAGCCACAAAGAGTAAGAACACCCACATTCCAAAAACGCTACACCAACCCACGCAATCACTCGCGCACGCCTTCCAGAACCTTCACCCTCGTGTGCTACGGAGGTTTATCGTCCTATTGAAGCCCCCTGCATCCCTGCCCTTAGTAGGCTTCCCTTGTTCCTTCGAGGTCTTCTCCAACGAACTTCCTTCCTTCTTCTTCCTTCTTCGCGCGGCTTGCTTACATACATGTACAACGGTACCTACCCTCCGCAGTCCTAACAATCATCATCGTCACCATCGTCACCACCACCCGTCGTCTCACTGCTGCTGCTTCCTCCAAGCCACGGTAGCAATGCAGGCGTCCATCCCGTGCCGGCAGCGGGCGGGAGAAGCGTGCTGTGTGCTGTAGGTGTGTGCGTGTGCGTGTGTAGCACCGCATTGCATTGCCTTCCTTCTTTCTCACCACAGCCCTACGAGGCGGAGTCGGAGTTACGCATTTTTCCTCCACTGTGCATAGGATGCTGCTGCGGACGCGGACACGGAGGCAGCGCGAGTAAGGTTTGGTAGGAAGAATGAGAGGCACAGAGGAAGGAAGGTAGGTTAGGTGAGTGTGGCTGTGGCAGTGAGTAAGCCGGCGTTCGCTCTGATGCCGGTGCCGTGTCGGTAACTAATGTGCTTGTCAATGTGCTGGTGCTGCTGCGCGTCGCATCCTTCGCGTTAGTTAGAGTCGGAGTTGGGAGGGAGCGCTTGATTGAGTTGATGGAATGATATTTTTTTTGGCGAGAGAACGAGGGAGCGAATGGGAGTGTGGGAGTGGGTGGATGGTTGGAATGCATTTTTTGTGACGCTCCTAGGCGTGTTGTAAAGATCGGACTTTTGGCATTCGATTGGATGGCTTGTGTTCTTGGGCCGTGTTGGTGAACCTTTAGGGTATGCTTGGTGATTACCTTTCGGTTGGTGGCTTGCTTGGCTGTCCGCCTTTCAATGCTAACAGGTCCAATGTACAGATGAGGTTCGTCATCGCCGTGCATCGAGACTTTGTTGCCTTACATTACATTCCAATTTCCAAGGTTGGCTTCCGCTTGTCTCTTGTTGTCTCGTCTCGACTGTTAACCTACCATCTGGGAGCCCACAAGCTGTGAGATGTACCACCGGAGTTTAATGGTAGTCTCGCGTGGCATGTGCCGTCCTTGGAGGCGCACGCCTCCATCGACGATACCTCTGCATGCATGCATACCTGCAAATGTATGCACCTCTGCACTGTGGTTGATTTTAGCACACCACCCGGCCTCCATACGCCTTGGTGTGGCTGTCGACGTTTGTCAGCCTCCATGCACGTCGGTGAAAGAGAGTATCTCGGTTCTGATCGTTGCTTATGTTATGATGGTGAGTGTGTATATGCAGCCACTTTATGCATCTCAATGTTGCTTCATTATAATGCAAGTCGGACAGCTACTGTATGTGGTAGGTAGCTGCCGGAGGGGCTACGGCCGAAAGATTTTGCTGTTGCGCAGGTCTATCAGGCGATTTCTCTTGTGATATTGCCTCTCCATGTTGCAGGTGTTGATTGCATTGCATCGAGTCGGTGTGTGGGTAGAATTGTGCACATGGAAGATGTAATTGATGCTCTGCACAAGGCGCGCAGGTGTTGTATAACTAATAGTTGCTATGGATCTGCGATGTTGACAGACCACACAAGCCGTTCGCACAGATTTGTGAGGTATCGAAGTGAGATTAGTGAGGTTCGTCGGCCGTCGATAGACATTGAACATTTCTCCCACGGACGGACCATGGTCATGACACAAACATCACTTCATTGTTCCATGAAGGCCCTACGAATTTCCTGTGCAACGAAGTTTGTGCTGTCGCATATTCCTTCCCTCGTACAAACATAACGACAATCGTCAACACAATCCAGAAATTCTCCGTCGGACACAATTCATGCATGATATGTATCTTGATCTCCGAGAGTTCTCGAAGCGGCCACGCGTCTGCTGCTACTGCACCTGTTGATCCTGCCACCATTCCTTCGAGAGTAGTGACGAACTTCTTGATCCTCTTCTCGATCCTTTTGCCTTCGCAGAACGAAATTATCTGGATGGAATTTCCTGATTAATATGAGATCGAGCAAGTTTCCAAGACATCATATATCAATTTTTCTACCAGCACAAGATTCCCTGAAGAACGATCATCTGTATCAGGTCACCATTATATTGGTGATTGTACAGGCTGTGCCGTATGTGTCTCCAATCCGTTCACTCCGTTAAGTCAAGTCGCTTAGCAACTCCAACATACTGATTGATAATCATCGATAGCGGCATGACGACCAATACACGTGTGCACCCAAATGACTCGGTTCAATTTTCTCTCAATCGTACAAATGATGTCTAGGCCATATTCAGAGCATCGTATAGATCAATGCCAAAAGATCCATCCGACACAAAACGGAGCGTCCTGATCATCACCAGGGGTGCTCCCGTCTAGATGTGAGCATATGCCACGTGGAGGTCCCTAGTTGTGTTCTGCATTGCCAGGCTAGAATCCTGCCGTCTCACAGGAATACATTGTCGCATTAAACGAAGAGGTTCTGGCGGGGGGTGGTGTTATGAGAATGTCGGCTCGAAGAAGCGGCGGGAAGATTGGCGCGGGATCCAGGCGAGAGCTGTGTGGTTGTTGTTGCTAACAAACGAGAGGGCAGCTATTCTCAAAGAGGTTATATGCGGCGCCCTCTTCCTGTGCTTCCGATCTCCCCGAGCGTTCTTTCCCCACCTGCGCTAACACTTTCCAACTCGCGTTCTGACTCGACTCAACCAAAGGCGCACCGACATCGACTGTCGACCTGTCGAGTGGAGTTCTTGCTATCATCTTTGGAGCAGTACTGATATGACCACCGAGCACGCGTGGTTAACATCACTTTGCACACATGGTGACGAAGTGTGACGAGAACCATGGTACTGGACTCGTCACGAATGCCGAGCACAAACGCCTTTCGCTTCCACCCACATTAGTTGCCGCGCTCAGTAACCTTCTCTTGCGAGCCTTGGAAGTCTGCGCTGGCAACTTCTGTTATTGAAGGTAAGTTCACGTTATTGGTAACCCAAGGCAGCGACAAGTACCTTCGTACTTCGTACCTTCAGAGTCTCGGCACACAAGCCTGTACAGTAAGCAACGAGCGTTTGCGTCAATCTGGCACCGGTCAAAGTTAGAGGGGAACACAGATCTGGAAAGCCGATTCCGATTGCTGTCACTCCAGAGATTCCGGCCGTTGTACTACTACTGCCACCAGAATGTTGTCTACAGCACTGATGTGTTATTAATGGCAACCTTCTCGTCTACTCAAACACCCGACGCGTGCTGGGGACCCCGCCTGCCGCATCTGGCGCAGCACATGGCGTGTCTCATCCCCAAGGCAAGGCAAGTAGGCGACGATGGATATCGCCGCAAGCTCTGTGCCACGACTGGCCGGAGTGCCCGAGCGGGCGTGACAAGGCCATGGGTTTGCCTGTTTGCCGCGAACTGAAGCAGCAGCTCCCGCTGCCACAGCTGCCAGCCAGAAAGCTTAGCAACCACTTTCGGTAGAGCAAGACGGGCTCGGAGTTTAATCCCCCAGTTTTAGGGTATCTCTCCCAGTTCCCGGGATGGATTAGGGAGAGGGCAAAGGTGACGAGCTTGCTGACTACACAGATAGGCTCAGACTCCTTCCCGCGTGCCATCAACCGGCAAGTAACGTCGGACGAGGAAACCTCCGACTGGCGGCAGTGTCAAGTGTAGTGGTAGTGGTGCGTCAGGCTATCCGTGGCTCACGGGGCGGGTTTGCCTTCCATCACGCGAGAAGCGAGCTCGCATAGGCCATCGCTATCGGATACCAGTATCGCAAACCTTGGTGAGGCTCTCGACTCTCGAGTCTCGACATAGCGCGACATCGCTACTTGCCGACACAAAACCTTGAGTACGAATAGTATAGTACATAGTAGTGCTGCTTACAGTCCACCGTGGTCCACCTCAGACGGGACTTGGCAAAATTTAACGACGCAGCCACTCAGAAGGCAGGATCGCAATCAACCGAACCCCATACACGTGCAATCTCCATATCGGAAGGATTGCGTGCGTGCGTGCGCGCAAGGCCCTCCAACTTAGCCCAGGCTTTTTTTGTCGCGAATCATGAGAACATGGGTGCAGGCCAACTTCATGCTTCATGCTGTAGCGAGATGGCGCGCGCCAGACGCGCGGAACTCTAATAAAGGACTACTAATGCCTGCTGCTGATCCGCATGTCGATTGTCCAGTCCTCCGTCTGTCTTTCGACCACGGCCCTACCCGTCGGCGGCGAGGGATTCGCACACAGGGCTTCAGGGCACACCAACCATCAAGAGTTCAAAGACAGTTCATCACTGCTTCATATGGGAATGCGACGACGGTCGTGTTCCGTCTCGAGAGTTCGACCAGCAGATATGCTTTGCTCCTGATCCTACGTTGTCAGGCACAAGCAACACCGTAGGCATGCCATGTATGGTTAGATAGTGACGACCAGAGTCACAGACTCACGGTAGTCACAGGTGGCCGTGACGAAGCATGTCTCGCTAGGATGAAGGTTGGGATTGGACATATGGGTCCGGCAGACTCCAGAGTGGGTTGCAAGGACGACGAACAACCAGCGACCGGTGAATATCTGGTGCAATGGCGTGGCTTGCATGACGGCGGAGCCAATGGCACGCACATCGTGCCTGTGCCTGAGCCTGCAGACGGAGAGATTGCAAACTCGCTACGTCGCCGTCGTTGCGGTCGAAATGGGCATGATCGGTGAACAAATCTGGCTATGCTGACTATGCTTGCGAGGCAGACTGATTGTGCAAACACCGGTGCCCTATTGCGGTAAGGTTTGAGAGGGCGTGCAACCAAAATAACCACAGCAGGTTAGCGGCGAGCCAAATATACACAGCCCTCCCTGTGGTGCAGACCGCCCTGCCGCCAGTTCGATGTTGCGATGTACCCACCCACCCAATTCTTCCTCACGCCCATGTTCATACCCATGCGAGCCATGCCACGGACTTGAGTTCTTGCATAGCGCTAGCGACGGGTGCGCCGAACCAACCAACCACCGTTGCTGGCCGCGCCCCAGGCACACGGGCAGGATGGCGGACCGGTGCAGGCGACGTGCAGACTGTCCATTCCCGACTGCAGAGGAGCGCAGAGGAGACGAGAGATCAAGGCAAAAGAAGAAGTGGTCGGTGAGGCAGGGCGCACAGCATCCCACCTCGCCGGCCGCACGCACGCCTATCCGCTTACCATCGCTCAAAGCGGCATCGTCGACTGCAGTCGACCGAACGCTTCGAGAGAACGATGATCGCTTTGGGTAGTGCTGCCAGATACTGCCAGCAAATGCCAGCTAATGCCATCTCGGTCCTTGACAACGACTCGTTCAACGGTGTCGACACGCACCTTTGTGCACCTATCCCAAACTGGGGGACCACCAGGCTCACCGTTTGCCCGTCCTTCGCGTGCACCTAACCCTCGCGCTCGGGCGGCGCGAAGGAGCGGGCACCGGCCACGCCCACGCCCTCCATCCATGTCGCTGGGCAGATTTGGCCCCCAATCCAGTTGTTCAAGGTCTGTTCGGGAGAGCCAGGTCCTGCTGCCATCAGTCATAGCTTTCCTAGCCTCGTGCTCCTCTTGCGGCTTGACCGTCTGCAGGGGTGCTCTCCAAAGGCACGCCTTGACGCTAAAACCACCCGCACCGTAGGGCAGCACAGGGTCCAAGTGTGGTCTGCTGGGTGTTGCTGCGGTTCAATCGGTGATATCTTTATAATAGGTCATGAGCTTCGCCCCGTTCCTATATTCGACTTGAAGAGTCAGCACTTACGTCAAAACACGTCCATCCACTCAACCAGTACTTGCCTTCCTTTCGACATCATAAGGCTGAACACCGCCATCAGGTACCCGACAATCCTAACTCGCTATCCTCGAAGTCAACAGTGCGCATTCCTTCGATCGACCAGTTGCGCCGCAGGCCTGCAGCAAGAAGCCGGTCGTCGTTACAGCCCGCCGAGGAGCTATAGACCAGATCAAAGACTAAACCAACACCGCGAATCGTATGCAAGATCAGACACCCGTAATCAAAAAGCGATCGTTAACAAAGTCAACAGGAGAGGATTCATACTGCCCTGGTCGCCGGGTCCCTCGCTGACGACGCATTGATTGAATGAACCTTGACCGTCACGATGGCGTTCTACGCACAATACCAGCAACCTTTCGGATCCAACCCGCACGAGTTCAACTACGCCGCGTACGGGTGGGACGATCAAACATACCTTCAACCTACAACCTGCGATGACCCTGACTTCGTGGGCTACCCTCCGCAGCCCTACCAGCATATAAACGAGCAGACGTTCAACTCAGATCACCTCATGCTACACGGCGCTGCCTCTCCAATAAAGGGCGAGTTCTTCTTCGACAACCAACTCCCAGTTCTGTCATCAACATCCGACTCGGGTGCCTCGATTCAGAGCTCGTCGAATATGGGCTCGCCCTCCGCCCAACCGTTGCACGAGTGGAATCAATTCGGTCTCTACGATGGTGGTAATCCGGTTACTGGTTATGATTCAACGACGAACCCCGGTAACGCAAAAGTCGGCTGTGTTGGTGAGTTTACATCGGTTTCTTCAAGTCATCCTTTTTCTTCTTCCCCTTCAAGTGCGCATACCCCGACCGGAAAGCTCTGGGCAGGATTCCACATGAGCTCTCCTACCACGAACACACCCATTTCATACCAACTGCCAAACGACTTTCCGCAGCGCCGATTGGCGGGCGATTCAGAGTCTACAGAATTGGGCGACGTCAGTTTGTTCAGACCTGCAGCGTCGTTTGCCAATTCATTTCAACCAAGATCACCAGTTTTGGATCGCGTCAAAGGACAGCGGTGGACACCTGCCCTGTCATCATCGAATCACATGCGGGTCAAAACGCGCTTGGCGCGCTCCAGCAGTGCAGGTGGTGATACGGAGCGCTTGTACGCGCCGCGGTCTCCCATCCAATCCCCTTTCTTTTGTCAATCCAGCGGCCTTTTTGTACCCCCTCTCAGCATCTCTCGTCCGTCTCCTTCCTTTCTATCTCTTTTTTTCTCTATGTCGTTATGGCGGAGGAAAGTTAGACTGGTACTGACTGCGGAACTGCAGACCCCTCTCTGATCCAGCCTTTCTCTCCCCTCCAAGCGCCAAATGCGCAATACCCGGATCCACCAGCAATGCACTCACCGCAAATCATAGCATACCCAGCTCCATCACCAGTACCATCACGGAATTCTGTGCGAAGCCCTCGCTCGTCCACAGGAAAGATGCACACCTCGCCACATTCACACGCCGGATCATACCAACCTTACCCGGCATTTGCAGGTTCAAGAAGACCTTCAGTCTCATCGGTGCACTCCCGTCACAGCCAGGCATCATCGTCTGATGAATCCAGCAAAGGTCTATGCCCGTACCCTACGTGCGGAAGACACTTTAAAGACCTAAAAGCGCATATGCTCACCCACCAAAACGAGCGGCCAGAAAAGTGCCCGATTCCGACCTGCGAGTACCACACCAAAGGCTTCGCCCGCAAATACGACAAGAACCGACACACTCTGACACACTACAAAGGCACTATGGTATGTGAAGCTAAATACGATCACACTATCGTCTTTACTGACCTAGACATTCCAGGTATGCGGATTCTGCCCCGGCTCCGGCAGCTCGGCGGAGAAGAGCTTCAACCGCGCAGACGTCTTCAAGAGGCATCTCACCTCTGTACACGGTGTCGAGCAGACACCACCGAACGCACGCAGGAAGAGCCCCGCAGGTGTCAACAAGCAAGCACCTTACAGCAACGTCCGCGACGTGTCCGGCATGTGTTCCACTTGCGGCGTCATGTTCGCCAACGCGCAGGAATTCTACGAGCACCTGGACGACTGCGTGCTGAGAGTCGTGCAGCAAGCAGAGCCCTCAGAAGCCATCAACGAGAAGCTTCTCATGTCGGTCATCGACGATCCTGCGGTGCACGCATCGATGAAGAAGCACAATTTCCCCACGACCGTTGAATACGTCGCGCCTGCCTCCTACGACGAGGAAGAAGACGACGAGCAAGACGCGGCCGCGGAAGAAGACGACGACGATGCCCTCGACGGCACTTACGGCGCCAGATCCGGCAGGACCGGCAACAACAAAACCTCCTCACGGTCGCGCAGATCGGCAGGCAATTCGAGATGACAACCAACACACTCCCGCAGCGAGTCCTCCGAGCAGGGCAGCAGCGGGAGTGCCAACAACACCAACAACAACAGCTCCATCAGCAAACCCCAGAAACAAGGCCTCACCCACTCCAAAAACGGCGTGACCCTCTCCGGCCCTCCGGCTCTAGTCAAAAGCGGCAAGCGAAAGAAGAACTTCCCCTTATCCTGGGGCGCCGCGCCCCAAGACATGCACATGAAGAAGCGCGTGCTCTGCGTCTTCGACGGGCCCCGGCGGCTGTGGAAAGACGACATGATGCTCGATGCCGCGCACGAGGTGCGAGTCCCTTTGGCCGGCGGCGACGGCAGGGCCTACACCACCGACCTCGATATCCTCACCATGCGGCGCGCCGAGGCCATCCACAATGCCACCGAGGAAGAGAAGGGCCCCTGGCTGGACGAGGATGGGAGGGAGGTCGTGTTGGAGCAGTGAAGAGGGGTTATTCTCTCTCACTATACATCTCCTCTTCATCCACACATCCCTCACTCGCTTTGTATTTGTACCTGGGACGGCGGGGTACATTGCGCGTTTTGCTGTTTTGCGATTTGCGATTTGCGATTTGCGACTTGATTCTTGGTTTGTTTTTTCTTTTCTGCTGCGTTCATCTTTTGGAAAGCGAAAGTGATACCACACCCACCCAAAGTCATCGTTCTGTACGCCTGTCGGCGAAAAGAAAAACGGGGCATGGTGATGATTTTAACGCAATGATACTGTTGATGATCTTGACGACATACAAGCCTGTTTTATTCCCCGCAGTTTTATTGAAAGATGGGATCTTCTTTTTGGAGGCATGGTGGGGATAAGTCATGGAAGGATGGCGAGGATGCGATCGTAGTCTTTAAGTGCTAGCCACGATAAATCAATTGGAAGGAAACTTTCAACCAAATCTTTGTCGCGTCCTCTTCCCTTTTCTCTCTCTCTCTCTCTCTCTCTGACGATATGTCTATCCATTGCAAGGTTACAGTGCTAAGTCTCGGACTTTGGTGTGATTCCCTGGATGTAAAATCACACCCTAAACTAAACTAATAAGAAACACATCTAGACAAAACGTCCCGCTTCGACAGGTAGGGAACGCCAGTGTGTTTGTTCCAAGAGTACGATATCACATACTCTCAAAGACGATCGATCGACTGTACAATACCCATTCCACGGGTATTGACTCCAAAACCCGCGGTCATTCATCTATTTCTTTTGTTGTCCAGAACCCGGGCTCGGGTTAGGGTTGGGGAACAGGCTCAAGTACAGGTTCAGGCGTTCTTTCACAGCCCTCGATTCGGTTTCCCAGCGATAGTTGCATGTATCGTGCTGCTAGTGATTAGTCGTCTTTCTTGTTGACGTGAGTGTAAAGGTCATGAGAATGGGAGGGAAGATGAAGGGGTGCCGTCCATCAACCGCCCTCAGGGCGACCTTGCTTCGTCGATCGGGAAAGTTGACTTCCAAGGTTTGGATGGCATGGACGTATACGTACACGGAATATGCCGAATACTTGACACTCGGGATGATTGGGAGTTGCAGTCGTCGGTAGGGGGAAGGGTTGATGAGGTGGATAGGAGGGAAGCGCTTTTCCTTCATACAAGATTGATGCAAGGAGACCGCGATGCGTGAGTGCGCAAGACTCAGTGTTGTGTATCTACCAGTCACTCATAGCGGCCATTTGAGATGAGTAGACGGGAAGTAGTGGAAGAGGGAGAGCAACAGAGTTGGAGAGTTGAAGGTCATAGACTGGCATTAACCTACCTATGACTGTTTGAACTTCCAAGGGACGCTGGGAGAATGCTCCTGTCACTGATCTGATCGATTGACTCGGGAGTGAAGTTTGGATCTAACAAGTCAATCGTGTATGATGATAGATAAAAGCATGAAAGTTCTTGATCGACGTCGCATCGTCTCAGGCTTCAACGTTCCAGAAGGAAACTCTCTTCCTCGTGGTGTTTCATTGAGATGGGGTCACGAACATTGTTTCAGCTCTGGTTGTTCCCGAGAGGCGATCGATCGTCTGCGAAGCATTGAAGAGACGAGCGCTGAGCTGGCATAGATAATGGAGGAAAAGAAGTCCAAAGGAGATGTCGAGAGACAACCTCAAGTGCTCGCTAAAGTCCTATGGGCCACAGCAATAAGAAGTATTGATGCACAGGGCAGAGTAAGGAAGATTGTGATACGTAAGTAGAAGGCTTTGGATTCTCCATACTCACCAATTAATCGTGATTCGGAGAATCGTGAAAGAAACCCCGCTGTGATGTTTTGGAAACACAGGCATGAGATCAGGTGCGATTTTGATTCGTCGTTTGTAGGCATGGACATTACGGTGGTGCGAATCATGATTTGCATGTGCCACGCACGAGGTTGACCCAAGAGGTGCTGATCGACGTTGGGATCAGCAGTGGGTGCGCGTACGGGGACTGAGATTTTCTTCCCTTCCTCACCACTGTTTTGCAGTTCCTTGTGACTCGTGAGGGAGTGTTGATGATGAGGCGATCACTTACTCACTGTCGATGTTTGACGGAACCAGGAAGTTTGTTCTTCTTGGATGAGCGAACCGATAGAATGGCCGTAAAAAACCGCCCGACTGGCTATTTGTGACGACAAGGTCTAGACTGCCTACATGCGCGAGCCAGGCAAACTAGGCGACGAGAGCGTTGGTGCGAGTGAAAATCTGACAGAAAACGACTGCTGGTACGGAAGTCGGTCGAGGATGAGTCGCGAACCTGAACGGAGCCAAGCAGACGCGAATCAGAGACATACAGACAGAAGGTTGATCATCTTTTTTGTAGATACGGCCTTGCCACAAGGGGTAGGTGGGTGGACGAGGTAAGGCGTGGAGGGGTATACAGAACGCGTGGTATCAGTTGTCCAGGTGTTCGCTGTGCGGTGTGGCTTGCGTGGGTGGAAGGGGGTATGTGGCACATTGATGTTCCTGAGGAGTGTGGCCAGGCCAGGGTGAGACCCGCAGCAAGTCAGGTGGCGATTGGCAACGAGGCCTCTATGAGATATAGGTGTGGATGGATGATGAACTGAACTACCCGGTCGACTGTGGGGAAAGGGCTCAGCACCAGCAGGGAGTGGCCCAAGCAGTCATGGGCCCGGGGAATCGTTTCGAGAGAGGCGGAAAGAAAGAAATCGTTCAAGGGTAGGGATCGAGTAGACAGAAGTGGAGGAACTCACAGTTGGAAGGTCTGGTTACGGGAGGTGATAATCAAAAAAATCGATAGTTCATAGCGGGAAGGAGCAGGGAGTTGCGTTTGCTTTGCTGATGGCCAGCCTTCCCGGCCGAGTCTCATTTCTTTTGCAGTGGGCACGCGTTCATTCGCGCCTTGCCAAGCCCGAGGAGCGTAGCAATCGCGTGTCTTGATGGCGTAAGTCGGGATGCGTGGAGGAGTTTGTGCTTACAGACTACGTAGTTGTACTGCAGTGGTAGTAGTCGTGGAAGAGTGGTATACTGTAGTGTAGCTACTAGGGGCGAGTGATGTTCTGCAGACGATAGATCGTGATCTCGATAGACCGGCTGATGGCGATGGAAGGGAAGACTGCAATAGGCAAAAGACAAGGGAGTCATGTTATTCTTGATCGTGTATATTAATAGTTGGCGGGCTTTCACTTTGAAACAGAGGTAAATCACGTGATTGCAATGTTGCAGTTCGAGATGTGGAAGTCAGGTGGATGTTGGAAGAGTCTCAGGGCAAAGCAAACACATGCAGCCTACTCCAAACAGATCGATGTAACGATAGATGCACACGTGATAGAAAAAGAAGACTTTCAACTTGAATTGCGTGTTCTCTTTGGTGGGTGGTGGTAATAATAGTGGGCGGATGGATGCGGTCTAGGGCGAGCTTGCTACGCGCGTCTAGCAGATGTCCACGCAATGCCCACGAAGCCCAGCCCCGAGCGACAGCCATAGACAACTCCGTCCGCCCACCGCAGACTCCCGTGCCTCTCATCGTCGTCGTAGGAAGCTTCTCTGCTCTGCCGTGCACTGGACTAACTGGACTGACTACTGACTGACTGCTACTACTACTACTACTACTACTGGACTCAGTATTATCGACGACACACTTCCACTCACTTACTACATACTTCTTCTCACCTCTAATCTATCCCTGCAACAAAAGCGGGCGCATCACACAAATTCATAATCCTCAGGGTCGGTCGGTCCACGGAGGCTGAGCGATCGGCAGACAAGGCAGAGTAAAGGGCTGTGCAAGCGAGCGAGCGAGCAAGCACGACCGGACGTCACGGGCGCATCTCCCACTCGACACACTCGACACTCGACAACCACAAACCTACACTCCCTCTCATCTCGACCTCGACCTCGACTCGACCACGCGCACCGGCGCCCTCGTCAACACACTCCTTACACTACCCTCAACACCCTCCCATACCCGTCGAACCATGGACCAAAGGAGCGGCATGCCTAGGCGCAAGCCCGTACCGCAGCCGCCACAACAGCTCTCAGAGACCTGGGCTCAGGATCTGACTGCACAGTTCCGCCGCACACTCTCGACAAAGCGCATGAACGACCTTAGCAGAAGACCGCTTTCCCAACGCCGCACACCATCACACCTCTCCACCGAAGTCGTCGTTGACCGCAGCTCGACACCACAACACAATGCTCCTCCACCACCTTCACGGCAAGCACCGCCTGTGCCAGGCACTCCTCAAATCGCACCCGGCACACCCACCGCTCCTCCGCCGAGTTACAACGCAAGCCTACGAAACATCCCAATCGTGCCCACAGCGCCCACCGACAGCAGATCGCTTCGCTTCCGCAGCATGCTTATGTCTCTCTCAAACACGCCTACAAAGTGGGAGAACCCTGGACTTTTGGATGAAGCGCTCGGCGCCATACCGTTGGAACGCATCTACGAAAAGGCACAAGAGGAGTGCGACCTCTTCGAGGCCGAGGCGGCTTCTCTGGGCAAGAAGCCCGCGTGGGGTTTCCAGGACTGCGTCATTCGTGCTCTTATGAAATGGTTCAGATCGGAGTTCTTCACATGGGTCAACAATCCCAAATGCACAGCCTGCCACGCACCCACCGTCGCCGAGGGCATGGCGGCACCTTTGGCCGACGAGTCAGCTCGTGGCGCCAGCAGGGTCGAGCTCTACCGATGCAGCAATCAGTACTGCCAATCATACGAGCGTTTCCCGAGATACAACGACGCATTTGTCTTGCTCCAAACCAGGCGTGGACGTGTAGGCGAGTGGGCAAACTGCTTCACCATGCTTTGCCGTGCCATCGGCAGCCGTGTGAGATGGGTTTGGAATGCAGAGGATCACGTCTGGACCGAAGTCTACAGTTCACACCGCAAACGCTGGGTGCACGTCGACTGTTGTGAGGAGGCGTGGGATGCACCTCTGCTTTACACTCAAGGTATGTTCGACTCGATGTCGCCTGTTTTGTCGATCAAAGTCTAACTCTTTCCAGGCTGGCGCAAAAAGCTTAGCTATTGCATTGCATTCTCTGCGGATGGCTGTGCAGATGTCACTCGCCGTTATGTGCGCGACGCAGCTTCCGCCACGAAGCGCAGCCGATGCACAGAAGGCGAGTTGATCCACATCATCCGCGAAATCAAGGCTCTGCGCCGAAAAGACATCGACAAAAAGGAGAGATTCACTCTCATGACGGAAGACACCCGCGAAGACGAGGAGTTCCGCCGCAACGTCATCGAAAGCCTGGCATACACTATCAGCCGTATACTTCCTGGTGGCGATGCTTCCAAGGCATCACAGCGATCCGACCCAGACGCGCAAAAAGCCGCCGAAGCACGAAGAGAAGCAGAAGCTCTCCGTGCAAGAGGTCGCGGGGCTCACGATCTGCCCCGTGGCCCAGGACAATAAATGGACGTCTGCGACTTTGAGCTTATTCTTTGCGCGTATCTGGCATGGCGTTACTTCGGCGGGATGATTAACCCTTTTGCTTTCATTTCCTTTACGCGGACACTTGGAGGCCAATCCATCTACGAAGCGATCTAGCACCGGCGTCAAAACTGTTTCTTGGATACCTGGACATTCTTCGATTCTTGGGACATATCCCCTTAACATTATACCACTGCTTCTGTTCACCAAATGGACTGGATGCGATTCTTCTTTTCTTTTCTATCAACATGTTCGCAATGTTTATTACCGTCGCTATGGGAGCGCAACACATTTTGGGATTTCTTTTGTTTCAGCCTTGGCCTAACCGGATGAGGTCATGGGGTGGTTTCACGGCATGCCACAATACCACAGCGCAGATGCTGTTTGGGATGGGAAGGAAAGGAAGGGAGGACACGCTTGTTTCGGGTCATCATGCAGACGTGGAATTCTTCATACGCATGGGATGCTGGAATTTGGACGGCTCGCTCGCTTTGATGCGCTTTGATGATGAATGCGCGAAAGAGACGATGGCAGGGGAATCTTGCCTATTTTCCTTTTTTTGTTTGAATTGCTTTTTTCTTTTTCCTGAGCTGCATCATGATGGCGATGCGAAGAGGATTGGGAGCATTGACTTTTCTTCACCTCTCCGTCTTATATCACAATTGAAGGATGATCGAACTCGATGACTACCCACAATATTTCATTTCGTCCAAAAAAAAGAATTATTTCATGTCGCCTTGTCATACGGCTTCGAGACCGAATGATCAAGATGGGTCTTCTTACGTCTCATGTCATGAAACAGAGTCTCAATCGTTTGTCAGCTTCACATACATTTTCGTTTTGTCGTTCCTGCACGATCCATGCATCCCACAAGCCGAATGTCACCGCCTTTTGAAAATCGATTGAACCGCTTGGAAAAGATACCACCACCTCCACCAACGCCGCCATCTTGTGAAGTGTGAAGCTTTTCGATATAACACTGCCGATGCATATCTTAAGTATGCACTTATCTAACAGCGAAGAAATTAGACGGATGAAGTACGTAGTTTAAGAGGCGCAAGGATTTCCCCGGTTCAAAGTTCCCTTGTAGAATTGGACTGGCTTCTGATGATGCTATTTTTACATCTTCTTCCTACCTACATACCTGCCAGCTCTGCATGCCTAACTACATGTAGTCGCTGCTTACGTTTGTCTAAGGTGGTTGATGATATGACTGCGTCTAAAGTGCCCACGACGTATTTCTCGTCAGTCCAGTTACGACTGATTCACATCATTTCTTGCTACTCGAAGCCGGAAGCTTGACTTCTAGCATGCGTAAGCCGGCCCTACCAAGACACTGCGACTTGCGTGTTTGCGCCGTGCGTTGCGTACGTGCATGCGTGAGCGAAAGTTTTGCATCGGATGAGTACCTAATACGCGGCGTACGCGGCTGGGCACCACCTAGGAAGAGGACTTTTAGTCTTTTGTGGGGGGGTGACGCGTGAGGTGAGAGCTTGTTTGTTTGATGCATGTACTTTCCACCGAAGGGTGTGATTGATTGATGGATGCATGGGTTTAAGGTGGTATGAGTAGTGTGTGGTATTGGCGTTGCTTGCATGAAGATTATGTGAGATGGCTACCTACCTACTGTATTATGTGTGTTGTCCGTTAGGTCGTTTCTACCAAGTGAAATATTGACAAGGCTGGCAGGCAGGCAGATCGACAGGATGCGCCGTTTCCTTCGTGGAGTGAGAGAGGGGCTTCCGTCCAACATTCATTAACACATGACGATCAGGTGACAAACTGCTGCCTAATGATGGATACGAATACACGTACTGTACCGCAACAGTAGCAAGACAAAAATGGTATAGGTACTTTACTCTTACTCTTACTTCTTCGAAGCATTACGAGTCAGCATCATCATCCTCTTCTCGCCGCAGCACAACTGGGCGCAGCAAGTCTGAAAGCCACAGCCTCACCTTGCTTCATCATACCCGCACTTGGCACTGCCCGTCCGCGTACTGCCCGTGTTGCCCGTGAAACACCATGATCGTCAGGGAGTGGTAGTAGTATATCATATCTTACCCGGCCTCCTTTGCTGGTACACTACCTTATCCTACATACTCCTGTACTCGTGTACCTGTTTCACCTTCGTTTGTCGACTACCTTACCACTCAGACCTCCATCGCATCAATCAGCCGACCTACATCATACCTCTCAACCACTGACGAGAATAACAACACCACCAATCGCTAAACAACACTTCCATACCCGCAATCATGGGTAAAGGCGGTCGCATCGCGTGTATATTCACGCCAATGGTCCTCACCATAGCCTCACTGGTCGCTCTTGCCTTCCTCGAAGCCTCAGGCTGGTCACCAGGCTCACCACTCAACAACAACTACCTCATGTCCGTCGATTTCAGCAACTTCACCGTCGCCGATGCTGGATCAGTGTCCAACTCCACCGAGCTCACAGCCGCTCTGACTCTCGCCGAAGCAAGCGGCCAACTCAAGGAGACCTACCGCATCTACCTCTGGAACTACTGCAGCGCAAACAAGACTTCCGGCGATATCGACTACTGCAGCGACAGACAATCGAGCTTCGTCTTCGACCCCGTCGAGCAATTCGGCCTGAATGCGACAGACTCAGTTCCGACTGGAACCAGCAGCGGAGACAACGCTGTCACAAGCGCCATCAACAATGCCAAACAAAATGTGGAGGAGTTCCAGGACAACGTGCTCGGGGACGCCGCCTCTGGAGCCATGAAAGTGTACAAGCGCGTCGCCAAGTGGAACTTCATCGCGTACCAGGTCGCATTCTGGACAACCGTGATCACGATTATCGTCGGTCTGCTCGCCATTTGCAGTCGCTGGGGAAGTTTGTGCACGTGGATCATGGCGATTGTAAGTCTCAAACTATCCCTTTCTCTCGCAAGACTACGCAGACAGCTAACATCACCTCAACAGATCTCCACCCTCTTCACCTTCCTCGCATCCTTGACTACCACAATCCTCTTCTCCTCCCTCACCGGCGCCCTGCACACCCTGCTCGAACCTTACAACATCCAAGTCAGCCTCGGCACGCGCGCCCTGGCAGTGACCTGGATTGCAACCGCCCTCTCCATCATCGCGACCCTCTTCTGGCTCTGCTCCATCTGCTGCTGTTCCGGCCGTGACAACCCGCACCACCGCAGCAACAGCAAGGGCAAGGGTGGACTCTGGAACTCCGAGCCGAAAGGCGACGAAGGAAGCAGACGTTCCGTCATGGGCCTGGGCAAGTCCGGCCCTGGTTACGAGCGTGTTGAAAGCCCGCACGCTGGCGGTGACAGAGTTCCGCTGAGGGATTACCCGCAGCAGCCCACTGCCTACCAGTCGCCGGCACCTTATGGTGGCGGGTATGCGCAGCAGCAGCAGGGTAATGGGTTTGAGCCTTACAGGCAGCAGCAGCCGGCTCGCTGGTAGAGCGCTGGCTTTGCGAGGAATATCCTTTTCTTTTCCTTTCTGGTTCTCAGAGGCATAGCGCTGGCGTTGGGGCTGTGCTTGATTAGGACTCGAATTCGGCTTCGAGAGGATTTCCATGTCGGATTCCTCCCGATTCAGTCCAACATTTCTCTTATTGTTTGACACGACGAGCGATGATACCACGAAGTCTCGAGGATTGAGCTTACTACTACAAGCTAGCAAGTAAGCGAGCAAGGCAAATCTTGTATACACCATTTCTGCACACATATCTCCGTCTTTTCTTTGCCATTCGTTCCTTCACCACATCTCCTACACCCCTACTCCCGCCCAATGCTGGTGTCCTCCTTGCCACTATATTGACCAAGAAAAAGAAAGAACCTGGAATGGCTCCCTACCATTGACCACTTTATATCATATTACCTGCGAGTAGGTTGGTTTGTTCTTCATAAAAAGCAAGTGGAAAAGACATGAGGGTGCGAAATCGACCGAGTTCATCAACGAACGTGACCGAAGAAGGACATCTCATATATATATATATATGTATATTTATACATACTTCAAGCCGTCACAATCCCAAATTCAGCCCACCAATTCTTCGCAGGCGGTTTGTGCGCGAGCCCCCATTTACGCAGCTCGGCCAGGGAGGCTTCTGCCGATGGGTCTGTGGACAAGTCTCTTGACTGATCGGCTGACTCGGGGGGGTATGGATCCCACATTTCAAAGTCGACTAGGCCGCTGTTTTTTGATAAGTTGGACATCAGCGATGGATTTGGATGGGAGGGATGCGAGACTGGGACTGGACGGACCATCGTTTCGTCTCTCGATCCCACATGACGTTTCTGAGGCCTTTGTCGCCTGGTTCGATGCCGAGTTTGCGGACGGCTCTGTTGGCGAGCGCGGATTGGGGACTTCCGGTCAGTCTCTCTCTTTCTCATTTTTTGGCAAAACATTTTCCCGACGGAGAAAAACAAAGAGGGGGAAACAAGAGAAACGACAGCAACAACAAGAGTTGGAACATTTCAATTCACTGTCGACTTCACGGACGGGAAAGGAGGGATTTACAAAATGGGAAAGATGGAAAAAAACTTACCCCAACGCCCCCAGGAATCCCCTCTGGATTTCTTCTTGCTCCGGACTCGCTAGGCTCCAGTACCCGATTTCGAACAGTGATTTGCCGGCGATCTTGCTCATGACTGTGCTGCTGATGTAGCCTTCGCGGGGCATCGGGCTGGAAGTTGAATCCGGTTGGGGGAAGTGGGAGAAGGCGATGAGGCGCGGCGCTGAGGGCGTTTGGGACTCGCGGAATATGGTGAGAGCTTTTAGTTCGTGTGAGGTCGGTGGGCTGGGTGGTGGTGGTGGTGGTGGTGGTGGCATTGTTGTTGTGCCTGTCGGGTTTGAGGGGGCGGTGCTGGGATCGTCGGGGATCTGGACTTTGATCTTGAGGATGAGCTCTTCTTCATCTGTTCTTTCTTGAGTAATGTTGGGATTGTTGCCATCGTCGTTTGCTGGATGGTTCGGCATGGATGTTGCGTCTGGTGGTAAGGAAACACGACGACAGCGAAATAAGATCCGGCGTTCGGGAGGTGTTGTGCCGTGGCATTGTCGGAAGTCTGTGATGGGTTCGAGACGCTGGTATGAAGAACCGTCTGGGAAGGTGATGATGTTGTCGAGGAATGGTAGTGGGTCCATTGTTTGTGTTTAATTCATTGACGAGGGACGTGTGGTCGGACGGATTGGAGCAGTGATGGAGTGGGGGAGATTTCTATGCAAGAAGATCGGTCAAGGGATCGGGTTGGGGGAAGAGTCGATGGTCAAGTCGTCGGTCTGTTGTGTTTATGGAAGTCTTCGTCTCGTCATTTGGAGGTCCGATCAAAGGTTACGATAGCTTTCGCGATGTCCAGGTTGAGGCACAATACCTATGCTTGCGTAGACCTAGCCGATGCCAGTGGGGAATTCGTCCTTTTGTCCGGCCAATCAATGCTTCAATTCCTCCACACAACACTATCGGTTCAAACAACAATACAATATCTCCTGCACATTCACCGGAGTGGCATCACTTCGCTCGATTTTCCGAGAGTCTCTAACATCATGAGCTTCCGTGGTGGTGTGGATGGTGTGGAAAGAAGACCCGTGTCCCAGCTGGAAAAGTATCGCAATCCTCCAAAAAAGCTGCCAAGTTCAACAACGTCTCGTTTCTGCCTGCACATGTGTAAACCATCAAAGTGAACTCGGTATAATAGGTTACCATATCCAAGCATCCACTAGATGTCTACCATGGCTTCTCCAGAGGACGAAAATCAATTCCCAGACCCAGGCCGACTCTTCCCCGTCTGCTGTGCAGCAGTCATACCCGCAAAGGTACACATTCCACACATCCTCCGGAGTCTTATATCCCTTCTCTCGAGCCCCAACTAAAAAACATCACCCTCCCCAAGCTCGTCGATCGTTTCATCGAAGAAAGCCAAATCTACAAAGACCAAACCCAATGCCACTTCGTCTTCGTCGACAGCCTCTCCTCAACCTATACGGAAGAGACCGAGCCCGGGACCATGGAAGATGATCTCAACAAATCGGCTACATCGCCAGACTCGCCTTTCATAGACAAATCACCGCTCGAATGTCACCGATTGCTTCGTCAGTCGCGTCTTGCGGGGTCGGATGTCGATTATACGTCTTTTGTTGTTATGGACGAGAGATCGCTGGTGGATGACACTGTTCTTCTCGTCGGAGCGTCGGAGGAAGCCCAGGAAGGGGACACCAGATCTGTTCGTGTCAGCTTTGAGATTGCGCATTGGCGGCTTTTGGGGTACATGGACGGCGAGTTCTATAGTATGGATGAGGATTTGGAAGCGGTGAAGAAGACGGAGGATGGGGTGCTGAGGGTTTAAGGATTCGATTGTGAAGAGTGCAGGGCTACAGATCGGAGGACGTATGGTCTGGTGCCATGGGTATGGGGCGAGTCTTGTGCTTGGCTGGAATTGAAACCTAGGCTTGAACAGCTTTCCCACGCAGCGTATGGATTCACTCGCTGACTGACGAGTGATGAATGTTCCGCCTCGAAATTTGAATTCTGTTGATAATCATCTCAGTCAGTTTTTCCAAATATAACCGGGTACGAAAATGGTTTGGAGCTGAGAAAGGAACTCGTCGCAACTATTATGCACACGGTAGAATCTCATGGCAACGGACAAGCCTTCGCCCCTCGATCATCTGCTATGTTGGTCGTGATTCACACCCGCAAATGTTGCTCAGTCGTGCCCTCCAATTTACAGCACAGCAAAAGCGCTGGCATAGCTAACGCTGCTCTCAGACACCTGCTTCACCTCGCCACTCCGCTCATAACACAAAAACTTGAACAGACCCTCTGAACCACCCCCACCTTCTCTCAACTCCTCCAATCCAGCCAACACAACTCCAACGGGATGACGCCCGCAAACGGTATTCTTCGTTTCGCTCAGAACGTCCAACCAAGCCTGATGGCTCCCGCTCTCGCAGGCACCGATGCACTCAAAGTCAACGTTTTTGATGGACTCGTGGATCTCAGGGTTAGTCGGGGTCTTCGTGCCGGAGCGAAGGGAGATGGCATCGCCTGTGTTGGGTTGGTAGTGCGTGTAGCGGAAGCGGAGGCCCCAGTGCGCGAAGTCAGAGCTGATGACGAATGCGTTGGTTGGGTCTGCAAGGTAGGGGGCGAGGATTTTGCCTAGGGAGCGCTCGGTTGTGGCGGAGGTGTTGCCGATCATTATGGGGACTAGGGGTGGGATGTCGGTGCCATGGGCTCTGAGAGCTGGAGTTTAGTAGGCTGAGGGTCATTTGATGAAGAAATTCAAGGACGGAGACTCACTTTGAGAGCATTTTGTAGATGTACGGTAGGTGCATCTCGAGACTGTGTTCGTCTTCGTCGACGTCTTGGGTCATCCAGTCGAATTGGCCGGTCTTGTGGAGTTCCATTGTCGTGGTTGCGTCGATTGGAAGGTTCCCAAGAGGTGTGCCGTAGTGGGTACATTTGGTCAAAGCAGCTTTCTCAAGGTACAGGTGGTGTGATGGGCCTAGGAGGAAGACCCGTTTACTGAGTATGTCGTCAGCCGGAGTGCAAACACCAAGTTGTCGATGAGTACAGGAGGTGGTAGCAACGCCAAAAGATTGAGTTCGCCATGTTATAGAAATCATGGTAAGGGAACAGACAACAGTTCACTTACGTATTGCTCACATCCCACGCCTTGTACGCGTACGCCGCTGGCGGACCAGAATACGAGTAGCCGGCATGTCTGACATGATGTTAATACAGTCACAACAGCAAGACTGGGACAAGCCTACGGTCCGATGATGATTCTCGCTCCAGGTACAGGCAGGTCTTTCACCTCCTGGCCTTCCGTCTGAGGCCCGATACAAGTCAGAGGCGTCTTCACATCGTCGAGCCAGCCATCGAGCTGTGAGTTCAGCTGTGACTTCGAGGATGTATACCACGAGCCTGCATGGGACGGATCACGGATGATTTTCCTGCTCGACATGATTGACTCGTAGGTAGATCTGGTTATTGGACGATGCAAAGAGCGTTGATGTTGTTGTGGTCAAATAGGTGGGGGGTTCAAGTCATCTCTGGTGGGGCTTTATTCTTGTGCCTTTTGAGAAGCATCGTCATGATCACCGAATGCACTTTCGTGGAGACGCGTGCGGAACGCGTCTTCCATCCATCATCTCACCATCAATGCCACATCTCGACGTGATAGCAATTCACGCATAACATACACCACATCCATATCAGTGATCCAATCATCAGCAAATCCGATACTAGCCCCAAGATGCTTCTCAAACGCAAGCGGTCCGCCAACATGCTCTCCTCGCCCACCACAACCTCCTTCGACAGCTCCTCCTCAGTGCAAGCATTCTACCCTCACAGCAAACCCGCCGGAACGACATCCCCCTTCGATCCGCCCAGTAAATTCCTCTCATTTCACTGCGACACGCCTTCACATCTCAACATCCGCACTCGCAAACGACATCGCGACAACCGCCCCGAAGCCTCCGCCGTGCATGGTGTGTCTTCCTCTCCTTCCACGTCTAGCCATGATACAGCAGCATCCTGCTGGCTCGGCGCGGTGATAAACATGAGCGCGCTCGCTGACGTCTCGCGTGTCGCAGCTTCTACCATCCAGCGGCTATACCAGGCGCAACAGCAGCATCATCACGAGCCACAACGGCAACACCAACCACAACACGAGCCGCAAACCCTCCCTGCGCCTCAAAAAAGCAATCTGCACGCTTTCTGGCACATCTCACAACCGCCGCAGCCACAGGCACTGGCTCAATCCACCACCCAAATCACAGGCCTTCCACCCACTCCGCGGTGCGAAGACTGCGACGGCACCTTGCAAAGTGAAGATGCGATGGAAGTTGACGACGGAACAAGCGCAGAAGACAAGGCGTGCGGCTCTTGTCGGAGACCGGTATGCGATGGATGCGCGGTGTACGGCCGCGAGCGAGTTTGTGCGGGCTGCGCGGGGTGTGAGAGGGGGTGGTGAGATAGGGAGGGAATTTTGGATCAGTTTGAGTGTAATTTGATCAGTGGAGGTTTTCTTTCGGGAGGGGGTTTGTCATTCGACTATCATGGGCGGCAAGCGGTTTGCATACGTGCACTTTGCATTTCGGGGGATCGGGATTGGACAAGGGGCATTATTTTATCATATGTGTATAGTAGGCGTGTGAGGGAAGCTCCGACGAGATCGATGCCGGGCTGTATTTATTTGGATGTTCGGCAACAGCGTAACGATCTTTTGCCGAAAGACTGCATGTACCTTTAGAACGGCCCACCAGGCGAGCCGGTCTAGAATCTGCCTACCCAGCACAACAGTGGAGGATGATCTGCATTGTACATATTAGCTTCGGAGATTGTCTTTGGAGCAGGGATCTATGAACTCGACTCCACATGTGTAATCATCTTTTATCAAGCGAGAACACATCTCGACTCCACGTAGGAAGTCGTCAGATAGCGAGGAACCGACAATTTCAACAAAGTTTGTTCATCCTTGAGTGAATCCTTTTGAAGGCCCGCGAAAGCAGGCAAATGGGAATCAGAAGGTAAATCTTTTCCAGAGGACATTCAAAATTGTTCCTCGCCTCATCTATATAGTATTTGCTACTAACAGTATCGACCTTGCGGCCTGCAATGCGTGTTGTGGTATCATTCGTGAGAAGGCAATTCTTCCGTCTAGAGAACTCCAAGATAATGAAAATGAAAAGATGGTTGACCCCTTTTTCTATCCCCTGAGCGCGTAAAAACAAACAGAGAGCCAGCCCCCGGATGCAGCGACAGTACTGTGTGTGTGACTTTTTTTGCCCGGTGTTGATGGTTGTTGTTGTTGTGATGGTTGGTGATGATGTATGTTGATGTCAAAGGTCTGTTGGTTTCGTATTGGATCCTATCCCTTTTTTTGGTGGCGATTTGAGTCTATTTTTTTGGTGATCATTCAATGACGGTTTCGATTGTTCCCAGTAAGATTGACGACCGTTCCGTCAGCGGTAGACATCTGACTTGGTCACTTTGGTCGAGACGTCTTCCTTCGGCATCGGCTCCTTGTTGTGGTGGATGACGGGCTTGGGCTTGGGAGTTGCTGCTTTGTTGGACCTGGGTTGGTCGGTAGTGCCTGGGCAGGATACGCCCGAGTCGGCACGGTTCTCGCGTGTGGCTCCCATTGCTATGGTGAGAAGGTTGTTGGACGCGGATGGAGGTGTTGGTGCTGATCGGTTGTCAGGCGGAGTGGTGTCGACTGGTGGCGATGACGCTTGAGGTGGAGTAGCTGGTCGGGAGGGATTGGTTGTTGTACAAGTGTCGTTGGAATTTCCCTCGGCCAGCGTGGAAGTGATAGAGAGAGACGAGTGAGAATGAAAGGGTCGTCGAAGGTGTAAGAGTGATTGCTCGAGTCCGGCTCTAAGCTGAGATGAATTGTATGATTTTTGTTTGTTGCTTTGGCGTTGATTCTTCGAGGGAAAGCTAGCAGCTCTTATAGAGTACAAGAGACAGTAGTCGGGCCTCGAGTGTAGTGCGGATGGTCGGGGCTTGGCGCTAGGGTTGTATGAAGCCGGTGGAGTGAATGGTTTTGCAGCGGGTTTAGACTGGGATAGTTGATACTGGATGTGGGTACGAAAGGACGGACAACAGGGGAACAAGGAATATGGAAGACTTATGAAGGGCATCGGTCCGGAGTGACTTCTGGACCTTGCCAGGCAGCGCAGGGAGGCCATGAGGTCACTTACACACTGCGCCCAAGTCGCTATGATTACTGCCTGGCGCGCATGGACGCGAATGCCCTGCCCACGGCGTATGCCCGCCGGGCGGCCTCTGGCACGTCAGGCAGCAAGAGAGAGGCTGAGCCGGGTGCCCAGTGCTCGCGAGAGGCAACCGTCCGCCTCGCGGGCTATGAAATGATGAAAGGCATAAGTGACTCACCACAGGCGTGTGAATGGGAGAAGGAGGATAGCAACGGGAAGCTCGAGCTGTGACGAGACGACGACGCGGACAACGACGACGACGCGACAAAGGGAGGTCTAGGTCTGTATGCACGATGCAATTGCATGCATTCACCTGCGTTGCGATTGGATGCGCGCCGGCACGACGCCTTGCGCAGGCACCCGAGTTTGCCGAGCACCTTGAGTGGGCGAGTTTCGAAGGGCCCGCAGTCCGCGGCGGCAGCATCCTGGCAGAGCGCAGGGCGCTGCAAGGGCGAACAATAATGTACCTATCGTTGTAGCGGAAGTCATCAGGTTGTCAGACGACCAGCGGCGGCCTTTTGGAAGCACTTTGAAACACGGTCGGGGCCAGGAGACGGCCAACACCAGCCCTACCCGGACCGGGAAATTGGTATGGCGTTCCGGCCCCATACACGACGGGCACGACGGAGAGCCCGACGAGACTAACCAACCGACTATCGTTGTGCTAATTGCGTTGCCGGATACTTTGTGCTTGTTCTAGCAGCAACGTCTCTGTTGTTTCTACGCTGTCTCGCCTCGCTTCGCTTCGCCTCGCCTGAGTTCCTACTTTTGCCTATCTTTCGCCTCTGTTCCTTCGCTAAAGTAGCGTCGTGGTCAGCGAAACGAGGCGCTGCTACCGTCCTGCTTGGTCTCAATTGGCCGATGGGACAAGGCTGCCTTACTATTGCACCTGATGTATCATGTATTTCGGGGGCTGTGAAGGCAGGTGTCGTCAAGAGGCCGCTCTTCATTGGAGCGTGTGATGCCTTTTTCTCTTCCGCGCGGTTTCTCGCCTGGCAGGCAGCAGACCTCTCCTTTTCTCCTTGCACCCAACTAAGGCATCCAGGTCGAGATCGTGGCGTCTGCCAGGCGAATACCGAACATGGATGCTGCAGCTGATAGATTCTGCGCCTCACACATGGTTCGCGCCGTGGCGTCGAACGTTCATTCCACATGCGAACACACGACTCCACCGCCGAAGAACTCACGCTGGCAGACTTGTCCTTATGTGCAGCTGGCAATGATCAGGCTCAAAAGTCTGTAGGTATTGACGATGAGCGGATCCGCATATACTGGCGACGAACTCACTGATATCCTCGCAGATACTGCCCGCGTCCTTTCACCACTTTTTGCGACATGTGTACGCACACACAACCACCGTGAGACCTGTCAATCGCCAAACTCTGGGACATCACATGGACACCACGAGAATTATAAAATTGGCTCAATGCGGCTCTGAAGCAATCCCATGCAAGATATCGATAGGAGATATTTTGAAGCTCTCCAAGAGAGACTGATCCACTAGTTGGCGATCTCGACCGCCCTGGGCCGAAACCTAAAGCCAGATAAGCTGGATTGAAGAGCACCAAGCCTATTGCAGCGACGCCCATGGCTCACAAACTCGGTATGCACCGAAACTGGCCTGAACTATTGGCGATAGAGATGCTCAAAACGGCACTTCTGCATGGCCATACTTCTGAACCTGCATTGGTCTCAACCACGTGGCGCTTTTCGGTTCCATGACTTACACTACGCGAGCCCTTGTGGCATTAACCGACCATGAGGAACACTGACTACTAGGACGAGACCGACGGAGTGTCGAGCTAATTGAGATAAGAATCTTGCAGGTACACACACATGAATGTACATATAGAAGCCTGCGGTATAGTAGGTCTTCTCACTTTCTTTACCCATCGTCGTTGCTTCATCCCACCGCAGATGAACACTCTTCGTTCGCTGCATCAAATCTAATATCACCTTGATCACATCACATTCGTTTTCATCAGCTGCCCAACGCGGCTTCTCGTCATGCGGTCCTTCGGTGTCCTCGCGTCACTGGTCGCGTTCTTCGCCGCCTCAGCATCTTCACAACAGTATGCCGGCGAAGTCATCGATACCTCTCTTCCAAATGTCCCGGGCTCGGAGATCGCGTTCTTCAAGATCCCGGGTGTCATGGACAGCAACAAAAAGAAGCCTGCCAATTTGACCCTCATTAACTACATGTCCCGTGGGTCTGATGGCAAGCGCCTGGTGGAAAGCAAAGTCCAGCGGGCTGTCATCATCATCCATGGCTTGAACAGAGATCCGGGCACCTATGAGTCCAACATGCTTAGCGCTTTGGCACAAGTCACTGGTGACCCTAACATAAGCAAAGACTCGGTGGCTGTCATGTCGCCCTACTTCGCAAACGGTGAGTAAAGCCCCGACATGATCTTTCTCAAGCGACATGCTGAACTCCAGTGCAGGTGATGACAAGAGAATTGGCTATCCGTGGACTGATGGTCTTTCCGCCGGTCGTGGCTCGACTACCAGTGCCTTGGTCTGGAAGGGCTCGCAATGGTCTGCGGGCGGCAACAACCAATACCCGTACTACTCGCAAACCACTTCGTCCTACACTGTGCTGGATACTCTCGTCCAGTATTTCGACGACAGGACACTGTTCCCGAACATGAAGCAAATCGTCGTGGCTGGACACTCTTTGGGTGCGCAGACAGTGCACCGGTAAGTCTTTTCAGGACCGTAGTGTTCCTGCATAACTTAGACTAATCGCTTTCCAGCTACGCCGCACTTGGCCAGAAGCTAAACACCAACTCACCGGTGACTTACTGGGTCGGCAACCCGAACAGTTACATCTGGCTTTCGACTGACCGCCCTTTGTCTACTGCGTCTTGCCCAACATACGACTACTACCGCGATGGCTACACAAACTTCACTGAATACCCGAGTCAGTCATGCTCAAGACATTAATAACTTTTCAAGCCTTTGTACTGATAGTTTCTATAGTGACTTACGGCCAGAGTCTGGTCTCTCAGGGCCGCTCAGCAATTCTTGCCAACTACAACAGCAAGCAGATTGCTTACGCTCGCGGCACTCAAGACAACGGCGATGATTCATCAACTTGTGCACCCGGAACGACTGGAGGAAATCGCAATGAGCGCTTCTTCAACTTCATCAAGGCATTCCCAATCTCTTGCCCTGACCCAAGAGGCTCCAACTGCGACACTGTCGATTTTGTCAACATGGGCCACGATGGAGGTGGGATGTTCGCGTCTGCTGCTGGCCGTGCTAGGTTGTTCACGGACAACTTCTACGGAAACGGCAATCGATCTTATGATTTCGGCTACCCCAGGCAGCAGGACGGCGACGATCCATTCCCAGACCCTACTCTGAACATGACTGCATCTTCGCTCAACAACATTACGTACGCTGGCAACCTGACGTATGCTGGCTGTTGGTCCGACTCTGGATCATCACGGACGCTCCCTACACAAGTGTACGACAACAGTGCCAACACCATTGAGCTGTGTACATCTACATGTGTATCTCGCGGCTTCAGCATCGCCGGTCTCGAATTTGGATCGCAATGCTACTGCGGTAATGCCATGACCAGCGGGGCCAGCAAAGTCATCGAGAGTTCTTGCACAGCACCCTGTGCAGGTAACAGTTCGGAATCGTGCGGTGGCTCCAGCCGACTCTCTGTCTTCTCGAACGGCACACCATACGTCTTGCCGCCAGCAAGTAACCCTGAAACGGTCGGCAAGTTTTACTTCTCCAACTGCTACGCGGAAACCGGTGCGAGAGCCCTTCCGGTCAACGGTCCCCGCGGCTCGTTCATGACTTTGGAGTACTGCGCCAACGCCTGCTCCAGCTACAAATACTTTGGCACTGAGTATGGTTCTGAATGCTACTGCGGGAACGCCATCGACCCATCGGCGACTATCGCTTCAGTTGGAGAATGCAGCATGACTTGCGCGAACAACACGATACAATACTGTGGCGCTGGCAACAGGCTGACACTATTCACCAACCCTGACTGGGTTCAGCCGACAGGAAGCAGCACTTCGAGCTCTCCAAGTGCTCCCACAGCTTCTGGTGGAGCCTCGGATCTTGCCTGTCCGGCGGCCAACAATACGGTGGTCACTTCGAACGGTCTCAAGTTTATCGTGGAGTGTGGAATCGACCATGCTGGTGGTGACCTCACCAGTGTCGGCGGTGTAACCTTCCAGCAGTGCATTGCCGCTTGCTCTTCCAACAGTCAGTGCGTAGATGTGAGTCTGTCAGGTTCTGCATGTTACCTCAAAAAGGCGGTCGGCGCTGCTGTGAACATTCCTGCGGTCTGGGGTGCGAGGCTCTTGACAGACGGATCTAGCACCACATTAGCGAGCTCCAACTCAAACACCGGGACATCATCGTCGCCGTCTGGTGCGGCATCCAGCCTGTCTAGCTCTACCACCTCGCTGCCTTCTTCCAGCGAAACTACGACTACATCTACCTCTCCCAGCAGCGCGCCCTCCGACATTTCCTGCCCTGCCTCGGACGCCACCACTTACACCAGTCCCAGTGGTCAGAGCTTTGTCATTGAATGCGGGATCGATCATATGGGAGGCGATATGGGAATGAAGTCTGTTAGCAGCTTCCAGCAATGCATCGATGCCTGTGATCAGACCAAAGGCTGTCTCGATGTGAGCCTCTCTGGGTCGGCTTGCTACCTCAAGTCTACTTTGGGCGCTCCAGGAAAAGCTCCCTCGGTTTGGGGCGCCAAACTCATCAGCCCATCGGCATCCTCGACTCTTTCTGGAGCGAGCAGCTCCTCGTCAGCCGCGTCGACGTCCACAGACGTATCCTCGTCATCGATTAGCAGCGGTACGAGCGTCAGCGCTACGCCGACCGCCGTTTCGTGTCCAGGCTCAAACGGCAGCCTTTACCCTGTCGCCTCGGGTAACAGTTTCCTGATCGAGTGTGGCATTGATCACCAGGGCGGCGACCTGTCGAGCAAGGATGTCAAGTCTTTCGCCGACTGCATCTCCCTGTGCGATACCACTGCGAACTGTGTCGATATATCGATGGTGGGTAACGCTTGTTACTTGAAGAATGCCGTTGGTCCCGCCGTCAAACTTGACTATGTCTGGGGTGCCAAATTAGTTGAAGCAGCATCGTTGTCGCCGTCTTCTTCGCTGGCTACAACCGTTGCTACTACGTCTTCGTCGGACGTTGCTTCCTCGTCTCAAGCCTCGTCGACAGCCTCAGATTCGTCAATCTCGTCCTCGTCCTCGCTGACTTCGAGTTCTTCACCGCAATCCTCGCTGGCCACTGATACTGATGTTACCTCGTCGTCGTCTCAAACGCCGTCATCATCAGTTGCCTCCTCTGTCTCATCTTCTTCGGCCCTTGATACAACTACAGACTCCTCACTCACGACATCCTCGTCTTCCTCCACCGAGACAACGTCTAGCAGCAGCTCGAGGAGCGGATCCGACAGTGCAGTTTCCAGTACGCCATCCTCGTCGATAAGCGCATCCCAGGCGACTCCATCATCCAGCACAACTTCCACAACGCAGACGTCTCCTACGATCACTGACTCCACCTCGACTGTTGCGTTTTCATCCACCGCGAGCTCTTCGGCTCCTCCTTCCTCGAGCAGTACATACTCATCTAGCGTCGTGCCCACATCCGCTGGTGCGTCGTCAAACACTGCATCTTCATCCAGTGTGAGTAGCCCAAGCTCCACGACACCTTCGTCTTCCGGCAGCAGCTCAAGCTCTGCCGCTTCCCTTTCCTCGACCGCGGCAACACCAACTAGCAGCACCTCCGGATTTACAACTGTCGCCTCAAGCACAACGACTTCCTCGGCGGCAAGCAGCGCCACCGCTGTCCTTCCAGCAGGGTTCTCCTACGCCGGATGTTTCGTCGACGGATCCACTCGCGCTCTTCCCATCTCAGCTGGCACCTCGACAACGCAAACGCAACAACAGTGCGCAATGACCTGCCAAACTAAAGGATACAAGTATTCCGGAACGGAATACGCCCAAGAGTGCTGGTGCGGAAACACCATCCCCAGCTCTCCAGCCTCAGAATCCCAGTGCAGCATGGCCTGCAAAGGTGACAGCACACAAAAGTGCGGCGCCGGCAACCGCCTCTCCGTCGTCTCAGACGACAGCTGGAAGCAAACTTTCTTCGCCAGACAGAGCTTTGGTGCCTGGAACTTGCTCGGCTGCTACACTGATTCCACATCGAAGCGTAGTCTTCCTACCTCGATCTCCCTCGCCGCCTACGGCGGCGGTGCTAACGCCACTATCGCCAACTGCGTTCAGGCTTGCCAGGCGAAGGGCTTCGCTTACTGCGGCGCGGAATACTACTCGGAGTGCTATGGCAGTAATGTCGCTCCCTTGACAAGCTTGGCTGGGTCGGATCCGTTGGCTGCAGGCTGCAATTACCCTTGCAAGGGCAACAGTACAGAGAGTTGTGGCGGTTCGGCTCGCCTCATTGTCTACTCCAACGCTGGGAGCTAGGCTGTGCGAGACTCCCCGTCATGAACTATTTCTGGACATGCATTTTCCTTCTTACTCCTCCTAGATTTTCCTTTTACCCATAGATAAGAAGTCCCCAGAGGCGCAATAATGATACGTTTTCCACAACATCACCATTGGATTCTTTCCCCAAACCTATCATAAAACTCCCCGCTACTCTCTATCCCCCACTTCTCGATCAACTGCACAATTCCACCCACACTCTCCTCCGCTTCGATTGCCCCCTCCTCCCTCCCTCTTACCAAACCAGTCTCAACCCGTCCCGGATGACACAGAACAAAAACCGCACCTGGAGCATCCACAGCAAAAGAACGCACGACAGCATTCAGTGCGGCTTTACTCGCCCGGTACGCGTACGCCGAGCCCGCCGAAGGGTTAGGCCGGGCGTTGTTGGTCAGGCTGCCCATTCGCGAGGACATGACGATGACTTTCGGCGGCGATTCGGATTCCTGATCGCCGCAGAGCAGTAAATTCGGCAACAGAGCGCGGATCAAAGAGAAGGTCGCTACGGTGTTTATCTGGAACGTCCGCATCATAGTTTCGATATCCATTCCCGCTAGGGTTTCGCAGGCGGCTACGTTGTCTGGGTGTTGGTCTTCGAGGGTGGGTACGAGGCCTCGGATTCCGGCGCTGTGGATTATTAGGCTTATGGGTTCGGTTGAGATGGAATTCGCGAAGGCTAGAACCGATTTCTCGTCGGTCAAATCGAGCGTGTGAGGTTGCACGTTTGGGCGGTTGGGATTCGGAGCGATTGTGATGCGGTCGAGGGCGAAGATTTTGGAGAATGGTTCATTGGTGGCGTAGGCTTCGACGAAAGCTGCGCCCAGGCCGCTGGCGGCGCCTGTTATTAGGATTGCGGGCATTGTGGATTTTGTAGTTGTTGGTCTTGATGGCGGCTGTTTGAGTGGACGGATCACGGCGTGATAGTGGTTGGGAAATTGGTTTTTTCGGCGTCGTGATTACATTCAATGATTTGATAGATCGATCACGAGTACATGCAGGGGATCTGGTCATAAGTATTGGGCATGCAAGTCGCTGTGTAGAACGTTGAAAGTAATGACTGTGGCGAATGGTGAGGTCGACAAGACGGCCAAGTCGGCTCCGCAGAGACCCACTTCGACACCAACTTGCTTGCCACCAGATTTACAGTACTCGACGACACTTCATCACCAACGACCAACTTTTCCATCGAGAGTGACGAAACAGGTAGCGCTGAAGTCTGGTAATGCCGACAAAGCGACGCGCACGCAGTCCGCTGTTAAAATGTACTCACGTACCTCTAGGCATCTACATATCAGCTCTCGCGAATGAGAAGAGGCTTTCCAGGCCATCTAGCTGTGAGAAACCAATCCGTGCTCCTTGCGAGATGTGCCATCTTCCCAGATCTCAGCAGAGTTGTTGTGAAAGTCAGGATGGCTGCCTGCTGGTCAGCTGCGAGGCATCTTGCGATTCGACAGCCGTGAGGCATCTGCGTGCGTGAGCCACCATCTCATGTGAAGAGGATGCCTAATCCAAATGGAAGAGAGTATAAGTAACGAAAGATGTCCACCCTCTTGTGATCCAATCTTTGAGACTCAAGCCGCGGTCACACACATCATTGGCATCTATCAACATGACTTCGACTCCAAAGAATGGTCTTGGCTATCACCGCATCTTGTCGCCCAGTGCTGGTATACGCGTCTCGCCACTATGTCTGGGGAGCATGAACTTTGGCGATGCATGGAAAGGCTTCATGGGTGAATGCAGCAAGGAAACCACCTTTGAAATCTTGGATCACTTCTATGCGAATGGCGGTAACTTCATCGACACGGCGAACAACTACCAGCAGGAGGAAAGCGAGAAATGGATCGGCGAGTGGATGGAGAGCAGAGGCGTCAGAGACCAGATGGTTGTTGCAACAAAGGCATTGCAGCAAAGTGTCGCTTGCCAGTATTGAAAGCCCGGCACTGATGTGATCGCAGTTCACCTCAAACTACCACTCCGAGGATGATCCTAAGATCATCAGAAGCAACTACACCGGCAACAACACGAAATCGATGTTCATCAGCGTCGAGAACAGCCTCAAGAAGCTCACGACGAGCTACATCGACATTGTGAGTGGCATCCACCAATGACACATCTGCACGTCACACATTGACCTAGCCAACCAGCTCTACCTTCACTGGTGGGATCATACCGCGTCAATCGAGGAAGTCATGCACAGTCTCAATACCCTTGCCGATCAAGGCAAGATCCTCTACCTCGGCGTTTCTGACACTCCGGCATGGATTGTGTCCAAAGCCAACCAGTACGCTCGTGACCATGGCCTCCGCCAGTTCGTGGTGTACCAAGGCAGATGGAGCGCTTCCAATAGGGACTTCGAGCGTGACATCATACCCATGTGCGAGGCCGAAGGGATGGGTATCGTGCCTTGGGGTGCTCTTGGATCCGGCAACTACAAGACTGAAGAGCAGAGGCAAAGTCTGAAGGTCGCAGATTGCCCGAAATCCCTGAAGCCGACGTCGCCGTCAGCAAGGTCTTGGAGTCGATGGCCAAAGAGAAAAGCATGGTCATGACATCGATCGCGTATGACATCCAGCTCGCATCCAGATGCCTCCACTCTCAAAAGCTAACCTCTCTGGTACAGCTTGGCGTATGTGCTCCACAAGACTCCCTACGTCTTCCCGGTGGTGGGAGGACGGAAGACCTCGCACCTAGACGGCAATGTCACCGCGCTGTCTCTCAAGCTCAGTGGCGAGGATGTCGAGAAAATCGAAGATGCGTATCCTTTCGACATTGGCTTTCCCCTCAACTTCTTGTTCATGGGCCAGAAGACGCCAAGTCGCAAGGGTGAGGATGTCTGGCTAACAAAGATGGCCACCCACATCGACACCGTGGAAAGACCACGGCCGATCGCTCCAAGATCCTTCGAGAGTTGAGAGTGTCGATGATGCGGTTCTAAGTCACCTGCTGTACCAAGGAACCACATTGAACTTGAGCGTCTTTACCATGCCTCTGGACCAGTGACGGGAACTTCCGGCTTCAACCTCACTTCACTCCTAAATCTCCCGAGCTCAACCCGTTTGCGTGCCACAACAGTAAGGTATATATTTGCAAATTTCCCCTTGACATCATCGGGAGCGTGAGTAGGCAAAGCTTAACGGTTAGGAGGAGCAGACAGCATTGATCGATTATCGATAGCCTTAGATCAGTGATCGCTCCGGCCAAGAAAAGCCCCGGCTTTCTTACACCCGCACCGGCGGGTGGTTCTTTTGCCCTACATTCGATTCCGGTTGTTAACTCTTTTGTATTGCTTTCTTTTTGCTGAATGTTTCTTTGACTATGAGTGACCTCCTCACTGGCTACATGAGATGCGTTGGGCATTCGCTGCACCCAATTTATATCCCTGCTCTCACTCTCGCTCTCGCTGAGTGTTGACGGTATGCTCATTCCATGTCTCTCTTTTCCCACATCCACGTCACAGCTTGTGTTCTCATACTCCTGTCACATGAGTGAAGTACTCACTTGGTATCCGGAAGCTGCTCGCCGCCCATCTCTGCTGTAAACAGTGGCTGCTTGCTATCTGGCAGGACATTTGGAGGAGGAGCCGCCGCTTCATACTGCTGCGGGTGCTGCTTGTATTCGGGTTGATGTCCAGAGAAGCTCGTCTTGTAATACGGCGCCCGCGGCAATGCGACTTGCGCCGAGGGATACATGTAAGGATCCGCCATGTTGTACAGTGGCATCTGAGGCTGCACTTGGAAGGCCATCTGTCGGGCTGGTGGCGTTTTCGCATCCGCAGCCTCAAACGCACCGACCTCGTACATCTGTGCTTCTGGCGCAGCTGGTTGCAAGAACGGACTGCTTTCTGGAAGCATCTTCCAATCCTTGCTCCCTTCACGACCCTCCTTCTTGAGCCCGTCACCGCTACCGCAATCTCCAGACTTCAAGCTGCCTAGGGGGATATCTTCGTCATCTTCGTCCTCATCATCGATAACATTCCAATGCTTCTCGTAGCCTTCTTTCGCACTGGACTTCTTCCCGCCTCGTGGCCTGCGACGGCCGTCTCCCGCCATATGCTTCTTTGAAACCTTCGAACCGCCCTCTTTTCCCTCAAGAGAATCTCGGAGCCTGCGAAGTCTCATGCGTGCAGCGGGTGCCTGGATGCCGAATTGCTTTGCGACTTTGTGGTAGTCGATTGCTGGGAAGTCGCAGGTTTGAAGACATGCATACAGGAACCGCAGGTTGGAGGCGTCGTCTAGCTTGGAAGGCATGCTTTCCGGAATGCCGATCGGATCGTTGTGGTTAGAATATCGAAAAGTCAGGATGTGGAGATGGCTAGAGAGGGACTTAAGTAGTAACCACAGCATATATTGTACAGGGCGATACCCATCCAACTAGAGCTTATCCATCGGGTTGCTTTAGTGCTCTAGTTTTTTAACTAAATAAAGACATCGACATGGAGATAGATATACCAAGAAAGAAAGTGGTGACAAACATGTTATACTACGCAACGTAGAAGAAAGCAGGATTACAGCATCTAGAGCTGTCGAGAGTTCTTGCCATGTTTGCCTCGTGAAAGGGTCAAGCTCGTCTGATTCTCTGATCACCGACCTTGTTTTAGTGATAGAGATTGAACATTTTGGCATGATGAAGAGGGGCTGGGTTCAAGTGAGGTCGAAGTCAAGAAATGCGCTGGAGGCTGGAATTCCAGCAACCGCCTTCCCCGCGATCAATCAATCAATTCACGCCCATCAAAGTCGCGCCAAAACGCGGCCGAGTTCGCGAACACATCACAGACATGGCTTTCTCACTCCCAGGCCTCGGTCTGCCCAGTCAAATATCCTTCGCGACACCTTCAGCAGACACCCCCTCGGCTGCGGCGCAGGTCGCTCGCACAGAGAAACTCGGCGAGCGAACAGAATGGCGCTTCGAAGTCGCGTTCGGAAAACAATACTCCGTGAAGCTCATCAATGGCGAGGCTGAGTTATGGGGCACTGAGCTTGCGCCAAACCAAACCTACAGCTTTTCTGGATACAAAGGCGCCATCTTCACATGGAGAGGGTGTACGATTGAGGTGCTGGGCGAGGCGGAGAGCGAGTACTTGGGACAAGAGACAGAATACGCCGTGGAATGGCTGAATGTGCATGGAATGCTGGAGTCTTTGCGCGACGAGGCTGCTGCAGCTGGACCGCAAGGAGAAGGTCCGCGAGTGTTGGTCGTTGGGCCTGATTCAGTGGGCAAAAGTAGTTTGGTGCGAAGTCTGGCCGCTTGGGGTGTGAAGATTGGACGTACACCAACAGTGTTGAATCTGGACCCCAGGGAAGGTCTGCTGGCTCCCTCTGGCAGCCTGTCAGCCGTGACTATGGGCATTCAGACCGAGGTTGAGACTGGTTACGGTATGGCCCCGGTCTCTGGCCCCACAGCGACGCCTGTGAAGACGCCTCTAGTATACAGCTGGCCGTATGCAACTCCAACTGAAGAACCTGAAGCTTTCAAGGGTCTCCTCACACACGCTGCTTTACATGTGACTGGAAAACTGGAAGCAAGCTTAGATGCAAAGCGCAGCGGCCTGTTGATCGACACGCCCGGTTCTCTGAATGACCCCAAGAGCAACTATGATATCCTGGGACACATCATCAGCGAGTTCAGCATCACTCTGCTTCTTACAATGGGCTCGGAACGTCTCTTCAACGACCTAAATCGACGCTTCAACCAAAGCAGGGGCGACGACAACGCCATCCCAGTGCTTCGCCTAACTAAACCTGGAGGAGCCGTTGAAAGCGACGCTGCATTCCTCAAACAATCACGCGCCCAGCAAGTACGACAATACTTTGACGGACAATCACACACACCTCTGGTCCCTCATCGCCACGTCGTACCCTTCAGCAAACTAGACATTTACCGCGCAAGATCTGGCGCATCACCAGAAGACCAATCGTTCAAGTCTGGCGCAGCTGCAGAAGAAGACGATTACGAGCCCGATGCCGCGGATCACAGTTCTGGTATTCTTTTCGAAAAAGTAACGCCAAGCACCGCCCTGATGGCTTCTTTGATCGCCATCAAGTTCTGCCCTGGCTCTCATGTCGATGAGAAAGAAATCAGGGATAGCGCAGTGATGGGATTCTTGTACGTGGCAGATGTTGACGAGACGAAGAAGCGGGTGACTTTCCTGGGCCCTCATCCACACATGTGGGGCGACCGGGCATTGGTTTGGGGCAACCTCCCTGAGCCTGTGCCAGACTTGGTATCGTAGGTGGTATAAAGGCTACTGCTGCAAAATTCTTCTTTGAGGGTGTGCCAGCGTATTATACCCCAATATCTCGAGTTAGCACTAGTATTAGAAGCCTGTAGACAAGGCCACTGACACCGCATCCTGTTCGATTCTTGTACGTATTCGTGTGTGTTAATGTGATACATCCCAAGTATTTGTGGGCTGCACCCTTATTTAGATCAATTGGACCATAACCTATGGCGTGAAGTTGCATTATTGTTCTTTGTGTTTGTCAAACGTAGCAAACAACTCCTCGGCCAAAGCTCGGCACTGTGGGACTTTCACTTGGACTTTTTTCCACGGACGTCGACTCTTCTGCCACTAAGGGAGCGAAAAGTGGTCAACAAAACCGACACACGAGTCGCCCATTAAACTCAGCAGCTAACACCAGAGCGTGCTGTTCTTTCCACAGAAAATGGACGCCGCCAACAACCTCCCGCCATCTGAGCCTATTGAGTTGTGGTTCATCGGCCAGCATGAGACAAGTCGACCAGCACCCAACGGTCCGAGCGAAATCTTGATGGGAGCACAAGATCTTGGCTATGATATGCTTACGACGCCAATCTCTACGCCTGACTTCCAGTCAAAGGTTGTTGCTCGAGTCGAAGAGCATGTCGAGAAGCTCTCAAAATCGGCTGATCCAGCCAGTGTGCCGATGCCCTTGATCTCGCCGTTCACGCCCAAAGATACCAAGCTCACGCCCGATGACAGCAACTCAGCTCTCATTGCTGTCGTCAGCTCTTGGATCGACCTGGGATCGAACGATCCACTCATCGCAAACATCAGTCTGCAAGTCTTCAACTTGGAAATGGCATATGCTGCTTTCTGTGGCATTCAACACGTGATGTTGAACGGTCCACTGCCGGGTTCCAATGTTGTTCAGTATGCCCGTGCTGTTTCTGAGTCTTTGGGCATGGGACCTTATATCCATCTCAATGTTCTGCTGCCGATGGTCGGCGAGCTTGAGCATGAGAGCGGTGATGGCACGCATCTGGCCGAGCTTGCAAACGAGCAGGACGTCACGCTGCCTGAAGAAGATGACCCCTCTGAGGACGTCTTCAGTTCCTGGGATACGTGGGACACTCTCAGAACGGTCTGCAACTACGACTCGCGCCTTTCTGTCGGTAAGTCAAACTCCATCGTTTCATTCGCTCGCTTCCCTTCGCTCGAGACTTTGCTCCGGACGTTTCCCTTCATCACTGTCGTATCAATATCACTTCTTCTAGGAAGTGTTTGCGAGAAACCAAAGCAAATTTACTAGAGGAAGGTACTAACCCTACTGTTACGTTCCAAGTCAAGTCTGAAACAGCACTAACACAAACATCTTGACAGCCCTGGAGATTCCTCGCCAACTTCCTCAAAAGACACTCCAGTCTCGCTGGTACTCTGAGCCCGTAAGAAGCCTTATGTTCCCTCATACCACATTCCTGCGCAATGCAAAGGGCTTCCCAGTCCTCTCCAAAGGCCACCAACAATACTTGACACAGTTCATGCGCCTCCGTCAAACGCCATGGATTCTCCTCGGAGACGTCGATCCCATCGATCTTAACAAGCAGACTCCTACCGCAGAACCCACCCCAGCAGAAGCTGCAAGCTCGGCGACAGCACAGGATCATGTTTCTCACCTCCGATACTTCCGCCACTTGCAACAGACGCAGCCAGTACGCGCGCCTATCGAGAAGTTCGGACAAGGCTACCAGGATTACATGCAGTCGCCTCTACAGCCTCTGTCCGACAATTTGGAGAGCGTCACATACGAGGTATTCGAGAAGGATCCCATCAAGTATGACTGGTACGAGCGCGCCGTTGCTCTCGCTTTGAAAGATCTCTCCGCGAAGGTAGGCGGCAGGGACATCGTCGTGGCTGTCGTCGGCGCTGGCAGAGGGCCACTCGTGTCCAAGGCTCTCCTGGCCAGCAAATCAAGCGGCGTGAAGATCAAGGCCTGGGCCGTCGAGAAGAACCAAAACGCATACGTGCACCTGCAGAGGAGAAACATCATCGATCCGCTATGGAACAAGAACGTGACAGTCGTCAAGACTGATATGCGCGCTTGGAAGGGTCCTGTCATTGATGGTCAAGTCTGCAAAGTCGACATCCTCGTCTCTGAACTCCTCGGCTCCTTCGCAGACAACGAGCTCTCGCCGGAATGCCTTGACGGCGTGCAGCACGTGCTCGATCCCGACCACGGTGTCAACATCCCACAAAGCTACAGCGCACACATGACCCCGATCGCTACGCCTCGTCTCTACAATGACCTGCTTAGTCGTGGCGGCAACGACAAGTGGGAGATTCCATACGTCGTCATGTTCCAGCAGTTTGACTTCCTCTCTCTGCAGGCGGGCGATGAGGAGGTCACCACAGCAGACGTGCAGGATGCATGGGTATTCTCTCATCCAGTTCCCGCAGCAGTCCTTGAGCAGGCTGAAGCGCGCAGGGGTGGCAGCGCAGAGCACGGCGGAGCCGGTGGCGCCGTTGGGGGAGACGGAAGCAATGAGCACAACTCGCGAGCCTGCAAAGTGAAGTTCTCCATCCAGAACCGCGGAATTTGCCACGGTCTTGCCGGATACTTCGAGTCGGTACTCTACGCAAGCCCAGGTGGCGAGAAGGTAGAGCTCAGCACGAACCCGGTCACGATGGAGGCAAAAAGCTGCGATATGATCAGTTGGTTCCCGATCTTCTTCCCGCTCAAGGTAAGTCCATCTTGACACAATGAGCCTTCGTATCATACTGACTCAAACACAGACTCCCATTAACATGCCCGATAACGCTGAGGTCGAGGTCAGCATGTGGCGCCAGACTGACGACCGCAAGGTCTGGTACGAATGGATCGTCGAGGTCTTCATCCGCATCAACGGCAAGAAGATGAGGGTCGCCATGTCTGAACTTCACTCTAGCCGCAAGAACGGCTGCCTGATGTGATACGGACCTGTGAGCTGTATACCGGTTGGGCCCAGTACGAAAGGACTGGCAAACCGTTGAAGTCACGAGAGTTCAAGTAAGCAAGCCAAAGTAAGCTCGTTGAGGCAAAGCTTCTCCAACACAAGACATGTCTAGCTGGTTGCTTGAATTGGATTGGTATGTGAATTGACGATGTGCCCCGCATTGAAGGAGTTTGTGTTCTCCCGTTCGTACCACACATGTGGATGGCTAGCATACTTTGTTTTAAAACCGACATGGAAATCATAGCCTACTGCGGCTCACGGTGGTCTCACGAGAACCTTCATCTGTTGATCCATAAGTTGCCATACTGATGCTTTCGCCCGTCCGACATTCTAACTTCACGTCAGACTAAATTGTTGCTTCTCCGCGCGACCGTAGTCTATATGCTCGCCTGAACTTTCCGAGGCCAGGTAGATCAGGCTGCCCATGAAAAGATCGAGAGGGTTTTTGTCTCAATATCACGTCAGCACCTTTGCACATCACCTTGCAATTGTCGTTACGACCAGTACTTCTCTGTCCACGGCGACAGCAGTAGTGTGGTCTGTCTTTTTCTCAGAAGATCGTTTCGCGTGACGCTGACTCGAAACAAGAGACTGAATTCGCATACACAATGCAAAATGTAACTCGAATCTGTCCATTCACCTCTCTGATCCTGACAAGTCGATCGGCGCTCTGTTGATCCTTCAGCTGCATTCGCCAACCTTCGACACTCGATCACCAACACTAAATCAACAGCCTTAGCCTATACGAAGAACTTCGTGGATATGTCGTAGGGCAGTAACAGCATTCCTGTCACTCTTACAACGTCATCTGCGTTCAGTGTGTGAGTATACACCGAAGGTCAATCCTTCACTTATATGTACCTTTCTGATCTCTTGAATCACCCTCATACTTGATCAAACCCACTTTGAGCAGACAAAATGCGCAACAACATGGCTTTAGGGTGGTTTTACTCGCCCTCTCAGATTCGCAACTACATGAAGTCTGGAGTGACTACCCTCCGACCTCCGAGAAGCAAGATGCAGAATCCCATCGCTATCTTGAGGCAGCTGGATTCTCACCACTGGCTTATGTTTTGGGTCGGGTTCGCTGGTTGGTGAGTTGTTATCGATTCCTGGCTCACGTCCCGAGTCCTTGGTTACATGTTAGTTGGTATGCTGATATGGCGTTCCATTGCTCTGCTGCAGGATGTGGGATGCTTTTGACTTTGCGACTGTGTCATTGACGGTGACGGAGGTTGCAAAGGAGTTTGCCGTGGAGAATTCGGAGGTGACTTGGGTGAGTTGCACCCATTTGCGAGCCATGAGAGATCGCAGAAGCAGACTCACTTACTGGCCTATCCCCGGTAGGGTATCACCATTACGCTCATGTTGAGGTCCGTCGGCGCACTCATCTTCGGCATCGTCTCCGATCGCTACGGACGCAAGTGGATGATGATCTCCACGCTATCTCTTTTCATCATCTTGGAGCTGGCAACTGGGTTCACGCGCAATGTGTCGGAGTTCTTGGCCGTCAGGGCGTTGTACGGAATCGCTATGTGGGTTTTCGTGGGTGGAGACCGATTGAGCTGTTCTCGAGAACAGGGGTGGATTGTACGGCCCTGCTGCTGCGACGGCTTTGGAAGACCTTCCTCACGATGCTCGTGGCATCTTATCTGGGCTGTACCAGGTACGTGGAGGAGCGTTGAAGGTCGCAGCGATGGCTAGCGAAGTGTCTTGTGGATAGCAAATCTCAGAGCTGACACCCATCACAGCAAGGCTACGCAGTGGGACAGCTGCTTGCAGCAGTCTTCTATCGAGCTCTGGTGCCGACCACGACTCATGGTTGGCGGACTTTGTACTGGTAACATTGACGAGATAGCTTTGAATCCGGGAACACCAGCTAAGCCGTCCCAGGTTCGGCGCTGGACCTCCCATCCTCATTATCATATTCCGCTGGTGCTTGCCAGAGACCAACACTTTCCTAGTGATGAAAGCCGAACGCGAAGCCAGAGCAGCACATGCTGTCAAGCGTCTCGACGACAGCAAACCGAAATCTCGCGTAGCACACATGGAAATCTTCGGCCGTGAAGCAGGCCACGCCATCAAGATGAACTGGGTGCTACTGGCATACATGGTCGTTCTCCTGACAGGCTTCCACAGCATCAGCCACGGCACCACAGACCTCTACCCAACCTTCCTGAAGAACCAGGCTGGCATGACTCCAACTCAAACGACTGTCATAACCGCAGTAGGACAAATAGGAGCTGTCGTTGGAAGCACGCTTCTCGGATACCTGTCGACCTACTTTGGCCGCCGTCTCGTCATACTGATCGGCTGTGGCTTCGGCGGAGCACTCGTGCCCGCTTACATCATACCGCGCAACATGTCGTTGGTTGCGACGGCTTTCTTCCAGCAGTTCTTCGTGCAAGGTATCTTTGGGCCGATTCCAATTCATCAGATCGAACTCAGCCCGCCGGCATTGCGGTCTCTGACAGTGGGCTTGACGAACCAGCTGGGCAATCTCGCGTCGTCGGCTTCGGCGACCATCGAGTCGGTAATTGGCGAGACGTTCCCTTTGCCTCCCACGGAGACAGGCGTGGAGAGGTTTGACTATGGCAAGGTGATTGGTAAGTTTTTTCAGGTGGATACTTCATTGATCGCTGCAGCTGTGATTTCTGACAAGTGAAACTAGCCGTTTTCATGGGTGCCGCTTGGGCCTTTATCCTGTTCTTCGTCTTCTGGGGACCGGAGATGTCCCAAGATAAACGCGAAGAGGAGGCTGCGTTGGCAAAACAGTATGAAGTGATGCGATCGCAGGGATTGAGCTTGGATGAGATTGGGGCAAGAAGAGCCAATGGTTTTGGGCCAGGAGAACAGCTGGACACGAACGAGCTGGCAAAGATGAAGGCGGCGGATACGGCGGAGCATGTCGAGAGAGTGCGCGATAACGTTGTTGGTGTTTGAGGTAATAACTGGCCGAGGCTGTAATATGATCTGTCAACTTGAAAGGTTTCGAGAGCATGTCCCTACAGCCCACGGAGTGTTCGTCTTCCTTCGTCGAGTTTAGCCTTTCTCTGAGGGGTCTAACCCTTCGCCTCCGAAGACGCCACGGCAACCCAAGTATATTGAGATGATCCAAGGACGTTGTAGTTGTAGTCCCTCCTCACCGCATGACTTCGAGGACATCGCCACCTACCATCAAGAGTATCTCAAGATTTGAATACGTTCCGGTCGTAGATCCACGAGTACCTTGGCATAGCCATACTGCCTCGAACAATGCCCAGGCACGCCAATGTGCTCAAGGCCGAAAAACCGATGCTACGACGCGAAAAAGTCCGGTTCTCCGTAACATTGGAGCTCTGGATGCAGGGCGAAGGAAGTATGGGTACTTGGCGCGATACAGCGTGATGATTGGCTCGGCAAGCAGAGAATGGCAGCGACCTTGTTGTCGATTAGCCTCGCTCGCCGGCATATCAAAGCCACACCCTACTCTACCTCACTTACATCCCTCAGACTCATGATGGGACTGAGCATGTCGATGTCGAGACGACCATACTATCGACGTGGTGGGAAATGGCATGCATTTATTAATACATCCATGCATTTCCGCTCGGCCGGAACGACTACAAATACCACGTCATGCTAAGCCACTACGCGCAGCCACCAAGTCGGCATGTCAGCTCGCCGAGCAGCTGGTTGGAACTCTCACCATCACAGTAAGACGACTCGAAGGATCCCCTCTCCGCTGTTACTATCCTACCTATCTCCTGTGAGTCCCTCGCCAGGCGGTTCGCCGTTTTCTCCTCCTTCTATCAATCCTTCTTCTTTTCTCTACTGTATCTCATCTACTACTGCTCCGCCGCTGGGACACCAGCTGCGCCAAATGAACGAAGCCATGGGCAAGCGAACCGTGTACACGAAGATTACCCCCTTGCCGAGTCACATCCCGCGCCAGCTCGCCCTGGACATGCTTCACTCCCACGGCGAGGTCATATCGATCAACCCTCTGGTCACCGGCCACAAGCCCATCGATGCGCCGCGCGATGCTGCTGCTGACGAGTTCTTCGCGCAATGGTACGAAATTACCGAGATCATTACCTGGGGATTCGGCTTCAAGAAGAAGATCGCGTTCAAGGGTGTCTTCTACGATCTGCCCAATGGATTGCAGACGCACACGTATGCGCCAATGGGCGTGGACCTGAGGAATAAATGGACGGTCAGAGGCAACCAGCCTGGAGAACCGAAGGAACCGCGCGAGCTTGGAGTAGAGACACCGCTTGAGGGCCTATACCTACGAGAAGACGTCGAGATTGAATGTAACTACGCCCTCACTTCGTTTGTGAAGAAAGAAATGAAGGCCGCAGCTGGCGTCATGGTCGATCGCTTGACGCGCAAGGCAGAGCTTCTGACCGATGGCGAAATGCATGCGATGTTCGAGAATGGGCAGTTGAAGACATCGAAGCCGAACGCATACAACCAAGACTCGCTCTCGCCACGAGAGACAGGCATGAAGAGCCCTGCAATTTCCAGTCCCGGTCTGAGTCCGAAGCATGCGCCTAGCGAGTACACAGACAACCAGTACACAACGTACCGTGATTTGGTCAATCGACGAGAAAGCCGCCGTAACAGCAGCTACCTGCCCGCGTACCAAAAGGAAGGTTACCAAGGACCTGAAGATCATAACCACGCCAATGCTGGCGCCGAGAAATCATCCTACATCCCACACAACGCACAGTCCGCAACAGGTCCCGTAGAAGTTGAAGGCTCATTTTACCACCCACAACAGCAACAACCACATACCCATCCCGCTAGCTCTAGCGGTCCTACTTTTCACGCCGAGTTGGCTGACACGAGTGTCCCTTCTACCGAGCCCGAGGCCAGTAGACCTGCACCACTACGGCCACGCCGCAGCAGCATGCAGCAGCAACAAATACCATCTCCACAGCCCAGCCAGGCGTTCGAAGAACCGAGCCCATCTCTTCCACCTCGCAACAACTCACGACCAGCTCATACATCCCCCCAACCGAGTCCTGGGCTCGCCAACCGCAACAGCATGCAACATCCAGCACACCGCTCATCGAGCGCAAGCTACACACGGAATGACATCCCCAATCAAGCCGCCAAGCGCGAGAGCGCGGGCAGCAGTACCTATGCCGTTACCAACCCCGACGAAGGCTTCTACAGTCGGAACTCATCACAGCGAACTGCGAGTACCGCGGATCGTGGACTGGCCGACCGGGTGCGCGGCTTGGGGATTGAAGAGCGAGAGGAGTCGCAGATTGATCCCTCGCAGTTCGGCGCTACGGCCTTGTCGAAATGCCCGGTCTGTGCGAATTTCGAGGGTGATGAGGCTGCTGTCAACCATCATGTTGAGAAGCACTTTTCGTGATCATGATGGATTGGGTGCTTGAAACAACTTTGGAGAGACACGACACTCTTGCTTGGAACACTGAAGTCTTGACAAACCTTGGAGGGTCAATTATTGGAGAGTGCCTCCTGTGCTCTTTGTGGACAACGACCACATCACTCGTTGCTTGCGACGATACGATTTGAATGACGGAACTTACGGAGGGAGGATGTTGATTATTTTCATTTCGCGCGACATTGGTTGCCAGACAGATACCCTTTGCTAGACTTTTCCATATCGAATATCAGGCTATTATTATCCTCGAACACTATCATGCAGGTACCGCATACCTTTCTCAGGTTATCTCGCAGCACGTCTTCCACATCTGATTGTCTCCATGGTTGGTCATGGCAATCACCTTGTAGAAGCGGAAAAATATGGAGAGTTGAGCAAGAGAACGGGGCTCTATCTTTCGTCGAGCGATATAAGCCGTCAGAACATCAGATGTTATTTTAATATTCATTATTTTTCTTGTCACCGGATGCACAGCCTCCTTTTTACGCACAGTGACTTCTACGATGTTTGTGAGAGGAATATGAGCCTAATCATCGGACATGGTAGAAATACATGTTTCCAAGTGTATGTTATTTCAAACCGTTCGAATAGGCCATGCAGTGGACTGGTCGATCTAGTTACTCATTGGAACATGCCTACATATATCTCATTAACAGCCTGCAGCTTTAGTATAAGGACCTGCCAGTAATTGTGAGATGTTTTCGGTCGTTTCTCTTCGACACAAGAGAAATGTGTAAACAGGGTTAGGGTCTTCAGCATCATCAGCGCTAAGAAAGCTTACCTAATTCCTATCGATCAAGATGAGAAGCCAAGGGGGCGAACTTTCGAAGGTCAGTCTTGTGCCTAGAGATTTTGTTTCCTCGACCTACTCTCGCCATTCTTTCATTACTCTTCTGCCTGGCGTTTGGAGTGTACACGGTCGCAAACCTCCTCGCCATTGTACCATTTACTAATAATACACCACCACCACGATGATGCTCGTTCGATCTGCCGGCCGGAGACAGCAGCGTCACACCTCAAGACTCCTCGCAACCTCTTTTGCACAACTGAACCTTCCATGGCTCGCCCCGGCACAGCTTAGATGGAGCGCCTCGCAAACAGCATCATCACAACCCGCGCCTCGACCTCGGAGACGAAGTGATTCCAAAATCTCTCAGCAGGCCAAGGCGCAAATACGGCAATTGGCCACATCGGCCGACCCCTTGACCGTTCGAAACGACCATGTTTATCAACCAGGTGCCGCTAGACCCCTCCAACGCTCATCTCAAGATGCGAACATCCCATGGGACTTCTCAAAGAGCGCGACGGAAGAGAATCTTACCACTCTAAGGCCCTATTCGGATCCGATTATCATCAACAACACGACAAAGAAAGAGACGGCCATGATAAGGGTTCAAAATGGTGTAGTTGGGACTGCAATGGATTTGCTACAACATCTGTACACAACACTGCGCGTCGGTAGGATGTCCAGGGCCGAAGCCATCATTCAGAGACTCTCCGAGTCAAGTCATATCGATTCGCCGGAAGTCTTACATGCACACACTGCTTATCTCGAGGAATTGCTGCGCCATCTCGCGGCAGCCTCGTCAGTCGAGCGCCCGTCGTATCAGCTTAAGATGCAGAGATGGTTTGAGGTGGAGGTGTTCAGGAAGGGTGTACAGCCGGATGTGAAAATGTTGGTTATCATGACCAGGGCTGCCATCCGTGGACTGCAGGGCTCCCGACGGGACAGGACGATTCGCAGATATGTAGAGATGGCGAATCAGCTCGGAGAATTGGAATACGACGAAGTGCTGTCTTCGGAAGACTACGACGACAACGAGTTCACCATCCTTGGAGCCGCTACTTCCGAGTTCTACGAAGAGCTGGAACCTGACAGCGAAGATTTGGCAAGCGAAGGAAACAACGTACCGGAACTGGACATGACGCAATTCCGTAGGCTGGACTCGATCTCACACGATGAGCTACCGCAAATTCTTGCAACTGAGCAGAAGGGCGAAGGGCTGGACACTGTTAAGAGATCACTGGAAGCATTCACACAATTGCCAGCTTTGCCTAACGATGCGCCCATCGAAGCACAGCGGGCGCGTGCATACGAGCGACAACTCATCATGGAGGAAACTTCCGTGGACGTCGCGGTCGAGCGATGGCGTAAGGAAGATGATGAGCTCAAGAGAATTGGAATTTCTTCTGCCTTGCAGACTAAGCCAGTCGGCGCACTAATGTGGCAGTGGTATGCTGCCTTGTTACCAGCACTGGCCGAAGAGTTGGAGGCCTGCAAGAAGTGCTTGACCCAGGACAAGGCTCGCGCGAGTTCTGGCGACCGTGCGGCTTATGCGCCGTACATGGAGATTCTACCCATTCGCAAAGTCGCCGCTAATACCATTCTGTACACGATGAGCTCTATCACCAGAGGCAAGGAAAACCAAATGGACAAGTCCAACAGAAGCCACGACGTGAAGCTCAGCACACTGATCACAGGCATCGGCAAAGTCATCGAACAAGAGTGCGCAATCGACGCGTCTAAAAGATCTGGATCCGGGAAGCAGCGCAAGGCCAGCCGCCGGAGCTCGGTCGTGAAGCAGCTTCGCGAGCAAAAACTTGCACAGGAGTCCGACAAACCTCTGGCCAATGGGCAGGCGCAATTAAGCATCGACTCGATGGCTTGGCCACTTGACGTCAAGGTCAAGATGGGAGCGATGCTTGTGACCAAACTCATTGAAACTGCGCAACTCCCTGTGACCAGGGAACATCCTCGCACGAAAGAGAAGATCACTCAACTGCAGCCAGCCTTCATGCACCGCATGAGGTACATGCAGGGTAAGCGGACTGGTGTGGTCATACCCAACAGCTCGTTGGTCAAGAAGATCGAAAGCGAACCTCTGGGAGCACTTTTGGCGAAGCGGCTGCCTATGATTGTCGAACCCAGGCCATGGACTAGCTGGAATGAGGGCGGTTATTTGCAATACCCTACTCCTATCGTGAGACTTCCCATTGGCGACAAGTCTGGCAAAGATTATTTCCTGGCGGCCGATGCGAAGGGAGACACGAAGCAGGTCTATGCGGGCTTGAATGCTCTTTCGAAGGTTCCTTGGAAAATCAATCACAACGTTCTGAAGGTCCAGCTCGAGGCTTGGAACTCCGGCTTGGAAGTTGGCAACCTCGCGCCCCTCAACCCGACTTTCAATATGCCTCCAGAGCCTGAGCCGTCCACGGACCCGGAGCCACGTCGCAAATGGCTAGCTGAGGTCCGTGAAGTTGAGAACAAGAAGACTGGAATGCACTCGCAACGATGCTTCCAGAATTTCCAGCTTGAAATCGCAAAAGCGGTGGTTAACGAGACATTGTACTTCCCGCATAACCTAGACTTCAGAGGTCGCGCATACCCAATTCCACCCTACCTCAACCACATGGGTGCCGACAACGCCAGGGCCGTACTAATGTTTGGCGATGGAAAGGAGCTAGGTGAGGCGGGTCTGCGATGGCTCAAGATTCATCTCGCCAACGTCTCCGGATATGACAAGGCGAGCTTGTCGGAGCGTGAAGCCTACACCATGGAGCATCTCGACGACATTTACGACTCTGTCCGTAATCCCCTTGATGGCCGCCGATGGTGGCTCGAGTCCGAAGACGCATGGCAGACACTCGCTGCATGCTTCGAGTTGACCAGCGCCTTGGACTCCCCGGACCCGACGAAATTCGTCTCACACCTTCCAACCCATCAGGACGGTACTTGCAACGGCTTGCAGCACTATGCCGCACTTGGCGGCGACAAAGCTGGTGCCGCCCAGGTCAACCTAGAGCCCGGTGACCGACCTGCAGACATCTACACTGCAGTTATGAAAGCCGTCATCGAGGAGGTTGAAAAGGACGCGGCTGATGGCAACGCGATTGCGAAGATGCTACAAGGCAAAATCACCCGCAAAGTTGTCAAGCAACCGGTCATGACCAACGTCTACGGTGTGACTTTCTTCGGTGCCAAGCAGCAGGTCAGAAAGCAGATCGAGGATATCCTTCCCGACCTCGGCCGCTATGACGATGTCAACTACGGCAATACCTCGATTTATGTCACTACCAAAATCTTCAAATCGCTCGGGTCCATGTTCACTGGCGCCCAGGCGATCCAGGTCTGGTTGGGAACATGTGCGGACCGTATCTCGACCTGCTTGAGTCCCGAGCAAATTGCGCAGTTGACACTTGAGGTCGGTTCACAGGCTGAAGCCAAAAAGGACGCCAAGGCACAGACAGTAAAAGCTCGAAAAATAAGAAAGACCACCCAGGCCAGACTTGACAAGGCGGCTGCCGAACAAGAAACCGTGTTTTCGCCGACTGGAATGGTGAATGACGACAAGAAGCACTTGAACCTCACTAAACCTCTCTTCAAGTCAAGCGTGACATGGACAACACCTCTTCGCATGCCCGTGGTTCAACCGTACCGCTCCAGCAGCTCTCGCAGCGTCAGCACCAATTTACAAAAAGTGACCCTGCAGGAACCGCAAGTCTGGGACCCCGTGAGCAAACGCAAGCAGCTGCAAGCTTTCCCGCCCAACTTCATCCACTCGCTTGACGCAACACACATGATGCTCAGCGCTCTCAAGTGCAACGAAGTGGGCTTGACCTTCGCCAGCATTCACGACTCTTTCTGGACACACGCCTGCGACATCGAAAAGATGAGCGAGGTGCTCCGCGACGCCTTCGTCGCCATGCACAGTGAGGACGTCATCGGCCGTCTGCACGAAGAGTTCCGCGCTCGCTACAAGGACCACATGTACCTCGCCTCCGTCTTTGCTGTCAGCGAGGTCGGCAGCAAGATTACTGCCCTCCGCAAGGACATGAAGAGCAAGTCAGGCCAGGCTTCCGAGCTCGCCCTCGAGAAGCAGCGTCTCGATCTCCTTGCCAGCGAAGACCCAGCCGAGCGCGCCAAGGGCGAAGCCATGGTCACCCCCGCTAGCATCATGTGCGCCGAAAACGACGGTTCCGCCTTCGCTACTTCATCTGAAATGTCTGGCCAGACCCTCGGCGATATCCCAAGCGATATCCCCGACGATGCCAGCATCCTTGGAGAGAACGCACCCTCTGAGAAAGACTCTTTCGCTGCCACCGAAGGCGCAGCACCCGTGGACCCGTCCGCGGCCGAAGAAATCGCCGGTGCGAAAACGTCCAAAATCGCCACCCAGTTCACCTCCACCAAGTCCGCCGAGGAGTACAGGAAGCGCAAAGTCTACGTCTGGCTGCCGATCTCTTTCCCCGACGTTCCGGTCAAGGGCGACTTTGATGTCAAGAGGTTGAAGCAGAGCAAGTACTTCTTCCACTGATGGATGGGAAAGACACAGGAACCGAGATGTGAAGATGACAATAGCACGAGGAGGCGGAGAATATTGTTTTGAAACTTGTACGATGCATAGCGGTCGGCGTTGTTTATATCATTCTTCCTTGCATGCCGTCGGAAGAGGGGAACTATCAGCAAAAAAAGATGAGCGATTTATTACACGAGTTGATGATAGCTCGGGAGGCGTTTTTGATCATTTGAAAAGGAGGCGTTGGATGGATGGGTGGGCACATTCGGATTTCGAAGGGAAGGCAAAGGAGTTTCTTCTTCTTCTTCTTCTTCTCATTTTCGAAACTTGTAATTATATACGCCTCATACACGTCTCTGCAGCGCTCGTGGGGAACTGTACAATAAACGAAATCCTTTATCTCGTCATATCGCTACACTTCCAATCTCCCCGTTGATCCCTATCTTTCCATGAATCTTCAGCATCTCATGTTGACTTTGGTGTTCATGAAGAGGCTTGGGAAGATTACTGAGAATTGAACGAATCACCGTGAAAATGGGACGAGTCTACGAGATGAGATAGAACATGTACAATCTGTGGGTTTCACGCCCGTTGTTGTGCTTCGAATTCAAAATCAAAAGAACCAACTAGACTTCGTTTGCTTTCTCTACACGCTTTAAACCCAAAAAGACGCAATGCTTTAGTCGCTAGAAAAAAAAAATCAACCAAGGACTGGGATTGAAATGAAATAGGCCAGCCTCCGACCAACCGAATAATAAGGTGACGAAAAAAAAATGTGCCAACCCAAACCCGCTGACACCGAAATGCAGAGAGGAAATGGGTCAAAAAGAGGTTAAGTACAGAAGAAAAGAAGGGAAAAGGAGGGAGGATGGTGAGTCCTCTTTGTCTATCTAAGTTTTTTCGTCAATTTGCCTGTCTTGAGAGCCATGAGCGATGCGCGCATAGGCGCTCGTTGTCCCGCCGTTTAGGAAGTTGGAATTTCCATCTTGCGAAGCCTCTCTGTTTTCTGCCATGGTTGTTCCAGCCGTGAAGGGAAAGAGGCCGTCCCAAAGATTTTGCGCCGTGTTAAGCGGAAATGCATGCCCGCGTCTCCACGGTGGATAAACACGGCACGCGAAGGCGTCGCGAAAGGACATGGCCACGTCTCCAGAAAAAGTTTGCATTAAGGCAGCCCAAAGTTAAAACCGAGAATCGTTACGCCGGAATGTATTTCTCTAGTGACCATGACCGTGGCCGTTTTCCGCAGCCGACGAATCCGCAGGGTTTGTTTGTTGGTGCGAGTGGGTCCTGTGCAAGAAAGCGTTGTCGACCTCGACAGGAGCGACGTGTTTCCTAGGGATGAAAGGCAGCTGGGCGATACCAACAACCGCAGCACCCGCGATAGTGAACCAAGCAGCACCGGAACCACCCGCGCTGTAAACTATTCCGACGAGTGGCGGGGAGACAGTGCGCGCCAGACAGCAGCCGGACATTGCGAGGCCGTTGACTTTTCCGAGGACCTGGGGCGACGGGGTGGCGTCTTTGAGCAGGATGAGGGCGGCCGGGTATATTATGATCCCGACGAAACTCTGCATGATCAGGGAGACGTAAATGAGGGCCGAGGTCATGTTTGCGGGGCCGGCGGTGATGAAGGGCAGCATGAAGTAGGGGATCGGGAACAGAATGACCATCCAGATGAAGGATTTCCAGATGCCGACTTTCTCGATGAAGATGGGGAAGATGATGGCTTGAATCACGAGGCCGACGGCGCCGTTGATGGCCAGGTACACGCCGACATCGTGGACGGTCATGCCGAGACCGCCTTGCAGGTCGAGATGTTCAAGGGCTGCTTTGGGCTCGTCGAGGATCCAGGTGGGGAGCAAGCTGAGGTAGGCCATGGAGTGGAAGGATACAATGACCAAAGCAACCGTCAACATAATGATAGTATAGTTGAAAGCCTTGCCAGTGTATTCCGCAACAGGCCCGCCACGTCCAGTGGTGCGGCGAGGAGTGTTCGGTCGGCCCTGTGCGAGATCGCGGCGAATCTTGGTAGCCTCTTCAGGAGCGAATCTGATCGAGTGAACGGTGGCGAAGGAGGATTTGCGGATATCGAAGTATTGTCCAACAGATCCAGGGAGACCCTCCTCGATGAAAGACGGCCTAGGAGCACGGCTTGCCTGCGATCGACGGCGGACAGATCCGGCAATGCTAGCTCTGGGTGCAAGGAGAGAGGAAGTTTCGTCAAAGACGCTGGCGTTGTCATCGATGGCGTTGTCGGTTTGCAGCTCCTTAGGATTGGTTTCCTCCAGAAAGAATGCTCCCTGAATGATGGCCAGGACGATAATAACGACGGCGACCAGATTGGGGAGCAGGTAGGGGTATTCCGCCCAGAAGCTGTCCGGGGAGAAGATTCCAGGGTAGAAGCGAGCAGGCTGAGCCAAGAATCCGCCCATTGCAGATCCGAAGATACCACCAAGAGTCCAGACAAAAGGCTGTACAGCATATGCTTTGGCTGTGAAAGGTATTAGCAAAGTTCTGCTGAGCAAATACGAGTGGCGAAAATTTACGTTCGTGCTCGGGCTTCTTGACCATCTCAGCAACCATGGTTTGCATGACAGCAACATTGCCGTTGAGAGCACCTCCAATGAAGCGAGCGAGCAGAGCAACCCAGTAGCTTTTGGCGAGACCGAAGACCAAACTCGAGATGGCAACGCCACCGAGTCCGATGAGAACAATAGGCTTCCTGCCATATCTGTCGGAGAGAGCACCCCAACCCATGGCAGTGAGGGCCTCAGCTACGGCGTAGGCGGAGACCAGGAGACCAGCGTAGAAAGAGGCATCGGTTTCATCGCCATCGTGAAGATCCTTGACCATGGCGTATGTGTAGGCAAGGATGGAGTTGAAGGCTATGGGCTCGGAGAAGCGGCATATTGCTGAGTAGCAGTTAGTAGGGTGCATTGTAAGTGAGGTGAGGGAGTTCACAAACCGAGAATTGTGAGTTGGCGGACGGGAAATGCCTCGGGGTCGTCTTTGAGGGAGATCATGGTGGGTGTTGTCGAAAACAATAAATGTTATCGTGTGTTATAAAAGTCACTCGCAAGGGGTGGAGAAACAACGGCAATGCACTGATAGCAATGGAATGGTCGGCTGCAGTAGACAATCAAAGTGGCGACAACAACAGGAGAGGTCCCCGAATGACGCCTTGCTCCACCGGATATGAGGAGGTGAGGCAGTTGAGAGGGCGTCGTCGGAGGATGCGATTGACGCTATGATGCTGAGGAGGGATGAATACAGCGGTATGGAAGTAAGTAGTGTAGAGATGAGATGTGTATAGAACAGACAGACAGGTACAGTAGAGACAGACATAGAAAGTGAAATCTCGGTGTGATGCCAACCGTCCGAACGTCACGCGCCTAATGCCCTTGACTACGGCCCGTTCTTCCGGGCGAGGTAGACATATTGCTGCGAGGCAAAGCAGCTGGGTTTGGCAGATGCTGTTGACGCGCTCAACGCTAGCCATGGCAATAATCCCTCCCTCACCTCAAACGGAGAAATTCAACTGCTCGCAAAAAACGTATGCTACCTTAGTCGATCTCACCCGGTCGATCCTACAGATCGCCGGGGTAGGTAGAAATGCACAGCACAGACGCCTTCATCTCGACATGTCATGATGCCGCTTTGATGCGTTACCCGTTTGTGAACCACTCGACGCAAGATGGCTGTGCTACACAATCCAGTCCTCTTTTATCATGAACCTCATCAAGACTATGTATCTTCAACACAGAGTTCTCTTCACGGCGATACTCATATACCGACTCAGGTGTACCCTCTCGTGACACCACAGAGCGGTCTGCAGCAACGAACCTACCATCTGATGCACGTTGCATGTGCATTACATGTACTGTTGTACAGTAATAATAGTAGCAGCAGCGGTAGTAGTAGTACACCTCTCACGCAGGGACCCGCCGCAAGACAGTCTCCCAATGGCATGGAGTCAACTCAAGTCAACGGAGCTACTTCATCCCTGGTATCGCCGGGGGTGGTGGTTGGTTACTGGTCTAGGGCCAAGATGCCGACAACAACAAGAGAAAAAAAATACTATACGTTATCTCTCCCAGGTCTCGGCCATGCACACCGTCTCCGTACATCTATCCGTTGCTGCACGATCCTTGTTTCAGGATTTTACTGGACCAACCGGATTACTCGCCCTCCAAGCTTCTAGGCATCATCGAGTCCTTGGTACGGCTAAGTCTTCATTAATATACTATGCTGTGGCCGTGCTCTTCTTGCAAACCCCCGTCCTCTGCGGACAGCGCAAGAGGGAGAAAACTACATCATGATCAGTTTTGTCGGTGACGTTCGTGTGAGCGCTATACATGCAAGCTACTCTACATCCATGATCCCAGGCATAGTTTAGCATTTCGTAGTGGTATGCACACCATTCCCCAAACACGATAGCTCTCCAAAAACAAAACAGAAACCCACATCTCTGGGTCCGACCACCCGGAAACAATACCACCGTGCTGTAAACCCAACGGCGTCAATGCTTCTCGCGGTCGGCACGCACGCGAAAGAAAGCCAAAACGTCGTGAGCACTTCGATCATCGATATGCACAAGAAGTGCACAATAAAGAAGAAACCGATGTTTAACAAGCACGTGCCTAGTGGACGTCCGGACAGCCAGCCTGTCTGTCTCAGATCTAGATCGCTAGCACTGACTATATGTACTGTTGCCGAGTTTCACGTATCGTCATTCCTGGTTCTCATCATGAATCGCATTTTCAGACCTTGCGGGAAGTGGACGGGAGACATGTGGAGGAGAAGGAGTATGGCCTGATTGTCGGTCGGTCTTCTCGCGATCCTCATCCGATGAGCACTTGAATGTACGTGTAAGACTGAGGTCAGTCGGTGAGACATGGCGTTTTCATTCCAAGGCTTTGGATTGGATTGCGTTCGTTATGCAAGATTGAAGAGACGCACGTGGGCTCGTGATGAGCTACACACTGAATGCATACATGTACGGAAATCTATGTGGCTTTGAGATATATGTATGATTCGTGAACCACAAGTCCATACGCAAGTATTTAGTAGCTGTCATGTTTTTCATTTACAAATGTCATTTCTACTTGTATGGTAGGTAGATTCGTAACGCTGGAAATACATAAAATCGAAAATCTTGCACGCTATCATATCATCGTTCCAACCATCAAGTCCATCAATTCGTCCATCAATCATCATTCAATCCATCAACACACATCAATGTCCCTTCTCCAAGTAAGCCTTAGCCAGCGTCCCTAAGAGCGGCCCAGCAACAGGCTTCGCCGTCTCCCACCCCTTCTTGCCCTTCTCCATGATCTCCTTCGGCTTGACCTTGGGCAGCATCCCACCGCTGCCGTCCCTCTCGCGCCTCGAAGGCCTCCTCCTATCATCATACCTGTCCCTGTCCCTGTCCCTGTCATCATAATCATCATCGTGTCGCCGTCTAGACCTCGAAGGCTTCTCCCTCCCCCTATCGCGCTCCCGTTCTCTTTCCTTCCTCTTCTCCCTCTCCCGCCTCGTCTCCCGCCCATCAGTCCTGTACCCGCGCCCGTCAGCCTCGTCGCGATCGTGGCGCTTGCTGTGGTGCTCGGATCTATAACCCCGATCGTCGTCGCGGTCGCGTTCTCGTTCGCGATGTGAGCGCCTGGGTCTCGCGGGCGGCGGCGCGTGGTCCGAGTCGTCTTCGGGCCCGTCGTCGTAGCGGTTCGGTTTGCGGGAGCGGTGTCTGCGGTCGCGTGGGTCGCTCCCTCCTCCTCCTCCGCTACCACCCCGGCTCTTGTCGCGTGAAGGCGGGCCGTCGCGGTGACGGCGCGACGGCGCGGGCTCGTCGGCGTAGTAAGCGTCCGCGTTTCCTCTGTCCCTGTGTCTGCGCGACGAAGGAGCATGGCCGTCGTCGCCGTCGCCGTCGGCGTACGGGTCGCGAGGGCGGCGGTGGGAAGAGCCGCGGTGTCGTGACGAGCGATGAGGGTCTTCGTCGGGGTAGCGGTCGCGGTCGCGTCTTGAATGTCTCGAGGGCGGGGAGTGGTCGTCGTCCGGTGGGCCGCCGCGGTTGCGGCCTATGGGCGGCGGCGGCACGGTCTTGCTGCTGCTGAGGGGAGGCGCTGCATCGGGGCTCTTGACGGCGGGCGCTGGGGCGGAGCGGCGGTGGGAGCGGCGGGGATAGCCATGGTCGTCGTCGTCTTCGCTGTCGTCTGCGTCGTACCTGTCGCGCCGAGGCCGAGACTTCATGCCAGCATCCCTTGGGTCTCTGCCTGTCGGAGGCCCAGCGGCGCGGTGCCGCCGACTCTCGTAGGGGTCAGGGTCGTAGGCGGACATGGTTATGGGTGGTAGACTGCTGTATAGTGGTCTATTTGACTTTGCGGCAGCAGCAGGATTGTGGAGGAGGCGAAAGCAAGAGCAGAGCCAGGGTTGCTGGAAACTCTCATGTAGATAAAATGGAGGGAGAGAGAAGCGAGAAAAACCCAAGCGGTGTGCGAGCGGGATTGGTAATAATGGGTATATGACAGTATATGTAGGTCGGAGAGGAGAAGAGGGCAGTGCAAGTCAGTGCCTACATACTACTACTCGACGGTACGACCTAGGCAATGTATGTACATGACATGACATGGCATGTCCGAGATAGACGGCCAATAACTTAGCCGGCTCGCGTGCATGGAAGTGTAAAGTCGGCGGCGGTCAAACAAATCGACACGCGATAACTATGACAGAAGAGACGAAAGAGCACCAACGAAACCATGCACCGTCATACCCATCAGCCGTTTCTCAACCCACGGGCCTCTTCTCTCTCATCTTTCTTCCACAGTTCCCTTCAACAATAACCCACAATCCACTCTCTTCGCGTGCTAGTCTGGATTGATCGACCGTGAAGCTTCCACTTTGCTGCACTCTCGCTGCACTCCAACGTCATCGGCCCCAGCAGTGCTATCTTGCTCACATGATGTGATGATGTGAGGCGCCAGCTTACCGCTTCAACTCCCAACCTCCTCCCAATGGGCCCGGTTCCAGATGGCTACCGAAGGGGACACGGTGCATCCGGCGTGCCACGTCACGGTTCGGGTTGGAAACTCGATTGTCTAGACCCGCAGGCGAGCGAGCGAGCGAGCGAAAGAACCGAGAGAACCTGCAGTGGGAAGTGCCTGTAGCGAGAGACCCTGCAGTAGACGAAATGGAAAATCCAAAACAGCCTCAACTCCTCAAATGAGGGGCACCTAACAGTCAGAGACCTGCATCAGAGACTTCGGCGAGCAGTAGTAAGCCATATCATGCGATACCATGCGGTCTACGTAACCGTACGACGGCAGATATGCAGATGTCGTGGTAATGTAAAGCTTCTCTGCGTTATAGACAGCTAGACGATGCGCTTGCGAAACGCAGGGTGCAAAAATATGGCGGGGCTGCAAACGCACTTGGCCTTGGACCCGCCACCACCACTCAAGATTCAAGAATAATCCGCAAGACTATTACGCTGACGCTGCTGCTCCCTCTCGTCTGCGCTACTGCTCTCGGCCTCGGTCTCTACCGAGGGAGCGCGGTACGTCTGCTGCGGTGATGGCATGTGTCTCTTCTGCGGTCTCAGATTAAACATGGATGCAGGCTTCGACATTGCACTGTGCTCCCTTGACGCGTGATTGCGACTATCGGTACTGCGACTGCCAGCACTCAGGTCAGGCACGCTGCCAACTCTCTCCATTACTGCTGGCCGCGCTGCTGCGGGCGACCACGTTGTGTCGAGAGGCAGCGCACGTCGGCCGTTCTCTGCGAACCCGCCATTCGTCAGGGCTTGGGCCTTCATGCGGCTGCTTGGGGAACGTCGCCCGCCACCACCACCACCACTTGCGGCCGGTCTTTGGTGCGACATGTCAGCGTGCGTCTGTCGGGCGAGTTGCGGAGGCCCTAAAGGCTGCTGTTCGTGCAGTCGGCTGTTCTTCTGCTGCTCTTGAAGAGTCCTCTCTGTCCATCCTGCTAGCAGTTGCAATGCCTCCTGGTTGCTTCCCAGTGGCTCGGATTGATGACGTGAAGGGTCTGGGTGCATCGCACTAAGCTGATGATGCTGACCTCTGGGGGTTTCTACTGTAACGTGGTTCGACAAGAGTGAAGGTATGTGGTTGTCGTGTTCATGAGCAGCGCTTTTGTCGTTGGACTGGTCTCTGCCGGATTTCGACCTTCGCTGCACGATCGGACTCGGCGACCCAAATTTGTGCTTCGCAGTCGCATGCTTGCCATCCTCCCAGAACCAAGCCCTTTCTCCCTCATGGGGGAGTCTACCACTTGATGGAATAGGCTGCGGCGTCCACAAAGGATTCTGACGACCACTTTGACTTCTGCTCACTAAATTTGCAGTGGCATTTCCTGCGTTGGCAAACGACCTTCCCAAGCCCTGTTCGTCTGCATCGAATCGGACGTCTTTCGCCTTGGTCCTCATGGCTTCGGCATCTCTCCGCATCAAGTCCTCAAGTCTGCATCTGCGGTCTTTCTCCCCTCTAGCCTCACGATGCAAGTCCTCGAGCTGCAGGTCCCTCTTCTGAATAGTGCGCTTGTTCTTCGCTGCGTGCTCTCGCGCATCTTGTTCGCTGCGCTTGGTGTCTTCGAGAGCCGCGCTCAGACGATCGATCTCCGCATCCCTTTCTTGTAGGATCGACGCGCCCTGCGCGATGATCTGTTCCTGTTGATGGACCACAGCATCTTTCTCCTCGCAGAAAACATGTAGGTTGTCAAGCTCCTCGTTCCTGCTCCGGAGTGTGTTGCTGAAGTAGGTCTCTCGATTGTAGCTTTTCTCGAGAGCAGCTTCGCATTCTTCCAGTTGTTGCTGCAAGCGCTGCTCGCTCTGGAGCTTTTTTTGCTCCAGCCATTTGAAGCGGTAGTTCTCGTCCACATATTTGGTCATGAAGTGGTGTCGTGACGCCTCGCATTGCTTTAGATCGTGCCTGAGTCGCTCAATCTCCATGCCCGCTGCCTGTTGGAGTTCGAATCTGGTCTGCTCCGTCGTGCTGAAACTGCGCCGAGCTGCCTCTGCGTACTCTTTCAATCGGAGGATTTCATTCTCGGACTCACTGTGACGATGTTTGGCTTCGTCAAGTCGTTGCTCGAGATCCAATTTCGTGATGTCTGCAGCCGCTTTCCAGTCACTGAGGTGTGTGATCGTAGCGTCTTTCTCAGCCATGTCTCTTCGATCTGCAATCTGGCCGACTTCCAAGTCCGCGATTACCTCATCCTTGGCCAAAATCGCGTCCCGGAGCTGCTGGTGTGTTATCTGCTCGATCTTGAGCTGTGTCTTCTCTGCGGAACTCGTATCCAAGTGACTCCAAGCGTCTTCATGTTGCTTCTTATCTTCCGTGGTGTTGTCGTGTTCGTGGCCCGGTCGACCTTTTGTGCCAGTGTCGTCGCAACTAGAAGGTAGCTTGGGAAGATTGGAAAGCCGCTCGAAATCGGGATCTGGAACGATTCTAGGCGGGCATACCGCCATAAACGGTTCAGATAGAACAGCAGGACGCGGGCAAGTCTCTTGTATGCGCTGAGCCACGCCTTCAAATCCGGTATAACGGCCTTGCAGGAATGCACTCTTTGGTCCTTCCACATTACGATCTCCTTGCCAGTTAGGAGGGAAACGAGGACAGATGTGCAGCGGTCCGGCCTTGCCTTTGCTGACGAAATGCCCGTCGTGGCGGGTCTCAGGGACAGTATCATCGGCTATCGCTGCATCGCCTAGGTGATGATTTCTGTTCATAGCTCCGATGCTCCAATCCGTAGCACTTGGAGGAGGCTCAAAAAAGCCTGAGTTGTTGAGCTCACCAAATCGGTTTTTTGGCTGACCTGCATTCGTATGTGGCGGTTTGGTATCTCGCAGCGGTTCCATAAGGTATTTGTCGAGTACCGTGGTTGTGAGATCGCAGTGCGAGCAGTTAGGCACAGCAGTCGAGTCGGCAGGGAACCCTTCCCGAGCAGCCGTGAGATCCTCAACAGTGGCCTCGCTTGAGCCAGGAGTGAAAGAGGTATCTCTCCTAACTTCAGAGACAGTATGCTTCAGGTTGGCAAAGCCTTTGTGCATTTCGTCACGAATGTTTGCGAAGCCGGACTTGAGGAATTCCATGCCCTCTTTGCCCAGAGCAAGGTTGCGTTCCATCGTTCCAGTAAGCTTTTGAAGGTCTCGCCGGATTGATTCCAGGGTCTCTGGTGCCGCGGGCATTGCGGTAGATGGAACATTGGTCTGCATTTCTGGACCTAGCCACGGCGTGGGCAGGTTTGCCTGCATGCGATCCAACTTGAGCCTAACATCGTGCAGTTGCGCAGTGTACAAGTCTTGGTGATAGTTGGGAGCAACACTGGGAGCTAGTCCGGGATGGGCGTGAGGCCGAGGGGCCACCCATGAGCCAGAGGTAGCCGCCATATCGGATACGCGCTGCTTGAGCTCCTGGAGCTGGTGCTGGAAAGTCAACTCGTCCATCACTGATGCGCAGCTGGTATTGAAGTGGGTCCGAGGATGGCTGTGTTGTCAGTGGCGATTGTAGAGTGTCTACGTTTTGCAGAATGGCAGAGCCGACGAGTAACAGAGAGGAATGGAGCAGCAAGGCAAGGTAGCAATCACTTTGTAAGATAGAGGAAGAGGACGAGAGATTCGGAAGGCTGACGTGCCTTTGTCTCACAGCAGTTCCCTTGGCGGGACTGACGCGCTGATCAGTGGTACGGCTTAGGTCAGCTTCCATCGAATACCGGACACATCTTGACACGTCATTCAGAATGTATTCACTAATGCGTTTGAATGGGCCAAATCACATGATAACGCTTGTTTGGATGTTTGATGGAAAGGACATTACGAAATGGTCGTTCCTTCTGCTGACCGACGCAAGCATCATTGTTGGCTGGCTGCAAGGAGGAGCGAGTCCCAAAAGGCACCCCGCTTTCGCAAGACCACTCAATGTGACAGTGACAGCTCCCGTCTCTTTCTTTCAATAGCACGCGCTATGCTGGCAATGACAACAAGATTCCCAACCTCATACTGTCTCACGATGGTCTTTCTCGTCCTTCGCCTCCAGATTGTCTCCTTGGCCGCCCACCGACATGTGATCTCCGTACCTCGCCACCGCCATCGAAGCAGCTCGTGCGTTGACACTGCTATGGCGGCGAACCTGAGACTCTTCGTGCTCGATGTACTCGGCAGGTCGCTTTGCGGAAGTGGCAGTCTGGGAATAATTGTCAGCAATTGTGCAGTCACCCCATCGCAAGGACGAAGATCGCTCACCTTGTCTTTGAACACGAGGATATTGTCGTGCTCCATGAAGTATCGGTCGATGTCTTCTAGTGTCCTTCCTGCTGTCTCTGGGTAGAAGAGGTAGACGAGCGGTACGAAAGCGCCATTGAAGACTGTCCAGATGATGTAGAACTTCCAGTGGAGGGAGTTGATGCCGATCGGGGTGATCTCGACCACGATGAAATTGCCTATTGGGATATCGTCAGCTTCCACTGTTTCCCTGTTCGAACTATTGGAAGACACTCACATAACCAGTTAGTGGCAGTTCCCAGAGCGGCACCCTTATTCTTCATCGACAACGAGTTAATCTCTGCGGGATAAAGCCATGGAACGCTAAAAACCAGTCAGTTTCAGAATCAATCGTTGTGTGCATCCTCTGCAGCATACCCCTGGAATCCAATCCCGAAGAAGACATAGTAGAGAAAGAAGAAAGCCACACTAGCTTTGGCTACTTCTGTCTGGTGAGCATAGCCTTCCAACTCGTTGTACCGAATCATCACCGTGATGATCAAGTAGCAGAAGCACTGCCCTGCGGCAGCGTACATGAGCATCTTTCTCCTACCCCATCGCTCAACATTGGGGATACCAATGGTCGAGAACAGGAGGTAGCTAACGCTGTTGACGGCGGCCAGCAAGCGTGCCATCTTCTCGCTGAAACCAACGGATTCTATGAGCACCTTTTCGCATATCAGTATTGTTTCACTTTTCGCTCAGCCTTGATCTTTGTAAACTTACCGTCGGAAGATAGTACGAGGTCACGTTGATTCCTGGAGAAGAAGAGTTAGACTTTCTGCCTTCAACCATCATGAAATCTCGCAAGCACATACCAGAGAATTGCTGCATGAACTGAGCTCCCATTCCCAAAAACAGGCGACGCATCGTGCAAGTCCCAGCCTGATCTCCCTTCTTCCCTCTGATCAAGTCTCGAATTCGCACAGCATGATCCCTCTCATAGTCGGCCGCGAACTTGATCTCGCTCAACTGCGTCTGAATATACGGATCTTCTTTCTCAGTGCCCTCCAAGTCGGCCAGGATTTGCTCGGCTTCGTCGAATCGTCCCTTCATGACCAGCCAGCGAGGACTCTCAGGGAGCCACGGAACAGTCGCGTACAGGATAACGATGAAGATGAACTGCAACGCCAGCGGGACCCGCCATGAGACTCCGCCGGGTAGGTATGAGAAGCCGAATGTGACCCAGTTGGAAAGCGAAAATCCGGCGATATTCATGATGAGTTCGATGACGATCAGCTTACCTCGCCACGCTGCTTGCGATGTCTCTGATTGGTAGGTTGGAGCAGTCGCTGTGTTGATTCCGTTTCCAATGCCCGCCACGATCCTGCCCACAATCATGTGAGGCACGCTGTACGCCGTGCATTGTAGCAGGGCGCCGATGCTCATGATCGTCGTGCCGATGAGGATTGTGTTCTTGCGACCGAAGTAGTCGCCGAAGACGAAGGCAGCTATAGCTCCGAAGAAACATCCGATGTCGTAGATTGCTGTTACCGTGCTCTTCATGCTTACATTGTCGCGTATACCGAGAGTGTCGAGAAAGTCTCCCGTAACGATAACGCCTCCGAAGACACCCTGGTCGTAGCCGAACTGTGGTCATTTTCGTTAGCGATTGGCGATACTTTTCACAGTGAAGAACCAAGACCATCATACCAGAGTCATATCAGTCGCACAAGCGACCGTCACCCAAAAGGTCAACCATCCTCCTCTAAACCCGAAATACCGCTCGCCCTTCATGGTGTTGTTGGTTTCGTCGGCTCACTTTCCAGGTAGTCAGTCAGTCGATCAATCCATGTAGCAAGAACACTGTGAGAAGGAAGACGACACAACAACCCACCGGCTTTCCAACGTAGCACCCGACCTCCTCTTCTTATTAACCAAACGGCGTCGGCTCGCACGCACCAACAAACCCACGCGTCCGCACGTTTACTGTACCAGAACCAGAGCGATCGGCATGCCCACGATCAGCACCCAAACCTTGAAGCCATTATACGCTTGTACACGCGCTTGTGCGTCAGTTCTCCCATGTCTCTGCAATAAAGACGGTCATGGGGTCGCCTGCATGCTGCTGTACGTAAGGCAGGGAAAATGGCATCTGCGCTCTGCAGACATACCGTACCAATGCCTTCGATCGGGAACGCACTGCCTATGTGGGCAGGCCTTACGTTTCGCAAGCCACAGCATAATGCATACATGCAATGCTCACGCGAGCACCCATCCACCATTGTTGAAGGCAAGCCAATGGCGTTTGATGATAATGATGAGGATGACGCAGCTTCCTTACAAGGCTCCCTCCTCCATCCTCAGATGCGAGTCACGTTCATGTGAAACATCCATCGACTCCATCATACTCCACTGGAGGATGGATCCCCCATGGAGAAAGACATGCCCTAAGAGTGCTAAGGCGCGGGGTTGGAGGCGTTTTTTGGTTAAGCAAAGGCCGGGGTGCTCGGCCTCACTTCGCTGTCATTATTGATTTGCAGGAAAGTGAATCGCCGAAGGCTTGCGAATGCGGTGTTGCGAAGGGAGGGTTTCGGCGGCAAGACTCTTCGTTGGAGAGGTCGCTGTTGACTTAAAGAGGGAGGCGCGGCTAATGGGCTAGATGACCGTTGGAACTGTTTTTCGTCCATGATTGAAATTCTCCAGCCTCGCGAAATTATCAAACTTGTGAACTCAGACTTGAGATGACAGGTTTGGGCCGAAGCTTCAGGAGAAGCTTAGCTGCACCTCTAGGATGCTTGGCATCGGTGGTCAATCGCGGGGAGCATGATGATGACGAGTTCGTATCGAGAACCTTAAGGATCGTGAAGGCATATTGATGTATGGCGTCTTCTTGATCTGTTGGCGGTCGAAAATTGGAAAGAATGAGAAAGTCGGAGAGGAATGTAAATTCCTCACAAAAACATACAGGCATCGCGTTTCGTGAATACATATGTTTCTCATGATCGTCGTTCCAGTACAGCAGCCACTGTAGTAATACGTGAAATATTTTCCACAAAACGCCTTCGCTCAAAAAACAGCAAAACCTGTAACCAGAAATAACGCTCTCGCAATTTCATGAACACAGCGTCTTCAACCCCTCGGGATTGCAGGCATAGGAATACCATTTCGCCTCAGCATCGCCCGCAACGCCAATATCTCTCCCTTCATGTGCGACACCTCGCCTTCCAAAACCATTACCTTCGCTGCGTTGGCCGCACAACCACTACAAGCTTCACCGCGTGCATGAGGTTGTGCAACACGATCACCTGGGGTATGATCCGCTGGGTCTGCCATGCGGTGGCTCTTTGGTGGTGAGCTCTTTGTCTTTTGCACTTTGGCCCAAGGATCTCTTGATCGCTGGGGAAGTGCGGCGTTCGATGCGAGCTCTTGTAAGGCTGTCTTACGGTGTCGAGGACTTCGCTGTGACAATTGATTGAGGTCTTTCTTGCCCTTCCTTGTTGGTTTCGAAGAAGTTCGCGGGAACAGACTCTGCACGTCATCTGACGCCAAACTGAAATCAACATCCGGAGATTTGTGCGAGCGTAGTAATGTGTCATCGTCTGTTACTGGAATGTCTTTCGTGATATCTGATGTTGAATCTTGTGGTTGAAGCTCGGTCGCTTCAAGATGCTGAATGGTCTGTGTGGTGCTCATGGTCTCTCCAGATCTCATTTTTGATCGCGAAGTTTGACGAGCAACCGGTCTTTGGAAGCGCTGGTGCCGACGAGTTGTTTGGTTGCGCTCTTCATCCGAAGTGATCCAGATATCATCCTGATGCTCGTCGCTCCAAGACTCTTCGTTGACTGAGTCGATTGGCCAGCGTCCGCCAGTTCCGAACACTTGGGTCTCGATTGGCTGTCTTTGATATGGTGCGTCTGTTGATATAGCCAATCCGATGTTCTGAGGCACATCTAAACCGCGCGTTTCTTTCTTGAATTGCCTCGATGCATAACCTTGCAATACACTGCCTGCCTGAGCATTGCCCGACGTCGTGCTCATCAGCCGCAGATCACGCAGCAATCTTGCGTTCGCGGTAGTAGTTGCGTCGACAGCTTCCGCACCGTCAGTACGGCGTATGTCTGGTTTACGAATCGATCCTCGATCGATTCGACGCCGTTCTGTCTTCAGGGGAGAGCCTCTCTTAGTCGCGTGAGCCGATCGGAGTTGAACGTGTCGTTTGGTTCTGACGGTCCCATCCGTCGATACTGAACTTGTGGCGTGGCTATCTACAGGCGGCAGTAACTTAGGTGTCCGAGCGGATGATACTATCGCGGTCTCTTTATTCGATTGCGCAAGACCTTTGCTGAACGTCTGACTAGAAATTCGTGGTCGACTCCGTGTCGGACTATAGCTCTTTTCTCGTTGATTTCGGGTTTGCTCTGCGACGAACGGATTCACGGGCGAGAACAAGTCCAGGTATTCTGCGGCTTCGGCGTTTGCAAGGTGGCCCATCTGGCGACCTGGCGTATATCGGACAGTGCTGTCGTCTGCAGCCTCGTCCGGATGAACTGTGAATCTGCGTGTCTGTTGAGAAGGTGACGCAATCGGGTTTGTAGTTGATGGTCTGAGAGCAGGGTGGATGCTGAGATGTTTCGGCGTACTCCTATCCTGTCCCCCAGTCTGTGTCATTCGTTGGCTGATTGGTGATTGAACCGGTGCTGATGTTGTAGTATTGTTGTTGACTCCGCCGCTTGGGGTACACTTAGGAGAAGGACCGCTAACCCACTCCACGCTAATGATTCTCTCCCCTGTGGCACTGATCTCCCGTCTGCTTTGCAAGAGTCCTAGCATATCGTAGAGCAACACATTCCCGTTTTGGGTGCCGACAGCAATCATAGCCCCATAGTTTGCAGGTCGTATTGGAGCCTTGCCTTTTCCCGATTCAGAAGCCCGTGTAGAAGAGGACGCCGCCAGGACCGAGAGGGATGTGAGTGGTGCCCGCGCATGCCACGTACGCAAGACTTTAGCACCCTCTGAGAAGTCCACAAGTTTGCATCTCCCGTCAATTCCAGCAGTGATGATTCTGAGCTTATGTCCAGGCACAAAGGCGGCACCAGTGATAGCCCGAGACCCGCTTTCATCCTTGATGCGCATCGCATGATGGAGCTTATCAATGCGGCCAATCTCTCCTTTTCCGACATAATGCTGACTGGCGTATCTTCCCGATTCCATCCCTCTCGACATTCGACTAGCATCGTAAATCGCCAGTGTTCCATCGTCGAAGGCCAGAGTGAAGATATTAGCCCTTTCTGGATGAAATGCGACAATTGCAATCCCCGAATTGGAAGCCTGCGGTTTCATGATAGTTGCGGCAGAATTCTTCGCCAGATCTTTCAAGAACACGACTGATGGGGTTCCTTGCGCCGAAATCATCAAATGTCCTGTCGGCGAGATTGCAAGCGCAACAGCCGGCGACGCCAGTGTTTGTGGTGGGCTGCACAGCTGTTGTGCCTCTGTCGAATAGCATTGGATTTCGTTGGTGGCCTTGGACGACAAGAAGAGGTTCCTCGAGTCCTTTGTGTATTGCAGATGCCTCACTTCATCTTCTCTTGCGCTCAAGCCCCAGCTCTTTTCTTTTCCGCGTTTGGTGTCATGGAGCACGACAGTATGTCCATCGGCGATCGCCAGTATGCCAGTGTCATCTTTGCTTTCCGTCGCAGCAGCTATGCCGGATTTACTGCTTGCGAATATCTGCTGTAGCCCACTCGCGTCCCAGGAAAGAATCCGCGAAGGTGTTGTGACGATGAGGTGCTGTTTGGCGGGAAAGACGAAGCGGCTTTGCGGTATTGGGGCGGGCTGTGATATCGATGATCGCGGTATACTATGTCCAGATGTCATTTCGGTGGTATGTCATGGCGCATAAGATTGGAGTTTTATGTTGATAGAGGGGATTCGCCAATTGTTGTCGCCGTTGTCAAGCCGAATTCAGATGTAAACAAGGCCGACGTCACTTCCAAGGGTGGTTCCAGACAGAGACTGGAGGCTTCACGTCCAACCAATCCGAGACCCAACACACACCTTCGCGTTGCCATCAAATGTTTCCGACCTTCTGTATTATCCATCAGGAACATACATCAGTACTGCAGGAAATAGTACTGGCTCGTTCTCAGATACTGGACCTTCGCAGAATCTTCACGCGGAGTTCGTTACTGTATTGGCGCTACGCTTTTACGCTGCTGGACTCAACGCTCATAGATCAGGTGGATGGTCATTCAGACCACTGAAGATACCTTCAGCACACTTCTCTGTCGCTTCCCCCCGAAGGCCTCACCCTGTTACGCTTAGTATGCCGGCGTATACATTCATCGCGTGCCTACACGGATGGTCGAGTGAGATGTGTATCTCCGCATGCGACTTCCTATTTCCGTCCTTGTCACTCGCGTCAAATGCCTCTTTAAGCGGTGTCCCACGGACAGAAGCGGACGACGCGAGCGCCCTCTCTTCTCTGAGCAGCGGTGTCGGTGTTTATTTTGCTCGTAAAGTCCGGCCTTCCTGTGTTACTACCTGTATAATAATGGGTCGAAGAAGCAATGTTTACCATACTCGTTCAGGCAAGTAAAACTCCAGGCAGAACTCACTACCATCGGAATCATGGCCAGATTTCTCAAGCAACGATTCACCAGCTTGCCTTATCCTACTCAGGATTTCACCGACAAGACGGTGATTGTGACTGGAAGCAACACCGGCTTGGGCAAAGAAGCTGCTCGGCACATTGTACGTCTGGGTGCCGCTAGGCTCATCCTTGCAGTCCGCAGCCTGGAAAAGGGCGAGGCCGCCAAAGCGGATATCGAGCAAACGACTGGATGTGGTAAAGACGTCGTCCACGTCTGGCATCTGGACATGGCAAGCTACAGCAGCGTGCTGAAGTTCGCCGAACGAGCCGAGCGCGATCTCGAGAAAGTGGACGTCTTATTGGCAAATGCAGCGATCGCGACTGGACAATTCGTCCTAGCGGAAGGCAATGAGTCCACCTTAACGGTGAACGTGGTATCGACTTTGCTACTCGTGCTCGCCGTGCTGCCAATGATGAAGGCCACGGCTCAGAAGTCAGGATCATCACCAGTCATCAGCATCACCTCGTCTGGAGCACACGCGGGTGCACGCTTTGCAGAAAGATCTGCTCCAGAGGGAAAACTCTTTGCGACCATGAACGAAGGCAAGGACTTCGATGCGATGCAGCGATACCCAACTTCCAAGCTGCTCGAGGTCTTCTGCGTCAAGCACATTGGCGAACATCACCCAAACATGCAGGTCACTATCAACGAAGTCAATCCAGGCTTCTGTCACTCGTAAGTAAATGTTCCTCATTCGGATACGATATGATATTCCAGTCAGCTGAAGACCATTTGCAGCGAACTCGCCCGCGAAGTTACTGGTACACTGGCGTGGATCTTCTGGTTCAACAAACTGCTTTTCGCCAGAACCACCGAGTACGGTAGCAGAACGCTAGTGCACGCTGCCAGCCAGAGGCCAGAGTCTCACGGCCAGTATCTGAGTGACTGCGCTATTGCCGAGCGAGGCGGTCTTGTCAAGGGCGAAGGAGGTGCGATCCTGCAAGAGCGTGTATGGAAAGAAGTCAGCGAACAGCTCGAGAAGATCAAGCCGGGCGTACTGGGGAATCTGTAATGCGTGTCCTGGCAGTGTGCTCTCGGCTACTATGCAATCACTTCTAGCAGTGCTTCACCGAAGCACCTGCCTCAAAACGCTGTGATACCCACAGCTATGCCACTCCGCTCCTGCCCTGTCGATCTGGTGGTGGTGTTCGCAACGGGGAAATGAGAGGCCGAATTCGGCCAAGGTCCGGAGTGTCCAAGCTTCTGCATGGTTAGGGCTCACAAACGTACATTCAAGAGGGCCTTTTTCTCCGAACCCGATTTCTTGTTAGGAACAACCAGCGGACTCAATTATCACTAATCAGCGCTTTCGAAGGAAAGCCAAACGATTGGTGGTAGACCGTGTACACATCGACCTCACACCTTCTGAATCACCACCAGTGATCAAGCCGACACCGAGTCCGAACATCTTCAAGATCCAGCAGGCATAGATACGGCAATAATTGCGTTGTTGTCCGCCTCCCGTAGCCTCAGAACGCCACCTCCACCGCGCGTGTCATGCAAAGAGAAGCATGGCGCTGTCATCCAAAGCGCCGTTCCCCATCAAACCTCCAAACCCCATCCATGCCATGGCTCTTGGCGAGGTTTGTTTGCGGGGTTGTGTCTTGGTAGTACCCATTCAGCTACCTACAGTCTATTCTGCTCTCAAGGACGTTTGCCGGCAATGCAGATTTAGTGAAAGTGTTTAAATCCGAGGTGAGCGGCTGACGGCGCCGACGACAGATGCCACGAGACCATGCGGACTTCTGTGAAGTATCCGCCGCGTGGGTGACAGCTCTTAAATAACGTGGTGCTCCTGCTTGGTAGGTCCGGACGATCAGAGTCGGTCGCTTTCAATCTCGACCCATTGCTGCTTTCTTCTCTTCAGTCTGCTGAATTTCATCCGTTGGACGATCACTACTTTTCACCGTTTTTACGGCTCTCACCAAGTCACTAGGAGATCGTACTGGTCAATATGACTACCGGGATGGATACCAAACGTGATACCACGATGGTTGAAGACGTCGACCGTGACAGCGTCTCGATCGACAAGGAAGCCCAGACGACGTCGCATCAGATCAAGCCCGGCATGACTGCAGAGGATGCTGAATGGCTGGCGAGTATTCCGCCGCAAGAGCAAGCTCGCATCTTCCACAAAGTCGACAGACGACTGGTTCCGATGCTGGCTCTACTATATCTCATCGCTCACCTCGATCGGGCCAACATTGGTAGGTACAAACCCTTGCAAATGAGAGAAATCCCACGCAGCAGCTCTGGCCGGCGGAAACAGGCTTTTGACATCGGTTACAGGCAACGCGAAAATCGAAGGGCTCGAAGCATCGCTCGGCATGCAAGGCACGGATTACAACATCGTAGTCGGAAGGTAAGTTCGAGTAGGTCTCGTTGGTGTCGATGTCCGTACTAACCTTGTCTCAGTATGCCAGCTCTTCCGAGGAGACATGTCGTTGAGCACCCATCTAACACGATAAAAACTTAGTCTTCTTTGTCCCCTACGTTTTATGTGAAGTGCCTTCCAACTTGCTCCTAGCAAAGTTCAACAAAGCCAGTTGGTACATGGGAACGCTGGTCGTAGCCTGGGGGATCGTAAGTCGCTCTTCTGTTCTCGGACCCCAAGTTGACGCTGACTCGAGATAGGTGATGACTTTGACTGGAGTTGTGCAGAACTTTGGCGGGCTTCTAGCGACAAGATTCCTGCTTGGTGTCTTTGAGTAAGCTGTTCTCGATTCAACTCTTGTTTTACGCCCAAGCTAATTTCGACTTCAGGGCTGGTTTCTTCCCGGGAGCCATTTGGGTGAGTTCAAGTGAGGAGACCAGACAAGCTATTTGCTGACCCAATGCAAGATCGTTTCGCAATGGTACCCGCCACAGAAGACTCAAAGCCGCATGGCCATGTTCTATCTTTCCTCCGCCCTCTCTGGTGCCTTCTCAGGACTTCTCGCAGCAGGCATCGCACAGATGAGAGGACTAGGCGGCTACGAGGGCTGGCGCTGGATCTTCCTTCTCGAAGGCATTCTCTCCGTTGTGGTCGGCATCAGCTGCTTCTTCCTGCTTCCCGACTCTCCAAGCACGGCGAGTTGGCTCAATCCCGACGAGGCCCGTTTCCTCGACCTCATGCACGTCTCATCGCGAGGCGCAAAGCTCAGCCACGAGGGCGAGAAGGATAAGAAACACCACTGGAAAACGCTTTGGCAGGTCCTCTGCGACAAGCAACTCTACCTGCAAGCCCTGGTCTTCGCGTCCAACTCTGTCCCCAACTACGGTTTGAAGTTCACCATGCCTCAGGTAAGTCCTCTGTCTTCTTGCCATGACTCTCACCTTTTGACACACCCTCCCAGATCATCAAGAACATGGGCTACACCTCGACCCGCGCGCAACTCCTGACCGCCCCACCCTACGCCTGCGGCGCCATCGCCGCCGTCCTAAGCGCCTACTTCGCCGACCGCGTAACCTGGCGCATGCCCTTCATCGTCGCCTCCCAGTCCATCCTCGTAGTAGCCTACTCGGTCCTCTTCGTCTTCGCCCCGCGCATAGCCTCCAACGTGCCCCTCTGCTACACAATGGTCTTCCTAGCCTGCATCGGCGTGTACCCGATCCTGCCGGGCTGCAACGCCTGGACGATCAACAACCTGGCGAACGCCGAGAAGCGGGCCATGGGAATTGCTTTCATGATTTGTGTTGGCAATTTGGGCGGTCTTCCCGGGTCTTTCATTTTCCAATCTAGTGAGAGTCCGAGGTATCCGACGGGCTTTGGGACGAGTCTTGCTTTTGCCGCGGCAGGGATCGTTTCTGCTTTGACGCTGGAGTTCTGCTATCTTAGGCATAATAGGAAGTGGGAGGGGGTTTCGGAGGAGGAGATCAGGGAGAAGTATAGCGATGAGGAGTTGGATCGGTTGGGGAACAAGAGTCCGTTGTTCAAGTATACATTATGAGTGGGTGTGATGATGGGGATAGGTAGAGATCTGGTAATCGAGTAGGAAGTGGAAGAAATGCCCTGGAAAAAATTTACGACTTCATCAAGTTCTTTACCGTTGTTTTATACAGGACGAGGATGCAAGTCACATTTCCGAGCACAAAGCGTACGCACAACTATATCGTGATTTTTGAATGTTCCAAACCGACAGAGCCATAGAAGCGGCTCAGGTCTACTATGACAGCTAGCTGGTTTCCAAGTTCAACACCTCATCGACATCGTTGCCGCTGGAATTGAGTTATTGCTGTGAAGGCTGTAGGGTTAGTGTTGGGGCTGCGACGAGTTCCCGGTGACCAAATGTCGAATAACTTAAGAACTGCTTGACTGGAGAGTGATTGAATCCTTATGCCGAATAAGCAAAGGAATAGTGTCACGATCGCTACACAGTTCGCATCAGCTACACACGTAAGTTTCCTCCACTTCGACACGTCGTTGCCTCGACCGAGATAGCATATAACGATACGAGCTTACACGAAAGCATTAAACCACTCTTCTTTTTGCGCCGGTTGGACAAGAGCAACACACCCTTGTCACTTGGCGACAAGAAAGCCCTGCGTCTCCCTCACACGGCAGAAGAGTGCTGTCAGGAGAGGCTGCTCCGGCACTAAGCTTAGCTATCTGATACCCGTCACTATCACCCATATTGTAGCAGTGTGGTGTTGAGGGAGAATATCTTGCCCTGTTCAGGGCATTGCCTGTTAGGCTCGAGCATAGGAGGTATGTCTGTGGGAGGATGCACCACATCTTATCAACCGTGGTGCTGAGTGTGATCATAGATCGCATCTTGCATTGCTGTGCATTTGTGAATTTGTACCGTTGCTGCCTAGAAGACAACACACAACATATTGAGATGATCTGCAGAGCTGCGTTCCGGTCGTGCTACTGCTGTGTATTACCAACGAGGAGGAACCACGATATCGAGTCAGCCCACGACATGACTTGTGTGCCATCAGTCGGTGCTCTGGTTCGCAGATCCTATTAGCTGTTCGTGTGGGTCGTAAACGTTGAACACTCGCGTGGTAATGGCAATCAACACGGCAACAGGCGAATGAGAGGGCATGGGGAGTCCGGACCACACCCAGCACGGAAGGACAGAAACGGGGCATGTCCAAAAGTACCGACCGCACCTCTGACTGGAGAGCAGGGCCGGTCACAGGTGATGGGAAAGGAAGGATGAAGGGTTCGTGCAGCTCGTGCATGTGGGACGGTCCATGCGGCTCTCGCTTCAAGATAAGAAGGCTGTTTGTGGCAGTCTGCGACGACGTGGATGTGGACTCGTGTTACAGGCTGCTCGCCAATGAGCACGCCAATGTTGATGCTGTAGCCGATGTACAGACGGAGTGGAAGTGGAAGTGAATAGTTCCACGTCACGTCGAGGCGTGACGAGTGAAAGAGAGGTCCCAGAGACAGAAGGGTCTGCAGCCCGTTGGCTGCCGATGTGGACACCTACCGCCAGGATTTCTCTCAGCGTAGAGCTTATCGCATCACTGTCCTACCAAACGTACAAACAAAAAGTACCTATACCAATACTATCAACTGTATACCACATATTCATTCTCTCTCTATATTATTACTGTCAAACCCTCGTCTCGAACTCACCTGCCCTGCCCTGCCCCTGCGTGCATTTGTGCCCGCCAAATCTCCCTTATCTTTTGCCAATTGCACCATACCATTCCTGCTTTTCCCCCGGATCGCCGACATGGACCGTTTCACACGCTAAAACTACTTCAACGCCTTCTATAACCCGACTCGCCCGACTGCAGCAGTGCAACACCTGGAATCGTTCTACCCTGCTTTCCGCCGCTCTGTACCTCGTCCGAACTGGACGCTTCTTCGGGACTCGGTGTGAGGTAGCTCCACCTTGCAGTTATGGCAGTCAGGTAAGCCCCCGGCACTCCTCTATTACCATGTCCATCTGCCCGTCAACATCTCCGCTATACACGGAACGATATATTGCTTTTCGGCATGTATCCATCAACAATTCATGCTAAGTCGCCCGTCATCAGGACCATCAAAGATGCGACGAAAGCCCTACAAGTCCATTTCTCCGCCGCCAAGCCTGCACCGTCTTTGCCAGTGGAGGCGAGGCGGATGCTGCAACACTTCGTCGACCAGCACGACGGCCAACTCAGCGATGAGGAATCTCTCCGCGCGAACCAAGAGCTCAAGAGCTTCTGGGAGCACCAGGTCGGCGAGAGCCCGCAGAAGGCTGGTGCTTTCTGCGGTGTGCTCAAGGAATTGAGACCTGCCATCACTGCTGAAGCTGACATTTGGGACTGGTGGCGAACTGCCATTAAACCAGTGATCAGCACGACCGGCCATCGCAAACAAGCTTTGGATGATGCTCAGGACTTTCTCATTGGGTCTATGGTCCACCACGATGAGGAAACCGGCAACGAAAATTCCTCGCGCCTTTCAAACCGACTCTGCAGCGAACTGTTCAGCATATACATTGCTAAAACTCGCCAAATCTCCGACGATGATACCCTTGTGGCTCCCGAAAATGCACAGATCGCGCAACATGTCGAAAATGTGCTCATCGCTTTCGGCAAGAAGAGAACACTCGACTTCTTTGTCAATATTGATGACCTGGTCCGAGTTGCCAGTTGTCGCCTTCAAGCACTCAATTTGCTGAGCACGTTCTTGCGAAGCCAGGCACCGCACACATACACAGCCATTGATACTCCACTGGTTGAGGACATACTGAAGTGTCTGATGAATGACACGTCGACGACGGTCTTGTCAGTCGCACTCACATGTTTAGTCATGTTGCTACCACATATTCCTGGCCCTATCGGCAGTCATCTCCCTCGGCTATGTTTGATATACAGCAGGCTACTGTGCTGGGAGAGATTCAGTCCTCTCAGTACGAACGCCCAAAGAGATATGGTGACCGACGACCGCATCGATGCTGATTCCGAAGACGAGCGCGACCCTGGTGACGTTGGCATCGACAAATCGTGGGAAGTTCTGAGGCCAGATGTTGATGTCGTCGAAACCACGGTCCCAGAGCTGCTGAGCTATTTCACCTATCTTTACGGACTCTATCCTCTGAACTTCATGAGCTACGTCCGGAAACCACGCAAGTTCCTCAAGAACCTGGACTTCCCTGGGGCTGATGACTTTGACCTGGATCAAGCAGTCATCCGCAGTCGGACGGACCAGTACAGGGAAGTCCATTTGATGCATTCCAATTTCTACAACATGACGCCCGAAGAAGAGCTCACGGACACGAAGTGGTCGAAGCTAGAGCCTGCCGACGTTGTCGCCGAATGCAACGCGCTCTACAACAACAAAAGACTTGTCCTTGCGAGCCCTGGCCCTCCGCCTACTGCGAAACTGCCGGAAATACCTCCGTTCCCACCTTTAAGTGTGCAAAACACGCCATCTCGGCCGACTGGAAGCAACCAGATCTCGCCAGTGGCAAGTCAGACCAGTTTACGCTCTGGTGTTAGCTGGCGCGAGACTAATATGCCTTCGCTTTCGGCGCAGACTACGGAAGCAGAAAGTCCGCTGCTGGGCCCGCAAGGTTCCGACGAAGACGCCCGTCACGATCATTTACGCATGCACAGCAAATCCGGCGCTACCAACAAGCCTGGTGTGATGAGCGGCGAGGATATCCATGAGTCCGGCAATGCCGGATCTATTCGTACTAACAAAGACAAAGCCGAAGTGCCACCAACGAATCTGGCATATCTGCAGCGCGAGATCACATTGCTACGAAACGACCTCAATTTTGAGAGATGGCACAAAGCCCAATACTCGCAACATATCGGCCAGCTCTCACGCCGTAATGTCAAGGATGCTACTGCAGAGGCCGAGACGCTTAACCTCATCAACGCCAACCGAGCCCTCAAAAAGCAACTCGAGCACATTCGTAATGCACGCGAGGCGACTCTGAAAGACTCCGCACTTACCAGGAAGCAAGCCAACAACATGGAATCACACATGCTGGATCGTCTTCGTAGCATGAAGAAGGAGCAAGAGACATGGATGAACGAGACGGCCGAGCTCACACGGATTCGATCAGAAACTAAGCAACTGAGGGACTTGCTTGTCGCCGCGGAAGCCCGCGAGCTGAACAAGTCTCATGAGTTGGAACTTTTGCAACGCGATATGGGTCAGCTACAAACCGTTCAAGCGCAACTACACGAAGCAGGCCAGCGCATGCGCGAGTATGAGTACAGAGAGTTCGAGTTCGAACGCGCGAAAAGAGAGACGGAGATCCTGCAGAATGAGAAGAAAACTTTACAATTGAAGTTGAACCGGAGGGAGCAGGACTCTGAACGCCTGAAACACGCATTAACCAGCAGGATCGCCGAACTCGAGGCTCGCGTAGACTCCGGGGACGATTATAGCCCGGGCGTCCACTCGCCCTCTCAGGCACCGTCTCACGACACGCAAATGCTCATCCAACGCGCCGTCGCCGACAGCCAGCAAAAGCTCACGCAACTGAAGAAAGCCCACTCCCGCCTGCTCGAAAAATTCACAGACCTCGAACTCGAGTACCAATCCGTCAAATCGCAACTCGACGCCATGCAAGGCCACGGACACATCGACAACGAAAATCGCTCCTTCTACCACGACAACGACGCTCTCGAGCACTACTCCTCCGACCGCCCCGGTTCCGGCGGCGCAATGACAGCCGCCGACAGCGGCTACGACACTTACAGCGAGTACCAGCACCCGTCTTCAGACCCTTCGAGCCGCCGCTTCCACCCTCCCGTCAACGCCCACCAGCGCGGCATGGGCGGCGGCAGCAGCTTACCATCACCCCAAGCGCCCCCGCACAGCTCCGCAGGCATGTCTTGGAAACCCAACGTCTCGCGCGCAGACAGCATGGCCTCGCGCGGCAGTACCGGAGCCTCCACCACCACGCCGGCTATGACTTTCAACCAGACGGCGCCTCTCTTGGAGGAAGAGGAGTTGCAGCGCGTCAAAAGCGGCTCAAAGAGCGGTTTCAGCGACGGCAGCAGCGATCTGTCCTCGCAGGGAAAGAAGAGCAAGATCACACCGACTAGCGAGGTGCGGTACTACGGTCGAGGTAAGTCTTTGCCACAATCCTTTTTTCTCCTGACAGCGGTTAGTCCCACTTTCACCCAGACTTTCGACTGACTTGGCATCACAGGTGGCGCGCAAAACATCAAACTCAAGCCCAAAGACAAGAAACCGACCGACGATGCCTCATCCGACAAGGTCAAGGGCAAGAGCGGCGCTTTCAGAGGCTTCAGGGGCTTCATGTGACATGGCATTATGTGACGTCGACTCAGCCTGTGGTGGCATGCCCGGCAATGTTTGTAAAGATGACTTTTGTTGAAACGACTGCGGCGACTGGGCCTGACTTGACTGACTTGTTAATCCGGCCCGGAAATATACATTACTACTTATTGTTAATACGATGATGACGAAAACACAGCGATGGAAGGTTTGCCTCAATTTTGATTTGGAAGCTCGGGTTCGAAAACGAAAGAACTGAAAGCGACGAGTTTTGAAGTGCGTTTTGGGAACTTCTTTTTCGTTTAGCGTGAGATATCATCAACTTCATCTATCTGTTTCTTTGCTGTGTTAAGAATAAAAACCCCAGTACCGAGGACGACGCAATAGATCAGGTCCGTAGAGGCAAAGTTTCGAAAAAGGGGGTATGTGTCGACCTGATGGCTGTAAGGAATAGGGAAATTAAGAAGTGAAAAAGACATGAACAGCCGCGCCCAGACCTTGCAACTCCTAATCCATTAGCCAACGTTGTAGTGTCATGTCCTGCCAACCGTGCGCCCTAAACACTCAAGTTGTCCATTAAGACCTCCCAACCGAAATCTGACAGTTCGCCGCGGGTCCCATGCGAGAGTCAAAACAAATAGTTGCAAAAGCTCCAAGTGGCTGAATCTTGTTCCATTCCATTATCTTGCCCGGAAAGAGGCTACGCGAAAAAACAAGATCACTACTTCGTCTTATCAATGTCGTCTTGGCTCTCAGCCTGCCCGGTCTTCACGCTTCCGTCGATCGAAGGCATCTGCTCCTTACTGCCTTTAGCCCGGTTGTGCACATCGTCTTTCTCATCCTGCTGAGTTGCAGGAGGTCCTAGATCAAGCGCACTCGTCGTGGCATCGGCACTTCCATCATTCCCTGAAGGACCTGAGGGGGAGCCGACGGGAGAGCCGATCTGCGACATGCCTTCGATGCTAGGGGATTTGGTCATGCGCTGGACTTCGTTCCTAAGAGCGTTCAGCTCCTTCTCCATGCGGCGGCCGAACACGTCAATGTAGAATGTTGCGCCGTTCCAGCTGGCCCAGGACAGGACGATGAGCATGAATGCCGAGGAAGCCCAGCGGGACCAGAACCAGAGCGGACAGGGGATCATGGTGAGCAGTGCGTACAAGTACTGGATGCACATAAAGACCGGCTCTTGCAGACTGTCCGGCATAGAGAGGACGAACTTGCCGAGCGGGTTGTTCTTGTAGCTCTTGCGGAGGAAGGTGAACGAGGTCGGGTTGCCGGCGGCGATCTTGCTACGTTTGCGAACGGTGATGAGGAAGTGATAGCTGAGTTGCCAGATGGCGTAGGGGAGAGTGACCCAGATAATCATGGCACCGAGGGTATAGTGTTCGGGGGATCCTTTTTCGGAGAACTTGATGGAGGCGACGGCGGGGAATTGAGCCTCCTGCATTTCGCGTGAAAGCAGGTGCACTATACAATGTAGTGTGGCGCAAGGCATGATGTGGATGAACAGACTGGACTTGCATTAGTGCTTGCACTTTCGAAGGACTTTGGGCTGCCTCGGACATACCTTGTGACCTTGTCCAAGCTGTGGAAGACGAGACTGTTACGCCACATCATGATCGCAATCGCGTTGTTGCCAAAGCACAAGCAATACGTGCTGATGAAAAGTCGCTTGGATTGGGGGAAGAACCAAATGCTCAACACCATCAAAAGGTTGACAAAGTAGCACAGATCCGCCAGGAAGTAGTGATATCCGATCTTGTGGTACTTGTACCATCTTATGGGCATGAAGTAAGCCAGCTGCACGGTATACCAGATGTGAAACACCTCAGGCCAGGCACCGATGATCCAGCCAGAAATGAAGATGTTCAGCACTGCTGTGACAAAGCTGACCTTCTCGCCCAGCGTGACTGTCTTTGCATCGTTGAACCTCTTGCCGAGCTTGTCGACGGTTGTACGCATGCGCTTGCGGTACTTCTCCAATTGCTCTTCAGGCCCTATCGGTACGCGCTTCCGCCATTCCTCCACAATATTCTCCTTTCCAGACTGCGCCCGACTTGCGATCTTGCGTCTTTGCAGACGCACCTTCTCGGCCTGCTGGCTCAGGGCATTTTGCATCTTCTCAAGTCGCTGGGGCAGTGCGAGGTTCTCGAGGACGTCGAACATTGTCAGGCGATCTAAGGGAGGGAAGTTGTCGTTGCCATAGGAGTCAAAGTTGCCGGAGTCAGAATTGCTTCTGGTGGTTGTCAGACCAGGCGTGCCGGGTGTGTTGTAGCCATGCGTGGAAGACGATCCAGCATTCAGGTAATCGTTGGCATCTTGAGAGAATGCGCCGGAAGACCGCTTGAAAGAGTCTCTCTTCGAGGTATCCATGTCCTGCTCGTCGTCCATGACTTGCGACAGGTCTTGTTCCTCCTCAGGAATCCAGTCAAGATAAGATGAGCCGTGACCAGGAAAGAAGGGACGTCGAGGGAAAGTCGAAGAAAAGGCGCCTTTGTAGTATTCTGATGACATGATATGCGTTAGCACGCTGCTAATCCGCGCGTATGTGATGTTGCATAGGAGCGGCGAGACAGGAAAGTCAACAGCATCAGGTCGGTGAGCGGACGACTTACACGTAGTGGTAGTGCGATTAGTCGAGTGCGTGACCTTACTAGTGCCGTAGGTGAGTAAGTGAAATGATGTGCTCAGTTGATATTGGCACGTGTGTTTGTGTTTGTGTGGGCAATAATGAGGAATTGTGTCTACCTATTTAGTACTCGTGGTCTCGAACAGCCCTCTCTTTGGCCTACTGGGTGGTGCGGTACGTCACACATAGGTTTGGTAGGTACCGCTTCTGGAGCTAAGCCAAATCGCACCTGCACCCAAGCTGACACGCCGAATCGCGCGTCGCGTGAACCTCTGATCGCAACGCGGGGGGCCAATAATTACCATTAACATACAATCCACCACCACATCACAAACACCACACGGCGCGTCGCCATCATGGGCAAGCTCATTCGCCTCGAGCTGTACAACTTCAAGTCCTACAAAGGCCACCATGTCCTGCAATTCGGCGACTCGTACTTCACCTCCATCATCGGCCCCAATGGATCTGGCAAGTCTAACTCCATGGATGCCATCTCCTTCGTGCTCGGCATCAAATCCACTCACTTGCGATCTACGCACCTGCGCGATCTGGTCTACCGCGGTCGCGTGTTGAAGCACTCCAAAATCGACGCGAACGGCGATGCTGTCGAGGAGAATGGAGAGGATGCGGCGAATGGAGCTGCCGAGTCGGACGAAGACGAGGAAGACACTCAAAACACACAGCGCAATGACCCGCAGACCGCCTGGGTCATGGCAGTCTACGAGGACGACGCCGGGGAGGAGCAGCGGTGGAAGCGCAGCATCACATCTGCTGGTCAGAGCGAGTACCGCATCAACAACCGCACCGTGCTTGCGGGAGCATACAACGACGCGCTCGAAGCCGAGAACATTCTCATAAAGGCGCGCAACTTCTTGGTCTTCCAGGGTGATGTCGAGGCTGTCGCGTCTCAATCGCCCAAGGACCTCACTCGTTTACTCGAACAAATCAGTGGTTCGCTTGAATACGCCAAACAATACGACAGCCTCAAGGCAGATGCAGCCAAGGCTGAGAGCGCGCAACGAGAAAAGATGGATCTTCGTCGCAGCATCAACACCGAGATCAAGGCGTACCAGCAACAGAAGGACGAGCTGGACCACTACGAGCAGAAGCGTACCGAGAAGGACCAGGCAGTCGTAACAAGCGTTCTCTACAAGCTATTCCATTTTCAACGTACTATCGAAGACAGCACTGCCGAGATCCAGAAGCACCAGGAAGAGCTCAAGGAGTTCAGACGAAACGTGCAAAAGTATGAGGATCAGCTTGCCAAGGCACAACAAGACCAGGCCAAGGTTGGCCGTGATGTTAGCAGAGTTGAACGCGAAGTCAAGCGCAAGGAAAAGAACGTCGAGGAAAAGGAGAATGCGCTGATTCCGATCGACGAGAAGCTCAGCATCTCCAACAAGAAGCTGCGCACGTACGAGAAGCAGATTGAGGATATTCGAAAAGAGCGGCAATCACAGCAAACTCTGGCCGACAAGCTGAAGAAGGACCTCACCACCACAGAGAAGGCGCAGGAACGGTGGCAGACAGAATGGGCAGCTCAGCAACAGCAGACTGGACGCGTCCTCAACGCACAAGACCTGGAAGAGTACCAACGACTCCGTGGCGAGGTTTACAAGCGCTCAGGCGAAGATCAAGTCAAGGTCGACAATATCAACCGGCAACTGAAGACGGACGAAGAGACTGTCAACTCCCTCAAGTCTACAGTCGATCGTACGCGGAGCTCTATCGAAGGGCTCGAAGCAGACATCGACTCACTCAAGGAAAGGCGAGCAGAGCGCAGTCAGCAGGTGAAAGCTACCAAAAAGGAGCTCAACGCAAAGCAAGTTCTCATCAACAACTTGAACAGCGAGCGCACTCGCACTCGCCAGAAAGCCAAAGAGCTGGAAGAGAAGCTTCAGCAAGCCGGTTCCAAACTTGCAGAAGGTCGATCGCAACAACGTGAATCGCACAAGGAGGCACGCCAGCGCGAGACTGTCGCACAAATGAAGCGCATCTACCCTGGCGTAAAAGGCATGGTTCATCAGCTTGTACGACCGAAGCAGAAAAAGTACGAGACCGCACTTCCAATCGTGCTCGGCCGCTGGTGGGATGCGGTCGTGACGGATTCTGAGAAGACTGCCAAGGAGTGCATCGACTATCTCAAGGCGCAGCGTTTCGGCACTATGGCGTTCGTCCCGCTCGATACGATCGTCCACAAGCAGCCAAACGCGAACTACAGGAGTCTCAACCGTGGTGCAAAGCTCGCTGTTGACTGTGTGGAGTTCGACAGCGCGCTCGAGCGCGCCGTAAGTTTTGCTTGTGGTGATGCTATGATTTGCGACGAGTGGGACATTGCTCGTGACCTCAAGTGGAACCGCAAGGTCGATGTCAAGATGGTGTCACTCGACGGCAGGAGTATCACCAAGGGCGATTTGATCTCTGGTGGTGACAATCCTGGCGATCGCAAGCGTCGTTGGGAGGATGCTGAAGTCGAGACCTTGCGAACGTTGGTGGAGAAACTCAAGGCTGACCTCGATGCCTTGCCCAACGACCATAAGCGCCAGATCGAAGAAGAGGCTCTCCAGTCAGAATTGTCAGGCCTGCAGCAAAAGCTACAGTATGCTCAAGATGAACTCACTGCTCTGGACAGCAATATCAGCTCAAAAACTCGCGAACTGCAACATCTCCAAGGTCAGCTTGCACAAGACCAGCCGAAGTACGATGAGCAGGCTCGTGGGCTGGAAAACCTTCGTGAACAGCTCGAAGAATACACTGCGTCTATCGCGGAAATTGAAGACGAGATCTTCAGCGATTTCTGCCAGCGTCTAAGCTACGACAGCATTCGTGATTACGAGCGTCAGCAAGGTAGCCTGCAGCAAGAGTCAAGGGAAAAAGAAGTCGAGTTCAAGAGACAAATCTCACGTCTCAAGAATCAGTTCGACTTCGAGTCCAACCGACTCAAGAACACCGATGCACGCATCAGAACCATCGACACCAGCAGCCAGCGTGACCGTGATCTGATCACGCAGCTCGAGGCTGAGAGAGATGCGATCGGCAACGAACTTGATGTGCTGAACGCTGAGATTGATCAATTGAACGAACAACTCGAAGAGCTAAGGAGCGAGTACGCCCAGCGTGGCGAGCGCGTCAACGAGGCCCGAGCAGAACTCAAGAAGAGGTCGAAGCACGTCAGCAAGACCATGGATCTTGTGAATTCACTAGAGCAAGAAATCACTCAAGCTACTGGAAACCGATACACCGTCTTGCGGAACTGCAAGGTCGAAAACGTTGACCTACCTCTGGAGCGGGGCAGCCGCAAACTCGACACTCTTCCTCTGGAAGAGAAAATCCTGGACGACGAGGATGACGACGCGATGGACGTTGACGGCGAGGATCTCAGTCAACGAGGGCCCAAAATCAACGACTACGGCATCCACCCTTCATTTGAGGAGCTCGATGACGACCTCACAGACGAGTACTCGGAGGAAACCGAGAACATGCTCGCCGAGAAAATCACAGCAATTCAATCCGAGCTCGACAAAATGGCCCCCAACATGCGCAGCGCCGACCGCCTTGAGCAAACTAGCGAGAAATTGCAAGCCGTCGAGCGCGAGTTCAATCAATCCCGCAAAGCCTTCAGAGACGCCCACCGCGAGTTTCAAAAAATCCAGGAGCTCCGCATGGATCTCTTCAATAAAGCGTTCAACCACATCAAAGACCAAATCGCCCCGGTCTACAAGGATCTCACCAAATCCAGCTCCTGGCCGCTCGGAGGACAGGCCTACCTCGACGTCGAAGAAGAAGACGAACCCTACCTCTCCGGCGTCAAGTACCACGCTACACCTCCCGGCAAGCGCTTCCGTGACATGGAGCATCTATCCGGTGGAGAGAAGACCATGGCCGCCCTCGCTTTGCTGTTCGCTATCCACACCTACGCCCCTAGTCCGTTCTTTGTGCTCGACGAGGTCGACGCTGCGCTGGATGTGGCCAACACTCTGCGCCTCGCCAATTATGTGAGGGAAAAGGCTGGGCCTGGCATGCAGTTTGTTGTCATTTCTCTCAAGGCTGGGTTGTTCCAGGAGAGTGAGACGTTGGTGGGTGTTATGAGGGACCAAGGAGTGAATTCGAGCAGGGCTTTGACGTTGGATGTAAGTTTTGACATACGCTTTTCTTCTCTTGGGGACTTCTTACTGACTTTACATTACAGTTGCGTAAATACCAGGCTGTTTAGATACCCGATCGTGCGAGTATCGCTGTACTTTTAGGACGGCTCGTGTGTCTGCATCTTCAGCATTACGCAGAGGCTCTGTTCTGAAGCCAACATCCAGGAAACGTTAATAAGAATGGCAAAAGACACCAGAGGTGAACCAAAGCAAAGAGCACCACCCATGAAGCTGAACAAATAAGAATCACGTCGTGTTGATCAATTCGCCCAATAAAGAACCCCATTTTCGGTACTGAAGAAAGACTGACTAATAGCAATTGCGCCAAAGAAACCTCTCCTTTCGATCCACCTACCATTCTTTCCCATCCACCCACACGAACAGCCATCGATTGATCACTTACTCTCCACCACCCCAATGCTCCCACTCTCCCCCAGCGCCTCCTTCGCCTCCTGCCACCCGTCCCCCTCACCACACAACACCCCCCTCAAATACGCCGTCGTCATCCTCTGCACCGCCGCAACCCTCTCCATACTCTCCCCCACCGTCTCCTTCGCATCATACCCCGAAACCCCAAAACAATGATCCCCCCCAAACAGCGTCAGCAAATCCTTCGGGCCCTTGGTAGCAAGGTGATAAGGGTCCGCATGCCACTTCCACCCCCTCGTGGTCAAATGCGCACTCTCGTCCGCATCCCCCACTACGACCAGACACGGCGTCGCCATTCCTTCGAAAGACACTTCGCGGTGAAAAGGGACGTTCGCGTGGCCCCAGGCGCTCAAAGCTTCGCCTCCATCTCCTAAACCCGCGAGCAAGATCCCGGCTCGGATGCGGGTCTCCGGCTCAGCGAGATGCTCTATCGTCGCGCCGGACTCGGGATCCCTCAGCGTCATGCCCATCAGCACGCTCGCCGTGTGGGAGCCCATCGAATGGCCCGCGATGGCAACTTTCCCGCGATCCAGAACGACCTTTTTGCCCTGCAGGAGGTCTCCCGCGGCGGCTTCGATCTCGTCCAAACGATCCAAAATCGTCTTCATGTCCTGCACCCTCTCGCGCCAGAACAGCGGCGCGCCGGGAGTCGAGGCTGGCAGGCTGAGGGATTTGGAACTCGGGTGCGTGGGCTGGAGGACTGCGAAGCCGTGCGCTGCCCAGTGGTCTGCGAGGGGGCCGTAGCCGTGCAGGGAGGAGAGGTTGTGCGAGGCGCCTTGGCCGTGGGAGAGGAGGATGGTGGGGAGTGGGCCTGGTGCTGTTGCTGGGAGGGTGAGGCGGAGTTGCAGGGGCACTGGGCGGGAGGGGACGGGGAGGGTGATGGGGGTTATGGTTATGGTTGGGGTGGCGGGGGTTGAGGGGAGTTTGGAGGATTGGCCGATGAGGGCGTGTTCGACGGTTGGAGGGTGTTGAGACTGCATGGTAGTAAGGTGTCGGCGTCGTTGTTGTTCTCGTTTCGTTGTCGATATCGGTTTCGTCGAGACCGAGAACCGTTTAGGCGTAAGAAGGAGCTTCGATCTTGCGAACACGAGGAGTTGTTCGATGAATAAGGATCTTGCTTGTCTGCTCGCCATAGTCAATGGTTCCTTACGTCTGCCAGTGTACTTATACCAGATTCCATGAGATTTCTCGATCACTTGTGGTCGCAATCGATCTAGCCGCATCGGGCAAAAAAAGCGAACCACACGTCTAAACGCCGCTGTCAGCCTCGCAGCTTACAATAAAGATCTGACCTAAATCCGAGACCTGCCAGAATAATCCTGAATTGACTTATTGCATCCTGCAGATTTGCTTGCTTCGAAATAGCTCGGTCAGCTATTCGACGAAACCACGCTCCAACGATGACGGAACGTGATAGAGTGCACCGAACGTGTCTGTCCTTCGCGCGATTGTCTCAATCGAGCAAACCAGAGCAACGATCTATTGTGATGATCGTGTGTTCATCCGAAGAACTCTCCACGCGTTGTTCTTCACGTTCCAATTTGGTCTATCTCTGCAACAGCCGTTCCGATGCTCCCGCGGTCGATTGGATCGTTGATTGTTCAGTCCTCCGTGCCCACTGTCAACGAGGTTCGCACAGCCAAAGATTCGCAGAACCACATTATCAAAGTTGTCCAATTGTGAAGTTCGTCGAGACAGTCGATTGATTCGAAAAACCTTTTGCTGATAACCATCTTGCTAAGTGAATTCCTTCTACCCCAACTCGAACCCTAGGTCGATAGAACTCTGGAAGAAAAACAAACCGCTCTGCCTGATACGCCAGTATTCTCGTGCTGCATCATCAGGCAACACAGTATGATCTCACGATACATGTTTGACATCGATAGAGTAGAACAATAAGATAAGAATCATGGACAAAAGAATTGCCGACCCTGAGAGCTGTGTGAGATTGGTTGATGCATCGGCCGGGAATCGAACCCGGGGCTGGCCGACATTCGTCGATCGGAAGATCTCAGAGATGGCAACGGCCAATTTTACCACTAAACCACCAATGCATTATGAAAGGTCGTCAATCAAAATATTCATGATGCTTTGGATGAGAATGAGAGTAGCGAAATGGAGAGTGAAGGGTAGTGCACAGTATGGTGCAAGCAAGCCTTCCACCGCCTGCTAACTCGAATGACAAGACGTGATATGCAAGAAGGTAGTTTGCCGGGGACTTCTCCACGCTTAATAGTAGTATGTAGCGTAAGTAGAGCAGTAAATTGATGGGCATGGCGCAAGGCAACGTGACGGAACACCCACGTTTCTCCAGGCCGCGTGTCCTACCTGTGGGATCAACTACGTCGTCGACAGCCGCGAGATAGATACTTGTCTACCTGGGTCCTGCTGCACCCCACGAAAGCGTGTGTGCCGTGATTGTTGACGTACATCCAAGTGCCACGCGGTGAGTTGAGGGACTTTTTTTGGCTGTGCGTTCGGGACATGCGTTCATTGATGGGATGGGAGATGTCGAATTGCGGGTTTGGAGGCGTGGCCGCGTACGTGTACACATCTGGGGATCGCCGGAGTAGAGTCAAGAGGACGAGAGGATCAAAGTCGAGTCTGTTAGAATCTGGGCCTGCGTTGAGAGGTTAGACGAGACGTCATTTCCAAGTAGCCTTTTGGTCTTCTGTCGTGCAGACACGAGTGGAAGGGTAGCACGTAAGTCATCTCGCAGAGGCTGTCTTCGCGCCGATATCGTTACTTTGCATTCCCCATGGGCAGTGGTGAGTAGTACGGAAGTAGAATAGTAGAGATGGCGTCAGGCGTGCTGTTGTAATAGGAACCTCACGTAGGTACTCGAGACAAGGCCACCGTTACGCAGGTCGATAGGCGCGACATTGGCATTTGGCAGGATCCACTTGTGCTGTTACACTTCCCCACCGGTAGTAGTCGTAGTTTCGGGGAATTATGGGGTAAGACGAGCGATGAAGGATGTGTGGTGAGGTGGTACTGCTACTCTTACAGGTAGCTTCAATCGAGGTGTAATCGTTAGGTCGTGGGGTGCTGAATCTGTAGGTACGGTGTTGTTGTGCCGTTGACCCGCTGCACGACTTCATGCGTGTCTCGAACGCTTGAAGCTTGTGGTGGCCGTTTCGTGGGGTTTCAGTGGTTTGAGTGATGCGATGCGATGCGAACAGGCGGATGTGGCTTGCTTGCTGCTTGCTTGCTGCGAAATGCGTTTCTGACGTCTCCGAGAGCTCCTTCAGAGGTAATTGTGTAGATAGCCGCAACAGCATTCTGGGCAGCGGCGGCACCACCACCTCAGCTCAGCTCGAAGCTTGGAGTTTGCTCGGCTGCTCCTGCTTGCAGCCAGCACGCGTGAATTGCCGTGAAACCTGCATGAGTGAGAGTTCATGCGATTGGTGCGACTCTCCTCGATGCAGGTGGGAGGCAGCTCGCCAGCAAAGATGACGAACATGTGCAGGCAGCGGTAAAAGATACGCACAGGCAGGGGTACAATTCTATGTGACCTGCTTGTCGCGCGTGTGCTTGTGCTGTGCTGTACCTCCGTACCGGTCATCCGCTCGAGCGCGATAGGATGCGTGGGCATACTAAACGGAGGGTTGCATACACTCGCGGTATACGCCGACACCGCTGCGGCGGAAACGAGATCGATAGATGCGGTTGATCGCGCTGCCGACGATGTCAATCGGGAGGGTTGAAATGTCCAGAACTCTCCCACTTTACGGTACTACCAGAGATGTGTCGCAATCTGCCGTCTGGACGAGACTGGGGGCTGTGGCCATGAGCTTGGGCTGGGGCGGCGGGTTGGGAATTAGGTATTATTGAATTCTCAAAGTACGGTATGAATAATCATCACAGCCGCCCAACACGAACAGCAACAATCTCAAGAAGTGCATGGATTGTAGTCCCACTCAGCTGCATATGTACAGCGCTTCCAAGTCTCATGTGACCTTTGGTACAGACCATACGGATTGTAAGAAAATGCGTGGGGCCACCGGATGAAATGTCAGGTGTCTGTCTGTCTGTCGGTGTGAAGCTCAGACGGCGGGCGCTTGTGCTGCCGCAAGACGGTGAGCAGCAGGGGGCTGAAGCAACCTGGAAACGAAGTCCACCACTACTACTGGACCAAATTCATCACTGCGTTTTCTTGCGGGATTTATCGTCGTTCGAACACGCTTGCAAAGAACCTGCATCTGCGTTGTGCAGTAGCGGCGGCGGCAGATCCCAGGTGCAGTCCGTGGGCGTTGCAGAAATGGAGATGCGATATTGTGTGCGTGTGTGCGGATGGGACCGGCGAGTGTTCGATGCTGGGGGATAGATCGAGCGGTGTCATGGTGATGAAGTGGTCAATTATTATTAATATTATCATTCCATTACATATCACGGGCCTTGTTGGATGCCCTTTGTGTGTTGGCATATGTTGGCACATGTTGGCATTATTATATTCACATCACCAACACGATTCAGCCTAACCCTCAAGATTGACGTCGACATGCAAGAACAAACCCAACATAATGAATGGTAGGGAGCACAAGCACAAGCAGAGGCTGGCATAGCACAAGAGCAGCATGAGACGGCTAACGACATGAGGCATGGCCGCGGGGCAACGATGGAGTAATGTAGTAGTACTGTGGTAGTATACTGTATACCGCAGGACGAATGGAATGTAGATGACCACCACGGGAATACCATGTAGCAACGCATGAACAAGCACGTGAAAATCAGGCCTGCATACCAAGACTGACTAACACTTACCTTTTGATGCTACGACTCCTGTATATCATCTGCCAGCCGTTGGAATTGTGGTTGCATTATCACTACCAAGACTGCTGGATCGGGAGTAATTGCGATCACGAGTAACGATGACAGCGTCTCGTCCACCCCGGCCCGTAACTCGCCGGGGCATTACCTGTGACTACTGGCAGTTTGCTTCCATTTCCCATACCGCAAAAGATCTAGCGTTGAAAATCCCGCGCCGCCAATTGCAGATTTGCAGTTGAGCCGGCGTGGGGTTTCGGGCAAGGCAAAAGGCAAGGTTGGTGCGGTTGGCTCCTCTCTTTCAAGCACACACAGCAAGATTGCAGTGCAGCTCATGCGCTACGCTTGGGCGCTGTTGGCAGCTGGCAGTGCGCGCTCGGCTTCTCCCTTCATCACCACCAGCTCTGCCGCTCACTCACTCTGTTCCACTCTGCTTCACCTCCATCCAGTACTTCACTTCACTTCGCCCACGCTTAGGCAGCAGCGACTTCTCGCTCGCACGAGCTGTCAGGAGCGCATTCATCAGCCTTGCCGACCGACGCTTGCTTGCTTACTCCATCATAAGCCAAGCATCAACGCCACCCGCTTAGCCACCCTCTGATCGTCAGCGCCAGTAGTGCCCAGTCGACGTGTGATTCTTGTACGTCAAGCCTGTCTCACTTACCACTCTCCCAGCACTACACCCTCGATTCTTCCCTGCGACGATTACCGTCTCCTACTACGCGTCCGACACTGCGCCTCGCAGCAAATCTCGCTGACCCGTCACACCAGCACAAACCTCTCCAACCTTTCACCCACACAAGCGTTTCTCCACGTCTCGCGCGATGTCGCTTTTCTTATAGCAATACTAGGCCCTCGGGTCTCCATTCCACGACCGCACTCTTCGACGAAGACCGTGCACGAACCGACAGACATACCGCCTGTCAACACTTGCACGCACCCGACCACCAACACATCAAGACCTTTGCAAACTTCTCCAGCCAGAACCTTAATAATTAGCCATGGATGTCCGACACGACTCCCAGAGGGTCCGCGTGAGCGCGGGTCTCGACCACAGTGAAGAGATGCTTGCCGAGGCGGACGAACCGCCGGATGATCAGAGTTACTTCAGCAAGACTTTCAGACACACATCGCATGCGCCTACCAACATTTACTCGAGGGAACAGCTGCTGCATGCGTCGCGTCGCGAGTCTCTCCTCACCCGTCAACTGAACTCGGAGAACGACAACTCCACGGAAGAGGAAGAACGCGCACAGCCTCCTCGCGGCCTCAGTGCGGCCTCAGTATGGAGCACTCAGAGCACGACCTCGACTGCTGAATTGACGAGCGACGACGGCCGCAGCATTTCAAGCCCTACTACCAGCCCGCCTTTGCGCCCAGTACAGAACGGCCTTTCCGTTCCCGAGAAACCACTTTCAAACGAACTTCGCATAGTCGGGCTCGACGCGATTGCGACTCAGGACAAGCCAAAGGACGAGGTGGAAGCAGGTCTTGGCCGTAAGCGATGCATCACCTTTGCATGTGGTAACAAGGGCAAGGAGAAGCCGGTATCGCCACCCACGCCTCCTCCCTCTACGGAAGAAGATAAGCCAGCCTCACCGCCGAAGCGCAAATCCATGATCAAGTTCGCATGTCCGGCACGTGCCGGCGCAGAGAACAAGCCTGCCGAGCCATCGACAGCGAAGCGCCCTGTCAGTCCGCCGCCACCTCAACGTCGCACAACTCAGCAAACTAGATCTACCGCGGAGAAGGCACATCGGGGATCTGACAGCACCGTCACACACGTCTCGCCGAAGAACATCCGGATCGCGTCCACCACAGCAGTAACGACTCGAGTCGAGACGGCACCGACGCTCTTGCGCAAGCTTTCGAACGGATCTGACTCCGGCGGAGAAGGCACTCGGTTCCACGAATTTGCCACCAGCGATGATGAGCCCGAGGAATGGGTCCAGGAGTCGACTTGCTGGCGTTCGAGACTTACTGTGACCGACACTCTCAAGAAGGAAAACATCATTCGTCAACTTGGCGAGGAGGTCGACGAGGAGGCACTTCAAGAAGAGGACGAAGACGATCTCGACGACGAAGAAGATGACGATCCTGCCGACGACGATGAGGACGATGAGGACGAGGACGAAGACGAAGACGATGTTGAGGAGGACGACTCTGATGATGGCTTCCACTCTGATGACGAAGAGGGCTTTGCAGTTTCCGATTCCGATGGCGAAGACAGCGAAAACGAATGGTGGACTCCGGCAGGCCGTTCGACTGCAGCAACTTCTATGGACCACTTGAACGATCATCTCACGACCAATCAGTTCAAGACCGACCGATCTGGTTCTACTTCCTCAATGAATTCTTCCAGCTCCCGCGGCGAGTCGCCCAAGGCTAGACAGAGGCGCCATCGCCACCACAAGCACTCTAAATCGGAAGCTGTGGACATCCAGCGATCGGACCTTCCGGATCTGCCTGATTCGACTGATTTCGTTTGCGGAACGCTGGACGAGGACAGGCCGATCGAGCAAGCCTACATTACCCGGATCAAGGAACGCGAGGCTGCCAAGCACAAGTTGATGCCGCAGGATATCGACCCAACTTTTCCAACATCCGACCCCGAAATGGACGAGGAGGATGACGAAGACATCGAGGACCCGGAGGAAAGCGAGTCCGAAGTTATCATGCTTGGTTCATTGGAGCAGATTCACGGCACTGGAAGGAGGGTCTCTTTCACGCCTACTCCGCGCCGTAAGAGTGCCCATCACTCGCCACCTCCTCCGACAAGACACAGGTCGCCTGCACCACGACGCCCGTCGCCTGCTCCCAAGCGTTCTTCCCGTCGCTCGCCGCCACCCCGTGCTGGATCTCCCGCGCCGAGACGTCCGTCGCCTGCTCCTGCCCGGATCTCGACCCGCGCGAGGTCTCCCCCTCCACCACCTAGGCGTCCGTCTCCGGCTCCGGCGAGGCGTTCGGCTCGTGCGGGATCTCCTGCGCCAGTGCGTCGCTCAAATGTTCGGTCTCCCCCTCCTGCCGTGAAGCGCAGCGCTACTGAACCTGTGCGCAAGCTATTCGGCCAGTCGCCTCCCCCACCGCGCACGTTCTTGAGAGGCACCGGCATGACCTCGCCACCCAACACTCGTAGCACCTCTCCTTCGGCCATTGGTCCTTCTTCTCGCCCACTGGGCATCGGACTCGGCGCCCGTCCTGCTCCGCTCACCCACACAGCCTCCTTGCCCCGTGCCGGTGGCTTCCAGATCAGCCGCATGGACCGTCTCGAGCTCCACGACATGGAAGATGAATCCGACACCGCCGGCGAAGCTCCCCTCAAAAGGCGTGGCGCTATCGACATTGTCAAAGGTCTCGAGAAGAAGCGTATTCGCCGCAAGGAGAAAATGCATCAGAAGGCTTGTGCCAAAGCTGCTGCCAAGGGCGAGAAGCAGTACAAGGTCAGGCCCGGCAAAGGCTGCGAGAGAATGCGTGAGGTCGGCCTTGAACTGCAGCGCTACAAGGGCAAGGGAGAGCACATTCTCTCTGTCTAAACGAATTTCCTTCAACGGATACTGGATCTCAGGGAAGCGCAGCGCCGCCGTCACACACGGCATTTTGATGAACGCAATCTCATTTCACGATGCGTCTGGTCGCTGCGCTCCCTATACTCCAATTCGCAGGAACTACCCCTGCCGATTTTCTCTTCTTTATCCGGCTTTGCACCTCACTTTTCACGCAAAGTCGATAGATGCCGATCCCTCCGCGGAAGACGGGACCATCTTTTTCTTCCTTTCCCTTCACCTTTCACAAATTACACCTCCTCCCAACATGCAGCGTTCAAGCATTGCATTTTCACACTTTTCTTTTTATCCTGCGAGGAGCAAACTGCGGATGGCCATGGCCTGCCTTTACCTGCGAGATATCCCGGTGGTTGCATGACCTTTTTGGGGACCTGAGTTTTCTTCTGTCTTTCTTTTCCTCTGTGACACTGCTGCATTGCGGATCGGAGGCCTTCCTTTGATTGGTGCTTTCGGGGGGTTTGGGGTGAAGGGAGAGTAAAGTTGAGGCTTGCTCGGAGCCAGCATTGGGTTGTAAATACTTTGGAACCTTTTTTAGTACATGATTGATATGAGAAGAAATTCCTCATCACAGAGTCTGTGCAATGCCTCCATTGGTTTACTGTGTTCTGAGCTGTTTGTCTTGGGTTGTGCTCCGAGAGTTACATGTACCTGCCTGCCTGAGACCGAGGGACCGAGTCTCGTTACTCTCGTGCCAAGCTTTCCAGACTTGACCGGACTTCACCTCTCAAGAGTTCGACATGCTTCTTCATCGCTTCCTCCCACGCGTACTCCGCGCATCAACACAGTGGTGTATTGCACAATATGGTTGTCGACAACGAGATTCAGGCAGCCGCGGCCTTGAGAGTTCTTTCAGCCTCGTCCTCTCCATGCATATCGGTAATGTCTGCAGCCTGCTGACTGGACGCCTCCGCTGCGAGGCAGAGTGGCGTGAGTAGGCGAAGCGCTTGCTCAGCCT